>Ga0207720_100004_pt1 | contig 645380 bp, 565 predicted proteins | sample A23P2SouthBayCA_2_FD_187751 | JGI IMG/M metagenome (GOLD analysis project Ga0207720, IMG submission 187751) | Aerobic enrichment media microbial communities from Eden Landing Ponds, California, USA - A23 E3 (2) (SPAdes) | ecosystem: Environmental > Aquatic > Marine > Unclassified | place...
GCCCAGTTTAATGGGGTGCCCAAAAAGAAATTTTACCGGTACTTGAAAGAAACGGAATTCCGTTTTAATCATCGAAATAAAAACTTATATAACGTCTTACTAGACAAGCTCCGGGAGGACCCTCTTTAAGAGCTTAACTTCATAAGACCCTAAAATAATAAGATGTTCAAATCAGGAATATGTATAAACAGGCGGCTTCTTTCATTGTTTCAATCGTGCTAACAGTAGTTGTCATTTCTTGCGGAGCGCAGAAATCTCCTCAAGGCAAAGAGGTGTTAAAGGCGGAGCCAGTTCCGGAGCCGGGAAATCCCATTATTACCGATGAGTATACTGCTGATCCGGCTGCCTTAGTATATCAGGATACGGTCTTTTTATATGTGGGGCATGATCAGGCTGAGCCGGGCCATGGATTTTATAATCTGCGCGAATGGCTGGTGTACTCATCTACCGACATGGTGAACTGGAAAGAATATGATGTGCCGTTGCGGGCAAAGGATTTTGAGTGGGCCTCAGGCGATGCCTGGGCCTCGGAAGTTATTCATCACGATGGAAAGTTCTACTGGTATACCTCTGTGACACACGCCATTAATGAGGCCAAAGCTATTGGCGTGGCTGTTTCTGAAAGTCCAACGGGGCCATTTAAGGATGCCCGGGGCTCGGCACTGGTGACGAATGACATGACCACTGCAATAGACATTACCTGGGATGATATTGACCCTACCGTTTTTGTGGATGACGATGGACAGGCGTATCTATTTTGGGGAAATACCAAGCTCTACTATTCCAGGCTCAAAGATAATATGATCGAGTTGAAAGGGGAGATTAAGACCATCGATCTGCCACACTTTACGGAGGCCCCGTGGCTCCACAAAAAGAATGGCTATTACTACCTGTCCTATGCCTACAAGTTTCCAGAAAAGACGGCTTACGCGATGAGCGATGACATCGAGGGGCCTTATCATTTTAAGGGAATTCTAAACGAGGTAGCTGGCAATACTAATACCAATCACCAAGCAATTATTGATTACAAGGGGCAGTCGTACTTCTTCTATCACACCGGAGCTCTCCCTACCGAAGGAGGTAGCTATCGACGATCTGTTAGTATCGATTCCCTGCATTATAACGACGATGGAACCTTGCAAAGGGTTCAGATGACAACCGAAGGTGTGGGGGCCGTGGAATAACCTATAGCACGTCCTTTAGATACTTACCAGTGTGACTTTCTTCGACTTCAGTGATCTCTTCGGGGGTGCCGGTGGCTACAATCTTTCCACCGGCAAAACCGCCCTCGGGACCTATGTCAATAATGTGATCGGCGCTTTTGATGACATCGAGGTTATGCTCAATGATGATGACTGTATGACCGTTATTGACCAGTTCTTTGAAGGAATCGAGCAGCTTTGCGATGTCTTCGAAATGCAGCCCAGTGGTCGGCTCGTCGAAGAAGTAGAGCGTATGGTTGCCGGCTGGTTTGCTCAGGAACTTGGCAAGCTTCACGCGTTGCGCCTCACCGCCGGAGAGCGTCTTTGCACTTTGTCCCAGCTTCAGGTAGCCGAGCCCCACGTCGTCCAGCGTTTTTAGCTTATCAGTGATGGAAGCTTCATCCACGAAAAAGTCGATTGCTTCTGAGACGGACATCTGCAGCACATCGTGGATGTTCTTGCCGCGGTATTTCACCTGCAGCACATCTTTGCGATAGCGCTTGCCACCGCACTCCTCGCAGGTGAGCTCGATGTCGGCCATAAACTGCATCTCTATTTTCTGTATGCCCTCACCCTGGCAGGCCTCGCAGCGTCCGCCGGGTACGTTAAAGGAAAAGTGCCCCGGTTCATAGCCCATGATCTTGGACTGCCGCGTGTTGGCAAAAAGGTCGCGAATGCCATCAAATGCCTTGGTGTAGGTGGCGGGATTGGACCGCGAGGATCGACCGATAGGTGACTGGTCCACCATCTCAACCGAGTCTATGTGATGCAGGTTTTTCACTCTTCGGTGATGCCCCACCTTGTCGTTATAGGATCCTATCTGATTCTGGATGGCGGCATAAAGGGTGTCATGGACCAGCGTCGACTTTCCGGATCCACTAACACCCGTCACGCATATCAGTTTTTCGAGCGGGAATTCTACATTCAGGCTTTTCAAGTTGTTTTCCATGGCACCTTCCAGTACGATGGAGTCGCCGCTGCCTTTACGCCGTTTGTCGGGCACGGGGATCTTCTTGCGTTCGCTCAGGTATTTGCCGGTCAGCGTCGGCGATTCCAGCAGATCATCATACGTACCGGAGAACATAATTTCACCCCCATGTACGCCGGCAAAAGGACCAATATCGATAATATTGTCAGCTGACTTGATCATTTCCGGATCGTGCTCGACGACCAGCACGGTATTACCGATGTCGCGCAGCGATTTCAGGATATTGATCAGCCGGTCATTGTCGCGGGGATGCAGGCCAATAGTGGGCTCATCCAGCACGTACAGGCTGCCGATGAGCGAGCTGCCCAGCGAATTTGCCAAGCTGATGCGTTGTGATTCCCCGCCGCTGAGCGTCTTGGCCAACCGGTTCAGCGTAAGGTAGTCGAGTCCAACTTCATCGAGGTACTTTAATCGCTTGCGGATCTCAAACAGCACCTGCTCGGCTACCTCTTTCTCAAATTCAGAAAGCTCAAGGTTCTCGAAGAACTCTCGAGCATGGCCAATCGTCATTTCGGCAACCTGACCAATGTGCTTATCATTTACTTTTACGTAAAGAGCATCCTTGCGGACCCGAAAACCTTCGCAGTCGGGGCAGCGACTGTATCCGCGGTAGCGCGAATAAAACACGCGCATGTGTACTTTATATGACTGGCTCTTGACTTCCTCGAAAAATGGGCGGATGCCGATATACTCGTCTTTGCCTTCCCAGATGATTTTCTTCACATCATCGTCGAGTTCTTGGTACGGCGTGTCAATGGGCAGGCTGTATCGTGCGGATACTTTAATCAGGTCGCGCAAGTGCTTACTGAATTTCTCTCCGCTGTATGGTGCAATAGCCCCATCGCGAATGGTTCTTTCCGGATCGGGGATTACGAGATCTTCATCAATGCCGGAAACTTGTCCAAATCCTTCACAGGTGTCGCAGGCACCAAAGGGATTGTTGAACGAAAACATCTGCGGTTTGGGCTCCGTGAACTCCATCCCGTCCATCTCAAAGCGCTCACTGAAATGTAGTTCTTCACCATTGCGAATTTTGACCGAGCAGCGTTGGCGCCCCTCGTGGAAAGCCGTTTCCAGTGAGCCAGCAATGCGTGAACGAGTTTCATCATCACTCTTAAGGATCAGTCGATCTACCAGCACACGATACTTGTCGGGATCGATATCATCAGCCTCCACATCATCAGTGGTAAGATCCAGAATAGATTCATCGTCCAGGTGCAGCAGCCGCGGATAGCCTTTCTCTTTGAGTACGCGAAGCTCATCTTCCAGCTTTTTCTGTTCGTGCTGCGGAATCGAGAACAGTACATAAAACTTAGTGTCGTCATCGAACCGCTCATGCAGTTCTTCAATGACCGTTTTGGTACTGTCCTTTTGGACCTCGCGTCCCGACTTGGGAGAAATAGTATGCCCAATGCGGGCGTACAGCAGGCGCATGTAATCGTAAATTTCAGTGGTTGTGCCCACCGTGGAGCGCGGATTGCTCGAGGTTGTTTTTTGCTGGATGGCCATGGCCGGCGAAATGCCCTGCATGTAGTCAACATCAGGTTTGTCCATGCGTTCAAGGAACTGCCGGGCGTAACTGGAGAGGCTTTCCACATATCGGCGCTGCCCTTCGGCATAGATCGTATCAAAAGCCAGGCTTGATTTTCCGGATCCGGAGACGCCGGTAATCACCGTCATCTCGTTGCGTGGAATTTCAACATCAATGTCTTTTAGGTTGTGAACGCGCGCCCCTTTTACGATAATAGGACGGTCTTTGGATTCTTCTTTCTGTTGCTTAGTTGAGGAAGATTCAGTTTGAGCCATTCAGCGAAATATTTGCGTTACTATAAACGGGTAAAGGTACGAATTTTATGGGAGAAAATGAGGTTTTATCTAGTGCAGACAATCAATACAAACAGGCTTAGGCTGACATGCGTTCAGGTTTCAATAGTCTGACAAAAAGTATTCGCATTGATGGATAACCCAAAGCAAACATGGTTTCTTGTTACAGAAGCAGTGGTGCTTTTCGTTGGTCTTCCGTTATTGATATTCTGGGACCTTGTACCACTGCCCAAGATTCTAGTGCTAGTTGTTGTGGCCAGCTATTGCGGCTATCAGCTTTGGCGGGATCCAACCTTTGGACGCGGGATTTTCAGTAGGCAATCCAGCAATAATGCCGGCCGCAATATCCTGATACGCACTCCCCTAGTTCTGGCGGGATTAGTAGCGGTGATATGGGCCGTTAATCCCGAACAGTTTTTTGAATTTCCAACCCAGCGTCCTATTGTCTGGATGGTGGTAATGATACTGTATCCAATCCTCTCGGCATTGCCGCAGGAGCTGGTTTATCGCACCTACTTTTTTCATCGTTATGGAGATCTGATATCGTTACGTTATAGTACGGTTCTTTCCAGTGCCCTGGCCTTTTCATTTTTACATATTATTTATGACAATTGGTGGGCCGTGGGGTTGAGCTTTATTGCCGGAATCATGTTTGCGCTTACCTATAAGCGAACAAAATCACTTTTTTGGGTGACAGTTGAGCACGCTCTCTACGGCTGCCTTGTGTTTACCCTTGGGATGGGCAATTATTTCTACGAAGCGTTTTAGGTGAGGTTTATATTAGTAGTCTTCCTTTTCTTAAAAAAGACCGAAGAATATTTGGTCCATATATAGTACTATGAATTGGGATTAATCCAAAGGGAGCCGAAATGTATATTTAGCGCCATCGTTATTGTTGACTTCCATCTCTGCATTGAGCTGGGCAACAAACGTTTCTATGAGCATATATCCAAGAGATTGATTCTTAATTTGATCGTTATCTGGTAGCCCCGGGCCATTATCTGCAACGATCAATACGACCTGGCTCTTTTCGTTATATAATTTGATATCTAGAATCCCTTGTTCAACTTGGCTAAAGGCATGTTTGAATGCATTCACGAGTAGCTCATTGAGTAATAGTCCACACGTTACTGTTTTGTCTACAGAAAGTTCTACCGATTCAAGAGAAAAGCGCAGTTTAACGTCACTATGTTTTTCCGAAAATGCTCCATGGATAGTGTGTGCCAGTTCTTTCAGGTAATTATCCAGCCGCACCGAACGATATGAGTGTGTTTGATACAGTTTATCATGAATTAACGCCATTGACTGGATACGCGATTTGCTGTCCAGAAGATTACTTTTTACTTCATCGAGATCCGTACTATCAATTTGAAGGTCGAGCAACCCTGCGACCGTAGCCAGATTATTCTTCACCCGGTGATGGATTTCTTGCATCAAGGTTTCCTTATCATCTAGTGCTTGCGAAAGGTGTTCCGTTTTAGATCGAACTTGTTTTTTAAGCGCAATAACCCAGCCTATAATCAGAATTAGTATAAATCCACCTCCCCCTAATAAAATATTGATATACCTCCGTGGGAGGCCGGCAAATTGCAAGTCTTCAGGTGTACGGGGAAGAATTTCGTACACAGTATTGCCAGAATTTTGGAACGTATAAGAATCTAGTATGCCGCGTATTTGGATGTGGTCTCCCACAGTAATCAGGTCGAGATCAAACTGTTTTTTATAGGGGTGTTCATTAGGTATATAAATTGTAAGCGAATGATTAATATCTGAAGGAGCTATTCTCAGATTAGTATATTCATCTCCGATATCTTTCCCAGTGACTAGAGCCTCCCCTTCGACAAGCATGCCTATATATTGCTCGGGATGGTTATTTATGTTATTAATTTTTATAGGGGCTGGAACGTGTGAGGCTGTATCAATAACATGTAGGCTATCGACAACTATTTCAGGCTTTCCATAGTATAGTTTGAACGTTCCGGATACTCGAAGACTATCTCCCTTATGTACTTCACCTATTTTTTGAGCTGAAAATATTCGTATACCTGCAGAACTATCTTGCAGGTATACGACAAGGTACTGCTTTTGATAGATTGAATCTTCTACCGTGGCCCGACCAGTGACCGTAATCTGGTTGCCTACTAGATCCGGTTCCCCATCCTTATTTTGGTCCTTTAATACCTGTGATATCGATTTAACGCTATCTGTTTGAGATTTTACAGCTATTAAGTCGTGACATGTAGCCGACAAGAGTATTACTATAAGTAATAAAAATTTGAATACAGATATATATAGTGCACTCTTAATGTTTAAAGAGACGTCCATTTTCCCTAAAGCCTTTAAATTTTAAATGAACTTAAAGAAAATTAAGCTACAGGGAAAATGTGGGTATTAGAACCAACTTTAGTAATTATGGCTTATGAGTTCCAGAAAAGATTAATTATTAAGAGAGTACAGTAAGAATTGTAGCATTGAGTAAAATAAATGTAGGATTGATGGCAGGCTTTATACTTCCTGCATTATTTCGGCAAACAGCCGGTGCGATTTTAGCCGCTTTTCGTGATCAAAGAGATAGGAGGCAATCATCAGCTCATCAGCCGCCGTTCGTTCTACAAAGTCCTCAACTTCTTGTCGAATGCTATTCTTGTTGCCAATAAAGGTACAGGCTAACATTTGCTGTACCGCAGCGCGCTCGCGGATACCCCAGACTTCATTCATATTCTCAACGGGTGGAGGCATTGGGCTGCGATCGCCGGTAACCACGCCCATAAACATTTGCATCAGCGAGGTCGCCAGGTATTCTGCCTCGTCATCGCTATCAGCGGCCACAATGTTGATGCAGGGTATAACGTAAGGCTCATCAAGTTGTTTGGAAGGCTCAAAATTTTCGTGATACACCTTTAGAGCCGACATCAGTTGTTGTGGGGCAAAGTGACTTGCAAATACATAAGGTAATCCCAATGATCCGGCCAACTGTGCACTGTCGGTGCTGGATCCCAAAATCCAAAGCGGCACCTCGGTACCTTTGCCTGGAATAGCCTGCACATGTTGCGAATTGTTATCAGAAAAATACTGCTGCAATTTCTGCACGTTCTGAGGAAACTGGTGGACAGCCGCCCGCCGATCCGAGCGAATGGCTTGGGCTGTACTCTGATCGGTGCCGGGGGCTCGTCCCAATCCAAGGTCAATGCGGTTGGGATACATGGTGGCCAGTGTACCGTAATGTTCGGCTATGATAAGCGGGGAGTGATTGGGCAGCATCACCCCGCCAGAGCCCACGCGTAGCGTTTCGGTAGCCTCGGCAACATGACCAATCAGCACAGAGGTGGCTGAACTGGCAATGTTCTCCATGTTATGATGTTCGGCCATCCAAAAGCGCTTGTAGCCCCACTGCTCAACATGCTGAGCAAGATCGCGGCTATTGGCAATGGCATCGGCCGGTTCTTGGCCTTCAGTAATGACGGCCAGATCCAATACAGAATAGGGGATGTTTGAGTGTGTTTTACTCATATCAAAATCTTTTAGAATTCAATCTTTCTAACCTCCTTGTCCCACCGAATGGCTCGGGGCGGGCAAGAAGGAACTCATAGTTAAAAAATTAAGTGGATAAGCTGTTCCTGACTCACGTTCCTCTTGGAAAAGAGGGATTTAAAGAGATTGGAACAAGATATTCTATTAGTTGCTATCAGATTTAGTGGCCCTTCCAGTTGACTGGTCCCAGCCACCGCCGAGTGAGCGGTACAGGTCAACGCCAGCCGTAAGTTGTTGCAGCCGGTCGGCCACATTGCTTAGTTGGGCCGAAAGGTAGTTCTGCTGAGCCGTAAGCACCTCAGCGTAATTAGCTTCACCATAACGCAAAAGTTCACGCGAGTATTCGACGGCATTTTCCAGCGCTTCAAGTTGCTGCCTTCGGAGCTCCAGCTTTTGTTCAGCATTCTGGTATTGGCTCATAGCATTTGAAACTTCTCGGCTGGCATCGAGGACAGTACTGCGCAGTTGTAGTTTGGCTTGCTCTTGACGGGCCTTGCTGCGTTTGAGACGAGCCTTGTTTTGTCCCCGGTTAAAAATAGGCTGTGTGAGTCCGGCGATGAGATTGTAGAAAATGGAGCCCGGTTGAAAAAGATCCTCGGTTTGCAGGCTCTGGTATCCCCCTTCGGCCGTGAGGGTAAAAGACGGATAAAAGTAAGCCCGTGCGTTATTGGTAAGCTCAAAAGCGCTGCGAAAATTCTGTTCCGCCGCGATGATATCAGGACGATTGCGAAGTAGCTGCGCAGGCATTCCGGTCGCCAGTGAATCGATAGGTTCTTGGTTTACCAAGCTGTTGCGTTCAATGGATCCCGGAGCGCGTCCCAACAAGATACTCAGTGCGTGTTCCTGCTCGGTAATTTGCTGCTTGAGCTCAGGAACAGTCACTTCAGCGGCATACTGGTTGGCGATGCTTTGCTGCACCGAAACTCCGGTGACAATGCCGCTCTCCTTCAGGCTCTTGATAGTTTGCACATCCTGCTGTCGATTCTCGACTGTCTGCTTGGTGATTTCCAGTTGTTTGTCCAAGGCCATCAGCCGGTAATAGGCTGTGGCCACATTAGCGATAAGCGTGGTCTGTACGGCGCGGCGTGTAGCTTCGGTCTGTAGCAGTGCGGCGTAGCTGGCTTTTTTGGCGCTGGTCAATTTGCCCCAAACGTCGAGTTCCCAACTGGAGCTCAGCGATACCGCGTACTGCTCGCTGGCCGGGATGGTGGTGTTACCCGAACTTCCACCCAAGCTGAAGCTGTTGTCAGACTGTTCGTTGTAAGAGGCGCGCCCATTGAGTCCCAGGCTGGGCAACAGGCTCATCTTGCCCTCGTAAAAATTAGCTTCGGCCACCCGGATTTGTTGGATAGCATCACGCAATTGCAGGTTGTTTTCAAGGGCTTCCACGATGAGATTACGCAGCTGTGGATCTTCAAAAACCTGTTGCCAGGGCATATTAGCCAGTGTCGTACTGTCCATACTCACCTGTTCAAAAGGGTAGAGGTCTTCAGTTTGTTGCGCCGGTTTTTTGTAGGATTTTGTAGCAATGCAGGATGATACCAACACTGCTAGCAATCCAGATATCAGCAATTTTGATGTTCGGTTAAACGACATAGTAATCTTGTTGAAATATCTTTTAGTAATTAGATGCTCAGGGCATAATAATTTGATCGCGCTGCTCTTTTACGATTTCCGGAGGACCGGAAATCTTCTCTTGCAGCGTTTGAAGGAGTATAAACAGCACCGGTACCACGAGAAGGCCAATAAAAGTTCCGATAAACATGCCGCCTGCCGTGCCGATACCGATGGATTGGTTGGCATTGGCATTAATGCCGGTAGCCAAGGCTAGTGGTAGCAGGCCGGCGATAAAGGCGAAGGAGGTCATCAGAATAGGACGAAGACGGGCTTCGGCCCCGTTGATGGCAGCTTTGGCAATAGTCATGCCTTCTTCTCTACGACGCTGCAGGGCAAACTCTACTACCAGGATGGCGTTTTTAGCCAGCAGTCCCATCAACATAATCGAAGAGATCTGTAGATAAATATTATTGGCCACGCCAAAGATGTTGGCAGATATAAATGATCCCGCCAGTCCGATCGGGAGCGGTAGAATAACGGCCCAGGGAACCAGGTAACTTTCATACTGGGCGCTCAGCAGGAAGTAGACAAATATTAAACAGAGGGCAAAAATAATGAGCTCCTGTCCGCTGGCTTTACTCTCCTCTCGGGTTAGTCCGGAGAAAGCGTAATCGTACTGATCCGAAATCTGGGTGCTAAAGACCTCTTTGATAGCATCAATAGCATCGCCGGAGCTGTAGCCGGGATTGGTAGCACCAGTAAGCTGAACCGAATTGAACAGGTTGAATCGCGAAATATTCTGTGGGCCATAGACGCGCTCAAGGTCAACGAAAGAGCTGATGGGGGCCATTTCTCCCTGGCCGTTGCGGACGGTAATATTTTGCAGGCTTTCTTTGGAGCCTCGAGATTCAGGGTCGGCCTGAACGTACACGCGGTAGAGCTTACCAAAGCGGTTGAAATTAGAGACATAAAGACCGCCGTAGTAAGCCTGCATCACATCCATTATAGATTTTGGCGTAATGCCGGCGCGCTTTGCTTTGGCTATATCCACATTGACCAGGTATTGTGGATAATTGGTGTTAAAATACGAGGACGCATATTGTATTTCGGGACGCTGAAACAGTGCCTGTTGCACCTTCTGGCTGACGTTCTCGAGTTCTTGCAACGAACCACTGGACTCATCCTGAACATTTACAGTAAAGCCGCTGGTGTTGCCAAATCCCGAAATCACGGGTGGAGCAAAGAAAGCAATGTCCGCTTCTTTAATGCTCGATGTTTTCTGTTGTAGTTCGGCAATGACATCTTTAACACTCTTGCTTCGTTGATTCCAATGCTTAAGCTTGCCCACTACAAATCCGTATTGGCTGCCGGACCCACTAATGATACCAAAGCCGGAAATAGCCAGTCGGGAATCAATGATATCCATATTGGCCAGTATCTGATCTACCTCGCTCATCACTTCCTTGGTGCGATCCAATGAGGCCGAGGGCGGAAGGCTTATATTGGCAAAAAAGGTACCCTGATCCTCATCAGGTACAAAACCTGAAGGTGTGGTCTGGAAAAGAAATCCGAAAAGCACAATAGAACCGACAACAACGGCTACAGCCGCCCATGAGTTACGGGTAAAAAATCCGAGTACCTTCTTGTAGCGATATTTGGCCACATCAAATACAGAGTTAAAGGCAATGGCAAAGCGGTCCATAAAGCTTTTCTCTTCGCCGATTGTTTTGTGTTCTGGTTTTAATACCAAGGCACACAGGGCAGGGCTCAGTGTAAGCGCGTTTACGGCCGAGATGATAATGGCCGTAGCCAGGGTGATACCAAACTGCTGGAAAAATACACCCGTAGAGCCGGTGATAAAGGTCACCGGAACGAAGATTGCCGACATGACCAGGGTAATGGACACGATGGCGCCGGCAATTTCATTCATTCCCTCTACGGCGGCTTCGGTGCCTGATTCAGCCCCCTCCTCAAGCTTGGCGTGGATAATCTCCACCACAATAATGGCATCGTCCACTACAATTCCGATGGCAAGGACCAGTGCGAAGAGCGTCAACAGGTTAACGCTGTAGCCAAAAAGGTTAAGGAAGAAGAAGGTACCAATAATCGATACGGGTACGGCAATAGCCGGGATGAGGGTTGAGCGCCAATCCTGCAAAAATACAAACACCACAATAAATACAAGCAGAAAAGCTTCCAGGAAGGTGGTAAACACTTTGTCGATGGATGCGGTGAGGAAACTGTTAGCATCAAAGACCGTAGTGTATTCAATATCATCGGGGAAGTTCTGGGAGGCGGCTTCAATTTCGGCTTTTACGTTTTCTACCACTTCCTGGGCGTTAGCACCGGCTGTTTTTGATACAAACATTCCAACACTGGGTCCGCCATTGGCAGTACTATGGCTGCCGTAGGTTTGTGCTCCGAGTTCAACTTCTGCTACATCGCCAAGTCGAAGCATTTCGGAATTTTTGGATCCTTCGCGGATGATAATATCGCGATACTCGGGAGCCTCGGAAAGACGTCCCTGGTATTTCATAGTATATTGAAAAGACTGACCGCTGTTTTCACCAATCGCTCCTGGGGCTGCCACAAAACTTTGTTCATTAAGGGCCGCAATCACATCATTGGGGGTCAAATTATAGGAGGCCATCTTATCAGGTTTCATCCAGATACGCATGGCATAGGTGTTGGATCCAAAGGCATCGGCCGTGCCCACTCCGTTAACTCGTTGAAGCCGGGGAATTAGATTGATGCGGGCAAAATTCTCAAGAAAAGTGCCGTCATGAGTCCCATTAGGACTATACAGGGTAAAAATGAGCAACCTGCTGGTTTGCTCTTTCTGGGTGGTGACGCCGGTCTGAGTTACTTCTTGCGGCAGAAAACTGCTGGCTTGCGCTACTCGGTTTTGCACGTTAACGGCAGCAATATCGGGATCAGTTCCCAGCTCGAAAAAGACCTGGATTTGAGCGCGGCCGTTGTTACTGGCCGTCGAGCTCATATAGGTCATGCCTTCAACTCCGTTTATTTGTTCTTCGAGTGGAGCCACAACACTATTAAGTACAGTTTCGGCATTGGCTCCGGGATAGGTGGCAGAAACCTGGATTGTTGGTGGCGCAATTTTGGGATACAACGAAACCGGCAAGGCATTATATCCGAGAAGTCCCAGGATAACGATGATGATGGAGATGACCGTCGATAATACCGGTCGTTCAATAAATCGTCTTATCATGATCGAAAAGTTATATTCTTAAAATTTTACAGTAGCACTGATGGTCTGAGCCTGCTGCTGTTATTGCTTTTGAACAGTGAGGGCCTGGTATAAACTGTCACTGTTTACGGGAGTTGGCTTGATTACATTACCATCCTGTAGGTTGCTGAGTCCAGCCGTAGCAATTCGTTGTCCGCTCGATAATCCCTCTTCAACGACGAACAGCTGCTTGGTTGACAGCGGCAGGGTTTTTATTTCGGTACTTTCAACAGTATTGCTATCGGTGATGGCATATACAAAACGTTTGTTTTGAACTTCGTAGGTCGCCTTTTTGGGAATCACAATAGCTGATTCCTGCTGAAAGGGAATTTGCACCTGTGCCGATCCTCCGCTACGTAGAATCTCTTTGGGATTGGGAAAGACAGCACGGAAAGATGCTGATCCTGTTTTCTTGTCAATAAGTCCACTGGCCAGGCGAAGCGTTCCTTGGTGCTGGTACATTGTATTGTCCGGCAAAATCAAGTTTACCGGCGGCATTTCGCCGATGCGCTGTTGCAGCGTTTTGTTTCCGTCCTCGGATGCTACACCTTGCGCCATTTCCAGAAGCTCACGCTCACTCATTGAGAAGTAGGCATACACCTCGGAGATATTTGAAATAGTTGTCAAAGGCTGGGCCATGGAGCTGTTCACTAAGCTGCCAATACGGTACGGAATGCTGCCAATCACCCCATCCGTAGGACTTTTTACCTTTGTGTAATTCAGGTTAACCCGGGCATTTTCAAGTCGGGCTTTGGCTTGTGCCAAAGCTGCTTCTTGCGATTCCAACTTGTTTTTGGCGGATTGCAGTTGGTAGTCGCTCACGATATCCTTTTTGACCAACCGGCTGTAACGTTGCACTTCGTCCTCGGCTGTTTTAATCGCTGCTTTGGCCGCTTGTACATCGGCTTCCGCAGAGCGCACTTCCTGCTCGTACTGCTCGCTGTTAATCTGAAAAAGCAGTTCACCATTCTCAACGATGTCGCCTTCGTCGACCGGCATTTGTGTGATATATCCTTGCACGCGTGGACGGATTTCTACAGTTTGGCGTCCCTCAAGTGTGGCGGGATAGGTGCTGGTTAGTTCAATTGATCGGGGCTGCAGGTTTAGTACGGGATACGATTGTACCTGTTGTTGGTTGGCAGTACCTTGCTGGTCTGAGCTTCCACATGAGACAATAAGAATAGAAGCCATGCAAAAGATTAGGCTGCTGGTGAATAATTGAAATTTAGATTCCATGAGTTGATAACTTTGCTGAGTGATTAGAAGAAATTCAGAACTAATTGTTGATATGGTCAACAGTTAGAGTTTTCTATCGCAATTCTGTAAATGTGTTCTACTGTTTTTTCGAGCTTGTCAATTTTTTGCTGGCAGATATCATCAGTAACAGTATTGTTGACTTCTTTGTCGAGCGTGACTGCCTTTTCCAGTTCTTCCATGCCGTATTTGGTGACCAATAAAATTTTACGGCGTTTGTCGTCCGGATCAGTGTTGCGGGCTACAAAATGGTTTTCCTCGAGTCCATTTATCAGCCGAAGTACCGCTGATTTATCTCTTTCAACGATGTCCGCTAACTCTTGGAGGATGAGGCCGTCCTTGTTATCGAGGATGTTGAGAATAAAATATTGTTCAACTGTAAGCTTTAGATCTTCTTCTTCAAAGCGTTGTCTTAGATTTCGAAGAATACCTTTAACGGCAAACCCCATCTTGCAACTGAGGGTGTGACAAAAGAGACCTGTTCCCATAGTTTTTAGGTTGCTAAAATTATGATTGGACAAAGAAAGGTAATTAGTTGATATATGCAACTAAATTTCTGTGAGTTAACTGTTTCTTCATATCGTTTTACCTTTTTTATCATTTTGGGAGTCGCATATGTTCTACCTCCATGGAAAGCCGCCAACCAATCTCTATATTTGTTCTGCAAATAAATCCCAAGAAGTTTAGCAAAAATGAGTCTTGACGTATCGTCCCGACAATTTCAACAGTGGATCAAGCAAGCCGGTCAGCTAGTCTCGGATTTCTATGAACGAAAGGAAGAAGGATCTGTATTTGCTGGCCAATCGCCTACCGAAGTACAGGAATTGTTAGAGGAATCACTTCCAGAGAAAGCTGAAAGCATAAACAACCTGCTCGATGAGACCGGCGAAAAAATTTTGAGTTCCATTACCAATAATATAGGTCCGCGATACTATGGATATATCACCGGTGGCGGCAACCAGGTGGCGGTGCTGGCCGAGATGATCAAGGCGTCGCTCAATCAAAATAATTTGAAGTGGCACTCGTCGCCGGTGAGTACCGAGCTGGAGCGGCTGGTGATGTGCTGGGTGGCGGAGTTTATCGGTTATCCCACCAGCAGTGCCGGGGTATTGCTCAGCGGCGGATCGGTTGCCAACTTTAACTGTCTGGCGGTAGCGCGAAAGATCAAGGCGCCGGCTGACATTTCAGAAGAAGGGGTTTATGGATCCAGACCGATGACGGTGTACGTCTCCGAGGAGGGGCATTCCAGCTTCGACAAAGCGATGGACATGCTGGGGCTCGGCAAAAGCTACCTCCGCAAAATTCCGGTGGATGAGCAGATGTGCATTGATCCAGAGCAGCTCGAAAAGCAGGTGCAAAAGGATAAAAACCGGGGGTTGGAGCCTATTTGTGCCATAGCCGTAGCGGGAACGACCAATTCCGGCGCGGTAGATGATCTGCAAGCTGTGGCTGAGATCTGCCAAAAGCACGGGCTCTGGTATCATGTGGATGCGGCTTATGGCGGTCCTGCAGCTAAGATTGAAGGAGTTTCTGAACTTTTCGAAGGTATTGAACAGGCTGATTCGGTGGTTGTGAATCCCCACAAGTGGATGTATGTGCCGTTTGAGGCGGGTGGTGTGCTGGTAAAAAATCCCGAGCACCTGCGTCGGACCTTCAGTACCATTCCTGATTACTTGAAGTCGGATCAGCAAAATGGGGGGCGTACGGACCTGATGGAATATAACCTGCCATTGACCAAGGAGTTTAAAGCGCTTAAGGTCTGGATGACGCTCAAGGCGTATGGTGCCGATCGCATCCGCAGCGAAATTGCTCGTGATATTGGCAAGGCTAAGTATTTAGCTGAGCTTGTTGAGGAGCATGAGCAGCTGGAGCTGGTTGCCCACGGTTCGCTGTCGATTGTTTGTTTTCGGTATAGTCCCGATGGACTAGATAAGACGTCGCTGAATGAGCTTAACGATCGCATTATTGATGAGATCGAAACCGACGGCCGCGTATTTTTAACCGGCACTAAAATCCACGGAAAGACGGCACTGCGGGCCTGTTTTATCAATCACCGCACCGAAAATGACGATATTGATTTTTTGCGGGATGTTGTGCTGGAAATTGGCAGTGGATTGAATTCTTAACGGCTCATCTGATGACTGAGTTTGTCATCTGATGAGTTGGAGAGAGCCTTAATTCATCAGATTTCAAAACCAGAAATCAGATGAAGATATGACCCGTTATAAATGAAAAGAACTAAAAGAACTATATGATTGTAGCAATTCGATGTGTCTTGCTAATAATTATTCAGCAGTTCATCCACCTTCTGTTGCAGATCCTTGAAATGCGACCCTTGCCAGTACACCTGTCCACAGTTAGTGCATTGCCAATAATCAGAGTGCCATTGCTGTACTTTTGGTGGTACGCTGTCTTTGACTTCTTGCAATTCAGCCTGTTGTAAACTACCGTTACACTTCATACAGCATGTAAAGGGATTGACCTTCTCAGCAAGGTCAAATCGTGCAAACAGTTCTTGAATCTGCTCATCGGGATTGGTGGAACGTATCCAATAGCCGTATTGAGCGGCTCCGTTTTTAAGCAGCTGCAGGTCGCGGGTCAGGATCATGCGTGGCCTGGCGTTCGAGCGATCAATAATCTCTTGGTCATCCCAATGAGGGTCGAAGGCACAATCCAATCCCAATAAACGCAGAGTTTTGACCAGCTTGCCCAGATGCACATCAGCAATGAAGGATGAGGGTGATTGGTAAATCTGGTCAACATAATCAGCTGCTAACTCATCATAAGGATACAGCATGATCTGATCGCCCTCCTGAATGTTGTAGCTGAAATCCTGCTCCATGCCGTTTATTTCTACTTTGGCGACGGCAGTATGTGGTATACCTTGGGCCTCAAACAGATCCTTAACTGAGGGATGTAGCTCAAAATAAATTTCATGGGGAGGATTACTGGAGCTGCTCAAAAAATCCTGTAGCATTCCGTGAACAATTAGGAACGCTTTTTTATCGGCACTCTTTTTATTCATCACGCTTACATAGAATTAGTCTATAATTTTTTACATAGACGACCTGCTCAAATCTTGCTAAGATGAGTAATAATAAGTATTTATTGCCTGACAATAAGACTAGGGGCATTTTTGACAATCGGGGAAATTTAGTTACCTTTTTTAAATGTTTTTACAAACTCTCTTTTTAGTTTCTTAGCAACAAATTATCTACTCTTAACAAAAAGTAACAGTTCAGCATTTTATGGATTTATTTGATAAGCTTCCGGACAGACCCAGCCCACTTGGGGAATTTACTTCAGAAGGATATGGCTACTATACTTATCCTAAACTGGAGGGGCCACTGGGACCGGAAATGAAATTTAATGGCGATGATGTCATTGTCTGGAGTATTAATGACTATCTTGGGGTTGGAAGCAATGAAGAAGTGAAGGAGTATGATGCCGAAATTGCCCAGGATTACAGCCTAAGCAGTCCAATGGGGGCCCGCCTGATGACCGGCAACAGCTCGGAGCACGAGAAGCTGGAAGAAGAACTGGCGGATTTCGTCCATAAGAATGATGCTTTTCTGCTCAACTATGGCTACCAGGGGATCATGAGTGTGATTCATGCCTTGGTGGATCGTAAAGATTATCTGATTTATGATGAGCTGAGCCATGCCTGCATTGTGGATGGCAAGCAGTTGGCGATGGCCGAGAAGTATGTATTCCAGCATAACGATATCGAAAGTTTTGAGAAGCAGCTCGAACGTGCCCATCGCAACAAGCGAGATGATTCGGCCGTGCTTGTGGTCACCGAAGGTGCTTTTGGCATGACCGGCGATCTGGGTATTCTGGAAGAAATGATTGCCCTTAAAGAAAAGTATCCCTTCCGATTGTTGGTGGATGACGCTCACGGCGTAGGTACCATGGGCGAAGACGGCTCTGGAACCGGAACCCACCTGGGATGCCACGACGGTATTGACCTTTATTTTGGTACGTTTGCCAAGGCTTTTGCCCTGATTGGTGCATTTGTAGCAACCGACGACGAACGCGTGGTTGAGTTTTTGAAGGCAAATGTACGCAGCCAGATTTTTGCAAAGTCTGTGCCTATGCCAATCGTCAAGTCAGCACGCAAGCGGCTGGAGATGATTCGCAACAATCCCCAGTGGAGAGAAAGGCTCTGGGAAAATACCAATATGCTGCGTGAGGGTCTTCGTGATATTGGCTACAACGTGCTACCGGCAGAATGTCCGGTTACACCAGTGCTGACGAAAGGCAGTACGGATCTTTGCCAGCTGATTATGCGCAAGCTTCGTGAAGAACACGGCGTATTTGTCAGCGGTGTGACCTATCCGGTAGTGCCGAAGGGAACAGTACTGATTCGACTAATCCCCACTGCAGCTCATACCGAAGAGCATATTGAACAAACGCTCAAAGGTTTTGATGCTATCAAGGATGTGGTTTTTGCTGAGGCAAAAAAAATGGAACAAAAGATGACGGCCTAGGCAACAAGCCATTCCAGTAATTTTTGAAGCCTTCTGTCGCTTAAGGCAGAAGGCTTTTTTATTGAGGGGATTTGAAAATTGTATTTGTGTAGGGATTTATAACCATAAATCCCTATAACCTTATCGAAGATCTAGTAAGAAGGAAGGAAAGTGATGAGCAATAAAAAAGCTCCGATTCCGAGTATTACGGAACCGGAGCTTATACAAGTTGGAGTAATTAGCCTTATGAAAAGAGTTTTTTGATCAGGCCGATGACCCCATCTTTTTCATCTTTTTTAGAGGCATCACCCTTACGTCCACCGCTCAGATTTTCATAGCTGGGACGCGGAAGTTGCATATCGTCGTCTTTGTGTTTCTTGCCACGGCCATTTTGGCTGCCCCGCTTGGGTCGCTGGTCGCGTTTCTTCTTCGATTTATTCTTCTTCTCCTTTCGTTCTTCCAGTTTCTGTTTCACTTTATCAGGCAACGGAAGTTCTTTCGGTGCTTTTCCCAAGGCGTTTTCCAGCTTGTTGATGTCGCTGCGATCTTGTTTGGATACCAGCGATACCAGCCGTGACGCTTTGCCTGAACCAACTAATCCAGCGCGGTATCGATACTCGTCAGGATCGGCAGGCACATCGTAGTTGATAACCTGTGTCACGCGGTTGATCTGTAGTTCCGCGGCCGGGATGTCGGCCACCAACAGATATTGCACATCACCGTTGGTGAAGTTAGCAAACCGCTGGGAATGCTTCTCATCAGATAGCTTGCCGTGCAGGCTCGTGGCCTTCAAATTTCGCTTCCGGAGTATACGATACAACCGGTCGGTTCCCCGCTTGGAGGCCGTGAAGATTACGCAATTGTCGGTAGGCGTATCTTCAAGATGAGCCATTAGCGTTGAAATCTTCATGCGGTTGGGCACGTAAATATATCCCTGCTTAAGATTTTGATCTAGCTCGGGAGGCTCAGTGAGCATACCCGGTTCATCTTCAAAACCAACAGCCTCCGGCTCATCTAAATAATCCTTGGCAAACTCTTTTACGTCATCGTTGAGTTCCTCGGTATAGATGAGGGTCTGATGATCGCTGAGTACGCGTTTGGTAATATTTTTGATTTTTGAATCCAGATTTAGCGAAAGCATTTCATCTGCTTCATCAATGACCAGCAAGTCAACATGCCGGAAAATAAAGCGCAGTTCCGCACAGACATCAAGCAGCGGGCCGGGATTGCCGACTATCACTTCAACCTCGCTTTGCAGGGCTTCAGCCTGCTCCTCAAAATCGCCATCCATGTCGATGGAGGCACATTCGATTTGCGCATGATATCCCATCGCCCAGACGAGCTCATCAATTTGTTGAGCCTCTTCCGGATTAGGAGTTAATACCAATACTGATGTGCCTTCTTTGGGCTCCTTGTTATTGATCTGTTCAAGAGCCGGTATAACAAAAGAGGCGATTTTGCTGCCGCCCGGTGCTGCTTTAATTAGTGCGTCTTTGCCATCGAGTACAACAGGTAGTGCTTCTTCTTGCAGTTCAGTAAGTTCAGTGTAGTTCACATCTTCAAGCCCGCTCATAATATTCGGGCTCAACGTCATATCTTCAAACTTCAACGTTCTCACCTTTCATTTGATTAGCGTTTGTTCACAAAGCACTGCTTCAAAACCAAGCAATGCGTATCAAGTGGCAGAATATACAAAACTTATTGGCTTTGCTCATCTGATTTCCCAGCCGGCTGATACTCGTTCGAAAACAGCTCGGCTATGGCTATTTCATATCCTTCTGCCTTTATATAAACGTAAGAGAGACCCAACATTATTGCCATGCCAACCCAGCCCATGAGGCCGGCCTCGGGGCCAAAGGCACCGCCCGTCCACAACTCGATACCGTTCTGTTGTATACGGATAACTGAGGTTTCGAAGTTCATGCCGCTGACGGGAAATCCCAGCACCCCAGCCATCACAAAATTCCAGCTGAAATGGAGCCCAACAGAAAGACCAAGGCTGCCCGTCAGAATATAGGGCACGGCCAGTACAATGCCGGCAATGACAATGTTGAAGGTAGAAACGGCCGAAGCGTTATCGTTGAAGATGTGCATAATTCCAAACAGGGAGGAAGTCAAAAGGACAGCTATAACTATAGCGCCGCGCGTACCAAACTGGGGATATCGGAAGCCCTCGGTAAGATTCAAAATCTGGTAGCCACGGGAAAAAAGCTCTTCATGGAATCCGACCATTAACATTCCTAGAAAAGAACTGATCATAATCCAAAAGAACGAATTTTGGGTAGTGACATTCCAGCCAAAGCCGGTAATGGTCAGCCATCCCGCCGCCCATTCTACCGCAAAGATCGTGATTTGAGCTACTGCCGCGATAGCGCATCCCACTAAAAACTCTCGAAACCACTGGCGGTCTAAAGCGATGCCATAGTCGAAGAACGAGCGTTTATCCATAAGATAAGCCGCAACCCAGACGCTGGCGATAATGCCGATAAACTGGGGAAGGATCAAAAATATGCTTAGCGAACTATCGATCAGTGTTTGTGATCCAAGAATGCCGAAGCCCACAAACAGGAACATAAAAATGAACTGTACCAACAGCCGCCAGCCCGCTCTGGCCCGCTGTTCTTTTTCATTGATGAAGATATTCATAAGCAGAGAAACATTGTTTATTTTGTCGCGTTTAGTACAAAAACGTTGTAACCTAAGTGAAAAGATGAAATAAATCAGGAATTTATGAGTGACCGATTTGTACTTGAGGCTGACAAAGATGAAGTAGAGCACTTGTTTGACGTATCGACGGAACGGAATGATTTTTTTGAATCGGAGTATAATATAACGCCTGGTTCACGGATTCCGGTGGTGTACCAAGAGGATGGTGAGCGCAAGATCTATACTTTTAGTTGGGGGATGATTCCACCGAATGCTGATGAAGAGAGGGAGGGGGAAGGTAATTTTGAGGCGGCCTTGGAGGATATCGAGGATGATGAATGGCTCAGTGAATGTTTCGAGCAACGCCGATGCCTGATTCCGGCTAATGGTTTTTACAAGTGGAAGTTCAGCGAAAAGAAGAGCACGCCTTTTTATATCCGATTGTTATCCAATGAGCTTACGGCGCTGGCCGGTATTTACTCGGTATGGAAGTCGTCCTCTGGTCGCAAAGTCTATTCATGCGCTATGCTCACGACTGAAGCGAACGCGCTGGTACAGCCGGTGGATAACCGTATGCCGATCTTACTGCGTCCGGAGCATTACGAGATGTGGTTGTCTGAGGAGCCGTTGACCGATAGCAATATAGAGAAACTGCTCAACAGCTATTCGATGACGGAGATGGCGGTTAATCGCGTCTCGGAGGATGTCAACGATCCGGATAATAACAGCCCGGAGCTGATCCAGCCGATACCAAAGTAGATTGCTGATTGATCTAATTTATAGATTTAGCATGATATATCCATATCTTGGCGGTAGTGGATTGGTAAATTGTCTTAGATAACTTGATCGAGGCGTGAATGCCTTAATCAGTAAGGGGTTACTTAGTTAATTGAACTGACAAATAAATCTGTTAGAAATCCTGAAAACGAAGTCAAGATAACAGCGGATAATTTCAGAATGGGGAAGGGAGGTCTTTTCATTAAATACCCAATGAGGTGATTTTTTAATTCATCAGATGACAAGTCCAGTCATCCGATGAAAAATACATACCTCATCAAAGTTCTGGTTTTGAGTCTGGAGTAGGCGTACAACATGCTATGCCTTGCGCTATCTAAAACAGGTTTGGCTCTTTCCTAGAGCGAAAAAATGATTGCAAGCTTTACAATCAGGTTACTCCCCTTAATCAGCGATCGGGCTGTTGGTAGATGCGCATCGTGGGATAGGCCAGATCGATATCCTCATGTTCATCAAATTGTTGCAGCATGTCTTCCCAAATTTTTTGCGAGATGCTACGTCGCCGTCGGGGATCGGAGAGATGCCGGACCGTTAATCGCACCCCGCTGTCTTGTACATCGGTATAAATGATGGGCGTCAAGTATTTGTAGTGAATCAGGTATGACTTTTTAGCCCGACGCACCTGCTGTTGTGCCCGATCCACAAAATCCTGCAGATGTTCATCAGCAATATTCTGAAGGATTTCCTTGGCCTTCTTCCAGTCGCTTTCGAAGGTAACAAGAACCTCTAGCTCATTCCAGATAAACTCAAAGTCGCTGGTATAGTTGGCAAGTGAATCCGTGAAAATATTGTGATTGGAGACATGTACAACACGGCCCGTACTCTGGTCGGCATGCACCCAGTTGCCAATTTCGAGCACCGTAAACTTAAACACCCGAATGTCAATAACGTCGCCCTTCACATCGCCGATCTGGATGCGGTCGCCCACATCAAAGGGCTTGCGCCAGAGGATGAAAATCCATCCTGCAAGATCAGAGACTGGATCTTTGAGGGCGATAGCCAAACCGGCCGAGAGCAGTCCCAGGAAGGTGGCCAGTGACTGGAGACCTTCGAACCAGATGTTACCAACGATCAGAAATCCCACGAAAACCGAGACGTAGGTCAGGTTTTTACGCCATTTATACTGCATTCGGGCATCATCCTGTCGACGGTTTACAATCCGGATAGCAATAAGCCGGAGCAGCCAGATGATGAAGATCGCCGCAATGGATAGAATAAGCTGATAGGTGATACCCGGCGAATTTTCTATAAATGTCTGGATGCGGTCGGTAAAATTCTGCACTTGGGAATATTTAATTTATTAATGAAATAAAACTCTTTTCCTGTTGTTACACAAAGTAAGTTTATCATGTATCAGCATTGTAAAGAAAAGGAATTTTGAATAACTTTACGGGTCTGAAACACACCGTTATATAGATTTTTATCATGCTTTACACAATCATATTATCAGTTATTGTATTAGTTTGCGTTTTATTAACGATCGTTGTGCTGCTGCAACCCGGTCAGGGACAAGGTCTTTCCGGTGGACTTGCCGGCGGTATGCAAGGGGGGCAAGGACTCGGTGCGCGTCGTACTGCTGACCTTCTTTCTAAGTCCACAACGGTTTTGGGAACTGCACTACTTGTGCTCTGCGTGCTGGCGAATTTTGCTATCAATCGCGGAGAGCGGAACGAAAGCGCGGTTCAGCAAAGCGGCGTACCTGCACAAACCCAGCAGAACGATATGAACAATTCCGAAACGCCTTCTGCAGTACCATTGCCACAGAATCAACAAGGCAGTGGAAACGCCAACAGCGGCAATAATGGTGGAAATGGTGGCAATGACGGAGGCTCTGGTTCCGACGGAGGAAACTAAAACGAGACTTTGAAAATTTAGAAAAGCCCGATACCAAATCTGGTGCCGGGCTTTTTTTGTTGGGATATTCCAGAGAAACAGTCGTTAATCGATACGGACGATCTGTCCGGTGATAAGCGTTTTGACGCTCTTTTCATATCCATCGACCACCTCATCCATCTTGGCCGGCGTGTGGCCTGGGAAGAAATCCCCAAGAGCTTCAGCCGAATCTTCGACCAAGGCAGGGCTAATGACATTGATGCGCAAACCTTTCTGCAGAAATTCTCCGTATGCACCCGTCACAAATCCATTAATGGCCCCATTGACAGTGCTGAGAATAGTTCCTTGTGGGATGGGATCATCTGCCAGAATCCCCGAGGTAAGCGTTACACTGCCGCCGTCGTTAAGGTAGTTCATGGCAGTGAGTGCCACATTGATTTGCCCCATCATCTTACTTTTGACGCCTTCCATGAAATCATCGTTGTTACTTTCGGTAAGTGGCTTTACCGGCGCGGATCCGGAAGTGACTACGACGGCATCTACTGTTCCAACTTCTTCAAAAAGTGCTTTGATGGCATCCGGATCGGTGATATCCGTTTGAACATCGCCAGAAGTGTGTCCGGCAATGATGAGCTCGTTTCCTTGCTTCAGTCGTTGTGCCACTTTACTTCCAATAGTACCAGTTCCGCCAATTAGTAAAATTTTCATAGAATAATTTTGATCGTTGATTTGGAAATTATGAGTTAATAATAACTGAAGAGAGAAGAAAGAGGTTCAGAACAATTTATTCTCTTCGTCAGCTAGTGGATCAGGACCTTATACTCTGCGGCTGCTATGCGGTTAAAGAGTTTGTTATTTATAATTTTTAATGAAGAAAAAAACGAGCCCCAAAACCAACCGGCTGAGGAAAGCCATCATTTTTTTGGTCTTAGATTCTGAAATAAGTTCAGGATGACACCTTGGCTTAGTTATTGGGATCGTATAAAAAAATAAAATTCTGTGTATCCTCCGCATCTCTGCGGTTAGACAAATAATTCATTCCTATGAAATTACTTGCCAATACAAAACCGGGAAAAAATACTGTCAAGGATGTCCTCGGTGGTAATTTCACCGGTAATGGTACCCAGGTTTTTGAGCGCCGAGCGGAGGTCAATGGACAGGAAGTCGCCGGTCATACCTCGGTCGAGGGCTTGCAGGGCACCGCGAACATCCTGTTGGGCTTTTTGCAATGCATCGCGGTGGCGACTTGATGTAACCAGCAGGCTCGACTCATTGTAATCAGTATTTTCAAGGGCGCGCTGTTTCATCAGCTTCTTAAGCGCATCAATTTTTTCGCCCTCCAACGCTGATATTTTCAGGTCGTAATCCATGCGTTCATCTTCTACATCTATCGCAATATCATTTTTCGTGCCGATCAGAATAAAGGGCGTATCGCCGGCATTTTTTTGGAATGTGGCGATGTCTTCGCGTTCGTCAGTAGTGAGCTCTTGGGACAAGTCCTTGAGGTAAACTGCCAGATCTGCTTTTTCGAAAGCCTCCTGCGACCGCTTAACGCCCTCCGCCTCGATGACGTCTTCTGTTTCGCGTAGACCAGCCGTGTCGGTCAGCTTAAACCGGAGCCCGTCGTAGCTCCAGTCTACATCAATAGTATCACGGGTAGTGCCGGCGATGTCGGTTACGATCGCACGATCTTTACCCACCAGCGTGTTCAGCAGCGTGGACTTGCCGGCGTTGGGCAGACCGATGAATACGGTGCGTACGCCGTGCTTAACGAGACGCCCGGTCTCGTAAGTGGCCAGCAGGTCGTCAATTTCTTCATCTACTTCCTTTAATAGGCGTTCCAATTCCTCCTTGTCAGCAAATTCCACATCCTCTTCCACGAAATCGAGCTCCAGTTCCACCATTGCCGTGGCATCGATAATCTGCTGGCGAAACTGCTTGATGTGTTCCCCAAGTTGGCCTTCGAGCTGTTGGTGGGCAGCATCCAGGGCCTTCTTACTTTTCGCATGGATGAGATCGGCTACTGCCTCGGCCTGGCTTAGTTCCATCTTGCCATTCAGGAAGGCACGCTGGGTGAATTCGCCGGGTTCGGCTGAGCGGACGCCCAGCGATAGCACTGCTTCGAGAACCGATTGCGTAACCAGTACGCCGCCGTGGCAAGAAATTTCAACGGTTTCTTCGCCCGTGTATGATTTCGGTGAGCGGAAGAGTGTGACCAACACTTCATCGATGACCTGCTCATCCTGATCCAGAATATTACCAAAGTGTACGGTGTGAGACTCTTGCTTTGTTAGATCCTTGCCCTTGAAAGCCCGATTAACGGAAGCGATAGCATTTTTCCCCGAAACGCGGATAACGGCAATACCCCCTTCACCTACCGGGGTGGCAATTGCAGCGATGGGTTCTTTTTCGGTGAGATCTCGTTGTTGTGTACTAGTAGCTTCTTGCTTTTTCATAATGAGAAATATAAGGGGTTTCTGACCTTATATCATTCAGAAAGAGCCAGGAACGTTGGATTATCAGATATGATTCATTGGTATGAAAGGAAACCAAAAAATATCGAATATATGCGTTTGGAAAGATACGTTATTTGTTGCTTCATATTAATATTAGTAATCGCTGGTAATGTAAATGCTCAGGAAAGTATAGTTCCTGACAGACCCGGCATCGGAAACGGCACGTATGTTCTTAGTCCCCAGATGACGTATCTGGAGAGTGGTGTTGAGTACTATAACCTGGACCCCGGGAGCCAGTATAGTTTTGGGCAGGTACTATTGCGTAATGGACTTACTAAAGGAGTTGAGCTGCGGGTAGTCCTTAATTCGTTTGTGATACAGAATATCGCTTCAACCACAGACAGTGGTATCCCCGACCCTGGCATGGGAGTAAAAGTTAACTTGTACAACGAATCGAGCTCAAAATTACGCTTGTCAGGATTGGGATCACTTTCTATTCCAATCGGTTCCGAAATATATACCAGCGAAGAGTGGGTACCAACGACTACACTTTTGGCGGAGTATAGCCTCTCAGAATTCAGCTCTGTTACAGCAAACGTGGGATATACCTTCGAGGTTGGACGATTGCCTGCCGCCTGGAATATATCTATAACACCGGGAGTTACGCTGCTTCGATATCCTCAAACCGGAATCTTTGCCGGGTATGCAGGTGTATTTTCGGATGCCGGCAACCAGCAGTTTATCGAGGCGGGTATCACACACCATCTGGAATCTTATTTGCAACTGGATGTCAACAGTGGGTACGACGTCAAGAACGAAGAGCTGTTTATTGGTGCCGGGCTTGCTCTCAGTTCTGATAACCGGTAACGGCCACGAAAATATTTACAGATTAGGTCTTTAGGTATATCCACTGGGTAACAGTACCCGATGCTGGATTTTTAGTCCTTTCTAACGCGCCAAAAAGTATTGGATGTTCAAGACTGCAGGGGATGGACGGGGGATTAATGTTATGAGGCACAGAGCCGACCTACTCGGCGGTACGTTTGAACTCAAAGAAGAACCTGACAAAGGAGGAACCAAGTTGGTTTGTTTCATCCCGCTGGAGAGGATAAGGAAAGAAGAGCAGTAGCTGAAGTGATTTAGAATAAAAAAGGCACGCTCCTTTTGCAGAAGCGTGCCTGTCAGAATTAAAACTCTGAGTTATTATTCGTTATTCCACATCACCCATCAATTTCTTAACACCTGGGCTGGCAAGAATTGCTACAATCCCGCCGCCACCAATCATGAGAGCAACGCTCCAGAAGAGGTTGGTAGGTTCGAGTGTTTCAAGCTGACCGGCAACAAGTCCGGCAAACAGGTTGCCCAGTGCTGCCGCTACGAACCAGACCCCCATCATTTGACTGACGCGGTTTTTCGGTGCCAGCTTGGTCATGGACGAAAGTCCGACCGGCGACAAGCAGAGCTCACCGCAGGTGTGCAGGAAGTAAGTGACGACAAGCCAGGCCGGGGATACTGAGTTCGGTCCGGTGGAATTGGCGGCGCCCCACGAGATCACGAAAAATCCAGCGGCAAGGCCAAACAATCCCAGTCCAAATTTAACCGGAATTGAGGGATTGGCGTCACGAGCAGCCAGCCACGTCCAGAACCATCCAAATACCGGAGCAAGAATAACAATAAACAGCGGGTTAATATTCTGAAGCATGCTGGCCGGCATCTCCCATTCAACCGCTACTTCACTGGCGATGTAGTAGGCAAAGCCTACAACCAGCAGTGAGAGTCCGACAACACCGGCTTTCCCTACCCACCATAGGTTGTCTCGTTTAAAAATTCGCCAGGTCACATAAGCCAGCGGCAGTGCAATAATAAGCGCAGGCAAGAATGCGCCTACTTGATTGATCCATCCATAGGGGCCAAACATTCGGTTTGTTTCACGGCTGGCAAACAGGTTCAGCGAAGATCCGGCCTGCTCGAAACCGCTCCAGAAAAGGGCAGCTAGAATAAACAGCCAAAAAATCACAAACAGCCGCTTCTTTTTCCGGGGCACTTCAAGAGATGGGGTGAACATCCGAATAGTGTTAAAAATCAGGAAGGCAATGACGGTGATACCAATTCCAATTTGATAGGAAAAGATTGTATATCCCCAGTTAAAAGAGGCCGCGTAAAATCCAGCCAGGGCCAGTAGAATAACGACGCCTATCCATTTGGTATCGTTAATCAGATAAGCAAAAAACACAACAGCAATAAGCGCTACGCTGGTACCAAGTGTTTGGGCAAGCTGCTCAAGTGAAATTCCGATAACGCCGGTGCTCATCAGAAAACTGAAGAGGGCAATTGCACCTAGTGAAATGCCGGTGGTTAGCCAAAAATTACGGCTTCGCTTGGAAAGCACTTCATCGCTGTCATCGATCTTGAGGTGACCGGCGTTGCCAAGATTCTTTTCGCCAATTTTATATGAGATGAGTCCCAGAAGCATACCGAAACCGGCCAGTGAAAACCCCCAGTGCCAGTTGTATCCCTCACCGACAATACCGCAGAGCGTTGGTCCTAAAATAGCACCAAAGTTGATGCCCATGTAGAAGATCGAAAACCCAGCATCGCGTCGGGCTCCACCTTCCGGATAGAGCTCACCAACCATCGAGCTCACATTAGGTTTCAAGAGCCCTGTTCCAACTACAATGAAAAACAGTCCCAGAAAGAAGGTAAGTTCGTCGGGAAGTCCTACCAGCGGACCTGCCATGGTAAAGTGTCCCAGGGCAATAATGCATCCACCTACGAAGACGCTTTTGCGTTGCCCCCATAGGTTGTCGGCTACCCAGCCGCCGGGCATGGCCAAGACGTATACAAAGAAGGTGTAGAGCCCATAAATGGCGGTGGCCCGTCCATCACTAAAGCCAAGGCCGGGGTTGCCACCGGTTACAGCTGCCGCCATGAAAAGTACGAGTAGGGCACGCATGCCGTAGTAACTGAAACGTTCCCAAAATTCAGTAAAAAATAGTGTTGATAGACCCCGAGGATGACCAAAAAAGTCTTTTTTCGAGGCAGCTGCCTGTTCGTCTACCTGTCCATTTGCCATTGATTGTGCCTTGTTTTGTTCAACATCCCGTTTAAGATATAAATCACGCCGTGCATGATAATTAAACCGCTATAGTGAAGCAACTTTTGTATTACGTGTTGTGTAGTACATCTTGGTTTCTCGCAAGAATAGAATATGAGATACGCAATACGCACAATATTTATTACCTTCCCAAAAACCCAAATAAAAAGCAGTGGCGATGAGCAACAAATCAGGCGTTGAAAAAAACATCAAAGCACCAACGGGAACCGAACTGAACTGCAAGGGATGGCACCAAGAGGCCGCGCTGCGGATGCTGATGAACAATCTGGATCCGGAGGTAGCCGAGAAGCCGGAAGAGTTGATTGTCTATGGCGGAGGTGGCAAGGCGGCCCGTAACTGGGAGTGCTATCACAAAATTGTGGAGACCCTGAAACGGCTCGAAAACGATGAGACGCTAATGGTACAGAGCGGTAAGCCGGTGGGCGTTTTTCAGACCCACGAAGAAGCCCCGCGCGTACTTATTGCCAATGCTCACCTGGTACCCAAATGGGCTAATTGGGATGAATTTCGTCGCCTCGACAAAAAGGGCTTGACCATGTACGGGCAGATGACCGCCGGCTCGTGGATTTATATTGGCACGCAGGGTATCCTGCAGGGAACATATGAGACTTTTGCCGAGTGCGCCCGCCAGAAATTTGACGGTACGTTGCAAGGGCAGTTGCTGGTTACGGCCGGGCTCGGTGGTATGGGCGGCGCGCAGCCACTGGCCGCCACCATGAATGGCGCGGCCTTTATCGGCATCGAAGTGGATGAGAAGCGCATCGACCGGCGCGTGGAAACCGGCTACTGCGATATCAAATGCACCAGTTTGGATGAGGCTCTGGAAAAAGCTCTCGATGCTAAAGAAAAAGGCGAAGCATTGTCGATCGGTTTGCTGGGCAATGTGGCGGAAGTACTACCCGAGATGCTGGACAAGGGCGTTATTCCCGACGTGCTGACCGACCAGACCTCGGCGCACGATCTCCAGCTGGGATACATTCCGGCTGGTATGTCGCTGGAAGAGGCCGCCGAAGAGCGCGAGCTGAATCCCGAGATGTACCAGGATGCGGTACTCGACTCAATGGTCACCCATGTGGAGACCATGCTGAAGATGCAAGAGAAAGGCGCTATCACCTTTGATTACGGCAACAACATCCGCGGGCAGGTAGCCGATCACCGCGGGATGGATGAGGCGTTTAACTTCCCGGGCTTTGTACCCGCTTTCGTGCGTCCGCTGTTCTGCAAAGGGTCAGGCCCGTTTCGCTGGGCGGCACTATCGGGCAATCCTGAGGATATTTACACCACTGACCAGGCGGTACTGGATACCTTTCCCGAAAAGGAATCGCTTAACCGATGGATACGGAAGGCACAGGATCAGGTGCAGTTCCAGGGACTGCCATCGCGCATCTGCTGGCTGGAGTATGGTGAACGCGCTGAGATGGGCGAAAAGTTCAACTGGCTTGTTAAAAAGGGAAAAGTGGATGCTCCACTGGTGATCGGGCGCGACCACCTGGATACCGGCTCGGTGGCATCGCCTAACCGCGAAACCGAAGACATGAAAGACGGTTCCGACGCCATTGCCGACTGGCCGCTGCTCAATGCGATGCTTAATACGGCTAGTGGCGCCAGCTGGGTGTCTCTGCATCATGGTGGTGGCGTGGGTATTGGCTATTCAATCCATGGCGGGATGGTCTGCGTGGCGGATGGTACCGAGGAAGCCGACCGCCGACTCAAGCGCGTACTAAACAACGACCCCGGCAGCGGCGTAATGCGTCATGCCGATGCAGGTTACGACGAGGCGATGAAAACGGCGAAAGAGCGTGGCGTGGATCTGCCGATGGTGGATTAATTCACCTGCGAAATTTTTCTGTGTGTTTTGTTAAAGCTGACAATGGGTTTGATCACATACATTTAGTATGTCACTGCACCGATTTGGTCGCCTTGCTCACAACCAAATTTCTTTGTGAGCAATAAGAAACAGTTTTACATGAAGCGCGACTGACAGTTGAGCATGTAGGTTGGGTTGCCAACCTGACCATCTTAAAAGTAGTAAAATATTAAAATGGACGGGTTATCAACCCGTCCTACAATCAAGAGAGAATGAGCTATTACAAACGAAAGTTACCTCATTTGCAACCTGAAGGCGCCGAGTATTTTATCACGTTACGGTTGAAAGGGTCGTTGCCCCAAATAGCTATTGAAAGGTTAAAAGCTCTTCAAAAGCGGCTTTCAGAAGAGTCCGAAAAGAACGAAGTAGCTACTTATATCCAGCGAAAAATTTTTAAAGAATACGAAGATCTACTTGATTCTGGGGATATCGGACCAACATGGCTTGGCAAAAACGAAGTCGCTAGGATTGTAGAAAACTCGATCCATTTTCGAGATTCGAAATTATTTGAAGTATATGCGTATTCTGTGATGCCTAACCATATACATTTGGTATTCAAGCATTTGATTCAAGAGGGTAAGAAGGAGAATCCTGTTACTCATATTATGCGTAATTTTAAGCGTTACACTGCTCGCAAATGTAATGAGCTTTTAGGACGAACAGGCCCATTCTGGCAGCCGGAAAGCTACGACCGGGTTATCCGCGATCAGGAGGAGTTGGAGAATATGATTCGTTACACCTTGAATAACCCGGTTAAAGCAGAGTTGGCCGACCATTGGCAGGACTGGCCTCATAGTTACTGCAAACCTGAGTTTGAAGAGACTTTCATATAAGATACAGAGTCCATTGTAGGTCGGGTTGGTCCCCTGACCATCTTAAAAGTAGTAAAATATTAAAAGGGACGGATTGCCATCCCATCCTACGTTAGCATTGCTCTTAAATATTATGAGCTATTTCTTGGCAGCCGTCAGAAGAAAAATGGGGAACTCCTTACCGTCGTCATTGGTCATCGTGTAAACGGTGGTAAATTTGATGTCTTTGAATCCGTGTTTTTCCAACAAACTTTGAAGCTCAGCACGATCGAACCCATGGTGATGTACGCCCTCAGTCCCTTCATCGTGGAAGCTGCCGTCTTCTTTATCTAGGTCAGCCAGCGCAATTTGTCCGCCGGAAGCCAGCAAGCGGGCAAACTGCCCAATTAATCCATCCACATTTTTGACATGATGCATGGACATTGAGCTGATAACAATATCTACCTTCACATCTAGCGGATCGGTTACGATATTCCGAGAAACTGTTTCCAGTTTATCCTGAAATATAGGTTTCTCCCTGAGCTGATCGAGCATGGCCTCAGAGGTATCCACCGCAATTATTTTCTTGACCTTGGGGACAAAAGGTTTACTTAAGAGTCCGGTACCTGCACCGAAATCCATGAGGATGGAGTCGCTATCAAAGGAAATACGTTCCTTAATAGCTTTGGTGATGGCGGCTGCGCGTTCTTTGCTTCCTTCTTTTTGATCCCATTCCTGGGCTTTCTCTTTAAAATGGTCGGTCATTGATCTGCTTTTGTAAGTTAATGTGTTGAAGTAATAAGAACTTAAAATGGGTGACAAAGATTTCAGTAATGTTCCGCGATTCGGTTAACTTTATAACATTGTACGCCAAAACGTTTATTTTATGCTCCAATAATTTTGATGAATCCAGCGTTTTGCCTCCTATGAAAAAATCTGCTCTTCTATTCGGTTTTCTACTGTTGTTTGTATCATCAAGCTTATTTGCCCAAACTACGCTACCCGTTCCGCGCGATATTCAGGCTACCTACGAGCAAGGCACGCGTTCAAAGGATGGTTTGCCGGGCAAAAGCTAGTGGCAGAACCGCGCGGAGTATAGTATCGACATAAATTTTACGCCGAGCACGCGTTTGTTGTCAGGCACCGAAACCATTACCTACTATAATAACAGTCCCGATACGCTGGGTACAATCTGGTTTAAGCTCTATCCGAACCTATATAAAGAGGGCGTAAATCGCGATTCAAATATTCATCCAAGCGACCTCACTAGCGGCGTTGAGATTGAAGAGATTGCTATCAATAGCATACAGCGTGATGCGGGAGTAGCCAACATTGATGGCACAAATATGACGGTGGATGTGCCCGCCCTATCGCCGGGGCAGAAGATGCAGCTTACCATCGAATTTAGCTACATGCTTAACGAGCACTCACATATCCGTACCGGGCAGGTTGATCCCGGCGCCTATTTTGTAGCGTATTTCTTTCCACGGATTACTGTTTACGACGATATCGACGGCTGGAATACGTATTCGTATACCGGAAGTGAAGAGTTTTATAATGATTTTAGTGACTTTTATGTCAACATTACGGTGCCCAAAGGTTATGCCGTCTGGGCGACGGGCACGCTCCAAAATCGGTCGGAGGTGTATGCCAGCAAATACGTGCAGCGGATCGAACAGGCGGAGAATCAAAATGAAACTGTTACAATAATTGACAGTACAGATTTGAAGCAGGGCAATATCACCGCGCAGAATCCCATCAACACATGACATTTTACAGCGGATAACGTTACGGATTTCGTTTTTGCTACCAGCAATCATTACATGTGGAAATCCAAAAGCGTAGAAGTGGATCCCAAAACTGGCCGGCGCACCCGCGTGGATGCGGTCTTCAATCCTGATCACAAGGATTATTATGATGTAATCGATTATGCCAGTGAGACAGTCCGAGCTATGAGCTACGAGTTTCCAGCTTGGCCGTATCCCTATCCCCATGAAACAGTGTTTGACGGACTGGCTCAGATGGAATACCCGATGATGGTTAACGACAATCCACTGGAAGATCACGCGGCCACCATCGAGCTGACCGACCACGAGATCATGCATACGATGTTTCCGTTTTATATGGGCACCAACGAGACGAAGTATGCCTGGATGGATGAAGGCTGGGCGACGATTGGCGAATGGCTGATTACTCCTATTATCGACTCGACGATTACCGATGATTATGGTATGGCGCCCTATAACAACTCAGCCGGCACGGAAAACGACCTGCCGATCATGACGCTGAGTACCCAGACTTCCGGGCTGGCCTACTACCTGAACTCCTATCCCAAAGCGGGTCTGGGCTATTTATACGTGAAGGGTATGCTTGGGGATAAGCTGTTTACCAAAGCGCTGCATCATTACATTGAGCAGTGGCATGGCAAACACCCGATGCCGTACGACTTTTTCTATAGTATGAACGAGGGCGCCGGACGCAACATGAACTGGTTCTGGAAGCGCTGGGTTTTTGAGGATGGCTATCCTGATTTGGCGATCGCCCAAGCTGGCAAACAAAACGACCAGTATCGCGTGGTGATCCAAGCCAAGGGATCCAAACCGGTGCCTGTACACCTGACGGTGACCTATAAGGATGGTTCCACGCAGAAGTTCCACCGAGATATCTCGGTGTGGAAAAATAGTGATTCAGAAACGATTAGTTTCAGGCCGAAGGGCACGATCGCCAAAATTAAGCTGGGCAATACCCACGATGCCGATATTGATCACAGTGACAACACGTTTACGGCAAAGTAATATTTTTTAGGTCGGCCATCTTGGCCGACTACTAAAGAATATTGTGGGTATGACGCATCGAGACGGCCAGGATGGTCGTCTTTACGGGGTTAATGAGTTGTTGCCAGCCAATGGGTGATCGTTTCTTCCAGCTCCTGCTTACCCTCCATAAACGGCACATGTCCACCATCCCACAGATGGAGTGTACCCTTGGGAAAGTCTATTCCCTTGTAGTGGTTGGGACCTACCGCATAGTCGGTACGCCCAAAATAAAGCAGCACCGGCATGTCGATATTCAGGGCCATCGGTTTATAGTTGTGATAGTACTCAGCTATGTTAAAAGCACGGCTACTGAATTCATAATTATGTGAAGAAACCTGAGACATTACAGAATCCATACGCGCATAGCTCTGCTTGTCGGCGTAGTAGGCTTTCCAGAAAACATCCTGCTCACGCATCTTAATAAAGAGCGGCATCAGTCGGTCGATGGGATATTTGCTGGTATCGAGATATTCTTTTTGTGCTTCTCCGTTGATGCTTAGCTCCTTAACAGCAAAATCGATCATTCCCTCGGCACTGTCATTTAAGTTGAGTGTGGGAGCGACCATCATCATAGCACGAACCGTAGCGGGATATCGTTGCACATGTTCCATTTGCAGGAGCCCACCGAATGAATGGCTAAAAGTTATCCACGACTTGATACCCAGTGCCTGACGGACCTCATCGAAATCCTGTGCCATCCGCCCGGGTGAATAGTCGCCGGTCGTTGCAGAGCCTGATCGTCCCGAACCCCGTTGGTCGAGATAGATCATTTTGAAATATTTTTCGAGTACATCGCCATAAAGCTGCTCCATCCAATAAGATCCCACACCGGGTCCACCGTGAATGTACAGGCACGGAATTCCTTCGCCGCGGATAGTTACGTACAGTTCAGTACTGTCGGATACCGTGATGCGAAGGGAATCTGTGGCTAGGTTTTGAGCGAGCGCATTCGAGTGGGTATTCCCGATTAAAAACAGAAAGACAACGAGCTTACGTAGTTGGCGAAATATGATATTCATGATGAATAGTTTTAATGGTTATCCTATAATATACGCCGATTTACGAAATCAGTTACTGTTTTTTTGATCAAATAATCTTTTTATAGTAGGACAGTCCTAGATAAATAGCTCAATGAAGAAAACAATCCCCAAGCGTATTTTGCCCATTATTGTGCTGGCGGAGTTTGCCGGCACTTCACTCTGGTTTGCGGGCAATACCGTGATTCCGGATTTGGTGCAGGAGTTGCAGCTCACCGAGATGGCGATTGGTTACATCACTTCGGCCGTACAATTCGGTTTTATCAGTGGTACGTTGCTGTTTGCTTTTCTGAGCGTGGCCGATCGGATATCGCCCAGCAAGGTATTTCTCTAGTGTGCGGTCCTGGGTGCGGGTGCCAATGCGCTTACAGTCTATAGTGGCACCTTTGCGCTGCTTATGCTCAGCCGGTTTGCTACGGGATTCTTTTTGGCAGGAATCTATCCGGTGGGAATGAAAATTGCTTCTGACTGGCACAAGGAGGGACTTGTCAAAGCGTTGGGCTATCTTGTGGTGGGGTCCCGTCGGGATTGAGGCCGATATATTCGTTGATTTTGAGCAACAGTTTTCTGTAACGGGAATCCCTCTTGGTTCACTAAAGGATGATTTAAATTTCATCAAGCCTAATTTTTTACTGTAACTCTCTAATTTTTAAACAAGTTTATAGGTTTTTTTAAGGTCAATATTAGATTTTAGTTGTAACTTGTTGAAGTATTTATCGTCTTATAAAGCCATTAGGTTAACTTTTAAGGTAATAGGCGGTTATGGATATACTCTTCATTATTATTGGTTCGCTGCTTATAATTGCCGGTTTTATCAGTTCTTTTCTTCCGGTGATACCGGGTCCGCCGTTGAGCTATATGGGTTTGTTGACACTTCAACTAACCGCCGCCCACCCGTTTAGCCTGCAGTTTTTTGTCATTTGGGCCGTGGTTGTGGCTGTTTTGATGGTCCTTGATAACGTCATTCTTGCCTACGGCACTAAAAGATTTGGGGGATCGGCCTACGGCATTTGGGGATGTATGATTGGAATGTTTGTGGGACTCTTCTTTTCGCACATTGGCTTAGTGGTTGGGCCACTTGCTGGCGCTTTTGTGGGTGAGCTTATCGGCGGTAAAAAATCTGATCAGGCATTTCGCTCGGCGATGGGCTCTTTTATTGGGTTTTTGACGAGCTTGGTACTCAAAGTGATTGCCAGCGGAATGATGGGATATTACTTCTTCATAAGTATTTAATCCTCTAGTATCACTCAGCCTCATTCACTTCAATCCAGTAGCCATCCGGATCCTGAAAATAAACTTGTCGAACTCCGTCTGCCCGGACCGTTATTTCATGAGGATCTCCCTTGGAGTCGTGCGGGCTGATATCGTGTGCCCTGAGGTGTTCGATAAAGTTTCCAAATTCAGACATTTTGAGTGCCAGATGCACTCCAATATTTTTCTTGATTGCATCTGTTTTTCCTTCCACAAGATGAAGTTCGGTACTGTTGCCGAGCGAGAACCATCTGATATATTCCTTTTGGGTGCGATTTGTAATTCGGCGTAGGCCGAGCACATCACCATAAAAGGAGGTGCTGGCTTCCAGGTCTGCTACTTTTATCGTATAGTGATCAAAAGCTAAATCAAACATAATATGAAGGGCTGATTCAATGCTGTTAAGGGAACATGATAGTTTTATAATTCAGATACTCCTTTAAGATATATTTTTAAGAATATACGCTGCACAGACGTAATGTCTCTGCGGTTAGTCAGGTTTTCTGAAAATTACCACCCGATTGCCGTGAAATTGCAGCGAGGCATCCCAGTGGTCAGCCAGCCAGCGGAAGGTTTCTTTGGTATAAAACGTGACGTGCGTTATATCGCGTCGGTAGTGCCAGTTGGCAAACCCTTCTTCGTTATTCATGGCCAACTTCGTCATGATGCCAAGATATCCGCCCGGTTGAAGGCAGTTCCACAGGCGTTCGAATTCTTTCCCTGGCTCAAAAAGATGCTCGACCACTTCAGTAGCGGTGATAAAATCATAGCTATCTTGGAATACGGATTCGTCATCAGCGTAAAAGGAGTCGTAAATTCGCATTTCGTGTCCTTCCTGCTCAAGCATGATATTTAACGTGGGGCCCGGCCCGCTGCCAAAGTCAAGTCCCTTGCTTTGCGGTTTCAGCTTGTCCTCAAGGGGTTCAAAAAACTGATTCAAGAAATTACGATATCCTTCATCTTCGGGATCATTTTCATGTGTTTCGTACCGGGCAAGTTCATCCTCAGTTGAGGGACGGTCTTTGGGCGGGGCAAAGATCAGATTGCAGTTTTGGCACTGGTAATAGTCGCTGGCGTAAGTGTCGGAAGTATCTTCGAAGAAAAGGTCAATATCGGTACTGTTGCACAGAATGCACGAGTCAAGTTTCATAAATTAATAGGACGTTAAAATTACGATAGTTAAAAGATATAAAATTAGTGGCAAAACCCGCCCAGGAGTTCAAAATTTGAGGTTATCGGTTTGTGAGTGTGAAAGCATATCAGGATATTCAGGTTGTGTAATAAAACAGTGTTTCACTAACTAATTACTAAAAATAGTTCACTCCCGAGATGAAAAAGATTATCTCCCTTCTTTCATTATTGACATTCTGTGCTGGACTGAATGTGCAAGCTCAATCACAGGAATCGAACTACAATCCCCATAAAGCATTTAATCCGCTCTTCACTGCCGATGGTGGAAACATGTTCCGTAGTGCAGATGGTACCCCGGGCCCAAAATACTGGCAGAATTCGGCTGATTACGATATCAAGGCAAAGCTGGATACGGCAGCCAACGTGCTCAGCGGAGATGTTACGATTACGTACACCAACAACAGTCCCAATAAGCTGAATCAACTGTGGCTTGAGCTGGTGCAAAATGCTCGGAAGAATAATTCCAAAGCAGCCAAGGTACGGGGCAACCTTTCGGAAAAAAGAGCTAGCAAAGGATTTGATCTGCGCAATGTTCGTATCAAGAAGGGGGATAAGTGGCAGCAGGCCGATTATAAGGTAGTGGATACGCGGATGCAGATTCGTCTCGATAAACCGCTCAATGCTAACGGATCTAAAATAAAAATCGATATTTCCTATAATTTTCCACTTCCCGAGTACGGCCGCGGAGGCTATATGGATTCTAAAAACGGTGCTATTTACGAGGTCTCGTATTGGTATCCCCGAATGCATGTGTATGATGATCTGCGCGGATGGAATACGCGTCCATTTTTGGGGTCCGGCGAATTTTATCTCGACTACGGAACCATTGATTATAAAGTGACCCTGCCCGAAGGTATGTTGATGGCGGGTTCTGGCACGTTGATGAATCCTGATGAAGTGTTGACTGATGAGCAACAAGAGCGGCTGCAAAAAGCACGTCAGTCTGAGGAGACGGTAATGATTCGCACCGAGGATGAGCTCGATGAGCCTGCAACGGCACAAAGTGATGACGGCATGCTCACCTGGCACTACCGCATGGAGAAAACACGCGATGTCGCGTGGGCAGCTTCCAAGGCATTTTTATGGGATGCTGCCATCGCCAAATATGATAGTGGAAATGAATCACTGGCGATGTCGTATTATCCCGTGGAAAGTCTCGGTGATGACGGCTGGGGACGAGCAACGCATTTTCTCAAACGATCCCTTGAAATTTTTTCCAAACAGTGGTTAGAGTATCCGTATGATACCGCGATTAATGTTGGTGGTCCCACCGGCGGGATGGAGTATCCGGGCATCACCTTCGACAGCTACAGAGCAAAAGGATATACGCTGTTTTTATTGGTTGCCCACGAAATTGGCCACAACTGGTATCCCATGGTGGTAGGTAGCAACGAGAGTCGCAGTCCTTGGATGGATGAAGGATTCAATACGTTCATCGATATTTATGCCCACGAAATCTTTAATGATGGCGAATTTGCGCCCAAAAGGGATGGCGAATATGCGCCTGACGGTGGCAATCCGGCCAAAGAAATTGTCCCATTTATTACGCAGGACGAAGCGCGTCCCATTGTAAGCAAGGCCGATGCCTTGAAGGGCGACTACTACCATCCGCTGGAATATTTCAAACCGGCCTTTGGCTTGAAACTGCTTCGCGATGTTGTTCTTGGACCTGAGCAGTTTGACTATGCCTTCAAGCAGTATACCAAGCATTGGGCGTTCAAGCATCCCGGTGCCAAGGATTTCTTCCGGGCCATGGACAACTATTCGGGCGAAGATCTGAGCTGGTTCTGGAGAGGCTGGTTTATTCACAACTGGAAGCTGGATCAGGCGGTGACCGATGTTACCTATCCGGATGAAAATCCCGAAAAAGGGGCAAAAATAACGATTAAAAATATGGAGCAGATGCCGATGCCGGTGCTGGTGACGATAACCACGGCGGATGGCAATACCCAGCAACACAAACTGCCTGTTGAGGTTTGGATGAAGGATGAAACCTTCACTTTTACAGCGCCTACTTCGCAAAGAGTGACGAAGGTAGAACTGGATGCCGACCAAAAGCTGCCAGATGTGAATCGAGATAATAACACTTGGAGTGATAACCAGAAATAATGTTGCCACAAGTTTCAACCGTGTGCCAGCTGTAGCGTGTCGGACAAGCAATTAAATTAATTGAGTACATAACCCTCAGGGTATTTGAGACCCTGAGGGTTATATATTTCAAATCCAAGTTGGGATGAGCCGATAGTCCTCGTATTTTTAGCAAAATTCATGACAAGAAAAGTGTAGATCAGTGAAAGTTACTATTTCTAATTTATACGAGGATCTTTCTACCCGAATTCAGGGACTCAAAGAGGATAAATCATCAGTCTTGCAATCTCGGTCGGTTGTTGAGGATGCACTTGACCGCGACGAACCAATGTACGGTATCAACACCGGCTTTGGGGCACTGGCCAATAAGCGGGTGGATGGCAAGCAACTTAAGCAGTTGCAGCGCAATTTGGTGCTTTCGCATTCGGTGGGGGTAGGCGACTTGATTCCCAAAGACATTTCGCGGCTGATGCTACAGCTGAAGATCCATGCCCTTGGATTGGGCAATTCGGGGATCTCCGAGGAAACATTCGACCGCTTGATTTACTTTTCTGAACACGATCTAATCCCGGCCATGCCGGAAAAAGGAAGTGTGGGGGCCTCGGGCGATCTGGCTCCGCTGGCCCACATGTCACTACCACTGTTGGGATACGGGCTGTTCTGGAATGAAGAGGGCACGGACACCATTCCCGCCGAAAAAGTGTTGAACGAGCATGATCTGGACTCTATCGATCTGCAGCCCAAAGATGGCTTGTCACTGATTAACGGTACACAACTGATGGGCGCCTACGGCGCGTACGTACTGGAAAAGTCGCTCAGCCTGATGAAGGCGGCTGACCTGATCGCGGCGATGAGCCTGGAGGCACTGCAGGGCAGCATAAAACCATTTGACGAACGGATTCACGAAATTCGTCCGCATAACGGACAGCAGGAAGTATCAAAGAATGTCCGCGAGCTATTGGTGGACAGCGAGATCCTGGAATCACATCGGAATTGCGGTAAGGTACAGGATCCCTACTGTCTGCGGTGTGTCCCGCAGGTGCACGGGGCCAGCCGCGATGGTTTGGACTATAGCGCGCAAACCATTGAAACCGAGCTCAATTCTGTGACTGACAATCCGTTGGTATTTGAAAACGGCGATATCATCAGCGGAGGGAATTTTCACGGACAGCCGCTGGCCTTGGCGCTGGATCATGCGAAGATTGCTTTGGCCGAGTTTGCCAGTATATCTGAGCGCAGGACGTACCTGTTGCTCGAAGGTCATGATGGTTTGCCTGAATTGCTGATGGAGGAGACCGGGATCAATTCCGGATTTATGATTCCACAATATACTTCCGCGTCTCTGGTCTCCGAGAACAAGGTGCTTTGCCACCCTTCTTCCGTTGATTCCATTCCCACCAGCCTGGGACAAGAAGATCATGTGAGCATGGGAAGCATTAGCGCGCTAAAATTGCTGGAGGTTTTTCAAAACGTAGAGCAAGTGTTGGGTATTGAGCTCTTTACCGCGGCACAGGCGCTGGATTTTCGCAAACCTCTGCGTCCGGGCAAAGGCGTTGAAATTGCGCACGAATTTGTCCGCGATGCCATTCCGCATGCTACGACCGATCATTATTTTAAAGATGACATCAATAAGGCCGTGGAGCTGCTGCAAGATCATAGCATGGTGCAGAAAGTAGAAAAAGAACTCAATTCTTTATGTTGATCTAACAATATTTAGGACTTTACGACCTGCATACCCTTAAAGTCGGGTGCTAAGTTTTCCGGTCGGGGAAATGTAATAACATAGGAATCATCGTGAATTCCGTTCATGATACCCTGAATATTGCTGGCATCATCGAAGTTATTGAACACCCCAATCATGACTTCATAAAACTTCTTACGGTGAAGGATAACAATATTGTTAGGTGGATTTGGCAGTGACTCGGACAACGATTCAATTGCTTGCTGTCTTACATTCTGAGCAATATCCAAATAGTAAGTGGCAAAAATTTGAACATAGTGTCCATTAGATAATGATTGGGCCATTCCAGTTTCTGGATCTACTGAAACATCGGCAAGCTGGCCTTTTAAGTTTGAAAAAGCTGTTTCGAGCTCAGTAACACGATTAGTGAGACTATGCAATCCTGTTTTAAGCGTGTTAATTTCCGTTGAATTGTTAGCTATTACTGTTTCAAACTCTTTTTCTTTTTCGGCATTTTGCTTTTCCATCTTGTCCATCCGCATTTTCAGGTTGTCTGCTAGGTTGGATTGCGCCATCAGCCGATCATAATCTGAAGGGCTCAGTTCTATGGGAACTGGGCGCCAAGAGGGATGCTTAGCATTTTTGCGACCAAAGTTGATTCGAATGCCTCCTGTAAGCGAATTTATAAGATCTGATCCCCAGCCCTCTCTTTCGTTATCTACACTGTTGATCCCCAAGTGATATTCGTATTGGGTAAAAAGATCAAAAGTATTGGATAGTTTGTAGGCGATACCGACACCGGCATTGTAGCTGGTTGCATCATCGCTGAACTCAGCTTGTGGGCCGTCGTAATGGAACATATCGTAACCAACACCAAGGGTGAGGAAAGGATTAACACGATCTGATATCCGATTAACGAAGAAAAGTTGATTCAGGTTGATAATATTTTTCAGGCTAATCAGGTCCATATTAGTCCGGAAAGATATCTCTGTTCCCTCTATTTGGGTACGTTGATAACCCAGCTCCAGGGACCAAGCCGGTGTTAGCGCATATTGCAATCCGGCCCCAAAACTGAATGTGTTTTTGGTATCTACACTAAAATGACTGGACATAAAATTTCCACTCTCGCTGAAATCACCGAAACTTGTTCCACCATTAATTGTAAGGCTTAAACGCCGTTGGTCTTGGTTTGTGTTGCTTTGCGAAAAGGCAAAAGTGGTACTAAACAGAAATATAAAAAAACATATAAGTTTCTTTTGATGTATTGACGTGAACATAATCTTGACCCTCTTTTTTTAACCGTATTGTGTTAAGTACATAGTGTAAATATCTCTTTTATTTTGTTGGCTGCTGTTTAAAATTTACTCAGTTTTCTATTGCCCAAGTCATTGTTAAACGTCTTATTTATTTGTCTCAATGCAATTAGGTTGATAGATGAAACCTTTTCGAGTTATTTCGTAAGTTTTTAGCGACCAACTATATCTAAAATAGATGCAATAATAATGCCATTACTAAAAAACATCGGCTATCTAGCCACCTGTAAAGACGAAGGTGAACAGGGTGATATTTATCCCATAAAAAATGCTGCAGTGGTCTGGGAGGAGAGCACCATTCAGTGGGTAGGATCGCAATCGGATCTGCCGAAGAAATATACTGGCCATCAAACCCATGATGCTGAAGGAAAAATGGTGATTCCGGGATTGGTAGATTGCCACACCCACCTGGGGTTTGGTGGATGGCGACCCGAAGAGTTTGCCATGCGGGTCCGCGGTGAAAGCTATCTCGATATTGCAAAATCGGGCGGAGGCATTTTATCCACGGTGAAGGCGACGCGCCAAGCTACAGAAGATGAGCTTTATGAAAAGGCATCTGGCTTTCTACCGGAGATGGCCAAGCTTGGTATCACAACGGTTGAGTGCAAGAGTGGCTACGGCTTGTCAGTCGAGCACGAGTTAAAGACTTTACGCGTTTATCGTCGGTTGGCTCAAGATCAGCCGATGCATATTGTGCCAACTTTCCTGGGGGCGCATACCATTCCGCCTGAGTACAAAGAGAATCGCGAAGGGTATATCGACTTGGTGATTAACGAAATGATTCCCGCTGTGGCCAAGGAAGGCCTTGCTGAGTTTTGTGATATCTTTACCGAAGAGTCAGCTTTTACGATTGACGAGTCGCGCCGTATTTTAGTGGCAGCTAAGGTTGCGGGTCTAACGCCCAAGCTGCACGCCGACCAGCTTACTTCGTGTGGTGGTGCAGAGCTAGCGGCGGAAGTTGAAGCAGCCAGTGCTGATCACCTGGAGAAGATATCGGATACCGGTATTAAGCAGATGGCCAAGGCTGGAGTCGTGGGCGTTACGTTGCCGCTGGCCTCTCTGTATACGCAGGAAGTGCCGTTGAACTGTCGGAAGCTGGTTGAAGGCGGCGTGGAAGTAGCGGTGGCTACCGACTTTAACCCTGGCTCGGCGCCTACTTATGATCTGCCGCTGGCAATGGTGCTCACATGTAACCAGGGTCGATTAAGTCCCGTTGAAGTGCTAAAAGGAGCGACGATCTATGCGGCCAAAGCCATTCGGCGCGATCACCGAATCGGCTCAATAGAAAAAGGAAAATCAGCCGACTTTGCTATTATCGATGCGCCTAATCCGGACTTCTGGATGTATCATTATAAGGGAGCAAATTGTGTAGGATCCTTTATAAACGGAGAAAGGGTTTAAGCAAATATTTTTATGAGAGAGCAACTAAAAGAGGGTAATTACTATCATATCTACAATCGCGGAAATAATTCTGAGAATATTTTCTACGAAAAAGCTAACTATCAATTCTTTCTAAAGAAATAGGCAAGTACTGCTATTCGGTATTAGATACCTATGCTTACTGTTTACTGAAAAATCATTTTCACCTGCTTGTACGCGTGCGAACCGAAAAAGAAATAGGTGAAATAGCAAGAAAACAAGATGAAGGGAATAGTATCGCAAAGACAACAAAAGAATGGTTCCTGGGGTTAGCTTCGCAACAATTAGGGCATTTATTTAATAGTTATACTCAAGCGTTCAATAAACGATATGGCCGAACAGGATCCCTTTTTGAAAAATCGTTTAAGCGGAAAAAGATTGATTACCAAAAATATTTTTGCAACTTGGTATCCTATATTCACCGTAACTCTGAACTTCATGGATTTGTAAAGGATTTTAAAAAGTATCCTAATTCATCATATCCTTTATATTTTTCTGATGGTGCAACGAGGCTGAATCGTGAAGAGACGTTAGATCGGTTTGGTGGTATTCAAAATTTCAGAGTTGTTCATGATGAGGGGATGAAAGTCCCGAAGGAAATAATTTTTAAATAATTAAGTATAAGCCCTGAAAGGGTTGGAGATTGAACTAATCATGTCCAAAGACTTCAAAGCGGAGAAAAAAGAAGGGACGGTTCTGTTTTGTGACATCCGCAACTTTACCAATTTGTTTGAGGCCGAGGATCCGATGGAAGCAGTTAAGTTTGCCAATTCGGTGTTGGCTGAGTTGGGGCAGGTAGTGGAAGAATTGGGCGGTACCGTCGATCGTTTTACGGGCGATGGTTTTTTGGCTCATTTTGGGATCAAAAACGAAACGTCGCATCATGTGCGGGATGCGTGCAACGCTGCTATTAATATGCGCGATGTACTAAAGCAGATTAACAACCAGCGTTATTATAAAGTGCAGAGTGTGGTGTCGACAGGAACCAGTATCCACACCGGTACGGTTGCCTACGGGGAGATAAAAACGGCACACATAAATCAGCGTACTGTGCTGGGCGATGTGGTGAATACGGCTGCGCGTATCGAGTCATTGACTAAATATTTTTCGGTCGATATTTTACTATCTGAACAGAGTTACCAGCATGTTAAAGAAGAATTTCAACTTCAGGAGATGCCCCCCAAAGAATTGCAGGGCAAGCAAAGAGAAGTTACGACCTATTGGTTACTTCCAATGAATTAACAGCAAAACTTGGAAAATATCAGCAATATGAAGATCACTGTTGAAGATGGTAATCAAATTAGCCAAGAGGCATTAGAGGAACTTGAGAAACACGCGGATATGATCGAGTGCGAATGCCCCTCGAAACTGATGGAAATCCTGGATCAGATCCGTGATTTTACGGAATACACTGAGCAGTGTATTGAAAAGTATCCCGAGGACAAAGCCACGCATAAATGGCTGAAATCGTCATCGATGAATCTCGACCAACTCATTTCTACCACGCTGATTCAACTGGCCCGCTACGAAGGTTTTATCAACGAAAATAACGAGATTGTAGCCCGCGAAAAGGTTTCATAATTTCGGTCGTCACTTTTTAACCGGAGCAGGATGGGGCGTTGTCGCCCGCTTTTTCTTCGTACTGATTCTGGAAGTTTTCCAGTGAACTTGAAATACGTCCCGGGTCTTCGCCTCGCTTTTCAGCCTTTGTTTTGAGCTGCTTCATATTCTGGATGATCTTGCACGCCTTATCGAAGTTATCCACCTCTAAATAAGCCTCAAAAAGCCAGCGGTAGGAGTGGTAATCACGATCTTTGAGCGATCGGTTTGTCTTTTGCTGCCAAGCTACCGATGCCTCCCACGCGCGAATGTTAGACTGAATCACCTTGTCCCACATCTCAAGTTGTTTAAAAATGTGGCTCGGCATGTGGATGGCGTGCGATGAGGAGTAAGCGACTTCAGAGTAATCGCGTGCAGGACGCAGCCCCATTTCGGCAAACTTATCGTTGTCGTAGGCATGGATCAGGTAGTGCATGCCGCCGGGGTGTTTTGGATTGCGCTTGTAAAGTTGCTCGAGCTTAGCCACAATCGGCACAATATCCCGCACATCAGGATTGCTGTAGTTGTAATCAGGCTTACTCAATGCCGACAGCGCCCAAAAGGCCAACGTTTCATCGCTGGGATGCTGCTCGTAAAGTTCTTTCATGGCTTGTGAATACTTATCGCGGCGCTCATCCATTTCCCAATCATCGTTATACAGAATACGCACGGCATCTACATATTTCCTTTCTCGTTCCGACCACTTTACAGCTCCTTGTTCTAATTGCTGATCCAACTGCTGCAACACCTTAGCGCCGGCCTGCTGATCGTGCTGCTCCCACAGCGGATGGTCGTAGGTCATTGCTTCGCCCCAGTAGGCCATAGCAAACTTGGGGTTAAGCTGCTGGGCCCGTTGAAAATGGTCGCGTGCTTCCGGATACCAAAAACTGTGCAGGGCCAGAACACCGGTCAAAAATTCCTTTTGAGCTTCGCCGCTGATCGAAGTCGGAAAGTTAATAGAGCCAAGCGAAAGTTTATCAGGCGCGGCATTTTTTTGGGCGGATAAATTTTGTGTTCCTAAAAATAAAAAGCTGACAAAGGCAGTTATAAGCAGACAATATTTTCGTGTATGCATAGCGTAAACTCAGAATTATGGTGTACAACGCGTTGAAAATTTCACAACCATAACTTTTGTAGAAAGAACAATGAAAACAACACTAATTTTGAAAATTTTGGGGATTGGACTTCATCTTATCGGGATGACCCAGGCCACCGTAGCTCAACAACGCGGAGATAATGAGATGAAGAAGGAGTACATGGTACGAATGTATGACCGCTGGCCGTTTTCACGGTCCCCGCTTTCAACGAGTGAAATAAACTACAGGCAAGATACGCTTTGGATCATTCAGAAGGTGTAATATTTGTCATTTTACGATGAGATTATATTGGACCGTCAGCTTTAATAGCGTCTGATTTGCCCCCGCAGATCAATAATGTTATGATTAGCCTATTCAATAAGTTAGTTATCGTCAATTAATTCATAACAAGTGTCTGACCTTAAAACTCCCTCCGTCCCCGTCCCTGAAACCAACGAACAGGATCCTCGCTTGGGTCATTGGCTGCAGCGAGATGCAACTGAACTAAATTCGATTGATGCAGTGCTGATCGGCTTCCCCTCGGATGTTGGTGTCCGTCGCAATGGCGGTCGCCCGGGAGCTTCCGAAGGTCCCCAAGAGATTCGCAGGCAGCTTTACAAGATGACGCCCAGCGCTGAGTATTATCAGCCTTTTGTAGATTTGCTTGAATGCTGTACCGATGTTGGGGATTTAAGGATTACCGGGAATTTGTCCGCTGACCAGCAAAATTTAGGGAATGTAGTGGCAGGTTATCTAGAGCAGGGGGTCGTACCTATCATCTTGGGTGGGGGACATGAAACGGCTTTCGGCCATTTCTCGGGATATGTTGAGAGCGACCAGCCAACGTCTATCTTTAACCTAGATGCCCATACTGATGTACGTCGACTCAAGGAGGGAAAACCTCATTCCGGATCCCCATTTCGCCAAGCACTTGAGCACGAAAGCAGATGTGCCGAAACGTATCTCGCAGCGGGATTACAGCCCCATTCGGTGGCCAACGCGCACCTGGAGTTTATCAGTGACCACGGCGGCCATTACAAGTTTCGCGACGAGACCAACATTACTTCCATCTCGGGGTTATTTCATCAGCATGAAAGTGACCGGCTGATGGTAACGTTCGACATGGATGCCGTGGACCAATCACAGGCGCCCGGCGTGAGTGCCCCATGTACCAACGGGCTGCCTGCTGATTTATGGCTGACGGCCGCCTATCTTACAGGCCGCAATGAAGAAGTCACTTCTTTTGATGTTTCAGAGCTCAATCCCCTCCACGACCGCGATGGGCAGACAGCCAAACTTGCGGCTCTCACTGTCTGGCATTTTATATTGGGATTAAGTCAGCGCTGATCGTATTTTCATCTGGGTTCTGGTTTTGAAGCCTGATGAATGGAGCAAGCTCTATAATTCATCAGATGACAAACCCAGTCATCCGATGAAGAATATCTGTGAGAATGTGAGTTAAAGCTACGGCCGAATCTTAATATCGATTTTCTCCGTGGGCTCTTGCTCTTTGTTGCGGATTGCCAGCTGCTGAATCACATTGTTGGATAGCTCCACAAACTTTTGAGCCGATACCGTCTCTAGATCGCCCAGCACAATAGGCTTGCCCTCATCGCTGCTTTCGCGCACTTTTTGCTCCAGCGGAATTTCGCCGAGGAAGTTGGTGCCCATGCGCTCGGCCAGGTTGCGTACTCCGTGCTTGCCAAAGATATAGTATTTCTTGTCGGGCATATCTTCGGGAATAAAGTAGGCCATATTTTCGACCATGCCCAGCACCGGCACATTTACTTTCTTGAACATTGCTACGCCTTTGCGAGCATCATCGAGCGCTACGTCTTGGGGTGTAGAAACAATCACGGCGCCGGTCAGCGGTACGGTCTGCACCAGCGTGAGCTGGATGTCGCCGGTTCCGGGAGGCAGGTCGAGCACCATATAGTCGAGTTCGCCCCATTCCACTTCGTTCATAAACTGTTTAACGGCGCTGGTCACCATCGGGCCCCGCCAGATCATCGCCTGATCGGGATCGACAAGCATACCCATTGATAGAAAGCGTACGCCGTGTTTCTCTTTGGGAATCAGCTTCTTTTTGGTGGTGATGTTAGGTCGCCCGTGGGCATCCATCATCGTGGGAATGCTTGGTCCGTAAATGTCGGTGTCCAGCAGTCCCACCTTGGCGCCGGTGCGTGCCAGACCACAGGCTAGGTTGACGGCGACTGTAGATTTTCCAACTCCGCCTTTACCAGAGGCAACAGCAATAATGTTTTTAACGCCGGACAGTACTTCTTCGTCCTCCTCATCTTCCTGTTCTCGCTTGTCGCGGTGTCCTTGTCCCGGGAAGGCCGGTTCGCCATCTTCGCCCTGGTCACGGAATTTGGAGATGTTTACCGCCGTATTGATATCCAGCACGGCATCCTTATCCACAAACTTGCGAATGGCCTCTTCACATTCCTCCTTGAGCTGGGCTTCGAGCTTGGTATCTTTCTCCGGCAGATCAATAGTAAAAGTGATAAATTGATCCTGCACAATCAGGTCTTCAATCATATCCAGCGATACCACATCCTTTTCCATCTGGGGATGCATCACATGGGTTAGTGCCGTACGGACTTGTTGCTTATTAATGGCCATTGTAAAAGGTAATCTTCGGTTGGAAGCTCAATTTTTCAGTCTTGAAAGATAAGGATTTCAGACCACATGCTAAACGCAGATTGTTGGAAAAGAATTCACAGGCTAGAACCTCAATGTGACTGATATGTCTGTGACATTGGGTCTTAACTGCTAAATTAGTGTTCTAATATTATTCTCCATTCTAAAACGAAATCCGTATTTTAGGCCACTGTTTTGGGATGCGTGATACAAGGTATCAAGATACAGGATTCCGGTGATATAACACGGTATATAATGTATCCGGTATCTTGCGTCCTGAATCTCTTTAAATCTAGAGCATTCTCAGAAAAAATCTTGGCAATTGAATCAAAAGTAAATACTAACGATTACGCAATCAGATGCTAAAACGAACACCCTTTTACGAGCTACACGAACAGGCCGGAGCCAAACTCATTGATTTTGGCGGATTCGAAATGCCCGTGCAGTACGATAGTATCCGCAAAGAGCATAATGCAGTGCGCGAATCGGTGGGCATGTTTGATGTGTCGCACATGGGCGAATTTTTTGTGACCGGGGATGAGGCCGAAGCGCTGCTTCAGCATGTTACGGTCAACGATGTGACGAAGCTGGTGGAGGGCAAGGCACAGTACACTGCCATGTGTTACGAACACGGCGGCATTGTTGATGACCTGCTTGTGTATAAGCTGTTTGATAACACTGGTTACATGCTGGTAGTGAATGCCTCAAACATCGAAAAAGATTTTGAGTGGATTCAGAAAAACAACGATTTCGATGCCGAGGTACACGATCAGTCCGACGACACCTGCCTGTTGGCCGTACAGGGACCCAACTCCATCAAGACGTTGCAAAAGTTAACCGACAGCAACCTGAGAGATATCTCGTTCTACAGCTATCAGATGGGAACGCTGGCCGGATTTGACGATGTCGTGCTTTCGGCCACCGGATACACCGGAGAAAAAGGATTTGAGCTTTATTTCGATAAAAATCTCGTGGATCCCGAAAAAATTTGGGAGGCCATTATGGAAGCCGGCCAGGAATTTGATATTGAGCCGTGCGGACTCGGTGCCCGTGACACCCTGCGCCTGGAGATGGGGTTTGCGCTTTACGGTAATGACATTACCAAAGATACGCATCCACTGGAAGCGCGAATGGGATGGTTAACGAAGCTCGACAAAGGTGATTTTATTGGTCGCGATGCACTGCTCGAAGCCAAAGAGAATGGACTTGAGCGAAAGCTAGTTGGTTTTACCATCGACGACCGGCGCTCCATTCCACGCAAAGGTTATACCATTCTGGATGGCAACGACAACGAAATCGGTTTTGTGACCAGTGGTTCACGGTCTATTACGCTGGACAAAAATATCGGGATGGGGTACGTTGCCATTGATGAGGCCGAAGAAGGCAACACCATCAATATAGAAATTCGAAACAAAACCGCCGAAGCCACCGTTAAAAATCCTCCATTCCTAGAAAAGTAGTGGCTGCAAAATAAAAACCTTCTTAATATGGTAGTTGGGACAATTCTAAACATAGGGGATTTGTAATTCATGCTAGATACATTAGATGTGTTTTCATCTGCACACTCATTCAAAGAAGAGGATGTGCGGGACAAAACCGTGGTGATGATTGACGTTCTTCGTGCCAGCTCCACGATGATTACAGCGTTGCATAACGGCGCCAAGGGCATTATTGCTGTTGAGGATATGGATGATGCCAGTAAGTTTTCGCGTAGCCTGGATGAAGAAAGTTATCTGTTGAGCGGCGAAAAGGACGGCATCACGATCGAAGGATATGATCTTGGCAATTCGCCGCTGGAGCATACCGCCGAAGTGGTAAAGGGCAAGACCATCATCTTGAATACCACCAACGGCACCAAAGCGATACGACGTTGCAGTCTTGCCGACCGCATTGTCGTTGGGTCATTTCTCAACCTGCAAGTGTTGGTTGATTACCTGCGCCAACTGGACGAAGAAATTTTGCTTGTATGTGCGGGTTGGAGAGGACGCCTGTCGCTTGAAGATATTCTTTGTGCTGGAAATATTATTTACGAACTTTGCTCCGGTCAACTACCCGACAGCGCACGGGATGGGGCAAAAGTGGCTTTTGGTCTTTATGAAAAATTTGGTGATGATATAGAAAATAGCATCAAGTCGTCGAATTATGCCGTTCGGCTGGATGGCATTGTCAGTGAAGACGATCTTTCGTATTGCTGTCAACGTAGTATCTTGCAGGTTCTGCCTGTACTAAATGAAGGAATGATTACCGATCTAAATGGCAAAGAACAATAGTTCCGGCAATTTTTTGGGAGGCCTCTCGGAATCCCGAAAAATGGAAATACTGGGTATTTTGGTGATGGCCATCGGCGGCCTGCTTGGGCTGGCTGTAGTTACCTATAATGCTGCAGATTTCACGCTTATCAAATCATTATCCTCTGAGGTAGCTGCCCAACGCATCCACAATGGCCTCGGACAGGTGGGGGGATATATTGCCCACTTTTTTGTGTATATGCTCTTTGGATATATGAGCATTATCATACCCCTGATTATCCTGGGATATGGCTGGTTTATTTTCCGCGATCGCGATATTAACCAGATGCTGTGGCCGACGGCTTACGGCATCTGGAGCATGGTACTATTCTCGACTATTCTGGGATGGTTTAATCTCAATTACGAATGGATCACATCGGTCTGGAGCGGGTCAGCTGGTATTCAGGTGGCAAAGGTGCTCCAGATTTATACGGCCGAAATTGGCTCAATGGTGATTCTGTCGGTGCTACTGGTAACAACTCTGCTGGCCCTGCTGGATCGTGACCTACAGCATACGGTTGAGCGATTCAAGGATTGGATTGCCAATATAAAAGACTCGTTTGCAGAATGGCAGCAGCGTCGCCAAGAGCGTAAAGAAGCCAAGCGCAAGGAAAAAGAGGAGCGGCAAAAACAAAAAGAGGAACAGGCCCAGGTTGAGAAGCAGCGCCGGGCCGAGAAGCAGATGGCCCAACAGTCACAGCAAAACAGCCAGCCTTTGCAGCGTTCAACATCATCTAAGCAACAGCAGCGATCAGAGTCCGAACCGAAGGATGAGGAAGAGGAGCAGAAGCCAAAGTCCATTGAAGAAATTGTAGAAGAATCGCATCAGCAGGATAAGGAACGCCGACGGAAACAGGAGGAACAAGTCCAATCGCTGGACCAGCGTCCCCGCGCGGATATTGATAAGAAAAAGATTGCCGAAGAGGACGAGGATGATGTCGATATCTCGGTCTATGTAGGGGAAGGCGACGAGCAGGCCGGTGAAAAAGAGCTCGACAAGCAAAATAAAGACAAAGCCAAGGAAGTTCCCAAGGTCAAATACAAGTTCCCAACCGTCGACCTGCTGGATAGCCCACCCAATGAAGGCAACGAAGTTGATCTTGACGAGATTAAAGAGAATAAGCGGATTATCCTCGATAAGCTGAAGCGTCACAACATTGAGATCCGCAGCATTAATGCCATCGTGGGTCCAACGGTTACGCTCTATGAGCTCGATCCCGCACCGGATGTGAAGATCAGCAAGATTGAAAGCTATGCCAACGACCTGAAGATGGCGACGGCGGCGAAAGGGCTCCGTATTATGGCGCCCATCCCGGGACGCTCGGCCGTGGGTATTGAGGTACCGAACGGCAAGCGCGAAACGGTCTATATCAAGTCGGTGCTGAACACCAAAAAATTTGTTGAAAGTGACTACGAGCTGCCTATCGCCTTCGGAAAGACCATCGAAAACGATGTGTTTATGATCGACCTTACCCTTATGCCGCACTTGCTGATGGCTGGGGCAACGGGATCCGGTAAAACGGTGGGGATGAATACGATTATTACGTGTCTGCTTTACAAGTGTCATCCCGATGATGTGAAGTTTGTTCTAATTGATCCGAAGAAAATTGAGCTCTCGCTTTTTCAGAAAATTGAGACGCACTTCCTGGCCACACTGCCGGGTGCGGAAGAACCGATTATTACGGATACGTCTAAGGCGAAGGATACGCTCGAAAGCCTGACCAAGGAGATGGATGAGCGCTACGACCTGCTTAAGGATGCCATGGTACGCGATATTCGAGCTTATAATGAGAAGTTTGATAATGGCGATCTGGATGAAAGCGAAGGGCACCGCCATCTGCCGTATATTGTAGTAATTATTGATGAGCTGGCCGATCTGATGATGACGGCCGGCAAGCAGATTGAGGAGCCTATCGCCCGGCTGGCACAGTTGGCACGTGCGGTAGGGATTCACCTGGTTGTCGCTACGCAGCGACCCTCGGTGAATGTAGTAACGGGTACGATTAAGGCGAACTTCCCGGGACGTATTGCCTACCAGGTGGCCTCAAAAGTGGACTCTCGAACGATCCTCGATACCGGCGGCGCCGATCAGCTGATTGGTAATGGTGATATGCTATTTACCAACGGTGGCGGTATGACGCGAATCCAGAATGCGTTTGTATCCACCGAAGAGGTCGAAAGAATCACCGATTTCATTGGCAACCAAGAGGGATATAATAATAAGTACGAGTTACCTGTTTTAGAAGATGAGTCCTCGAAGAGCAGCGACATTCCGGATCCGCTGGATGATATCGACGAGCTTTTTGAGGCGGCAGCTAAAGTGATTGTGCTGCACCAGCAGGGTTCGGTTTCACTGTTGCAGCGCAAGCTTTCAATTGGTTACAATCGGGCCGGCCGAATTATTGACCAGTTGTTTAATGCTGGTGTTGTGGGTCCTTACCAGGGAAGCACGGCGCGCGATGTACTGGTCGAAGACGAAGAAGAATTAGAAGAACTATTAGATGAACTGGACGAATTTGAGCGATAACGTACGAAAACATTTCTTTTTGGCGACATTCATCCTTGGACTAACCTTCGCAGGTTATGCTCAGGAAAAGCCGTTCTCAAAGCTGAAGCAAAAATTTGAACAGGGCGCAATTTTCAATGCGCAGTTTCAGCACCAGTCGGTGGATTCCTATACCCAGGACACGGTGGCCAGCAGAGGCCAGATCTGGGTGGGCGAACGCCAGTATAAGGTGCGAGCGCAAAAACAGACCGTAGTCGTGGATGGGCAGACGTCCATGGTATTTGATGATAACCGCAACCGGGTGATTATTAGCAAATATGTACCCGAAGAAGACGACTTTGCCCCTTCGCGCATTTTAAATGGCGTTGATTCGACTTTTGCCGTGGAGGAGCAACGCCGGGAGGGGGATCAAATTTACATCCGCCTTTCTTCTGATGATGCATTTGCTATGTATAAAAAGGTGGAAATCTATTTGTCGGAAGCACTGATCCCGCAAAAAATTCGAGCCGTCGATCCTGTGGACAATGTGATCACCACCACTTTTAAGGATGGCAGTTTTGTGAGTGCTCAGAAAGGGATGTTTGTGCTAAAATATCCAGATAGTGCCGAAGTTGTTGATATGCGCAATAAATAGCCAATTCAGTTGAAGCATGGTTAAACGAGTTCTCAAAATAGTACTGGCATTAATGTTGGGCGGACTGTTTTTGTGGCTTGCTTTCCGCAACGTAAGGCTGGAAGAAGTGCTGGAATATTCCAAACGCATTCAGTTTGGGTGGATTATTCCATTTGCCGTCTCGGCCTTGTGTAGTCATGTCTTTCGGGCCGAACGCTGGCGCCTGCTTATCGAGCACGACAAGAAAGAGCTCGACCGAATTACACTTATTTCAGGCGTCTTGGTCGGATACCTGATGAATTTAGTAGGTCCGCGGCTGGGCGAAGTGTCGCGTCCATTATATGTAGCGAAAAAAGAGGATTTAAGCACTTCCAAGCTGATGGGCACGATCGTGCTCGAGCGCATTATTGACGTCGTGGTGATGGCCTTTTTGATGCTGGTAGTGTCGGTATACCTAATTTCGGATGTAAACTTACTTCGAAATATCTTTGGGGATCAGACTATCGACTTTTTGACGAATCAGTCTGGTGTTATGACCTACGGCTGGGTAGCACTGTTTATTCTCTTGTTGATTGTTGCAGGTTATGCAGGACTCAGGCTGTTACTTTACCTGGGTACAAAGATTGAAGCCTTGCAAAAATGGGTTTTCCGGGCCAAGAAAGCCTTTATCATGTTTAAGGACGGAGTACTGTCGGCACGAAAAGTGGATCGCTGGTGGCTGTTTATCACCTACACCGCCTTGATTTGGTTCTGCTACACCCTGATGACCTACATCCCCTTCTGGATGTTTGATATGCAGGCCGAGTTCGATCTCGATATGCTGGATGCGCTCGTTATTACCGTGATTTCGGCCATTGGTATTGCCATCCCGTCGCCGGGTGGAATAGGTACTTATCATTATTTTGTGAAACAGTCTCTGCTGGTGCTGTTTGCGGTGCCGGCGGTAACCGGCATAGCCTATGCGACGATCACTCATGCCAGTATGGTGATTTTTGTAGCTGGTATTACGCCTTTTTTCCTGTTTATCGACAAGCTTCGATCAACCAAGGCTGGCGATCCTGTCATTTAATGTAGGACGGGCTTCCAGCCTGTCAGTGTGGGGGTACCACTCTCTGGGAGCTCTATTATCTGAAGTTATTAACTGTCTTACTCATCAGACTTCAAACCCAGAACTCAGATGAGGGGGCTTCATGTGATGAATTATATATGTACTTGAAAAGAGTATTTTTCCCTGTGGCAGGGAGAACACAAAAGAGGGTCAAACCAACAATGCGATTTCAGTCAGTTAATTTAGTCACGACCAAAAAATAACATTAGGCTCAGCAATTCGAACGCCCCTTTTCCGTTATTCGAAACAGACGTCCCCAAGACGGGTATAAAAATGCTTAATTGAAGCATTAATCGTTGCTAAAAAATTAGTACCTTTAAGACTGATTTTATCTGGCACACAGCTCTATCACTATTTATGAATCGTTTTCTATCATTTGTCGTCACAGTACTTGTTGTAATGATTGCTGCACAACCCGGGGCAGCCCAGGATCAGCAGCAAAGTGAAAATTCATTGCTGCCCGAAATTGACCCGCAGGATATTGAAATTCGCAGCCAGTTTAAGGCGCGGTTCCCCGGTCTGCAACGACAGCCTATTTTAGGGTTTGATCCTACGCCGCGGGTCTACCAGATCGACCCCAACCGGATGCCGTTTATGGAGGCTGACGAGCAGGTAGTAGCAAACCTGCCGGTCAGCGAGCTCTCACGGCCTGATCCTCCGGCCTACACCCCGCCGCACTACGCTGATGACATCAATGCATTTAGCCGCCTTGGATTTGGAAGCTACGTGAGTCCCGAGGCCAAATTTTGGGGCGTAAACCGAATTAATTCAAAAAGCTATATTGGCGGAGATCTTGATTATTCTTCTTCGGATGGACATCTCGACAATAACGAAGCCAGTTTCCGATTTTTTGATGCTAATGTCGAGTATGCTACAAAACTTAGCTCTGAATCACGGCTGGGCATAAACGGCGGATTTAGCAACAGCTTCAACAATATGTTTAATCTGCCGTCGACCACTATTCCCGATGGTGCACGCAAAGAGTACGATGGCTTTAATCTGGGGGCTGATTTTCAGCAGTTTAAAAATACCATCACCGGTTGGAAGGCACAGGCAAATATTCGCTTTTTTAACGCAGAACTAAAAAATGCCAATATGCTGTCAGGGTCCAGCGAGGAGCGCATCTTTAACGGGTCCCTTGCCAAACGATGGGCGGGCTCAAATGTAAACGAGACTTTTGCGGTCAAAGCAGGTGCTAAAGTTGGCCATTATGACAACAATACGCCCTTTGATAATGACTGGGTAACGGCGCAAGGCGGTGTAGTTTACGAGCGTCTTTTTAATTATACGACGAAAGTAAGTGTTGATGCGAGCGTTTATTATGCGAATGATGGATTTTCGAATAAGGTGTATCCCGGCCCGTCGGTAACGGTAGAGCACCCGCTGTTGGATATGGTAACGTTGACTGTGAAGGCAGCAGCTGAACCTTATGTGCAGACTCTTGAGCAGATGCACACCCAAAACCGATTTCTAAATGTTGATAATGTCTTGCGTCACTCCTATCGCATTAAAGGTTCGGCCGAGGCCAGCCTGGAATATGCCGATGAGGGAGTACTGAATCTTGGATTTCAATACGCCAATATTTCGGATTATCCCATGTTTGGACGCGAGCAGATGTCGGCCGTGGTAGGGGCTCCTCAGGCCCCTCGCAATCTGTTCTATGAGGTAAATTACGCCGATGTGTATAAGGTGCGGGCCTATGCAAGTGTTACGCAACAGATTCTTTCGGATCACTTTCAGGTGAATGCCAAGGTGTATTTGCAATCGCCGCAGGTTAAAAACGGTGGACGCATTCCATTTGAAGAAAAGATTGGTGTTAATTCGGGGATTACGATCCGGCCATTTGACAAGTTCACTTTCGAAGCTTGGGCTGATTATGTAGGTTCACGCAAAACATTTCGAACAAACGACACACTGGATGGTTTCCTGCAGCTGGGCGGGCAGGCAGATGTGCAAATTACTGATCGATTTGGAGCATATATAAAATTGGTGAACTTGCTGAATCAGGATTATCAGGTTTGGCAGGGATATACCGAGCGTCCATTTCAGGTGTACGGAGGGTTAACAGTAAAACTTTAAGGTGATGGATAAGAACTTTATCAAAGCATTTTCCGAGGTTATTCGCGAAGAGGTTGCTAGTAAAAACGAAGTACAGCTTGAAGGGGTTGGGCGCTTTCAGTTTAAACACAAAAAGCAGTTTCAGAAGCAATACGATAATGGCCGTGTTGTAATGATGCCTCCGAAAGATACTATTACGTTTGTTCCGGAAAACTAATTGGAGATATGACTATCGACAAAGAACAGCTAATATCACTTCTTGTTGACAAAACGGGGTTGGAGCGTGACCAGGTAGAAAATCAGTTGCAAGAGCTGGTAAACCGTATTCAGCAGGCAGCTGAAGAGGGTAAAACCTTCGAAGTTGAGGGCTTTGGTACTTTTAGTATGCAAGAGGGTGAACTACACTTTGAACCCACTGATACCCTGGAGACCGAGATTAATAACAAATATGCAGGCATGAAGCCCATTGAGCTGATTGGCGCTTTTAAGGAGCCGGACGGTGAAGAAATTCCCGATATGGATAAGCAGCAACAGGGTAATGAAGACAGGGTCTGGGCCTTTGATCAGGATGCCATTGAGCCGGACGAAACTGTTGAAGAGCCGGTAGCAGAAACGGCGGATGAAGAGGAACAGGATGATGAACCTGAGCAGGTAGCTGCTGAAGAGGATCAACCAGATGAAGACATTGGAAAAGATTCTGAGATTGATGTTGATGCCGACCAGCCGGAGGAAGCTCTGGAAGAACCGCAGGAAACAACATCTGAGGATGAAAATAAACAGCTGGAGAAAGTGACGGCATCTGCGGAGGATGAGACGGACCCTATCGGCCGCTTTTTGGTAGCTGCTCTTGTGGTTATTGCACTTGGATTGGCTGGATTTCTGATTTATGATAGTGGATTATTGAGTGGAAGCAAACATTCGTCGCAGCCTAAAACCTCTCAGCAGATGACAGATGTGCCCTCCCAAACGACCGGTGACACGGAAGAGGAATCGCCTTCAAAAGAGGCCTCTGATAGTGATAAACAAAACGAGAATACCGATTCGGAACCTGAACAAGAGTTAGAAGTAACAAAGCAGGGAGGCTCCGATGCCCAACAACCTATATATGGATTGCGCGGTACCTTGAATGACAAGGCCAATGACGGATATACGATTGTTGTTCACTCGCTGCGCGTTAAAGACAAAGCAGAAAAAAGAAAGCAGGGATTGCAGGAAGCAGGATTCCGTGCTTTAATAAATAAAGCTTCGGTTGATGAAACCACTTATTACCGGGTAGGGATCGGCCAGTTTGAAACCGTTACAGCGGCACAGCAAGCTGTTTCTCGTATTCCCGAAGAGTATCGAGATAATAATTTTATTAAACGAATTAAATAACACATCAGTCACAAGATAACATTATGCAAGCGTTACTTTTCATTTTGATTCAGGCACAGCCCGACACCACAACCGCCGCGGCTGACACTTTAAGCATGGCCTCGCAGCAGGATAGTATGTCGATGCTGGAATTATTGACCGAGGGCGGCATCTTGATGATTCCGCTCTTTATTCTTTCACTGGTGGCCATTTATGTAATTGCTGAGCGCTGGCGTTCGCTGAATAATTCGCGCATTGAGGTAGATGGTTTTTTGCGAACGGTTGAGGGTATGCTCAAAGATGGCGACCGTGAGCGGGCACTTACCTATTGCGATGGTATTGATAAGCCACTGGCTCGCATCCTCCAAGCAGGCATTCGTCGTCTGGGTCGTCCCATCCGGGATATCGAGGATGCTATCAGTAACGCTGGCAAGAAAGAAATTTATCACCTCGAGAAGCGCATGAACTGGCTGGCGACTATTGCCGGTGTAGCCCCGCTTATTGGATTTACAGGAACCGTAACCGGCATGATTGAAGCGTTTATGGATATACAGTCGCTACAGGGGAATGTCAATCCCAGCGTGTTGGCAGGTGGTATCTGGGAAGCGTTGATCACCACTGCCACCGGGCTTATTGTAGGTATTATTGCTTATGGATTTCACAACTTCTTGCTGGGTAAAATAAACCGCACGGTGCACGAGTTGGAAAATGCATCAGCCGATTTTGTTGATATGCTGAATGCACCCTCAGAAAAGAAACAAAAAGAACGACAGAAGGTAGGGTAATGGATTTTCGAAAAGATAACGATCGCATGGAGCCATTGTCGATGTTTTCGCAGTCGTCACTGACCGACATTGTGCTCCTGCTCCTTATTTTCTTCCTGTTGACATCCTCCTTTGTCACTAATTTTGGGATTAAAGTGAACATCCCAAAAGCCGAGACCGGTGCAGAGACCGAAACGCAGTTTATCACCGTAGCAGTAACCAAGGACGGGCAATTTTATGTGGATGGAAATCAGACAAGCAGCGGTATGCTGGCATCGGCCTTGCGCGAGGCAAAGAATAAGAAACCACAGGGCACGTTGGTATTACGGGCTGATAAGGATGCAATTATCGACGACGCCGTACGCGTAATGAATATTGCCAAGGCTCTGGAGTTGAATATCATAATGGCAACAGAACGGGCATCAAGATAACGTAGAGTTAACAAACAGATGCAAGTACCGACATTACATAACGAAGATCGTTTTGCCCTCGCTGTTTCGGGCGGCATACATGTAGTGCTGTTTGTGATATTCCTGCTATATACCTTTTCTATCAACTCAAACGTACGTCCCTCGTTTATTGAGGTGGAATTTGGAGAATTTAAATCCGGTACGCCGGCCGAGTATGCCGAGCAGCAGGCCGATAAAGTAGCTACACGACCCAATCCCTCAGAAACCAAACCCGAGAATCCGGAGCCCGAAAAACCGGATCCAGTTGAAGAGAAACAGTCAATCACTGAAGAGACCACCAAGCCGGTTGATGTTCCCGACCAAGAAGAAAAGGTCGAGGAACAAGAGGTTAAAACCCCCGAGACCGACAAGGTGGATCCGCAGGAAGAAACCTCTGAGGAAAAGCAAAAAGAAGTCACTGTTCCCCCTAAAACAGAAAAGGATGAAGTACAGCAGGAAGGGGCCGAAACCAGTGGCGATGAACAGGGTAATACGGGTGAGGTAAACGCCGACCAGGGTACGGGTAACCAGCAGGAAAAATCAGCTCCCTACGAGCTGAAATGGGAGGGCGATATCGAGCGCAATCCTATGGTGCAGCCACTGCCTAATAATACCACTAACGAAGAAGCCACGATTACCATCCGATTTGAAGTGAAGCCTGATGGATCCATGGGACGAATTATTCCCCTTAAGAAAATGAATCCCGAGCTTGAGCGCGAAGTGATGAGCACCTTGCGGAGCTGGCGCTTTTCGCGACTCCCTTCTGGTGTACCGCAACAGTCGCAATGGGGAACAATCACTTTCCGATTTGTTTTTGATTGATATTAGAGGGAATTTTCTCTCAAATTTCTTTTAATTTTCCAATCTTCTTTTAGTTTTTTGTGTTTGCCAAGTAATTTGCATTTACCATGGTAAACAATCATTTGTATTAACTTCTTATGGCAAAAGGTCTCAAGAAAAATCTAAGTTTGTTTGATGTCATCGCTTTTGGCATTGGTCCAATGTTAAGCTCTGGTTTTTTCCTGTTGCCGGGCATGGTATATGCAAAAGTTGGTCCCAGTGCAATATTGGCCTATGTCGTGGCCGGCCTGCTGATCATCCCTTCATTAATGAGTAAGGCTGAGCTTTCGACGGCGATGCCCAAAGCAGGCGGTGCCTACTACTTCCTAGATCGAAGTATGGGTCCGCTGGTGGGTACAATATCGGGATTTGGAACTTGGCTAGCCCTGGCCTTTAAAAGTGCATTTGCACTTATTGGTCTCGGAGCGTATTTGGTGCTCTTTATCGAATTACCCGTCAAGCCGGTTGCGATTTCATTGTGCGTTCTTTTTGCCGGATTAGGTATCAGCGGGATGAAAAATGTAGGGCGCTTTCAGGGAATTTTTGTGAGTATTATTCTTGGGGCTCTTACATTTTTCATTGCGAAGGGGTTCTTCTATGTTGAGCCAACTAATTTTTCTCCTTTCTTCGAAAGTGCTTCCGGTAATTTCCTCGAGGCTGTTGGGCTGGTATACATCTCTTTCGCAGGCTTGACCAAGATAGCCAGTGTAGCCGAAGAGGTCGAGGATCTGGACCGCAATATTCCCCTTGGCATGGCCGTGGCGCTGGGGGTTACGCTGGTGATTTATCTGCTGGGACTGGGTGTGGTCGTTGGCGTAATGCCGGGCGAAACACTGTCCGGATCTATTACACCTATTGCCGATGCTGCCGCGGCGTTTATGGGTCCGATTGGCAAAACCATCATTTCAATTGTAGCAATTTTTGCTTTTACCACCGCTTCAAATGCCGGACTGACGGCTGCTTCGCGCTATCCGCTGGCTATGAGCCGGGATAACCTGATGGGATCGTACTGGAAGAAAATTGGGCGTTTTAATACGCCTACGCGATCTATCATCCTTACCATGGGATTGATGATAATATTCATTCTACTGCTTTCTCCGGAAGGCATCGCCAAGCTCGGAAGTGCATTTAAGCTTCTTATTTTTGGGATGATCAATCTTGCGGTTGTTGTGATGCGCGAAAGCAAGATTACGGCCTATGATCCCGGTTACGAAACAAAGTTATATCCCTGGGTGCAAATTATCGGAATCTTAACGCCGGTGGTGCTCATTCCCCAACTTGGAGGGCTGTCGGTTATTTTGTCTGCAGGTGTGATTATTTTCGGAGCACTTTGGTATTATCTGTACGCCAAGAAAAAGGTGGATCGCTCGGCCGCAATGTATCAGGTTTTTGAACGTGTGGGCGCGCAGGCAACGCCACAGCTGTACGAAGAGCTCCGGGATATTATCCGTGAAAAAGGAACCCGAAGAGAAGATGTGTTTGAACAGTGTATTTTGCGTGCTGCTGTGATCGATCATAAAGAAGGGGAGTCGTATGAGAAATTACTGGGTGAGGCCTCTACGATCATATCAGACCGTCTTAATATTTCTACTGATACTATTTATGAAGAGTTAAGCAGTATTTCAGATATTTCGCTGGGCAATCACCTGGCGCTGCCGCACGCCAAGATTGACAAAGCTGATCATCCTGAGCTGGCGATCATTCACTCCGAGCAGGGTATCATGCTGGAAGAGGCCGATGAACCGATATATGCTATCTTTGTGCTGGTGAGTCCTGCCAATAATCCCAGACAACACCTCCGGTTTTTGGCGGAGCTGGCCAAGCGGGCCGAAGAAATTGATTTTGCAGGACGCTGGCGCCAGTTGTCAGACCTTGAGGCTATCCATGAGGCCTTTATCCGGTCTGAGGACCATGTAGAGGTAGCCTATCCCAGCAGTGAATTTGATGGTAAACGTATTGGAGATATCTCTATAAATCGCGATTGTCTGATTGCCATTATCAAGCGCAATGGCGATTTAATCGTCCCCCATGGAAATACCAAGCTTGCCGCCGGCGATAAGCTTACGATTGTCGGAAAAAAAGAAGCAGTAAAAGAGACCGTATCCAACTTTGAAGGTTGATGCTGTTTTAGTTAGTGGAAAAACTTGTATTACAGAGTTCTGGTTTTTTTTGGCATGAAATAGAACGTTATGGTCTAGAAAGGTTGGTTCAGTACGTTGAAATGTAAATGCCGGTCAAAGACAGCAATGCTACGTGGCAAAGAAATTGAACTTTCTCGGAGCAGAGTGCGAACAAATTGTTTCGGCAAACAATAATTGCGCTCTCTAATTCCAAACTATAGGACAGAAACGGAAATCAGAAAACGCAATTGTTGATAAAGGATCAGGAGAGCTTTTCTTCTAATTCATTGATAGCTATAATAAGGGGTTCCACACTACCTCTTTTTAGACGATTATTAACGGCTTGAGGGGTAATATCGAGATGTTCAGCAACCATTTTTTGGGTAACGCCAGCATCAATCATCATTTTGATAACTTTTTTTTCCGCCTCGTTACGATTTCTTTTTTGCATTTCTTTTTTGTTTAATAGAAGTTTATTTATCAATTATCATATTATCTATTCACATATTGTGAACTTATAAAATACAAATATCAAACGAAAGTGAGTCAAATATTACAACGCATAAAAAAGGCATATCATTTAGAGAAAGATGCTGAGGTTGCAAATTTTTTAGACATAAAGCCCAGTACCCTGAGTATGCAAAAGAATAGGGGTCGGCTAAACCTTGAGCGTATCATTGAACGGTGCAGCGAACTAAATAAAAATTGGCTGCTGGATGGAACCGGTCAAATGTGGGAACCGGAAAAGTCGGGACGATGTAAAATTCCCATATTTTCTTCCATTGCTGTGGCAGAAAACCACGAAGTGGATTTTGAGGAAAGCCAAAAAAGTGGGGATATCTTTACTGATATTGGTCAGAATGGTCTCGACCTACCCATGACCGATGACGTCATTGGTTATGCCGTGTCGGTTGATTCTTCTCTGCACCAGGTGAAGAAAAATGACATTGTTCTTGTGGATGTCAGTAAGAAGAAACCGCGGGACGAAGTGTCATATTTGCTTTCGACAGATCATCAGCTTTTTTGTGGGCGTATTAAAAAACAGTCGGGGAAATATATTATCCACGAAGAAAATCGTTCTTCCTCTGGATCAAATGGCGATTTCAGCATTATAGGAGAGGTTGTTTGTATAATACGCAAATGTGACTTTTGATTTAGTCATGGATACAGAGGGCTTTATTTTGTTTGGAGGGTATAATCTTCAAACATCCGCTGATGAAATATATCTTTTACTCCTTGCACTCTTTGTCTTCAACTTGGGATGGGATTTAGTCAGTTGACAGAGGAACGTACCCCAAAGCTGTTATACGGGAGTATTTTGAGCTGTACATTGCCCACGAGGTAGATAGTCTGTGTACGAGGATCATACCGGTTTTAAGATGTACAGTATATTTTCAGATACCGCTATGGTGGATATATCGGGCCGAAAAGTGTTATAGCAGTGGCTTACCCAATACCTTCGTAATTTTACAGCTATAAAATCTGAGATCACTGCTCTTTGGCTGTCGGGCAGGTACGTACCATTTGTAGAGGTCGTGCGGTAGGGAGAAGGGCATCAAAAATTTTCAATGGTTCTTTAGGAGATTCTGGATCAGAAAATATGACGCGTCTGGTACTATTATGGATAATCTGCTGAATACTTGAGCAATAGGAGTGATTGAGCACTCAGGTAAAGTATGACCACTTTCAAACCATAGGCACTATAAGGTTTTGTTATAACACGCAATATAGTGTGATAAATATTATTTTAACTTAATTAAACTATTTGCTAATTGTTATTATTAAATAACAATAGTTTTGTCTATTACTTGTAGAAATCCTGCTATGAAGTATATTACAACCTTGTTTATTGGGGTGCTGCTGATGGCCGGGTGTTCTGATAACCCAACGCAGTCAACAAATTCTATCGACAATCCGCCCAATGATGATACTCCTTCATTGGAGTGCACAGATGGCATATCGGATGGGTTTTATCCCTGTAATAACATTGATTTGCTGGCTCATGTAACAGCCGACGATCTCAATGCTCAGCCGTTGAATAATGGGGTCACATTCAATGATATTTGGGGCTGGACGGATCCCCAGACTGGTAAAGAGTATGCTTTGATTGGGCATGTTGACGGAACCTCATTTGTGGATGTCAGTAATCCTTCTGAGCCAATTATTGTAGGTCATTTGCCTAAAACGGATAGTGCACGAGCCAGCACCTGGCGCGATATCAAAGTTTATAAGAATTACGCCTATGTGGTGGCCGACAATGCCGGGCCGCACGGCATGCAGGTTTTTGATCTTACCAACCTTCGTAATTTTGATGGTGTACCCCGTACCTTCAGCGAGACGACGAACTACGCTGAGATACACAGTGCCCACAACGTGGTAATTAATGACAACACCGGCTTTGCCTACATTGTTGGAAGCACGGGCGGAGGAAAAACCTGCGGCAGTGGGTTGCACATGGTAAATATTCAGGATCCTGCCAATCCCAGTTTTGAAGGTTGTTTTGCTGATCCAACGACCGGCCGAAGCGGAACGGGATATACGCATGACGCCCAGTGTGTGACCTACAATGGCCCTGACTCGGACTACCAGAATCATGAAATTTGCCTTGGTGCCAATGAGACGGCGATCAGCGTAGCAGATGTTACGGACAAGGACGATCCCAAGGCCCTGTCAACAGCATCTTATCCCGGATTTAGTTATGTGCATCAGGGATGGTTTACCGAGGATCAGCAGTACTTTCTGCTGGATGATGAGCTGGACGAAACCGGCGGCAACAGTCAGACGACAACGTACATTTGGGATATGCAGGATTTGGATGATCCTGTAATGATAGGCACCTACAAGGCTGATTATCCCTCCATTGATCATAACCAGTATGTAAAGGGCAACCACGTTTATCAGAGCAACTACACGGCAGGCCTTCACATTTTGAACCTGGATGGTGTTGTCAGTGGTAATCTTACCGAGGTAGCCTATTTTGATACTTATCCCGTCAATAACGATGCAGAATTTTTTGGAACTTGGAGCAGCTATCCCTACTTCGAAAGCGGTATTGTAATTGTTAGTGACATTACTACGGGGCTGTTTATCCTGAAGCCAAGCCTAGATTAGAGCTACACCGGTTTTTCAAATTGTGGATAATTGATTTACTTTTGAGACAACCACTGTGATATAAACCCAAAAAGAATTATCCATGATTAATTTATCCAAAAGCGGGATGCTCGTTTTAACATTTCTATTGGCCTTTGCCGGAATAGGATATGGCCAGTCAAATATTCCTACCAAAGAAGAACAAATTAGTGCTGCAGTAAGTCCTGCACCAGAAAAGATGCAGCAACAGGCAAAAGTGCTGGGTTATACGAAAAATGGAGAATTGGTAACGCTCCGAGAGGGCAACAACCAATTGGTTTGTTTAGCAGATAATCCTCAGCAGTCGAATTTTCATGTGGCTTGTTATCACAAAGACCTGGAGCCTTTTATGAAACGGGGACGTGAGCTTAAGGCCCGGGGAATGTCGCGAAAAAAAGTAGATAGTCTGCGACGCGAAGCTATCAAATCGGGTGAAATACCCATGCCGCGCAAGCCCATGGCGCTCTATTCATTAACGGGGCCTGTCAACTCGTTCAACTATGCCACGGGTCAGGTTATGAACGCTTCACCACTGTATGTGGTGTATGTGCCGTTTGAGACAGAGGCCTCGACCGGGCTGGCTGGCAAACCCACGACAAAAGGCGCACCCTGGATCATGGAGCCAGGTACACCGTGGGCACACATCATGGTGATAACGGGACGTGATATTGGGAAAAAGTCAGGTAGTGGAGAAAAATAAGCCAATAAAAAAAGCGGCTGAGAAATCAGCCGCTTTTTGTAAATAGTAAGATCTGGATCGTGATTACATTTCAGAATCACTGGATCCTTCTACGTTAAGAACTCCTTTCATACCCGCTGCATAGTGGCCAGGGAAGGAGCAAAGATACTCATAATCGCCCGGCTCTTCTGGGGCAGTAAAGGTAATTTCAACTGTTTCGCCACCTGCTGCAAGATCCGTATGAGTAAGGATTTGATCTTGTTTGTCAGCAGGTATGTAGTTGTTATCCTTGGCTTTGTTAGCGGCATTGGCAAAAGCTTGTGCGTCAGCCCCCATTTCCAGAAGTATCCAGTTATGGGCCATTGCTGTCGCAGGAAGAGTACTTTCAGTAGTCAGACGAATACGAATTTCTTCGCCAGGTTCTGCTGTAATAGATTCCAGGCGGAGCATATTGTCTTGACCAATAGCGTCTCCTACTGTAATACCTTCAGCATTTTCTTCTACAACATATTTCATTTGATCAATGCCAACAATGTTAATGGTCCTGACATCGCTGCTCATTTCGGTTTCTTGCTCCTCTGGCTGAGCACTTTCGTTTTGTTGTTCGCTTGATCCGCCACCGCAACCGATGAACAGAACCAATGATAATGCTGCTAATATGTTTAAAAACTTCATAATGTATATTTTTTATTTAATGATAGTGAGTTATGTAACATGACCCTTAAAAATACCATTCAGTATGTTTCTTTGCCATCTAAAAGAGTATGAAACTTTAGAAAAAAAGCTCTAGGTTTGGAAAAATATTATTCATTAACTCAAATCAAATTTCATCTAAGATTTACCCAACTTAAAATCAATATGAAACCACTCTATAAAATCACCCATGTTTTATCAATATGTTCACTGGTTGTAATCCAAGCCTGTACTATGGCAAAAATCTCGGGTAAGAGTTCAAAGCCGTTAGTATTAAATAACCCCAACACAGAAACTGAGGTTATTCGCAGCCTAGAGGAAACTCAACTCAAAGCTTTTGATTATACGAGTTCAATTGATATTTATGAGATTGTTAAAGATGCCGTAGCTAATTCAGAGTCGGATGCAATTACTAATATTACCGTAAAATTAAAAAAAGACCCTGTTACCTTTATTGTAAATGTTGGTACCCTTTGGATTGCTCAAGCGTATAAAGTTGAGGTAACTGGGGATTTAGTTCGGTTACCAAACGGGGTATCTAGTGTTAAATCTTTGAATGAAAAGAAGCTTTCAAATATTGTTCCTCCACAAAATGATGAAAATAAGATTCTTAATTTGGAAGGTTATTTAACGGCCGATTGATTAGTTAGACTTTTTGAATTCTATCATTATAGGCCCTTCATCAACTGATGAAGGGCCTATCCTATGTTTTGCAATTTTTTGATGTTACCATTCGCAATTCAACAAGTCCTTTAAAACAAATTATGCAAACTATTGCCTTTTAGGTGGTAAAAGAGCTAAGCTGTTGATAATACATTACATGAGGGATGTATAAAACATCAATTCGATCTAAAAGGGAGATTATTATGCGATTTATCAAAGTTATAGCAATTCTGGCATGAACCGTGTTGTTAACATCATGCTATCATGCCGAGATTATAACCGGCAAGCCAATGTTTAATCAGGTTATTGATAAACCATGGGCCCACTCATTCATTGCTGGTCTCGTACCACCCAATGAGGTAAGTGTAGCTAGCCAGTGCGAAAATGGAGTAGCAAAAGTAGAGACACAACACAGTTTTCTTAATGGTTTGGTTGCCGCAATAACCTTCAATATCTATACACCAATGCACATTACGGTTACCTGTGCAGCTGGTTCAGGGATGACAGAGTTGGATGCCAACACTGAAAAAGTCACCGTTTCGGATGCTGCTAATAATCAAGAGGTGATAAACGCCATTCAAACGGCTTCTGAAAAAGCTGTGGCTTCTCAAAAGCCGGTGTAAGTGACATTTCGGTAGGCAATTGATACACATACATTAATTAAAAAGGGCAAGCCATTGTGATCTGCTTGCCCTTTTTGCTTGTAGGGATGGTGATCTGATTTACTGCTTAAATGAAAGCGATACGGTTCCACCTGACGTGCGAGCCGAAACTTTGGGGCCGCCACCGTTGAGCTTGCCGTGTACTTCGTTGCGCTCAACATTGCCAGAGAAATTATGCAGATTCGTGCTTACATAACTGCCTTCAAGGTTGAGGTCAAGTCCCAGGTTTTCCGGTACACTGATCTCCACATTGCCCCCACTGGTGCGCAGATCCACAAATTGGCCAATAGAATTGAGATCCGCCGAAATGCTGCCGCCACTAGTTTGAGCTTCTACTGAACCGCTGATATTGGCCAGATCGATGTGTCCGCCACTGGTTTTCACTTTTAGATTTCCTTCCGAATTTTGCACGTCAATATGTCCACCGCTAGTGCGGGCATTCACATCACCCTGTACATCTGCTATTTCAACGTGACCGCCGGAAGTGCGTGCCTGGATGGTGCCTTTCAGATTTGCCAGCTTTAAGTGCCCGCCGCTGGTTGATAATTCCTGATTGCCGGAAAGTCCGCGGGCTTCAATGTGGCCGCCACTGGTATTGAGATCGGTGCTCATCTCACGGGGCGTGTACACCACGAATGAGATGGAGGGATTGTTGTTTTTGCCAAAAATATTCCACCCGTTGTTTCCCCGTCGTTTGGCAATAGCTTGTACGGAGCTACCGGATTGCGAAATGTCGATGTCCCAGTCATCCAGATTGTTATCTTCCGGCAGCAGATTGCGTCCATTTTTCCGCACATACATTTCCACACGAACGGAATTGTCGGATGATCCCTTGACAGTAATATGCCCGCCAGAAGTTTCAACGTTGAGTTTACCGGGTGTAGATATATCAAATGATTCAATGCGATAGGGCTCATCCTGTGAGGCCATTGCGCTGCCGGGAGTGGCCTTGGCCGGCAAGATCAGCAGTAGGGTAGCAAATATTGATAAAATAAGAGCGAAGGCGACTTTGGTAATATACGTTTGTCGAGCAGTCATAAATATCTCCAGAATTTTTTGGTCAGTGATAACATAACCACAATACGTTGCTCTGCCAGAAGTGTTTCAGTTGCAGTGTGGGGAAGATGCTCGCAATTCATTATTTTCAGACAGCTTTTAACGTCAGACAAATTTTTAGTGGATTTATGAAGTTACCTTTTTTTCTTGCAAAGCGATTTGTTGCTGGTGAATCTTTCCAGGAAGCAGCACCAAAAGTCGAACAGCTCAACGAGAAAGAGATCAAAATAACGCTCGATCTGCTCGGAGAAAATGTTGAGGATCGGCAGATGGCTGACGATACCGTAGAAAGCTATATCGACTTGCTGAAAAATATTAATGAGGCGGGACTCGACAGCACCATCTCGATAAAGCTTACCATGATGGGTCTGGATATTGATCACAGTTATTGCAGGAATAACCTTTTTAAACTGCTTGATATAGCTCGTGAAAACGATCAGTTTGTTCGCATCGATATGGAGGGTTCAGACTATACGCAGGCTACTATCGATATTTTCAAAGAAGCTTTTCAAGAATACGGCAAGCATGTGGGTATTGTGCTCCAGGCCTATCTGCACCGGACCAAAAAAGACGTTGAGGAATTAGCCGAGATGGGCGCTGATGTACGCCTTTGCAAAGGAGCCTATAAAGAACCGGCTGATATTGCAATCCAGAAGATGAGCGAGATTCGCGAAGCCTATAAAGAGTACTCCAAAGTGCTGCTCGAGAAAACGCCTTATCCACGCATTGCCACCCATGATGATGAGCTGATCAACTGGGTGAAAGCCTTTACAAAAGAGAACAACATCGGCCCATCACGATTTGAGTTTCAGATGCTTTACGGCTTGCGCCAAGAAACGATGGAAGAGTTTGTGCAAGAGGGATACAATGCACGTATTTACGTGCCCTTTGGCACTATGTGGTTCCCCTATTTCAAACGCCGTTTGATGGAGCGCAAGGAAAACATCTGGTTTGTGCTGTCCACGATGTTTCAAAGCTGATCCATGGCTGTATTCACTCCTGAAATACACCGCTATATAATTGCCGGCATCTTTCTGGTTACGGGGCTTCTACACTTCATCAAGCCGCAGATATTTGTGAGTATTATGCCGGATTACATTCCTTATCACTTGCCAATGGTGTACATCAGCGGGGTGGGAGAGCTGTTGGGAGCGATCGGTATTATGGTTCCTCAAACACAGATCTTGGCAGCTTGGGGACTCATTCTGTTACTTGTGGTTGTCTTTCCAGCAAACATCAACATGGCGGTAGAGGCCGTGCAAAAGTCAGGATATTTTGCTTGGTATAGCATTGGAATGCTGTTGCGATTGCCCCTCCAATTGGTGCTCATCTATTGGGTTTATTGGGCATGCATTAAGTGAAAACAGGAAGTAGAACTAAGAATTCTTTCACTTCTCCCTTTTGCCATTTCACCTTTCCCTTGTACCTTTTGATTTATGACCAATCGATTATCACATAGCTACTTGAGACTGCTGGGGCCTATGTTGGCGGGCATCATCTTGCTTTTCATCCCTTTACTCGGTGATTTCCATATTGAGTCAGCACTACTTGTTTCGTTGATCGGCTGCTTTTGGGCGGGTATTCGTGCTTGCAAGATGGATGCTGCCAAGAATGATTTCTGGGATGCACTCCAGATTGCAGGGGATATTTTTCTCGTTGGATTGCCACTGCTGCTCAATGCTCTGATCACCGGCTGTTTTAGTATTCACGGGCTGGGATTCTGGATCATTTTCCCGTTGTCCAGCGTCTATTTTGGATACGCTATTGGACGACTGCTTCGATTGTGGCAACTGCCTTACCGGCGTGCGATTGTAGTAGCAATACTTTTGACGGTTTCTGTTGGACTTTTTTTGTTTGAGTTGCTTAACTACCCGCAGGTCTACTTTTTTAATCACGTGTGGGGCGGCTGGCCGGGTCCCATTTATGACGAAGTTGTTCAGGTAAGTAGCAGTGCTGTATTTTTCCGAGGCCTGACGGTGCTCTGGGCAGTGTTGTTGTGGCACCTTCCAGAGGTGAACCGAGATCAATATGCAAAATGGATTGTCGGCTTTGCCGCGATAGGCATTTTGGTGGGGTACACACAGTTGACGGGATTTGGCGTGATCTCTCCGCGATCGCATCTACAAAACGTACTCGGCGGGCACCAATCGACCGACCATTTTGAACTCTATTATGATAAACGGCTTTACAGTGACTACGAAATAGACCTGCTGGCGAAAGAGCATGAATTTTATTACCGCCAAATTGCCAATCAGTTAGCACTGCCGGCGCGCGACTCAACCAATAAAATCGAGAGTTATCTATACGGACATCCCTGGCAGAAGAAAGCGCTGGTAGGTGCCAAATTTACCAGTTACGTGCCGGTGTGGCTGCAGCAGGATCAGCTACATATTGCAAAGCAGCAAGTTGACCGCAGTTTAAAGCATGAGCTGGTGCACGTGATGGCCAAACAGTTTGGCAACGAGCTTTTCAACGCAAGCTGGAGCATCGGCCTGATTGAGGGATTGGCAGTAGCTATTGACGGAGGATCTTCAAAAACGTCTACCGTGGATCAAATTGTCGTTTCCGAAAAACCGTACCCCAAGGCTAAACAATTGCAGCAGTCTTTTTCGCCGCTGGGATTTTACGGCGGCCGCTCGGGCGTTAACTATATCACCAGCGGATCATTTGTAAAGTACCTTATGCAACACTATTCCATTGCGAATCTCAAAGAAGCGTACCGCAGTGGCGATCTTGCAGGAGCTTATTCCAAGGGCTGGGAGCAGTTGACCCGCGAGTGGCACCAGCATCTGGACTCGGTTCAGGTTGACTCCGTGGATCAACAAGTGGCCAGCCAGATTTATAGCATCCCTTCACTTTTCGAGCAGGCTTGTCCACATGTGGTATCGGATTTTGCCGAAACTTGGGACACCTTTCACTTTTATGAAGCCGAGCGGGATACTACCAAGATGCTGCAGGCATTGGATAAGGCACTGTCTGCAGCCGACAGCGTGGCGCCCATCAAAGCACAATGGAGTTACCATCATTTGATCAATGGCGACTATCAGCAAGTGCAACAAGCAGCGGCGCAGCAGGATACGACAGTGGAACTGCAACTGCTCTATGCCGACGCTTATGCGTTATTCGGACACACGAACAAGGCGGCTCCGTTTATAGATCGTGCTCAGAAACTGTTTCAACAGCAGCCCGATTCCATCCTGAAACCGGCCCTCGATACGCGTCTAGATTCCGTGCAGTGGCGTATATACCGGCAGCTAACCTATCACCATAATTGGCCTGACCGTACTACTTTTGCCAAAGCCAATGATCGAACCAAGGTCCGGAGCGTGCGCAAAGCCATCGATCGTGAGCGGTGGATATTGGTTGAGCAGTATGCCGCTCAGTTGGTGAAAGAAGAGTTGCACGAGCGATATTTTGATGAGTACCAGCGGCTGATTCATCACTTGGCTTTTCAGGGCAATATTGAGTTGGCTTCCCGCTTGATTGGAAAACTATCGGCAATCTCGCTGCGGGAACGATATCGCGAGCGACTTGAGCAAGAGAGGAAATGGCTTCTTTTTCGAAGTGCCCAAATTTGTAAGCCGGGAAACCAAGATAATTCGTAATTTGAAGTTTATGAACGATCAACCAATGGTGGTATAAAAAATTACTATATGTTTTGTGTTTAGTGATGATTGGATCGGTGGCCTTGGCCCAGAATATGGCACTACCAAAGTGCAGAAACCCAAAATGTTTGAGATGCAGTGGAAAGACTCTACATTTTACTTTCATTTATCAGTACAAGTACTTTCGCTATCAGTTCAAGAAATGGTTTTTCCATAAGTTACTTTTCATAAATTCCCCATATTGTTGGAGGCAAGCTTCCTCTTAATTTGGGCGGCAAATTTTAGCAAGATTTTTGGTCAAAATCTCAGCGAGTAAAAGTAGCAGCTGAGCCATAATATTATTTTATGATTGTGTGAGCTTTTCTTAAACTGAGATTGCTGCAACATAAAACCTAAAATCAGGAGCAAATCTATGATTGAGAAGAAAGTTCAAGATCAAGTTAACGATCAGATTCAAGCGGAATTTCAATCCGGGTGGCTATACTTGGCCTACGCGGCTTGGTTTGAAGAGCGCGACCTGGATGGTTTTGGTAACTGGATGCGCATTCAGTGGCAGGAAGAACAGGAGCACGGGATGAAGTTCTACGATCATATCCTGCGTCGGGGCGGTGAGGTTGAGCTGAAGGATCTGGAAAAGCCTACAGTGGAAGCCGAAAGTGTCGTGGATGTTTTCGAGGCTGTACTTGCACACGAGCAGTACATCACCAAGCGGATTCACAGCTTGTACGACATGGCCCGCGAAGAGGGCGATTACCCGCTGCAGACGCTGCTCAACTGGTTTATCGACGAGCAGGTTGAAGAAGAGGAGATGGCCGAATCAATTCTCGAGCGCCTAAAAATGGTTGCCGATGACAGCGCCGCACTGTATATGATGGATCAGGAACTGGCCGCCCGAAGTCCCCAGGAAGATGGAGAAGAACAGCAGTAACGAATACACGCTTAGTTTTGCCGCCGCCAACGGCTATGCGCTGGCAATCGTGTTTCCCATCGTGGCTTTGCTAGTAGTACCCTATGGATGGCTGTACGGTTTTAAAACCCTCGGCTACGATCTGGCTGGATTCTTAGTGAGTCCCCTTCTTTTTTTAATCAGCGTCATCGTTGGCACGGTGGTCCACGAGTTTATCCATGCAATTTGCTGGTCGTGGCTGGATGACATCCCGTGGGCTAAGATCCATTTTGGATTCAAGTGGAAGATGCTGACGCCCTATGTACATTGTCCAGAGCCAGTAGAGGTGAACAACTATCGTTGGGGCGTGATCATGCCGGGTATCGTACTTGGCATTGTGCCTTATCTTGTGGCGCTGGTATTGCAAAATGGCTGGCTGCTGGGCTTTGGACTTTTCTTTACGCTGGCGGCGGGGGGTGATATCTTGATCCTGTGGCTGTTGCGTGGAGTAACAGCAGGAAATAAAGTGCAAGATCATCCCGACTTGGTGGGCTGCAGAGTCGTGGATAGCGAGGTGTAAGAACTAATCCAGCAGCTATTTTGGTTCTTTTATCCAGATACCTGATACTGCGACTGAATCAACCGTTGCATCACGGATGAACTTCTTGAATTCACCAAAGTTCTGTTCTTGTGGATCCAGTTTTTCGCTGGTAATCTCGTAGTAGTACGTATTTTTGTCAGTGTAAATATCAAAATATACCTCGAATTGTCCGATTGGATCCTTGCTGCTGGTATTGCTGACTTTGTATTCGATATCCACGTCGGAGCTGTCGGCCGGTCCCGTCTGATACCACGACGTGACGGTTGCCTCCACCATTTCATTGGCAGTGCTTTCTTCGTCATTAGGTTCAATTACAATGCGGGCAGAGGTAGTACGGTTCTCTCTCACCATAATGGTCACGACTTCTTTCTTGTAACCCGATTTCGAAACACGGATTTGATAGCTGCCGGTAGGTACGCTGGTTAATTTAAATTTGCCACTACCGTCGGTCAGCATTACTTCTGTGGCCGGTGTTGTTTCTATGCTTACACCCTGGATAGTTTGTTGAGTTTCGCTGTGCATTACGCTCCCGTCGATATTGCCGAATAATTCGGTATCAACAATTTCGGTAGCGCATGACGATAGCAGTATCGACATGCATAACATAGCTGCTGTTTTGATGATCGTTTTCATAAGAGTTGCACCCGTTAAATCAGTTGTTTTCGATGATAATGGGGATCGAACGTCCTGTATTTTGTATTGATAGCGGAACTGATCCCACTCCCTGTTGTTGTAGTTGGAAGCCAAAGTTTGTGTGTAGGGCATTAAATTGCAGGTTTGACCCCGAAATCTGGATATTGTTTTGGAGCCCAATGCCCAATTGAGTCATCCCAAACTCGTTAAAGTTACCCTCAACATTGATATTTGATGATAAATTAAGCCCTTTCTGAATAAGTTGAGTGTTATTGTTATCGCCGTCAATATTAATTTCGCCCAAAATATTATATCCCTGTTGAGATATACCAGCGATATTATCGGATCCCAACATATTAATGCTGGCAGTATTATTTATACTTAATAGTGAGCCTCCCAAGCTGTTTAACCCGTTGAAAGCTGGAAAGGCAGTTACAAAATCTCTACTGAAGTTTTTAACTGCGTCGTTATGTTCAATAGAAGCTTGTTCGGGATACACTTCTATGTTTGTATCCTTTTGTTGCCCAAAAGCCATTATGTAGGCTAGTCCCCATATGACAATAACTAATGTGATGTTTTTCATAACTATTCTCCCTGGTGGGGTTGGTTAATGGTTGTATCTAATTTAGAGAGGAAAGCATCCCAATCAAGGGATGCTTTCAAAGGGTATTATTTTACGGGTACAAACTATTGCATAATTGTTGAAGTATTATTGTTACCTGTGATAGCGGCATCGGCTGTGTTGCCGTAGCCATGCTGGCTGATAAGTACATCGTTGTAGTTGCCTACAATACGAACGCCATCGGCAGCATAGAGTCCAGATCCTATTTCATTCTGAGATCCGTACTGCGCGATTCCTACTTCGTTGTAGGATCCGTCGATACCTGCTGATATCATGTTGTCATCATTTACTTGCAGAGCTACGAACAAGTTTGACGAGTTTCCTCCACCGTTTGAGAATCCTGATCCCGTACCGCGTGAATTCAAGAACAGTTGGTTGCCCGTACCCATTTGCCCGGTAATCATGGTATTACCATCACCCCAGAGCTCAAGTACAGACTTGTTTTCAGAGCCAATCATGGCCTGTAAAACAGTATTGTCTGATCCATCCGTCATACGCTGTGTTACCTGGTTGTTATCACCTTCAATAAAAGCGTAGTTGTTATTGCTTCTGCCAACTTGTTTTAGTGATGCCTGGTTATTGTCGCCATAGATATTGACGCCATTACCGCTCCAGGCATTTCCGTTGAACAGGCTCTGGAGAAATCCAAATGCTCCTGTTTGAGTACCTTGTAGCGACAGCGTGGGAACCTCAAAAAGGACACCCCCGATTTTGTTATAATCGCCGGCTTGCTCGACGGATACTTCGTTATCGCTGCCGGTAATTGAACCGGATAACAGGTTTCGGTACCCATCTTGCCGTATGTCAGCTGTGTTGTTGTTATTATTGCTGCCATTTGACGGACGGCCGAAGAGACCTGGGCCCGTACCACGAGCATTCAGATAAATGAAGTTTTGTGCGCCTTTTTGAAGCACAGTATACTCATTTTGATTGCCCCACAATTCAACTCTTTGCTGGTGATAACCGCCGTACTGAGATTGGCTGATGGTATTTTCATCTCCCACATTGTACAGGCTGGCATTTTGGGTGTAGCCATCTTGGGTAATGGTTGATGAGTTATCAACACCTTCTTGCTTGACACTTGCGTCCGAGTTGAATGCTTTTACTTGTGTGATGGTAGACGTGTTAGCATTACCATCAATATCTTGCGAAGCGCTATTCGATGCATTCTGAGCAAAAGCCGCAGAACAGGCGAATACAGATGCAAATAGTAGAGTTCCTAGTTTTTTCATAATCATCTCCTTTAGGTAATGGATGATTGCATCCCGACCTTAGACGAATCAGGATGCTAATATCCTCTAGTTAGTTACTGGGTGATAGTAGCTGTGTTACCAATGCCAGCTACATTTACTGTGGCAGTGTTGTAATTACCATTTTGTGTAACGCCAACAGTGTTATCCATTCCATTAACGACGATACCGTTGCGGTCCCAGGGCACAGTATCAAAAACACTGTTGCCAATTCCATTTTGCATCAGGCTTACATCGTTGTAGTCACCAGAGATTGAAATACCAGCGTCACTTGATTTATCCTGATAGAATTCAAAAGTGTTGCCGTTACCTTCAATACTGGTAAACTGATCAGCATCGTGGGCTCCAAGGGTACCTGTAACAGTGTTTGAAGAACCAGAAACACCTAATACAAGCTTCTGCCACGCACCGCCGCTTTGGGTAATGTCCATTGTGTTGTAATCACCATTCACAGTAGCTTGTAGTACAGAGTTATCAGCACCACTAATTTGTTTGATAGTAGCTGAGTTACCGATACCTGACTGCTCCAATTCAGTAAGCATATCTGAGCTGGTATGCTGCGTCAGCTTAACGGAGTTATCAGAGCCGGCTTGCGAGATGTCGCCAGTGGCAGGTCCGTTGAATGCTGTGGCTTCAACCGAGTTATAGTTGCCTTGCTGATCAACGGTGTATGAAATTGCCGCAGGTGATCCGCCCCAACCATCCCGAGATTTTAAGACTGCACTGTTTCCTTGGCCCACCTGATTGATAGATGCTACATCGTTATTTGAGGTTATGCCTTGGATACCTTGCTCGATCATGGCTGCGTTACTACTACCATTTTGGGTAATAGTGGCTTCGTTGTTGCTTCCATCCTGTGCGATGTCAGAGCTATTATAGCTGCCAGTTGCTGTGCTTGACGCAGTGTTGTCTTGCGCAAACGCCATCGAGCTGGTAAGTACAATAGCGAACATTAAAGTTATTAGCTTTTTCATAGTATTACTCCTGTTTTGTTTGTTATTAGTTGAGGTTTCTCCTCATAAGCATTTTCTCCGACGCAAGGTCGCAGAAAGGCAGGAGTAAAGAACGAAACTGTAATTGAGGTTCTATTTTGATATATTTTAATCATAGAACTATTAACAGGGCGACGTTGGGTTTTCGCACTCTTATCGTGAACGTTGTTCACGGTAAGGCTCCCGGCGTTGCCCTTCGTTTTTACTCCATATTCATTGTTCAAAACCATTTGCCTGGATTTAGATTTTTGAAAACTCCAGTGTTAAAAGTAAAACCGGCAAGTATATTCCATTGTTGGTCATTTATTGTACCTGCCTCGACCCCATCAATTCCTTCATTAACCAAATATCGATAATCCAATCCCACCCGTAACCCAACATTGTTAGAAATACGATAATCCAGTCCTGCTTGCGCATTCAATGTTGGATACATGCCATTGTCGAACCAGCGTGATCCATTTGGCAACGCTGCTCCTTCCTGCAAAATCGGACTTCGTTCATAAATAATACCACCGCCTCCTACGCCAAGATAGGGCGACAGGGGATAGTTGGCCGTTAGGTAAGTTCTAATATTCAGATCGAAGCCGAAATAATGCTCCGAGAAAACTTGGCTAACACCGATTTTTGATCGCTGTCCATTACCAGTTATTGAGATAAATGGATTTAGGAAATATTCTAGCTGGATGCCGGTGCCGGCCGCGTTAATAGGATCGGCGTAATTACCTTTGTGTCCGCCATAGATAAAGTTCAATGAGGCATTGAATCCCTTTCGGAGGTTTGAGTTTTTATTGAGGCCAAAATAATCCAGCTCTACTTCAGAATCTTTGGCTTTGTCTTCATAAAAATCTCGTGTATAGGCACTAAAACTTTCTTGATCAAGTGGATTCCAGATCTGGTCCTCAACTCCTTCGATCACCAGCATTCGCAAGGCCTCATCAATGGCTTCGGTAACAGCCATCACCGGTGGCTCGTTAAATGTGTAGCCAGCTTCGGCTTCCAAGAGGCGGTTTTCATCAATAAAACGGAATATGCCGCCGTCCAGTTGTTGTGAAATAATTGACTTAGTGGTATGAACTGTTTTTAAAATCCGCCCGGATTGCGTAGAGACTGCGCGAAGGTAAATTGTTACCTGATCTTTTCGGAACTGCCCGGAACCGCCAATTCCAAAGTAACGCAGTCCGGCTCCCCCGGTAATAATATTTGTGTCATATCCTACAATCCCACCTTCTAATAGTATGCCTGCAAACAGGAGGGGCGGTAGCGAGTTACTGTCATTGTTTTGTGCACGCGTTGAATTGATGATTTTGCGTTCATTCAGCAGATTCGAAAGGTTCTCCCGCTCAATAGGGATAAACCATCCGGAGTTTGTCATGGCTTTCACAAGTATAGCCGTGGCGCCCTGCGTGACAGCTGTTGACCAACTAGCGACATTTTCTGATGGTTTATATTGGCCGGTTTGGTCACTAAAGCGATATACCGCAGCTACTACTTTTTCTTTGGGAGGGGGCATATCTTTTAGTTTAGATGTTACTTTACTTTCGACTCCCGGCTTAACTTCTTCAGTCTGGAATGGATGAAAAACGGGGGCACATCCAAGTGCTAGCGATAAAAGGCCAATTGCCAATATGTGAAATAGTTTAACCATTGATATTTGGTATTGTAATGTTGGTTTCGTCACCAGTTAAAATATTATAGATGCGAATGGTTACGCCGTCTATGCCGGGATTTATGTCGATAGAAAACTCTCCGAACTCCAAGCTGCTCTCCTGTGATAAATCGAAGTCGTCACCAAATTGATCGCGAACTAGATTCCTTGTTAGCTCAGATAAAATTTGTCGCTGTAGGGATTGCTGAAAGTCAGCCAATGGATCTCGTTCAAATCCAAAGCTTTGGGATCCTTTATATTTATTCTGCTGTGTCGCTGAACTCATCAACCATTGATAGTTCAGTGGACTGCCACCAAAGGCCGGGTTTTTGGGTCGATAGACCAATTCTTGAGCCAAGCCCTGTTGTGGTATAGTAAGGCCTATGCTTATCAGGCAAATTATGAAGGGCAAAAGTTGTTGTAGGTTCTTCATGTCAGTACTGAATAAGTTGGTTTGCAGTTTGTGACTTTTGCTGGAGGCTGCGATAACTCATAGCAACAGCTTGTTTGGCCTGCTCTTCGATTTTTTCATAGCGTGGTTGGAGCCTCGACTGGTACACTGCTTGGTTATCAAGCTTTACCGTTACGAGCGTCCCGAGAGACGGAAGTGGCTTTTCGCTGATAGCCAGCATAAAGTTTGGAGCGTTGGACGGAGCCTCCCAATAGCGGTAGAAAATGCTGAAGAAATCTTTACCCAGTTTGCTGCGCGTCTCATCGATTACAAGTCCGCCAAATTCCAGCCCATTGCTATGCTGCTCGGGTTCTTGGGGAGCTTGTTTTTGTTTGCCAATAAGAGTGCTGAAAGCCTTGCGAAATTTTTCAAGTCGATCTTTGGCTTCTAAGCTGTCTATACTGTTGCTGTAGCTGCCAACAAATTTTTGGGATTGGGTGACAGAAGCCGGAATGATAAGTTTCTGACCGGGATAGATAAGATCAGGATTATCAATTTGTTCAGCATTGGCCTCATAAATCTCGATCCAGAAGTTGGGGGTGCCAAAATGAACTCCGATCTTAATGAGATTGTCGCCGGGTTTAACAGCATATGTGAGTATATCTGTTTTACTCTGCCCATGAGCAGGACTACTACCGATCAAGAAAACGACAAATAGAAGAAGCCCGAGCACGAAAGCGAACACTCTTTTTGGCGATTTGAAAATTCTGTAGATCTTACTCTTTTTTTTCGGTAAAAACATACTGTTAGATGAACAACGTATTTATAGTAAATATCCCGTGACCCATTTCTGGGAAGCCAATTCTGTTTCTCTTACTTAAGTATTTACAACAAGCGTGCCAGGGATTGTTTTTAAACGTTTTAAAAAACAATCCTTTTAAAATTTGCCTCAAGAGCTGATAGACGGAATAGCAACCCTGCTTATCTCGATGTGTAGATATTGGCGCTGTGAAGATAGGTTCCAACTGTTACGATTACTTGTGTAAATTTGTATCAAAAGTCTAAGCCCCTTAATGTTAGGTGGTCACTCACCGTAACATTAATACATGATGTATTATGAGTAAGAAAAATTTTATTCCTCACACTGATTACAAAGAGTTTCCCGTTGAGGAGATGCGGCAGCGCGCTCGATCATTTTATGAGGATATGAGGCGCCGCAGGACGATCCGTGATTTTGCAGATCGTCCGGTACCCCGAGCAATTATTGAGGACTGCATTAAGACAGCAGGTACAGCGCCCAACGGGGCCAACAAGCAGCCGTGGCACTTTTCGGTAGTGAGTGATCCTGATGTAAAAAAACAGATTCGAGCAGCGGCCGAAGAAGAGGAGCGTGAGTTTTATGAAAACCGCGCCACCGAGGAGTGGCTGGAAGCTTTGGAGCCTCTGGGGACGAATCCCAATAAACCGTTCCTCGAAGATGCGCCCTATTTGATTGCCATTTTTTCGAAAAGCTATGGTATCAAAGAAAATGGCGATAAAGAGACATTTTATTACGTGAAAGAATCGGTGGGCATCGCTACCGGTATGCTGATTACGGCCATCCACAATGCCGGGCTTGCTTCGCTGACGCACACGCCCAGTCCCATGGGATTTTTGAACGAGATCCTGGATCGTCCCGAAAACGAGCGGCCGTTTTTGCTGCTGGTGGTAGGCTATCCACAGGATGATGTAGAAGTGCCGGATATCACCAAAAAGTCACTCGATGAAATTGCCAGTTTTATTTGATTGAACACATTCTGGTTGGAAGTTGACACCGAAACTGGTAGTGTGTATTCTCGTGAAAAAAATGTGAGTTCTACTTTCTCAATAAACCAAATGGTTCGATGTTATGACACGTTATCTACTTCTATTTATGACTTTTGCGCTGTGCTTTTCAAACGTGCAGGCACAGAAGTTGTATCAGCCGCGGAATGTGAAACAGGCATACGAAAAAGACACTCGATCGCCCGATGGAATGCCCGGTGAAAATTATTGGCAGAACCGGGCCGAGTATACCATCAATATAACGGCTTCGCCGCCTAACCGGACGATCCGGGGATCGGAACATATCACTTATTACAATAATAGTCCTGACAGCCTGGAGACGTTGATGATCGACCTGTTTCTGAACAATCACAAACCCACCGCTCCCCGTGGTAACGGTACTTCCAGGGAGTATCTGACTTCCGGCGTACATATTGATTCGCTTGCGATCAACGGGCAGACTCAGAAATGGAAAGACAATCCCCGGTCAGTCACATTTGATCCGTTACAGTTGCCCCAGCCGCTGGCTCCCGGTGAATCGGTAGAGCTGTCCATCGACTGGCATTACAAGGTATCCAAGCAGGCTGGACGCGAGGGGCAAATCGACTCTACTTCCTATTTTCTGGCCTACTTCTATCCACGTGTCGCGGTTTACGATGACCACAACGGCTGGGATACCATCGAGTTTACGGGCCGCCAGGAATTTTACAATGATTTTAATGACTACACGGTAAATATCACCGTGCCCAAAGGGTATCTTGTTTGGGGTACCGGCACGCTGCAAAATCCCGGAGAAGTGCTACAACCCAAGGCCGAGGGGCGTTTTCAGAAATCACTGACGGTCGATTCGACGCTTACAGTTGCCAGTCTGGATCAGCTCAAGGCGGATAAGGTTACTACGCAGAACGGCACGAACACCTGGACGTTCACTTCCAGCAATATTCCGGATGTGGCTTTTGGGTTGAGCAATCATTTTGTGTGGGATGCCGCAAGCGTGGTAGCCGATAGCGGGTCTAACCAGCGCGTAAGCGTGCAGGCTGCCTACAATGATACTTCCGCCGATTATCGTCATATGGTGGGATATGGCAGGCATGCCGTTAAATGGTTTTCGAACAACTGGCCCGGCGTGACCTATCCCTATCCCAAGTCCACAGTGTTCCAGGGTGGTGCTGGCATGGAGTATCCGATGATGGCCAACGACGCGTCTTATCCTGATACGGTATTTGCGCGGTTTGTGGCCGAGCATGAAATTGCCCATACCTACTTTCCTTTTTACATGGGGACCAACGAGAGCCGCTATGCTTTTATGGATGAAGGATGGGCTACTGCGCTGGAGTTGTTGGTCGGTCGTCAAGACCTCGGCAAGACCCGAGCTAACCAGATGTTCCGCCGGTTTCGCGTGGCAAGATGGATTAACAATCCTGATCCGACGAACGACCTGCCTATCATTACTCCGGCAGATATGCTCACGGGTGCCGCCTACGGAAACAATGCTTATGGCAAAGCGGCGCTGGGTTACCTGGCACTGAAAGATATGCTGGGTAACGAACTCTTTAAAAAATGCTTACATACTTATATGGATCGTTGGCATGGCAAGCACCCAACCCCCTGGGATTTCTTTTACAGCTTCAACGACGTTTCGGGTCGCAACCTCAACTGGTTCTGGAACAGCTGGTTTTTCGAAAATAGTTACATCGATCTGGCGATAGCTGGGGCGGAGTCATCCCAAAATCGATATTCGGTGACGCTTAAAAATATTGGTGGTATGCCTGCTCCGGTTGATATGAAGGTGACTTATGGAGATGGAAGCACCGAGGTGCTTCACCAGTCGCCCGGCATTTGGAAGGGAAACCAAAATCAGGCGACCGTTGATATTCAGTCGGAAAAAGCGATCAAGAGTATTGAGCTTAGCGGAGGCATATGGATGGATGCTGATCTAAGCAATAACAAATGGACCAGCAGCTAAGAATATTTACTGGAATCAGAGGCAGGATCTAAAATTTTGGGTCCTGCCTTTTTTTGTTACTATCAATAGTGAACAGAAATCTTTGACTGAACAGCTAATTTGATGGCCCCATTCATTGCCGCCGTATCAGGTGCAGCAGCTATTTTTTTGTACTGGATGTATTCGCGATATCGCCAGAAAAAACAGATCCGACAACAACTAGCGGAATCGTGGGGTAAAAAGAAAGCAAGAGATCACAACTGGGCACAAATTCGTTTTTATCACGACCTGGTTGTTAACGAGCAGAGTGGGGTAGTCATTGATGATGATACCTGGGATGACCTCAATTTTGACAAGCTATTCAAGCTTATCGATCGGACGGAGAGTAATATTGGCCAGCAGGTGTTGTTTGATATGCTTCGCCGTCCCGTCCAAGATGCTCAAGCTTTAGAAGCGCGTGAACGGTGGATCGATATTTTTGGCGATGAGCCAGATTTGCGTCTCGATTTGCAGGTAGAATTACGTAAGCTCACTGGGTTTCGCATCTGGCGGCTGTCCAATCTTATTTTCGAAGCCTTACCACAAATACCACGCTGGTTTTACGGCTTTTTGGTGATCCCGGTGTTGGCCGTAGTGTCGATAGTTTTGGGATTTTTGAATCCGGTATTCTTTGTGGGATTGGCCATACTACCGGTGGTGAATCTGGCGATTCAGTATGTGGTTGGGAATCGTCTGGCCCGGTATACCGCGGCATTGAGTGCCTTAGAACCTTTTTTGTCTGCTGCCGAGCGTATAGCTCAGATCGATGAGGAGCATGGTTCGCCGCTGGAAGACTTCGGTCAACAATTGCGCAGCCATTCCAAGCAGTTGCAAACGCTGAAAAAAAGAGTCAGTAAGTTTTTGTACGAAGGGAGTCCAGACAATATGGGCACGCTTCTTTGGGACTATTTAAACATCCTGTTTCTGCTAAAAATAAACATGTTTACGTTATCCGTAAGGGCGCTTAGCCAGCACAAGAAAATTTTACAGCAGCTCTATTATAAGATAGGTTATCTTGATGCGATGATTTCTGCCGCATCTTTCAAAGCAGATCTGGATCAGTATTGTAAACCAACCTTTCAATCGGAAGGTAGGTTAAACTATCAAGATGTGTATCATCCTCTGTTGGATAAGCCGGTTCCCAATTCGATTACGGTGGGGCGCCAGGGCATTTTGGTTACAGGTTCAAATATGTCTGGCAAGACCACTTTTTTGAAGACTATCGGGGTGAACCAGATTCTGGCACAAACGTTCAATTTTTGCTGTGCCGCGCAGGCGGATATTAGTTTCTGCAATGTGATTTCTTCTATGCGTCGTAATGATGATCTCACCGAGGGTAAAAGTTTTTATCTGGGTGAAGTGGAACGGGTGAAGAAGCTGGTCGATCAGGCCGCGCAAAAAGACGGCAGCAATTTATACCTGCTGGATGAAATATTCCGGGGTACCAATACGATCGAACGGATATCCGCTTCGCTGGAGGTACTAAAGTGGTTGAACAGTTCTTCGGATTTTGTACTAGCCTCGACACATGATTTAGAGTTGGTAGATCTGCTGGACGAGGAGTATGAGTTTTATCACTTTGCTGAGGAAGTACATGACCAAACGCTAACCTTCGACTATAAGATCAAGCAGGGACATTCCTCCACCAAAAATGCGATTAAGTTGTTGGGGATTTGTAATTATCCGGAAGAAATTGTTAGTGGTGCGATGGAGGTATCAAAATTGCTTGAACAACAGGGTGTTATCAATTACAGCAACCCATCTGATAGCAAGTGAGCTGGTTGGCGGTGTAATGTTTGATAATATTATGGTTCGTGATGAGAGGCGAAGTTTTATTTTTGGTTATCACTGACCCTCACAACTAGTTGCTTTAATGTGTTGGTTTTTATTACAAGAAACGTTAAGATATCCCCACGTATTTTAATGTTAAAGTATTAAAGGTTTTATAAAGTTATTCATCAAGATATGTTTCAAAAAAGCAGAAGTAGCGAGGGGGGTTATGTAATCAAAAAAAGACATATGATGAGAGTTATAATGTTGAAGTATTTATTTGATGTACAATCATTTATAGTATAGGTTTATAAATTAACTCAAGAGATATCGTTGGCTATTGGATTAACAACAAACTATAGAACGCATGGGCTCTCAGGAAGTGCAGAATCTTTCCTACATGATGAAGTGTAGGATTAATTTGGATGGGTATTGGGAGGAAGTACCGGGTTCTTTTATCGAGATGCTGGGTTATTCGGAAGAAGAGTTAAAGCAATTGACGCTTGCTAATGTGCTCCATCCTGATAATCGCCAGAAGGGAGCTGATCTTGCCCGTGGAGTACGTGAACAGGATCATCGAGAGTTCGAAATGGAAGGCAAGTATCAGACAAAGTCCGGGGATGTGGTGTGGGCCTATACCAGCGCAATGATGATTAAAAACAGCGACGGTGACCCGCAGTTTATTCTCTGCCATATCCATAATATGACCAAGCACAAAAAAGCACAGCAGCAACTAAGGGAAAGTGAGCAGCGGTTCCGCTCGCTTTTCAAACATAATCCCCTCCCGGTGTATTACTTTGATTTGGAAGGCAACTTTGAAGGGATCAACGAGAAGCTTGTCGAGTTTACCGGATACAACCGCAATGAGCTGATGGAAATGGGTTTTGAGTCGTTCGTCATAGATGAAGATCTGGAACGGACCCGGCAATATTTTCAAAAAGCAGCGGATGGCATTCCCGGGGAATACGAAATTCAGGTGGAAGTAAAAAGTGGGGCTGTCAGGGATATCAAAGTGACAAAGTTTCCCATGTACCAGGGAGATGAAGTCGTTGGTGTTTTTGGGATACTGCAGGATTTAACTGAGCAGAAAAAGGCGCGGCGCCTTCTTAAAGAAAGTGAAGAGCGCTGGCAACAACTGGTCAAGCAAAATCCACAGCCCATCCAAATCACCCAGGATGCCAATATCATATTTATCAACAAAGCGGGGGCCGAACTTTATGGGGCTGATTCAACGGAGGAAGTGATCGGGAAATCGGTTTATGATTTTAGTGATCCGGAAAAGGTTGAACAGATTGAAAAACGAAAGAACCGGCTGGAGCAGGGCAAACCTGTTGATGAGGTTCTAGAGCATAAAATAAATTGTCTGGATGGTTCGGAACGGTACGTCGAAGTCTATTCCATACCCACGACATATCAGGATAAAGTTACCATACAGTCGGTATTTTATGATGTGACCGAGCGTAAGAAGAAAGAGCGCCGGATGTTACAGTCGCTCGACGAAAAAGAGACGCTACTGAAAGAAATACATCACCGGGTAAAAAATAATTTGGCCGTAATATCAGGACTTCTGGAGTTGCAGGTGCTGAATAGCGAAGATCAATCTACGATTAACATATTGCGCGACAGCCAGCAGCGTATTAAATCGATGGCAATGATTCACGAAAAACTATACGAGACGGAAGCATTGGCCGATATCAGCTTTGATCGATACTTGCGGGAGCTGGTCAACTCTATCCAGCAAACCTATTCCTCCGAGGAGTTTGAGGTTGACATTACCTACAATCTGGATTCGGTTTCGCTTGATTTGGAACAGGCGATTCCGTGTTCATTAATTGTCAACGAAGTAATTGTGAACTGTTACAAGCATGCGTTTGCTGAAACCAAAAACGGTGCAATCTCACTTACCTCAAGGTACGATGTGCCGGTTCTTGAGATCACTATTGAAGATAATGGTTGTGGTCTACCCAAAGATTTTGATATCAGTGATCAAAATACATTGGGGATGAATCTCGTGCAGACACTTGCCGCACAACTTGACGGCAACGGGCAGTTTGAATCAGAAGGAGACACTGGCACTACGTTCAAGCTTGAGTTCAAGACTACCTGAACGTTTTGATTGTCATGCAAATCGATCCGCCAGCCGGTTGATCAGGTAACCGCTTTCTTCCAGTGCCTGGGAGGCAAACTTTCCGAAGAAATCGGTCACAGACTCAAATTCTTTGATGAACCCATCTTTATCATCTTCTTTGACCATTTTTGCCAACCGTTCGTTATGCTCAATAAAGTTAAGCAGCAGCTCGCGACGTTCTTCATTGGCAAAAACGATATCCGCATAGAGTTCGGCGCTCTGGGCAAAAATACGTCCTGTCATCATCAGCTCGGCGCGATAAATCGGAGAGGAGTAATCGAGGATATCCTGCGGTTTCAGGTCGTAAGTTTTCATGAACGAGCCGTGCAGCAGCGCTACAAAGTGACGCAGTCCCTGTACCATATGCATTACGTGATCGTGTTTCTCAGCGTCGGCTTCAACTACGCGCATGCCCCACAGTTTTGACTGTTCGATCACCCATTGTGAAGCCTCATCATCCCGCACGGGGCAAACCACCATAAGCTGTTTGGAGAGGTTGTCAACATCGGGACCGTGCATGGGGTGTAGTCCCAATACTGGTCCGTCATGGGCACGCTTCATGGCCGCAATGGGATCGGTTTTGTTGCTGGTGAAATCAGCAAGAATGGTACTTTTCGTAAGCTTTGGTGCCAGGCGCTCGATTACATCCACTGTTTTGTTGATGGGAACACTTACAATGGCAAGGTCGAGTGTGGGAGCGATTTCCTCGAGCTCATGCCAGTTGTGTTTGTCAATTTTATGAACCTTGTGGCCCGTCTGCTCGGCGATGCGCGAATAGAGGCTCCCCATGCCACCTTTGGCACCGACTATCAGAATATGCTTTGGTTCTTCAGTGACGCGTGGGAACTCCTTGGAAGACTGGCTGTCGCGGGAGGAGGCCATGATCATGCGCAGGAAGTCCTCGGCCCAGTCGGGATCGAGGTCCTTATTGGCAGCCATCTGTCGAAATTTCTCCGTTTTCTCGTCTTCACGTTTGGGAGCAAATATAGGCAGACGGTTTTCGATTTTCTTGTCTATCACTTCGTGTACAATCTCACGGCGCTCTGCCAGCAGATCGAGGAGCTTCTCATCAATTTCGTCAATGCGATTGCGCTGTGGATTGAGCTTCTTTTCTTTTGGAGTCATGGAACTGCTTTTCAGCTGATAGAACTAATTTGGAAAGAGTTGCTTAAAGTAAAGCTTTGCTGTCAATTGGCCTAAAAATATGTGATTTTTATAGAATGATTCAGCGCTATTTTCGTTTTATTACAATGTGAAATTAAATCAACAAACCCTCGGGGTTTAGTTTCAAATTGAGTGCTGTCTATAACGGTGAATTCAAACCCCGATGGTTTAAAGAAAGCTACATCTTACATGTCCAAATTTGATTTACAATCGCCTTGGCCACCCGCCGGTGATCAACCCGAAGCCATTGAAGAGCTGGTGCAGGGCATCGAAAACGGCGACAAATATCAGACGTTGTTGGGTATCACGGGATCAGGAAAAACCCGGACAGTATCCGGCGTCATTGAAGAAGTGCAAAAACCAACACTGGTAATGAGTCACAATAAGACACTGGCGGCCCAGCTTTATCGCGAGCTAAGTGATTTCTTTCCTGATAACAAGGTGGAGTTCTTTATCTCGTATTACGATTACTATCAGCCGGAAGCCTATATCTCATCGCAGGACAAGTATATCGAGAAGGATTTGTCGATCAATGATGAGATTCAACGTTTGCGGCTGCGGGCAACGAGTTCACTGCTTTCGGGCCGACGCGATGTGATTATCGTTTCCTCAGTGAGCTGTATATATGGTATTGGGTCGCCATCCGAGTACGAGAAATTGATTATCAACCTGGAGCAGGGCAAGGAGATCCCCAGAAACAAGTTGTTGTACGATCTGGTGGATCTGCACTATACGCGCAACGACCGAGAGTTCAGCCGTGGTACGTTTCGGGTGCGCGGCGATGTGGTGGATCTATATCCCGCTTACGCCGAGGATGGACTTCGAATCCATTTCTGGGGCGATGAGATTGAAAAAATGGAGATTGTGGATACCGATTCCGGCAATGTGCTGGAGACAGTTGAGGAATTTCGTATTTATCCCGCTTCGCACTATGTAACTTCTGAAGATCGCTTGAACAAGGCCATTGACCAAATTCGTGATGAGCTCGATTGGCGCATTGGAACGCTCAACGATGAGGGTAAGTACTTGGAAGCTAAGCGTCTGGAGCAGCGTACGCTCTTTGATATTGAGATGATGCAGGAAATCGGCTACTGCTCAGGCATTGAAAACTACTCACGCTACCTGAGTAACCGTAAGCCGGGCGAACGGCCATACTGCCTGTTCGACTACTTCCCTGATGACTTCATGCTCGTAGTGGACGAAAGCCACCAGACGATTCCCCAAATTTCGGCGATGTACGGTGGGGACCGATCTCGAAAAATTGAGCTTGTTGAAAATGGGTTCCGGCTGCCGTCAGCGATGGACAACCGTCCGCTTACTTTCGAAGAGTGGGAGAGTCTGGTTAACCAGGCTATTTTTGTGAGCGCGACTCCCAGCGATTATGAGCTCGAAAAAAGCGGCGGCGTAGTGGTCGAGCAGATTGTGCGTCCCACAGGACTCATGGAGCCCGAAATTGAAGTACGTCCCGTTGAGAACCAGATTGATGACCTGCTGGATGAGATTAAGAAGCGGGTTGAAAAAGGCGACCGTGTGCTCTGTATTACGCTTACCAAACGGCTGAGTGAAGAGCTAAGCGAATATCTGAAAAGCGTGGGTATTTCCGCCGCTTATATGCATAGCGAGCTCAACGCCATGGAGCGCGTGGAAGTGCTCTTTAAATTCCGCCGCGGCGACTTTGATGTGCTGGTAGGCATTAACTTGCTGCGTGAGGGTATCGACATTCCCGAGCTCAGTCTTGTGGCAATTCTTGATGCCGACAAAGAAGGCTTCCTGCGATCTGAGACCTCGCTCTTCCAGATTATTGGTCGTGCCGCGCGTAATGTGGATGGAAAAGCGATTATGTACGCCGACAAGATTACCGATAGCATGCAGACGGTGATTGACGAGACCGAACGGCGGCGCAAGATCCAGAAAGAGTTTAACGAAGAGCACGGTATAACGCCCGAGACCATCCAGAAAGAGCTTAAACCGCTGGTGGATCCGGCGCTGATCTCCAACCAGGATTTCGATCTCGATGAGAAGGACGGCGAGGAGGAGGATGCGCTCGAAGTGGTTAAGGTGGCCGATGAGGGCATCAAGTACAAGGCCAATCCCGCCATGAATGAGGTCACCTTTGATAACAAGGAAGAGTTTATGGAGTATCTGCAAGAATCCATGTATAATGCCGCGCAGAACATGGAGTTTGAGGAGGCCGCGCGCATCCGTGACCAAATCGACCGACTCCAAGACGAATTGGACTAGAATAATCCTGAGGAGTTTACAACCAGGGATCTCAAGAAAAACAAGTCAGCACTTAGAATGAGCACACTAGCGTATCTCAAGAGCTTTTTCAAGGATAAAGATGTTGCCTCGGTGACGCCGACCTCGGGTTTTTGCGTGCGTCACGTTTGCCGGCCCATCGATTTTAGCAAAGATATAACGGTGGTAGAGTACGGGGCGGGATCCGGTGTGTTTTCGCGCTTTTTGCTCGAGAATATGACTGTCGACTCAAAGCTTGCACTGTTTGAAACCAACGACATACTTTTTGAAAAGTTACAGCAGATCCACGACCCGCGCGTCAGCTTTTACCAGGATAGCGTAGAATACGTCAACGATGTGCTGCCCAAGGATTTCATTGGGCAAACTGATTTCATTATCTCCGGAATTCCCTTTTCCTTTTTGGATGAGGAAGCGAAATCGTCGGTACTCGATCAAAGTTACAAGCTGTTGCGCGTCGGCGGAGAGTTCTTGGCCTACCAAACGTCAGGACACCTTGAAGAACCATTGCAAGAGACTTTTGGTAACGTCAAAACTGACTGGGAGTGGCGAAATATTCCCCCGATGACAGTCTATGAGGCAGAGAAGAGAATGACTTAGAGTGATTTAGAAATTGCCCTACACAAGCAAGCCCTCGGTTGTATCAAGTTATCTTAGCTTGATACCATAGCTATATCTTCTGATAGGCAAAGATGTTTATCAGAGCCAGTAAAATGATCAATATCATCTTAAGCTCAGGTATTTATGGCAAGCTGGTTTTCGCATCCCTGTTGCAGGGTGGCCTATTGTGGCAGAGGGGACAATCTATATATAACAAAAGATAGTGTATTCTTCTTCCACTGGCTTAAATATTTGCCTGAAAGTATTTCTAATTTTTGAATATCCCTCCGGTAAAAATGAGCAAATCTGTTTTTTGTGGAAGAACCCATCTCAGGTTAACCTGCTGGTCCGGAGGAAGATTCATTCAGCTATTCGTAATAGCAGTTTTTGTTAATTGGCGGCTACCAAGAAAACCTTGTCGACTACGTGAACTTGACCGTTTGTAGCATCAACAGAACCTAAAATTTTGGCTCCGTTAACATATATGTCACCGTCTTTCTTTTCGGATTGCACATATTGTCCGGTGGCCAAATATACATTCATGCCTTTTGCCAATTGATCTTGATCCAGTGAAGCAGGAGAAGCATGGGAAGTTAAAATTTTGGCTAACTTCGATTTATTTTCAGGCTTCATCAAATCATCGAGCGTACTTTCAGGCAATGCTTTGAAAGCTTCATTTGTTGGGGCAAATACTGTTAACGGTCCCGGATTAACTAATACATTTTGGATGCCTGCTGCTTCTATTGCTTTGGCAAGAATAGTGTGGTCAGGGGATTCTTTAGCAATTTTCAGGATGTGTGCTTTAGACACATCATCTTTTACACCAGCCTGTCCTGTTGTAGATGCAGAAGTAGTCTTATTTTCAGTTGTGGTATTATTGGATTTTTCGTTGGTATTTCCACACGAAATTAGTGCTGTAGAAATTATTGTCACTAACGCTATCAAGGCTATTTTTTTCATGAAGCTCATAACTGTAATGGGTTAATATTTGATATATCATATATTGAGAATAAAAGATCTTTATATCTTAATTTAGGAAAAACCTACTAGTCTTGAAAATAAATCTGTTTATAATTCTGCTATCTCTCTATTCATTTATTCTGTTTAACGGATCAACAAAAGATAGAGTTATTTTATACCATTATGATGCTGGTAGGCAGTAAGATGAGTAAACAGAACGTTCTTTGGTCATCTTTTTTAAATTTGTTACCACTCAGAGCATCATAACGAGATGAAGAACTACTAACCGTAAGCGATTTGTTAATCGCTCTGTAAAACAAAGATTTCTCGCTTGTGCTCGAAATGAAAAGTAGCTTTTAATTGGCCATAACAAGTCAATATAAAAAGCCATCCCGCCCGCGAAGGCAGAATGGCCTAATAAGATCTAGATCGCTCAGAGTTAGATCAGAATTGTGAAATCAACGCCGTAGGATTACTCTTCTTCAGAGTCGCCGCCATCATTATTAGCCGCACGTTTTTTCTCGGCCTCACGGTTCAGTTGTCGTACGCGATCTTGGTTCTGATCTTTCTCTTTAATACGAGCTGCTTTACCCTGTCGGTCGCGCAGGTAGTAGAGCTTAGAGCGTCTGATATCGCCTTGCTTTTTCAGCTCAATCTTTGCGATAAACGGAGAGTAAAGCGGGAAAATACGTTCAACCCCGATATTGCTGGCAGAAACCTTGCGTACCATAAATGTTTGGTTTGCACCCGATCCGCGGCGTGAGATCACGAGTCCTTCAAATTTCTGGATTCGCTCCTTGTCGCCTTCGCGGACGCGATAGTGAACATTCACGGTATCGCCGGTCTTAAATTCGGGATACTCGTCGTCAATTAATGTCTGTTCTGCTAATTTTAACTTGTCCATAACTGATTGTTACTGTTCGTTTCGAAATTTTTTGTAAATGTCAGGACGTACTTGTTTTGTACGCTCAAGCGATTGTTCAAATCGCCATTCCTTCACTTTTTGATGATCACCTGATCGCAGCACTTTAGGCACTTCCATCCCGCGAAACTCAGCGGGACGCGTATACACCGGACCTTCCAGCAACTGCTCATTTTGGAATGAATCCGTCAGCGCACTTGCCGCATCACCCAGTGCCCCGGGCAATAACCGTACGATGGCATCAACCATCGTCAAAGCCGGCAATTCGCCGCCGGAAAGCACGACATCACCTATGCTGTATGTCTTGGTGATAAAGCTATCTATCACGCGTTGATCAACGCCTTTGTAATGTCCACATAAGAACATAAGGTTCTTTTTGATGGAAAGCTTATTAGCGCTTTCCTGCTCGAACGGTTCTCCGCCCGGTGCGGTAAAGATGATCTCGTCATACTCCCGTTTGCTTTGCAATTCCTCGATGCAGGAGAAAATCGGCTGTGGCGTCAACACCATGCCGGGTCCTCCGCCGTAGGGATAATCATCTACCTTATTGTGGTTGTCCTGCGAGTAATCGCGCAGGTCGTGAACCTGGATTTCAACCAGTTCCTTTTCCTGAGCGTTGCCCACAATACTGTGTTGCAGTGGACTTTCCAAAAGCTGTGGTACGGCCGATATGATATCAATGCGCAACATTTACAATCCTTCTAGCTGTTGTAGGTTTTTGCATTGAATTTTCTGGTTTTCTTCATCGACCTCAGCTACATATTCATCCACAACGGGAATCAGTAGCTCATTCTGCTCCGGGGTAATTACTTGGAGTATGGGATGCGCCGGATTCTGAAGCATCGCTTCCACCGAGCCGACATGTTTGCCATCAGCCCAAATATCGAAGGATGTCAGATCCAACGGTTGTTCATCCGCACCAAGCAGGCTTTCAACAATCTCGCGATCCGCAAAGACCGCGAAGTTTTTTAGGTCTTCAGCCTGTGTACGATCAGACACGTGTTCAAATTTTACAAAGAACGAAAGTCGGTTGTTTTTTTCTTGTACCCGAACCGACTCAACCCGGGCAGGGATCAGATCCCCTCTGGTGTTTTCAATACGCACCAGATCAAGAGCATCAAAAAGTGTCGGCGCGTAGAACTCGGGGATGATCAATACATCACCCTGTACGCCGTGCGATCGGGCAATGTACCCGATCTGTTGATACTGGTTTTCAATTGATTCCAGCATTGGCTCATCCAGGGTTACTAAACTTCAAAAGTTTAGAAACCCTCTTGGATTATTAACTATTCTCTTTCTTCTCGTCCAACGCTCGCTGAACAGTCACACGATCTTCATCGTCGGTGACAAAGCCTTCCAGCTCTTCCAGAGGCGTATTTTCGATATGCTCAATGGCTTCTTTGGCCAGCATATCGCTAGACGTTTTAGCTTCAGATTCCTCATCAGCTTCTTGCGTGTCTTCTTCCTCTTCATCATCAGAAGCTTCAACCTCTTCGGTTTCTTCTTCCGGGGTTTCTACTTCTTCAGCATCGTCATCTTCTTGGTCGGATTCTTCCTCAGCTTCAGCAGCAGCTTCTTCCTCTGCTTCCGCTTCGTCTTCAGTGTCTGCCGTTTCAGCTTCAGCAGTTTCTTCGGCTTCCTGCTCATCTGCTTCAGCTTCTTGAGTTTCCTCGTCAGCTTCTACGGTTTCAGCCTCAGCTTTGGCTTCCTCTTCGTCGGATTCTTCGTCCTCTTCGGAAGCAAGTGCTTCTTGTTTAGCTTTTTCTTTGGCTGCTTCTTCAGCTTTCTTCTGAAGCTGCTTTTCATATTCTTTCTGTTCAGCTTCAAGTAGTGCCTGCTGACGCTCTTTGCGGGTGGTTACATCTTCACCTTTTTCCTCACGTCGCTCACGCCATTCAGTCAGTGCTTCTTCAATCTCTTCTTCCGACTTATCCAAGCGATTCAGGTGCATTTCATACATAATGCCCTGTTTCTTGAAGATCGAGCGCACGGTATCCGAAGGCTGAGCGCCTTGTTTCAACCAATGAAGCGCACGTTCTCTGTCCAGATCAAGCTGATTCTTAGGTGTTACGTTGTCAAAACGACCAATATCTTCGATAATACGACCATCACGTGGTTTGCGGTTATCCGCCACAACAATGTGATGAATCGGTCGCTTTTTTCGACCTCTACGTTGTAATCTAATTCTTAACAATGGATTATTTCCTCGTTGTTTCCTTTAAAATTTGCGTTGATTTCTGATAGAGGATGTTGTCGGAATCTTGCGCAATATTACTTGCTTCTGTTGAGCTGGGCTAAACAGCTCGCTAGTAAGATCTAGTTTCCAAATGGTAAATTTCCTTTCATACCCTTCATGCCTTGCATCATCTGTTTCATTTTACCCATGCCCGAGAATGATTTCATCATCTTCTTCATCTGCTCAAACTGTTTCAGCAGATCATTGATATCGGAGACGCGCGTCCCGGATCCTTTGGCAATACGCCGTTTCCGAGTCGCATTTAAAATATCCGGATTGTGTTTCTCTTCCGGAGTCATCGAGCATATTATTGCTTCGATGGGCTTGAAGGAATCTTCGTCAATTTCAGCATCTTGCATCGCTTTGCTGGCTCCCGGAATCATGCCAACCAGATCCGAGATGTTGCCCATACTTTTCACCTGTTGAAGCTGCTCGTAAAAGTCTTCGAGATCAAAACTGTCGGACTTTATTTTCTTTTGTAGCTTCTGGGCTTCTTCTTCGTCAAATTCTTTCTGGGCTTTTTCGACGAGCGACACCACATCACCCATGCCAAGGATGCGCTGTGACATCCGTTCGGGATAGAAGGGTGCAAGAGCGTCCAGCTTTTCGCCGGTGCTCACAAACTTGATCGGTTTTTGGACCACCTTCTTAATTGAAAGGGCCGCCCCGCCGCGGGTATCACCGTCAAGCTTGGTTAATACTACACCATCATAATTGATGGTCTTGTTAAATTCTTTTGCTGTATTCACAGCATCTTGTCCGGTCATGGAATCGACAACGAAAAGTGTCTCATGTGGCTCAACTGCTTCTTTTATTTCAGCCACTTCGTTCATCATCTTCTCGTCCACGTGCATGCGCCCGGCCGTGTCGATAATTACGGTGTCGAGTGCCAGGCTTTTGGCCATTGAGACCGCTTCCTTGGCAGCACGGACTGCATCTTTCTGATCAATAGAATAGACTGGGACGTCGATTTGATCAGCAAGTGTTTTCAGCTGATCGATAGCTGCCGGACGATAGACGTCGGCTGCTGCTAAAATGGGGCTACGATTGTTCTCCTGTTTCAGATAGCGGGCCAGCTTAGCGCTGAACGTTGTTTTACCAGACCCCTGCAGGCCGGCGATCAGAATTACTGTGGGAGGCGTATGTGCAACAGAAATATCCACGCGCTCCTGACCCAGTATATCAGTCAGTTCATCATGTACAATTTTGGTGAACTGCTGACCGGGATTGACGGCCGTTAATACGTCTTCGCCCATCGCCCGATCTTTTACCTTGTTCGTGAACTCTTTTGCAACGTCGTAGTTCACATCGGCATCGAGCAGAGCGCGACGTATTTCTCTCACCGTCTCCGCAATGTTGACGTCAGTAATCTTAGCTTCCCCTTTCAGCTTCTGAAAGGCGCTGTCTAATTTTGATGAGAGATCCTGAAACATGAGTTAGTTGTGTCTATAAATCGTTAAAAACCTTTTATGCATCCCCGATACAGTACCGGAACAAAGTTTCGCAAAATAAGGACAATTTTCTGCGTTATCAACAGAATTATCCACAATATATATAATGGATATGGGAACTTAACTCACGGAATAAGATTAAAGTTACTATCATTTCTAATACACAGTGTGTTTCATTTAAACCATAATAGGAGGGAAAATGGAAATATTTTTTACCAAACATCGAGAAAGTACCGTCCAAATACTTTTTGTAACAACACTCATCCTGCTCATATCTTGTGCAAATAGTAGAAAATCGGCTCAAAAAATTACCGATGCCGAAATCAGGATGCAGCAAATTGAGCAAGTGGAGGCCATGGATTATGCGAGTGCAGCATTCCAGGAGGCTCAGAGTAGACTAGAAGAAGCCCGACAACTTGTAGAACGTGGGAAACATAAAAAAGCGATGCTGAAGGCCGATGAAGCAATAGTATCTGCGGAGCTGGCAGAAGTTAAGACCCTTGCCCGAAAGGCGGATGACTCGTTACGTGAACTTAAAGCCAGTATTGCATCACTCAAAGAACAACTAAATCAGTACAGGCAAGATCAGTAGCGAGGAAATTATGAGAAAAACTACTTTATCAATACCAATTTTATTAGCAGTTGTTATCGTGATTGTTGCAGGGTGCGCAAACTATGCGCTGGTAGATGAGGCCAAAAAGGATTATGAGCGGGTTAAGAATGATCCTGCAGTGATGATGCATGCGCCTAATCTATTAAAAGAGGCCGAGAAACAGTTTAAGATTATTGGTAACCTCAAAAAAAACGGTGCCAGCAAACTTTTGATTAATCATCACGCCTTTATAGCAGAGCAGAAGCTCGTGATTGCTGAGGAAATGGCCACGTTAAATAAACGACAGGATGAATTGGCAGAAGTTGAAAAAGAGTACCAGCTGGTGTTGGGCCAAGTGCAGCAGGCTGAAGCACAGCTAGCCAAGAAACAAGCTGTAGAAGCCCGTATGGAAGCTGATGAAGCACGCCGACGAACCGAAATGCTTTCTCGGCAGTTAGCGGATATCGAAGCAGAAAAAACGGAACGTGGGTTGGTGGTCAATCTGAGAAATGTGCTGTTCGACAGCGGGAAGTCAGATATTAAAATTGGGGCGGTAGATAATTTGGCGAAACTAATTCGCTTCCTGTTGGAATATCGTGATAGAAACGTGTTGATCGAGGGTTTTACCGATAATCTTGGCGCGCGAAGTGTTAATCAGAGATTGTCGGAGCAGCGGGCCTCAGCAGTAAAACAAGCCCTGATAAATAGTGGGATTAAGCCGGACCGTATCATCACGCGGGGATATGGAGAGGATTATGCTATTGCGGATAATTCTAGCGAAGCCGGCCGCCAGCAAAATCGTCGGGTTGAGGTCGTAATATCAGACGAAACCGGGACAATTACATCACGACGTCCTGTCCAATAGCTTTATAAGCGATTATTAATAAATCAGGTTTCAGGCATGCTGCACAAAGTGTGGGCTATTGCTGCAATTACTTTTGTAATGGGAGCCTGCGCCGCCAAAATCGCTGGGTCGAGGTTATAATATCTGGACAAGACGGTCGTATCGACGAGTGTACAGTCAGAATTAATAGCTTATTTGTATAGTTTAACAGTTGTCATTCTAAGGAATTATGCGGATCTCCTTGTGATGGCAGTTTTTTTATTTTGTTTTGTTATTTTCAGGCAGCAACGAATTTAATTCCAAAGAAAATTAAACAGTATTATTTATGGCTGATCAACAAGGATATGGATTGCTCGAGGGCAAGAAGGGGATCATTTTTGGCGCCCTTGACGAGCGAAGTATTGCATGGCGTATAGCACTGGCTTGTAAACGAGAAGGCGCAGAATTTGCTCTTTCTAATGCCCCGGTAGCTTTGCGGTTCGGCGATCTTGATGAGTTAGCTGAAGAAACAGGTTCGTCAATTTATCCGTGCGATGTATCCGACGAAGAGGAGGTTGAAGAACTGATGGAAAAGGTGAAGGATGAGTATGGCAAGATTGATTTTATGCTTCATGCTATCGGGATGTCGCCGAATGTGCGTAAAAATAAGGGCTATGAAGAGTTGAACTACCAATGGCTGCAGCAAACGCTGGATATTTCAGCAGTGTCGCTGCATAAGATTATCCGCTATGCCGATGAGAAAGAGATCCTGAATGACGGGGCTAGCATTTTGGCGCTCTCTTACATTGGGGCTCAGCGAATTTTCTCGAAGTACAGCGATATGAACGACGCCAAAGCGCTGCTCGAAAGTATTGCCCGCAACTACGGCAGTCGCCTGGCCGATCGCGGTATCCGTGTAAATACCGTATCGCAGGCGCCGACCCAAACCTCGGCTGGTAGCGGCATCAAAGGGTTCGACGGCATGTACACTTTTGCTGATAAGCTGGCGCCGTTGGGCAATCCCACCGCTGACGAGTGCGCCGACTACTGCGTAACGCTCTTCTCCGATCTGACGCGAAAAGTAACGATGCAGAATCTTTACCATGATGGCGGATTTGTTACGGCTGGCATCAATGAGGAGATGATCAACGATCTGGCGGAAATGTACGCTGATGAGGAAGGCGAAGAATAAGTATAGAAGTAACTCGCTTTAAAGCCGACATTTTTTGTTTGTTATATCCCGGGCACTTTGAAGTGCCGGGGATATCTATTAGTATTAATCCTTGCAGGATACCGACCCCTGCAAGGGTTTTTTATTTGGCGGCGTTAAAAAATGTTTCCCCGTTTTAATTTTTCCGCAAAAGTAGTTACTTACCTATTTACGTTAAAATCCGATCCAAATAGTACTACCATGAAGCGACCGGCACTTCTCCTTTGTGTATTTTTTTTTGCAGTTTCTATAACTACCGCTCAGGATATCCCCACCATCAGCGAGAAAACTCAGGGGATGACTGAGCAGGAGGGCTATTTTACCTACTACTGGGATGAAGCCAACGGTAAGATCTGGCTGGAGATTGACAAGTTCGATACGGAGTTTTTATACGTGAATTCGTTGACGGCCGGAGTCGGATCCAATGATATCGGATTGGATCGCAATCAGTTGGGGGATGACCGCATTGTTCATTTCGAGCGGCGTGGTCCTAAAATCCTGATGGTGCAGCCCAACTACTCCTACCGGGCTATTACTGATAATCCCAAGGAGCAGCAGTCGGTGAGCGATGCTTTTGCCAATTCGGTCTTATGGGGATTTAAGGTCGCTGCCCAAGAGGATGGGAAGGTGCTGGTGGATATGACAGACTTTTTGTTGCGGGATGCCCACGGCGTGACCGAAACACTGAAACGCGAAGATGAGGGGAGTTATAGCGTCGAGGATAGCCGGTCAGCTATTTATCCCAAGGCGACGATGAACTTTCCGCAAAATACCGAGTTCGAAGCTACACTTACGTTTACCGGCAGTAATCCCGGCGGACAGGTGCCCTCGGTGACGCCTACTGCTGATGCCATAACGGTGCGCCAGCACCACTCATTGGTGCAATTGCCGGATGACGATTTCGAGCCCCGTCAGTTTGATCCGCGGGCCGGGTATTTCGGCATCAGCTATCAGGATTACAGCACACCTGTTGGGCAGTCGATCACCAAGCGATTTATTACCAAACACCGGCTTAAGAAGAAAAATCCCGATGCGGAGATGAGCGAACCCGTCGAGCCCATTGTATATTATTTGGATCCCGGGACGCCCGAGCCAGTGCGGAGTGCGCTGTTGGATGGCGCTCGGTGGTGGAATCAGGCTTTTGAGGCGGCGGGATACAAAAATGCTTTTAAGGTGAAAATGCTGCCCGACAGTGCCCATCCGATGGACGTGAGATACAATATGATCAACTGGGTGCACCGCTCAACGCGCGGCTGGTCGTACGGCACCTCGGTGGTGGATCCACGGACGGGAGAGATTATCAAGGGACATGTGCTGTTGGGGTCGTTGCGCGTCCGACAGGATTACCTGATTGCCGAAGGATTGCTTTCCCCCTACACTGATGGAGCGAATTACGACGAGAATAATCCCATGCTACAGATGGCGCTGGCACGCATTCGTCAGCTTGCCGCCCACGAAGTGGGACACACGCTGGGCCTGGCACACAACTTTGCGGCCAGTACCAACAACCGTGCTTCGGTGATGGATTACCCAGCCCCAAAAGTGAATATCACCCAAGACAGCACCCTTGATTTATCTGATGCCTATGACACTGGCATTGGTGAGTGGGACAAAGTAGCGATTACCTACGGCTATAAGGATCTGACGGGGTTGCCGAGTGAAGAGGGAGCCTTGAACAGTATCATCAAAAATGCGATTGAAGACAGCCTACGATTTATCTCGGATTATGATGCGCGTCCTGCCGGTGGCGCTCATCCGAAAGCCCACCTATGGGATAACGGTAAAGATGCTGTAGAGCAGCTTCATCATATTATGGATGTCCGTGAGATCGCCCTGCAGAATTTTTCCGAGTCTAATATCCCGAAGGGTGAACCCATGGCCAAGCTCGAGGATGCGTTGGTGCCCATATATCTTTATCACCGCTACCAGATTGATGGTACGGCCAAGCTGATTGGCGGTCAGCATTATACTTATAACCTGCGAGGCGGCCCCTTGCCGGGACCGAAGCCTGTGGCCGACTCAACGCAGCGCGCGGCACTGGATGCCATGCTGCAAACACTGAGTGCAGATGCACTGGAAATGCCGGACAAGATTATGGATATCATTCCGCCACGTCCGTTGGGATACTATGATTCGCGTGAACTCTTTAATAGTCACACCAACCCGACCTTTGATCCACTGGGCGCAGCAGAAACTGCGGCGGCCATGTCATCAAAATTATTGTTCAACTCAAATCGTGCAGCGCGTCTTGTTGCGGCGGAAGCCCGCGATTCGGCGAACCTTGGATTGGGCGATATGCTGGACAAAGTAATCAAAAATACGTGGCAACAGCCGGTTGAAACAGGTTATGAAGGGGCTGTGCAAAATACGATCAATCATGTCGTACTATTTCAGATGATGAACTTGGCGGCAGATGAAGGAGCCTCCTCACAGGTACGCGCGGTTACGAACTTTAAGCTGGAAGAGCTTCGCGAGTGGATGCGAAACCAGGCTGAAAACGGTCCGGGAGGCCAACAGCGCAAAGCTTCGTTGTTATATGGCTATCGAACGTTGCAGCAGTTTAAAGACAAGGGCGAAATGTTTATGCCAACGCCGGCACTGTCGCCGCCTCCGGGATCGCCGATTGGAAGTGGCAGAGGTCTGCTCGATTGCGGGCTGTAGTTTTGTAAAAGCTGTATGGATCATCCATAGATAGTAGTATTTTTATCTGGTTGCGTAGCTTTGCTGCGCAACCTATTATACTCTTAAACTTCTTATTTGATCAAAATAGATCTCGATGATCAGTCCCCAAGAACTGCTTAACGGATACGCCAACGGGATTTTTCCGATGGCTGATTCACGGGAAGATCCCGAAGCCAAGTGGTACACCTCGCGGCAGCGCGGTATTATTCCGTTGAACAAGTTTCACGTGTCGTCCAATGTGCAGCGCATCGTGCGCAATCATCACTACAATATCAAGTTTGATTATGCCTTCCAGGACGTGATGGAAGCCTGTGCCAGTCGTAACTCCACGTGGATATCTGAGGAAATTATAAACTCCTTTTGCCAGCTTCATGAGCGCGGTCATGCCCACTCGGTAAGTGTTTATGATCAACAATGGGAGCTGGTGGGTGGTCAGTATGGCGTATCGCTGGGTGCGGCCTTTTTTGGGGAATCGATGTTTGGCTGGGCGAAGGAAGCTTCGAAAGTGGCGTTGTACTGGACGCATCAAGCGTTGCAGCAGGGTGGATTTGAGCTCTGGGATACCCAATTCTGGACCGAGCACCTGGCGCAGTTCGGCTGTATCGCAATCTCAGCCGAGGAGTACGATAAGCGATTGGAGTCAGCTCTACGAGAGCAAGCAGAATTTAAAGCCGTTTCGACTGAAAAAGTGTAGCCTATCTCAAAGTGGACTTCAGGTATTTTGTTAAAAAGATGAGGTGTAATACACTTGTGAGTGTACCACATCAAAATAGGCATTCTTTAACGTTACTCGGTTTTGTTGAACTGGCTATTGATCATTGTAAACTGTTCTAATATTCACGAACCTGAATTTTGTCAATGGCCTGCTCGCGACCCATGGATCCTTTGTCGATTGCAGCCAGCGTCGATTTCTGGACCTGAAGGTCGAGGTGTTCTGGAATCTCTTTGTATCGGGTGTTGATGTTGACGGAGACCATAATGTGATGGTTGGACTGTATAGAGCGAAGTGTGCGTCCGTAATCTACTAGATACTCTTTCAGATCGCTAATAAATTGGTCATATGCCTTGAGGACTTCTTCTTTGGTTTGTCCTTGTCTTTTTGAGAACTCCACCGCTTTTGCAGAATCGCTTAAACTGCGAACGTCAACACGTTGTGACTTGCTATCCTTGCCAGCATCATTGAAAACATTGATAGCCCGTATTTTGTCAATAACTGCAAATGAGTTGCTGGAATAACGCGCATCAAACGAAAAGAAAGCGCCAAAGTTATCCAGCTTGAGGTAATCGACCGATCCCGTTACGCGGAATGATTTTTCGTCGGACTCTTCAAAAGCCGTTTTAAAAATATTGGCCATCACCTTCATGTCCATTTGTTTTTGGCTAGTCTCCGTCGTGGTGTTGATGTCCAGCCTGTTGCGAAACTGCTCTTCATTCAAATTTCCGGCTCGATAAGCCTGGAGATCACTTTTTGTAGCTATTACAGAAATCGTTGGTAGTTGTTCGTCCGGGGCTTTTTCTTTGTCATCCGATGACCGGAAAAAATCAATTCGGGGGCCTCTGTCTGTACGGGAATCGTATATAACCATGATCTTGTCATCGTCCGAAAGTTGACCAATCGTTGAGCCATAATCCTTCAAAAATTCGATAATTCTATTTGAGATCGATTCTTCTGTGACTTTTACGCCTTTACTATCATCTCCGTATTGAAAGCTATAGGAGAAGCTGTTTTTATCATCTTGAAACAAGATAAACGGTCGGCGGCCCGTAGAAATATTTAAAATGATACCGTATCCCGGCAGATACGTACCGCGGATATCATTTTGTCCAAAGTGGAATTCTCCTATAGAATGGACGCGTATGTTGTCATGGCTTCCTTTCATTTGGGTTTTAAACATCTCCTGCAAAATGTTCTTCATAATATTGATATCGCGATTCATGCGATTGGTATCAATATCCTGAGCACGTATCGATTGCAGCCCAAATATTAACGTAAGCGATACAATCGAGAGGGTGAGTTTTTGGATGTATTTCATGGCTGTATCTCCTTTTTACATTAGTTTTAATCTCCTGTACTCACGGTTTGTAACACCTGTCCCAGGTATTCGTTGGTTTGTCGCAGGCGATAGTTGGTATTTTGTTGGAGCTCGTCGAGCGTCTGATCAACAAGCTGAAGGTCATTGATACGCTGCTCCTGGAAGTAAGTGATCACTTTTTGCAGCTGCTCTTTGTTTTGCCTGTGGATAGACTCGGCATATTTTGATAGTATTGCTGCATTTTCTTCGCGAATTTTCTGGACCAAAGCCTCAGCTTCTTGATTGGATAGGCCAGTGTTTACAGTAGGGGTGTATCCCATGCTGATGGCAATGCCTTCGCCTGTAGTTTCGACATGTAGTTGGGCCACGGATCCTGTTATCAGCAGCAGGATAATTATCGCAGCGGCTGCCAGCACACTTTTACCAAAAAATGAATCTGGTACCAGTTGTTTGGCCTGCTGCCACCATCGCCCGAAGGTGCGATCGTTTGGTTCTATCATCAAAAGCTGTTGGTCGCGATTGAGTTCGGGCATCCGTTGCAGCAATGAGCGTGTTTCTTGTAGCTCTTGCAGTTCCTTTCGCAGTTTGGAATGATTTTCGAGATAAGTTTCCAGTTTTGAGCGCTCCTCATCACTGATCTCATCATAGAGATAATCCATAAAGAGCGAGCGGGCTAGTTGATCATTCATAACGTAAAGCCTCCAGTTCGATATTCCATTGTTCAAAAAGAGTTCGTAATTTCTTCAGTCCGTAATAAAGCCGTGATTTAACCGTATTTTCGGGCTCTCCCAGCACCTCGGCAATCTCGCGGAATTTGAGCCCTTCGTATTCCTTCATTATCACCACGATGCGTTGTTCTGCAGGAATCTGCCGAAGCGCCAGCTGCAAAATGGATTCCAGATCCTCTTGCTGGACTAGCTGATCGGGATTCGAGGATAGGTTTTCGGCCACCGGATGCTTGGGCAGTGCCTCCATGGATGCCGACCGGCGTCGGCCGGCGCGTTTCGTTTCATCCAGGCAAAGGTTCTTGGCAATACGGTAGATCCAGGCAGAAAATTTATCCGCATTCTCTAGGGTATTCAGTTTTTTGTATGCTTTGATAAAGGTTTTTTGGGTGATTTCAGAAGCCTCATCATGGCTGGCAAAGTAGCGATAAGCGAAGCGATGAATGCGCTGCTGCCATCGCTTTACTAGGCGGTTGAACGCCTCCATGTCGCCATTGCGAAAGTTTTCTACGAGTTTTGCATCATTCATTAAAATACTCCGGGAGTTTACCAACTACTGTTTGGCAACAGCATGTTACTTGTCGTACATAGGTAAGACGGCATAGTACACAAAATAGTTTTAAAAAATCTGTACTCCTTTTAGATCTCAATATTTGCTTTTTGTCGAATCTTGCACTTGATTTACGATAGGAAGGATCAAACCTTAGTTTTAACTCAATTCTTCAGTCAGAATGTAAATGCCTGGAGATTGAATAGCTTTATTGGCATGGTGCAAGCAAATCACAGCGTTGGAACCCTGTTACTAATAAGTTGCATTTTGTTATTATATATAGGTTGTGAGCCTTCCTTCGATCCAATCCACGAAAACGATCGTCACTATTCTGTATTCGGATATCTGAATGCCTCGGCCGACACTCAGTTTGTGCGCATCGAAAAGCTTCGCGACAGCCTGGCTACGGGTACACTAACCAAGCTTGATGCTACGGTAACGCTCACCAATACATCCACCGGGCAAACGGTCACCATGCAGGATTCGCTGTTTGAATATCCCCAGGGTCGGGCTCACAATTATTATACTACGATGGAGATTGTCCCCAACGGTTCGTATAAACTGGTGGTCAAGGGACCGGCGGGTACCAGCAGTGTGGATGTAGAAATTCCGGATGTGTTTCCAGAGCCTCAGCTGCTCGATCCGCCCGATGAAGATCCCTTTGTGGTAGTTCGCGGCATTGAACGGCTCGTGGGTGCCAAAATCATCTATAATTCTTGTGTGAATTGTATCTGTGGGTCACCGGCAACGGATCCACCGCCCTGTCCGGCAAAGCCTTATATTCGGGAGATGGATTTTTATTCTCTCGCTGATACTACGTCCTTTGACAATGGAATAATTCGGGTACCTATTGATAGCCTGGAAGATCGTCAGGAAATCGAAATGGAATATCCGCCAAACAGGGAATTTACAATCACAAATTACAGGATGATGATTGCAGCGGGTACAGACCAGTGGCCCGATTTTATTGCGCTTGATCAAGAAGCAGCGGGCCTGCCGGATGTAGCCACCAATGTTGAGGGTGGAACAGGATTTCTGGGTGGAATAATAAGCGATACATTAACCATTGGCACGCAATCTGATTTTCCCTGCAGAAAATGCCCCGAACAAGATTAGAGTTACTGGTGCGGGATAATTATTCCACGTCTAATCTGTGATGCCCACCACTGGAAAAATATGAAATGCATTCTGCCCCGAGTAGTTTCATTTGATCACATAAATACTCGTCTTATAACAAATTTATTGTAACAGCATATCTTCGGTAGGATCTTCATTTTTTTGAAAGTAAAAAATGACATTCCATATGTATTCAGGGACAACAGTTTTTCGCCTGCGTATTCAAATGTTACTGGCCATAATTTGCATGGCCGTTTTATTCACTGGCTGCGATCCCGCCTTTAATCCCATTCAACATAACGACCGCTATTTTTCTGTATTCGGATACCTGAATGCCTCAGCCGATACCCAGTTTGTGCGTATAGAAAAACTGCGCGACGGTAGGGCCACCGATTCGCCGTTGGAGCTGGATGCCGAAGTTACTCTCAGCAATATCTCAACCGGCCAGACAGTTGCAATGCAAGATTCGATCTTCGAGTACTACCAGCAAGGAAGGGCGCACAACTTTTATACGACGATGGATATCCATCCAAACCAAAAGTATCGTCTGGAGATTAATGGAAAAGAAGGTGCCAGTAGTGTGGAAGTGGAGGTCCCCGACTTATTTCCTGAGCCTACTGTGTTAGCCAATGATGAAAACCGCACTTCTGTAAAGATGCATGACATCAATCGGCTAATAAGTGTAAAGACTATTTTTTATACTTGCTCGGGAAAAACGGGCTGCGGGTGTAAAAAACCCATACGCTATACATATTCGCACCTGAGGGACACCTTGCAGATGAATGATGGTAGTGTGAAAGCCAAGGTAAACTTACTGAAAGAAAAAAAGGCTATTGCTACTAATTATCCGGCCATGGATTCTAATCCTAACGTGATAAAATATTATATAACGAAGTATGATGTTGGAGTAGCGGGAGGTAACACTGGATGGCCGAATTACCTTGACCTCAACCCTGAAGAAGTTGCCCTGCCTGAGGTGGCAACCAATATCAATAATGGGGTTGGCTATCTTGGCGGCATTGTCAGCGATACTTTAAATATGCTCAGTACCTGTTCCGAGGTAACGGTTCGCAGGGATGAGTTGTAGTAAAAGGGTACTACGGTATTTGATCTTTAATAGGCAAAAATAGGACTGAATTACTGGTCAGTTTATGAGTGATACTCTTCATCTTGATAAGAATATATGTACACATTGTATATCGTGTAGCCGTGATTTGGTTTCTTGTGAGCTAGAACGTAATAAGCTGTAACAAAATAATTCCTTTTGTCACAGATAATGGCTTTTTATACCGGTATATCACCCTTTGTACCTGGGGATGCGGGTTGGAGACATACGCTACTTGCATTTGGAAGCTGCTTATATTTGATTGAATATCAGTCCATAAGCACAGTCGCCCACATCGAATAAAAAGAAGAGTGTTTGGGAACCAGGATTGTAGCATGCTGTTATCTTTAACGATATTCCGCAATCATATTTATACCTTGGTGCTGGCCACGGCAGTAGTCTTACTGTTTAGCAGCTGTGAGCCGGCATTTGCTCCCATCGAGCAAAATAACCGGACTTTTACTGTTTTCGGTTATCTCAATGCATCGGCTGATACGCAGTTTGTACGGCTCGAATATCTTCGGGATAGTATGGCAACCGACACTCCAACGCAATTGGATGCCGAAGTAACATTAACCAATGTTGAAACGGGGCAAACCGCAACACTGCAAGATTCGCTATTTAGTTACTACCAGTCGGGCCGGGCTCATAACTATTATACTACGATGGATATTTCGCCTAATCAGTCGTATGAGTTCCAGATTCAGGGACACGGGGCCAGCAGCAGTGCCGAGGTTACCATTCCTAGCCGCTTTCCCAAACCAAATTTATTCAGGCCCGGAGGATACGTAGAAGTACGTGATATTGGTCGTTTAATTGCCGTAAAAACGTTATATCACACCTGTCAGAATTGTGGAGGGTTGGGTGGTTGTCCAACTGAACCCTTCATTAATACGGATTCATTTTTGCACCTGCAGGATACAGTACATCTGGAAGAAAATTTGATTAAAGCTGGTTATCATCCCGAAAAAGATTTGAGTACAATTGGTGAGGGATATCCCAGAGGTAAAACATTTACGGTTGTTCGGAGCGAAGTTATTGTGGCGGCGGGTACTCCGCAGTGGCCCGATTTTCTTACTATTGATGAAGAAGCTGCGGCCCTGCCCCATGTTGCATCAAATATCGAGGGAGGAGTGGGCCTGTTAGGCGGCATTGTGACCGATACGCTCACTATTGAGACTAACTCACCAGAACCTTGTTATTCTTCATAAACAAAAGAATAAGTATGCAGAATACACGTCAGAGCCTTGTTGCAAAAGCCTGTTTTTTACTCTGGATGTTGTTGGCACTTTTTATGCCTTCGTTGACTGCTGCACAGCCACAAGATATAACACTGCGCGGTTTTGTGACGGATTCAGAGAATTCCCAGCCGTTGTCAGGGGCTAATGTCCTGCTGAAGTCAATGGAGGATGATGATAAACGGCGTGGTGCTGTAACAAGTTCCAAGGGGTATTATGCAATTACAGATCTTGAGCCCGGCCCATATACCATTCGTATTAGTTTTGTCGGATACCAAACACAGACCGATACATTGAACCTCACCAAAGATAACAGGCTTAATACGGTCACATATACGGTAGGCCTAAAGCACCAAGAGCAGCAGATGGAAGGTGTTGTGGTAACTGGCAATACCGGCGGAGCAACGACGCTTGAAGCCGGCCGCCAGAAAGTAACACCACAAGATTTATCACGGGTGTCAACGCCTTCGGTTAGTGGCGACCTGTCCAACTATCTGCAGACCCTTCCCGGTGTGGTTTCGGTAGGGGATCGTGGAGGGCAGCTTTTTATCCGCGGTGGTTCCCCCGATCAGAACCTGGTGATGATGGACAAGATGCAGGTGTATCGTCCTTTTCATATTGCAGGTTTTTACTCGGCTTTTCCCCAGGATTTAATTTCCAATGCGGATGTGTATGCCGGCGGTTTTCCCGCCAAGTACAGTGGACGAATGTCCTCGGTTATTGATGTGACGATGCGTGGCGGTAACCATCAAAACTATGAAGGGTCGGTATCTGTAGGTCCTTTTCTGGGTGGCGTACAGGTAGAAGGTCCACTGGGAGGTGGGGGTGGTTCATTCCTGGTCTCGGGCCGCTTTTCTCAAATTGAACGAACGGCGCCGCTGGTGTTGGGCCAGGAACAGCCGATTCGATTTGGCGATCAGTTTTTTAAAATACAGAATGCGACCGATCAGAGTAGGTGTTCGGTAACTGGTATGCATACGTACGACCGTGGACGCATCGACGCTGAACGTAATGAAGTATTCAAATGGTCGAATTATGGGGTGGGTGGCCGTTGCGTGGTGCTTTCTTCCGGCTCTCTGTCGCTCCTTGATATTACCCTTAATTCGACTTATTCCCACAACTCGGTGGGAATAAGCGGCGACCCCGCTCGTGAAGCTAGTATCTTAAACATTACAACGGGTCTCGATATGGCTACTCCCCTAAAGGGCGGACATGAGATCAGCGGTGGTTTTGAAGCACGCGTTGACAAGCCAAATTATTCCCTGAATGAAAAGTTTGAGGGCATCCGCACCGGAAACGAGTTTTTGGTTGGGTTTACCGGTTATTTGAGCATGGATCTGAATCTTGCGGAAAACTTCAGTTTAAAACCGGGTGTTTCAGTAGGAGGATCTTTTGATTACGGATTTAATATAGAACCTCGCATCCGGGGTACATGGATGCCCTTTGGTAGTGAAGATCAAAAGCTGAATTTTGCAGCAGGCCTGTATCGACAAACAGTAGTTGGAATTACTGACGAACGTGATCTTGGATCGGCGTTTCGTGCTTGGCTGCCGACGCCACTCGAAGAGGGACGACCCCGTTCTATTCATACTATTTTAGGATGGCGGCAGCAGTTTGGTGATTTTGGGCTTACCCTCGAAGGCTACCACAAGTGGATGAAAAACCTGGCAGTGCCAATCTGGAGTACCTATGCGCGTTTCACCACCGAAATGACGCCAGCTACAGGAAAAACCTGGGGATTTGATGTACGCGGGGAACTTAAAAGAGGATCCATTTACGCTTATATCGGCTACGGATTTAGCTGGACCCAGTACACCACCTCGCAGCAGTATTTTAGTAGTAGCTCACAGACCTATCATCCCGCTCACGATCAGCGCCACAGCATCAGCGCCCTGTTCAACTCGGATCTCGGTTTCGCGGATCTGAACATACGTTGGCAGTTTGGTTCGGGGATGCCCTATACGCGCCCTTTTGGTTTCGACAGCCTGATTCCATTGCGCAACTTGCAGGATCCGCGGCGCGACTACGGAGAGCCTCGTCTGCTTTTCGACAAGCCATACACGGGGCGTATGCCGGTTTATCACCGCCTGGATGTAAGCATGAAGCGTAAGTTTCAATTTGATCTGGCTAATATGACACTCAAGGCTGGTGCCATTAATGTCTATGACCGTCGCAACCTGTTTTATTTCGATCTGTTTCGACTGCGGCGCGTAGATCAACTCCCGTTGATACCATTTGTGGCTGTAGAGATTTCCACGGGTAGTTAAGGCTTTATGTGGCCTGTAACAACGTCAGCCAGAAAAGACCGCAGAAATTATAACAATTATTAAAACAAAAAAACCCTCAAGGATTAGAGAAACCTTGAGGGTTAAGTTTTAACGACTCTTTTTCAGGCCTTCAGCGATTCTGCTTTCAGCACTTCTCTTACTGTTTCCTTAATTCCTTCTGGATCAAGCCCTACCTCTTCGTGCAATTCCTCTTGGGTCCCGTGTTCAACAATACGGTCGGGAACGCCCATAATGGTTGTGGGGATGTGGTGTGGCTTGTCAGCCAGGTATTCGGCTACAGCACTACCAAATCCGCCGAGTTTAGTGCCATCCTCGATAGTGATGATGCGATCATACGTATGGCAAATTTTGTCGATGAGGTCTGTATCAAGCGGCTTGGCAAAGCGCATGTTGTAATGGCCTACATTGATACCTTCTTCCTCTAGATCATCGGCTGCTTCCATCACGTAATTGCCAAAAGGGCCAAAGCTAAGGATGGCAATTTCGTCGCCTTCGCGTAGGCATTCACCTTTACCAATTTCCATGGACTTAAATCCTTCCGGGATATCCATGCCGGTAGCACGTCCCCGTGGATAGCGAATAGCCCATGCACATTCTTCATATTTGGATGCACTGTACATCATATCGCGTAGCTCCTCTTCATTCATCGGTGAAGAAACAATGATGTTCGGGACGTTGCGCAGGTACGAAATATCATAAAGTCCGTGATGTGTAGGACCGTCAGCGCCCACAAGGCCGGCACGGTCGATGCAGAATACAACCGGTAGTTTTTGAATACATACATCGTGAATTACCTGGTCGTAGGCACGCTGCAAAAAGGTAGAATAGATAGCGGCAAATGCTTTCTTGCCTTCAGCTGCCAGTCCTGCTGCAAAAGTGATCGAATGCTGCTCGGCAATACCCACGTCAAAGGCACGGTCAGGATATTTTTCCATCAGGGGCCAGAGGCTTGAACCACTTGGCATAGCAGGGGTGATGCCCACGATGCGGTCGTCCTCATCGGCCAGTTCAACGACAGCCTCCCCAAATACGTGCTGGTATTTTGGAGGCTTGGGTTCGGTATCCGGATCCAGTTGTTTCCCAGTAATTTTATCGAAGGGACTGCTCTGGGCATGCCACTTGGTTTGCTCGCGCTCGGCCGGAGCAAATCCTTTGCCTTTAACCGTTACGGCATGTAGTAGTTTCGGCCCGGGAATATCTTTCAGATCCTCGAGGTACCGCCGCATAGTTTCAACATTGTGTCCGTCAACAGGACCGTAGTACTTAAAGCCAAGTGCCTGGAAAAGTCCGCCGGGCGTAATCGCGGTGGTTACTGCCTTTTCCAACTTAGATGCGACCTTGCGCATCTTATCCCCGGCTGACTTAAAATGCCCGAGCATATCGTAAATTTCATCTCGCAGCTTATTGAACGTTTTGCTGGTCGTGATGTCGGTCAAATATTCTTTGAGGGCGCCTACGTTGGGATCAATCGACATGTTGTTGTCGTTGAGGATCACTAAAATATCCGAGTCCAGAGCACCAGCATTATTCAAGGCTTCAAAAGCGAGCCCGGCCGTCATGGCGCCATCACCAGTAACGGTAACAATTTTTTTATCACTCTGGTCGAGATCACGGGCAATAGCCATGCCCAATCCAGCAGAAATAGAAGTGCTTGAGTGCCCCACGCCAAACGTATCATATTCGCTTTCGCTACGTTTGGGGAAGCCGGAAAGTCCGCCGTATTCGCGATTGGTATGGAAATTTTCGCGTCTGCCAGTAAGAATTTTATGTCCGTATGCTTGGTGGCCAACATCCCATACGATACGATCTTTGGGCGTGTTATAGACATAGTGGAGTGCCACTGTCATCTCAACAACACCCAGACTGGCCCCAAAATGGCCACCGTGGATTGATACCATGTCGATGATGTAATCCCGTAGCTCATCGCATACATCTACAAGCTGTTCGGGATCGAGTTTCTTTAAATCATCGGGATAATCAATTTTTCCCAGTAGTGGACCGGGAGTGACTTCTTCAAATTCCATAACTATTTATTCATTTTCGTTTTCATCAGCATGTTGTTCCGCCACTTTCTTGATGCGCAACTCAGCCTCTTCAAGCGTTTCGGTGCAATGTTTCGAAAGTTCAATACCCTCTTCGTAGAGCTCTATAGATTTTTCCAGCGAAATAGACTCATCTTCGAGTTCAGTAACAATTTCTTCTAGTCTAGTTAAAGCCTCTTCGAAGCTCGGTCGTTCCTTTTTGCTCATAAAATAGATGCGTGACGTGTTCTTTTTGCTTCTAAAACCATGTAAATAAAAAGTTTTAGCTGTCGGAATCCAACTCTTTTTCAATCTCGCGCTGTTTCTTCTTTTTCTGTTTTTTGGATTCGCGATCAAACTGCTGGATAAAAGAGTCGAGTTCACTTCCGCTCAAGAACGAAATTTTTTGTGTTTCCTTATACTGCTGATAAAATACCGAGATCAACGCTGCTGAAGGTACGGCAACCAGTAAGCCTAAAATGCCAAACATAAAGCCGAATAGTAGCAGAGACACCATTACAAGTAAGGGGTGTAGCCCAACGTGTTGCCCCACAATCCGGGGGACGATAAAGCCAGATTCCAGCACTTGCTCGATAGCAAAGACGATATAGATGCCAGGCAAAAACTGATACCAAGGCTGCCCCAGCGAAGCACCCACCAGTGTACAGACGGATACACTAACCCAAAGACCAAAGGTGGGGACGAAGTTCGTTAATCCCGCAAAAATACCGAGTACCAGGGCGTAGGGGACGCCTACAAGGTAGAAGCCAAGGCTCAGGTTGATGGCGCTGATGAGAACAACGATAAACTGTCCGCGCAGGTAAGCGCCTACAATGCGGCTTATTTCGGTAGTATAGTCGGTGGAGACATCGCTGGGCGTGATAAGGGAGCGGACGAAAACACCAATTTTTTCGTAATCGCGGATCATAAAAAAGCACAAGAAGGGCATCAAAATGATGAAGAATATTACAGTAACGACACTGCCCAGCCCTGAAATATAGGTTGATGACAGGGTGGTCATGCTGGTGTAAAGCTGTTGTATCAACAGGTTAACCTGAGTAGTAAGCTGCGTTTTGATCGATTCTGCTTCGAAACCAATATGTTCGAACAGCGCCAAAATTCCCGTGCTCTCGATCATCTGTTCTGTATTGTTGGCCGTTTGATTGACCAGTGAACCAAGCTTAGAAAGTTGTTCGACGATGGCGGGAACGGCAAAAAACAGTCCCAGCCCAATAAGGCTCAGACTCACCACCGTAAAAATACCGGCGATAGCACCACGGGGAATACGCCGTCGCTCGATTGCTTCCACCAGTGGATTGATGATAAATGCGATAATATAGGCTAGCACGAAGGGAATCAGCAGATGTCCGGAATCATAAATAAGCCAGACCCCGGCCGAAAAGAAGGTGGCATACAGCAATGCACGTGCCACCGGCTGTTTCCGGATAGGATAAAGGACAATACCTATCAGGAGGGCGTAGCCAAGCGGATTCAGCAGGTGCTCCAGCAGATACATCATAAAGAGCAAGCCGGCAACGCCGCCAGCCATCAATATGAGTTGGCCCCGTTCATTAAGCCATGACTGAGAATATGGTGCCATGAAAAAGCAATCGAGTTAGTAAAATCGTGCGAAAACTAGCATTCTCTAATATAGAGATTGCGCCAAGAAGCTAAAGAGTTTTTTATTGAATTGTTAACAGTGGTTAAAAATATGAGTAAAGTGAGTTTTACCTGCCAGGATAAATTTGATATCCATCCGAATGGAACTGGACGGCCCCTTCGAGGCTCGTGAAATGAAGATCCGGGATGTGTTTTCTTAGCCGTCGAACTGCTTCTTTATGTGGATGCTCAAACTGATTCTGTTTAGCCAGAGAAACAATACCGGATTGAGCTGTTACTGTTTGAAGCAGGGCAGAAGTCGAGCTCGTTTTACTTCCGTGGTGACCAACTTTAAGAAAGTCGGTATTGGTCAGGGATGGATAGTGTCCTAGAAGATGTTTTTCCTGGGCGTTTTCGGCATCGCCCATGAATAAAAATTCGGTGTTGCCATAGATGATTTCCAAGATGAGAGACCGATTATTGACATTTGATAGGGAGGTCGAAGCAGACGGTCCATAAGTGAAGAGTCTGAGTGCTGGATCCAGGGGCACTTGGTCACCGGCAGTAAGTGATTTGATTGGAATCTGCTTCTGCGAGGCGAGTTGATGATACCGTTGATAAATCTTGGAATCATATTTGGCCCCGCAATTGTATATGGTGTCAATCGGGATGGTATGTATCAGCTCCAGTATTCCACCGATGTGATCAGCATGTGGATGCGACAGGAAAACCGCATCCAGCTTGTCGATACCTTGCTCTTTCAAGTGCGGAATAATCACATATTTTGCACTATTATAGTCAGGCTGCCAGCGGCCGGTGTCAACCAGGAAGTGCTTGCCGTTGGGTGTATTAACGAGAGCAGCGTCTCCCTGGCCCACATCAAAAAAGGTGAGCTCAAGTTGGGCCGGTTGAAGTTTTTGCACGATGTGCGAGGCCTGATTTGTGCAGAGGATTCCCAGAAACACAATGAGTACTTTCCAGCGCATTTTTGGGATGGGCAGTGAGGCAATAAGAAATATTCCACTTATCCAGATTCCAAAAAATAGTAAGCTTTCGACGTGAACCTGTATCCAGCTCCAGGGCCAGTGGGCGGCCATGTTCACAAACCAAGAAAGCTGTTTCAGAAAGAAATCGACCGGGATATTAAGTAGATGGCTCACTTCGGGAAAGACCATGCCAACCGGAATAAGTAGCAGCGCGTAGGGTACGGCAATTCCCAGGATCGGAACGACAAAAGCGTTGGCCAGCGGTCCGACGAGCGAGAATTCCCCGAAGTAATAAGCCAGCAGTGGAAATAATCCAATCTGGACGATAAAGGAAATGACGACAACCATGGCGGGTGTTCCATACCACCGATATCTGATCCAGTCGGGAAGCTGGCGCTGTATGACCGGGGCAGTGAGCAGGATAACATAGACGGCAGCGAATGAAAGCTGGAAGCCAATGGAAAACAGGTCGGATGGATTTAGCAGTAAGATGATAAGTGCGGCTACAGCCGTCAGGTTCTTAGAACTGCGTATTTTATGGAAAAGTTTGCCGTAAGCTAGGAAAATCCCCACGATAGAGGCCCGCGTAACTGATGACGAAAACCCAGTAAGACCAGCGTATATAAATAGTATAGTCACAAGCAATACCAACCCAAATTGCTTGCCATAGCGGGTGGTCCATAAGAAGGGTATTAAGAGCCAGAACGGTGCCAGGATGAATCCCACATGCAGACCCGAAACGGCCATGATATGGGAAAGTCCTGCTCGAGAGAACGTGATTTTCTCACTCCTGTTGAGCTCGTTTTTGTATCCGATGAGGAGTGCTTTGGCCAGGGATCCGGTTTGTTTGCTGAAATTGTTGTCGATGGCCTCCAGAACCTTATGGCGCCAGTACGTCCAGCTGAAGAAGCTGGTGTTTGGAGTGATCTTCTGAATTTGTTGAATGCCCACCTGTGTGTAAATATCATTGGATGCCAAGTATTTCTTGTAATCAAACTGCGAGGGGTTGCGCTTCTCTTCAAGTGGATAAACTGTAGCCGTAAACCCTATTCGACTTCCTAAGTTTAGCCGATTGGGCAGGGCTAGATCTTCTGGATTCAGAACAGCGCGCAGCTTATATGGCTGAAACCACGGAATCCTGTTTGGAAATATGGTGGTATCAACTGCTACATCGATTTGATATTTGCCGGTACTGGTCTGCTTGACTTGCTTGACACGCCCCTCAAAGGTGAGTTCTTCCCACGTATATTTGTTCACAACCTTGGCTTCGGTTGGCGGCTGACGATAATCAAACAGCGAGTGCCAGCTGCCACCAAAGGTAACAGCCATGCCTAAATAGCACAGAATGGCTACATTGTAGGCTTGTGACTTAAGTCGCCGTTGATAGATGAGTTCCGCAGTCACATAGAAAAGCCCCAACGCTCCAAAGCTGATTATCCATTGTAGCGAGGTCAATGTTAGCTGATAGTCGAGGGTGATGCCGACAGCTATCAGCAGTGCAAGCCGTACCGCTGGATACGAAGCGAAGGGGAATCGGTATTTCTGATGAATAGACACATTGGTAAGACCATTGCAAAAGCAAAACCTTACGTATTAAAAAATGTTAGACGCTGGTTATAAACTTTGAAATGCGTGCTGCGGTGCTTATAATATTTCGCATGGATATTAACCGTAAATAATGGATAGTGATATGGGATTTGGAAAACAGCTTATCGGTATACTGGCCATCGCTCTTGTTATGGGATGTGCCAACACCGGGGAACAGCAACAGCAATCTGAACGCGATACTACGAAAAAAGATTGGGCGCTCGTCATTCATGGCGGGGCGGGAGCCATCTCGCAAGACAAGCCCGAGTCGGTGAAAAAGGCCTATAAGGCCGCTTTGGATTCGGCGCTTTCCGAGGGAGAATCTGTGCTCAAAGATGGGGGTAAGGCCATTGATGCTGTAGAACATGTAATCAACTACTTGGAAAATAATCCCCGGTTTAACGCGGGCAAAGGTGCCGTGTTTACTCATGATGGGGGACATGAACTGGATGCTGCTCTCATGGTCGGGAATACGCGTAATGCCGGTACGATAACCGGTGTACGGACCGTAAAAAATCCCATCTCACTGGCGCGGATGGTGATGGAAGAATCCAAGCATGTGATGTTTGCCGGCGATGGAGCCGAAGAGTTTGCTGATAAGATGGGCGTTGAACGGGTTAATCAAGACTATTTTTATAATGAAGATCGATATAAAGCCTGGAAACGTTCGCTGCAGGAGGATGCGCAATCCAGTAATATGAACCAGCAAGATTCGCCGCAATATAACCTCAAGGAAAAGTTTGGTACGGTAGGTTGTGTAGCTGTTGATAAGGAGGGTCAGATCGTTGCCGGTACTTCCACAGGTGGCATGACTAATAAAATGTTTGGACGTGTCGGTGATGTGCCTGTTGTTGGAGCTGGGACCTATGCCAGTGACGAAGTGGCCGTATCTATGACCGGATGGGGCGAAAAAATTATGCGAGCCGTCTCGGGACACACAGTGAGTGCTTATATGAAATACAAACCGGCAACTCTTGAAGAAGCGGGTAATTACCTGTTGCAGGATGTCTTGGATCCCGGTGAAGCAGGCATGATTGCCGTCGATAAATATGGCAATACCTATATGGATATGAATACGAAAGGGATGTACCGCGCCACGTCTGATTCGGAAGGTAATCGTAAAGTAGCGATCTGGTAGTAATGAGCGCTAATGTGTTAGGGTGTTAATGTTTTATTTTGTGGTTTTCAACATAAACACCCTTGGCACTTCAGCACTTAAAGACTGCGGTTAAACCGTTCGCGCAGCTCTTGAATATAGATACCAATCTTGTTACGCAACGTAAACAGCTGCTCGTGAAAGTAAAGATATTGCTTTTTGGGAAGGTAGCGGGTGTCTTTCAAATCGCGTTGTAGGATGGTGAGGGCATCATTTGCGCAATAGAGTGCCTTTTTAGTATAGGCTATGTTGCCGCCAAGAAATTCGTGGTCGAACCCAAAAGAATATCCCCCGGCAACTTTAGCACCAATTTTTAGCACATTGCCTACAAATTCGTTGTAGTCGTTAGTCAAATGCTGGGGATTGATATTTTCAGCCCAGTGCAGGATCAGAGCTGCCAGTTCGCGGGAGCTGTTGTACACATCCAGCGTTTCGATTGAGCCGTGTTCCGACATCGCATAATCTTCGCTCAGTTCTTTCCACTCTTCTCCGAAATCATAATCGTCTTCCTCTTCCAAGAAAAAGTCTTCATCAAGATCACCGAATAGGAACTCGTCCAGGTCGTCCCACTCATCGTCATCATCCAGCTCCTCGTCATCTTCGTGCGGGAAATAGGCGTCGTCGAACTGAAGTTCTTCTTCAATATAAGCGTCCACGGCGTCTAGCTCGTCGGCATTTTCTTTAAGCAGGGTAAGCCAGCGGGGCAGGTTCTCGGAACGTTCGGGAGCAATAAATTTGCGTAAATGAGTGCTCTTTTTTTCGATCTCATTGAGGTGAGCTTCCCACTGATGCTCATCCCAGATACCATCATTGAAGTTGCCGTTAAACATATTGAATGGTATATGATATGGTTAATGTCATTGCTAATGGAAAAACACCGTGGCGTTCTTCCCTCAAACACTAATATTAAAAATAACGCTTTTCAGGAAGAAATTGGTATAACAAATATTAGAATTTGCTACAATTGGAGAACTGTTAAAAAGTTTGTCAAAAGTGGGTTCTTTTCCTATAATCGCTCGAGTACCCCCATGATGACTTTCGTCATTTTGGGTTCCGCAATACCAGCTGCTTCTAAAACCTCCTCTATATTTACTGGTTCCAGGGCATCAGGCAGGCATTCATCGGTAATGACGGATATACCCAGCACATCCATATTCATGTGTACAGCAGTGATTACTTCTGGAACCGTACTCATGCCCACAACATCAGCCCCGATCTGTCGCAGAAAGCGGTACTCAGCCTTGGTTTCCAGCATAGGTCCGCTGAGAGCTAAATATACTCCCTGGTGCATTTTGATACCCTTGTCTAGCGCCACCTGTTCAGCTAGTTCGATAAATTCTTCAGTGTAGGGTTCGCTCATATCGGGGAAACGTGGCCCGAGCTCATCGTCGTTGGGACCGATCAGTGGATTATCACCCAGCATGTTGATGTGATCGTTGATCAGCATGATTTCGCCGCGCGAGTAATTGGGATTCATTCCGCCACATGCATTGCTGACCAAGAGTGTTTCAGTGCTGAGTGCATGTAGAACCCGCAACGGAAAAGCAATTTGCTGCATGCTGTATCCCTCGTAGTAATGGAAACGCCCCTGCATGGCCACAACTTTTTTTCCGCTCAACGTGCCGAACAGGAGGTGACCGGCATGACTTTCGACTGTGGAGACCGGAAAGTGCGGAATGTCAGCGTAAGAGATACTGTCAATTACATCAATCTCGTCGGCCAGGTTGCCGAGACCGGTTCCAAGGATAACAAGGTAATGGGGGCGTTCATCAGTATGTTCTTTGAGATAAGAGAGGGCTTCATCACGTTTTTTTCGAAACTCTTCGACGGATTCTCGCTGCATTGGACAATAGTTGTTTTTTGAATAATTGATTTGTGAAAATAGGGAAAGCAGAGCACAAAATGTACTGTTGGGGAAAGGCAGCTATAGGGGAATATGGTAAATGGATACTGCTCTCCCTTATAACTTATACCCTATTTCTTTCTTATACCAAAATCTTAATCAAGCTCGTCGATGATATCGTCCATGTCTTCAGCACCGGGCGGAAGAGGTTGAGTCTCTTCTTCGAACTCCTGTTCAGATTCGTCGAAAAGAGCTTCGGTGCGCCTTTTGGCCTGCTCGTTCAGCTTCTCCGAAAAGGCCTCATCATCTTTGGGCAGATCAAACAAAGCTGCCTCGTCTTTGGAAAACTGCTCCAGAGACTCGTGAGCCAATTCAAGATACGAGCGAATGCCCCCGATGATTTCTTTGCGCCGGTCCAGCAGACGAATGATACTTTGACGTACCTGCTGTCGTTGCTGAGTGGCTTCGCGGATAATAGACTCAGCCTCCATTTCAGCCTTTTCAATCTTGTTGCGGGCGTCTTTACGTGCGCTGGTAAGCTTTTGCTCAGCCGATTCTTTGGCCGTTTGCAGGGTCTCGTGAAGGGCTTCCTCTACGCGTTCATAGTGCTTGAGCTTTTCTTCCAGATCCTCAATACGGTTTTCGAGCTCGCGGTTTTTGGCAACCAGGTGCTCCCACTCATTGGACATCAAATTCAGAAAAGCCTGAACTTCATCTTTGTCGTAACCGCGAAGTGACTTCTCAAATTCCTGTTGCTTGATTTCCAGTGCCGTTAATTTCATAGGTGTTGCCCTTTGCCTTCAGATAAGTTGTATAAATGTAACGTGCTATTCCCGCAGCATGTTCCGCAGGTTTTGGTCCCCGGATGATGACTTTTCCTCTTCGGTGTCGTGGTCATCTATTTCGATTTCCTCTTTTGGCGCTTCAAGCTGTTTTGATCCGGATTTATTTTCACTCTCTTCTTCGGTAGCTATAGCTTCGAGATGCTGTAGCCTGCGCTCGGTGTTCTTTTTGTGCTCCATAAATGCCTTCGCCAGCCGGTTGAATTCCTCTTCCGGTATAGAGCTGTTATTGCGGTTGATCCACGCTTTGATTAGTCCAAATGTCTTTGCTGCGAGATAGCCGACCAACGCAAATGCTCCGAGCGAGCCGACTAGTGCAACGACCATTTCTTCAAAACTCATAAGCGAACTTTTTTCTTTTGATCCAAGTCGTTAATTAATTTATCGTTATTTTTCGGCGCTTCAATTTCTGGAAAATTATCCGTTGTATTTTTATTGGCAATGATGGCTTCTACATTTTTCATTCGTTGCTCCATGTCTTTCTTGTGCTGCATAAATGCCTCAACCAGCCGGTTGAATGCTCCTTCTTCGATTCCAACGTCTTTCGATTGTTTAAGTTTTGCCAACTTATAAACAAAGCCAAAAAGAATTGCGCTACAACCAAGAATGAAACCTAAAATAAATACATCTTCCATTATTTACTCCTTTCTTTATCCCGGAGGTCATTTGTCAACACTTCCTCTTTCCGCTGGTTTTCAATTTCAGGGTAGATATGTTTCTCCCCATTATTTTCCTCATCCGCTATTATAGCTTCAAGGTTTTCGACACGTTCCTGCATTTCTTTTTTATGCTGCATAAACGCTCGAGCCAATCGGTTAAAGCTTTCCTCATCCACGCCTTGATTGCTATTCTTATGCCGATTTATCCAGGATCTTATCAGTCCTGTGGCACAGGCAATAGCCACAATCGTTACGATAAAAACTTCACCTTCCATTATTCGGTCCTCCTTTTTTCTGCCAGATTAGAAACCTCTCGTTGATTTTCTTCTTTCATTGAAGCATCGTCGATCTCAATTTCTTCCATGCCCTTGCCAGCGCCGGTAGAAAAATCATCCGGGTCGCCGGCTGCAATAGCTTCCAGGTTTTCGATGCGACCTTTTAGCGAATTGACCAGCTTGCGCAGGTCTTCGACTTCTTCTTCATTTTGTCGGCTTCGATTCATCATCGACATTTTATTCTTTTGATATTCAATGATGAACCCACCAATAATCGCGACCAGTGGTATGAGTACCCAAATCCAAGCTGCCATAACAGTCAAATTGTTTAGTTATCGTATGTAATGTACTAAATCTTAAAGAGATTGAAAGTACTTTTAACGATAATTCGGGCTAGTAGTTACGTTCCCCGAAGATAGCACGGCCCACGCGGACCATCGTAGCCCCTTCCTGGATGGCAATTTCCATGTCATTGGTCATTCCCATCGACAGTTCATCGAGCTGTACGTTGTCGCTTTCATATTCGCGGTGGGCGTCTCGGATTTCGCGGAGTTTCTGAAATTCCGGCCGTACTTGTTCCACGTCTTCGGGATCCACAAAGGTTGCCATTCCCATGAGGCCGCGTACGCGAACGTGATCAAGACCCTGGGCATATTCCAAAATTTCCGGCAAATCTTGCGCCTGGCAGCCACTTTTTTGGTCTTCGCCACTGATGTTAATTTGTATCAGCGTGTTGATAACCCGGTCGATGCGTGAGGCCCGTTTTTCGATTTCCCTCAGGTATTTACTCTTTTCAATTGAATGTATCCAGTTTACCCGCTGTACCATATACTTGATTTTGTTGGTCTGCAGGTTGCCCACCATGTGCCATTGAATTTCATCATTCTGATATTCGTCCATTTTGTCCTGTAGTTCCTTGGCACGGTTTTCACCAAAATGGATTTGGCCGCATCCAAACGCTTCTTTGATATCCTCCAGCGGTTTCATCTTGCTGACGGCCACCAGGGTAATTTTATCAGGATCTCGTCCTGCATCTTCGCAGGCTGCTGTTATTCGTTGTTGTAGCTCCGTAAGATTTTGGCAAATGTCTTCAGCCATGTAAATGCTTATTTATAAATAAATATTTGGTTCAGTGGATATTAGCTCTGCAATTACTACTAATATCAGGTAACTAATGAGTTAAAAATAAGCTTTTAAGAAAGGTATTAAAATGGTATTTTGTGGGTCTGAAATAAAGAATCAAATCTAAAGTGACCGTTCTGGCTCTGAGTATTTTTTACTTCGACGCTGATATATTTATCCATCGGCTCAGGTGCTGTTTAACTGGAATTCTAAAGCACGGAGGCCGATAGCCCACATGAATATACAGGTTCGGCATATTTCAACCTTTCTCCATCAATGGGCTCCGCCCAGCACAAAGCTCGACTACGATAATGTTGGATTACTGGTCGGCGATCCCAACCAAAAAATTTCGCGAATTCTTACCTGTCTGGATGTTACGCTTGATGTTGTCGAAGAAGCCATTCAGAACGATTGCGATCTTATTGTCGCGCATCATCCCCTGATTTTCAAAAGCATCGATCGCATAAATCCGACCAACGAACAGGGCAAAATTATTTTCAAGCTGATCAAGAACGACATTGCCCTCATTGCCGCTCACACTAATCTTGACGCAGCTCTGGACGGTGTGTCATTCGTGCTGGGGCAACAGCTGGGGCTCGAAAATCTCAAGTTTCTTGATAACAGCTACAACATCAGCCGAAAAATTGTACTGACGACCAACCATTCTGACAGCGATTCGGTGCTCAAGCTGTTGAATTACTACTCGGCCGAGCAGGCGCATTATTACAAGGTGGAGGGCAAGAAAGAAGATCAGTTTACCTATGAAGCCATTATTGATGAACACCACGTTTCGGATTTAGAGAAAGAACTTGAAAAGAATGGCTTGCTTCATCAGGGTAATTTCCAGGTAATGGAGGTTGCCAGTCCCTCTAAGAATGTTGGGATGGGCGTCGTCGGATTTTACCGTGATCAGGGAATGACCCAGCAAGACTTTTTAGATCTTGTTGCCGATGCGCTGAATGTGAAGGCCGTACGCTATTCGGGCTCCGTCGATCGTATCAAGAAGGTGGCGGTCTGTGGCGGCGCGGGTGTTTCGCTGGCGCGTAATGCTATTGGCGAAGGGGCCCAGGCGTTTGTGACGTCCGACATTAAATACCACGATTATTTTACTGATACCGAAAATTTTCTACTGGTCGATGTAGGCCACTACGAAAGTGAAGTGCCCATGGTGGCGGCACTTCAGCAAGAACTCTCTGAAGCATTTGAGCAACTTGAAGTTCTTGAAACCAATGTAGTCACCAACCCCATGCAGGTTCACATACCTGATGTTAACCAAAATCCGCAGGAATAAACGACGATAACCTAATCTATGGAAGAAGTACTACAACAATTAGCTAATCTTCAATATATCGATAGCAGGATCGACGAGCTTAAACAGCTGCGGGGCGATCTGCCTGAAGAAATTCTCGATATTGAGACTGATATCAATCGATATGAAGCCAGAATTGAGCGTCTCGAGGATGAAAAGAAAGAGCTAAAGGTTGAAAAAGACAACCTGGAGCTTGAGATCGAGGATGCGTACAACAAGATCGAAAAGTACGAGGAACAGCAAATGTCGGTGCGCAATAACCGCGAGTATGATGCACTGACCAAAGAGATCGAGTCTCAAAAACAGATTGTTGAGAATGCCGAGTCGCGCATGGAAGAGATCGAAAAGCGACTGCAGGAAATCGATCCCGAGATGGAGAAGTATCAAGAACGGCTTGAAGATACCAAAGAGCTTCACGAAGAGAAGAAGGAAAACCTCGAAAAGGTTAAGAAGAATACCGAAGAAGAGGAAGAAATGCTGGAGGAGAAGCGTGAAGAAGTCGAAAAAGAAATTGACGAGCGCTACCTTAAAAGCTATAATCGTCTCCGTAACGGTTTGTCTAATGGCTTGGCAGTAGTGCCGATGGAGAGAGGTGCAGCACTTGGTATGGCTCTTCCTCCGCAAACCCAGGTAGAAGTGCGCCACAAGAACAAGATCATTATTGATGAAAACAGTGGTCGCATTGTGGTACATGAATCCTTTTTCGATAAAGCTGAAGAAGAGCTTTCGCTCTAATACACTGCTTTAAAAAGCTTTCATTTTGAAAGGTGTACACGTTGATTATACGACGTTGTGCATCTTTTACGTTTTAAAGGTATCTTTGTGTGGATGATCGGGCAATCGCCTGCTGCTTCCGCAGCGGGAGGAAAGTCCGAACACCAACGAGCACTGTGCTTCCTAACGGGAAGATTCGGGCAATCGGATAGATGAAAGTGCCACAGAAAACAAACCGCCTCTATTATGGAGGTAAGGGTGAAAAGGTGAGGTAAGAGCTCACCGCTCCGGTGGTGACATTCGAAGGCACGGCAAACCTCACAGGGTGCAAGCTCATGCAGGCAGTGCGCTGCTCGTCGCTATGCTGCCGGGTGGAGTGCTTGAGCCCCGGAGTAATCCGGGGACCAGATAAATGATTGCCATCCCGATTTGATCGGGATACAGAATTCGGCTTACAGATCATCCCATGAAACTACATGAAAAGGCCACCCGAACAGGGTGGCCTTTTGTATTTGAAGTAATTTTTTTAGACACTTCTTTTTTAATTCATCAACAAGAGATTTCGAGATATATTCATTTATGGAATCAAAAAAAGAGAATGTGCAAAGGCTTATCGATCAAAACTTAAACACTGAAAAGCAGGCATGGCTACTTGGAGCTGGCATTAGTAAAGAGGCAGGCATTCCTTTAATGACAACGCTTACAAGTAAGGTGAAGAAAGATCTTACTGAAGCTAGCTATGAACAAGGTGATACAGATTTAGGAGTTTTATTTGAGTCTATTGAAAAATCATTGAATGATGATTCAAATATTGAAGATATATTGAGTCACATTGGTGACTTTATAACTATTGGAAAAAGGAATAAGTCAAAAAATGTTACCATAAGTTCAAATAATTATGATGTAGATGATTTGCAGGAATTGCACAGAAAAATTCATTCAGCTATAAGCCGTATAGTTAGAAATGGTTATTCAAAGAGTGAGGGAGAAGATGCTAAAGGATCAACTATTAGAATTGAAGATCATTTAGAATTTATTAAAGCAATTTATGGGAAGAGATTTTCAGGAAAGATAGTACGGACACCTATTAAATTTTTTACCACTAATTACGATACACTTCTTGAAGACGCTCTTTCTCTGTATGGTATAAAAAGTGCAGATGGTTTTTGGGGTGGATCTGTTGGTTTTTGGGATATTGAACACTTTGAAAAAGTTAGTAATGAAGTAAGTGCGAAGATTTTTAAGCTACATGGTTCAATAGATTGGTATAATACCGATTCGGAGCAGCTAATTCGAAAAAGAGAGGGTACAAACTATCCAGATGAAGAGACTAGCCAACTTTTAATTTATCCGCAAGCAACAAAATACAAACTAACTCAAAGAGATCCGTTTGCCCAATTATTTGAAAAGTTTAGACGAACTTTAACAAGTGGAGAATTAAAATTGCTGGGAATATGCGGTTATAGTTTTAGTGATGAGCACATTAATGAAGAAATAGAAAAGGCTATGCTTCAGGTGGATGGTTCAACTACAATATTAGCATTAGTGGAAGAAAAAGAAGATGGATTACCTTCAGTTCTTGAGAGTTGGCTATCTCCAGATTGTACATGGAAAGAAAATTTATTGGTTGGGACTAATAAAGGCTTTTACCATGGAAGTACAGAAAATTTATTGAAAGATGAGAACAAAGATTATGATTGGTGGACATTTCAGGGTTTAAGTAAAGTTTTAAGTCAAGGTGCTGAGGTAGCAATATGAGTCTATTTGAAAATATTGAAGAGTTGAGAGTTGGATCTATTATCGAAGTTTCCGGATCTTCGATCAGGGTAGAATTAGACAAGGAAATTTCTGATCTAACACGGACCTACAAAGGTAGGGTATACCCGATAGGACAGTTCGCTAGTGTCGTAAAAATACCTTATGGGAGAAGAAACTTGTTTGCATATGTCAGGATGTTACGGATGCGTTCAGACATTGCACTTGAGGAAGGAGAACAGATTCCAGCTGATTTTGAAGATTCGCGGATTCTAGAGGCTGATTTGTTTGGTGAAGGAATATGGAAAGTAGAAACAGAAGAGCTAGATTTTACTAGAGGGATAACTAATTATCCTCTTCCAGGTCAGAGTGTTCAATTAACTACACAAGAAGAACTAACTGAAATTTATAAAGGGTCAGAAAAAGAGAATGATTCTGACTTTAGTGAAAAGTTGGGTATTGGAAGTTACATTGGTTCTGGCGGCACAACCTGTTATGCTGACTTTGATAAATTAATGGGATTACATTCCGCAATTTTAGGATCCACTGGATCTGGAAAATCTGGAACCGTTGCAGCATTAATTCATTCGATTTTGGAGCATGAACCTTCAAAAAGTAATGGAGAAAGTGATAAATCTTTAAGTCCGAACATAGTTCTTTTAGATCCGCATGGAGAATATCCGAAAGCTTTTAAAGATCAAGCAGTAATATACAAGACGGATATATCGGAAGCTTCAGGAAATGAAAAACCTTTAATGCTACCTTATTGGCTATACTCAGGTGAAGAGTTTCGAGATTTAGTTATTGGAAAAACTGAATTTGAAGCTACTTCAGAAAATAATATTGTCTACAAAGCTTTAGAACATGCTAGATTAGTGCAAAAAGGTTGGATAGAAGAAAGCCAAGATTGGATAGGTGAGGAGGTAGAAGATGGTTTTCAGCCTGCTGAACATAGGGCTTTTGATGATTATGAGGAAGATGTAATAAGTTATAACAGAGATACGCCAGATCCATTCTCTTTAGATGAGTTTGTAAATCATATTAAAATGGAACAAGGCATAAAGCCAAAAGGTAGAGGGACCAAAACTTGGCAAAAAATGTCTGCTTATGATTTTCAATCTCATAGATCAGTGTTGAATAAGCTGACAATGCTTAGAAGTGATCCTAGGCTAAATTTCATGATGAAAGATTATGAAGAAACAGGTCATGAATTATCTGAAATTATTGAGCAATTTATTGGAAGTGTAGAGCTGGATAGTGGAAATAAAGCTGACTTGAAAATAATTGATATATCTGGATTACCTAATGAAGTAGCAGGTCCATTAACTGCTAATATTTCAAGATTATTGTTTCAGTATAAGTTGTATCAGAAAAGAGAACAAAGAGAAAAGAATCCCGTACTTTTAGTTTGCGAGGAAGCTCATAGGTATGTGCCAGATTCAGGGAAAGCTGAGTATAGGTCTGCACAAAAAGCTATTAAAAGAATAGCAAAGGAAGGTAGGAAATATGGGCTTGGCTTAATGTTAGTTTCCCAAAGACCGTCCGATGTTGAAAGAACAGTTCTTTCTCAATGCAATTCATGGATAGTACTGAGACTAACAAATAGTTCAGATCAAGAACACGTAAATCGGTTTTTACCTGATAGTTTAGCAGGATTATCTCGGTTACTTCCATCCTTAACTAGACAAGAAGCAATATTTGTTGGTGAAGCAGCTTCAGTTCCGGCAAGAATTAAAATTCGGACCTTAGAAAAAGAGAAGCTTCCAAAGTCTGATGATATTTCCTTCATTAATGGTTGGTCAAAACCTCCAGCTACTAATGAAGAAATAAATCAAGTAGTAAAGAGATGGCGTAGAGAAATATAAATACAGGGTGGCCTTTTGTATTTAAGCTACTCGAAATGCGGATGCGGTTCCATAGTATCTTTCCGATTTAACCGATTAAAGCTATCATCGTATTACTATTAGTAATTTCTTCCTCAGTTCCGATAGTATCCTTTTTTCAACAAGTGGGACTATTGCTATTTAGCAGGAGGGGGTTCTTTGCTTTAAGCCCGAGCAAAGAGTAAGGAAAATGAGATTGGATGGGCTTGATGATACAGATTTAGATAAAACCCATAAAAACAGGTAGATAGAGGGAGAATATTTTTAAACTTCTGTTCTTCTGAAATAGCGAAATTGCCTATCTTAATACAAGATGCAAATAGCGTAGAAAAAGCTCGTTTGCATGCCTTTCAACTTAAATAAATCTGGAGTGTTATATGAAGCTATATATAGTGGTTGTCTGGTTGCTGTGTTTAGTAATGGCAGGATGCACGGGAAAGGAAGGCCAAAAGATGTCAGATCTAGCGTATATTCATTCAGACGACCTGGTTAAAGTCGGGCGATATTTAGTGGTTATTAGTGGATGTAATGATTGCCACACCGATGGTTATCTAATGACTGAAGGAAAAGTGCCCGAAGAAAATTGGCTGACTGGTTCGCCGGTTGGGTGGCATGGACCGTGGGGAACAACCTATCCCCAAATCTGCGTCTGCGTGTTCAGGAGTGGAGTGAAGATCAGTGGGTAGAAACCCTAAAATCCCGAAAAGGATTGCCGCCCATGCCCTGGATGAATGTAAACAAAATGGATAAGCGAGATATGCGAGCAATCTATACGTATATTAAATCACTGGGCCCAAAAGGTGAACATATGCCCATGGCAGTTGCACCGGGAATGCTACCAGAAACACCGTACTTGTCGCTATTCCCACAAAATTTACCTAAAGCTGTTGCTGAATAATGCAAAAAGGCCGTCATCATATGACGGCCTTTTGTTCTGCTTAGCCGTAGTTCCACTGAGCATGCCATTTGAGTTTAATTTTCAACAACATGTTGATGGTTTTCCATTCGCCTTTTCATTTGATGAGATGTAGGCATTCGGTAAGAAGTTTGCTGTCCACTTTTACCGAGAGTACAGTAATATCTTTTTGGAACAGGCTGTCCGGTGCACTACTACCCACTCCTACTTCGGTTGCCTGAACTAGTTTTAGGGCACTCATATCATTGAGCTCAATGTCTTTTTCTGGTCTGATAATGGGACCGCATTTGGCCAGCATGGGATGTACGATTTCTTCCATCTGTTTATCGTTGCTGCTGTACCATGCTTCAAAGTATTGTTGGGCTACACTTCTTACCGTGTTTTTTAGGTGCGTTGTTGCGCATGCAGGATAGAAGTAAAAAAAGAATAAAAATTGAACAAATAATTATTGATGTTAAGCGTCGCATGATTTCTGTTTGTTATTTGATTTAACAGAATGATGCTACGAGAAAACGCATTGATTGTTATTTCATCCAAACGAAAAATAAAAGCACTACTATGGAAGCATCTGAACTGCGAGCATTACAGGCACCACTGAAAGAGAAATACAAAAGCGATCCCAAGGAAGCGGAGTGGATTCTACACGCAGAAGGAAATCTCGGCGAAGACATTGCCTGTACGGTCGAAACCGATGCCGGAGAAGTTGAGGCGGGATTGCACCCGGCGACCGGTGGAGATGGTTCGCAGGCTTGTTCGGGTGATATGCTGCTCGAGGCGCTGGTGGCTTGTGCCGGGGTAACGCTCAAATCAGTGGCCACAGCAATGGGCATTGAAATAGAGAATGGTATCGTCAACGCCGAAGGGGTACTAGATTTTAAAGGCACATTGGGCGTATCGCGCGATGCTCCCGTAGGTTTTAAAGAGATTCGACTGAACTTTGACTTAGATACCAAAGCTGACTCTAAAAAAGTTGAAAAACTGATTGAGCTGACCGAGCGGTACTGTGTGATCTATCAGACACTCAAAAATAGCACGGAGTTGAAATCATCGGTAAGCATAGGCTAACAGTCAATCAGCTGATTGTCTGCTGTAGTTGAATATTGTGGAGTCGCTGTTTACAGTTTCGGGCATGTGCTGATAAACAATCCAGGCTCCGAATAAAGAAGCAATCCCAATCACCAAAAAGGGAAGCTCGAAGTAGAAAACGGCCAGCAGCCCCGCAAGCATGGGGCCTACAGCAATTCCCAATCCAAATCCCATGGTTACTACGCTCATCTGCCGGCCTTCGCCTCCTGTTTTGGATAAATCAGCAGCCAGGGCAAAAGCGGGAGCAGCGACGCCAGCGGCGGCAACGCCCTGTAGCAATCGTACGATAACAAGTTGACTCATCGTCTGTACTTCACCTAAAACAATGGTGGTCAGGGCCATCAGCACCAGCCCACCCAGAATAAATGGTTTGCGCCCCCATTTGTCGGAAAAGTGACCGAGCGGTACCTGGAATATGAGTCGACCAACCATCAGCATGCTAAAAGCAATGCTAAAACCGATGGCAGTCATCTCTAATCGTGCATTGAATTCATTTTCGAGCGTAGTGACCATCGAGAAGCAGCAGGCCATGACAAAAGTAGCCAGGGCTGCAGTCAGAATTCCGGATCCGTACAACGAGAGATCAAACACTTTGAGTCGTTTCGTTACCTTTTCCGGCACGTCGATTTTTATTTCTTCCACCCATATCTGTACAAATAGCATGGATGCAAAGATGAGGCCCGCCCCCAGGTAGAAAGCGGCATCAAAGCTGTAGTGAACTTGCAGGTATCCGCCGATGACAGGACCGATGGCAAAGCCGATCATCCGGAAGGTGCTGAATACGCCCATTGATCCACCACGCGTTTCTTTAGCAGTGATCGCAGTCATCAGTGAAAGTGAGGCGGGGATGGTCACGGCCACGCCGATACCTTGTAGCGTACGCAAAATAAGTAGATGTGTGAAGTTCTCGGCAAACATAAAAAAGAGGGTGCTGAGTCCAATGAGTCCCAGACCGACCTGGATGAGCGATTTGCGTTTATTGAGCTTGTCGCTGATTGCTCCCATGATTGGCTGAAAGATGGATGTGATAAACCCAAATAATGAAATCAGCAAACCTACAAGCACCGGTACGGCAAAGGCGAAGTGTTCTTTGGGCAATTTTGCCACATACAGCGGTATTAGGATGAACAATATGCTGTTCCCCATAGCATCGGCCATGCGTGCTATGGACAGGGCCATTACCCCTTTATTGATGCCCAGCTTTTTGACTAATGAATCTTTAATAGACAAACAGGATGTGATTATTTTTAGGATTTTCGTGCAACATGGGATGAACAGTATCCTTAAATAAACGTTCCCTAAAGAGGGTCAAGTATACAGTTTTTATATTAAGACTTGATGTATGCAGCAGGGTCTTGTTGGTAAAATTGTTTGAGTTGCTTGTATAGCTCGGGATGTTTGCGACGAAGAGCTCGTGGCCGCTCAAAAAAGTTTTCTGTGACAACGGCAAAAAACTCGGCCAGGTTGGTGGCTCCATATTCATCAATGAGGGTGTGCTGGTTCCGTCTAATTGCGTCCAGCAGCTTGTTGTACTCTTGGTTAATGATGGACCCCCAAGAACTCCATGACCAGAAGCCGGTATTCTCTCTGGACTCTACCTCTGCAGTAGCACCGTAATCGTAATCGATAAGATGCGCAAATTCATGGAAAACAAGATTTCGCCCATCATGCATATAAGCGTCGCCCTTTTTAACTTCATCCCAGGCAAGCACAACGTGCCCGCGCGACCACGCCTCCCCATGACGCTGCTGAAATCCTTCTTCTACAAAGTAACCATTGCGGTGATTTTTAACTTTTGCCACATAGCTTTCGGGATAGACGAGTACGGATCGCAATCCTTCGTAAAATGAAGATAAATCGTCGATGCCAAGTAGCAGTATACAAGCTTGAGCGGCGATGCTCACACGAATTTCGTCGTTGAGTTCAAGACCTGCACAGCCCTCAAACCGTTTTTCATGTAAGAATATTTTCGTTAGACCCTGCAGCTTGGTCTGTAGCTCGGAGGGGAGGTTTTTAAAGTAGGGTACGCTTTTTTGCAGGATCACCGCCCACTCTTCCGGCAGGTCCTGTTGCATTTGACGCTTGCGACGCCATTTCTTAAAGCCAAACATGGTTTTTTATCCGTTTTATACCTTTGAAAGGCTCGGGTATTCCCGAATTTATTTCAGGATCTAATGGCATTAGCTTTGAAACCAAGAAAACTCTTTGCTAAACAGATGCTCAAACAAGTTTAGCACGGCATTAAAATATATTACATGTCAATTTTATAAGTGCCCTTGTACTGACGTTCCAAGTCGCGTTTTTGGTCGCGTTCTTTGATATCCTCTCGCTTATCGTGCTGTTTCTTACCTTTGGCAAGTCCCATCAGCACTTTGGCATATCCCTTCTTGAAGTAAAGCTTTAGGGGCACAAGCGTATAGCCCTTTTGGTTGATAGACTGATCAATCTCTCGAATTTCGCGCTTGCTAAGCAACAGTTTGCGCTCCCGCCGATCATTGTGATTAGAATACGAGGCATGTTCGTACGGCTTTATGTACATATCGCGCAGCCAAACTTCTCCATCTTTTATATAGGCGAAAGCTTCTTTGAGGCTCGCTTTGCCTTGGCGCAGCGATTTTACTTCAGTGCCGCGAAGCACCAGGCCGGCCTCATAAGTTTCCTCGACATCGAATTCGTGCCGCGCCTTACGATTTTTTATTGTGGGAGTGGACATGGATGTTACTTTTTGTGATGACTTGCTCCAATTATATTAATATAAGCTTTTCTCAGGCTAGTATCAGTAGAAGCGAAACGACTGACGTTAGATTTGTTTGCCGTTTCACGTACGACTTCTCACGTCTCTAATAATCAAATCCCAGTTCCCTTAGATCGCTCATAATTTCTTCCCCGGGAGACTTGTCCGGCATGGTGCTGTACACGCCCATAATGCGCTTAATTTCAGATCGGGCTTTCTGGTTATCCGGATTTATTTGCAGTACTTCCACAAAATGCTCCAGGGCAGAGGTCATTCGGTCGCGCATGTTGCTGCCTTCCGGGCCTCGTAACTCGAGATAGAGTCCATAATTCAGATGTGTCTTTTCTCTGAGCTTTGCTAGGTCAGCCTTGGCTTCTTCGGGATTGGCATTGTTGATTAGGGTAAGGGCCTGCTCGTAATTATCTTCGCCAATAAGCTCATCAACTCGCTTTGGGAGATTCTCGGGCGTATTACTGGAGCAGCTAATGAAAAGTAAAGCAACAAGAAATAAAGAGAGATAACGCATGGAAAGATTCATTTATAATGTAATTTCAAAAGTTTAGCTAAAGATAAACAAAAGTATCCTGTTTTAAATAACGTAGAGCGGATTGGGGCTGATGCAGAGCACAAAGATTGCCATACTGAGCCAGCCCAGAAATTTTCGGGTAGGATCCAGCTCGCGTTCGCGCATTGCCGGTGGATGTTCAACGCCGACAAAATAAGCGATAAAGAACGACCAGACGATCCAGATCAGAGAGCCAGAAGTGGTGATATTACCAACGATTCCATAGAGGTAAATGGCTGAGAGTCCAAGGGTGGCTGCCAGCGTAGGTAATATCCATTGCAAATTACTATGGAAAGCCTTTTGCAAGAGTGAGTACAAGAGGCCCGCCCAGATAATCCAGCTTAGTATGCCATAGGCATTATCCCAATCGCCGAGCGACAAATGGATGAAAGGTATCGCCTCGATGGTGCCGAGTGTGACCAAGATGCCGAAAAAGATACGGGCAACGGTGCGATGTTTTTTGAACCCGAGCAGTGAGTACAGAATGTGCCCACCGTCCAGCTGACCAATGGGTGTCAGATTCAGGGCTGTAAAGAACAGGCCAAGCCATCCCGCAAACAAAAAGGGATAATGGTACATTTCCCACATAGGCGGTACGTTTTGGAAGAAAGAGGCCAGGAAGCTGTACAGCAACGTATTTCCAACAATCAGCAGATTGCCGTTGGTTTCCTGAAGTGGGCTACTTGGATAGGCGCCGTGCTGGGCTACATAGTCTTTTATTGCTTCGTGACCAGCAAAATTCTGAATAAACGACGGGTCGGGCAGCGTTGAAAATCCATATAATAATACGCCTATCGCAACGACAAACCCGGCCAGGGGACCTGCGGCTCCAACATCAAACATCTTGTAGGTGTCGTTGATCTTTTGCTTGATGCGGATCACGGCGCCAACTGTTCCAATTCCCAGCGGAATAGGAATAAAGTAGGGTAGCGTTACGCGGACGTGATGGTATAGGGCAGCAAAGTAATGTCCAAATTCGTGGATGCCCAAGAATCCCAGCAGCAGTCCGGCAAATAACAGCCCACGGTAAAAGTCAGGGAGGTTGGGCAGAGCCAGTGGAAATGGTACGGGATTAAATCCCACAAAGCCAGTCCCAGCCAGCGAAACGGTGAGCACGGTTAGCAGGAAAAGTCCCAGGTGTTTGAGTATCGTTTTGGGATCCAGATGTTGCTGCATTTCATCCGTTATAGAGGGTTCGGCAGCAACACGATCAACTTGAAAACTTGTGGTCTCGGGCGTAGTTCTGTTATCCAAAAGTGATAATAATTTTTATGATTCGCGGGCTATAGGCATGGTCATGCAGCGGGCTCCACCGCGTCCACGGCAAAGTTCATGGCCCATAAAGCTAATCGCAATTTTTTTGTCAGCGGGATTGAAGGAAGTGTCTTTAAACTCTTCAATAAATTCATACTGATTCATCAATGTATATCCATGTTCCTTCAACTCGTGGAATGTGTTTGTGTTTCGTTCATATCCGACAATGACGCCGGGTGCCAGTGCAAAAACGTTTGCGCCGTCGGTCCATTGTTCACGAAATTGATTGGTTCTCGTTTCGCCTCCGCATTTTATAAACGTAAAGTCGCGCCCCAATAGTTCTTCGAGCGCAAATTTGAGGCTTGGCATCGATTCGGCTTTAACCGATCCGTTTTGGGTTTTGAGTGCTACTACATTGTTGGTCCGCTCAGTAATGGACGGAGGGAAGACGATGCATTCATTTTCGCTGGCAAAGGTAAAGATGGTATCCAGGTGCATGGACGAGCGCTGCTTGGGGATATCGACAGCCAGTACGTGCTCAACGCCCTGCTTGAGTAATCCCTGGGTGGCTGTCATTAGTCCACTGAAAGAGGTGCGCTCGCTCATGCCGATAAGCACCAGCTCGTCGGAGGCTACCAGTACATCGCCGCCTTCAATGGATTCCTGATCCCCAATCTTGATAGTATTGTCGCGAAGGTTCTCGAAGAGTGAGTGATACTTGATGAGTGTTTCCATCAGGATAGCCTCACGTAGCCGAGCTTTCTTGGCCGGTTGCGACAACAGGATACTGTTGTTGACCACAGCTGCCAGGTCGCGGGTAAATAGCATATTGGGGGTGGGATGCAGGGTAAAGTTGCGAATGGACGGGGTGATTCCGTCAATCACAAACCGCATCAGATCATGGGCATTCAGCTCGTGTAATTCCCTTTCAATAGTATGTAGATTCTGCTCTGAAAGCCTTTTGATAAGCTTTTCAATAAAAAAGGAGCGGGCTTCTTCACTTTGAAAGCATTCCTCGAAGAGGTCCGTGATTTCAAATATTTGACCATTCTCGGGCATGGCAGCTTTAAAAACTTTCAGCATGTCGAGGTGCTCCTGGCGTGCGTCCTCTTCAAAAATAATATCATCGAAGAGGAGCTCATCTTTGAGCTCGGGATTCACCAGCGATACTTCGTTGCCGGGAGTATGTACGATAACGCTTTTGAGCAGGCCGGTTTCTGAGGTGACGGATAAGTTCATGTTAACGTTGTAAGTTTGATAAATTTCCAGTTAGCTGATAGCTGTAACTGCTATTTTTTGATCCTGTACTTTCTTGTGGCTTGCGTCTTGAAGCTGATAACTTTTAATGTCCCAAATATACAATTTATAAATTGGGATTTAAGTGGAATTCAGTTGTATAAATTCTCTATCTTAATCGCACGATTTGCGTATAAAAGCTGTTGATAAGCCCATAGTCAGATAAGTGGGTAGAATTAATTTTGACAAGGATATTTTTTAAATGGCGAAGAAAGAAGAAATAGAATCCCTGGTTTATTTGTTGGATGATCCCGATCCGTATGTGCAGTCGGAGGTGCGGAGCCGCTTGTATGAGCTGGGCGAAAGTGCGGTGCCTCTGCTTGATCAGCAGAAAAGCCAGATGAAAGACGACGATACCAGCGAACTTATCAACGAGATCATCCAGTGGATCACCTACAGCAGCGTTGAAGAGGATTTTCTGGATGTGCTGGAGGGCGGCCTCAATAATATGAAACAGCTCGAGGATGCAGTGTTTATTCTTTCGCGGTTCGATAATCCCACCCTGCGCGAAAGTGAGTACAAGCAGAAGCTCGATCGCTTTGCAGATATGATCAGTGATGAAGTTCGCTATTCGCTGGATGAAAGCCAGAAAATGCATAAGGTGCTGCATTTTGTGTTTTCAGAGCTGGAGTTTAGCGGCTGTAATACCGACTACTACAGTCCTGATAATTCCTATTTGAACAGGGTGATCGACCGACGCGAGGGGCTGCCAATTTCACTGGGGCTGATTGTGCTGTTTATCGCACGACGGCTAGAGCTCCCCTTTCAGGGTATTAATATGCCGATCCACTTTATGCTGAAATATAAATCTAGCAAAGAAGAGATTTTGATTGATCCGTTCGATGGGGGCAAGATCGTATCCTACAACCAGTGCTACTATTTTCTCAAACAAAATGGTGTAGAGCCTAAGAGCGAACATTTCAAGGCGGCCACGGAGGCCTCGATCTTGGCTCGATGTATTCGAAATTTGATTAACAGCTATGAAAAACGGGATGAACTAGAGAAGGTAGAAGGGCTTAAGAAGTTATTGAATACGGTTGAGATGATGGTGCAGCAGTGAAATAAGTGGTAAATAAGTTGAGAATTATATTTTGAAAGTTCTGCAAAAATTGGCATTTTGTGAGGCGCCTTAACTGGCGTCTCTCTTGATGAATAGTGGAGGCCTCACCTTGATCGGTGGGGTCTTTCTTTTTTATGCCTCTCTTAGTTGTTGGCCAACACCGCTTGAGAAAAGCTTTTCCTAACTTTTGGCTGTACTCCTATAACTTAAATCCGAAAGCGTCTTTTTCTTCGTTGGAAAATTCAAACGGATTGATCTGTTCAGCCAGTTCATAGAAAGAATAGGCTTCTTCCTCGTTTCCGCTGAATTTGTGGATATCGCCCGCCAGCTTGTACAACATAGGATTGGCTGGGGCATGATTCATTAACTCTTTGAGCATCGGGATCGCCTCGTCGAGATCTTTGTTTTCTACTAGTATGGCCAGTCGATACAGGTCGGCGCGCAGGGTCTCGTTCTGCGGTTTTAGGCGGTTGAGATAGTGTGTGCAGCGAGAAAAAATATTGCGGTGATAGTAGAATCGAACCAGCTGATAGATGAGCGTAGCAGGAAGTTCAATATCATCAAGCCGGTCTTCCAGCTTCCGCATCACCTCCCGCTCGTCCATTACCATAAAAAGATGCACCAGCTTGCAGAGCGTTTCAGCATCGTGCCGGGCTTTCATAATTTCGGTTTTGAGCTCATCGGTGAAGAGCTGCTCGAAGTAATCTTTGACTGGTTGTTCGGGATACAACGGATTGACGATGTCATCCAATGCGAGAAGCTGGTCGAAGGTACTTAGTGATTTGAGTTCTTCTTCGGAAAAAACCTCGATATTCCATTTTTCATTAAAGTAAGAGACGTTTTTCCAGTATTGCTCGCTTTCGGTATCCAGATCCAGCGAAAAGGTGGTGGTTCCAAAATGATGTTCTACTTCCACATGGGGTGCAATACCCACTTTATGTCCCTCTGATCGTGCCTGAAAGCATAAGTCGATATCTTCGAAAAAGGCCATTTTGTACTTTTCATCCATACGTAGCTCGGCATCCGTACGTAGCATCATGCAAAAACTGTCGAGATATTCGGCACGAATCAGTTGAGGGGCATCATCGGCAATAGTTCGACTAGCCTGGTCAGGATTCAGCGTTTTATTAGTGGCTGGTCCTATTATGGCGTAACCGGGATTGGCATCCATCAGATCTCGAAGTTTGGTCAGGGCCTCGTTGTTAAACTCAATATCATTGTGGATGATACAGGCATAGGTCCCGTCTGCTTTCTCCAGGCCCTGATTTATTGAGGCAGCAAAGCCCCTGTTCTGAGAGTTGGTGATCACACGGCAGTCAAGAAAGCCTTTTTCTTTGAGTTCATCCAGGTAATCATGGGTATCATCAAGGCTGGCATTGTCAATGACAATGAGCTCCAGAGTAGAAGTATCGCAGTGCTCGGATATAGAAAGCAGGCAATGTTCGAGCGCGGGTTTGCCATAGGTGGTTGTGGGGATGATGAGGCTAATATCGGTCTCCTCGGATTCGGTTGAGGAACTGTATTCCGGCTGTTCCTCTTCAAGTTTTTTTGGTTGTTCTTCTTGCTCTTTCTCTTGCTCCGTTTCTTCTTGTTGCAGTTTGTTGGTTTCGTGTTTGAGTTCGGATGCCTCAACAAACCGCCGTTTTTTCTCAAGGATTTCAATTTTGAGGTTTCGAGCAGCCGAGTGGTCGGGTTTCTCATCCAGTACCTCTTCGATAAGCTCCAGCGCAGAATTAAAACGCCCGTCCTGTTTCATCTGCACAGCGTCATTCAGTAGTTCGTTATCAAATTCTTTGTTGGGTTGGGACGACATGCCCTGCAGTTCTTTAATAATGGAGTTGCGTGCCCGGCCTGATTTACTTGTCTCACGCAGAAGTGAAAACAGCAGTTCCTGCCGTTGTTGGGAGTCGGGTGCGGGAGCTTGCATAAAACTACTGGGAAGGTACCATGGCTCATCACTTTCGAGGTTCGACACATCTCCCAGTCGAATGGCCAATTCCAATCCGTGATGCTGTGTCAAATAGGGATTGAAAAACCGGTTGTCGGCAGGCACTGCCGAAAGGTTCCACATGATCGCACCATCCAGCGGCCAGTTCTGTCGGTTGATATAGGATATCCATTTTTGCTGAGTGGTCGGCAGCTGTCGCTGCTGTAGCAAGAGGGGGGTACCTTTGGAACCGGTCAGCTGTTCCAGGTGTTTGCTGAGTTTTTTCTCGTGGATCTCTGAGATTGTTTCCGGTGCCCAGAAGACCGAACCATTGCATTGTACCAGCACTTCATTCAAGGAGTGGCCCCGCCCCGCGGAATCGTCATGCGAAAAGTAAAACGTCTGATCGTGCTGATAGTAGTCAACGACCGATTGAATAACTTCGTCGCTTCCGTCCGTGGAACCGTCATCAATAATAAAGAGCTCAAAGGGAACGGCTGAAAGTTCGTACAGAGACGTAAGAGTTGACTCGACGACATCTCTGTGATTTTGAACAATAATTGCAACCGAAAGCAGCGGTTTATGTGGCATAAATTCTCATCCCGAATGATCGATGGTTCACCGAAATATACGAGGTGAAACATAAAAGGCGAAAATTATTCAATACGACAAGTCCAAAATACTAGTGCAGGAACTTCACATCGCACAAAGATGTGATTGTGTAATATGTATCAGGCGTTAGGTTATGGTTAGCATCGAGAATCCTGATTATAACTTCACCGTTCCCGACCATGAAAAAGCAGATTATCGGGAATTACTGTTCAAAATGTTAGCTCAGATAGAAAAGCAGCAACAAAAAAGATGCGTTGTAAATTGCAATAAGAATGCTTTTTCCGGTCTGCAACATAGTTGTTGTACTCTTACACATTTGTAAATACATTCCAACAGCTTAATTACTATGTTTTCATCGATGACCAGACACATTTGATTTTATTAATATAATGCTTACTCAAAACGGTTGTATTATGTATTCCAAAACATCATTTAAATATATTGTTCTCATTGGCTTTGGAATTTTTATCTTCCAGGCTTGTGCTACCGTAGGTGGCGTCTCAGGCGATACCAGAACGTATTCTGAAAGCTATGAAGCGGTCAAAGAGATGGTGAACCAAGCTATTAATGAAACGAAGTTAACCATCGATGATATGGCTGAATCAAAGGATAAGCCAGTTACGGTGTACAAGATATCAGTCAACAAGGCGGTGGGTAAAACCCATATGACCCAAGAGGGCGGCAAAGTGATTGTTCGAAAAATGTCAAACGGTATTGTTGAAGTCGAGGTCGTAAACCCGGAGTATCATTATACGGTGCCTGACTATCAGAAAGAGGATTACCAACGCATTTTGATGCCCGTGCTTGACAAACGAATGGAACCGCGCGAAGCTTCAAAGTAAGCAGACAACTGGCCTTCTGTTGCCTAGAACAGCATTGTAAATACGGTGCCCGACTTTTGATTAGATGAGACAGACAGGGCACCACGATGCTTGCGCATAATTTGGCGCGACAGGCTAAGGCCAATACCAGAACCACCACGTGATGTAGGTTGTTCGGTGGAATAAAAAGGGATGAAGATTTTCTGTTGGTTTTCGGGTTTAATCCCCGGTCCGTTGTCTTTTACCTGGATTATAACACGCCCCTCGTCGTTGAGTCGGCTTTGCAGTTTTATTGTACCATTTTTCACTTCTTGCAGCGCCCGGAACGCATTTTTGGTTAGGTTGATAAGTACCTGCTCGATCAGGTGGGGATCGGCGGTCACTTCCAGCGTCTCGGGATCCACTGTTACCTCAATAGGGATTCCACGTTCTTCTGATTCTCCCTTGTTGAGATTTTTAACTCTCTGCAACAGTTTCTGAACGTTGAACACTTCGAAGCTGGGCTCGGGAATTTGCGTAAAATCTCGGTAGGAGTTCACAAACTGCATCAATCCATGGCTGCGGTTGTTGATGGTCTCCAGAGCTTCCTTCACATCTTGCAACGATTCATCATCGATGATATGGTGGCCGTTCTCGGATACCGCCTTGTGCTTTAGCACCATATGCACCGTATCTGACAGGGAGGCGATGGGTGTGATCGAGTTCATGATTTCGTGGGCCAGCACCTGCGTCAGATTTTGCCAGGCTTCCATCTCTTTTTCTTCCAGCTCGGAGTGGATGTTTTGAAAAGATACTAGTTTGTAGTGTTCTTCGTGCATGCGGAACTCGGTCGCATAAATAGCCAGCTGCATGGTTTCATTGTCGGTGGGAACGCGTACCAAGGTGCGATTTCCACCTTTCAGATTGGTGACAGCTTCAAAAAGAGATTCACTGATTTGTTTCAATGCGCCGATGGTGCGTAGAACGGGAACATCAAACAGTCGCTTGGCCGCTGTGTTGATGAGCTCAACTTTGCCGTCCTGATTAAAGGAGATGAGCCCAATGCCGATATGTTGTACCACGGTCTGCAGGTAGCGATAGCTCTCGTGTTTTTTAGCCCGTTCTTTTTTAAACTCTTCAATGACGCGGGAAAAAGCCTCGTTCAGTTCCGCAAATGAAGTGCCCAGCCCACGGTCGGTAAAGGTACGGGAAAAATCTGAGTAGCGAATGGAGTTCAGAAAGCGTGTTAGCTTCCGGTTGGTGCGCTCTACATATTTGATTAGTCGGTACACCTGAAAAACGATGACGAAAAAGAGCAGCGAGATGGTTACATAGTATTGCGTCTGAAATATCAGATATAGCCATAGAGCCAGCGTTACTGTCAAGAATGTAACCCGGAAGATGACGCCGATTCGAAAGTTTTTGATCATTGCTGCTACATTTTGATAGAACAGTTAGTTTTGCAGGCCGTATTTATCCATTCGCCGGTACAGCGATGCACGACTCAATCCCAGCTCATCGGCTGATTTTGAAATGTTGCCGTCGTGCTTCTCTAGGGCCTTCCGGATCACCGTTTTTTCTACTTCCTCCAGGTTGTAGTCATTAAAAACCATGGTTGGCTCGTCGTCGCCCATAGAGGTTAGTAGAAAATCCTCGGGTTGCAGTATGTTATTATCGGTCATAATCACGGCGCGTTCGACAGCGTGTTGTAGCTCTCGCACGTTGCCGGGCCAGCGATATTTTTTCAGCTTGTTGAGGGCCGGCTCGGAAAGCGTTTGAATATTCTTTTCGTACTTGCGGGTGTAATCATCCAGGAAGTGATCGGCTAGGAGCGGGATATCTTCGGTTCGCTTGCGAAGGGGCGGCAGCTGAATTTCAATTGTGTTGATGCGATACAGCAGATCCTGCCGAAACTCTTGATTTTGTACCATCTCCTGAATCGGTTCGTTGGTGGCGCAGATTAGGCGGATATCAATATTAATTGGCTTGTTGGAGCCGATGCGCATGATCTTGCGCGTCTCTATGGCCGACAAGAGTTTGGGCTGCAACTGCAGGGGTAGGTTGCCGATTTCGTCCAAAAAGAGGGTACCGCCGGAGGCAATTTCGAACCGCCCGGCTCGCGATTCTTTGGCATCGGTAAAGGCGCCCTTGGTATGGCCAAATAGTTCGCTCTCAAACAGGTTTTCGGGGATAGCGCCCATGTCCACGTTCATAAACACCTTGTCGCTGCGATCCGACCGGCGGTGCAGGGCGCGGGCGACCAGCTCCTTGCCGGTACCATTTTCACCGGTAATGAGCACATTGGCATCGGTCTTGGCCACCTTTTCGATGGTTTCAAACACTTTGTTCATGGCTGCACTGTGGCCGATGATATCCTGATAATGCTGGTCAATATAGGCGCTAAGTTGTTTTTGTTGTTTTTTTAGGACATCCACTTCGCGGCGCGATTGCGTAAGGTTTAGTGCTGAATGCACGGTGGCAAGCAGCTTTTCGTTCTGCCAGGGTTTGAGCACAAAATCGGTAGCGCCCATTTTTATGGCTTTAACGGCTTTTTCCACATCCCCATAAGCCGTAATTAACACGACAGCCAGCGAGGGATCTATTTCGAGTATCTTGTTGAGCCAGTGAAATCCCTCTTTGCCACTGCTTACATCCTCGGTAAAATTCATATCCAGTAGCACCACATCGTAGTTATTGTTTTTGATGAGGTTGGGAATTGATTTGGGGCTTTTTTCGGTGTCAACTTTTGTGACATGCTGTTTCAGAAAAAGCTTGGCCGCCTGTAGCACATCATTATCATCATCGACCACCAGTATATGTCCTTTCTTAATTTCTGTCATCCTCGATGGTTATCGAATTAAATATTATTAGCGTTAGGGTTCATGGTCACAATAGTTGTGCCAACAATTTGATACTAGAAAACAATCAAAAAAATACTTAGTCTAAGTCAGTACTCACTTTAATTATTAAACATCATTTCACTATGAAGTTAGTGTGGTCAAAAGTTCGGTTTGTGCTCGGTGCAGTGTTAATGCTTTTTGTACTTCAATCGTGCGCCAGCAGTGGTAACAGTGTAAGTAATAAAGGCGAAAAAATTTATAATAAAGATTTCAATTCGATGGTTGAAACGGTTGAATCGGCGATCAGAAACAGTAAAATGTCGATCGAAACCTCTCAGCAATCGCAAAATCCCCAAACACTGACTATCATTGTAAGCGAAAGAGCCCAAATGAGAGGAAAGTCAGTGCAGCGCCGCCAAGGTGAGGTGCGTGTGATTAAGGTAGGTGAAAATAAAACCAAAGTGCGTATTACCAATCCCGACTACCATTATTCTGTACCGGAAGACAGCAGAACAGATTATCAACGAGTTATTTTAAATCGTATTGATTCGATGCTCAAGAAAAGGGGATAAGTGTTCGAAAACGGACATCTCCTGTTTGCATTTGTACAGTCCTCTCTGTTAGCCACCCCGTTTGTTTTGGGCTGGGCGCTGTTTTTGGGTTTGGCATAATGATTGATTACTTCTTATTGAACAATTTTTAAAGATTCAGATCAGCTAATGGCCGAACACAACAAAGATCGTATCTCCAGCTCTGGGATGGACAAGAAAATTGAGAAGAAAACCTGGACCCCAAAACGTATTGCCATGATTGTTGGGGGTGTTGCCATCCTTGCGCTGTTTTTCTACAGCTTTGTATTTATGGATATGCGCTCCACGCTCAACGTGGACCGGGAAAAGTTGACCATTAGTACGGTACAGGAGGATTCGTTCCAAGAATTTATTCAGGTTACCGGTACGGTACAGCCTATTCAGACGATCTATCTTGATGCCATTGAGGGGGGCGTAGTCGAAAATATCTACCGCGAATCGGGCTCAATGGTTGAAAGAGGGGATACCATTTTGAGCCTTTCCAACTCTGATCTGCGCCTGCAGGTGCTGCAACAGAGCTCGTCTATTTACGATCAGATCAACCAAACGAGAAACTCAAGACTCAATATTGAGCAGAACTCCCTGAGCCTGAAAGAGCGGCTGGCCCAGGCCGAAAATCAGCTTAAGGTGGCGAAGTCTAATTTTAACCGACAGAAAAAGCTGCATGAGCAGGATCTGATTGCCGAGCAGGATTTTCTGGAGACCAAAGAGAATTACCAGTATCAGAAAAAACGGTATAACCTGATTTATGAGTCGTTCAAGCAGGATTCCATAAAGTCGGAGCAGCAGCTCCAGCAGATCGACCAGTCGCTGGATCGTATGTGGCGGAGCCTGGAGGCTGTGCAGAGCATCTTGGATCGGTTGGTGGTAACGGCGCCTATATCGGGACAGCTTTCCACGATTGAGCTAAATCCGGGGCAGTCAATATCGTCCGGTGAACGTATCGGTCAGGTGGACATCCTGGATAACTACAAAATTCGTGTGAGCATTGATGAGTACCACTTGTCTCGCATTACAAAAGGTTTGCAGGGTTCATTTGAATTTAATGGCGAAACGCATGAACTCAAGATCACCAAAGTGTATCCGGTGGTTGAGAACGGGCAGTTCCAGGTAGATATGGAATTTGTTGATGAGGTGCCATCGGGCTTGACGCGTGGGCAAACGGTGCGCATACGCCTGGAGCTTAGCGATTCTTCACAAGCGCTGCTACTGGCCCGCGGTGGATTTTATCAGACGACCGGGGGAAACTGGGCTTACAAAATCAGCGAAGATGGAGAACAGGCCGTACGCACCAATATACAGCTGGGCCACCAGAATCCGGATTATTTCGAGGTACTGTCGGGACTGGAGCCCGGCGATAAGGTGATTACCTCCAGCTACGACACCTTTGGCGATAATGAGGTATTGAACTTGGAGTAGCAGCTTTCCGCAATTAGTTGTTAGCTGTCAGTTTTGACTTTTTTAAGTAGTGAAAAGAGCATGCGTTTAATTTCTGTTACATTGTTATTTAGTTCTTTTGTTTATTGCTGGTAATGAATCCCAAATATTCGGAAAGAATGATTTGGGACTCTAGCTCTGATGCTGATCCAAAGGCGATATTTAAGAATCTAGCAAATTGGGGTTGAGGGTTTCTTCCACATCCTTCAGCAATATTTGAAGGGATGGAAGAGGCCGATCGTCGCATTTGACTGGTCAGTCCGTACTGTTCATCATTGGGAAATTGATCTGTCGATTGATAAATATTTAGGGTTAACTGATGTGCTTTTTCCCAAACGGAAAGTTTTTCAAAGTCTCTCATGACGAAAATGATTTTTAATGTTGATTGCTGACAGCTGAAAACTGACTGCTTTTAATAATAAGACCGCTAAAATTGAATGATCTTACAAAGTTTTTAAAAATTGACCATCAACAAATAGGATAGCTATGATTAAGACCAAAAACCTCAAGAAAGTTTACACCACCGAAGAGGTGGAAACGACGGCTCTCAATAATGTGAACCTGGAGATCAACGAAGGAGAGTTCTGCGCAATTATGGGACCCTCAGGGTGCGGAAAATCGACGCTGCTCAATATCATGGGTTTGCTCGATAATCCCACCGAGGGAGAGTACCACTTCTTGGATTATGAAGTGTCCAACAAATCTGAGCGCGAGCGGGCCAAGCTACGCAAAGGAAACATTGGCTTCGTCTTTCAGAGCTTTAACCTGATTGATGAGCTCACCGTTTTCGAAAATGTGGAATTGCCGCTGTTGTATCTGGGAGCTTCCGCCGAGGAGCGCAAAGAAAAGGCCGAAGCCGCCTTGGAACGCATGAGTATGATGCACCGCCGCAACCACTTTCCGCAGCAGCTTTCCGGTGGTCAGCAGCAGCGTGTAGCTATCGCAAGGGCTGTAGTTGCTGATGCCAAGCTGATTCTGGCCGATGAGCCGACTGGTAATCTCGATTCCGATCACGGGGATGAAGTGATGAAACTACTGGCCGAACTCAATGAGCAGGGTACCACTATTGTGATGGTAACCCACTCTCCTCACGATGCCGACTACGCCCGACGGGTGATTCACCTGTTTGACGGTCACGTAGTCACCGAAAATATGCAGGAAGGATTCCATGTTTAACGATAATCAGCTGTCGGTTATCAGCTCTCAGATAAATACGAGTTGCTGATGAACTGACTGCTGACAGCTGAAAACTGAGAGCTATGCTCAAAAACTACATCAAGATTGCGTGGAGAAATATTACGAGAAACAAGGGATATGCCCTGATTAACATCCTTGGATTGGCGGTGGGACTGGCCTGCTGTATTTTGATTGCCCAGTATGTTCAGGATGAGCTGAGCTATGACAACTTCCATAAAAAGCCGGTTTATTTTGTTGGCAAAGAGAGTTCTTTTGGGGGTAATTCCAGGAAAAGTATGTCCACATCACTTCCGCTGGGACAAGCATTAGTGAACGAGATTCCCGAAGTAGAAAATTACGTGCAGATGACGTGGCCGGGCAGTGGAAGCGTAAGTACGGACGGGGAAAACTTTACCGAAGAGGATCGTATCCTGAATGCCAGTTCTGCGTTTTTTGAGGTATTTAAGTTTTCGTTGAAAGTAGGAAATCCCGACAGAGTCTTGGAGCAGCCCAATTCGGTAGTGATTACCGAGGAGGTGGCCAGAAAATACTTCCCCGGTGAAAATCCGGTTGGTCAAACGCTCACTATTCAGAGATACGGTGAAAATGTGTATACGGTGACCGGAGTAGCTAAGAATGTAACTCAAAACAGTTACCTGGATTTTGATGTGGTTGGTACGCTTGGCTCTCTGCAAACCGTTAAGGATAAAAAAGGCCAGGATGCCTGGGGTGCCAGTATGTTCCATACTTTTGCCTCGCTGAAAGAGGGGACCGATGCAGATTTTGTTGAATCAAAATTAGCTTCAGTGGCCGATAATCATTTCGATGAAGAGAGAAAAGTTTCTTTTTTCTTTGTCCCTGTTTCGGATTTATATATCTCAGATCTGGTATCCCGATCCGGTTTTAAGGGCGATATGAAATACATTTATATCTTTAGTGCTATTTCCCTGTTCATCCTGATTATTGCTTGTATCAACTACATGAACCTGGCTACGGCTCGGGCGGCGCAGCGTTCTCACGAGGTGGGTATTCGCAAGACTGTGGGCGCCGACCGCTGGCAGGTAGCGCGACAGTTTTTGGGAGAAGCAGTTATCATCAGCCTGTTTTCGTTTGTGATTGGTTTAGTGATTGCCGAACTGGCTCTGCCAATCTTTAATCAAATTTTTGACAAAGAACTTGAGCTGTTTTTCCAAGGGAATGTGGGTTTCCTGCTTTCTTTGTGTGGATTGGCCATTTTGGTTGGATTGATATCGGGCAGTTATCCTGCTTTTTATCTTTCCGGATTCCAGCCGCACCGTATTATCAGTGAGCAACTTTTTGGTCGCAAGCCATCCGCCGGGCTCCGAAAAACGCTGGTCGTTTGTCAATATACGGTAACTGTGGCTCTGCTGATTGGTACTATCGTTGTTTTTAAGCAACTGCAATTTACACAGTCGAAAGATTTGGGATTTAATGAAGAGCAGGTGATTGTTGTGCCGATGCGGGGTGATCTGACATCAAAACACGATGTACTAAAGCAAGAGCTCCAGAAAAATCCAGATATTCCGAGTGTTACGGCTACTTCGGCAGTACCTTCTGGATACAATACGCGTTATGGACTGCCCTTCGATCCCAGTCAGCCTGATCGAGAAGTTAGTTTTTATGGGTTGTTTGCTGATCCGAATTACGTGGAAACGCTGGGTATGAAGATGGCCGCCGGTCGCTTTTTTGAAGAAGGACGCTCAGATGATAGTACTGTTGTAATAAATGAATCAGCAGTCGATAAACTGGGATGGGAGTCAGCGCAAAAAGCTGTAGGAAAACAGCTTACCCATGGTGAAGTAATAGGTGTTATTAAAGATTTTCATTTTTCTTCACTGAGGGAGAAGATTGACGGTATTTATATCAGGCCAGAACGTCCCGAAGATTCACCGTTTGCATCGTATAATCAGATTGCGGCGCGGTTACATCCTGAAAAGATCGACCAGTCAATTGATTACATCAGGAGCAAATGGGAGTCGCTTGCCGGTGATCAAACGTTTAGCTATTCTTTTTTGGATCAAAAATTTGAGGAAATGTACCGCACTGAGCAGCGGTTAAGCCAGGTATTTATCACCTTTTCAGTTATTGCGATCGTGATTGCTTGTCTTGGATTGCTTGGCTTGGCGGCCTATTCAGCCGAAAGGCGCACGAAAGAAATTGGTATCCGCAAAGTGATGGGTGCTACCGTTACCAATATTGTGACGTTGTTAAGCAAAGATTTTGTAAAACTGGTGGTTTTGGGATTTGTGATTGCTGTTCCTATCGGCTGGTATGCAATGAATAAGTGGCTGCAGGATTTTGCCTACCGGATTGAGATAAATGCCGGCGTATTTCTGCTGGCCGGAGGTGCTGCTCTTGTAATTGCGTTTTTGACAGTAAGCTGGCAGGCAACACGGGCAGCATTGGCTAATCCGGTGGACAGCCTGCGAAGTGAATAATAATCAGCAATTAGCTGAAAACTGACAGCTATGATTAAAAATTACATCAAGATTGCATTTCGGAACTTGAAAAATAATAAGGTTGATTCTTCAATTAGTATTGGGGGTTTAGCCATAGGTATAGCCTGCTGCTTATTATTGATTACTTTTGTGAGATTTGAATGGTCGTTCGATGAGTTTCACAAGAAAGGCGATCGGATATTTATGGTGTATTCCTCCTATGAGAATTCAAATACAGGTGAAATATCTAAAAATTCACCTACGCCCTATCCACTAGCTTCATTCTTGGAGTCTAATGTTCCTGAGTTTGAACAAGTTATTCGGTATCGCAGTGAAGGGGCAGAGGTAAAAATTGAAAATCAGTATATACTCCAGAGAAATATTGTTCAGGCAGAACCCGAATTTTTGCAGATGTTTAGCTTTCCATTAATCAAAGGGAATCCCAAAACTGCACTTGATAGTCCAAATAAAATTGTGCTCACACAACATAAAGCCCGACAAATATTTGGCACCCGAGATGTAATAGGAAAAACAGTTACGCTTAAAGGGCGGGGCAAAGAAGAATTGTTTACTGTAACGGGGGTGTTAGAAAACATTCCCAGTACTTCCAGTTTCGATTTTGAATATATACTGCCGTTCGAAAATAATCTGATGCGAATGAGGGAAGATATGCGGCAAAATTGGTTTGTAGCTGGATCGGAAACCTATGTAATGCTAAATGAAAATGTAGATGCAGTTGAGGTTGAAAAAAAGTTACAACAAAACTTAGGTGATGCAGTACCTGAAGCGTATCGTGAGCGAAACACCATGCATTTATTGTCCTTGCAAGAAATGTATTTAAGTCCCGAACTTAGTAGTCATTCACGAAAATCCAGCAATCCTCTTTATAGCTGGATACTGGCATGTGTTGCATTTGTCGTATTAATCATTGCCGCTATCAACTTTATGAGTCTTACCCTCAGTCGGGCCAGTCGGCGATCTGGTGAAATAAGTATCCGAAAGGTGGTAGGAGCTGCACGAGATGACCTTGGCGTACAATTTATCGGGGAAGCTTTTTTGATTTGTCTGATTGCTTTTGTGCTGGGAGGAGTTGTTGCCGAGCTTGCCATGCCTTGGTTCAGTGCACTTATAGATAAACCGCTATCGTTGAATTTGCTGAATACACCTGTTTCGTGGGCCGTGGTATTCTTACTTCTTGTAATGGCTACTCTGATTACTGGTGTTTATCCGGCATGGGTATTAGCCCGCCAAAAAATTGTTACTGGCTTGGTATCGCGAACAACAAGTGGTAAGACACCAGTCGTTGTAAAAGGGTTAGTAGTAGTACAGTTTGCACTTGCAATTACATTCTTATCATCTGCATACATTATGTACAGCCAGATGAGTTTTATTTCTACAAAAGATTTAGGGTTTAATCCCGAAAATCTCGTGGATATTGAGATGAGCCTTACAAATCCTGAAAAGGGAGCCAAGATATTTAATACCTATAGTCGGCAGGCAATGCAGTTGTCTGGGGTGCAGTCTGTTACTTCTATTTATGGTCAGTTGGGCAACAGTTCCATGAGTACGTCTCTGGTTACGGATTCGCTTAGAACAAGTGTAAATGTAGAAATTATTGATGAACACTTTATCGAAACAATGCAAATTGATCTTATAGAGGGTCGGTCATTTACCGAAGAACGCCCGTCTGATTTCAAAAATGGGGTACTGCTAAATCGAGAAGCAGTGGAAATGTTTGGGTGGCAAAATCCTATAGAAAAGAAGATACGACAGTCCAAGTACAAAACCTTCCTGGATGGGAAAGAAGTAATTGGTGTGGTAGAGAACTATCATTATCGGCCGCTCTACTATCAGGTTAAGCCGTTAATATTCGTTCACCGTTCGGTTGAAGGATACGGGACAGTATATATGCGAACACGAATTGCTGAAAATAGAACAGCAAAAACAATTAATAAGCTGAAAAGTATTTGGCAGGAAATGGATTTAGCGCAGCCTTTTAATTATTCATTTGTCAACAATTTGGTAGACCAGCAGTACGAAAATCAGCAGCGGTGGAAAAATATCATTCAGCTGGCGTCTGTTGTTGCTATAGCTATTGCCTGTTTTGGCCTCTTCGGATTAATAAGCCTGGCTGCACAACGTCGTATCAAAGAAATTGGTATCCGAAAAGTTTTTGGTGCCACCGTTTCCAATATTGTAACATTGCTTAGCAAAGATTTCCTAAAGCTTGTAGCGCTGGGCTTTGTGATTGCCGTGCCCATTGCCTGGTATGCAATGCATCAATGGCTGGCCGATTTTGCCTACCGGATTGAGATACGTGTGGGGGTATTTTTAATAGCCGGAGGGGCTGCTTTTTTGATTGCATTGTTGACAGTAAGCTGGCAGTCGGCACGGGCAGCTTTGGCCAATCCCGCAGAAAGTTTGCGAAGTGAGTAAGAACGTGTTGAAGTGGTAACGTGCGCACGTTTCACCTCAACACATAAACACATTTTATGCTATGCTCAAAAATTACATCAAGATTGCCTGGCGGAACTTAATTAGAAACAGGGCCTATTCGCTAATTAACGTACTTGGCTTGGCGGTTGGGATTGCCAGTTGCCTGCTAATTTTCCTATTTATCCAAGATGAGTTGAGCTACGATGAGTACCATAAAAACTCCGATCGTTTGTATCGGGTATATCGTAGTGCTGAATATCAGGGAGAGAAAGAGAAAACGCTAGCCACATCTAACTTACTGGGACCAACGCTGGAAAAAGAAATTCCAGAAGTATCTGGTTATATGCGTCTGAGTAATAAGTGGTTGAACGTGATGGTAGAGGAGGGAAAACAAAAATACAAGGAGAGTAAATTCTTTTTTGCTGATCCATCCATCTTTGAAATGTTCAGTTTTAAATTATTAAAAGGGAATCCGGATAACGCCCTGGATCGGCCTTTTACCGTAGTGATTACCGAAAATATGGCCCACAAATATTTTGGGGATGCCAATGCTATCGGCAAAACGCTGACCATTCGTGGCTCATGGGGAGCTGATGATTATGAAGTGACGGGTGTGATGGGCAATATCAGGCACGATTCCCATTTTTCGTTCAACTTTTTAACCTCTATGCAGACGCTGCGTTCTAAAACACCGGATGGGAGTGATTTTGCCAGTTGGTATCACATTGGTAGCTACACCTATGTAATGCTGGAATCGGGTGTAAAGTCTTCTAATCTAACCAATGATCTCAATAAGTTTGTTAAACGTCATTTTGACGGAAAGCGAGCTTCTTTTATGCAGTATAAATTACAACCCATCACCGATATTCATCTATACTCTCATTTTGAGGAAGAAATCGAGCCGAACGGTGACATTCGGTATCTGTACATTTTCGGGAGTATAGCTCTTCTTATTCTGATTATTGCCGGAATCAACTACATGAATTTGGCTACGGCACGCAGTGCAGACCGGGCCATGGAGGTGGGTATTCGGAAGACACTGGGCGTCGATCGGAAACGGCTGATTGGCCAGTTCTTGAGCGAATCATTTGTGTTCTGTCTTATATCACTTGTATTGGGACTGCTGTTTGCAGAGATCATGCTACCCTATTTTAACAGTCTGACAGGCAAGCCTCTGAGTCTTGACATACTTGACCCACAATTACTGCTGGCTATACTTGCTGTTCTTTTATTAGTGGGGATATTGGCAGGACTTTACCCAGCCTTCGTATTGTCTGGTTTTAATCCCCGTGAAGTGTTTAGCGGGGCCGTAGGAGGTCGGAAGAAATCGAACCTCAGAAATGCGTTGGTGGTTTTTCAGTTTGCAATTTCTATTGTCCTGATTGCTGGCACCCTTGTTATTAATAATCAAATGGACCATGTCCGCAATAAACGTTTGGGTTTCAATCAGGAGCAAGTTCTTACCCTATCCACAGCGGCCGGCAGGGAGTTCAAGAAAAATTACAATGCTTTTAAAGACCGTTTACTCAGTTATCCCGATATCAAAAGTATAACTCATATAAACCTTCCGATACCCACCGAGCACGAGGTTAAACTCTCGCTCACCCCACAGGGTAAAAAGAAAAGCTTAAAGGTTAGCAATTTTTCGGTTGGCAAAAATTTTGTCAAAACACTGCAGGTACCGCTGAAAAAAGGCATGAGTTTGTCTGATTTATCAGCCGATACAATGTCCGATAATATCCCGGTACTAATTAACGAAGCGGCGGCTCAGGAATGGGGGTGGCAAGAGCCGTTGGGCAAAACTATAGACGGGTTTTCTCCAAAGTTTAAGGTAGCAGGCGTAGTAGGCAATTTTCACTACCGTTCTTTGAAAACAAAAATTGGTCCTTTGGTGCTTTGGCCAAACAGTTACTCCGTCAGAAATGTTATGATCAGGATTGGCAAAGGGAAGATATCAGAAACGATGTCACGGATCGAAGAAGCTTGGGATGAGATGGGGCCTGGTACGCCAATGAATTACAGCTTTGCTGATGATCGGTTTGATGCGATGTACAAATCCGAAGACCGGCTGGCAATGATATTTGGCAGCTTCTCAATTTTGGGCATTGTTATCGCCTGTCTTGGATTGCTTGGCCTGGCGGCCTACACAGCCGAACGCCGTACCAAAGAAATTGGGGTCCGCAAGGTGATGGGAGCAACCGTCACCAATATTATCACGTTGCTGAGTAAGGATTTTATGAAATTAGTACTGCTGGGATTTGTGATTGCAGTGCCCGTTGCCTGGTATTCAATGCATCAGTGGTTAACCGACTTTGCCTATCGAATTGAGATAGGTGCGGGGGTATTTATAATAGCCGGAGGTGCTGCTTTTTTGATTGCGTTACTCACAGTAAGCTGGCAGGCGGCAAGGGCTGCTGTGGCCAATCCTGTCGAAAGTTTGCGTACCGAATAGAACGCCAACTGTTAAAAATTTGGGCTATGCAAAAAAAGTTGTACCTAATTCTTATGGTCTTGCTTCTTATCAGTGTTGACTCCAAAGCACAATATAAAATTGGAGATATCACGGTTGAGTCCCTTCACGAGGTTTTCAAACCAGGAAATACCGACCTCTGGAAAGGTGCTAAAGAAAATAGAGGCTACGTATTTGATGATACTAAATCGGCTATTTGGCAGGCAACACCGTTATCGGGCTTGATTCTGCATGACGACCTTAAACGAGCAAATTTTATTGCTCATAAAAATCCCAAAGCGGTGATTAATAAGGTTCGTAGACAGCTCAATCAATATTTCGGAAAATTCGAGGAGGTAAAGATTGGCAATCCGGTGACATTAGCCGGAGGTGGTAAAGTGAAAATGTCGAAATGGGTTCATCAAATTAATGACAATTTCTATGAGATCTTACTGGGGAAATTGAATAAGAAAACTGTGATTTTGATTATTAAGCAGAAGGAAAGTTGAGAAACTGACCCTGAAACTTGTCGGCAAGGGCTGCTCTGGCCAATCCGATGGATACCCTGCGAAGTGAGTAGCAGGCGTGAAACGTGGGACCTCAGACGTTTTAGAAACTTTTTTTCGCTTCTCACCCTTGCCGTTTCATCATATTGGCCGTCTGCGAATTACGCGTAAATCCATCCGGGCGGTATTCGCGTGGTGTTTTCATAGCCAATCGTTCAAAAGAGAAATATCCAAACTGTGTAGCACCATAGGGTTCGAGGATTTTCCCATTCTTATCCACGGTAATGGAATGTTCATTGAGCTCCAGGGAGGAAGTTTGTACGCCAGCGTTTGTCCAGGTTGCTGACGAAGATCTCGGGCATCTCATAGACAACAGTGGGGCAATTTTAAATCCAAGGTTTGGTTTGCGTTGGGACCGACGATGATTTCAAGCACTTTTCGTTTGTATCCGATGATTGAGATCACAAGGCGATGGCAGCCGCTGGGGATATTGGCAAGGCGGTAGCGTCCGTCGAGATTAGTGGCTTATTGGTCTCTTCATTTGTAATTCTTCCGGTGATCGTGCCCTTAGCTCGCAGCTCTTCTGGCTTTCCCAAAAGAGAGAGGAATGCAAACAGCAGTATGATTGAGATCCTGCGTATGATTTATCTCCATGCAACGATTGGCATTGTTAAGGAAAAAACAAGTTACAATAAGTTCGTTAAAATAATCTACTTAAATTGCCAAACACTTGATTTTCAGGTCTCTGTCCGATTTCGTACAGTGGCTGTTTCATATCGTACAGCAGATTGTTTTAAATCCTTTTTTACACCGCCCAAAGCCACTCTTGGTAATTGGTATGATTGTTGGATGAATAACGTTGTAACGTATTTAGGTATTAACGTGCTCTTTTGCTAGACGACCTTAACACTTAATACTTTAATGTGTAAAGATATTACATCATGCTTAAAAACTACATCAAAATAGCTTGGCGTAATCTGCGAGCCCGAAAAACGTACACTGCAATCAATATTATTGGTTTAGCAGTCGGCCTAGCCGCATGTTTTTTAATCGGATTATATGTGCAGGATGAGTTGTCCTATGATGAATTTCACCCCAAGCAGATCGTACGTATCGCGTGCTGCGCGAATTTGATATGCCTGACCTTCACACAACTATTGCAACCACCCCCTCTGCCTTGGCGCCAACTGTAAGTCAAGCATTGTCTGGCGTTAATAAGGTTGTACGGGTGCAAGAAGCCAATCCCGTAATTCAGTATCGAGATAAGAAATTTGTAGACGACAATCCCTATTAGGGAAAGGGCATCACCAGTTACGATGATGCCCTTCGGGGATGGATGGGACAAGTCTGTTAACCGTCACGATCGCGGTTTCCACGTCGACTACGTTTTTGTTTTGAGTCGTCTGAATTGCGCTTTCGATCTCTGTCAACATTACCACGGTTGTGCTTCTGTTTCTGGTTGATGTTGCCGCGGCTACGGGTTTGGTTATCGCGGTTCTGTCTTACCCGCTTTTTACGGCTGTCCCGTTTTTTGATGGTTCTATCGCTGCGGTTTGTAGAGCGGTTTATCCAGGATTTTAACTGTGACTTGACGCCGCGCCTGATACGCTTAGATCGCTTTCGCTCGACTTTATTGGGATCGTGGGAGATCGATCTTCGATTTCTTTTTTTAGCATCCTGCAGCTTGTGGCGGTACCCTTGAATACGCTTTTTAAATCGTCGTTCAACATTGCGGGAGCTGTAATAGTCGTCGTGCTCTCGGCGGTAAGAGCGTTGGTTCATCCACTTGCGATACTTCTTAACATGCACGTGGGCACGGTATTGCCATCGCGGAGGCAGGAGGTGTTCCGGCGCTTTCAGGAAGGCCAGCGACAACCCCTCCAGCCAAATTTGGACGGCCAGCGTAGGTGCATAGTAGTCGTCATAGCCAAACCGGTGGTTACGATACCAGTGATAGCCCCGCAGCCGAATGAGTAGTTCGCGATCCCGAAAACCATCTCGATAGCCCGCCCGGTAGGCATTAATGTTTCGGATGATATCAACAAGCGAAGGGCCATAGAAATACTCGTCGTTGACTCCATCCATGTAGCCTTGCAGGTAAACTGATTCGTAGGAGTCCGCATAAGGGCGGTAGGTATTCACATCCAGCTGAAAATGAATGAACGGTCGGAAAGACTGGTAGCTTATTTCGATATGTGTGTTTTGGGCTACCAGCGGAGTATTCAGCAGCATTACAAATCCGAGTACAAGTAGTAGCTTTCGTAACATGGGAACCTCCTGCGCTTTGTTATAAGAGATTACTTACTAGATATCGAATCGCGCGCAGGCTGCCAATAACATAAACATGTGTGGCATGATCATGCGAGATAGATCCACCGATAATCGAAAATTGCGACTGCAATTGGGAACTCTATTACATTGGTATGCCTTCCAAAGGTACAATCCCGTTTGCTTCAAAACTCAAAAGCCACAACTGATTTCGTGCGGTCACGTATAACGATTGCATTTTTCAGCGGTTTGTTGCTCGTTGCCGGTATGTTAGTGCCCCGCACTATGGAGTCCAGATCGCTGACTTTGGCTGACTCACTGTCACTCTCAGAGATCCAGCATCGCGCCTCGTCCATCAATTCCCTTTCGAGCCTGCTAATCCAGCAGAAGGGTCAGCTCCTTAGTGCCACATATTACAACGGTCTTTCCCAGGGGGAGACCACCAACCTCAAATCAGCTTCCAAAAGTATCATCTCGCTACTTGCTGGCATCGCCATTGATAAGGGATACATCGAAAGTCTCGACCAGACAATCGAGCCGTACTTCAAAAACTATTTTGCCGCCCATCCCGACTCGGTAAAAGAAAGTATCACGCTTAAGGATTTGATTACCATGCGGACGGGACTTGAGACCACAAGTTTTCACAATTACGGACGGTGGGTCACCAGTGATAACTGGGTGCGGTTTGCATTGGATCAACCCATGGAAGGACGTCTCGGTGGTGATATGGCCTATAGTACCGGCACGTCGCATTTGCTGTCGGTGATTCTGACAAAAGCCACCGGTATGAGTACCAAAGCTTTTGCTGAAAAGTACCTGTTTGAGCCGATGGATATTGAGGTCGGCGGCTGGGATCGTGATCCCCAGGGGTATTACATGGGCGGCAATAATTTGGCCTTGTCGCCACGTGATATGTTAAAAATTGGCCAAATGATTCTTGACGACGGTATTTATCAGGGGCAACGTGTTATTTCCAGTCAGTGGCTACAAGACTCATTCCGAACTTACACCCGCAGCAATTACAACCCTTACAACTATGGGTATATGTGGTGGAAGAAGCCGGTGGGGCAGTATCAAGTGCACTTTGCTTGGGGCTATGGCGGGCAATATATTTTTATGATTCCTGCGCTTGACGCCGTCGTAGTGATAACCGGTTCGCTCAGGTACGCCTCTCAGTCTCGATCCTATAGAGATCCCGTATTTTCGTTGCTTCGCGAAGATATCATTCCCATGCTCCAGGAAAGGTTGGACAATTAGATTAATTTTTTTTAATAAAACCTTAAATATGTAACAATCTGGGTTCCAACTACTCTTCTTTATTAATCATCAGAGAACAAAAATGTCTTTAGGGACACTGCGCAGTTTTACTGAAATGCTATGCTTAGAAATTATTTGAAGGTTGCTTTGCGCAATCTAAAAAAGTGCAAAGGATTTGCATTCATTAATGTATTGGGGTTGGCAATTGGTATCGCCTGTTGTCTGCTGATAGCGGTTTATGTGTTCCATGAGCTTAGCTACGATCAGTTTCATGAGCACGCTGACCGTATCTATCGCGTGACACAGACGACAGAGACCTCATCCAAAACAGAAAAAGGGGCTACCACGCCATTCCCAGTAGGCCCTACGCTGCAAAGTGATTTTCAAAGCCAAATCGCCAAAACCGTACGGCTTTTCGATATGCAGGAAGAGGTGCGCACGATCCAGAATACCCAAACCGACGAGTCTTTTCGTGTGGATGATTTTTACGTGGCCGATTCCACCTTTTTTGACGTGTTTAGCGCCAAATTGCTTCAGGGTAATCCAGACGAAGTGCTCAATGACCCTCGCTCGGCAGTGATAACGAAAGAACAGTCCCAGCGTTTTTTTGGGGATGAAAATCCAATTGGAAAACAGCTGACTTTCAAAGGATCCGAAGAATTTACCGTTACCGGGGTCATGGAAGCGCTGCCGGCCACCTCGCACTTTAGCGTGGATATGCTGGTTTCGTTTAACAGCCTGCCCAAGATTTACGGTTCAGATGCATTTATGAAGCGCTGGTTCTGGAATCCCTGCTGGACCTATGTACTGCTCGAGGAAGGCGTCGAAGCGAAAGATCTTGAGCGACAACTACCCGGCTTTGTGGATAAGAACTATGCCAATCGTGAGGATGGGGAAACGGTATCACTCGGCCTGCAAAAGCTGACCGATATTCATCTCTATTCCGATCTCGACCTCGAGATGGAAGCAAATGGATCCATTTTTTACGTCTACCTGTTTTCGGCCGTGGCCGTACTCATTCTGCTGGTTGCCTGCATTAACTTTATGAATTTGAGTACAGCGCGATCGGCTGAGCGTGCCCGGGAGGTAGGCATGCGCAAGGTGCTCGGTGCAGACCGCAGTCAGTTATTCGGGCAATTTATTGGCGAATCTTTTGTGATGACATTGCTGGGTTTTGTACTGGCGATCGGCTTTGTCTATCTGGGTATGCCATGGTTTAGTGAGTTTCTGGACAAACAGCTGAGTATCAACTTCTTGGGAAGTATCGAGGTTGTAGCTGCGCTATTGGGCCTGTTTCTGCTGGTTGGGTTGCTGTCAGGATTGTACCCGGCGCTGTATCTCTCGGGCTTTAGTCCCACTGCCATTATGCATGGAGCAAAAGGGACGAACAGCAGGAGTAGTGGTCGCTTCTTCCGGAAGGGGCTGGTCGTGTTTCAGTTTACGCTGTCTGTAATACTGATTATTGGTACTATCGTAGTTTACCTGCAGCTGCAGCACATGCGAAACAAAGATCTGGGATTTGACCAAGAGCGCATCGTAGTGATGCCTATTACGCAAACTTTAATTGCCTGGGAGTTTGAGCAGTTCAAAAACAAGGCCCTGTCGAACTCGCATATACTTGAGGTGACGGGAACCAGCAAAGTGCTGGGATCCGAAAGCCAGGTGTTTGCAAAGTATTCGCCAGCCAATCAGCCTGACGCACCTCCAACAAATATGACACTGGAAGTGACGCATGACTTTATTGAAACCTACAATATTCAGCTATTGGCCGGCCGCAGCTTTGAACCTGACCGCAAGACTGATCCGGACCAATCTATATTGATTAATAAGTCGATGTTGCGGCAGATTGAGGCGGAAACCCCACGGCAGGCGCTGGGAAAACAGTTTTACTTTACGACTTCCGACGGCAAGCGCGAATCCTATACCGTAATTGGAGTGGTGGATAACTTCAACTACACGTCCATAAAAAAAGAGATTTCTCCGCTGGTGATAAAGCTTATACAGGGCGTGCGTCCTACAGTGCGCAATATCGAATATGCGGCCGTTCGACTGGCGCCGGGTGGTATTGAGCAGGGACTCAGTCATCTCAAAAAAGTTTGGAATGAGGTAAATGATATCGATCCGTTTACCTATTCATTTTATGATGAGAAACTGCAAAAGATTTATGCCTCCGAGAAGAAAATGAGTAATGTGGCAGGATTGTTTTCGGTGCTCTGTATTTTTGTAGCGTGCCTGGGTCTTTTTGGGCTGGCCTCATTTACGGCCTCCAAACGCACGAAAGAAATCGGTATCCGGAAGACACTGGGAGCCACTGTCCCCAATATCCTGGCACTTCTTTCCAAGGATTACCTCAAGCTGGTGGTACTAGCCAACGTGATAGCTTGGCCAGTGATTTATTACTTGTCTGTGCAATGGCTGCAAAACTTCCCCTATCGCATTAGCTTGGGCTGGAACTTGGCCGGCATATTTTTGGCAGTGGGATTTGCGAGTCTGGTTATCTGCATTGTAACCGTTAGCTACCAGTCGCTTCGGGCCGCACTTATCAATCCCATCGATAGTATCCAGCAGGAATAATTTCTAGACTTTTTAAACCCCCAGGGTTTTACAAAGGTTGCTAAATTTGATAGTTGTTAGCATTTGTGAAACCCTGGGGGTTTGTAAAAAACCACTGCTGAAATAATCCTAAAAAAATCTTATTTAAACCCATGCTTTATGATTATCAACAGATAAGGTTTTACCGATGAAACGACTACTTGTTATTCTACTTGCGGCCATAATGTTTGTGGGATGTCAATCTGAATCACCGCAGACGCCCACTATAGAATATGATGTTCGATTCCCCGCAGCTAATCACAACGAAGCTGAAATCACACTTACGCTTGAAAATCTGCTGCCGGGACCCACAAAGATTTCTATGAGCCGAACGTCGCCCGGTCGATACGCACTGCACGAGTTTTCCAAGAATGTGTATAACGTCTCTGCAGTAGATGGGAAAGGTGACACGCTGGAAATCTACCGTCCCAATCTGCACAACTGGACCGTTCGTGGTCATGACGGGACTATCAAATTTAAGTACACGCTCTATGGCCGTCATGCTGATGGCACATACACCGGCATTAATGAGCAGCATGCACACCTGAACATGCCGGCTACTTTTGCCTGGGTACGAGATCTGCCCGATACTCCAGTCAAAGTGCAGTTTCATCCGCCGCAGGGAGCCGACTGGGATGTTGCTACCCAACTGCAGCCAACGGATGATCCCTATACATTTACCGCACCTGATTACTATTACTTTTTGGACAGTCCCACCGAGCTAAGCAACTTTATGATGACTAGTTGGGATGCGCCACAGGATACCACCGGTCTAAAAATTCGGCTGACTGTGCATCACAACGGGACGAAAGAGCAGGTTGAGCGCTACACCGATATGGCCCAACAAGTTGTAGCCGAGCAGGTTGCCGTATATGGTGAACCCGCTGACTATGATTACGATACCTATACCTTTATCGCTGATTATTTGCCTTATGTGTATGGCGATGGAATGGAACACCGCAACTCCACCATCCTTACCAGCCGAACGCCGCTCGAAGGCGACGGCGCTTTGCAGAATCTGGGGACTTTATCGCATGAATTCTTTCACAGCTGGAGTGTCGAGCGGCTGCGTCCCAAAGCGCTGGAGCCCTTCAACTTTATGGAAGCAAATGTAACAGGTACGCTCTGGTTCGCGGAGGGATTCACCAGCTATTACGATGACCTGTTTATCCGGCGAACAGGTCTCATTTCGAATGAAAAATATGCCAACGACTGGGCGGGTACGTTGAACTATGTGCTCAATTCACCGGGCAACCAGTATTACAACCCCATTGAGATGAGCATGCAGGCACCTTTTGTGGATGCCGCTACTTCGGTGGACGAGCAGAACAAGTCCAACACCTTTATTTCGTACTACTCGTGGGGATCTGTGCTGGGCCTCAGTCTGGACTTGAAATTGCGATCTACCTTTGAGGATGTTACCCTTGATGACTACATGCGAACGATGTGGCAAAAGTTCGGCAAGTCCGAAACGCCCTATACGCTCACTGATTTGGAAAATACCCTTGGCGAAGTGACGGACAGTACAAAATTCGCTACCCAGTTCTTTGACAAGCATATCCGTCAGGGCCAGCATATTGATCTGAAACCATTGTTAGCAAAGGCTGGTTTCTTGCTACAGAAAGCCCATCCCGGCGAAGCAGTACTCACCTACGGATCCACCAACATTAATTTTGAGGGTGGGGAAGCAGCGATATCAGGCAATACCACAGTTGGCAGTCCACTTTATGAAGCGGGCCTGGATGTGGATGATGTTATTCTCTCTGTAGATGGAACTGACATCAATAATGCACGGGATATGCAGCGGTTATTGGCGGCTCATGACCCTGGCGATGAAGTGTCTATGCGCTATAGCTCGTTGGGAAAAGAGTATGAGACTACCGCAACGCTTGCAGAAAATCCCGAGCTGGAAGTACTGACTTACGAGCAGGTTGACAAAAAAGTGACCGAGCAAATGAAAGCATTCCGGGAAAGCTGGCTTGGTAGCAAGGTACAGTAGTGAAATGTAAGAGGCAGGCGTGAGACGGCAGAGGTGAAAGGGCAGAAGTGAGAAGTTAATTTCCATGTCATCTCGAACTTGTTTCAGAATCTAATGTTGATTTCTCATTTTTGACATCTGCCCTTTTTTGCTTTTCAAATTATCCATGGATTTTGCCCGGGGCTGCCTGCGGGGTTTGAGAGCCAATTGTAAGCAGTGCCAGGGTGGCCGTGTCCAGAATGTCCAGTAGAAAAATAAGTGGGACCACCTGTGTTTTGTTCGTGATGTTTCGCATTTGCTGGTTGTTGATGAACTATATTGCCGGAGTGACAGTAGAAGTGTTCAGCAAAGTCAAAAAATAATGCTTGACACTCATACGATAAATTGGCAGTCTGCTAACTGCTAACTGCTAACTGCTAACTGCTAACTGCTAACTGCTAACTGCTAACTGCTAATTACATGGGCATACGAAAATATCATATCGGCTGTACGGGCTGGAGCCTGAAGGAGTGGGTAGGATACTTTTTTACCGATGATGCCAAGCAGAGCGATTTTCTGAAGCAGTATGCTTCTGTGTTTAATGCAGTGGAAGGGAATACAACCTTTTATAATATCCCGAGCGAAGAAACGGTGTTAAAGTGGAAGAAGGCAACGCCTGACGGTTTTAAATTCTGTTTCAAGTTTCATCGGTCGATTACACATGAGAAGCGACTTAACGACGTCGAAGATGATATCAAGGAGTTTTTGGAAACGTTTGACCCCATAGCTGACCGATTGGGTCCTTTTCACCTGCAGCTGCCGGCCCAATTTTCGCCTGCAGATTTTGACAAGCTGGAGGAGGTATTAAACATACTGCCCAGTGCGTATCGCTATGCAGTAGAAGTTCGTCACGAAGATTTCTTTAATCACGGCCGGGAGGAGCATCGGTTGAACAGATTGCTAAAGAGCTACAGCATTGACCGCGTTATTTTTGATACGCGCAAGCTGCACGCGATGAAATCAGACGAAAAGTCAGTGCTTGAAGCCAAGAAGAAAAAGCCCAAGGTGCCGGTACGGTTTGATAATACAGGTTCGCATCCCTTTGTTCGGTTTGTGGGATCCAACGATCCGGTGAGCAACGAGCCGTATCTCAAGGAGTGGGCTATCGTGATCGCAGACTGGATCAAAGAGGGGTTGCATCCGTACATTTTTACGCATTCACCGGACAGGGTAAGCCAGCCCCCCATTGGCCGACGATTCCACCAGCTGCTCAGCGACCTCATCGAGATGGATCCGATGCCCAAGTGGCCTAACGAGCGCCAAAACAAGCAGATGAATTTGTTTTAGCTTAGCAGCAGAACATGTATTTATCGGATGCTGCGTTCTATTTAAAGGGTGAAAAATCACCTGTAATTCCTTATCTTTACAGGCTTTTGAATCGTCAATTTTTGATATCTCTATATGTCCGAATCGGATACCGCCACGAAAACCAAGAACGAAATTATCGAAGAGGCCAAGCGTCGGCGCACGTTTGCGATTATCTCACACCCTGATGCCGGTAAGACGACCCTCACCGAAAAGCTTTTGCTGTATGGAGGCGCCATTCACGAGGCGGGTTCGATCCGTCAGCGTAAAGCCAATCGTTATGCGGCCTCCGACTGGATGGCTATTGAAAAAGAGCGCGGTATTTCTGTGACATCTTCGGTGCTCAGGTTCGAGAAAGATAATATCAAGTTTAACCTGCTTGATACGCCGGGCCACAAAGACTTTTCCGAGGACACCTTGCGTACGTTGGTGGCGGCTGATACGGCGCTTATGGTAATTGACGTTGCCAAAGGGGTTGAGGAGCAGACCGAAAAGCTTTTCGAAGTCTGTAAGATGCGCGAAATTCCTATTATTACCTTTGTTAACAAGTGCGACCGACCGGGACTTGAGCCGCTGGAAGTGATTAGCAATATTGAAAACCAGCTGGGTATTGAAGCGATTCCAGCCTCATGGCCGCTGGGCTACGGCAAGGATTTTCAAGGCATTTACGATCTGATCGGTAAAAAACTGCATCTGCAGAAAAAAGAAGAGCACGGAGCTAAAAAAGCTGAAACGAAGTTGTACGATCTTGAAGAGGGGATCGAGAAGGCGCACCTATCGGATTACGACAAAGAGAAGTTCCGGGAAGAGGTGCTGCTTACCGAAGATATGATGGATATGATGGATGAGGAAGCCTACCTGAACGGAAAGGCAACGCCGGTGTTCTTTGGGTCGGCGCTGAACAACTTCGGCCTAGATGTGTTTCTGGATTATTTTGCTGAGCTGGCTAATCCCCCACAGCCATACCAGGATGAAAATGACGAAGAGCGCGATATCGATCGTGGGTTTTCGGGCTTCGTCTTTAAGATGCAGGCCAATATGAATCCCGATCATCGCGACTGTGCGGCCTTTATCCGTATAACTTCCGGTAAGTTCGAGCGCGGAATTGAAGTAACCGAGAGCAATACGGATAAAAAAGTAAAAATGTCGACTCCTCACACGCTGATGGGCGATGAGCGCAATATACTGGAAGAAGCCTATCCCGGCGATGTGGTATCACTGTTTAATCCTGGCTCATTTCGCATCGGGACAACTATTTACAGCGATGATCCTGTGAAGTTTGATGTGATTCCGCTCTTTACTCCCGAGCACTTTATGAAGTGTTCGAGCAAAGATCCTTTTCAGCGCAAAGCGTTGCGCGAAGGACTCAAACAGCTGGCCGAAGAGGGCGTTGTGCACGTATTTGAAGTCCCCAATGGTGTGGGTAACGAGCTGTTGCTCGGCACCGTGGGCGCGCTCCAGTTTGATGTGGTGAAACACCGAATGTCAACGGAGTATAATACGGAGTTGCACATGAACTCGGTGTCTTATCACGCGGCGCGCTGGCTAGAGGATAACAAAGAAGTGATTGATAAGCTCGAAAGTAGTTATTCTACGCACGTAACGCAGGACATGGAAGGGCATCCCATTGTGCTGTTCGACAGTGGCTATGCACTCAATCAGGCCGAAGACAAGGTAGGTGCCGAAAATCTCTACAAGTTTAAGCAAAGCTAGTCTTGAGTCATGAGTGGAATAGTAAAGAGACTACTCACTACTCATGACTCAGAATGCACGACTATTTTCCGCCGTTTGTTTGCAAATCATTAATGCACAAGTCATCCAGTTCGGGTACAGAACCGCTGAAGTTTGAAAAGAAGTTGGTGGTTTCAACGGCCGGTTCCATCAGACAGCCGTCGGTCGTACAGTGAGCACTACCCTCGGTTTTGTGATCAGATGTCGTAGGAGTGCCGTTACCGACTAATCCCATATTATGACTAAACTCATGGCGGAAAACAGTGCTTTCTACTTTTTCTTCACTTGGTGCTGTGGGTGGAGTGCCGCTAACGCTTTCAATGGTTTGCCCAAAAAAGGCTACCGAAGTATTGTAATATGCAAAGCCCAATACGTTAGAGTTATTTTCATTTTCGCCATCTACATACAAAAAATATGCGTGGAGGGTGCTGCTGCCTGGTTCAGTGTAATTATCGCGGAAAACTTCTTCCATTGACCGGATTTCTGATGCTGTGTATTGGCTTTCGTCTCCGGAAGGTTCAATTAAGGTTGGGTCTGACAGAGTAATTGACTGTTTGTTGAGGCGCGCTTCCAGGAACGATTGTAGGCTGTTTAGAGCTTCCTGCGTGGGTTTGTGACCTTCCATGTAATCAATTTCTACCTGCAGGCTGGTGTACTGGTCATCCGCCAGGAATGATTGCGCAGAATCGCCCGGTGCGGCTTTGCTGTCGAATTCAGGAGCATCAGGTTTTGTACTGGTTGAGGAGTCGCTACAACCGTAGGCTAAAAATGCCAGTGAGCATAGTATGAGTAAACTAAATCGTTTTAGGGAATACATTGTTGTAATACTTTTTCAAAATTACGTGAATAAATGATAAGAAAATTATCGCCCGTCATTTGCCTGCAGGTCGGCCTTACAGTTGGCATCCAGTGAAGGGATGTCGTCGCTGCCAATGGTATTTCCAATGAGATCAGTTGTTTCAGTAGCATAATACATCAGGCAGCTGTCATTGTCGCAGTGGTTTCCGTGGTCGGGATCTTTATGAGGCTCTTGCATTTCCGTGCCTGAATTCGGTACCGCAACCAAGCCAAACAGGTGCCCAAATTCATGTCGAAAAGAGGTAGCTTCAATCTGATAACGGGAGGGCGCACCTACACCGTTGCTGGCTTCATCATAAGCCGGCCCAAAGAAGGCATTTGAGGTATTATAATAAGCAATGCCCAGCACGTTGCGCTGCTCGTACTTTCCATCAACGATGATGCAGTAGGCAGCTAGAGTGTCGCCCTTAGCAAATGTCGAGCGGTTGTCTTGTTCCAGGTTACGGACATCGTTTGCGCTATATTCATCTTGTTCGCCGGAGGCAATTTCGGTGGGTTCTTTAATCGTAACAGACGATTTGTGGAGCCGCTGCTGGAAGAAAGCTTTCAGGCTATCGAGGGCCCGTTCATTGGGGGCATATCCCGGCATGTAATCGATCTCTACAACCAGGTTTGTAAAGCTGGAGTCGGAAAGAAAATCATTTGCTGACCTGCCGGGGTTCAGGTTATGGGAGTATTCCGGTTCCGGAAGCTGACTGTCGGTACCGGTGGAGTCCAGGCACGACTGGAATACAAATGCCATCAAAAGCAAAGAGATAACACGAAGCAGATAGTAGCGAAGTGTTTTCATGCAGGAATAAAATATTTGTTTAGTTTAATGTGCATAACACAAACTGTGATAATGGAAAAATGTTTCATCTGGAATTGTAAGGACAAAAGTATGGACTATCGCGAAATCGTTGAGGCGTTGGATCTTTCCTCTCATCCTGAGGGCGGTTTTTACAAAGAGGTGTACCGCAGTGATACACAAGTGCGCAGTAAAAACAGAACACGAGTGGCTGGTACGGGTATCTATTTTTTGTTGCCCAAGGACGTATGTACCAACTGGCACCGCGTATCCTCGGATGAGTGCTGGCACTTTTACAAAGGTAAGAAGCTCGTGCTCGAAATAATTGATGAGCAGGGCAACTTCGACCAAATATTCCTCAGTAATGTATTGTCGGATGAGAGCCGTTTTCAGACAGTGGTCCCAAAAAACTGTTGGCAGCGGGCTTACAGTACAGGCAGCTATTCGTTGGTGGGATGCACCGTAGCACCCGGGTTTGAATTTGAGGATTTTGAGATGATTGAGCCACAAGCTTTGGCCGACCAATATTCAGATATCGAGGCGAAAATTTTGAATGATCCATTCAGCTAACGCCCGCCAGACAGAACCAAAGTAATAAAAGCTTTTAAATCAAGGATTTTCAAGGGTAGTTGCCTTATATCTCTCGTCTATAATTCTTAAATTAGAACCGCTTTTGAAATGGCTGAATGATTGATTTGATGTCTTGGTTATTTTTGCAAGGCAGTAATAGCTTTCAGTTCTGAAATCAATCATTCAACCATTTTTATTCAATCATTAAATCAAGAAATCTCATGGCAAAAGAATTTGATGTCTGTGTGATCGGATCCGGCCCGGGTGGGTATGTGGCTGCGATTCGTGCATCGCAACTCGGTTTTAATACAGCAATCGTTGAAAAGCGTCATCTCGGCGGAGTCTGCCTGAACATTGGGTGTATTCCAACGAAGGCGCTGCTCCGTTCGGCAGAAGTATTTGAAAGTATTGAACATGCTGACGACTATGGCGTAAATGTAAATGGCTATTCCGCAGACTTTGGCGGCATGGTTGATCGCAGCCGCAATGTGGCCAACAAGATGAGCAAGGGCGTACAGTTCCTGATGAAGGCGAACAAGATCGACGTCTTTGAGGGTAAGGGCGTATTTGAGTCCAAGGATCAGATCAAGGTTGTAGATGACGAAGGTGAAACGCAGGAACAAATTACAGCGGATAACTTTATTGTTGCTACCGGTGCGCATCCTCGTGAACTGCCGAATATTCCCATCGACGGCGAAATGGTCATTGATTCTGAAAAAGCCATGCAGCTCGAAGAGCAGCCCGATAAAATGGTTGTGATTGGCGCCGGTGCGATCGGTGTTGAGTTTGCCTATTTTTATAATACTATTGGTACCGAAGTGATCCTGGTTGAGCTCCAGGATAGGTTGGTACCGGTTGAGGATAAAGACGTTGGCAAAGAGCTGGGTAAAATTTATAAAAAGAAAGGTATTGACGTTCGCACTGGAAGCACCGTTGAAAACGTCGAAGAAGACGGCGACGGTGTGAAGGTGACCATCAAAACCGGTGATGACGAGGAAACTGTCGAGGCAGATGTAGTGCTCTCGGCCGTTGGTGTTACCGGCAATGTAGAAGGTATTGGGCTCGACGAAATTGGTGTTGAGTACGAGAAAGGACAAATTAACGTTGACAAGGATACTTACCAGACCAACGTTGAAGGTATTTATGCCATTGGCGATGTGATTGGCGCGCCCTGGTTGGCACACAAGGCTTCACACGAAGGCATTTACTGTGTAGAGAAGCTAGCCGGCGAAGATCCACTGCCGATCAAGTATGATAACATCCCCGGCTGTACTTATTGCGAACCACAAATTGCCTCGGTGGGATATACCGAAGAGGAGGCCAAGGAAGAAGGCTATGACATCAAAGTTGGTAAATTCCCCTTCTCAGCCAGTGGTAAAGCTACCGGCCTGGGACACGAGGAAGGCTTCGTGAAAGTGATCTTTGATGATAAGTACGGCGAATGGCTGGGCTGCCACATGATTGGCTCCCACGTCACGGAACTGATTGCCGAAGCGGTGGTAGCTCGTGATCTGGAGACGACCGGACACGAAATTATCAGCGCTGTGCATCCGCACCCAACGATGTCAGAAGCTGTGATGGAAGCCGTTGCTGAAGCTTATGGCGAAGGGGTGCACCTGGGCTCATAAGCCATACTTTTATTGATTTAGATTATAAACCCGCAAGGCTGCCGAGAGTATCAGCTAGTGTATAGCTGTTTGTCCGATACAAGCCTTGTGGGTTTTCTTATTTGGATTCTGAACAAACCCGCAGGGTTTTCAATAGGCAAGAGACCTAAACTCAATATAAGTCTTGCAAACCCTGCGGGTTTTATTGTGGTTATAGGCATGTAGTGATTGCCGAAGACCTTTTGTATTTTAATTAAGCTATGAATACAGTAGAATTTTACGATTTAGGTCATGCTCCCTACCAGCCAGTCTGGGATCTTCAGAGCACCATCCAGCAGCGTTTGGTGGATGAGAAACTTGCTCGGCGCAAAGAGCAGAAGCTCTATAAGCCCGGCGAACAGAGCAACGATGTGTTGCTATTTGTGGAACATCCCCATGTATATACGCTGGGCAAGAGCGGCGATAAAGCCAATATGCTTAAAGGTATGGCCGAGCTGTCCGAAATTGATGCTGAATTCATCGAAATAGACCGCGGCGGCGATATTACCTATCACGGACCAGGCCAGGTGGTGGGTTATCCCATTTTTGATATGGACCGCCACTTTACCGATATCCACAAGTATCTGCGGTATCTCGAAGAGGTGATCATCAGAACCTGCGCCGAATACGACATCGAGGCAGGACGTATTGAGGGATTGACCGGCGTCTGGGTGGGTGAACAGAAGATATGCGCGATGGGTATTCGCTGCTCACGCTGGGTAACCATGCACGGCTTTGCCTTTAACGTGAATACCGATCTTAGCTATTTCAATCATATAGTACCTTGCGGTATCGTTGATAAAGAGGTGACCAGTTTGCAAGATCTGTTGGGCCACGAAGTTGATCCCGGAGAAGTGAAAGAACATCTATGGACCCATTTTCAGGAGGTGTTTGATATCACCATAACAGAGGTTGATTCGTTGCCTGAACTGGACAATGAATTTTCGTATCTTAAGCGACCCGATAAACAAGCAGCATCCCATTAATTTGATTTTAGTTCCATGATTAAAGAACTCAACGTTGTAGACCGAAACGAAACCACGCAGCGACGTCCCGAGTGGTTGCGGGTGAAACTGCCATCAGGAGAGAAGTTTAAAGAAGTTTCGGAGACGGTTCAAAAGAATTCGTTGAATACCGTTTGCTCTGAGGCACGTTGCCCGAACATGGGTGAATGCTGGGGCAATGGCACGGCTACCTTTATGATTCTTGGGGATGTCTGCACGCGATCGTGCTCATTTTGCGCGGTCAAAACCGGTCGGCCGGTGCAAGGCCTCGATTGGGATGAGCCGCGGCGCGTAACCGAAGCCGCCAAGGAGATGGACCTTCAGCACGTTGTGCTTACTTCGGTTAACCGTGATGAGCGCGAAGACGGAGGAGCTCCTATTTTTGCCGAGACCCATCGCCAGCTGCGTGAAGCCATTGACGGAGTGACGATCGAATCACTTATTCCTGATTTTCGTGGCGTCTGGGATGCGCTTCAGATTGTGATAGATACGCCCCCGGATGTTCTTAGCCATAACCTGGAAACGGTTCCTGATTTATATCGCACTATTCGTCCGCAGGCCAAATACGAGCGTTCCCTTGAACTGCTGCAGCGCTGCAAGGATCAGGGACTTCGAACAAAAACCGGCATTATGGTAGGCTTCGGCGAAAAACGCGAGCAGGTTATTGAACTGATGCAGGATTGTGTTGACCATGACGTCGATGTACTGACCATCGGCCAGTATATGCAGCCGACCAAGATGCACCAGCCGGTGGAGGAATGGGTCCATCCCGATCAGTTTGCTGAGTACAAGGAGATCGGTGAAGAGCTGGGACTGGAGCACGTTGAAAGTGGACCGCTGGTGCGTTCTTCCTATCATGCCGAAAAGCACGTATAGGTCTTTTTACGATCTTTAAGGGAATTACCCTCGAGATTTTGTTCTGATCTTTTATATTTCAGCAGGTCAGCATTTCTCATTTAAATAAAATATATGCTAGCACTAGGTGTCGTTATACTGTTAGGTTATTTAGTAGGATCTATTCCGTCATCCATCTGGGTAGGTAAAGTGGTAAAGGGCGTGGATATCCGCGATCACGGGAGTGGCAATGCGGGCGCAACCAATACCTTTCGCCTGTTAGGATGGAAACCCGGCGTAGCCGTGCTGGCAATCGACTTTTTCAAAGGATATGCGAGTTCATTTTGGATTAGTCAACTGGCCTACCACATTGGATCGGGTCCGGTAGCCCTTTTTGAGTTTTGGGACGTAGATCCTTTCCTGATGATTGTCTGCGGGATTGCTGCTATTGTAGGACACATGTTCCCCCTTTATGCCAACTTCGAGGGGGGCAAGGGCATGGCCACAGCCGCAGGTATGCTCTGTGGTATCGAACCGGTATCGGTAGGTATTGCAGCCATCGTATTTGCGATTGTCATGTTTAGCAGTCGCTACGTGTCACTGGCCTCTCTTGTAACCGCTTTCGTCTATCCGTTGCTGCTTGTGATGTTGCGGTATGGCTTCGGCTGGGATATTGATGGAAGTATTTTATTGCTGGGCGGCGTGGTTGGACTTGGTATTATCATAAAACACCGCGGTAACATACAGCGATTGTTGAATGGCACAGAAAATAGGGTGAGTTCATTTGAACCGGCCGTGGGTTGGCTGAACAAGGAAGAGAAACCGCAATCCGGTAGTTAATATAGTGAAGAAAATAACCATAATTGGAGCCGGTAGTTTTGGAACTGCGCTCTCTGTAGTATTGGCACGTGCAGGCAACAAGGTACAGCTTTGGGCACGGGAGTCAGAGGTGGCTTACGGCATCAACAAACGGCACCGCAATCCCGCCTATATTTCGGATGTAACCCTGCCTGATTCCATCGAGTGTTCCACCGATCTGGAAGAGTGCTTCGACGATCCAGAGATGGTAGTGTTTGCCACGCCATCGCATGTGATGCGCGAAGTGGCCAAGCGTATGAAGCCCTATCTCAATGGCGATGAAATGGTTGTGAGCGTTGCCAAGGGTATTGAAAACGATACTTTCATGACGATGTCGCAGGTGCTCAGCGAAGTACTGAAGGGTAAAATTGTGGATGACCACATTGGCGTGCTATCGGGGCCCAGCCATGCTGAGGAGGTCAGTAAGTTCAAACCCACTACTGTGGTTGCCAGCGCCAACTCCAAGCGCACCACACAGATTATACAGGATACTTTTTTGACGCCCATGTTTAGGGTTTATCTGAACTATGATATTATCGGTGTAGAAATTGGCGGTGCAGTTAAAAACATTATGGCAATTGCCGCCGGCATTATTGATGGCGCTGATATGGGCGACAACGCCAAAGCGGCATTGATGACCCGCGGCCTGCACGAGATGAAACGTTTGGCCATGCAGCTGGGCGCCTCGCAAGATACATTTTCAGGGTTAGCCGGTATGGGCGACCTTATCGTCACATGTACCAGTGAACACAGCCGTAACCGTTTTGTGGGATATAATATCGGGCAGGGGAAGACGCTTGATGAGATTGTATCTAAAATGAATATGGTGGCCGAGGGTGTGAAAACGACCCGTTCGGTACGCGAATGGAGCAACAAACTGGGCGTTGAAATGCCTATTACTGACGCGGTTTACAATGTGTTGTTTGAGGGCGAAGATCCCAAAGATATGGTGTACGACCTGATGACGCGGAATCCCAAAGAAGAGATTGTAATTTAAGTAACCTGTTCTCCTGCATCATGTCACTATTTAGGTTGATAAGGGGATAGTTTTGTTCAAATTGTTCATTTGAACTTAATATTTTGTTTGTACCTTCGTTACTTACTGAAAAAACACCGAGTGGCCATGTATTCTGACAACCACAGTACAGCCTCGCTTTCCCAGATGGATTATCTGGACGTAAAGAATCTTGCACAAACGGGCGAAGGAGCTTACTTGGAGTTCAAGCGCACTATTCCATCCGCCTATAAAATAGCCCGCGAAATTGCGGCTTTTGCCAACACCAAGGGTGGTACGGTGCTTATTGGTGTGGACGATGATAAGTCGCTGGTAGGTGTTTTGGGTTATCAGGAAGAGGAATTTTTGTTGACCAAGGCTGCCGAGGAATTGTGTCAGCCTGCGGTTGATATCACCATTGAGATTGTTCACTTTGGCGACCGTGACCTGTTGGTTATTCGTGTGCCCGAAGCCACTAATAAACCCATTTATGTAAAGGATGACGATGGCACCACCGTGTTTATGCGCGAGAAGGATCAGAATAAGGTGGCCAGCAAAGAACTTATTGAAATTATCAAAAAGCGCAATTCGGGCGAAGGCGTAACGTTTGAGTATGGTCCAAATGAGCAAAAACTATTTCGTTATTTGAATGAATACGGCGAAATAACCGTTGATAAATTTGCTCAGTTAGTGGATGTGCCCAGGTCTACGGCCTCAACCACCTTGGTAAACCTGGTAAGTGCTGATATCCTGAATCTTTTCAGGAAAGATGATGTCGACTATTTTACGTACTCACAAAAGTGTGAAACTTAATTTTAAAAACGAGCTATCTTAATGGCTGAACCGGAAGAAAATCTAGATGATGTCATATCGGACCTTGTTGATGATGATCAAGACGATGTTTCAGAGCAAGAAGCGACATCGCCTCTTGAAGAAATGCAGGCACCCGATGATATCGAATTTAGCGGTCCGCCCGTACAGTTGACGGAACGAGCCGCTGAACAGGTGCGTAAAATCCGATCCGATGAAAGCCTTGAGGACGATCTTTGCCTGCGCGTAGCCGTGGAAGGCGGCGGGTGTTCTGGACTTAGCTACAAGCTCGGCTTCGATTATCAGACCGAAGAGGACGAAGTGATCGTGAGTAAGGGGATCGAGATTATCGTTGATCCCAAGCACATGATGTATCTGAAAGGTATTTCGGTTGATTATCCTGATGGACTCGATGCTCGCGGTTTCACCTTTGATAATCCCAACGCCAGCGAAACCTGTGGCTGCGGATCTTCGTTTGCTACATAGAAAACCAAAAATATTTTTAACTCTTAACCTGACAGGTTTCGAAGACCTGTCAGGTTTTTTGTTTAGCAGCTCAAATTATATTTCAAACAGGCGGAAGGCTAGATGCGTCCTGATTATTTTTTAGTGATAATCAATATGGCATGTACCCCTGATTGGCCAAGGGAGATCTGATAGCTGGTTCCATTTTCCTTATGTCGCCATCTTTTCATCGTGATGTTACTTGGTGTAATAACTATGGGATCATCAACGGTCACCTCTTTCGGAGTCCCGAACTGCTGTGATAGTTTTGGGGATAGCTTTTTAATTAGGGGTTGGGGTTCTTTCTTAGACTTACTTATAAAGTTAACCCGTTGTAGATCAGATTTGAGTAGAAGGCCCGCCGACTTATGATTTGCCCATACGTCGGAGTTGGCTATAAAGGGGTAGAAATATCCCCTAGTTTCTTCTCCCCACAAATCGGAGGAAGGGATAAATAGTTGTTGAAAAGAATCGACCTGTATATCCCCAAAATTATATTGACCGTAACTACTTGCAGGTAGACAAAAGAGTAACAGAGACAGGAAAATGAGATGCGTTTTCTTCTGCAGGGAGGCCTCAGATGTTGAATTTAAGAAAAGTAGATATCTAAACATACCCTTTAGTTAGAGTTGTTCAATTAACGTATTGATTTCTTGGCTTTTAGCATTTTTAATTAGCCTATTCAGGTAACGAATATTTTGAATGCCAATAGCTCGGTGTAATACTTCTTCACTTTTTGTTATCGCCCCATCTTCTGATACATCAAAGTTGGTTCGGGTTAAAAGAATTTGTGGAGTTGCGGGCCGTCCTTGAATATCATCCCATATATAGTGGGTTATCCCTAAATTAAACCAGCTGGCACCAGCTGTAACTTCATCATAGGGTCCGGTATTTTTTAAGAATTGAATTCCTACATCAGGGAATAAGTCTCTTGCAATTCCTGTAGTAATGTAATTTATGTCCCTTTTACGAGTTAAGTTTTTAAAGTATTTCTTGATCCTGATAATCATCTCATGTGTCTCAGGATTATTGGAATATCCACAATCAGAAGATCCTATATAAACGAACCTTAAGAATTTCCCTTTTTCTGTTGGTTGGATATTTGACTGTGTAGAAATATGATCTGTATTATTCATAAATAAACTGAAAACCTACAATGAAGAGCAAGAGAGCGATTATAATTTCCAGACGATTTTTTGTCACCCAACTTGATAAATTATTCATCTTAAATCTTTTTATTTACATTTAAAAAGCAAGCCATTCCAGCTTGTCCAAATTGCTTTTTAATATTCCCTGATTGGTGATATCGATACGTTTAGAACTTTTCTTACTTTTAACTTTTCGGTTACCGAAAAACGTAGCTCGATTATTGTTGAGGTCGAGAAGATAATATGTTGACTCTCGATCCCAGACAAATCGCTTGCCTACAACTTCTTGATTTTTCTTGGTGTTGATTTTGACTAATGCAAAGTCATCAAAGAAAACCATATCCTTGATAAGGCTGTGATCACTCATAACGATTTTCAAGCGTCCTTCTTGTGGCCAATATTTTTGCTGGCCGACGATAAAATCATTGAATTTGTATGATCGAACGCGGTTAAAGTCGTTATCAAGTATATAAACGAAGGGGAGCCGCTCAAATGCCAATACATACTGCTCGGAGGGGGGATTATACTTGACTATCCCTTCCGACAACGGTCGTCGAAGCATCCAGTGCCCTTCGGTATCGTAGGTCTCTGCAAAGCTATTCAGGTAGTTACCATTGTTGTTAAATGTGTGAAGTGCCTCTGAGCGTAAAGTGTCTGACTTATCGCGAATCGGAGCGTTGCCCAATGCTACAAACGAACCATCATCCATCATATCCGCTGAGTAGATAATTAAATCCTCTAATCGTTTTTCTTCCTCAAAGTTACATGGGGTTGTTTGGCAGTTAAATAGCGATATTCTCCCAGAGGACATAGGAATCATGAGCTTCCCATTGTTGTAGGAAAGTTCTTTAGAGCTGGACAGTTTACCCGGTCCCCGCCCATATTCCGCAAGTTGATACACGGTATCTTGGGGCTGGTTGTATTCAAAGAGATCTTGTGTTTCCGTATCGATAAAGATGAGGCGATGCCTGGAAATAGGTTTTATCAATAGATTTTCGAACCTACTTATTTGTACAGGCACCTCTCTTGCTGTAGGTATTGATGAAGATGAACTATCCAGAAAAGCCTGTATTTGGTTTAACTTCCTCAAATTCGATATATCAATCGCGCTTTGGGTAGTATCTACCTCATAATGATTGACTTGTGTATATGGGTAGTTTTCTTTTTGAGGATGCTTGACCGGCCCCTCTTCGGTCGTGGAATTATCGGAAGAACAGGAAACCAAGGTGAACAAAAGAATTGACAAAAAACGGAAATTATAATACACGAAATTAATATTTTTAACTACGGTAATATGAAATGGTACTTGGGGAATCCCCCAAGTACCCAAATGTCAAGAACATTTACAGAACTTACATGCAATTAATGTGGCCAGTACAAGGAGGTTCCCCATCAGGTGAAGCACAGTCAGTCATATTTCCACCTGATTCACATTCCCCATTTTGACAATAGGTTTTTGAACAGTCTGCTGCATCGTAAGCCTGTGCATTGTTAGCATTATATAGGTGGGCTGTACCCATACCAGCAAATAAGAAGAGAGATACAATTAGAACTTTACTCGATTTGATGAGTTTAATCATAATTGAAGAACTTTGATGATAGATTTAGTTGATACTACATTGACTAAACAACTTGAACCTTGGTTTTTTTTATTCAAAATCAAACTTAATACTCTTGTTAGTTTATATCCTCTGTTATTTGAGGAAATAAACTCTTTTGCTTAAAAATTAAGCCTGTCTGGTTCTCGAAACCTGTCAGGTTTTTTATTTGGCAGGCTGCCCGTACTTCTCCATAATAGACAGCACCGAATCTACGGGCAATTCTTCAACGGTGTGTCCTTCTCGTCCCGTCATCGTTTCGGCATGAAACATGGAGTTAATGATCGCTTCTTCCGTCGCTTCATTCACCGCCATAAACAATGGCGACATCGTGCCGTTACGAAGTACTTTTTGCTGTTGAGTAGAGTTTTCAGATCGATAAGGCACGCGAACCGACTTCGCCGTGGAGAAAGCAATCACATAATCGCCGCTACCGTTCGAGGCAATGCCGCCGGTTTTCGCCAATCCCAGCATAGCTCGCTTGGCCAGACGCTCTAGGTTGCGGGAAGTGATGGGAGCATCGGTAGCTACCACGATCATACAAGAGCCGTCGGGGGTTTCATTGAGTTCATCGCTGAGATAGTATTTGCCGAGCGCTTTGCCAACTGGCACGCCGGCCACCTGCAGCACGCCGCCAAAGTTGCTTTGCACCAGCACGCCCACGGTGTAGCCGCCTAAATTTTCCGGAAGCTTTCGTGATGAGGTTCCGATTCCGCCCTTGAATCCAAAAGCAATGGTGCCTGTACCTGCGCCAACATTGCCCTGTTCTACGGGACCACCTTCTGCATTCTCAATAGCTGCCAATACATCTTCTTTGGATACGTGTCGGCCACGGATGTCGTTGAGGTAGCCATCGTTGGTTTCGCCAACAACCGGGTTTACCGAATGAACATTGCTGTTGGCCTCAGATCGAAAGGTATAGTCGATGAGGGCATCGGCGGCGGTAGGTACGCTCAGTGTGTTGGTTAAAATAATGGGCGTCTCCAGGTTGCCCAGCTCCCTGATCTGTGTGGATCCGGCCAGCTTGCCAAAGCCGTTGCCTACGTACACCGCGGCGGGCACTTTCTGCTGAAAAATATTTCCCTGATGAGGGATAATTGCTGTGGCACCGGTGCGGATACTGTCACCTTCAATAAGAGTTTGATGACCTACCTGTACGCCTTCTATGTCGGTGATGGCATTTAGCGATCCTGTTTCCATCACCCCGATATCGACGCCGTGCTGCCGCAGATTTTTATCTTGGGCGCTAAGGTTAAGAGCTGAAATAAAGAACAGCAGTACAAGCAGTTTCAAGATTTTCATAGTGTATTGTATTTAACTAGTGAGATAATACCTCAACGCATCAGATTAATTAATCTTCATCACTTTCCGTAAACCGATCGGTAATGAGCCGAACACCTCGTTTGAACGTGAAGTAATGCCACATCCATTCGACAAATACGCGAAAACGGTTGCGGAAGCCAATGAGGAAGAAGATGTGAACGATTGACCAGAGTATCCACGCAAAGAATCCGCTGAACTTGAATCCCCGAATGTCAGCTACGGCCTTGGCTCGACCAATCGTGGCCATCGTGCCTTTATCAACGTAGTGAAAGTCTTTCCGCCCTTTACCGGCGATTTCATTTTTGATGAGGTTGCCGATAAATTCGCCTTGCTGAATGGCTACCGGCGCCAAGGCGGGCAGGGGACTCCCTTCGTCATCGGTCTTGTAAGCGGCATCTCCAATCACAAAAATAGTATCATTTCCGGGGATGGAAAGATCACCTTCCACTTTCACGCGTCCGGTTCGGTCCTGTTCGGTGTCGAGGGACGACAGCAGTGGAGAGGCAGCTACGCCGGCTGCCCAGATAATGTTGGGCGTTTCGATCGTGCCTTCAGAAAATGATACCTGTCCCTTGTCAATATCGGTGACCGGTGTATTTTGCAGCACGCGTACGCCCATATCCTCCAGCGTTTCTCGCGCTCGCTCAGAAAGCGAATCGGGATAGCCGTTAAGGATCTTGGGGCCGGCCTCGACGAGGAAAATGCGTGTCTCATTTTTGCTGAAGGTGTTGTAGTCGCGCATCATATTGCGTTTGACGATTTCACCAATAGCGCCAGCCATTTCAACGCCGGTGGGTCCGCCGCCAACAACGACATAAGTCAGATAGGGTTCGCGCAGTTTGGGATCTTCAAGCTGCTCGGCTTTTTCCAGCGAAAGCAGGATGCGTTCCCGTACCTGCAGGGCGTCGCCAATGGATTTAAGTCCCGGCGCGTGATCTTCCCAGTTATCATTACCAAAGTAGTTGTATTGGGCTCCCGGAGCCATCACCAGGTAATCAAAATTGATTTGCCGGCCGCTTTTTAGTTCAACGTAGTTTTGCTGCTTGTTGACATTGGTAACTTTGCCTAGCAATACTTTTAATCCCTTGCGTTGACCTAGGATGGCGCGAATGGGCACGGCTATATCACCGGGCGATAGTGCGGCTGTAGCAACCTGATAAAGTAGCGGTTGAAAGAGATGATGGTTCGTTTTGTCGATTATGGTGATATCAACGTTGGCTTTTTTAAGCTTTTTGGCCGCCGAGATACCACCAAATCCTCCGCCAACGATCACCACATGTTTACGTTTTCCCATGACAAATAAATAATAAGAGTTATCAAATAAGTGGTAAGGTAGGGATGTGGAAACTGATCGTAAAGTCCTTTACTGCTCATTTTGGGGATCCTCGGTTTGTAAAAGGTGCATCAAGATGGCTACAGAAAAACTTGTGATAAGAGCGGGAATCAGTGACGATTGTCCGGGGGCTATTCCCAGTATCACATCAATAAGCAGGAAGACGATGAAGTATGTTACGGCGCTTGCTGGCTACAGCAAGCGCCCTCTGTTTGCCAACAGATTCATGACCAAATTTAGTTCATTTTAGCTTTGGTCTGAACCAGCAGGTCTTCGATTTCTTCCTGGGTAATGTTATAATGTTCGTTGCAGAAGTGACAGACCAGTTCTTGCCCTTCGTCGCTGATTTCTTTCAGATCTTCAACGCCCAGCATAGCTAGCGCGTTGATGAATCGTTCACGAGTGCATCGGCAGAAAAAGTCTACCGGTTGCCGGTCTAGCTCTTTTACGTCCATTGGATCCATGGCTTTCTCCATGATGTCATCAATATAGTGACCGTTGGCCAGCAGTTCGCTGATATTATCAAACTGGAGCATCTTTTCCTGGAGCTCTTCAATAGTGCCTTCGGGGGCATCTGGCATACGCTGGATCATCAGGCCGCCCGCTTCGGTAATCTCTCCATTCTCGTCGATTCCCACATCGAGAAGCACGGCCGAAGGAATCTGCTCCGACTGCACCATGTAGTAGGCAAGGTCATCGGTAATGTTGCCTTTGACCAGTTCAATGCTGCTGTGACGTGGTTCGGCTTCGTTGTAAAGCGTTTTGGTCAGTGTCATTATACCTACCCCCAAGCCATCACTGAGGCTCACATCAGGTTGAGAGTAGTCGAGCTCGGCCTGTGGGTTTTGAACGTATCCACGAACTTCGCCCACGCGATTGGCTTCGGTTACCAGCAGTGAAACAGGTCCTTTACCTTCGATTCTCATCTTGATGCGCTCTTCGCCCTTGAGTTCCGAGGCCATGAGCATGGTCCCCGTCAAGGCGCGACCAAGCAGTACCGTGTTGAGCAGCGATAAGTCATGCTTTTTTTGCGCTGCTTTGACTACATCGGTGGTTTTGACAACTGATATTTTGAGGTGACCGTCGTTGTTGATGCCTTTGATGAGGCGGTCTTTCTGGATAAAATCTTCTTTCGAAATCATAAAGTAGTTTTTGTGCTAATTACCTGGAATATAACAAAAAAGGCGGCCCAAACATTTGAGCCGCCATAAAATAATTGTGTAAGCGGTTACAGGCTAGCGTTTTTATAAAGTTCGCCAATATGTCCTGAAAACTGGCTGTCGGAGGTATAAATTTGGTGGATTTGCCCCACGTTATTGATACGCTTTTCGGCCAGGATGTTTGATGCCACAAAAGTGGGAGTATTGTTCTCCTCAGAATAATCAAGGATATCCAAAATGGTATCGTAAATTTTGGAGGCTTGATCGTGGGCACGTTCTTCGACATAGCCTTCCAGCTCACTGGCTACGTTGATGAGTCCGCCCGCGTTAATCACATAATCAGGAGCATACAAGATGTTGTTATCGAGCAGCATCTGTCCGTGCTTATCCTCTTCTTCCAGCACGTTGTTGGCTGCACCGGCTATGATATCGCACTTGAAGTGCTCCATGGTATCGTCATTGACGACGCCGCCCAGAGCACAGGGACTAAAAATATCCACGTCCAGTCCATAGATGTCATCGGGATCAACAACTTCAGCTCCAACTTCATCTGCCAGTTCGTTTACCTTGTCTTCGTAAATGTCACAGACAAATAGCTCAGCATCTTCTTCGTTCAGAAAATGGCACAGATGTGAAGCCACATGTCCGGCGCCTTGAACGGCAATTCGCTTACCTTCCAGCGAGTCAGAACCGTAGGCTTTTTGGGCACAAGCCTTCATTCCCTGATACACACCGTAAGCGGTTACAGGTGAGGGATCACCGCTGCCGCCGATGGCCTTTGGCAGTCCACTTACATACTTTGTTTCCATGCGAACCCACTCCATATTTTGTACATCAATGCCCACATCTTCAGCCGTTATATAGCGACCGCCGAGACTATCCACGTAACGACCAAAAGCGCGGAAAAGGGCCTCATTTTTTTCCTTGCGGGGATCGCCGATGATGACCGCTTTGCCGCCACCTAGATTTAATCCCGAAATAGCCGCTTTGTAGGTCATGCCGCGCGAAAGGCGAAGAACGTCGCGAATGGCTTCCTGCTCATTACTATATGGCCACATGCGAACGCCTCCCAGTGCGGGACCGAGGGTCGTATCGTGGATGGCAATAATGGCTTTTAGGCCAAGGTCGGGTTCTGAGCAAACCACAATTTGCTCGTGTTCATAACTTTGTAGCTTGCCGAATAGGGGAAAATCGTCGCTGATGTCGGCCTCTGTATTTTTTTCTATGGTAGATGATTGCATAGTAGCTGGATTAATTCGTTAAAACTATCATTCTAAAACTTTTGCAGTCTGATCTTGGAGAGTAACTGCCAGTATTACGTCAGCTTGTGTTCTTATTGCAGGCGAAATCTGTAATTTCTCTCTGTCTGTGATAGAAAGCGTAAAATAAATTCAAAAAGCAGTAGAGGAAAGTACAAAAAATAGGGCAAATTTAGTAGCTCTTTAGGTGCTTCAAAAGCAATGCCTTAAAGAAATTAATGAATAAGATATCAGCAATAGTGATGAATTTTGTCACTGAAATTGTATTTTAATAAAACGTAAACAAGACACCGTCACAGATTGTTAAGATGTGTGCTCTTTGTATAGCGGTCCGGCTTGACGGTCGGCTGACTATTTATGACAAAAAAGAAAAACAAATATAATTATGTCTTTTCGCTGGGTATATGCCACACCAGAAAACGAGGAAGCTGTATCTGCATTACAAGAGCAGCTGGGCGTTCCTAAAAAAATTGCCCGACTGCTTACGTTGCGAGGTATTGATTCCTATGAAAAAGCCGAAGCTTACTTTCGTCCTGATCTAAGCCAGATTCATGATCCTTTTTTGATGAAAGATATGGACAAGGCCACCGAACGGCTGGCCAAGGCCATTCGGGGAAGGGAGCGGATCCTTATTTATGGTGATTACGATGTGGATGGCACTACCTCCACAGCGATCCTTTATATTTTTCTGAAAGAGTTTGGTGTTGAGGTGGATTTCTATATTCCGCACCGTTTTAAAGAAGGATACGGCATTAATGAAGAGGGCATTCAGCACGCCATCGATACCGAAACAGATCTTATTGTGTCGGTCGACTGTGGTATTACAGCGGTCGAGGAGACCGAAAAAGCCAAGGAGCACGGCATCGATATGATTATCTGTGATCACCACAACGTAGGTGATAGCATCCCCGATGCAGTGGCCGTGCTCGATCCCAAACGCGAAGATTGTGACTATCCCTTTAAGGGACTGTCGGGGGCTGGTGTGGGCTTTAAGCTGCTGCAGGGCACCATCAAAAAACTGGGGCTGGGCGACCAGCTGGCCCACAAGTTGCTGGATTTGGTAGCAATTTCCATTGCATCTGATATAGTACCCATTGAGGATGAGAACCGGATCCTGATGCGCGAAGGTCTCAAGCAGATTAACACTGAGCCGCGGGTGGGCGTCAAAGCGTTGCTGGATTTGATTAACCTGGATGTTGGGTCTATTACGACCTCGAATATTGTGTTCTCTATTGGTCCCCGCATTAATGCTGCGGGACGCATGGGCGACGCCAGCAAAGCTGTACAGCTACTCATCTCGGATACGCCCGCCGAGGCCAAGTCGCGCGCTCATGAGCTAGAGAGCATCAATGTGGCGCGTCGCGACAAAGACTCCAAGACCATGGAAGAAGCCAAGGCGATGGTAGACGAAAACTATGATCTCGAAGACATCTCTTCGATGGTGCTGCACCATCCCGACTGGCACCTTGGGGTGATCGGCATCGTAGCCTCGCGGCTGGTAGATGCCTATGGGCGTCCGGCGGTGATGCTCAGCACCGTGGACGGCAAGATCAAGGGGTCAGCGCGCAGCATCGACGGATTCAATATTTACGAGGCTTTCAAGCAGTGCGAAGATCTGCTCGAACAGTTTGGAGGTCACGAGTATGCGGCGGGATTGACCATTGCCAAGGAGAATCTAGAGGAGTTCCGCCGACGCATCAATGAGATTGCCGCTGATAATTTGTCGGCTGAAGATTTTACGCCCGAGCTGAAGATCGACTGCGAGCTGGATCTCAGTAATGTGAATATGCGTTTCTGGAAGCTGTTGAGCCAGTTTGAGCCCTTTGGTCCCGGCAACCTACGTCCCATTTTTGTGAGCCGCGACGTGCGTGTGGTGGGGGTTCCAACTATTGTGGGCAAGGGACATCTGAAGATGAAGGTGGCGCAGAACGGTTCCGGCACTTTTGATGTGATTGGTTTTAACATGCACGAATACCTGCCGGTAATCCGCAACAGCGAAGACCAGAAGATGAATATCGCCTACTCGCTGGAGGAGAATGAGTGGAACGGCCGGCGCACGCTGCAGATTCGTCTGCGGGATGTGCAGATGCAGGACGAAGAGCAGTAAAAATCGGAGAATGTCTCTTTGTATAAAGCAGAAAAGATTTTATATTTGGCAACTCTTAAACGAGTTGGGACTGTAGCTCAGTAGGTAGAGCACGCGACTGAAAATCGCGGTGTCGGCGGTTCGATTCCGCCCGGTCCCACGCAAAGCCCTGTAACTCCTTGAGTTGCAGGGCTTTAGTATTTTGTACTAAAACAATGCTAAAACAACTATGCAGATAGTATTGTTTTCTGAAAAGTTTTAGCTCTCCTTTTTCGCTTCACTTTTACTCACATTCTCGAAATTTTTATTTATTCCCTTCCTCTTATTGTGCGAAGAACGGCAAATACTACTGATAGTTTAAAGCTTATCAATTTCTTGCTTTAAATTTAGTTATCAGTGAATCAAAATCATTATAAATTGTATTATTCACCTCACCTTCATTTTGATAATACTTAATATTCTGTTTCAAGATATCAATGACGTTATCTGAATAAGAATCAGTTTCTAATACCTTTACTAAATTATCGAACGAATGTTCAGATTTTCTCTTGTAATAGTAACTTCTTAGCTGAAGGAGAATTTCGGTGAGGGGTGATCTAGTTTTCTGTTCAATTTCAAAATCTTCGGGCCTTTCTTGAAAAACTACTTTTTTTTCTAAATTCACCAGTTTTTTAGCTAAGCTTAGTTCTGAAATTTCTTCGGCATTAAACAAAGAAGAAATAACATCTACAAAATTTTCTTTTTCGTTATTGTTAAAATTTGATTCAGTTAATGCTATTAAATTATATGTTATAGATTCTGGGTTTATTTCAAAATTCATAACAGATAACCTGTCTACGAACTTGGGAGGGGAATAAATATGCCAATAGGCATAAGTCGAATCTCCTAGCTTCCTTTTTATACTTTGGCGTATATCATAAAAAATTGAATCCCAGGTTATAAAAAAGTGGTCGAACGGTTCTCCAGTCTCATAATCTATATGATCCTCTCGGGAACATAAATAGGCTAAAGTTAGCACATCATTTTCTCTTGCTCTGTAAGAACGATTTAGATCAAGGTTAGTAAGGGATAATTCGTACTCTTTTTTTAGTTCATCAAAATAATCTGACTCATACCAAGGTATATTTTTTATATCAATATTTAGATACCTGAACAAAGGTGTTAACGAATAGGTAATTTCATCTACAAAATTTGGATTATTCAATGAAGGAAGTTCATTAATGTTTGTGATATCTTTTATGAATTTTCTGAAAGTTCCCTCTTCAATCTGATTTGATTCTACTAAGTAGAGATAAAAGTTATAAAATACATTATTAGATTTACCGAGTTTCTTGATTTCAGAAATTTTTAAAAACCTTTCTAGCTTTAAAGCTTCTAATATATGACCTCCAACCTCTTGTAAATAACCAGAGGTTGTACTTAGCTCTAGAGATTCGCTATACCGTAGAAATGTTTCACTTAGTTTTTTTACACTCTTGTATTGAAAGTCTGGATAATCACATTTTTTATATTTAACACAGAGTAATCTCAATAATATTTGAGTGTCTATAAGAACTTTAAAATCCTTTTTATTAAGGTATGCTTCTAACTTATTTGACTTAAACAACTTGGTAAACATTATTGACACACCAATCTTATTTAAGTAATCATTCTCTCTGCAAACACCTAAGAGACCTTTCGAAATTTTTTCCCGTTCTTCATTATCTTTTATTCCTTGTTTCCTGAAAAAATTTATTAATGAGTCATAAGAATTACGTAAGGACGAATCATATGAATTGTTAGAAGTTATTATATCCTCAACTTCTACTTCATAGTTTTCGATATATAATTGTTTTAAATGTTCAATAAGCTTATCTGTACAGTCTTCCAGGCCGTATTTCTCTAAATATTCTTTAATTTGAGTTACTAGAAGACTTTCTTTAGATCTTGAAAATTGTAGTATCTCTCTGACTTCTTCTTTAGTAGGGTCACTTAACCTAAATCGTTCATTTCCCTTTGGAGTTATTAGTAAGTTTTGGCTTTTTAGATAATTAAGCTTGTTATCATAAAACCTTTCATCATAAGTTTCCGATAGTTTATCTTTTAGATTCTGATAGACCTCATGAGCAGTTGAATCTGGATTTTCATAAAGGAATAGAAAAATAAATGATCTGATAAACTCTTTTTTGATTTCTCCAGTTTCTCGACCTATTGATAACATGTCAAAAAGAACCTTCGTCTCTTTAGATATTTTAGTCGGATTATCAGATCTTATATTATCAAATATTTCAAATACAGTATTTTTTATTTCATCAAATTCATCGGCATCTTCCGCTAATTTTGATGAATCATAAATTTTTAAGTCAATACCATAATCCACCTCTGCTTCCCTAGCCCACTTAATTTTTTTCTGATGGGATATACTTGAATTAATATAGAAATCTAATTTTGGCTGGTAGTTATGGTATTTAACATTTTCTTCTACTTTTTCTACGTCTTCAAATAACTTCTTTTTTATCGAGGTTTTCTGTACAGTTACTTGAATGCTCTTTTTTATTTTTTCGCCATTTAGATATACGACCAAATCAATTCCACCATCATATGGCCCATCTACAATATTCACTTCTTTGGTTCCGTAATATTGTTGGTTAAATCGCTTTACAAGTTTTTTAAAATTATCCTCTCCCAATGCTTCGATGAGTGTAGTTAATTCACTTGACATAAAACAATTATTAAGTTTTAAGAGTTATTTTAAATTCAAACGTAGTAATATCTATAAACTACTTTAAACCTCTATTTTTATTTTATATACCCAATATGAAATAGTTGGAATTTAATCTGAGTTGTCATCCTCTTCTATTTCGCTTTTGTATTTGTATATTTCTTCTCCTTTGGGAATCCGTCGATTGTTTTCAATGTAGTCTCTCATCGCAAGAATAATTTCTTCTACACCATCCAAGAAACTATTTAACATTACTTCTGTAGCTTTATCTAATTCTTGGGGATAGTCTGGAAATCTTTCAATCAGGTTTTTAGGAGTTTGGAACCTGATTTTATTCGGGGCTGCGCTAACGTATGTAACATTTATAATAGGTGAAGAAATTTGATTGTGAATTATTCTATTTCTGAACCTACTAAGTTGTTCAACAAATTTTTGATCATGTTCATCAATTACCTTTGCTAATTCTGTTTGATAGAATCTGTTTTCCTGTATTCCGAGCAGTTGTTTTTGTTCAGGCTCCTTTTTGGAAAGTTTGGCTACGCTAGTCCAGCTCATGTTGTAAAGAGCCTCAGATAAATGTTCATATTTGTGCTCTTTGTCATTTAAAGGGTTATATCCTTCTGCTCTCTCCCTGATTTCTTTGTCATATGCGATGTAACATAAAAAGCCTGCAAAATAATCGTAGAATGACATCATGTTGAAGGTCAAATCATCAAAGAAGTAACTAAGCCTAAAATTAAGCTGCATTTCTCTGTGGATATAATCATCATAAGGTCCATTGGCTAAATGAGTTATTTTTCCGATATAATCATCTAAAAGCTTCGCATGATAATGCACAGCACCAATTCGATGAATTAATCCATATCTCAGTAGATATATATCGTTACAACCCTGATTTAAAAATTTGCGAATATAGTCTAAGGTGAGTGGGGCTATCCGTCCTTCAACTCTTTGAAAGTCCTTTTTAAACGTCTCCATTATTCTATCTCTATTTCATCTATTTCTCCCATAATCCAATCTGTTTCCATAAGAGCAACGATAATTTTCTGATAGTGCTGGATTTCTTCAAAGCTTAGTTCTTGGTCCCGCCGGTCTTTAAGCCATTTCTCAGCAGGCTGGTAGCCGCCAATGTAGAAGTTCCAGGCTTTTTCCGGGACCATCCCGAAAAACTGCTCTTTGTTGATCTGAATTTTGCCCAGGCGTTCGTCAGGATAACGATGATCGTCCGGAGTGTGAGTAGGAGCTTCATCCTCTTCTTCGTAAAGAATAAAGCCCGGCTTGGTTTTAGTAAGACGTTTGGTAATTTCATTGCTTCCTTCAACCGGATAGGTGGTAATAAAATCGTTGACTATGGGATGCTCCAGCAGATGAATTTGTCGCAACTCTCCCCCAAATTCTACTAGCTGCCCAAATGTTTCGGCATCATCTGGATAGGGAACACGAGGAAAATCGATTTTGAGAAACTCCTTGTATTTTTTGCGATAGGTCGGCGAATGGAGCACGGCATAGATATAATCCAGAAGGTCGATGGGGGCAAAAGTTCCTTCAGTTTCTTGTTTTTCAGGAGTAAAAGTGAGATCTAAGCCGTCGGAAAAATTTTGTAGTAGTTCTGAATTAAAGTTCGGTTGACGGTCCGGATCTCCTGTTAGTGTTTGCTGGCCATTCGATTCTGGATATAAATAGAGAGGAAATACATACCCACCACCAAACTTCTTAGCTGATGCTAAGTAATTACTATCAATTATTTTGTCAGTTATAAATGAAAAGGTGAAATGACGATGACATTGCTTTGAAGCAACTAATCCAAAAGTATTATCAGGAATTAGATTCCTCATAGTTGAATACATTGATCTACCAAGTAGCTTTGGATCATAATATATATTTGGCTCGTCGAAGGGCCTATAGTTGATTGGTCGAATATATTCTTCATTGAACTCAGCATCTTGGATTCGACCTGTTAAGTCATAACCAGATGAGTTTTTAACCTTAAATTCCTTTTTGAACGATTCGTCAAAATTGTTCGAAACAAGTTTTTTAATTCTTTTTTCAAGTTTGGTTTCATCAAGATCTGTAAACAAGTCGTCTCTCTTTGTTTCAACACCGGAGATTCTTTCACTAAATAAATCTTCAATACTAACAAACTGATCATAACTTTTTTTTAAGCTGAAATCCTTCTTAGTAAAAAAGTAATATGGAGGTTCGCATTTGAGCTGTTTCCATTCAATAGCATCGATATTGTGTTTTAATAGTCTATCATATTTGGTGAGTCTTTTACCAAATAAATCCGAGTGAAAAACCTTGCATTTTGTGGCATTCGATTTTTTAATAAAAAATGAGATGGATACCCCCTGCATGATATCAAAAACATTTTCATCTTTTTCTCCAGAAGGTGTTTTTTCATTTTTATTCGAGTCACCATGTAAGTCAAGAATATATATCCTATCAAATGACTCCATTAGTGATTCTCTCATACGACGGTGTATTAGTCCATCTAAAAAACTGTTATTTGTTATATATGCTAATATTCCTTCCCCATTTTTATCAATGAAATGTTGTCCGTATCTGATGAACTTAACGTAATCATCGGATAAAGAATTAATAGTTGTCTCATCCAAATTCTTTTTATAATCAGATATTAAATCCTTAATCCATTCACCCTTGTTAGTACTACTCACCGAATAAGGAGGGTTCCCCATAACAACCATTACCGGCGTATCACGCTTTACATGATTGGCTTGGTTGGCTTCCTCACTAAGCCAGCCTGCAAATAATGTTCCTGTATCTTTATGATACTCTTCCAGAGAATTGGTGAGAAATACCCTAAAGCGTTGATTGGCTTCACGGTTATACCCCGTTTCGCGTAACAGCATATCAAGTTTCAGATGAGCCATGGCATAACTGGCCATTAAGATCTCAAAACCATTGAGCCGGGGGATTAAATTATTTTCGACATAGCTTGGCCAGATGCCTTTTTGGCCTTCGAACTTTTCATAAATCTGGTTGATCACTTCGGCTAGGAATGTCCCGGTCCCGGCGGCCGGATCTAGAATTTGGACCTTGTGAACTTCTCGTTCCTCCTCAACCATGTTATTTTTGTGCCGATTATCATGAGTTGGCACCTTAACTTTGATTTTGGTTTTGGAGGTGTCGGCCAAGCCCTTGGGTAGATTAAATTCATCTTTCAGAATATCATCTACCGCGCGTACGATAAAGTTGACCACCGGTTCGGGAGTGTACCATACGCCCCGGCTCTTGCGAAGGTCCGGATCAAATTCAGCCAGAAAGGTTTCGTAAAAGTGAACGATCGGGTCATTTTGCTGCGTAGCCTTGCCAAAATCTTTTAGCAGGGCTGCTACATCGGTAGCTCTAAAGATGTCCGCTAAGGCATCAACTACCCAGTCTATGCGTTCATCCAGATCATATCCGGCTATGTATTGAAAGAGCTTCCGAAGAAAAGGGTTTGTTTTTGGGATAAGCTGAGCGGCTTCCTGTCTAGAAAAAGAATCCAGTGTGGGATCGTGCAATCGAGCCGCAAACATGCCATAAGCAATGGTTTGGGCATAGATATCTGCAAATTCCTTAGCATCAATATCATGAATCAGCACATTCTGAAATGCTTCCAGTTGCTCCCGAAGGGTATTGTTAGCAGATTCTTTAACCTGGTCATCATCTTCATCACTTATAAGGGCATTTTCAATAATCGTAGAAAGCAGTCGGGCTTTTCCGGCCATCATCTTAGAGAGCTTTGATGATGAGGTAATAGTCCGGGCCGTATGTGTGGCAAAGTCGTTGATCAGATCCTTAAACTGACCAAACTTTTCGGCTTTAGATTCAATGGTACCATTATCCCTTTCCGCAATAGAAATTGATGTGACGAATTCTCCTTCCCTGTAAAGATGGAAGTCCAGGTAATCGGTGATAATTAAATTGGGGAGAGATTCCTTGTAACGATCAAACTGCTCTTTATGCTTCTTGCCTTTCAGCGGTTCTCCAATATCCTTGGCTTCCATGTACCCAACCGGAATGCCTTTGTTGGTGAGGATATAGTCGGGAGCTCCACATTCAATACGTGCCGGTTCATTAGTCACCAGTACATTGTCCAGCATCGATTCCAGCAGGCTTTGCAGGTCGCCCCGGTAGCTGTGTTCTCTTGATATACCTGTTTTATATCGTTCATTAAGGTTTTCAACGTACTCTGATACTGTCATACCCGATTATTTCTTGAGAATACTGATGAAATGGAATGTAATAAAAATAGAGCGAAGGGAAAGAAGAGATGGTAACCTCGCACAGAAAACTGTTACTTCAAAAGAATTTCAAATTACAGATTTATAAATTTTTTAAATTTGTGGGGCAATTTTTTTGTCAAAACCTTCTACCGTACAAGAAAACTTCTAACGAAAAAAGCATCTACTTAGCCAGTTTTTTTAAAAAGAATACATGATTTTTAATAAAAAGCTTGGTTTATAGGCTCTTATCGTGCTTCCCATACATTGTATATATGCAATATATGGGAGTATGCCCCTATTATGAATGTTATGTGGGTTATTAACCTTATTAACTTTATTAACCTTAGTAAGGTTATGACATAAAAAAGGTTCATTAAATCATTTGCTTTACTGAAAAGCCATAAATAGCTTGAAGAGAACCGTGTTGAAAAGAACTATTCAATGCAGTTTAACGAAAGATAAGCTGCATTCAATTTTTAATTAAATCGCTTGTTATGACAATGTGTGATTGTGTATTACTTAAAAGTTTTAATTTAAAATATTTTAAAAATGTCGGAAGAAAATTTAATTATTATCCAACCTGAACAAATTGAAAACTTAGTTGAACAGTCTGTTAAACAGGCTTTAGAAAAGGCACTGCCTTCCGTTATACGCCGTTCTAAATTGCCCGAATACATCGACACTTCAACTCTTTGCCGACTGGCAAATTGGTCCCCTTCTAAGTGTCAATACCTCAGAGACCAAAATTCTATAAAATACGTTCAGCATGGACGAAGCATATCATATCCCACAGAATGGATTTTGGAGTACCTTGAAGGCCATAGCATCTCTCCCAATGAAGAGGTTCTTCGAGAATTAAGGTCAGGGAATAACTAGAACACTATCAGATTATTTTTAGGTATTAAAACTATGGGGTGAGGTATGGACAAGACAATATTTAAGATCGACAAAAGGTCGGGAAACTTCACGATTATAGATAATCGTATTTTTTTAGATGAAACTCTTTCTTGGAAAGCAAAAGGGATACTCAGTTATCTCTTAAGTAGGCCTGAGGATTGGGATATTCAAAAAAAGGATTTGGTTAACAGGTCCAGTGATGGTGAAACCTCGGTTGATACCGGGTTAAAGGAGCTTATGAGTACTGATCATGTTGAAAGGGTGACAAAGCGTAATAAGGATGGGACTATAGACAAATGGGTTTATTATGTGTTTGAGGATCCCAAGGATAATAATTTTTCAAGTGAAGAAAGTAGTGATTTTCAGAAAGAAGAAAATGATGATTCAAGCGAACCTGAGCCAGTTTCAGAAAATAAGGAAGTGGATATAGATCCATCTGATCCAGATTTAGAAAATCGGGCAATGGATATAAAGGATTCTAGTCCAGATTGTGAAAATCAGAAATTGGATACAGATGATTCTGAACCAATTGAGGAAAAACTAGAAGTAGATAATCAAAAAGTAGAAAACCCAGTACTTGAAAATCCAGTACATACTAATACTGATTATACTAAGACTGAGATTACTAATACTGATAAAAACAAAGAAAGAACTTCTTCTTTAAGTAAACAGATAGAAAAAGTTAAAAACTATTGGTTTAAAATTTTCAAAACTGAGGTTGGAAATAATTTTGATCATCAGATTAAATCTCTTCTAAAGGATTATAAGTTGAAGGAATTAAAAGCTGCAATTTATAATCGTAGCAGGGCCTCATATTACATTGAGCAAAAGCCAGAATTCAGAGAAGATCCTGAATGTTTTTTCACTTATCCCAAAACTGTTGGTCGAGATATGAATAGGAATAGTTGGAAGAATGATCAGGATAAGAACAAAGTATACGAAATAGATAATGACTCTTTACGTCAATTTGATCAAGTCAGAAAACAACACGAAAAAGGTTTTAGGGAAAGGGATAAACATTTAAATCCTCCACCAGATCCCAAATTTGTAAATGAGTTGCTTGAAGAATTACTCGGTGGATAATTGCAATCAATAAATTAGGCTATAAATAGTAATGGAGGATGATAGCAAGCAATAGGTTATGTCTGACATAGTGATTTCGCTTTCGTTCATCACGATGTTCACCTAACCTGACTTGCCTATTCACAGCTTGCCTTCGGCAACTGTTCAAAGGATGATTGGCCCCGACAAGCGGGATTATTTCTAATACAAAAGCGGGAAGAAAAATGGCAGAAGGAAGTCCAAGAATTACAGTGCGAGTTACCCCCAGCGAGGAAGAATGGATTATTAAAAAAGCTAAACAAGCGGGGGTCTCTAAGAGTCGATATATGAGGAAGGTTACTCTTTGTGAGTTCCCACAATCCGGGGAGCCCTTTTACCAAAAAGACCGGCAATTCAATTTTAAAAATGGAGTTACCCACCAAGAGATAAAAGAAATTTTCCGGTCGAAGTTTCCAGGGGTTACAAACAACTTAAATCAGATAGCTCGAAAGCTAAATTCTGGTCAAGGAGTTGACAAAGCAATGATCGAAGAAATTAAACAGATAAGGGAACAGCACAACGAAATTGCGGTAACTATAATTAAAGCTTTAAGGAAGGGTAAACCTTAGTTTTTTAAATTAGTTCGGTCGTTTTTCGGGGTCTTGTCGGTTGTCGAAAAATGAGATCAGCTCTATCGTTTCAGCCTCTTTTTCAATGCGATAAAACAAGCTAACTTGCTTTGACAGGACACACCGGTGGGCGTTACTTTGATCGGAATATTCGTAAATTTCGGGGAATTGTCGGACCAGCTCTAATACTTGGTTAACATGGGTTTCAAATGATTTAACCTCTGAAAATGACCACTGGCTGTTGATCGATTCCAACACGCCAATATAGGTGTTTCGGGCTTCCAGAGACCATACAATATCATATGCCATTATTGGGAAAAGCGCTCTCTTACTTCCTTCATAACTTGCTCGTGCGGAATGCCTTTGCCTTCATCAAGTTGTTTTTTTCCTCGATCAATTGACTGCTTGGCTTCTTCCGGAAGGTCATCCCAAAAATCACCGCCAGTGGATCTATTTTTCATGGATTGAAGCGTTACTAGATACGCTTGGTTTTCCAGTCGATCGATCCAGTCTTTTAAATCCTGCTTGTCGATTGTTGATTTCATGGCTCGATGTTTATTTGGACTTTTCAGTAATATAACGTAAAAAAACCACAATCGTGTACCGATCGCGTTTACATATTATAGCTCTAACTCAGACTTTAATACTTTAACGATTCATCACCTTGCTCTTCCCAGGCTTCTTTTATCGATTTCTTGTCGAGCTGGTATTCCAACTCTTCAAGAAACTCCAAGTCCTCAACTGATATAATAGCAGAAATGGGTTTACCATGCTTGGTAATTATAAGTCGCTCGTGGCCACAGGCAACACGATTGATATTATCAGCAAACTTCTTCCGGGCTTTATTGGTGTTAATTTTTTCAGTTTGAGTTATAATAAACCTCCGGGTCCCGTTTATTTTTCTCGTCTTTCATTGGCGTAGGATCTTTTTCAATTTCTCCCAATCCGGATTCCCGTTTTCGTCGCTCCACTTCTTCCCAAAATTCCTTTTAAGCTTCCGACTCATCTTTACAGCATCAAATTTTTTACCTTTTTCCATGATTTTGGAGCTTTGATTAACATTTATAGCAACATACAAAATCAACTTTTAAATTTTGATTCTAAGGGCTTCAAATTATTTAAGTAATCATATGCCTTCCTTATTAATCTCATTTATTTAAGTTCCCAACCAAACCGGCATTTAACATGCGGAATATAAAAGTCGGGTTCATCTTCTTTGTCCTGAACATATAGACGTACCGGTATGTAAAAGACTTCCTGAACAGTGAAGCTATAGGTAAATAGGTGAGGCAAATCCAAATTAGCAGCTCCTATATACTCATTTAATACGTCTCTATTTTCGCTAAAAAACTGTTCTATAAGGTTTTCTAAGTTAGAGTTATCAGAAAGTGATTCTCCTACTCTTGGAACATTTACACAATTTCCTACAAAGCTCATGCTCAATTTTCCATTATTTGATTCGCAGCTCCAATTGTCTTCCCAAAAATCATTGAGGGCTTCTGACAATCCACTAGGAACTTCATTAATTCCCACCTTCCCAAGTAAAATGTCAACATTCACTTCTAAATCTACTACAAACTCTTTTTTAGACATACTAAATATATTTTTGATTGGTAATATTGGTGTGATAACTCGTTGATCTTAAATAAACTGTACCTTAATTAAATAACTCACTTCTTTTCTTAGTTAGTCGATCTCCATTAATTCTTCCAATATAATCTCTCGTAGTTTGGATATTGGAATGCTTTCTAGCCTCTTGTATTTCTGTCAGGCTCCATCCCTGTTCATCAGCTAAATGAGTAAAGGTGTGTACGGCTACGTGAGTGGTGAGGTGTTTTTGAAGGTGTGGTCTTAGTTCTGCTTCCGAAGCGATATTCTTAAGCTGTTCATTTGCAACTTTGTTTGCACTATCAATTGCTTCCCGAATAGTGATTTTGTCATACTTTACATTGGCTTCAAGTATGGGAAAGACAAATTTTCCGTTGGGCTTCTCTTTTAGCTTTTCGAGTATTTTTAAAGATGGTTTGGGGAGTTCTAATACTTTGACTTTACTGTTTTTAAGCATTCGGTATTTAAGTGTACCCTCATGAATATATTCCCATCTACAGTTGCAAACATCCTGGAAGCGCATTCCATCATTATACATGGCAAATAAGAAGGCTTGCTGGTAGATCCATTTTAATGACCAAGGTTCAAGAGCAACATTTTTAAAAGCTTTAACTTCGTCCCAGTCCATTTTTGTAACATCAGGTTTTTCCCATTTTAGTTTATATCCTAATAGAAAGGGGTTATCATCGTGCTTTATGATTTTATCTTGTATCGCAGTATTTAATACAGCTCTTATTTTGCCCAATTCTTTAGAGCGGGTGTTTTGAGCATTTTCTTTTACTTCCTCAAGCCACAGCTCAAACTTTCTTAAAAAACGGGTGTCAATATCATTGAATCTAAGATCTGGCCCATGAAACGCTTCAAGTTTATTTATAAGTACCTTGTATTTCCTCTTTTTCCAATAGCCAAAAGTGGGGAGTAGTTCTCTGGTATAGTCTAGAAATTTGGGGCTGTCGGTACCTTTAATTTTTCTCTTGATTGATTTGGAGGATTCTTCACCTTCGTATTTAAGTTCATTGGCTTTGACTCGTGCATCTGTGATGAATTCATCCAACTTGTTATTAAAAACTTCCCATTTGGAATGGGTGGCTCTTACTCGTTCTTTTGATTCATTCCAATGCTTTGGTAAAATGCTAATACCAGTGCTGACATAGCGGGGGTTTCTATCTTTAGTAATTCTTAGATAAATTGGTACTTCGCCATTATTCTTTTTTCGATATTTCCAAAGGATAAACTTGAATGTAGTCATATACTATTTGATGATTTATTTGCTGTGATGCTAAAACATTTGCTAAAACAATTCACCAAGTAGATATGATAATCTCAGTCACTAAACAAGGTCTATAGCTCCTAAAGGCCGAATTTAGTGTCTATTGAATGATGGGATTCACTGAGTTAGATATTATAAATTCCGCCCGGTCCCACGCTTTATTAGCCCTGTCCCGTTTTTCGGGATGGGGCTTTTTTATTTGGGGGATGCTTAACCTGATTCGACTTCGAAGAACGATTAGGTTTTGTTATGCTATATTTTTGATAATCAAATCTACCATTTAGGGCAATGATGTATCATGTAAACAAAGTAGGCATTTTGGTTTTACTGGGGGCGGTACTTTTATCAGCTATTCCACTGAAAGCCCAAACCGTGTTTACCATCGACCGGGATAACAAGGCCCAAAAAATTCATAGTGTAGGTGCATCAGCAGCGTGGTTTGCCGAGGGGATCGGGGAGCACTGGCCGGATCATAAAAAAGAAAAGATCGCTCAGCTCTTGTTTAGTAAGCAAAAGAACAAGCAGGGAGATTTTGAAGGTATTGGTCTCTCTTCATTCAGGTTTAATACTGGTGCAGGCACCTTTGAACAGGGCGACAGCAGTGGGATTGCCAAACCTACCCATCGCGTGGAGTCATTTCTCAATCCGGATGGTACCTACGATTGGTCAAAACAAAGCGGGTATCAGTTTTTTCTGAGAAAGGCGAAAGAGTACGGTGTTGAGTCGTTGACAGCATTTTCGAATTCTCCGCCGGTTTATTTCACAGAAAACGGCTTAGGATTTAAAACAAAAAAGGATTTCAGCACGAATCTGCTCCCCACATATTATGATGAGTATGCCGAGTTCTTGGCTACGGTGCTCAAGCATTTTGAGCAGGAAGGGATTCATTTTGAATTCATAAGTCCCGTGAATGAGCCCCAGTGGGATTGGACCGGCGAATATGGAGAGGCCAAACAGGAGGGATCACCCTGGACAAACCGCCAGATCTTTAAGGTGGTAACGAAGTTGGATTCGGCATTAACCGCCAAGGATCTGGGAACTAAGATATTACTGCCGGAAGCGGCTATGTTCACATTTTTGATCGGAGGGGACAATCACGCCTCTAACCAGATATCTACCTTTTTTGACCCAGATTCAGAGTTGTTTCTCGGAGATCTTGATCATGTGCCTTCGCTGATCGCCGGACACAGTTATTTTACCGACACATCTGACAGCGTGATTGTAAATGTGAGAGAAGAGGTGGCAACTGAGGCGGATGAGTATGGCATTTCGTTATTTCAGTCGGAATATTCTATGCTGGGTGATGGGTTTCGAGAAGGGACCGATCGGAAGAGGACAGCTATGGAATGTGCGTTGTTTTTGGCTAAGATGATCAACAGGGATTTTACCATTGCCGATGCCAAGGCGTGGGAATTTTGGAATTCGTTTGAGCCCGGGAGCCCTCAATATGATACCCGGTATTATTTAATTGCTCTCGATCCCAACGCGTCGCACACCAATGGTGATTTTACGCCCACAAAAAATTTATGGGCTCTGGGACATTACAGCCAGTTCATCGAGCCGGGCATGCATCGTATTGAGACTTCAAGAAATGATGGGTTGAATGCGATAGCAGCATCCGAAGATGTGATGATTTCAGCATTTGCCAACGAGGGGGAATTGGTGTTGGTCGTGATCAACTACACCGAAGAAGAAAGGCAGGTGCAGTTCGACCTGGAAAACTTTGGAGAGGTCAGATCAGTCAAGCGATATATGACCACTGAGAAAGAATCTGAAAATATGAAAAGGAGAGATCAGCAAGGCCTCCAAAGCTCATTGCCACCAAGATCAATTCATACTTACCAAATAAGTTTCTCTAACTGATTTTTTTTGGTCCCCCGCTTTATTAGTTCGTCCCGTCTCTCGGGATGGGGCTTTTTTATTTGGGGTAAACCTTTGATGCCTGCTAGATAAAGAGTGGGACAATTGCCAAAAATCACTTCTCACTGGTCAAAAATTGTAATTGTTAATTATTTAATTCATAATTGTACGTTGATAAATCAAATTGGACTGACGGTACGCCGTCAGCGTTAATAGATATATTAATTGATTCAAGGGATATGAATACTTTCGGTGGAAGTTGGACAGAGACTAAGATTGAAGTGTTAGTTGATTATGCTCAAGCGTATTTGAGGATTATGAATAAGTATCCACATTTTCGGACCTTATATTTTGATGGGTTTGCTGGCAGTGGTTTTATAGTTCAAGAAGATGAGAAGGATTTAAATGTTACAATTGGTGCAGCTAGAAGGATAGTAGAAATTGAGGAGCCAACTAGTTTTGACGGATATTATTTTGTTGAGAAGAATACTGATAAGTTAGAAGCTTTAAAGCAAAATACTGCTAATAAATATGATAATAAGACTATCCATTTGGTTGATGAGGATTGTAATAAAAAGTTGCGTGATATGGCTGAATATCTTAACAAACCGAAAGGTCAACGAGAGTTTGACAAGGTATTAGCTTACATCGATCCTTGTGGAATGCAGCTTGAATGGAGTTCTATGGAGGCTTTGGAGGGCATTGATGCTGACGTTTGGATTTTAGTGCCAACAGGGTTAGGCGTTAATCGTTTGTTGGTAGGTGATGGTGAAATAAGTGAAGGATGGATTGAAAGGCTTGAATTGTTTCTTGGATTATCTGAGCAGGAAATTAAAAGTTACTTTTATGAAGAGAGAACGGAACAAACACTATTTGGAGAGATGACAAGAACTCGAAAAAAATCTGAAGCAATAGGCAAGGCAGCTCAGTTATACCAAAATAGACTTAAAGAAGTATTTAGGTATGTTACCGAACCGCTTGAATTAAAGAATGAAAAGAATTCCGTTATGTATCATTATCTATTTGCTTCCAATAATCAAACAGCAGCAAATATTGCTAGGGATATCATTAAAAATCACAGTAATTAACTATGGCAAAATCATCTATAGAATGGACAGAAGAAACGTGGAATCCTACTACCGGTTGTAATAAAGTCTCTCAGGGGTGTAAGAATTGTTATGCGGAAAGAATGTCTCGGCGGCTAAAAGCAATGGGAGTGGAGAAATACAAAGATGAGTTTGAATTTAGAATGCATGAAGAAACATTATATGAGCCTTTTAAGTGGTCAGGATCAAGACTTGTCTTTGTAAACTCTATGTCAGATCTGTTTCACGAGAAAGCCACCTTGGAGTTTATTAAAAAGGTCTTCAAGGTTATGAGGGAAACTCCTCAACATACTTATCAATTATTGACAAAACGTCCTGAAAGAGTTTTGGAGTTTAATAATGAACTGGATTGGCAGAATAATATTTGGATGGGTACATCAGTAGAAAGAGATGACGTAAAACATCGGATAGATTTACTGCGAAAATGCGATGCAAAAGTTAAGTTTTTATCCATCGAGCCCCTCATAGGAAGAATCAAAAATATCGACTTAACGGGTATTGATTGGGTTATTGTAGGTGGTGAATCTGGACCAGGAGCAAGACCGTTGAAGAAGGAATGGGTTACGGAAATAAAAAGTGCTTGTGACCAATCAGGAGTACCATTCTTTTTTAAACAATGGGGAAAGCCTGAATTCAACGTTGATGATGCTGATCCAACTAAGTCTAAAGATCATCCACATTATGCGAAGGGTGGATGTATGTTAGATGGGGAAATATATAGAGAAATGCCGGTGTGATTTCTTAATTAGAATATCCATTAAAAATATAATTCGATGAGTATTACTGAAACTTTGCACGAAGCATTAAGAGACTTCAGAGCTAAACAGCGTGATACTCCCAACTGGAGACCTAACCGCATATTATTAAGTTCCGCAGCTTATGAGGATTATATTCACGAGAAGGGGCTTAGTAGGGATGATAATCCAAGTTTAACACTTGAGAAGGTAGCAGTTGTTGAAAATGATGGGCAGGCTGATCCAATAATTTTAGAAAAACGGAAATTTTATAATTAACCTTCTTGACGTATTCCTCAATTTTGACACCAGAAGAAGCACATCGCATCGAAAAACTAACGCTTCAATACCGCATTGAAGCTGGACGCCTGGAACAAGTGATTGCAAAAACTCATATTGAGCTTTTGGTTATAACGAACCACTGTAACTGATCAATGGTTACAATAGGTAACCAAGATTAAATATTTCCTGCCTTAGAGAAGAAAAAATCATGGCCGCCCATGGCCAGAACATATCAGGTTTAGAAATCTTATTTCAAATTCTGCTTCTAAGAGCCTATCTGATCTTACTAATGCTATTAGTGGGGTTAATATTCGTTGAAAATGCCCTGAACCAACGTTAATATTCGTTGGGATTGGGCCGCTTCTGCGTGGATAAATTAAGTTACCCGTTATAAAGGTTTTGGTGGCACTGTAGTAATTTGTGTACCAGTGGACTAGAGAGAAGATGTACCGTTTATGCATTGATAACTTCATGAAATAAAAAACGCCAGCGTAATACCTTACCGGTTTAAACCTCAACAACACAAACCCTACTAGGTCGTGCTGTTAGAAGACAAAAATATATGAATGCTCTCCTCTTATGTTGGCAAGTAGTTGAATCGACTAATAAAGCATTTTATTGTGCATGTCAGGACATAAAAACTTCGGATATAGGATATGTGCACCAACAGAGACAATAAACGCCATTTCTAAAACTGAACCTATTTAGGTAGGAATCCCGATCCAGTTAAAAAAGCGAGAAAAAACAATTATTCTTAATCGAGGTCAAAAAAGCGGCTGTAGAACGCCCATTTTACATAATTAGCCATTATACGACAGGTATAATCATTTTTTTGTAACACTCTGGGGGTAGCTACTTTCATATAATGGTACTGCGGATGGAATAGTTAATTATCAATAAATTATGTCAATATGCTATTATCTGAAACAACAAAGAGAGTATTCGTTTCTTTAACCCTCATTTCGTTTTGTTTTATGTTTTTTGGATGTGAGTATATGCAAACAAATAAGAGTGGGGGATCATCAACAGACGAAGTTTCATTGAAAGGAGAAAAAATTACTTCGGAGTATCTTGAGAAATACTCCATGAGTAGTACAAAATCTGACTCGACCTGCTGTGCTGGTCAATTTGATTCAATTGAAGTCTATTCTATTAATACTAATTCACCTAAAGCAAAAGAGATAAAAGAAAAAATAATATCAGATCTTAAAAAGTTTGCAGGTCCAGATAGTGCCCAAGAATCTCTAATGAAAGTTGCTCAACCAGGCATGAATAACGGTGTGATTATTGAAGATAATAATGGACGTGAGCAGCTATCGATACCGCTTGAAAATGGTAGTAGTACACATAATCAATATACTTATGCTAAATACAACTCAAGCTTAAACCAAGTTACATCGCAGCTTTTTTATTATGATGTGGTAACTGAACATTCGAAATCGGAGTTACAGAATAATCCAAGTCTTGCTGATCAAACTACTGCTGATGTAGAAATAAAAAATGAACAAGGTGAGATAATTTTCAGCAAAGTATTCTCTAAGGAACAATTTAAAAGCCAAGAAAGAGAACCTGGCTGCTTTGGCAGTTGTATAAATGATATAAGGGAAGGCATGGATTATTTTACATGGTTGTTGTGTTTGGCTGGTGGTCCCATTTGTGCTATTGGATTTACCATTTACTGTACTGCACATTGTATTTTTCAGAAAACTAAATAAAGTCCTAGTACAATGAGTTCAGAAAACAAGGCATTAAAAATAATAAACTACTTAGTAGTCTTTTTTCTGTTGTGCACGCTTGCGTTAGCAGTATCCTTTTTTGTTCAACAAGAACCAGGTTTAGGGGCAACATTTAGTGGAATGCTCGTAGTATTTGGGTTTCTATACTGGAAATATGGATTAACTTATTTCGAAGTTAGAGACCCGGAAGCTGATAATTTTTAAAATACTAGGTATGTAAATTTATTTAACCATCTAGATCGAGTTTGTTACTTGATATGGCGATGTCATATTAATTTTATAAATGGGCGGCATTTTGCCGCCCATTTAATATTTAGTCTTTTTCGAATCCATTTAAAGGGCTTGTCACAGCTTTCCGGTCCATAATCTTGCTGGTTTCAGTATCTCGTTTGATCCATTTGCCGTTTGGATCTTTAAACTGTGGTCGTTTACGTACTGCACCGTTTCGATGGCCGTCGCCGGCCGGTGGGATTGGTTGCCATAGCGTTTTACCTCCTATCTGGAATTAAAATTAAAAGGTGTTGTCCAGGTTAACTTGGGCAATACAAGTGATTAATTTAATAGATGGGCAATATCTTCGGGCCAACCTTCACGATGAATTAATCGCTTTTTATTAAGGTCCCCATTACCCCCCCCGTTTAATTAGATTAGCATACTTTTCCCAATCTTCCCCAAATACATAGGTAGCATTTCCATAGTTGAGATGCTCAAGGATGTAGATATCTTGATCTGGAAAACAAAAAACGATGTAACCATCCCATCTAGCTTTTCCTTTGACAAGCTGGGTTGGTTCGTGGTTAGTTATCGTTTTTAGCCTATGCTCAATCACTTGCTGTTTCCCTTCAGGAGCTTTTTTAATGTTTTCCGTGAGATGCTCCTTTGCTTTTTTCCAAGGATATTCCCCAAGAGGTAGGAATTGTTAGTTTTTTGTTTGATTTCAGGAATATCTAAAAGTGCATAATCTTCATCTAAGATCACGCACTCACCAAATATTTCGAGAAACAGGTTGACGATATGTTTAATCAGATTGAAATTTTCATGTGTTTTTTCATATGAAATATGTTATAATGGCTCTTATGAAAACACTTACCGACAAACAGCGACAGCTTTGGGAGTTCATTCTATCCTTTTATGAGGACTACAGCCAATTCCCAACTTACGATGACATGCAGACCGAACTTGGCTACAGCTCCACCAACAGTATCTATCAGCATCTACAGGGGCTGACCAAGAAAAACTATCTCTCCAAGTTGGGACGAGGGCACTACGAAATCCATCCCAGCAAGCGAAATGAGTTGTCCGGTTTTTATCCCGGTGTACCCGTGAAGGGACGTATTGCCGCGGGTGCTATGCACCAGGCGATCAGCGAAAACCTGGGGCACCTGCCGGTCGAGATTCATCCTGAAAAATCGGATCATTATTTTGCGCTGATCGTGGATGGGGATAGTATGATTGATGCCGATATCCAAGATGGCGACTATATTATTATCGATCCTCGAGAGCCCAAGGACGGCGAAATCGGAGCAATCCAGTATCGTGGAGAGACCACCCTGAAGACCATTCGCAAACGGTCCGATGGCATCAGGCTGCAGCCCGAAAATCCATCCTACGACCCCATCGACATTACGCCGGATGAATGGGAAGAAGTCACTGTCTACGGAACCTATGTGGGCAAGGCCTGGAAAAAGGACGGGAACTGGGGCGTAATTTTTCGTTCTGATTAATTCCCTTTATTGCATTTCAGTAGAGGGCTCAGTTATGTGAAAAATATTTTGTTGTCAACCTATGGCTTTTGATTAGGGTCATTATAGAGCTCTTTCATAATGCAAAGATCGTCTCTGCAATCGCAGCCACTTTGTAACAACAAATTGGATTATTCAAATGGATACAATTGCATGGAGTGATTTTCAAAAAGTAGATATGCGGGTTGGAACCATCATTGAAGTGAAGGACTTCCCGGAAGCCCGTAATCCGGCTTATATTTTGAAAGTGGATTTCGGAGAAAAATCGGGGTAAAAAAGTCCAGTGCTCAGATTACTGATCTGTATAGCAAAGACGATCTGCAGGGCAAGCAGGTTATCGGCATTGTCAACTTTCCGCCCACGCAAATAGGCCCTGTCATGTCGGAATGTTTGGTTACCGGATTCCATCGAGAGAATGACAATGTGGCGCTGGCCGTGCCGGATATGCAAGTACCCAACGGTACCAAACTGGCCTGAACCCAAATCTGTTAGCATACCCAGGATCTGACAGCTTTTATTTTATTTGCTAACCTATTTTATATGGTTTTAGTCCATTTACTTCAATATGTGACGTTGCTATCGTTTTGAAGTATATAACTACTTCCGTACAATTTAGTTAGTCAATTTTAGCATACAGACGCTCAATTTTATGAAAGATTTGTCCTTGGTTTGTCTCCTGATGGCATCTGCTATTATTGGTGGATGTTCTCAACAGTCAACTACACCCACGCCAGCCGTCGATCACCATATGCATATTCGCAGCCAAAGTGCGGTTGATGTTTTGGCTCAGTTTCGGGGTCCCGATGCCGATACGCTCAGTGCAACTAATGCTGCCGATGCCATTCGACTGCTCGATTCGGCCGGTGTTGAAAAGGGGTCCTTACTGTCGCTGGGCTACTTTTTCGGGATGCCCGATGTGAGCGTAGAAAACGAGTATGCCGAGGTGCGGGCCGAAAACAACTACGTTGCCAACGAAGCGGCCAAATATCCAGATCGGCTATATGCATTTTGCAGCGTGAATCCGTTGGCGAAATATGCCATCGAAGAGGTGCGTCGGTGTGCTAGTCACGGAGGGTTTACAGGTTTAAAGCTACATTTTGGCAACTCGGATGTGGATCTGCGTGATGACGGTCAGGTGCAGCAGGTTCGGCGAATCTTCCAGGAGGCCGATAAGTTGAATCTGCCAGTGGTGGTGCACATGTGGACGCGCGACGAAAACTACGGTAAGCCAGACGCTGAGGTGTTCCTGAATGAGGTGCTTGCCACTGTTCCCGATTTAACCATTCAAATTGCTCACCTGGGTGGTGCTGGATTTTATAATGCTACTACCGATAGTGTGATGGATGTTTTTGAATCAGCATTCAAGACCCATCCCAAAGTGATGGATGAAGATATCGTATTTGATATCGGGGCTGCAGCTGCCAATCCCAAGCTTGCATTCGAGGCAGGCGATACCACCAAGGCGCAAGCTATTCAGAAAAGAAACCGGATGCTGGCCGAACGGATCAAGAAGATGGGTGCGAAGCACTTTGTCTTTGGATCTGACTGGTGGGCTCGTAATCCAGCTGATTTTGTGGATGTGATTCGCTCTCTTCCGTTAAAGGAACAGCAGTTGCGTGTCCTTTTTGCCAACAGGGCGCCATACGTGGAGTAGTCTAACGGTAGCTGTTGCATAGCGTTGTAGCAATATGTATTCTGCTAAAAAGTGATAAAAAATCGAGAACCTTGCCGAAGAATATTGTCATACTTGCAGACGGGACCGGTCAAGAGGGTGGCGTTGGGTATAACACCAACGTCTATAAAATCTTTAACATCATTGAAGATCGTACTAAGCAACAAATTGTTTATTACGATCCCGGCCTGGGCACCAGCGGACTGAAGTTAATCAAGCAGGCGACGGGATTGGGTATCTCAAAGAATATCAAGGATTGTTATGAGTTTTTGTTTGAACACTTTGAGTCCGGGGATGATATCTATCTGATTGGCTTCAGCCGTGGAGCGGCCACCGTACGGAGCCTATCCACCTTTATTCATCATTTTGGGATTCTGCCCAAATCGCGTCCCGACTTGATCCGGCAGGCCTACAAAATTTATCGTACCCGGAATACTGATAAGTTGGAAGCCATGGCCAAAGAATTTATCGCCAAGCATCACACCATGTGGACCCGCATTAAATTTTTGGGCTGTTTTGATACCGTGGATGCACTTGGATTTCCAATTAAAAGCATTAGTGCTCTCTTAAATCGCATTCCTTGTTTTCGGCATCGGTTCCATGATTTTAAACTCAGTAAAAGTGTGGAGCATGCCTGCCATGCACTGTCAGTGGATGACAAGCGCAAGACGTTCCACCCGGTACTTTGGCATCCGGATCTCAAAAAGTACCAAACCCTGGAGCAGGTCTGGTTTCCCGGCATGCATACCGATGTTGGCGGTGGATACAAGGAGCATCATCTTTCGGATTTGTCGCTAATCTGGATGTGCCGCAAGGCCATGGAGCAGGGGCTCCGGATATATGATCCCGGCAGGATATCGCTCGAGGCGGATCCTGGTGGCGTGATGCACGACTCGCGTGGTGAATGGTGGAAAAAAATATACCGAAAAAAGGTCCGCTGCTGGCCGCAGAAACGCTCCGATATCCCGGTTGTTCACGAGAGTGTGCTGCAACGGGCCGAATCGCGTGACTATCAGCCTTGGATTTTAGATGAGGACTACAAGGTAGAACATCGTGCAGAGGGTATCCCAAGGCAGCCGTAAATTTCATTTTCTAATATTACTGATTGCCAATTCTCAAAACTTGAGTGTAAGTTCTTATTGCTCATGTAGTTTGAATATTAATTTTTTTTAATTAACTTAAATTAAAGAATTTTAATATTCGGAAGGATCATTTTTTAGAACAACAATCGGGGCAGTATGGAAATGGAAAGAAAAGGCAAGGTACTTATTGTAGAAGATGATATGCTCCTATCGATGGTTGAAGAGCGGCTTATCAAGAAGTTAGGTTACGATGTTGTCGGTAAGGTAACGCAAGGTTCTGAGGCCGTTGATAAGGCCAGTGAATTAAATCCCGATATTATTGTGATGGATATTTCACTGAAGGGAGAGATGGATGGCATTGAGACGATGGAAGTGATCCGGAAGAATTCAAGCGTGCCTGTTATTTACCTGTCTGGCAGCGGCGACCGGTATTCTTTTGAACGGGCTAAGAAAACGGGCTTTACCGATTATTTAACCAAGCCGGTGACGAGTGGTGATCTTGAGGAACCGCTGCATTCAGCTCTTCATCAGAATGGATCATCGGATACACAAACTTCTTCTTCGCGTAAATTTGACAAAACGGCTTAATCCCGGAGGCTAACGAGCACCCTTCCTACTTGCTTGCCGTCCAGTATTTGGTCAATCTCATTGTTGAGCTCTTGGAGACTGCATGTTTTGGCTAATTGCCCTAGATTATCAGGTTTCCAATCATCCGACAGTTTATTCCATATTTCTTTTCGCAAGTCCATCAGGCAGTTACCACTGTCCATACCCGCCAAAGTAACGCCCCGAAGAATAAAGGGATAGACATTAGTGTTCAGTTCGTGTCCCAGTACGTTGCCGCAACAGGCCACGGTACCGTTGTGCCTCGTTTGCCGAATAGCTGTATCCAACATAATGCCGCCCACTGTATCAATGACACCAGCCCATCGGCTGCTGAGCAGCGGTTTTGAAGATTTGTCTTGCACCTCATCGCGGTGAATTACAGAAGCGGCTCCCATCTCTTTTAAAAAGTCTGTCTGATCCATTTTGCCCGTGGCGGCAGTGACCTCATATCCCAACTTTGCCAAAATCGCTATTGCCAGCGATCCCACCCCGCCGGTGGCCCCGGTTACCAAGACGTTGCCGCTGTCCGGGTAAATTTCGTTGTGGCGAAGATGATGTACGCCGATGGCGGCAGTAAATCCGGCCGTGCCCAGAATCATGCTTTCGCGCAGGCTAAGCTTTTCCGGTATAGGCACAATCCAGTCAGCGGGAACCCGGACGTATTGCCCGAAGCCGCCAAACGTATTTTGACCCAGGTCGTAGCCGGTTACTAGTACGGAGTCCCCTTTATTAAACCGGTCATCATCACTGTTTGCTACTTTGCCAGCGGCATCAATACCGGGAATGTGGGGAAACTCCCTGGTAACACCCTTGTTGCCGGTGGCTGAGAGCGCGTCTTTATAATTTAGCGAGGAGTAGTGGGCTTCGATTAAAACATCGCCGTCAGGGAGATCATCGATAGACCAGTCCCGGACCGATCGATTAAATGTGCCATCTTCCTGTTCGGTAACCACAAGGGCTTTGAATGAATTGTTCATAGGAATTTCGTGAATCGTTTTAACCATTTGAGTTTACCGCTGTATGGAGGATATCGCATCGGGATATCCAGCCAGTTTGCTTTCTTCATTACGCTCTTTTGGTGAGAGAACGTATCAAAACTCTGTTTGCCGTGATAGCTGCCAAAACCACTTTGCCCCACGCCGCCGAACGGGAGGTCCATGTTGCCCAAATGGGTAACGGTATCGTTGATGCATCCACCGCCAAACGGGATTTCCCTAATGATGCGCTCTTGTGTCGAGGAATCCGTTGAAAAAAGGTACAGGGCAAGCGGCTTTGGTTTGGAGCAGATGGTGGTAACGGCTTCATCCAAGTTATCGTAGGTAAGAATAGGTAACAGTGGACCAAAAATTTCTTCCTGCATCACGGCGTCATCCCAGCTGATATCGGTCATCACTGTGGGAGCAATATATCGATCATCGGGATTAGTCTGTCCGCCGATTCGGACTTTTTCAGGATCAATAAGTTTTTGCAGCCGCTCGAAGTGCTTGTGGTTGAGGATACGCGCGAAGTCGGGGCTTTTACTCGGATCATCGCCGTAAAATTCATTGATTTGCTGTCTCATTAATTCACAGAATTGCTCTTTCAGCGATTCGTGGAGGTATACGTAATCGGGGCTAACGCATGTTTGTCCAGCATTGATAAATTTACCCCAGGCAATACGTTTGGCAGCTAACGGAAGGTCTGCCGTTTGGTCGATGATTGTTGGGGACTTGCCCCCCAGCTCCAACGTTACCGGCGTCAGTTGTTCGGCGGCCGCTTTCATGATAATCTTGCCAACGCGTGTGCTGCCGGTAAAGAAAATATGATCCAATGGCTGACTTAGCAGCGATTGGGTGACTTCCGCATCCCCTTCCACAACATGCAGGTAACCGGCATCAAAATTAGGGTTTATGAGTCCAGCCAATAACGATGAGCTATTTGGCGCCAGCTCAGAAGGTTTTAGAATCGAACAGTTGCCGGCTGCTATAGATCCCAGCAGTGGAGCAATGGTCAGTTGAATTGGATAATTCCAGGCACCGATAATCAAGCTGACGCCATAGGGCTGGGAATGGATATAGTTTTTAGAGGGAAAATTTATAATAGAATCGCTTACCTTCTGTGGTTTGGCCCAGCCGGAAAGATGTTTTATGAAATGATCAATTTCCTGATAGATCAGCAGAAGCTCAGTCTCATAAGTCTCAAACACAGGCTTTTTAAAATCAGCATGAAGCGCATCAAAAATCTCCTGTTCGTGCTGTTGAAAAATATTCTTCAGCTTTCGCAGCTGTTTCTTTCGAAAGTCAACATCTCGGCTTTGTCCCTCGCGGAAAAAATTGTGTTGCTTTTCAATAATGTTGTCCATCATAGTCACTGAGTTGATTTTCGACCTTTAAACGTATCCATCGATTGGTAAACCTGAAAAAGTTTGCCGGCTATAAAATCAAATGCCTTTTGTGGCAGGATTCCCTTGAGGAAGGGAATCAACTTGACCATGAATGGTGCGCGCAGGTGAATCTTGTTGGCTTCGACAGCTTGGATTATGCGATCGGCAATATCATCTTTTTCTAGGAAGGGTGTCAGTAGCGGTGGTTTTACCCCCTCAAACATACCCGTATTGATATAGCTGGGCTGCACGGTTGTAACGTTGATGCCAGTGGATTTCCGTTCAAGCTCGATACGGAGCGACTCCGACCAGCCGATCATTCCCCACTTGCTGCCGGCATAAACCGACATATTGGGATTCGGCATCAGTCCGGCTGCCGAAGCAATGTTGACGATATGTCCGGACTGCCGTTGTTTCATATCCGGCAAAAAAGCACGGCAGACATGCATTGCTCCCAGCAGGTTAATGCGGATGCCTTGATCAATTTGTTCCCGGCTTTGCTGCTCAAACGGTCCGCCTACTACAATACCGGCATTGTTGATGAGGATATCCACGGGACCTATATTTTTAATGACGTCCTTGGCTGCTGAGTAGATTTGCTCGGCATTACCAATATCGACTATTCTCGTTTGTACGCTGGTTTGAAATCCATTGAGCTCCCCTCGGGCCCCTTCGAGTGCGTCTTTATTGATATCCCAAAGCGAGAGGGTAGCGGCCTTTTTGCGGGCAATATGCTTGGCCATCTGCAGGCCGATACCACTAGCGCCACCTGTAATCAGAATGTGTTTGTCAGCAAATGTACTCATTGTAAATCAACTCCTAGGTTTATAAAAGTATACTGATAAATAGAGAAGAAGGTGAAAATTTCTTATATCAACGATAGTCATCATAAAGTTGAGTCATATTATGGCCGAATTAGATAATAATGACCTGCAAGCGCGCATTGAGCGTCTCGAAAAAAAGGTAGCCCGTCTTGAGCAGAAGCTGAAATCTGAGCGTTCTGCGGATCATAAATTTGAGGATAAAAGTAAGACGGAAACGCCCAAACAACCGTCATCGGTTCAAGAAGAGCAGCCTCGGTCTGATACCTCGCGTTTGGGGACGGCTAACGTAGAGCTGGGCGAACAATGGCTCAATCGTATTGGCATTGGTCTGTTGCTGGTGGGGGTGGCATTTTTGTTCAAGTATTCGATTGATCAAGGTTGGCTAATTCCGCCGGTCCGCAGTGCCATTGGTCTCGGCATCGGGATGGTGCTTTTTGGAGGTGGCTTGCGCATGGCTGAAGAGATGAAGCCCCTAAAGCAAATCTTGCTGGGTGGGGGAATAGCCGCTTTTTATATTACCGGGTTTGCAACCTTTCAGTTTTATGCCTTTCTCCCTGCAGCGGTGGTGTGGACGTTCATGGTTGTGGTGACGCTGTTATCGCTTTCACTTTCACTGCAGCAGGATGAAGCAATTCTCTCTGTGGTGGGAACGCTCGGAGCATTTGGGACTCCGTTTATGCTTTACAGCGGTGGCGGCAGTGTGGTGTTGCTGATGGGTTATACTGCATTAGTGCTGGCGGGCACAATTGCTGTTTACATGAACAAAGGCTGGAAATCACTGCTCTGGAGTATTTCCCTGGGTGGTGCATTGGTCATATTTGTAGGGATTGTGAATGCGACCTATGATAGTGACCTTGCTTCACACTTTGAGCACTGGTCGCTGCAGATGGGTGCCCTTTTTTGGCTTACCTGCGCATGGCTGTTACCTGTGTATCGCGAAATACTAAGCAGCAACAACCTGGCCCGCTGGCCCAACCCTGATATGTTGCTGGAAGATGGTACTATTGACAAAAATATGCCTTATCGCACAAGTTCCACCGCCCATCTCATGGTTTTTATCGTTCCGTTGCTAATGCTGGTGATGACCATTGGCTTGTGGGATCTTTCGATGAATCATGCGGGATTGGTGTCCATGGGGCTGGCTGTAGTTGGTGCTGGATTTTATCTGTTATTAAAAGATCGTTCGTTACCTACACTGGGGGCAACCAACGGTTTTCTTGCACTCAGCATGTTGACCATCGGTTTTGTGCTGATGCTGGAAGGGAACTTCCTGTTCATCGTACTTTCTGTTGAGGCCGTGGCCCTGCGTTTTATTGCCAATCAAACCGGCGATACCAGACTGGGTATTAGTTCGCATCTGCTCTTCGGTTTTGTATTACTTTGGGTGATTAACTCGTTGTATTATTCGCTGGGGATGCCTTCATCAGTCGGCAGTATCGAATCGTTGACACAGTTGCTGGCTATTGTGGCAGGTGGTATTCTTATACCCCGTTGGTTGGAAAAATCGGACGCTGCCCAAGTTTATCAAACTACCAGTCACCTGCTGTTTTTGTTCTGGCTGTATCAGAAGCTATCTGTTGGCGGCAATGGCCAGGCGTGGGTGACAATATCCTGGGCAGCCTACGCTATTGGATTGCTGGTCTTTGGGTTTGTGCGGTATCGCAAAACTGTGCGACTCGTAGCCATGGCAACTATCTTTCTCGTGGTCGGCAAACTATTCTTGATTGATTTGTCAAAGCTTGAGGCTATTTGGCGAATCTTGATCTTTATGACATTTGGAGCTGTGTTTTTGATGCTGGGTTATTATTGGCAGGCCAGATGGAGTGATGGTGAAGTGGAATCTGATGTTAGCAATCAGTAAAAAATGTATTACCTTCTGTGAAAGATTTATTAACCAATTTATTCAGTAGATATGATGAAGGTAGCGAAAAGACTATTCTTATTTACGGCGGCGTTGTTGGTCACCGCCAGTTGTATGCAATCACCCGTTGACCAGGTGGCAAAAACTATTACCGAGGAAACACTGATGGAACCCATTGAGATGCTTTCATCAGATGATTTCCAGGGTCGCAGTACCGGTACAATAGGAGAAGAGAAAACAGTTAATTATCTAGTTGGTAAGCTCCAGGAGTATGGGTTGCAAGGTGGCGCCGACGATGGCAGCTTTGTGCAGGAAGTGCCGCTTACGGGCCAGAAGACGGCTCAAGATGCCCAGGTTACAATCACTAAGAATGGTTCCACTGTCCACCAATTTGACTACTATACTAATTTTATGGCTTGGCCCAGCAACCTGGCCGAAGAGGTGTCCATCGATCAGGCCGAGCTGGTGTACGTGGGCTATGGTATACAGGCGCCAGAAGAGAATTGGGATGACTTCAAAGAGACCGATGTGAAGGGGAAAATTCTGGTTGTCAAGAATAATGATCCCAACGAGGATCCGGATCTGTTCAAAGGTAAAACACGACTGTACTATGGGCGCTATGATTATAAATATGAGAAGGCAAAGGAGTTGGGCGCGGCCGGTGTGCTCATTATTCACACAACGCCTTCGGCCGGCTATGGCTGGAATGTAGTGGCCAACAGCTGGAGCCGAGAGCGGTTCTATCTGCGCGGCAATGAAACCATGCAGGATTCCCCCACCAAGTTTAATGGCTGGCTTACGAAAGAAGCCAGCACGGCGCTATTCGAAAGTGCGGGACTTGATCTGGAGCAACAGCTTGAAGCGGCTGAGAGCCGATCATTTGAACCGGTTTCGCTCGAGGGACTTCGCCTGAGCCTGGACCTTTCGGCTACCTACCGCGAGAAAAATGCCAAGAATGTGCTGGGTGTGATTGAAGGATCCGATAAAAGCCTCAAAGACGAGTACATGATATTTACAGCACATCATGATCACCTGGGTATTACGCAGCCTGTAGAGGGGGATTCCATTAATAATGGCGCACTCGACAACGCGGCCGGGGTAAGTGCGCTGTTGAATATGGCGCGCGGTTACAAAAAATTGCAGCCACAGCTCAAGCGCAGCGTGCTCTTTCTGATTGTAGGCGCTGAGGAGGTAGGGTTGCTGGGATCCAAATACTGGGCCGAACATCCGACCGTTCATCCCGGCAAAGTTACGGCTAATATCAACCTGGATGGCATGAATGTGTATGGCAAAACCAATGACTTGGTGCTGGTGGGCTATGGACGCAATGGAGTAAGTGATGTGATCGAGAAGGTAGCAGATGAACGGGGCCGGGACGTTAAGCCGGATGCCCATCCCGATAAGGGATACTTTTATCGCTCAGATCACTTTTCGCTGGCCAAGAAAGGAATCCCGGCGGTATTTCCCAATTCTGGCAACGAATTTATCGACAAGCCGGAAGATTATGCAGCTACGGTTGATAGTCTGCAAAATGCCAACTACCATACGGTGAATGATGAGATTAATGAATACTGGGATCTCGCTGGGATGGTGCAGGATGTGCGGCTCTTTTTTGATGCCGGCTATCGCATTATTAATGACAGTGAGATGCAGAGATGGCAGCAGGGCGATGAATTTAAACAGGTTCGCCTGGATATGATTCAGGCGGCCTCAGAATAATAGAAAAACAGCAAAATTTTTAAGCTCACGAACAGTTATATCAACTAATGTTAAAAGAACTCTTACTAGTGATGAATAAAGTATCTTTGATTGCATTGCTTGTTGTCGGCTTGATGCTGGGAACAGGTACCCTTTCTCAAACTCAGGCACAAAGCAGCTCTGATGAATCAGATGAAAAGGTGTCTATCACCATGACGGAGTATAGCGATTATCAGTGCCCCGCCTGTGCGTATTTTTATCCTATAGTGAAAAAGCTAAAGGATAAATATGGCAGCCAGCTGAAGATGAATTACAAGTTTTTTCCACTGAATAGTCACCGATATTCTGCATTGGCAGCGCGCGCAGCGCAAGCGGCTAAAAATCAGGGTAAATTTCTTGAGATGCACAACTTGTTGTTTGAAAATCAAAAGCAATGGTCGGAATCTCCGAATCCGGGTCCCACGTTTGTGAACTATGCCCGTGAACTCAATTTGGATATCGAACAGTTTAGAGATGAATTGAATGCCCGCGAAACGCAGGAGACAGTAATGAAACAGAAGAAGGAGGGACGGCAAGCAGGAGTTAATGCAACACCCACCTTTATTATTGAGGGTGAAATGTTAAGTTCGTTGCCGGAATCCTTTTCTGAGTTTGACCGTATTGTGCAACAGTATCTCAACGAAAAGAAAAAAGAAAGCTGAGTTAACCGATGGTTTACGAATTTTTGGGCAAGGAGCCTGATTTCCCCGATTCGGTATTTGTAGCTCCCAGCGCTGATATTATTGGAGATGTCACCTTTGGTGAGGAAAGCAGTGCTTGGTTTAATGTCACGATACGAGGCGACGTCAACTGGATTGAAGTTGGTGAACGCAGCAATGTGCAGGATAATACGTGCATCCACGTGATGAACCAAACCGGTCCTACCGAAATTGGGGACGAAGTCACCATTGGGCACAACGCTATGATTCACGGCTGTACGATTCACGACCGTGCGCTGATTGGCATCCATGCAACTATTCTGGATGAGGCGGTGATCGAATCCGACGTGATTGTAGCAGCGGGTAGTTTGGTTCCGCCGGGCAAGCGATTGGAATCAGGTTATATGTATATGGGCTCTCCGGTGGAGCAGACCCGTAAGCTCACGGATGAAGAAATTGTTTCCATCAAAGAGCACGCTGACAACTACGTCAAATATTCCCGTGCGTATATGCAGAAGGATACCTACGAGGAGAATCCGTTCTATTCCAGGTAGTTTCTTCTTAAGAACACCCCGTCCCGTACTTTAACCCACAAGCTGCCCACCCTTGATAGAGGGTTTTTCCTAAGAGTTCGGGTAGAGTATATGGGAGTCAGATCTTCATTTAATTATTGAATTACGATATCTTATTCCTCAGAATTATCTTCGTTTTCCTCTTTCCGGGGACGCTCCGGCCAGTTGGTTCGCAGGTCATCCCAGTTGAGTAAGGTATTGAAAACCAGGCCGTGGCTGCCGTGTGTTTGCCACCGCCAGAACGTATGTGGTGCAAACATCACCACGTGTCCCTTGCCAACGGGCACATCAACAACTGCAGGCGTTCCGGCCAGCTCCTTTCCGCCTTTCAGCATCCCGCTCATCAAAAGATCGTGGCTGTTTTTTCGAAATCGCATTACGACCCGGGGATAATCTTCCTTCCATTGGGCGTCTTTTAGCCAATCAGGATCCATATAATTATCACGTCCGCCCACGGTGGTATCCACGCTAAAAACAGGATTTTGACGAAAATAAATGCCAAGCGTATCAGGATATCCGTAGGCAATGGGACTAGTTGAATCCACCATCTCTGCTTTGAAGACGCTGCCGTGGGTTTCCAGATTGCGCGTTTGCTGAATACTAATATGGCGCGTGAACCCGAGATCGATGGGGATCGATGCACTGCCCGCATCGGTGATAATGACGCCGCCTTGCTCTACAAATGTTTTGAGATTTGCTACGCCTTTGTATCCCATGCCTTCGCGCTGATCCTTTGTCTGATCGATAAGCCCAAGATTCGGGGTAAGTTCTGTTTTCATCCACGGAATGGCCGGCCCGGCCTTGCTGGTACCCTGTACCAGGTCAGCAGTGCTGCCGTAGGTTTCGGGCAGGATGATGACATCATAGTCTTTAGGATCCATATCGCGGAAATCCTGCATGGAAAGATAGTCATACGGAATTCCCAGCTTATCAAAAGCGAGTCGCCACCAACCGGCATTTTGCGGGGTAGGAATCCAGGTGTGTACCAGTGCCACGCGCGGGATATTGGCCTCGTGCATAGCAACATCTGGAGTAGAAGTGCCGGTCAGATCAAGACCGAGTTCAGTCGCTTTGTCGGTGACTTGTGCTTTTTCGTCATCGCTCAGATTATCCGTATTGATAACCAACGAGCCCGAAGCATATTTTGTGCTGTTTATTGTAAATGATTCCTCAGTAATTTGCATCGGGATGTCCGGAAGTTGCAGCCGTAGCATCGCGACCTGACTTTCGGTGGTGTTGTTTACAAGATAGATTGATTTCCTCTTCTTCGCGATGGTCCCTCGGGGCTGTAGGTCATTATCCAGCAGTTTCATATCCGCATCTAAAATGGACGGATCTTTAACTTTAAAGGATTCTACCTGGTAAAGGTAGGGTAGCGTCCATCCCACATCATCATAGGGGGCATCGTAGCGGTCGGGAAAATTCTGGACATCCAGTAACGTGCCCACCAGCGTGCGATAGGGCTGGTCCATCCGCACGATGTAAGCGCCGTCCGTCAGTGTGTGGTCAGCCTTTTTTTCTTTGTTCTTGTCGGATACATCCTTCTTCTTATTGAACCATGAGAGCTTTTTATTGGTCTCATGGACTTCAATTCCATTTTCTCGAAGCAAATTAATGAGCCGAACCGTAGCTAGTGAACGCCGTTGGTGCTTAGGAATCACAAAAGCATACGGGGCTTTATTTTTGCCATCAGTGATCGCTTTCTGCGATCGTCGGTAGAAATTTTCCAGAAATTCCTGCTTATGGATAGCCGTATAGTCCAGCGTGGAAAGGACGCCCGTTTCCATGTAGTTGGTGTTATCCCGCAGCGACCACATTGTTTCTTCGACTGGGGGATTCATGCGATACCATTCCGTCGAGGTGGAGCTTTTGCTCAGGTGGCGTTCGACTGTTTGTGGGATGGAGTTGCCAAAGGTCTCATAGAAGCGACCAATGGAGTTGCGGTTGTTGGCAATCCAAACGAGGTAATTGCCTGCCCAGCCATTAAAGAATCCCCATGTCCAGACGCCGGGCATATCGCGGCGCGTGAGGGCATTTACATCGTTGTACGCCAGTTTATTCCACTCATCCACGGTGGTGGCATCGAAATAGGGATTGTATGGGCCTTTACCCGTTTGTACATACAGAAACGGGATAGACTCGTGCAGGTCGTGCATGATCGTTGGCTTCCAATGCAGGTAGCTGTCTAAAATGTTGTTGGTGAGATTAAGCGCCAGCCCGTAGGCATCCCGGTTGTTGTCGTGGGCTACATAGTGTCCCCAGTAGGTCAGGTTGGGTGTTACATTGTTATTGGCTGATCGCCAGCGATAGATATCCACCACGCGATCGCGACCATCAGGTTCGGTCACCGGCGAAATACCGACAATTATATTTTTACGAATATTTTTGATCATGTCGGATTCGCCCACGGCCAGCCGATAAACCAGTTCGGTCACCATCTCTGGACTGCCGGTTTCCGTTGAGTGGAGCCCGGCCGTTAGATAGTAAATGGGTTTGGCTTTGGGAATTATTTCTTCGGACTGTTTCTTATTAAGCGATCGTGGATCCGAGAGTTGATTTAAGTAGCTTCGATAGGTATCAATATTGTCGAGGGTTGAGGCGTCGGCAATAAAGACCTCGATCATATCACGTCCTTCCTCAGTCTTGCCAATATTGCGCACCATAACCCGCGGAGATTTCTCCGCCAGTGTGCGCATATAATCGTAAATCTGCTTGGTATAATGCAGGGTATCAGCAGCTCCAGCGATGGTTCCGAAGTAATCCAGCGGGGTGGGGATGTCTGCCGAAGCCGGCAGGTGATCGACCATATCATTCAGGTATTCCGACTGCGTAGTATATTCTTTGATTTTTTTTGCGTATTCGGTGTCCATCTTTTGTTGGGCGCGGGCGGGAATTATCATCACACAAAAAAGGAAGGCGAACAGTGTTAGACGTGACAGTGATTTCATAAATAACCCCATATCTTAATTGATCACACTAATAATAGTTTAATTTGATAAAAAGCTGTCAAAAAGCTGGATAAGCGGCAAATTGGGATCGTAAAAAGTTGTTTCTGCCCTGCCTAATTATATCTTAAGTTAACTTAGCCGTTAATTTCTGAGGCCTAAGAGGTTGTTTTGTCTGGACTGTATCTTCATATTCCTTTTTGTAAGCAGGCTTGCTCGTACTGCGATTTCTACTTTGTGACGCGTACCTCCGAACGTGAGCATTTTGTTCAGCGACTTATCGAAGAGGTTAAAGAATATCGGGATACCAAATTCATCGACGAGGAAGTTGAGACCATTTATTTTGGAGGTGGCACGCCCTCGCTTCTTGAGCCCAAACAGGTAGAGCAAATATTGCAGGCTATTGAGCAAGTCTTTGAGGTGGATGCCCGCGAAATTACCTTCGAAATGAATCCCGATGACGTGAATAAAGAGTTCCTGGCCAGCCTGAAATCAGTAGGCATTAACCGGGCCAGCATGGGCGTGCAGTCGTTTCAGCCAGAATTGCTTGAATTTATGAATCGTGCCCACTCCAGCGATGAGGCTTTGGAGTGCCTGGAGCTGTTGAGTCAGTCCCGCTTTGAGTCCTACACAGTAGATCTTATCTATGGCAATCCTGGCGAAACAAAAGAACAGCTCAATGATGATCTGGATCAGCTTCTGCAGTTTAATCCCCCGCATGTGTCGGCTTATTCGCTGACGGTAGAACCCAAAACACGGCTGGGCAAGATGGTGGATCTCGGGCGCATCGCACCTCCCAAGGACGACCGGGTAGCAGAACAGTTTGACTTGGTTAATGATCAACTTCACGAGCAAGGAATTGAACGATATGAAGTGAGTAATTATGCCCGGTCCGGGTGCGAAGCAGTTCACAATAGCAGGTATTGGGAGCACCAGAACTATCTCGGCTTTGGCCCGGGCGCGCACTCTTTTTGGTGGGGTAAGCAGGCGATCCGCTGGGAAAATGAACGTAACCTGCGTGGATATCTGCGCGACCGAAACCTGAGGGAAGAAGAACAATTGAGTTATGAGCAGTTAGCCGAGGAACGCATTATGATGGGGCTCCGCACGGCCAAAGGGATTGGCTTTGAAGAATTGTCGCAGAAGTATCACTATCAATTAAACGATCGCCAGCAAAAGTACTTGCAAAAAGTGGCCGAAGAGGGTAAGACTACTGTCGACGATCGCATCACGTTGACCGATAAGGGCATTAAGCTTGCCGATGCAATAATCCTTGACTTAGTGACGCTTCATTAGATTGCTTTTCTTCCGCAAATAGAACAACTTTATGGCGTCATAATCAGCTATGAATCCAACCGCCGAGGGACTAATGATATCCAGTTTTAAAGCCTTTATGAATGGTATTATCGACTATGCGGGGCTCTTTCCGCCCGCGGATCTTTCACTGGATACCTCTATCCAGAAATACAGTCGATATCGCAAAGACAATGACGCTTGGATGTTATCGCGATATATTATTCCAGCATCAAGACTAGCAGAATTGAACCCTTACAGGGAAACGCTATTTGCAGAGGGCAACCCATTTGCGTTTTCCGTGTTGGGTAAAGGTACCGAAACGGTATCAGAATACCGTGAGCATTTGCAAACGCTGTCCGACCAAATTGAACAGTTTCATAATGAGCACGGAGACCGTGTGACTACTGATATTCTTGAAATTAAGCTTCCCCGTGAAGCAGTATTCGCTAATGATGCGGATCTTTTGGCGGATGTGTATAGTGAGACGGTCAGTCATCTCGATCAATCTGCCGATTCGCCCAGTCAGGTATTTTTTGAAGGGTTTTTTGAAGAAAACTGGAAGAAGGAGATTGCCCTGATTTTGGAAACGATGCAGGACTTTAATCAGAATTTTGAAGCGGACACCGTTCAGGAAGCCGGTTTTAAACTACGCTGTGGTGGAGTGGAAGCACATATGTTCCCTTCGGTTGAAGAGGTAGCGTTTGCAGTGAATACGGCCCGGCGATGCAATCTGGCGATGAAGGGTACGGCCGGACTGCATCATCCTATTCGCCACTATGCTGATTCTGTGCAGACGAAAATGCACGGCTTTTTTAATGTGTTTGGCGGTGCCATGCTGAGTTATGCCCACGATCTTACCGATGAGGAGTTGGTAAAAGTGGTACGTGACGAAGATCCCGAGCACTTTTCTTTTACTGATGAAGGATTTCACTGGAAAGATCTGACGGTTTCGACTGATGAAATATCGGAGCTGCGTGAGGTGGCACTCATTTCATTTGGAAGCTGCAGTTTTGACGAACCGCGCGAAGACTTGAGAAAACTAGAGATATTATAAATTGTGCGATTGAACTAATTCCTAAATTTAATTCTTACTTTATATATGCATCCAACCAACGATCCTAGTTTAGAATCATTTATTGACGTTGATGACAATTCGCATTTCCCAATTCAGAATTTGCCGTACGGCGTAGCACGCTCAAAAGAGGGTGGTGAAGTCTTTATCTGCACGGCCATTGGCGATCAGGTAGTGAACGTGGCAGAGCTGGAGGCTGCCGGAGCATTTGACGGTCCGCAGCTGGATGGCAAGCGCGTGTTTCGCGAGCGTACACTGAACAGTTTTATGGAGCTTGGCCGCGAAGCTTGGGCGGAGGCGCGATCGTATTTGAGCACACTGTTAAGCGCTGATGAACCCGCGCTCCGTGATAATCAAGCGCTGCGCGAACGTGTCATTACCCCGATGGATGAGGTTGAGATGATGCTACCGGTGGATATCGGTGACTACACAGATTTTTACTCCTCTGAGCAGCATGCCACCAATGTGGGCAGCATGTTTAGGGATCCCGAAAATGCCCTGAAAGATAATTGGAAACACCTGCCGGTAGGTTATCACGGTCGCGCAAGTTCGGTGGTTATCAGTGGAACGGAGCTTCATCGTCCACAGGGACAGATTTTGCCGCCCGACAGCGACGACACTCCTATTTTTAGTGCATGCAAGCTTTGTGATTTTGAACTCGAGATGGGATTTCTGACCGGCCCCGGAAATGAGCTGGGTGATCCCATTTCAGTCAAAGATGCCGAAGACCATATTTTTGGATTAATGCTCGTCAACGACTGGAGTGCCCGCGATATTCAGAAGTGGGAGTACCAGCCGCTTGGACCGTTCTTGGCTAAAAACTGGGCCACGTCAGTTTCTCCCTGGATTGTGACGCTGGACGCGCTGGAGCCGTTCCGTATCGAGGGTCCTGAGCAAGATCCCGAGCCGCTGCCGTATCTGCAGTCTGAAGGTAACTGGACGTTCGACATCAACCTTGACGTGTACCTGCAGGGCGAAGAGATGGAAGAGCCGCACCAAATATGTGCATCCAACGCCAAGAACCTGTACTGGAATATTGCCCAGCAACTGGCGCATCAGACGATCACGGGATGTAACGTTCGTGCCGGTGATTTATACGCTTCAGGCACCATCAGTGGTCCTACGGAGGATTCTTACGGAAGCATGCTTGAGCTGAGCTGGAAAGGTGAAAATCCGTTGCAGTTTCCCAACGGAGAAGAGCGAACCTTCCTTGAAGACGGCGACGAAGTAACTATGACCGGATATGCCGATACCGACGATTATCGCATTGGTTTTGGCGAAGTGACCGGGAAAGTGCTTCCTGCTAAAGATCTTGATGTATAGTGAAACGGCAAGCGTGAGACGGCAGATGACTTCTGCCGTCTCACGTTTCACTTTTGCTACTTTACCAGTGTCATCTTTTTAACAAAAGTCTGCTGATCTGTTTTGAGCTGATAAAAATAAACGCCGGATGCCAGTCCGCTGCCATCAAATACTGGTTCGTATAGCCCCGCAGACAGTTGTTTGCCATCAAAAAGTGTTTGCACTAGTTGACCTGCTGAATTATATATTTTCAGTTCTACTTGACTGCTTTGTTGCAGGGTAAACCGGATCCGGGTCTGTGGATTAAATGGATTGGGATAATTTTGACTCAGCGTGCTGTTTAAATTATCGCTGCCAACACCTACAATCATTGGTTCTGTGGAGGCGCCCGAAGCAGTAGTGGATGAGTTTGTCAGCACAAGTCCAAGCTGATCGATATTTTCCCAGTTTAACGTTGATGTTTTTAACGGTTGATTGCTACTGGTTGATGTGATAGCTGAACTTTGCACACTGCCATCCTGGTAGTAGGCAATCAGCCCAATACCTTCGCTGGCGTTTTGTTTGGTGATGTCCAGACTTATCTCTCCTTTCGTTTGCGCAGAGACCGGTATCTTATAGTATTGTGCTGAAAGCAGATTTAGGGTATCTGCCGGTGATGATCTTGGGATGGTAAAATTCTTGTTATAGAATTTCTCTTCGGTCTGAATTGGCGGTGAAGGGTAGTTTTTACTCTCCTCGAATCCGAAGTTCGGTGAACTGTTGGCGCCGGAGGCGAAGTGCCACAGCTGAGAGACAATAAAGTTTCTGTTATAGGCTTCAGGTCCGCCCAGCTGTTGTGTGATGGCTTCTATCATGGTGATGAAAGGATTGTCTTTGATGATTTTCCAAACATTTACCCAGAATTGGGACCCATATCGCTGCTCAAAGTAAAGTGCCCAGCTAACATGCTCGTATGATCCAGGATAAAATCCATCACTGGGATTATTAAAAATCGAGTTATCCCAGGTTATATAGTTGTAGTAATCGTTGACATTGTCATAAACCACTTCCTCCATGAGCGTGGCATCCATCTCTAGCCAGTCGGCCGTTTCGCCGCGCCATTGGTTTGCTGTAAAATGGATTGCATGTTTGAACTCATGTGCTATTGTTACTTTCAGCGCTCCGAGTTGTGGGTCTTCTGCGTCATTTTCGGGAAAGCCTTGGAAATCATTCTCAATTTCAATGTATGTGTTTGTCCCATCACTAACAGTTCGTCCATAACAGGCGGTATTGCCACAAGGAGAGTTGAGAATATAAATGGAATAACTGTTTCCCGAAGGAATGGGATTGGTATACCCCAACCGTTGTACTTCATGACGGTACGTAGAGTCTGCTGCTTTTCCGGCCTCTTCTACATAGTCGGGTATGCCATTGCTGTTTTGATCTCCTGGTGGCGGAGCGTTTGGTCCTGTCGTTTCATAGTGGATCCTAAATCGACCAGAAGGAGATTGGTATGTTTCGCTGGACTGCATTCGGGCTTCTGGCATCATGGATTCAATCTCCGAAACCGTTGCAGGAGATAACTTTGCTTTATTTTTGTGATAATCTGAGGTGGCCGGAGTACCACACTTTTGGATAAATGAATCCTTAGGGCGGAATTCCGCTGGCAGTTTATCGGGACTGCTGGTGGCGTAAAACTTGAATAGAACCTTTTTGTCCAGGCTTAGTCTCCCCTTCTGATAAGCATTCTCAATTTGCTGATAAATAGCATGATCATGGCGGCCTTTGGTGACATCTTGAGCAAAAAGGGGAGGTGCTAACGCATGAAAGAGAAGCGCTGACAAAACTAAAACGTACCGCATAAACTTCATTTGTGCCGGGGGTTCATTTCTTCCGAAATTACCCTTATTTTTGGGTTCTGCAAAATAGCAGGTTTTGAATATCGACATTGCGAAAACGAAGCATTATGTACGAAGTTATACTCTATTACAAATTTAATACGGTTGAAGACCCCGAGAGCTTTTGCGAGCAGCACAAGGCGTTTTGCAAAGAGCTGGGAGTTAAGGGACGAATTTATATCAGTGATGAAGGCATCAACGGCACACTGGGTGGGACGCCTGAGCAGGTGGCTAAATACAAAGAGCATCTGACGAGCATTCCCGGATTTGACGGCATCGACTTTAAGACCGATACCAGTGATTACATTCCCTTTGCCAAGCTCAAATGCAAGACGCGTGATGAGCTTGTGGCAATCCACGAAGAAGGCGTAGATCCCGAAGAGGGCGGCAAGTATCTGGAGCCCGAGGAGTGGAAAGAGGTCATGGAGTCGGATGAAGATTATGTAATTATTGATGTCCGTAATGACTATGAGTCCAAGATCGGTCACTTTGAAGGTGCCATAACACCGGAAGTAGAGAAATTTTATAATTTTCCGGAATGGCTTGAGCAGTTTGAAGGCAAGGTGGATAAAGACAAAAAAGTACTGATGTACTGCACCGGCGGTATCCGCTGCGAGAAATTCTCTGTGCTGATGAAGGAGAAAGGTTGGCATGATGTGAACCAACTGCACGGCGGTATCCTGCGCTATGCCAACGAAGAGGGCGGCAAACACTACAAGGGCAAGTGCTTTGTGTTTGATGATCGCTTGGTGGTTCCGGTGAACGAGGATGATATGGAGCCGATCGCAAGATGCGAGATTACCGGCAAACCTGCTGATACTTACATCAATTGCGCTAATATGCAGTGTAACAAGTTGTTTGTCTGCTCCGAGGAGGGCGCGCGCAAGATGGAGGGATGCTGCAGCGAAGAGTGTCGCCAGAGCGAATATAAGCGCCCGTTTGATCCGGAGAACGCTTTCCGTCCTTTCCGCAAGTGGTATAATTATTTCGATGAGGATTTCAAGGACCGCGAAATGGAAAGCGAAGAAGGATAAACTTCATCTGGCTTCTGGGCTTGAAGCCTAATGAATTAAATGGGCCTTACCATAGAGTCTGAACTCTAGGTGTGACTTCTTCGCAGTATTCAAAATTACTACCCTTTGAAAAACGCCTTGGCAATAGAAGCAAAATGCGATGGTCGGTCGAGGAAGGCGTAGTGCCCGGCGTGATCTATAACGACTAAAGCCGCATTTTCAATACCCTTTTCCATTCGCTCCGCCTGATACAAGGGAGTAGCATCGTCATTTCGTCCCCAAAGGAGCAGTACTTCATGGGGGATTTGTGGTAGACAGGGCTCCAGATACTCCGTTACAGTTTTGACGAATGTTTCGCGCATCACGCCACTCAGTTTACTGTAATCGCTGGATCCCAGCATTTGCCAAATCGAAGTTTGACGCAGCCAGTTGAGAGCTTTTTCTCTCAGGCTGGGCGGCAAAATGTAGAAAGGCGCCTTCAGGAGTTTGGCAGTATATTTTTTGAGAAAATATTTCCAGCTCCGCCGAGGTTTCATCCCAGCACCACCGGTAATCAAAACCTTACCGATCAGTTCTTTAGCCCCGGGACGTGCGCACAGTTTCAATGCAATGCGTCCACCGAAGGAGTGCACCAACAGATCGGCTTTTTCCAGCTCCAGATCTTGAATAAACTGCTGAATCAGATCTGCATAGTCGCTTACATTCCACGGTTGATCGAGCACTGAGGAATTGCCAAAGCCCGGAAGGTCCAGCACGTAGCAATCCCGCAGTGATGAAAGCTCCTTGGCCAGCGGCATCATTACCTGTTTATTACTGCCCCAGCCGTGTAGAACAATCAGCGGTTTTTCCTGCTTCAATCCCACCCGCGAATAGGAGATTGAAAGATTCTGGTAGTGATATATGTTGGTCGTTTCCATCAGAAGCCAAACATCGAATTATTTTGGCCATCAAACAAGATCGATTTCAGGTGTTTTGTAAGGATGCACCTGTTTAGGGGTCTTACTTTATAAATCAATAACGAAGGGAGCGTGCGATGAAGCGAAAAATATTTTTCTGGCTGGAACGCCTTAAAATTACCCCAACAGAACGAAAAACAATATCGGGATTGATGGTATTGCTCGTTGTGCTGGGCAGTATAAATCTGGGGCTTTCACCATCAGTGCCTTTTGAGAATAACGACTATCTCGAACTTGAGGAACAGTTCAAAAACCGAACGGCTAAGCTCGAGGCAAAAGAGCAGGAGCTGATGAAGCAATATTTCCCGACCCCGAAACCGAACCAACAGGTTACTTCAAGCCAGGATATGTCAGCAGATACGACCGATTCCACCACTTCTGAAATGAGCGTTCAACCTACTCAAGATGCTCAGAAGGAACGAATAAATATCAATAAAGCTGATCTTGCAACATTGAAAAGCCTGCCCGGTATTGGTCCTACTTATGCCCAACGTATTGTGGAATACCGAAATACCAATAGTGGATTTGGGAGCTTGGATGAGCTCAAAAAAATAAAGGGAATAGCTGAAAAACGACTGGAAAAATTGAAGCCTTTTATCAAACTTAAGGATTCAAAATAAGTAACATCTTGGATCCGCATGGTTACCCGCATTTTATGGGCTGATGATGAGATTGATCAGCTGAAGCCCCACATCATTTTTTTAGAAAATAAAGGCTTTGAAGTCACTCCTGTGACCAATGGGAATGATGCTGTAACCCTGATCCAGGAGCGTCCTTTTGATATTATTTTTCTGGATGAACAGATGCCGGGCATGGATGGCTTGGCCACGCTCAATCGCATCAAGACGATTCAGTCGTCGCTTCCTGTGGTGATGATTACCAAAAGCGAGGAAGAGTCGATCATGGAGGAGGCGATTGGGGCCAAGATTTCCGACTATCTTATTAAGCCGGTGAATCCCAACCAGATTGTGCTTACCATCAAGCGGATTCTAGAGCGCCACCGCATTCGCAATGAGAAATTTGCCCAATCCTATTTGCGGAATTTCAATAAAATTTCGGAGCGTATCCACGAAGAAGCGAGTTGGGAGGAGTGGATTAATATATATAAGCAGCTTACACGCTGGGATATCGATTTGGAGTCGGGCGAAGAGTCGCTCCGCCAGGTTTTGGCCGATCAGTACGAAGAGGCTAACAAAATGTTTGGCCAATTTATAACGCAAAACTACAAGTCTTGGCTTAATGAATCCACGCCTCAGCGACCGGCTCTTTCGATTGATATTGTAAATGAATATGTGCTGCCACACATCAAAAATGGGCAGAAGACGCTTTTTTTTGTGATCGATTGTATGCGCTATGATCAGTGGCTGCTGTTCCAAGAGCTGCTGAATGAAGATTTCAGTATCGACACTGATTTTTATTATTCTATTTTGCCTACGGCGACGCCCTATTCCCGCAATGCAATTTTTTCGGGTCTCTTTCCGCTGGAGATTGAAGATGTGTATCCGGATCTGTGGCACCAGGGAGAAGATGAAAGTTCACTTAACCAGTATGAGAAGGAACTACTTACCAAACAGCTACAACGAAAGGGTATCGACAAGAAAATCAAGTATGAGAAGGTGCTGAACGCCGACGAGGGACAGAATGTAGCTGATCAAATCCATAACTATCTGCAGGTGCCGCTAAGTACATTTGTGTATAATTTTGTGGATACGCTGGTACACTCCCGCTCTGATTCTGATGTACTGAAGGAGATCGCTCCGGATGTGCCGGCTTTTCGCTCGCTGACCAAAACCTGGTTTCAGCATTCTACGTTGTATGAGATTTTCAAGGCGTTGGCAGAAGAAGAAGTGGTCATTGTCGTAACCAGCGATCACGGGGCGGTGCGTGCCCTACGCGATACGAAGGTTCGGGGCGATCGCGATACTTCTACGAGCCTGCGATACAAGTATGGCCGTAATCTTTCGGCAGATGAAGATACCACGTTTATCATTGAGGACCCTGCCGAATATAAGTTGCCGACGCCGGGTCACTCGAACAACTATCTCATTGCTAAAGAGGATTACTACTTTGTGTATCCCACTAATTATCATCGCTACCAGAGTCGTTATAAGGATACCTTTTTGCATGGCGGTGCCAGCATGGAAGAGATGATTTTGCCCATTGCCACCCTTCGTCCCAAGGGCATGTTGTAGTGGCATTCTCTTGACAGACCTTGTATTTTCTTTCCTTTTAAGAATATCAACGAATTATGGATACCGAGTTCGTCAGTCACAGTCCTGAGGAGACCATTGCTCTGGGCAAACAATTTGCCGGGGAACTTAGCCCGGGCGTTATAGTATGTTTGAATGGTGAGCTTGGCGCGGGCAAAACCCATTTTGTGAAGGGCATGGCTGAAGCTCTGGGCGTGGACCAGAACGATGTTCAGTCGCCGACTTTTACGTTGATAAATGAATACATGAGTGATCCGCCCCTTTATCATTTTGATTGTTATCGGATGGAGTCGCCGCGTGAAGCGCTCGAAATTGGAGCCGAGGAATATTTTTACGGTGATGGCATTTGCGTGATCGAATGGCCGGAGCGCATTACCTCAATACTGCCGCCCGAAGCAATCTGGATTTCCATTGAGGCTACTGACAAGGAAACCCGAAAATTTGTCATTAGAAAAATCGGATCGTAATCCCGTATATTAGGAACCATGGGTACGAAGAAACGTCTTTCATATCGTCTCGACAGACTGCCGGTTATATATCCCTATAACCGCAGGGCGGATAACAACATCCAGCTTGGAGATTTGGTGTACTACGGACCGTGCCCAGAGTTTTACGGGATCGGTGAAGTGGTGCGCTCCTTCGAGGGGTATTGCATCGTTGACTTCCGTGGAACTGGCATGCTGGATATCCAGAAAGATGCCATGGCCATGAAATATTTGATTCCCATCCACAAGTTGAACCTAGGGCACATCCTCAAAAGCACCTAGCGGGATGACGCAAGCAAGACGTTTGCGCCATTTTGAGCATAACGCTGATTCAGCTAATTTTCTTCCAAAACCTCTTTGGTAAAGTCTGTTTCTTCCAGCAAGTGACCATTCTGCACGCGTCCTATCAGCCAAAAAAGAATGCTTGTTGCTAATCCTGGGTAAAACGGCTCAATGCCTTGATAAGTGTAGCCGGAATTTGTGCTCAGTGTGCCTAAAATCAACCAGAGTAGAGAAACGCCAATACTGCCAATCATCGTAGGCAGTACCCAGGCTTTGCGAAGTGAGAAGAGGCGCAGATAAACGCCAAGCACGGGAATTAGCAGGCCGGGGATCATCACCGAGCCAATAACATACCAGAGGTCGATGACACTGGGGTACAGGATGATCAGCAGTATCCCGATCAGGGCAGCAACAAGCGTGCTGATGCGGGTAAGCGTGTTGTTTTCGGTATTTGGAAATATTTTTACCAACAGGTCGCGCCCGAGCGTTTGTCCCGATAAGAATAGGTAGCTGTCGAGAGTAGACATGATCGTAGCCAGTAGAGCAACGAAGAATAATCCCTTGAGGCCGATGGGTAAAATTTCGTTTGCCAGATAGGGATACACCATGATGGGTTCGGTCAGTTCGGGACCCAGGATTGCCCATCCGTAAAGACCACTGAAGATAGTCAGGAAGTCGAATACCGACCACAATAGAATGGAAATCAGAATGCCGTGTTTAGCCGTTTGGGGATTTTTGGCCGCGGCGGCGCGCTGGTGAAAGCTGGGATCCACGAAGGTCCACAAGGCGATGAAAAACCAGACCAGAATATATTGCCAGTCTTGGCCACCAGTGATATTACTGTAATCCGTGGGCACTGTCGTGAGCAGTTTCCCAAATCCACCGAACTCCATGCCGGCGAATGCAATCAGGAAGATAAATCCGCCAAACATGAGCGCGATCTGCAGCATGTCGGTATGGACTACGGCGCTGAACCCTCCAAAGCTAACATATGCAACGGAGAAGAGAGCAACAGCGCCGGCGTACCAAAGGAAATTACCTGTTCCACCGGTGAGATATTGAAAGATTAGCCCCAGCATTAAAATGTATGGAGCCGGGCTGACGAGAATGAAAATCGGGATTGCTGAGAAGCGTCCGGCAGCATCTCCGTAAAAATTGCCGACCGCTTCGGGCAAGGAAAGCGCTTTGTTCATCCTGATGCGACCGGCCAATAGCCATGCAAAAAGAGCCGAAAAAACATAAAAGGGGAAACCCAGAATCAGCCAGGTCGAAAGCCCATTCTGATAGCTGAACTCACCAACACCCAGGATGCCCCCGTACCAGGTAGATACCAGTGTAGCTACAAAAGCAGCCAGGCTCATCTTTCGCCCCGAGAGAAGAAATGATTCTTCGTCTGCATCTTGCCAGTCGCGTTGCCAGGTCAGGTACACAAGTAGTGCAAAGTACAGGAAGATAATGCCCCAGTCGAGAAGCGTAAATTCGAGTTCAGTCACAGTGTATTGGTTGATTCAGAATGCTTAAAGATATTTTAAATAGGGAAGGAGGCAAAAGTTATCATTCAGCCACGAAAAGCAGCAGGTCACCGCTTTTGTGGGTGATGCAAACCGGGGTTTCGACTACTTCGTTGGAGGAACCGTCGCGCACGCCGTTTTTTAGTATTTCATCCGTCAGGGGATATTTGAGTCCACTCGTGGTAATGCCCGATACCGTGCCTGAAAGGGGAAACAGTGACAGCGTAGTGCCAATGGCAAACTCTTCCTCAAACGGTGAGTCCAGCAGGCGTATTTCTCCAAAGGTATCCCGCATCCGAAGTACCTGGAATTGGTCGTGAAACTGCTTTAGTACGGATAGGTTTTTCAGCGAGTGATCCATCCGCTGACCGGTAGCACCCAAAATATGAACATGGGTGGCCTGTTTTTGCTGGGCCAGCTGCAGTGCTTTTTCAAGATCATTGGCATACTGATCGGGCTTTTGGATGATCTCAAAATCGACATTTTCAGGCTTTTTAAAACTATCTAAATCACCGATGACAGCGTCAGGTGGGATGCCAAAATCCAAGGCGATATTACCCCCGCCATCGGCGGCAATAAAGTAATCAGCGTTCGCTCGATACTTGCGTAATAACTCCTCTGCTGGCGGCTGGCCGTTGCAAAGTATGAGCATTTTTTTCATAAGAACATCACTTTAAGCGTTTCTAAGGATATTTTAACTGTTATGATACGATAAATTGCGTTAAGATTTTACTGTGAAAAAAATATTGCTTTCTTCTATGCTATGTACCATTTTAATAAGCTTATTTTTCGCGGTAAAGCCCGTTATCATGTTTGAAGAACTCGTCAAAAAATTGAAGCAGTACGACACCGTGGGCGTCTTTTCTCACATCCGCCCGGACGGGGATTGTATTGGTGCGCAGATTGCAACATGTCTCTGGCTTAAAAGAAACGGTATTCGCGCCTATGCTTTCAATGATGATGATGTACCACTGAACCTCCGCTGGCTTTCAGACTTTTTCCCGGTTCAGAAACCGGAAGAGAAGGAGCTGAAGGAATGTGATGCGTTTGTTCTCCTAGACGGAAATTCGCCCAAGCGCTTTGGCAGCTATTCTGATTATATCCAGGATGATCCCAAGCCAACCTACATGGTTGATCACCACCCGGATCCGCACGACGGATTCGAGTTTAGTATTTCAGTTGAAGAGGCTTCCTCGACCTGTGAACTTATTTTTCATCTCTTTTTACAGAATGATATTAATCAGGTTGACGAAAAGGTCGCTAAATCATTGTACACCGGCATACTCACTGATACCGGGTCGCTGCAGTACGACAGCGTAACGCCGGAAACCATGAACATTGCCTCGGAATTATTACGACTTGGAGAGTTCCGACCTAATGAAGTTGCCGAGAGAGTGTTCTCGAATAAGAGCTTAAACCAGCTCCATCTGCTTAGTAAGGCGATGAGTACGATTGAGTTATTTGAGGACAATCAGATCGCGATTATGTACGTTACCAAAGAGATGCTGGAAGAAACCAACACAACCAATGACGATTGTGAAGGCTTTGTAGCCTATCCGCTGAGTGTGACAGGCATTAAAGCTGCTATTTTATTTAAGGCACTCGGCGATGGTGTTAAAATGAGTCTCCGTTCTAAGAGTAACGATGTCGATGTGAATAAATGGGCTCGTGAAATAGGCGGTGGCGGCCACAAGAAGGCGTCCGGTGCATGGCATCCGGGTCCGCTTGAAAAGGCAATCGAAGATTTGGTGGAGATTGGTTCCAAGCAGCTAGTTAGCGTAGATAAGTCGTAATAAAATTAGCCATTTCTGATGGAAAAGAGCACCGTTTACACCTTTGCGGTTTCCCTGTCTCTGATTATTATTTTATCCAATTGCTCTACAAAACAATCGGCGCCCCAGTCATCGAATGCCGGAAAAATGAATCGTGCTTACGGAGCAACCATGTCACAGGTTATCGACGATTCGATGGCCGAGCCGGATGAAGCCCCGGACACACCGGCTACACAGGCAATGAACGTTGATGATGAGTCCCAAAATGTAGGTATCCAGATTAACACGAGTAGGCGCACGGCCATTACCAAGGCTGTGAAAGAGGTGAGCCCCGCAGTGGTAAGTATTACTGTCACTGAGATGGTACAGGGCGGGCGACGTTTGGCGTTTGACAAGTTTTACAATCAGTTCTTTTCGGTCCCTATCGAGCGCGAGGTGAGCAGCATGGGATCAGGTTTTATCATCAGCGATGATGGATTGGTGGTGACCAATCAGCATGTAGCCAATAAACACGCCAAAAAAATTGTAGTTTCCCTGCCCGATGGATCACAATACGAAGCCAAGGTGCTTGGCGCTGATGAGTTGGCCGATTTGGCACTGTTAAAGATTCAGGGCGACCGGGCATTTCCTACTGTTGATTTTGGCAATTCCGACAGCGTGTTGGTGGGCGAATGGTCGCTGGCTGTGGGCAATCCATTTGGGCTGTTTGAGTCGGCGCAGCCATCAGTAACGGTAGGGGTAATCAGCGCGGTAAATCGCGACTTTCGTCCTAATCCCAATGAGCCCCGTGTGTATATGGATATGATCCAGACCGATGCGGCTATTAATCGCGGCAATTCGGGCGGCCCACTGGTTGACAGTGAGGGGAAAGTCATAGGTGTGAATACTTTTATTTACACCGGTGGCACAAGCAACGGTTTTGTAGGGCTCGGTTTTGCTATTCCAAGCAATAGGGTACAAAAGATTATCGAGCAGCTGCAGTCGTCGGGAGAGGTGCAGTTATCGTATGATCCCGGTTTTAAGACGGTAGAAATGAGCTATAACCTAGCGGCTCAGTATAATTTGCCGGCTATCAGGGGGTTGTTAGTGAAGAGCGTAAACCGGGATGGTCCGGCTTTCAAAGCAGGCATCGTGCCCGGGGATATTATCCTAAAAATCGGAAAGGAGAGTGTGCAGAGTAAAATGCATGCTCAGGCCCTGTTTCGCGAATTTGCTGAGGGCGATTCGATGCGCGTGGAGCTGTTTCGTGATGGTGAACGTTATGAGACCAAGATGTATTTGCGCAAAAAAGTGCAGGAATGATTAGCTGTAAGACAATAGGCGAATAGGGTAGTAAAGTCTTTCCACATTTTAATTATCTCATTATGATACTCTTCGCCATAATGAGATAGAAATTCTTATACCTTATACCAAATACCTAATTTTTATCTCTATTCAAGAACTTCTCCACGCGCTGTTCGTGGAGATCGCTTTCCCAGAATTTGGCAAAGGAATCCAGTTCGGCCTCGATTGCTTCCCACCGAGCCTTGGCCAGCCGCATGGCGCCTTGTTTTAAATTGTTGATAAATAGACGGTCGTTGTATGTAAGTTCTTGGGCCCATTTCCAGCTTTCATTTTTCAGGTTTCCCCCCTTTGCAACCCGATTGATCAGTTTGTGTTTAAGAGCAGTTTCGGCATCAACGATTTTGGTTTCTGCCAGCCACTGGAGGGCGGTGGAACGTCCTACTCTTTCAACAAGCCGCGTAAGTCCACCCCAGCCGGGCGGCAGGTAGAACTTACCCTGCGTAAACCCAAAAGTGGCGTTCTGTGCAGCTATCCGGAAATCAAAAGCCAGCATGATTTCACATCCCCCGCCGTAAGCAGCTCCGTTAATAGCAGCTATAGTCCAGCAGGGGAGTTCTTCAATGCGTTTCAGGATGGAGAGCATACGATTAGCCATAGGCCTGGCTTCCTCGGCCGTTTTGAGGGTGTGGAATTCACGCAGGTCGCCCCCTGATATGAAAACGTCATCTCCGGCGCCGGTCAGGATGAAGCAACGAATTTCTTCGTTTGTGTCCAGCTCATCAAGTAAATCTTCCAGCTGATCCATCACGGAAAAGTTTATGGCATTGCGCGATTTGGGCCGGTCGATGGTAGCGCGACAGATATGATTTTTTTGTTCGACTTTTAGTACGCTCACTGTTAGATTGTGATTTGTTTAAAATTCCAATGACGCTAACAAGTCAGGAATCTATATGTATCTTGTTAATAAAGAAAAGATAAATCGGTCACTTTCAGCAAAGATCGTAGATGCACGGGTGGCACAAGTTTTTAATTCTTTCAAAGATGTGCTGTTTACCTCATCGTTTGGCACGACCTCGGGAGTGCTTCTACATATGGTGAGTCGTATTGCCCCCGATTGTCCGGTTTATTTTATTGATACGGGATATCATTTCGACGAAACCATTGCCTATAAAGAACGGCTGACCCGGCTACTTGACCTCAATGTGATTGATTTACGGCCTAAGCCGGCTGATCACTCCACAACGCAGAACGACCAGCTTTGGGCACAGGATCCCGATAAATGTTGCCACATCAATAAAGTCGAGCCCTTGCAGCGTGTGAAGGGTAACTACAAGGTGTGGATGTCGGGGCTGATTGGTTTTCAGAACCGTGAGCGTAGCTCTCTTCCGATCATGGATGAGAAAGACGAAATTATTAAATTTTATCCATTGATTGACTGGAATAGCTCATTGGTCAACGAATATATCGAAGTTCACGGTTTGCCGCAGCACCCTCTGAAAGAAGAAGGCTATAATTCGGTAGGGTGCACGCATTGCACTGTGCCTGGCAGTGGGAGAAATGGACGATGGAGCGATTCCGGTAAAACCGAGTGTGGGCTGCATCAGTAGATATCAGAAATTAGGATCAATACGGGTTTGTACGGATTCCGTATTCCTAAATATCCTCAATTTCGTAGTTGATCGTCTGCTTTTTGGAGTTTTTAAGCAACCAGTGTTGGTACTCTTCGTTGCCTTCCTGTTCGGTTAGCTGAAGCGATATCACGCATGGGCACTCGTAGCTGTGCAACTCTTTGACACGCTCGGTCAGTTCCTTCACGTTGTGATAGGGCGTCTTAGCAATCAGGATGGTCTCTTGGTCTTCTACAATTTCGCCTTCCCAGCGGTAAATAGATTCCATGCCATCAACGATATTCACGCAGGCAGCCAGCTTTTCCTTCACTAGTTTTTTGCCGATGGTCTTGGCTTCTTGCTTGTCTTTGGTGGTGATGTAAACCAAGCGGAGGTTAAAAAACATGAACGCGGAATTCAGGGGATTAAAGTTATGTTTAACCTGAAATCTACAAAAATGATCAAATGACTCCTAGCTTTTTTAGCGACCAAAGGTAGTTATTGATGTTGAAAACTGAGTAAAAAAGCCGTAGTTTTCGTGGCTCTGAAAATCCAGTAGTATGTATTATAACTGGATAGAACCTGCGAGAGTGGCGGAATTGGTAGACGCGCTAGATTTAGGATCTAGTGCCTTTTAGGCGTGGGGGTTCGAGTCCCCCCTCTCGTACACATATTCAATTATGAAGTATTATTCATTCTTACCGTTTTAATTTAAATCCGTTTGGAGAAGTTCTGTGGAAATAACTATTAATGATATTACCTCTGTAGACAAAGAACTAATTATTTCGGCCGATCGAGAGGATCTGGAGCCGAAATTTAAAGAGGCCTACAAGAAGTACAAGGGCCAGATTAATATGCCTGGCTTTCGTCCTGGGAAGGTGCCGATCAAAATTATTCGCAAGCGATTTGGCGATGAGATCGAGCAGGAAGAGGTGAGCAACTACGTTCAGGAAGTGTTTGAAGAGAAAGTTGTTCCCGAATATGAACCCGTCGGCGAAAGCCAGATGCTGGAGCTCAACTGGGAGAACGATGAGCTCGAAGCCAAGTTTAAAATTGGTGCTCGTCCCGAATTTGAGCTAACTGATCTCAGTGAAATTGAAGTTGATCGTCTTGTTCATGACGTGACCGACGAAGAAGTGCAGGACGAAATCGAGCAACAGCTCAAGCAGCAGGGCAACTGGGAAGTGGTTGAAGAAGAGATTACCGAAGATCACCGCGTGACGGTTGATGCTATACCGTTGGATGACGACGGAGAGCCCGACGAGGAGAACAAAGCCGAAGAGACCATTGATCTCTCGAAGGAAGAATCTGAACAATTTCGCGATGACCTGATCGGTCAGGAAGTTGGAGACGAAGTGAATGTTGAGATTGGTCACGAAGATCACACGCACAGTTTTAAGCTGGTCGTTAAGAAAGTCGAAAAGATGCACAAGGCCGATCTGACGGATGAATTTGCCAAAAAGGCCTCCAACGGCGAAGCTAAGAACGTAGATGAGCTTAAAAGCCTGATCAAAAGTAAGATACAGGAAAAGTACGATCAGTCCTCAGACGACTTGTTCAAGAACGATATTATTGATGCCCTTGTTGATAAACATGACTTCGAAGTTCCCGAGGTTTTCAAGAAGCAGGTACAAAACCAGTATGTGGAACGTGTGAAGCAGCAGTCGCAGGGTCAGCTGCCGCCAGACTTTGACGAGGAAGAGTATAAGGCCAATATGGAGGATCGTGCGATCCGCGATGCGAAGTGGTATTTCCTCAATGAAGAGCTGCAAGAAAAATTTGAGGATATCGAGATAAAACCCGAAGATATAGACGAACACCTAGAGGCCGAAGCTTCTCGTTATGGTATAGAAGTTGACCAGATGCGAAACATGTTTGCTCAGAATCCGCAGCAGCTCGAGAGCCTGCGAAACAGTATTCGCGAAGACAAAGTTTTTGACAAGCTCAAGGATGAAGTTGAGATCAACGAGATTGATAAAGATGAGTATCAGAAGAAACACGATGAGAAAGTGAAGGCTTAACGCCTGCAAATTATTTATTGAATTAAATTATTAGCTCCTACCAGCTTATGGAAAAGCAACCACTGTACGAAATGCCAAACGACGGCGAAAGCAACTTCACGCGACCGCAAAACAATAACCTTGTACCAATGGTGGTCGAGAAGACCGAACGTGGAGAGCGCGCCTTTGATATTTATTCGCGCCTGCTAAAGGATCGTATTATATTTCTCGGAACGCCTGTTAATGATGCAGTCGCGAGCTCGATTGTAGCACAGATGCTCTTTTTGGAGTCCGAGGATCCCGAAAAAGATATTAACCTCTATATAAATAGCCCTGGTGGGGTTGTTTCCTCCGGTTTCGCTATTTATGACACAATGCAGTATGTTAAGTGCGATGTGGCTACGACCTGCGTTGGGATGGCTGCTTCCATGGGTGCTGTATTGCTGGCCGGTGGTGCTGATGGCAAGCGCAATCTGCTGCCGAATGCTCGTGTGATGATCCACCAGCCACTCGGAGGCGTTCGCGGTCAAGCCAGCGATATCGAAATTGAGGCGCAAGAGATTCTGCGTATCAAAAAACTGATTAGCTCAATTCTTGCAGAACACAGCGGCAAGTCTGTTGATCAGGTAATGGAGGATACCGACCGTAACAAGTGGATGACTTCCGAAGAGGCACAAGAGTACGGTTTGGTGGATAATATTATGAGGCGAAACAAAGAAAAGTAATTTCGAATTTCAGTATAGAGGACAATGAGCGACCAAAATAATAACGACGAAAAGACAATCCATTGTTCGTTTTGTGGACGGTCAAGCCATGAAGTAAATAGCATGGTCGCTGGTCCCAATGATGTGTATATCTGCGATCGATGTGTAGCCGACGCTTCAGGTATTGTGAAGAGCGACCTTGCATCGATGTCAGAGAAGCGCGAACAAAATTATAAGCCGCTGCTCAAGCCGGCAGAGATTAAATCTCGACTTGATGAGTATGTGATCGGCCAAGAAGGAGCAAAGAAGACGCTCTCGGTAGCCGTTTATAATCACTACAAACGTATTAGTTCTGAACTCGAGGATGAGTTTGACGACACCGAAGTGGAGAAGAGCAACATTATTTTGCTTGGGCCCACCGGCTGTGGAAAAACGCTGCTGGCCCGTACGATGGCCAATATCATTGATGTACCTTTCACTATTGCCGATGCGACGGTGCTTACCGAAGCCGGTTATGTAGGTGAAGATGTTGAAAGTATTCTCTCCAGCTTGCTACAGTCTGCCGACTATGATGTAGAACAGGCTACTCGAGGGATCGTGTATATCGATGAGGTGGACAAAGTGGCCCGCAAGAGCGACAACCCGTCCATCACACGCGACGTATCGGGTGAAGGTGTACAGCAGGCATTGCTCAAAATTCTGGAGGGCACGACTGCAAATATCCCCCCAAAGGGTGGGCGTAAGCACCCGGAGCAAAGTTTTATTCAAGTTGATACGTCAAATATTCTGTTTATATGCGGCGGAGCCTTCAGTGGTCTCGAAAAAATTATAGCCAAACGACTGTCGGTTAGCTCGCTTGGATTTCATTCCGATGAGCAGGTCACGTTCGACAAAGATGATCCCGACATTTTTACGCATGTCGAGGCTCAGGATCTGCAGCGTTACGGCCTTATTCCGGAATTGATTGGACGCTTGCCGGTAATTTCTGGCTTGCATCAGCTCGATAAAGATGCCATGATCGAAATCCTGGTACAGCCTAAAAATGCGCTGACTAAACAGTATAAAAAGCTATTCCAGATGGAAGGGGTAGAGTTGATCTTCGAAGAAGAAGCACTCGAAAAAATTGTTGAAAAAGCACTTAAGCGTGGCACAGGTGCCCGTGGACTTCGTTCTATAATGGAGTCGTCAATGCTGGATATCATGTTTACTCTGCCATCGATGGACAATATTGAGCGGTGTGTTATTACCCGTGAAACGATCGAGAATGATGCTCCGCCCGTCTACGAAAAACGGAAAGCATCTGCTTAATACAGATCATATTTTTCTATAGAAGGCATCATCATTCGGTGATGCCTTTTTTATTTTGTAAAATATACGAGCTGAATGATATGAACCTTGGTTATCTGCACGAGCGTGTATGAAAATTCATCTCACATCAAATAGGATTAATATTGTCCTAATTGGGCTGCTGATTTTGCTCGGCATTGGTTCATTTGCCTACAATCAGTACCTGATCAATCGTATTCTTACCCAGGAGCGTTCGAGTATTGAATTGTGGGCCAAAGCCATTGAATATACCAGCAATCCGCTGCAGGAGGAGATCAGCCGAAATCTATTAGAGGCTTCGAACTACCTGCAGAATAATACATCAGTACCTGACAGTATTATTTCAATGATTGAAGAAGCCGAAGCTGACCGGACGTCCCAAACGTTTGTGACGCAAGAAATTTTGCTGAATGAAGAACGGTTCCAGGTACCAAGAATTATTGTCAATGAGAATGGCGAAATTGTATTTGCCAATCATGTGGAGGACAAACAGAACCAAGAGCTGATTGACCGTTTTGCCAAGATGCATGATCCCATTGAGATTAAACTTGGCAATGACCAGTACTCACTGACCCAGCATGTGTACTATGGCGAAAGTCCAACCGTGCGCTACCTGCGATATTTTCCGTATATCCAGTTAAGCCTATTGGCTCTGTTGTTGGGGATTGGCTACGTGAGCTACCGAGCGATCACGAAGTCAGAACAGTCGAATCTCTGGGTGGGGATGACTAAAGAGGCCGCCCACCAGCTAGGTACTCCGCTATCCAGTTTGTACGGTTGGGTTGAGCTGCTGCGCGAAGAAAAGGACGACGATTTTACACAGCACATTTGTAATGAATTAGAAAATGATATTTCCCGCTTGCGTGGGGTGGCTGAACGCTTTAACAAAATTGGATCGGAGCCTGAGCTGAGGCTCCAAAAGATACAGCCAATCCTGGAAGAAGTGGTGGATTATATGGAGCAGCGACTGCCTCAGCTGGGAAAGAATGTGGAGGTGCGCCGCGATATGGATTCCGGGGTGCAAGCTCGCGTTAATTCCGATCTGTTCCAGTGGGCTATGGAGAACCTGATTAAAAATGCAATGGATGCTATCAAATCGACGACCAAAGCCCACGTGTCAGTGAAATTACATCGAGTAGAAAATGAAGTATTCATCGACATCAAGGATTCAGGTGTAGGTATCGAAAAGAAATTCCAGAGCGAAGTCTTCAAGGCCGGCTACAGTACCAAGAAACGTGGTTGGGGACTGGGGCTCAGCCTAACCAAGCGGATTGTTGAGCAATATCACAATGGCAAGCTGATAGTGCACAAGTCGGAACTTGGGGGTGGCACGACGATGCGAATTACTCTTAGCGCCAATGATCCTAAAGAACAACGTCAGGAATCAACAGCATCTACCACAAAAGCCTGAGTAGATCAGTCGGCTTGGAATCCTCGTTTTTCGGCATATTCTTTCAGCTCCGCTTTCAGCAGGTTCCGTCCGCGGTGTAGGCGCGACCGAATAGTGCCGATGGGTACATCCAGCATGTTAGCGATTTCTTCGTAGGTAAAGCCTTCTATATCACAAAGTAGCACCACTGTTCGGAAATCTTCGGGCAGCTCTTCGAGAGCTTGTGAGATATCGTCATCTATCAGATCGCGAAACATCTTGTCTTCCAGATCGGAGGTATCGGTACGCTCGGCGCGAATAGTCTCATAGAATGTAGACACCTCATCATAATCTACCTGATTAGGCTGCTTTGATTGTTTACGGTAGTTGTTGATGTAGGAGTTCTTGAGGATACGGAACAGCCATGCCTTGGCGTTGGTTCCTTTTTCGTAGCTGCTGAAGAAACGGAATGCCTTTACAATAGTATCCTGGACCAGGTCTTCAGCATCGCTGGGATCAGACGTAAGGCGAAGTGCAAAATTGTACATAGCATCCAAATGTGGAATAATTTCTTCTTCGAAATCTTCCTGCTTTTGGACTTCCTCTTTAGTTAGTTCGGCCATCCCGGATAATTAGCTGTTTATTGCTAAAAATAATTTCTTCTGTTTGTACGACTATCAATCCAGTAATCTTTTTTATTGCAGAAACGGGCTTTTGTTTCTGATTCTAAAATATAACGATTTTAGTATATCAATTCTGTTAATAAAACGTTAATCAGTTTAGTTGATACCCCTTATAGTCAAATCAAATGTTTTATAACATACCAATATGATATGAATTGCATTTGAAGATGAGATGCAGGGATAAATTCTTACTTAAAAAAGTAACTACACGATAACCATCAGATCGTAAATCGCATGGGTCCAGGCTGCCATCCCAAATCCCCGCCAGATGTAGATGGCATTCAGAGCTAATCCAAATAAGAAACGGAACAGAAAAGAGCTCATTGTAAAGGGATCTCCCAGAACTCCCACATAATGCACAAAACTAAAGATAGCGGCAGCTACCACCATCGCCAAGCCATATGACATTAATTTTTTGTCAAACAGTTGGTTGAATAAAAAGAGTAGTATCGAAACCAGAATTACGCGAAAAAAGAGTTCTTCATATAGACCGGCGCCGAGCGACAAGGCCAGCTGCTGCAGTACTGATAAGCTTTCAATCGGGGAGTTTTGGATCATTTGGAAGAGCCCCGCAATGGCAGATGTAATAAGCAGTGCTAGCAGGAAGGCATAGGCCGAAGCCTCGATCAGCATTGTGAGGAAATAGCTCAGCTTAAGTGACGAGAGCCTTTCGCGTTCCCGGTAGAGCACAAAAACGCCAAGCAGTGCAACAAATATCAACGTGATCGAAAGCACGTTGGGCCCGATGTATGAAAACAGCGTTTTGATCCATACATCCACCGAAATACGCACAATATGCTCGGTGTCGGGCTGCGAGAGAAAAATCAGAATTTCGTACAGCAAGAGCAGCGGAAGGCTAATCAAATAGCTGTACAGTATTGAATGTGTCGATGAAAAGTAATCTTTGACGGAGTTTCTGAAGGTGCTCATTTATTTTGATAAATAGTGACTGAGGGCGAATTGCTATTAAAATCAAGCGCCTGCCAAGCAGTGGATGAAAGTTTTAGTCCGTTTCCCGAATCACGATCATTGATGCGCACGTAAATACCTTTCTTATTTTCTGGGTTTTCGATAAAGATTACTGATCCCAGGGAAATATTAGAATGTGCGGCTGTCAACGCCTGGGGGTTATAAAGCTCTCCACTGGTGGTTGGTTTAGCACGTTCGCTTTTACTGTATTGCGTGACTGCCGTTGAGCCAAGATTTTCCAAGTTTGCGCTCTTCAGGTAAGGGTTGTCGTAATTTCGACTGGGGGGAGCCAGCATCGTAAAAGTTCGACCAGAACGAAAAGTAGTGCTGCTGAGTCCTGGATTTAATTCTCGGAATTCCTCTTCGCTCATTTTAAATTTGCTGAGGAGATTTTCCAGTGAAATAGAGCTCTCAGAAACTTTGTACTCAATAAATTTGCCCTGTGGAGATGATTCCATGGATTTTGCCACCGATGGCGGAGCCGAGTTGCTGCGTACGGTAAGTCGCTGTCCCACACGGATAGTGTTGGATGACAGGTCGTTTATTTTTTTTAGTTCATCAATCGTCATGCCATGCTGCTGGGCAATACGGTAAAGTGAGTCACCGCTTTTGACTGTGTAGTACGAGTTTTGTTGTGTTTCCTTGTCAACCACTACAGATTGTTGTGGTTGCTTGCTGGCTTTCGACGGGTAGATCGTAAGTTCCTGTCCGACCTCAAGGTTGTTTGTAGATAAATCATTCCAGCTTTTGAGCTCGGCGATGCGCACATTATACTGCTTGGAGATAGAAAAAAGAGTTTCCTGAGACTTAACGGTGTGGGTAATAGCATCGCTGTTATTCTTAGAATTAGATGCATTATCCTGTGGTTTAATGATCAGCGACTGTCCCACCTCGATGCTGTTGCCCTGCAGGTTATTCCAATCTTTCAATTGACTGACCTCAACTCCGTATTTTTGAGCAATACCGAAGAGGGTTTCACTCTTTTGAACGGTGTGAGTATTCTGTTGTGCGGTCGCCGAAAAGCTCAAGCACAGCAATAATACTACAATAGAAAAACTATACTTTAAGATATTATCCATCATCAGGTTGAACGTTCTTCCATTTCAATTTTAAGTTGTTCCAGCGCTTCGCCGAGCTCTTTTTTGGTCCGGGTTTCCTTCTGCTCATCCGCCTTGTTTATGCCTTGTTCATAAAGTTCCCTGGCATCCTTCAGGCGATCAAGCGCTTCGTACAATTTTCCCAGGTGATAATATACGCCTACATAATCGGGGTCGCTGGAGAGAATATCTTCAAACAAAATGCGTGCTTTTTTAAAATCTCCCTCTTTCCGGAACTCAAGAGCCAAGGCAAACTTAGAGAACGAATCACCGGGATTGTTCTTAATCTGTCGGGCCAGCTGTTTTATTTTCGCTTTCTGATCCTCACTCATAACTGCTTACGCTAACGTATAGCTTCTGATGGTATTTCGTGTTCCAATGGAAAGATACTGAAAATTACTTTTCGTATCGTTCTTCGATCTCCTCGATCGAGTCGCCGCCGTATTTTTCAAGGAAGGCGTTTGCCAGTACCGGTGCAATCACGCTCTCTACAACCACAATAGCCCTTGGCAAGGCGCAGACATCGGATCGCTCATAACGAGTATCTGTTTCTTCCTTGGTTTCAATATCCACCGTATCGATGGGCGTAAGCATAGTGGGGATCGGCTTCATAACGCCGCGAATAATCAACGGCATGCCCGTTGTAACACCGCCTTCAAGGCCGCCCATGCGGTTGGTTCGTCGCTTGAACTTATCATCTTCGTACTCAATTTCGTCGTGCACCACTTGCCCGTGGCGTCGGCCGGCTTCAAAGCCTTGCCCAATTTCAACACCTTTCATCGCTTGTGTGCCGATTATAGCTTGCGCAATTTGTCCGCCGATTTTGCGATCCCAGTGAACAAAACTGCCGAGTCCTTCGGGCAGGCCGGTTACCAATACTTCCCAGTGGCCGCCCAGCGAGCTCCCCTCTTTGCGCCGCTTGATAATCAGATCACGCATTTGCTGGGTGAGCTCTTCATCCAGGCAGCGCACCGGCGATTCATCTGAGTGTTTAAAGACTGTTTCTGCGCCTTTCTCGAGCATGGGATCCACGATCTTGCGTACATCCTCCCACGAATTTTCATATCCTACGCTGCCGATGCGGGTCACGTGTCCGCCAATCTCGATACCAAAATGTTTCAAAAATTTTCGGGCAATGGAGCTGCAAGCCACGCGCATAGCTGTCTCACGCGCACTGGATCGTTCAATGGCCGGACGAATATCATCATAACGATACTTTTGGACGCCGGTTAGGTCGGCATGGCCCGGGCGGGGCACCGTAATGGGATCCACATCGTCGCCGTCGCCTTCTTTGGCCAGTACCTTGGGCCAGTTGGAATCATCTTTCTCGTGGGCGCGATTGGGCATTTGCAGGGCAATGGGGGCGCCGGTCGTTTTGCCAAATCGAACGCCGGATAAAATTTCGGCTCGGTCTTTCTCAAAGGCCATGCGGCCACCGCGGCCATACCCTTTCTGGCGGCGCGCCAGGTGCAGTGCTATTTCATCTTCGGTGATAGGTAGTCCTGCCGGAACTCCTTCGATGATGCCTGTTAGTTGTGGTCCGTGCGATTCGCCAGCTGTTAAATATCGTATCATGCAGATTGGGTATTACTTTGGTGAGGTTTGATATGCTTCATAAAATCATGTCTGGAGACGCGTTCTTCCAGCGTTCGAAAATCCTTGCATCCATCTTCCCGAAGGTGCTTGATGCGGTCGACATCGCCAAGGACGATCAGCGAGTCGCCGACGGTGATTTTGTCGTCGCTGCCAGGATTAAACCGAATATTATCTTTGTCTTCGGGAATAATGGCAATGATTACGACGAAATACTTTTGACGTATCTCGGCTTCTGATAACGTTTTGCCGGCAAGTTCCGATCCGCTGAATATCTTGACCTCATCAAATACGTGATCCTGGGTCGTTCCGCCAAGAATGCGATCCATAAACTGATCAACATGCGGCCGCAGAATTACATTGGCCATGCGGTCAGCACCAATTTCGTAGGGCGAAATAACTTTATTTGCCCCGGCACGTAGAATTTTCTTGGTGTTTTGATGTTGATTTGTGCGCACAAGAATAAAGATATCCGGATTCAAGTCCCGTCCAATCAGCGTGACAAAGACGTTATCCTGGTCGCGTGACAAGGTGCAAATAAGTCCCTTGGCGCGTTCAATGCCTGCTTCTTTCAGAATATCTTCGTCCTGTGCGTCGCCTTCTACATAGAGATGCCCGTTTTCACGGATACGTTCAATACTGCTCTCACGGTTTTCAATCACCACAAGAGGGATATTGGCATCTTTCAACACCTCTGCAATACGGTGGCCGATGCGTCCATATCCAGCTACAATGTAATGTTGTTCCATTTTTTCCAGCTGTTTTCTCATAGCTCTTCGTCTAAAAATTTCACTTTCAAATATTAGCTGCGTAGTTTGTGAGGCGATGTATGATATCACTCCAATGCCCATCACAAACAGGACCATGGTTAATACACGGCCGGCCGACGAAAGATTTTTCAGTTCGGAAAAGCCGATGGTAGTGATGGTAATAAAGGTCATATAAAACCCATCAAAGAATTCCATGCCTTCTACGATGTGATATCCAACGGAACCAATAAAGAAAACAACAACTAAAACGCTCAGGGCAATCGCTATCCGGAGCGCTATAATATTGTCAATGATATCATTGTAAAATCGGTTCATAGAAGGTGTTACCGCCGTAATTGATTAGAACTCGTAATATAGGTTAAAAATTAACGCGTTTGAAATGACAACGAGCTGGAAATTTAATAGTTTCCAGCGTCATTTTAGCAAATTCAAAAGTATGAACGCACTTGAGAAATTAGGAAAATACAGCTTACTGCTGTACCGTTCGTTACGCTCGTTATATGAGTTTGATACATACAAAAAGAATCTCATTAACGAGCTGCTGAAGATTGGTTATGAGTCGGTACCCATTGTATTGTTGACTGGTGTTTTTACCGGTGCTGTGATGACGATTCAAACAGCCTATCAGCTTGATATGGCATTTATTCCAATCTCGGTGATTGGCGCCATTACGTCGGAATCATTGCTTATAGAGCTTGCTGCAGTGATTACGAGTCTGGTGCTGGCCGGAAAGGTGGGGGCGCGCATTGCTACAGAGCTGGGCACAATGCGCGTGAGTGAGCAGGTCGATGCCCTCGAGTCGATGGGATTTAATTCGGTGTCTTTTTTGGTATTACCCAGAGTATTATCAGGGCTCATCATGTTTCCGCTGCTCTACATTTTTGCCAGTGCTTCAGGAATTATTGGAGGTGTGGTTGCCGGTTATTTGTCGGGAGCACTACCGCCGGCTGAGTTTATGCAGGGCGCACGAGAATTCTTCTATCCATGGGATGTAACCTTCGGAATTTTGAAAGCGTTCGTCTTTGGATTTGTGATTACATCAATTTCTTGTTTCAAGGGGTATTATGCTACCGGCGGTGCCGAAGGCGTGGGCAATAGTACCACTCAGGCTACTGTTTTAAGTTGTATTTATGTATTATTGGCTGATTTCGTACTGGCTGCTGTATTTTTATAAGAACAGGTAATATGATAGAGATACGCAATCTCAAAAAAAGTTTTGGCTCTAATCTCGTCTGGGATGATGTTTCGCTCCAGATTGAGGATGGAGAAACCATTGCCATCATCGGTCGTTCGGGATGTGGGAAGTCTGTGTTGGTAAAACATCTGAATGCTCTGATGTATCCCGATTCTGGAGAAGTGATTATTGACGGCGAAAATGTATTCGATCTCGAATATGTAGCTCTGCGAAAAATGCGCCAGCGTTTTGGGGTACTGTTTCAGGGTTCGGCGCTTTTTGATTCGTTGGACACCTCCCAGAATATCGCGTTTCCTCTGGAATATTTTACTGATTTGTCGGATAAGGAGATTGATCAAAAGGTTGAAGAGGCCCTTGAACGGGTTAACTTAGCCGGTTCCGGTGACAAGTCGCCGGCTGAACTGTCAGGAGGTATGCGGCGGCGAGTGGCACTGGCAAGGGCTACGATTCTACAGCCGGATTTTTTAATTTATGATGAGCCTACCTCAGGACTCGATCCTCAGACGTCAGAGGAGATTAACCGGCTAATTATTTCGATGGCCGAAAACTTAAAAATCACTTCCATTGTTGTAACTCACGATATCCACAGCGTACTAGAGATTGCCGAAAAAATTGCCTTTTTGGCAAATCAGAGCCTTTGGTGGTACGGAACAGTGGATGAGATGCGCCAGAGCGACAATAAGGAACTTTTGGATTTTGTAACTGCAAGCGAGTATCAAATAAGAAATTAACAGGAGTTATTTTGAAGATTAGCAACGAATTAAAAGTAGCATTGACCATATTGGCCGCCATCCTAGTGGGTTTTGTAGGATACCGAGTGATGAGCGATTTGCCTCTGTTCCGTCAGTCTAACGTTATTCATTCTTACTTTAACCGAACCGATGGGTTGTCGCCCGGCAATTACGTGTACGTCAATGGAGTTAAGGTAGGATCCGTCAAAAAGATGGAGCTTCTTAAAGGAGATAGCGTTGAGGTGACGATGACTTTCGATCTGGGCGTGGAGATTCCACGCAATTCGGTGGCATATCTGCAATCGTCGGGTCTGCTTGACGAAAAAGCAATTATCGTACAACGGGGCGATGCTAAAGAGAATCTGCAATATGGAGATTATATAAAAGGAGAGTACCGGGGCGGCATGATGGAAACCCTCAAAGATAAGGGAGAGGAACTGAGCGAAGATGTTTCTGAGTCGTTTGGTAAACTCAACCAGTTGCTTGCTCAGCTCAACACTATGCTTGATGACACCACCAAGGGTAGGGTGGATAGTGTGCTGATGAACCTCAAAAATACATCGGAACAGATTTCTACGCTGTTCAAAAATAAGCGGGGGGATATTGAATCGAGTATTGAGCATGCTCAGCAGTTTCTGGCAAATGTGGACACGGTAAGTGCCCGAAACAAGACGCGTGTCGATTCGGTCATGGATGGCCTGGACAAGACACTGGATGAGCTTGAAACCCTGAGTCGTGATCTGAATGCGACCAACAGCGAGCTCAACCAGATCCTGGTTAAGATCAACGAGGGACAAGGAAGTCTGGGTAAGATGGTAAATGATCCGTCGTTGTATAATAACCTTGAAAGCCTCTCTTCCGAGATGAATTCACTGGTCAAAAACATCAACGAAAATCCGCGAAAATACCTCAAGCATATGCGACTCATAGAGGTGTTTTAGGATAAGCAATATGTTTTTTTGTGGATACTCTGTTGCCAGTAAATGCCGTTGTAATTTCTCTGAGAGCGAAATTGCTCTTAGCACAGCCTTCTTGTATATTTGGAAGCTTATAAAAAGATGACAAAACGATTTTTTTGAATTAATAAAAGACGTAGATACGAGGATTTTTTATGGGTGTAATGGACAAAATGAGAAAAAGTACCGGCGTGATTTTGTGGGTACTTATTTTCTCATTCGGAGTTTTATGGATGCTTGCCGATACCGATTTTTTTAATGTTATCCAACGAGGTCCCCAATCGCTTGGAGCTGTTAATGGTGAGACAATCTCTCTCGAAGAATATAATAACCGCTTGCAGTATTATACGAAGCAGTACACGCAGCAAACCGGCAATTCGATGACGCCGGAAGTTCGTGCGCAGTACGAAGAGCAGTCTTGGAATGACTTGGTAAACAGCAAGTTACTGCAGCAGAAAATGGACGATCTCGGAATTAAGGTCACCAACCAAGAGGTTGTGGATATGATTACCGGCGAAAACCCGGCTCCATTTATAAAGAAGCAATTTGGCCGCGAAGATGGCACTATTGACCGTGCGGCACTGCGCCAGGCAATTAATTCACCCGAAAATACCCAGTTGTGGATTAATGTAGAGCAGCAAATGCGCCAGCAACGTCGCCAGCAAAAAATGAGCAACTACCTGCAATCCTCGATGGAAGTGAGTAGTTACGAAGTGGAGCAGCAGTATATCCGCAATAATACGTTTGCTGACGTTTCTTTTGTGCGTTTCCCTTACGCCGATGTATCCAACAGCGAGGTTAAGGTAGCTGAGTCGGATCTCAGAAACTATTACAACAATCACCAGAAAAAGTACAAGCGTAAAGAGTCGTATCGTATCAAGTATGTGAGTTTCGATAAGACACCTACCAAGCAGGATACGATGCGTACGATCAAAGAGATGAAAGATCTGCGGTCGGAATTTGCAGCAGCTGAAAACGATTCGCTGTTTCTGAATCGTTACCAGTCCACTACCTCCTACAGCGCTGAAATGGTTGATAAAGATGACGTGCGAGAGCTCTTTAAGCCCGTGCTAGAGGTTGGAGAAGGTGAAGTGACAGAGCTTATTCACGAGCAGGGACGGTTGTATTTAATCAAGAAGCTCGAAGAAACTGCCGACCAAGTTAGGTTTGTTGTCTTTAGCATGGATATTACAGCCGATCCTATTGCCACGATCGACAAGCGCGCCGAGACGGCCAATGACTTTAGTTTTTATGCCCAGGAAGATGGGTTTGAAAGTGAGGCCAAACGCCGCGACCTTGAAATTAGTGAAGGATTTGCGACCAAGGGCAACAACTTTGTTTCTGGTATTGGACAAAGCCGGCAGATTATGAGTTTTCTGGAATCTGCGACTGAGGGAACCATCTCCAAGGCTATTGAGCTTTCCGGACAGTTCGTGGTTGCAAAAGTATCCGAAGTTACCCCTGCCGGAACGCAGCCTTTTGATGAGGTGAAGGAGCAAATCCGCACGGTAGTAACGAATCAGAAGCGCAAGCAGCAGGTGCTCGATCGCGTGAACAAGCTGGCTTCCGATAACGCAGATCTTCAGCAGTTGGCACAGGCTGCCGGTAAAGAACTTCAAGCAGTTGAAGGTCTTTCAATGGACGCTGAAACTATTCAAGGAGCTGGTCGAGAACCCAAAGTGGTGGGCGCTATTTTTGGTCTCCAGCAAGGTCAGCAATCGAATCCTATAGAGGGCACAAGCGCAGTCTTTGTGGTGCGTGTCGACAGTAGGCAGGGAGCGGATCTGGACAATCTTGCCCCCACAACGCAACAGCAAATTCGCAGGCAGTTGCAGCAGCAAAAGAGCCAGGCCTTCATGGATACCTGGATTGAGCAGCTTAAAGAAGAAGCTGAAATCGAAGATAATCGTGCTCAGCTGTTACGTAGCTAACACAGCTTGAATTACTAATTGAATTTGAGGGCAAGAAGGAACTCTTCTTGCCCTTTTTTATTTTAGTAGCATTACATTAGACATAGGGTAATTTTGTGGAAATACATATGATGTTATGAGCGAAGCAGATAAAAAATGGATGAGCCTGGCGCTGGAGATAGCGGAACGCGGAGCGGGCTATGTATCTCCTAACCCTATGGTTGGCTGCGTAATTGTCTCAGCTGATGGAAAAAAAGTAGGACAAGGTTTTCACGAGCGATATGGACAGGCACATGCCGAGCGCAACGCTCTGGATTCGGTCAATCACAAAGGATTGCTCGAGAACGCCACCGTTTATATAACGCTTGAGCCATGTGCTCATCATGGCAATACACCGCCATGCTGTGAGATGCTGGCCGAGCTGCCCATCAGTCGTGTAGTGGTGGCGATGGAAGATCCAACGCCGAAGGTTGCAGGCAAAGGAATTCAATATCTGCGTGATCATGATATTACCGTAGATGTTGGATTGATGAAAGAAGAGGCTGAACGTCTCAATAAGTTCTTTTTGCACTATCAGACGCATAACCGGCCCTTTGTGACGCTAAAAATTGCCCAGACGCTGGATGGTTATATTGCGGCGCCCGATGGCAGCTCAGAATGGATCAGCGGGCCAGAGTCGCGTGCTATGGTCCACAAGTGGCGTAGCGAGTACGATGCGGTGATGGTGGGGCGCAACACCGCGCTACTGGATAATCCGCGCCTGACCGTACGGCACGTAGAAGGCCGCCAGCCCAAGCGTATTGTGATTGACGGGCCACTGGATTTGCCGCGCGATCTCAACCTGTTTACTGATCAGTACGAGGAAAAAACGATCGTGCTGACGCATAACAAAGAAAAGTTTGAAAATGAAGCTGATCCCATGTTGAATATGCTGCAGTCGGATTACTTTCGGGGACAGACGTTGCTGGTGGATGAAAAAGAAGGGCACACTGATCTGGACGAGGCTTTCCGCGAGCTGGGTCATCTGCCGGTGACGTCGGTGCTTGTCGAAGCAGGACAGAGCTTGGCTTCGGCGCTGTTGCGTCAGAGGTTGGTGGACAAGGTGGAGTGCTTTATTGCACCCAAGATGCTGGGCGGTGGCACAAAATCGGTGTTAGGTGTAGGTATCAACCGTATGTCGGAGATTATGGAATTCCGCGACGTGCAGTGGCGACAAGTAGGCGACGATCTGTTGTTCAGTGGGTATTTCTAGTACCAGATACTGCATGGATTGCGAATTCCTTTTCAGTGTATATTATTACTAATTTAATTTACAAAGTAAGCGATCGACAGTGTTTACAGGAATTATAAAATCAGTTGGTACGGTAGAAAAAATTACAAGTCTGGATGGCGGCAAGGAAATCACCATTGCCAGTGATTTTGCCAGTGAGGTACAAGTTGATCAGAGTATTAGCATCAACGGAGTTTGTCATACGGCTACAGCTACCGATGATACGACCTTTACCGTCCAGAGCGTAGAGGAGACCCTGCGCAAGACCAATATTGGTGATCTGTCCAAAGGAGACCATGTAAATCTGGAGCGCTCGCTCCGGGCCGATCAGCTGATGGACGGGCACATTGTGCAGGGCCATGTGGATGCGACCGGGACTATTCAACAGATTGAGCAGGAAGGGACTGACTGGCTGGTTACCATCGAGTATCCAGAGAAACATTCGAACCTAATTGTAGGGCGCGGAAGTATTGCTATCGACGGCATTAGCCTGACGGTGGCCAATGAGCAGGAGAATACTTTTACCGTGGCTATCATCCCTTATACTTACGAGCACACCAATCTACACGAGAAACAGGCTAGCGACACTGTGAATCTCGAGTTTGACGTCATCGGAAAATATGTGGCGAAGTACCTGTCCAATCGCGACAATTAGTTACCCAAAAGGCCATAATGTTATCAGGGTCTAAAAACTGAACTCTGAAAGGGTTTAGTTTAGAAAAAATGCCAAATCGGGTAGTGTGTCAGCATTTTTATTCATCCAAACGCTTTGAGGTCCCCCACCGAGAACGCTGAAAAGGTTGTTGCTAGAAGCCCTGTGGGCGGCGGCCGGTGGGACTTGAGGAGCGCTGCAGGTTGTTGAGGCCGGGAAGCTTCTGGAAAATGGTTTGCAGTCGCCCGGCATTTACCTTCAGTGAGAAGAAATAATATTTGTTGTCCCCAAATGGGTTCATGGTAAACGAGAGATCCCAGCAGTGTAGGTTCCGGCTCAGCGAAAATTGCGAAGGGGTCAGCTTTTTGCGGACGAAATCGTAGCCTATCTCGGTACGGAAATCCCACTTGGGCGTCAGCTTCAGATTAATATTGCGGGCATTGATGGTAGCTGATTTATTGTCTTCGCCATTGGGATTGAGCGACCATCGGTAGCTGAAATCAACCGAAAAAGAAAAAGGGGAGTTGAACTCCTGTACGGGCCGGTCATTAAAGTGGGGATCCACCGGGTGAAAAATGTTCTGATTCAGGGGGTTGTAATTGGCAGGATAGTACGGTTTGTCGGCCGGTTCAAATCCGCTTTCGCCCCACTGCACTGAGTAACTTGTACTGGTTGAAAACTGAGTGAGCTCCAGTGGTTTGCCGGACTCAGCAATCAGAAATTTATCAATCTTCTGCCCGCGGTCGTTACGCTCGTAAAAGTTGAACCGCGCGTTGGCTCGAATATCCAATCCCGGGAGAATGCGGGCCGTCAGCGAGCTGTTAAGGTCGGCAAGTTTGACACTGTCAGCCGCAAAATTGTAGTTGGTGTTAAAGTTTAGCTGATCAATCAGGTCAATCACCTCTTCCTGTTTTTCACCAGTGGAATCGCGCTCAACCCGTTTAGCCTCGAACCGGTTGTTAATGCTTAAGCCGATGGATCGCTGTTCACCGCTGCCAGGCCCCCCAAATACTTGATTTTCAAAAATCGAGTATCGCTGGGTGGGAATAGTTCCATCATCTCGCTGAGGACCGGTTTGCACTGTGCGATAAAAACCCCAGTAGTCACTACTGAAATCCGGCCGATAATTGAGCGAAATATTCGGTTTAAAGACGTGACGAAAACTCTGGATATTACCGACCTTTAGATTCATCATCCCATAAACCGTAGTGTTAAAGTTAAGGCTGGTATTAAACTCACGGCCGGAAGTAAAGCCACGCACCTTGCGTTCTCTGACTTCGTTGGAGTCAGGATCAAACGATTTACGAACGGAGGTAGGATACCAATATTCCGTAAAGTTTCCGCGGGCACTTACATTGAGGAATTGGCTGGGAATGATCTGGTTCATGTTGAGAGACAGATTTTGCTGGAAGCCAAATTTGTAGTGTTCATTATTATCGGTCGCCTGGCGATACTTCGAGGGATCCAGCAATGCATCGAACCAGCCAATGCGAGCTGAGTCGCCACGGACAGGTACAAAGTTGTAGTTGGACTTAAAGCTGTTATCGTATCCTACCGTTATAGTCTCATACCACTTGCTGTCCTGTCCTGAGGTTTGATCGTTGGCAAAAGGGGAAAATGTTTTAAGCCGAAAATTCATTTCCGGTCCGGAAATAGTAGTTTTGTTGCTCAGGAAGTTACGGTTTTGCCTGACAGACAAATTTAAATTGTAGGTATCCTCGGGATGTCGGTACCGGTAATTGATATTTGAGCTGGCGTTGGTTTGTGCCCGCTCCGAGGGATTGTAGGAATTTTGTTGGTAATAATCGGCCGTACGCAACTCGATAGAGCTGTTAAGGCTGGCATAGGGCGAAAACTGCTGGTCGTGGGTTATCCGTATGTTCTTTTGTACAGTAGATCGAAACCCCGGATCCGTTGGTTCCAGTCCGCTGTTATCTTTAGAATAGCCAATACGGACGTTACCGCTCAGTTTGTTACGAATTCGATAATTGACCTGACCGTTCACGTAGTAGGTGCCTGAGGTAAAAATATCTCCGGAAATTTGGCCCGTCAGGTAGTCGTTGAAGTATTGGAACCAGCCGATATTTTGTAAGCCGATGCCTCTGTTTTGCCGATCCTGATAAGCATAGGTGGGTTCCAGGATACCGGACTGTCGCTTGTCGATTTTACCCGGTAGATAGCCAAAAGGGAAAACCAGCGGATAGGGAATATCCAGGATAAAAAGCCGGGCCCGCTCAAAGAACACTTTTTCTTGGTCAACCACCTTCATTTTGGCCGCTTTGATATAATAGTGGGGATGGTCGAGCTGGCAGGTCGAGTAAATGGCGTCCTCGAGGAATACTACGTGTGGACTCGTATTTTTTACTTTAGTGCCAATCAGGTTCCCATCCTGTACTTTAACACGTGCCACCTCAAAGCGGCCCTGCTCAGTCTTGTAATTAAATTTGATATTATTGCTGCGTACCCGGTCTTGTTCGCGGATCAGAACGGGTTGCGATAGCGTATCTTGAGGTGTTTGCGTGTTGGCCCTAACCAAGCTGCTGTCGAGGTTCATGGCTACTTTGCCGGCTTTAAGCTGGCCAGCGCTGTGATTGACGGAAGCCGAACCATAGAGTGTGGCTACACGATTTTTCTTAAAGTTGAAGACAAGCGAATCGCTGGATTGAAAATTAACCTGCCCTTCCTGTTCCGGCTCATTGTTTCCCTGACCTCGGCCCGCCTGGGGACGTCCTGTACCTGCACCGCCGCGCCCGATGCGAGCCGAATCTTGCACTGCAGTAGTATCCTGGGCCTGCGCCAGCTGTCCACATCCCAACAAAAGTACCAGCACCAGCAAGGGGCACCAACCGGAATATTTAGAAGTCATTTTCATTTGACGATGCTGGTACGGGATTAAAGCTAAAGGGGTGTTGTAATAACAGAATTTCAACTTCCATATTATAAGGCAGCAGCACTACGTGACGTAGACAAGCTACAAGCAGATTTGTTAGTCAATCTCTTTTATTTTATAAACCGTTTCTCCCTCCTTCTTCATGCCATATTCCTCACGGGCAATACGTTCCAACAAAAAGGGATCGGTTTTTAAATTCTCAATTTTCTGCTTTAAAAGACGGGTTTCGGCTTTAAGTTGTTCCTTTTTGGCCTTGAGCTCTGCTTTACGCTGGCTAAGCTTGATACGCGTCCAGATGCTGTAGGTGTCGATAAAGGTGAACCAGATCACCACAAAGCCCCCCAAAATCAAGAAGAGGAACGACTTTCGCCACCGTAAAGGATTAAGTACTTGAAGGTCCATCTGTAAGTTGCTTAAGGCCACATTATTGCCGAATATTATGTCCGAAAATACCACAAATTATAGATGAAAAACAACCTAATGCATTTCAGGCGCTGTCTGGTCACGTTGGCTTTTTGTTTGATCCCTCTTTTCGCGCATTCCATGCAGCCCCATCCAGATAGCAGTTCCGTTGAGTGGATTAAACCCTATTTTAATATGCCGGCCGATTATTCGGTGGCGCTATCAGGTAATATGAGCAAAAGCAGTGCAGATCTGATCGGCTCGCTGGAACAACTTATTGAGCAGGCTACCCATAGCATTGATTTGGCTATTTATGATCTTGAACATCCACGGATTGCCCAGTCGTTGGCTGAAGCGAAAAAGCGAGGCGTGTCGGTGCGTATTGTTACTGATAATTACCATCGTACTGATGCCGAAGAAATTGATTCTACCATCTGGGCAACACTCCGCCAGGCCCGAATTACTTCCATTGATGATGACGGGGATATCTATCGGGCTGAAGGCGGTATTGTTGATCATTCACTAACCAACTCAGGCGCCGATATGCATCACAAGTTTGCGGTAATTGATGCCGAGAATGCTAGGCCTGACGACGATTATCTCTGGACTGGATCCACGAATCTCACCCTGACCGGTGCGTACAACACGAATAATACAATTGTGATTAAAGACAGTGGTATTGCCAATGCTTATTTGGCGGAGTTTGAGCAGATGTGGGGCAGTCCCGGTGACAACCCCAATGCTCGGCGCGCGCGTTTTCATAAAGATAAAAAGGAGGTCAGTGCTCATACTTATTTCGTGGATGATACGCGCGTGGAGGTCTATTTTTCACCAATCAATCGTGATAACACCAAAACCAGTATTATGAATCGGCTGGTGGAGGTTATCCGCAGTGAGGCCCAACACGATATTGCATTCCAGGCCTTTGCTATTACACCAAGCATTCCCCTGAGCCGTACCATCTGGGATATGTCGGCTACTGGAGAGATAGCGTTATACGGTCTCATCGATCCGCTGTTTTATTACCGTTATAAAAACAATGGAGATATCTGGGCATCACCAGCATCAAAGGTGAAAAATCGCACCATATTACCAGCTAATGAGATGCGCAAACTCCACCACAAGGTGATGTTGTTGGATGGCAACCATCCCGATTCTTCAGATCAGGGTGTAACCATTGCAGGGTCATATAACTTTTCAAAAAATGCCGAAGTAAATAACGATGAGAATCTGCTGATTATTTATTCGGATCGAATCACGAACCAGTATTACCAGGATTTTAAGGGTGCAATCCGTCGAGCCAAACGGCAGGCCAAAGTGCCGGCGCCGCCCATCAAAAGTGAGCAGTGGTACACCGTCAAAGAAGTAAGGGATGGTAGCCGGTTTACCATCGAGGTGTTGCCGGGTTTTGAATACGACGTAGAATTTCTGGGGGTGGATATGCCGCGTGTTTATGCCGGTAACGACTCGTCGGAGTACTATTCGGCAGAGGCGTCCGAGTATCTGCGCAATCTTATTTCCGGAGCTGAAGTTCGGCTGCAAGGCCCATCCGGAGAGGAGCCTGAGGCGCGCTATGGGGCGTTCCAATCATATGTAATGCTTCAAAAGGAGGGCAGAAAGATCCCGCTAAATAAACAGTTGTTGCAAAGGGGTTTTGGGCAATACGATAAATATTATGCTCAGCATCCTGATTCGGTGAGCGCCTACCAACAGTACGAGCAGCAGGCTCGATCAGAAGGTATGGGGTTCTGGAAGCATCCGGAAAAAATTGGCCAGCTATTTTCCAGGGCAGAGATTATCGACGAGGAGTCGGAGCCTTCGGATGCCTTTCCGATCAATATTAATACGGCGGATTCGGCCCTGCTTGACCTGCTGCCGGGCATTGGCCCAGCTTATGCGGGACGTATTATTGCTTACCGCAAGCAATACGGTGATTTCACAGATGTGGATCAGCTCCGGAATATCAGGGGTATTGGTCCCAAGACGATGCAGAAATTACGTCCCAATGTAGTGGTGGAGTAGCTTGGGAAACATCTTTTTTGGAGCGCACATTTTTTAGACATTACTATTTTGTGATCAAGTAATTGTTAAAAGTGAGCAGCAATGAATGAATCAATTGATGCAATTCGGTTAAACCTGGGTGATGGCGGGTTGATGGTGATGAATATCTCGCTGGCCATTATCATGTTTGGGGTAGCGTTGGAACTGAGTGTTCGTGATTTTGAGCGGCTGATCAATGAGCCCAAATCGACGTTGGTGGGAGTGTTTTCACAGTTTATGCTGTTGCCTGCGTTGACTTTTTTGCTGGTGTTGTTTTTTGAGCCGCATCCCAGCATGGTGCTTGGGATGTTTATGGTGGCGGCCTGTCCGGGGGGTAATATTTCCAATTTCTTTTCATTGCTGGCCAAGGGCAACGCGGCACTTTCGGTAAGTATGACGGCCATCGCCACGCTGCTAGCAATCATTATGACGCCTTTCAATTTTGCGCTTTGGGCCAGCTTTTACGAGCCGACCCATGCTATTCTGAGAGATATCCACATTAATATCTGGGAGGTGTTTAAAATTATTGGGCTCATTTTGGGTATTCCGTTGATTGCGGGAATGCTGGTCCGCCATTTCAAAGAATCGTTGGCCGACCGCATTGGAGGGTGGATCAAATGGTTTGGGATCGTCTTTTTTGCCGGTTTCATACTGGTGGCATTCAGCATGAATTTCAAAAATTTTCTGAATTATGTGCATTTGGTTATTGCACTGGTCTTTTTCCACAATGCCTTTGCTCTGCTTGGGGGATATGGCCTGGCGGCAGTTTTTAATCTGCCAAAGCGTGACCGAAAATCGATCGCTATTGAAACGGGCATCCAAAATTCAGGTTTGGGTCTGCTTTTGATCTTTAATTTTTTTGACGGGCTTGGGGGAATGGCGTTGGTGGCGGCCTGGTGGGGAATCTGGCACGTCATTACCGGGCTGGCGATTGGTTGGTACTGGTCGATTGGAAAGGCAGCCCTTCAAGGTGTATTCAGCAATGCGTAGTAATTACCTCTGGTATCAGTTTTTTCGGTATGGCGTAGTATGTCCAGCCCTGCAGATGTTTCATTCTGAGATTACCGTGGACGGTGCCGATAAGATCCCGCAAGATAAGCCGGTCATTTTTGTGGGCAACCATCAGAATGCACTGATGGATGCCCTGCACGTCGTAACCAATACCCAATTGTTTGTGCATTTTTTGACGCGGGCCGAGCCATTCCAGATGCCAGTGTTGAAGCATTTTTTTCGCTCGCTGAATATGCTCCCAGTTTACCGCATTCGTGATGGTTTTAGTACAATCCATAAAAATGCCGCAACCTTTGAACATTGTTACCAACGGCTTGCACAGGGTGATGCGGTGCTCGTTTTTGCCGAGGCCAATCACGATCTCAAACGAAGAGTGCGCCCGCTAAGCAAAGGGTTTACCCGCATTGCTTTTGGCGCAGAGCAGAATTATGACTGGTCGCTGGATCTGCAAGTACAACCGGTGGGACTAAGTTATGGTCGGCATCGTAAATCACAGACGCCCGTCCACGTTGAGTTTGGAGATTGTATTCCGGTGGCAGATTTCAAGCAGCAATATGAGAAAGACAAGCGAGAGGCGGGTCATCAGCTCAAATTGGCAGCTGCCCAGGAACTCAAGCAAGTGACCATGCACGTTCCATCCTTGGACAACTATCCCATTTATCACTTACTGTTGGATGAGTTGGAGTCGGATAGAAGTAAGGTATTGGTCCCGGATATTGTGAATGACAGGGTGTCTGTGACTGCGGATTATGTCAATGAAGAGAGGGTGGAGGAATCAAAAAAGCTAATCAAAAAGGCTGATAGCAATGGGGTTAAGTTAGCCGATTTTGTAAACTCGACTTCCTTTAGTGTTGGTGATTTACTGTTGAGTCCGCTGTACATCTTTGCCCTGATCAACAATGCCATTCCATACGGATTTGTACACTGGGTTACGAGCGACTATATCGAGGATCATGTCTTTGACGCCACGGCCAAGTTTCTGCTGGGGTTGTTTATGCTACCTGTTTATTACTTGGTGATTAGTGTGCTGTTGGGATTTGCAGGAGTGAGCTTTTCATGGATAGGAGGATATTTTGTAGCAAGTGTGCTTACAGCACCGTTTTTCGTCCGGGCCCAAAATCTGTTGTCGACAAACAGTGCCCAGAAACTCAAGCAAAAAAAGCCGGTAGCCTATGAATCGCTAAAAACAGGACTGGATGAGTTTGAGGAACTACGCGAGAAAATTTTAAAAGGATAGTTGCTAGGTTATAGCTTCATCTGGGTTCTGATTTTGAAGCCTGATGAATTGTAATATAAGATGATAATTATCTTAAATTATCGTCCCGGACTAAAAGCGTCCTCGAAATGTTTGATGTCTGGAGCTTCATTCTCATCCTGCAGAATGGAAATCACATCAAAACGAACGGGCACCCCGTCCATTTTGCGCTCGTAGATCCAGGCTTCGGCTGCCTTATACACATTCTGGATCTTTTCCTCATCCACATACTCTTCTGGTTCGCCATAACGGTTGCTCGAGCGGGTCTTAACCTCGGCAAAAATGATCCAGGAGTCATTGTCATAGGCTACAATATCAACTTCTGCACGCTCAAAGTGATAGTTTTGGTCCAGAATAGTATAGCCTTTGGATTCCAGGTATGCCGCGGCAATCTCTTCGCCTTCGTCACCGATTTCTCTCGTGGTTTTGTCGCTCATTGCTGCTCAGTTGGTTCTTCAGAGTCAGTTCCGGATCCAGTGATCGAGTGCTTCATCTCGGCTAGTTTTACGAGATGTTTTAAAAACTTCAGATTCTTTTTGTTGATGTAAGGCAGCAGCGCTTCGGTGAAGCGTTCGAACATCTCCAAGAATTCAGTAAAGTTCTCAATGCGTTCCTGGAAGGCGGCTTCCTCATCAGAAAGCGATTCTTTTTCTTCGAGAAGTGATAGCGTTTCGTTGAGATTTTCTCGAATGGGTGCTACTTCGCGTTGCTGACGCTCGCTGATGATAGTAGAAACGATATTCCAGACGTCCTTTTCGGCCGTGTAATAATCTTTTCGCTTGCCCTTGAAATGCACTTTGTGAATCAGCTGCCACTGCAACAAGTTGCGCAAGTTCATGTTGGCGTTGCCGCGGCTGATGTCAAGCTGCTCCATGATAGCATCGGTATCAAGTGGATCAGACTCAGCGTAAAGCAGTGCGTGAATCTGCGCCATGGTTCGATTGATGCCCCAGGCCGATGCCATTTCTCCCCAAAGCAATATAAATTGCTCTAAGGCCTCTTCATGCGTTTGGGAGCGATCAGGAGTCACGGGTTAACTGTCTGAACTGTTTTCTGAAGATGCTGATGATTCCGATTCACCATTATCGGACGATTCGTTGGAGCCGTTTTTGCCATTCTTGTAGTCATTCACGTAGAAGCCTTCGCCTTTATAGACCACACCTCCGCCGCCCGAAATGACGCGCTTCACTTTTTGGCCGGTTTCTGGACATTCTTCCAACGCATCGTCTTTAATACTTTGTCGTACTTCAAAAGTCGTTCCGTCTTCGCGTTTGTACTTGTATGTAGGCATAGTTCCTTAATTTCTTTATCGTTTAGCGCACAATATCAGCATAAATTGTGCCAAAGTCGTTTGCTGGTACAAAATTGCAGGTTTTTAGGATAATGCTGTAAGTCCTGCTTTGAGGCGTTCCATGGCTTTGTCCAGCTCCTCCATCGACGCGGCATAACTCAGGCGCAGGCCGTTGGGTTCGCCAAAAGCATCGCCCGGCACGGCCGCCAGTCCATGTTCCTCGATCAGATACATGCAGAGCTCGGTGCTGTTTTCAATGGTTCGGCCGTTATCCGTTGACTTGCCGAGGTAGTGTGAGACATCTGGAAAGACATAAAATGCTCCGGATGGTTTGAAGCATTTGACGCCTTCAATATTTGAAAGCTCATTGATGATAAAATCGCGACGCTTTTTGAAGGCTTCTCTCATCTTGTGAACGGCATCGAGACTGCCGGCATAGGCCGCTTCACCTGCTTTTTGAGAGATACACGATGGAGCTGAGGTTTCCTGGCTTTGGATCTTGGCTACTGCATCAGCAAACTCCTGCGGGGCTGCCAGGTATCCCAGGCGCCAGCCGGTCATCGCAAAACCTTTTGAAAATCCGTTGATCAGCACTGTCCGTTCTTTGAGTTCCGGTGCCACGTTCAGGATGCTGACGTGCTCATCCTCAAAAATGATATACTCGTAAATTTCGTCAGAGATGATGTTGACCTCAGGATGATCATTCAGCACAACCGCCAGTGCTCTCAGTTCATCAGCCGTGTAGCGGGTCCCTGTGGGATTGGAGGGAGAACAAAGCATTACCGCCTTGGTGTTTTCGGTAATGGCATCTTCGAGCTGCTTTGGGGTCATCCGGTAGTTGTTTTCAAAGGATGTGCGCACGGTAACGGGCGTCCCGCCGGCCACGTTTACCATCTGCGGATAGGAAACCCAATACGGCGCGGAAATAATGACTTCGTCGCCTTCATCAATCATAGCCAGCATGCTAAAGCCCAGCGCCTGCTTGGCGCCATTGGTGCATACGATCTGGGAAGGATCGTAGTCGAGATTGTTATCCCGCTGAAGTTTGTTTGAAATATTTTCACGCAGTTCTGGCGTCCCGGTATTCATGGTATAACCGTGGAACCCATCGTTAATGGCCTTGATGGCATTTTCACAAATGTGTTTGGGCGTTTTAAAATCAGGTTCACCGGCACTTAGTGAAATGACGGATTTACCCTGTCGTTTGAGCTCTTTGGCTTTGGCCGAGATAGCTAACGTTTCGGATGGAGATACCGACTGCGCGCGCTTTGAAATCATGATGGTAAGGATGAATTGCTAATGCGGATTTAGAAAGTACTGAAAATAGAAAAAAGCGCGCTCTAATTCTATTACGGCTTTTAAACTTCCCCGGCACTTTAGAAGTGTTAGGGACATGCAAAAATCTATTCCAACTCTTTCTGATCTTTATACTTTTCGTGTAGTGCCTCTGCCACATGCTGGGGCACAAAAGAGGAGAGGTCGCCATCCCAGTAGGCAATTTCTTTGACCAGAGAGGCGGAGATAAAGGTGAGCTGCTCGTTGGGCATCAGAAACACAGTATCCACATCGGGGGCCAGCCGGCGATTGGTAAGCGCCATGCGGAACTCGTATTCAAAATCGGAGACCTGCCGGACGCCCCGTACCAGCGTCTGGGCGTCTTTTTCTTTGGCGAAATCGACCAACAGGCCGGTAAACTGCTGGATCTCCACGCGTTCAGCCCACTCCTTGTCTTCCAGGCATTCGGCAATCAGTGCTTCGCGTTCATCCCCGGAAAAGACTGTGTCTTTCTTACTATTAATAGCAATAGTGATGATAACCTTGTCGAACAGTTCGGTCGCCCGCTCCAGGATGTCAAGGTGTCCGTACGTGATGGGATCAAACGAGCCGGGGTAGAGTGCCAGCGTTTCCATAAAATGTTGATTTGGTTAAAATTCGATTCCTTCCTCGGCCAGAAAAATACTTAGGTGCGTACGGCCATACTCTTTGTAATAGGCGCAATGTGGATGATCCGTAAAGTCGTGGCGCTTGTCATGTTCGAGCAGCATCCATCCACCTTCGGCCAGCCAGCCGTCGCTGGTGATCGTGTCGATCATCTCGTGCATGTGCTCATAGTCATAAGGGGGATCCGAAAAAATAATATCGTAGGGCAGGGGCATGCCTTCCAGGAATTTTTCCACCGGCGACGTTACCGTGCGAATCTGATCCGAAATTTCAAACTCGCGTCCCACACTTTCGATATGACGGATGTTGCGGCGATCGTTATCCACAAACAGAACTTTGGATGCCCCCCTTGAAATTGCTTCTACTCCCAGGTTGCCGGAGCCTGCAAACAGATCCAGCACATTAGCTCCGCGGATATATTTGCGGGCATCAAGGACAGAGAAGAGCCCTTCTTTGGTACGGGCGGCGGTGGGACGAACGTTCAGGGTATTGGGAATATTAATTTGACGTCCCTTGAGTGTACCGGTGATGATGCGCATGTAACTATGAGTTTGTGGTGATCAATACTGCTGAAACGGAAGGTAAGAAAAATTATAGAATCCAATAAGCTTGGAGCAGGTATTTGGTATAAGGTATATGTTCCATAAGCTGTAGGAGAGTTGCACTCTCGAACCGTCAAAACAGGAAGAAGGAGTATAACGCCTTTTTAGCTGGTTCCAATTTCCCTATAACTTATTTCCTTATACTAACTCAGTCGTAATCCAGGGCCAGCATCATGGCGGGAAAGGCATTTTCCAAGTTGAAGCCATAGGTTTGTTCATCGGCCTGCACCTGAATCTTGTCTAGTGTATCCATCTTGGTGACGCTTCCGGCTTCATCCCAGAAAGGCTGCAGGATTTCAATCACATGGAAGGCCTCTTTGCCATACACATAAATTTCCTCATGGAGCCCTTGCATCCAGTTGAGTTCTTTGCTGTGTTGCAGCCACAGGTAGGGCAGGTCGTGAATTTCATCGAAGGTAATATAGGTGGCTCCACGCAATTTGCCGAGGATAAATGAAGCCACCGATATGCAATTTTGGAAACAGCAGATAGTAATAAACGATCCCCCTGGGTTGGCGTGTTGCACCCAGCGCGAGCCGATTTCGAAATCGCTGATCAGATCGGTGGTAGAAGCGTTGGACGCCAGCTTTTGCATTCCTTTGAAGGCTTTTTCGGTACGGAGCAACAGGAATTTGTAATCCTGATTGCTCAGGTTATACCAGGTGGGATGAATGTCTTTCCGATCCATACCACTCATGAGGATATTGATATGCTTTTCCCGCTCATCAGAATTGTCGTAGACAATCTTGGGGACGGCGGTCCAGCATTCTTGGGTAGGGAATGACAGGATCCGAAGATGGTTAACCTCGTATTCCTGCTGAACTTGATGGATGGTTTGCTGGATGCCCCGAAAATGCTGCCCGGTATCGCCAAGCAGCGCTTCGGTAACATCAAAATTGAAATCAAAACATCCTATGTGAGCCAGCTTATTAGGTTCGTGTTGATCGTTGACAGCATAAAAAAGCTGATTGCCAAAAAAGCAAAGCCCTAAGCTAGGATGTTGTTCGCCCATCTTTCATTATTCCCAACTGGCGGCATTAAGGTTTGTAGTATTTTCAAGAGAGCCAATCTTGTCTTCGGTCGCGGGATCCTTCAGCAAATAAATTTGAGGACGCAGCGTATCGTTGAGCGTATATTCGAACTTTGGATGAGGAGGCCGTGGTGAATAAATCAGAGAATCCGGGTTGTAGCTTGCATTCGAATTCTTAGGAGCAAACAAAGAATCACCTTTGGCTACCATCATTGAATCGGTCTTCAGAAACTTAACCAAAGTATCGAGTCCACCTTCAGTGGGCGGGAAGTTTCCTATCTTGCGCTCATATTGAACAAGAGCATCACGAACAGACCCCATCCGGTAGCGGACTTTTTTGGTCATTTGCTCACGTTCAACAACTTCTTGATAGGGATCAACAATAGAATGGTAGAGGTAGTATCCCAGAACGACGATAATAATGCCGAGTGCAATGCTTAACAATCGATTACGCTTTTCAATATCCATGTGGAGATACGTATGTAATTATTAAAGTGGTTTCAAAATGTGACTTTGAAAATACATGCCGACTTGTTGATATGCAACTGCAAGTATAAAATGGCTTTATAGCTCATAAACTTTAATAGTTACGGCCTGTAGAAGTGGTTATTCCCGATGAACGGGTTTTAGATGATATACTTTTTCGATAAGATAGCTCGACAGCCCACGCCGTTGAAATTTACTAAGTTCATCCATCTTTGATTGTTCGTGCATTAACGTAAACTCAAAATGTTTCCCCAAAAGCTGATTGAGTTCTTCCTCAGTCACCGAAAAAGGAGGGCCGTTCATTTCCTCCTGATTGTATTCAAAAGTTTGTAATAGAATTTGAGTGTGTTTGCCGCAGCACTCGAGCAGCTTGCGAGCATACAGTTCACGCCTCTCGGGCGGCAGGGCCACAATCGCAGCTTTGTCATAGATAATGTCGGGCTTGGGAATTTCATTAGCCGGCAGTTTTAAGAAGTCTCCCTCCCAAAGTTCCAGTAATTCCGAGTGATAAATGGTAAATCCGTGGCTGGCATCCTCAGTAAAATCACCAGAATGCCGGTCCATCACTTTGCGCAGTGCTTTTCGGGATACTTCAACTCCAGTGACATGATGGCCGCGATCGGTCAGCCAGTGCAGATCCAGGCTTTTGCCACAAAGTGGAACAAGTACGTTGGTGTCTGGTTTTATAGAAAGACGGGGCCATAATTTAGTCAGCAGTGGGTATATGTCGTCCATATGCCATCCCGTGTTGTTTTTGTGCCAGCGGCTTTGCCAGTAACTAATTTCCATCGGCAATAGAATTTCTCTGAAATTTTTATAAACCTGTACTTAATCAAGAAATAAGATAACACAAAATGATCAGCATAGAGTTTGATTTGATTTGGTTGCCCATCATCAAGGTGATTTTTGCCATGTTTTTGGGCGGACTGATGGGGCTGGAGCGTGAACTGGCTCAAAAACCAGCCGGTCTGCGCACGCACATGCTTGTGGCTGGGGCCTCTTCGCTGCTGGTAATACTCGGTGATGTTATGATCAAGCATTACGGTGGCAGCTCATTTGGACAAGTTATTCGGGCTGATCCCATCCGTATCATGGAGGCTATTATTACCGGTATCAGCTTTCTCGGGGCAGGTACCATTATTTTCAGGAACCGGGATGAAACCGTCGAGGGACTCACCACAGCTGCATCAATACTGTTTGCTGCAGCAATCGGTATCGCGGTGGCCCTGCAACGCTATTTTCTTGCAGGCATACTTACCGTTATCGCCATCGTAATTTTGTTTGGCTTGGGTTATATTGAACGCTTTATCAGACGGCTGCGAAAGCGCCTGTACGACGATAATCCCAACGAGTAAATTACCTCTGATCGGTTGAACCGGAAAATTCTTAACCTGGCGATTCCCAACATCATCAGTAACCTTTCTGTGCCTCTTTTGGGTGCAGTAGATACCGCCCTGGTGGGGCATCTCGAAGAAGCCTACTATCTTGGAGCGATTGCCGTGGGCAGCATGATTTTTAACTTCATTTTCTGGGGATTCGGGTTCCTGCGGATGGGCACAACCGGCATCACGGCCCAAGCTTTTGGCGAAGAAAACCGCACCGAAAGTATCATGACGCTGGCACGTGCCTTAACCGTGGCCGGCGTATTCAGCTTGCTGATTCTGTTGCTGCAGGTTTGGATTGCCGACCTCAGTTTCTGGCTCGTCGAGGCATCGCCTGAAGTGGAGCGATACACGCGCATCTATTTCAATATTCGGATTTACACCGCCCCCGCCACGCTTTCACTCTATGCAATCAATGGGTGGTTCCTGGGAATGCAGAATGCCCGCTACCCGATGATTGTGACTATCTTTCTAAATGCGCTTAACATCGGGCTGGATGTACTCTTTGTGTACGGTATGGGGATGAATGTAGATGGCGTGGCCACGGGTACACTTATCGCTCGTTACGCCGGACTAACACTGGCCGTTGTTCTGTTGGTTTACAAATACAAGGATTGGATTACCAGTTACGTGCATGAACTGCTGCTCGAGGTTGAGGCTATCAAAAACTTCTTTTCGGTCAATCGGGATATCTTCATCCGGACACTCTGCCTCATTTTTACCTTCTCGTTCTTTACGGCAAAATCAGCCGAATTTGGGGATGTAATCCTGGCGGCAAACTCTATCCTGCTACAGCTCTGGATGATGGTTTCCTACGGTGTTGACGGTTTTGCCTATGCTGCTGAAAGTTTAATTGGACGCTATACGGGATCGCAGCAACAGAAGCGTGTGAAATTGACGGTAAAATACTGTTTTATCTGGGGCATCGGCATTGGAATACTGGCTTCTGCGATTTACGCTATTTTTGATATACAGATTCTACGACTTTTTACTGATCAACAGGATGTAATTAATACGGCCATGGCGGTGTTTTTGTGGACTATTGCCGGGCCCACGGTAAGCAGTTTCTCCTACATTTGGGATGGCATCTTTATTGGAGCTACCGAAACGGGACCGATGCGCGATTCGATGATTATTGCCACTGTCGTGGTATTTTTGCCTGCCTATTTCATCGGGGTGCAGTATCTTGGCAATCACGCTATTTGGCTGGCGATGACTCTTTTTATGATTGCGCGCGGAGTAACGCTTACTTTCTATGCTCCTAAACATATTTTGCGAGCAAATGCTGCCAAAAAAGCGTAATTTTTAATATTGCAGTCTTAAGCAATTATTCTGTGGCTAAATGATTAGAAGGTATCTCCTAATATGAAAACGATTATGCTTTTGCGTCATGCCAAGTCTTCGTGGGATGATTCCTGTCTCAAAGATTTTGATCGACCGTTGGCCAAGCGGGGCAAGAAAGATGCACTGCGGATGGGAGGATTTACAAAGGATGTGAAGTCGTTGCCGGGATCGATCATTAGTTCACCGGCAAAGCGCGCCGAACAAACTGTGCAGCTATTTGCCAAATCAGCAGATATTGATCTTTCGATGATTACCTGGAGCGAAAATTTGTATTACGGCGGTGCGCGTGATTACCTCTCGGCCGTCCAAAAGGCACCGGAGGGCGTTGATGATATCATGCTGGTTGGCCATAACCCGCTTTTGGAAGAAACAGTGTCGTTGCTCAGCAACGAGGGTGGAGGATATACAGTACGGATTCCCACGGCTGCTCTGGTGTGTCTTGAACACCCCGCTATTGAGTGGGGACAGGTAAAGCCCGGCACGGCCCGCATCAAATGGATGATGATTCCCAAGCTCTTAAAAAAATGGGACGTTTAGCTATTCCGGAGAATTGCCTGTTACTTCTTTGTAGTCTTCCAGGCGCGACTTTTGATCGTGTTGGTCCATGATCTTGAGAATTTCCGTTACGGCCTCGTGGGGTTCGCGATAATAGTGATCTTTGCCCAGAAAATCCCGTAATCCTGATTTGTTAATTACATCACGAACCGGTCCTTTAAGGCCCGTAATGTAGAGTTCGATATTCCAGTTACGCAAGGTGGTGATCATTGACTTAAGCTGATCGGTCGCCGTGGTATCCAGCGAGTTGATACTGCTGCCGTCAATAATCACGAAGCGGGTTGATTCGTTACGCTCGCGGCTTTTTTGTAGGATGAAATCTCGGAAAAATTCTGCATTCACAAACGAAAATGAGGCGTCGACCCGAAGAATGAGTATCCCGTCGAGTGTTTGTGCCTCGGGATTTCGAGCCAGGTTTTGAAAAAGGCGGGTGTCGGGAATAATTCCCAATTCAGCTACATTCGGCCGGCTATACTGGTATAAGATATTGAGCATAGAGGCCACGATGCCAAGAAGGATGCCTTCCTGAATACCGATGAGAAGCGTACATGCAGCGGTAAAAATGGCAATTAATCCTTCACTTCTTTTAGTTTCGTATAGCAATTTGAATTCCGAAAGATCAATAAGATTGAGGGCCGAAATGATAATAATGGCCGCTAGTATCGGCATTGGCAAATAATAAAAGATCGGAGTCAGAAACAGCAGGGTTGCAATGATGACGGCAGAGGTGATAATATTTGCCAGTGGCGTTTGTACGTTGGCTTGCTCTGAGGCGGCTGACCGTGAAAAGCTGCCCGAAACGGGGATAGACTGAAAGAAGCTGCCAAAAAAGTTAGAAGCCCCGATGGCCACCAGCTCGTGGTTGGAATCGATGGTATAGTTGTGTCGTTTGGCAAATGTGCGTCCCAGCGAGGCTACACTCATAAACTGGACCAGCGCCAGCGTTAGAGCAGTTGGTAGCAGCTCCCGCATATTGTTAAAGTTAATTTCTGGTAAATCAATAGGGGGTAATCCCTTTGGAATTTCACCAACCAGATGGATTCCGTTTGAACCGGCATTGGTAAACCATGCCAGAAAAATACTGAGTCCTAGAATTAGGACTGATGCCGGCAGCGCCGGCTTCCAGTATTTTAAGCTAGCCAGAAGCCCCGTGGCAGAAAGTCCCCAGAACAGGGTTTGCAGATGAATCTCATCGATTTTAAAAAGAACTTTCTCAATAATAAGAATGATGTACTGTGTATTGGGTAGTTCAATGCCCAGTAGGTTGTGCAGTTGGGTAAAGGCAATAATGAGTGGTGCCGCCAGCGTAAAGCCGGCGATCACGGGACGTGAGAAAAAGTTAAAGATGGCCCCCAGTTGCATTGATCCCATCAGTAGTTGCATTCCACCGGCCATCATCGTGAGCAGAATAGTTAGTGTGATATATCGCTCGGAGTTCGGTTCGGCCAGCAGGCTCACCCCGGCAGCAACGATCAGCATATCTACGGCAACGGGGCCGACAGAGAGATTCTTAGAGGTACCGAGCAATGGGTAAGTCAGCAGGGGAATGACTCCGGCATACAGACCGTAAATAGGGGGCACGCCGGCAATGACGGCGTATGCCATCCCTTGAGGAATAAACATGACGCCGGTGGTAAGTCCCGCCGTTAAATCGCCTTTGAATTTCTGACTGTTATAGTCGGGCAGCCATCCGGTAATTCTAAAAGTTTTCCGTAACCAGTCTTCCATCGTTTATATTTGCAACTAGGATCTGCCGGTCAATATAAGGAGTTAAATTGATAATGTGTTGGGAAAGCTTGACAGAACTACTTCGCTGATTTACAAGGGCCAGATCACAGGTACCAAAATAATCATCACAATCCACAACAGCAGCTGTAGGGGAAAGCCAATTTTGAAGAAGTCGCTGAACTTATAATTACCGGGACCATATACCATCAGGTTGGTTTGGTAGCCGATGGGCGTAAGAAAAGCCATCGAGGCTGATAGCGTGATGCCGATGATGAGTCCACGTGCCTCAAAACCTTGTGTCTGGGCCACCGAGAGAGCAATGGGAAACATCAGGGCGATGGCACCATTGTTGGTTATGATCTGGGTTAGCACGGCCGTAACAATAATTGCCCCGGCTAAAACAGCCCTTGGGCCATAGGCAACAGTCAGGTCAACCATGGTGTTGCCAATCATCTCGGCTGCACCGCTTACTTCCATCGCCTGCCCCAGTCCGAGGGCTGCACCAATGACAATCAGCACGGTCCAGTCAACAGATTTTCGGGCTTCGCCCGGTTCGATGACATTGAAAGCCAATAACACAGCAACACCCAGCACGCCAGCCAGAGCAACATGCATGAGGCCTAAAGTGACCATCGTAATGATTGTAACCAGGGTTGCTACTGAAATGTAAAGATCCTTTCCCCCGGTCCGCTCCTCGACATCTGGCTCGGATGAGCGTGGCTCTTCGCCGCCGGCCTCACTGGTCAAATAGAAATCTTCGGAATCCTCGTAGGCACGCTGGAAACCGTGCTTGGTATCTAAAAGCAGTACATCGCCGGGCCGCAGAATAAATTCTCCCAATGGTTCTTTGATGCGTTTGTCGCCGCGTCGAACGCCGGTAACTGCAGCACCAAATCGGTCCAGAATTTTTGCTTCTTCCACAGTGGATCCTACCAGTCGTGATCCCTCTTTGACGACCACTTGATGGAGCTCGCGGTTTTGCTTTTCATCCCGTTTGATGGTTCGTGGTGGCTGTACGGCCAGTCGCAGGCCGGGGTAGTCTGTTAGGTCTGGCATCTCAGAAACGCCCTCTTTGGGAGCATAAAACAGATGGTCACCTTCTCGCAAGGTTTCATCTTTCGAGACGGGCGCAATTTCATTGTCTTCCCGGTTAATACGGACAAGATGGAAACCCGGAAACTTGACGAGACCGGCCTCGTCAATAGTTTGGCCGACGAGCGGGGTGTCATCGGTAATCTCTATCTCTACCAGCGATTTTCGCTGCTCTTCTTCCTCCTCTCGAATGTCGCTTCGGCTGGGGGTTAGTTTGGGAGTAATAAAGATCAGGTAAGCGAGGCCTACGATTGCACACGGCACGCCCAGCCAGGCCAACTCGAAAAATGATAATCCTTTAATTCCATGTTTTTGTAGCAACCCGTGGGCAATCAGATTAGTGCTGGTTCCGATAAGGGTGCAGGTGCCGCCCAGAATAGCGGCAAAGGAGAGCGGCATCAGTAGCTTGGATGCCGAGATGCCATACTTTCGGCTCCAGTGCCGGATGGTGGGAATGCCCATCGCAACAATGGGAGTATTATTCAGGAATCCCGAGTAAACGGTTACGCTGGGACACATTCGCATTAGTATTTTCCGGATGTCCTGGCTGCCCGATCCCAAAATAATTTCGCCGGCATGCTCAAGCGCGCCACTGTTTCGCAGGGCGGCAGCCAGCACATACAGCGAGCCAAGTGCTAGTAAGGTAGCGTTGCCAAATCCCTGTAAGGCTTGGTCTAGGCTAATGACGCCGCCGGCCGTGACGATCGCCACTGCAGTTAGTAGTACGGCATCAGGACTCCACAAGTCCAGTGAAAGAGCAACAAAGGCTAAAAGTAATACAGCAAATGTTAATGCTACATCAAAACCCATAGAAATAGTTGCAGGTATATATTTTTGAGTACAATTATTTCTCGTTCAAAAAACTGCTAGAGTTCGGTAGAAACTTCTAAACCAGATTTTTGAAGGAATAAAGAATAAGGTGACAAGCAGTGCTCAAATGTTACTTGCCGTCATGTTTATAAGCTCTCTGAGAGCTAATATATCATAGATTTTTCAAACAGCAAGGTTTTAAGCATCATTCAGTTTTTGGAAGGGGTTTTATGGTCCAATAGTTCCTGTTTGAGCCGATTGTCGTTGACATATTGCTGCATTAAAAACAGAATATAGCGGATGTCCACATTTACGGCACGCTTAATCGACGGATCATAATAGTAGTCACTGGAAACTGCCTGGAGATTGCTGTTAAATGTGATGCCCACCAGTTTGCCTCTATTGTTCAGTACGGGTCCCCCGGTATTTCCTCCGGTGATGTCATTGGAGGTAAGAAAATTAGCAGGAACCTGGTTGTGAAAGGTTGCATAGTGGGTAGAATCTCTTTGGCTTGCCAGTGTTGAGGGGATGTCTGAATTGGAATCTTCAATTCGTGTCAACAGTCCATCGAGAGTTGTGAAAGGTAGGTGGTAAACGCCGTCTTTGGGTTGATATCCGGTGACAGTTCCGGTTGTCAGTCGCAGCGTTCCGTTGGCATCGGCGTATTGCATGGTATCTGATCGAAATTGTCGCATGCCTTCGACGTACAGTTCTTGCGCCGGATTGCGATACGGAATATGCTGCACATAATTTTTTCGGCTGAACTGGTAATTTTCGATCAGTGAGCGGTACAGTTCGATAAAATCATCAACAGGCTTGGCTCGTGTACTGTCGATCGGCAAATTCATAAATTCCTTGGCGCTATCAAGGTTATAGACGATAGATTCCCGCTCTTGTCTATCCAAATATTGGTCAATTTGATGTTTGAGGCTGTCGCCCTGCGTATCGCCAAAAAGATCAAGCAGGTAGAACATTACCTTACCCTCTGGAAGGGTGCTCAGCATCTGCAGCATCTGCGAAAGCATAATTTGCTGTGCCTCGATGTTTATATCGCTGAGCAATTGTTTATGCTGTTTAAGCAGGCTGTCTTTATATGCCTGGCGGATATCTTGCTGGGAGCTATCTGCAATTACCTGGCGATATGAGTGGTAGAGATCAGCAATTTCGAACAGCCGGTTGTTGTTGAGAGTGTAGATAGTGGCGTACAGCAAGTCGCCGGTTTGGCCTGCAATGTTGTACGCCTGATCGAGTTGGGGCAGTACGCGCCGGTAGCGGATATTGCGCATCGAATCTTGCTTTACCCACTCCTCAAACTTGGTTTCTGTCCGCCGTGTTTTTTCAACAATGTCATGTTGCTTAAATTGTTTTAAGGCATTTTTGTAATAGGTGAGCGTATGGGCAATAGAGGCCCGTTGCGCAGCATTGTCGAGAGCTGCCTGGGAGTCTTGCTCCGCGGCATACTGAAGCCCGTCGAGGATGGCTTTATAACTGTCAATAATGATTGGCATTTGTTGGTCGCGGTAAAACTCCAGGGCATAGCTGCTTTTGTGCCTGGAGGTCTGGCCGGGAAAGCCCAGTGTGGTCGTGAAATCGCCACGGTTGATACCGCCTGCTTCAATATTGATATGACGGGCAGGATTGAAGGGCACGTTCGATGGGCTGTAGCTACGGCTATTGCCGTTGGGGGCGACATATGCTCGCAAAAAAGCATAATCGCCACTGTGACGCGGCCATTCCCAGTTGTGTAAATGACCGCCAATATTGCCGATAGCCGATGGCGGAACATGCACCAGGCGAACATCCTGTATGATGCGATATACCGACATGAAGTATCGGTTGCCGCTCCAGAAATCGTTTATAGTAACAGCTAAATTTTTGTGGTCACCTTTTCGCTCGGCAATCAGCTCTTTTTTGATCTGCTGGGTTTGTTGTTTTCGCTTCCGATAGGTCAGGGAGTCGGCCAGTCGGTTTTTAATCTGTTCAGTAACTTCCTTTTGCTCGACCGTAATATACAGCCGATAGTTTTTTAATGGGATTTCTGAAGGCATCGAATCCGCATAAAATCCTTCTTTCAGGTAGTTCTTGTCGTTGGTGCTTGTGGAAGTAATTGCACTATAAACGGCGTTGTAATTGGTTAGGATAAGTCCCTCGGGAGATACAAACGATCCTGATCCTGTAAGCTGGTCGCCGTTGTTGATGCGAACGACGGCGCGATTAAGCGAGGTGCTGTCGGGGTGATAAATTTCGTTTGGCGACAGTGTAAAGCCATTTGTTTTCATCATGGGATAGGCCTTCTCCTGGATCTGGGGAAGCAGCCACATTCCCTCGTGGTTGGTGCTGTCTTCAGGGAAGACGGGATATGGATCGTTGCTATTTGAATGGGCGGGAGTTTCTTTAAGCGATTCGGATGAGGAACAGGCGGCCAGCAAGAACATCCCGAAAGTAACAACAAGAAGACGACAACAAGAGAGTCGGCAAACAGACATGAAGGGTTTGTGTGTATATATCCTTATCTTTGAATTTAGTTTTAAGAAGGTGCGAAGATTTTTTCTTACATTAAAGCGGAATTAGTCTTATTAGCATTATAAACGATTAAGAATATTGCATTATGAGATATAAGCACAAGTATTTCTATCTCTGTAAAACGCCTCTGAGTGCTGAAGGTCCCAAGGACGTGGAGATTATTGATCGAGCTGAAAAAAGTGAAGAGTTTCCGGAGCTGTTCAAAGAGTATGAAGAGCGGCGCTCCCATGCCTTTAACGATGATAAGCTCTACAGCATTATCCGCGCCGACGATATCTATGATTTACTTCGGACCGGCACCCCTGAAGAGGCAAAAGAGATGGCTTTCGATAAGGCACAGCAGGAGATTGTGACTAACCTGCAGCACCGCGTGATGCAGAAAGGTGATGACGATGCCGAGGCAATTCTGAAGGAAGTACACGGTGTCGAATCATAGAATCAACGGTATCGGTTTAGAATATGGCTGCAAAGAAACGTCCCTTCTATATCGTCCACCAAGACAAGGATATCTTTGTAGTCGATAAACCGGCTGGGCTGTTGGCAGTGCCAATTCCCGATAGCAACGTCAAAAACCTGTTTGATCTGGTGGCGGACCATCTTGGCAAACATGGTGTTCGGGTGGGGGTTGTTCATCGTATTGACCGCTACACCAGCGGTCTGATGGTGTTTGCCAAGAATAAGCGTACTTATGACGATTTGCGTAACAAGTTTCGCAATCACGAGCCCAAGCGAACCTACCTGGCGATGGTCCGCGGGGTCATTGAACAGGATGAGGGCACACTCGAGCATCACCTGAAATTGATTAAAGATGGCTTCCGCAATATTGTAGTGGATCCGAGCGAAGAGGGAGCGACTCCTGCACGCCTTTCTTACAAGGTGAAAGAGCGCTACCTGGAGAATACGCTCGTGGAGGTGCAGCTGGATACTGGGCTCAAGAATCAAATACGGGTCCAGTTTGAACAAATCGGCCATCAGCTTGTGGGTGATCAGCATTATGCTCCTGAAGAGGAGGGAGAGCCGTTGATTAACCGCCAGGCATTGCATGCCTACCGGTTGGCGTTTGAGCATCCCCGCAAGAATCGGATGGTCAAGTACGAGGCAAAAATTCCGGCAGATATACTTCGGTTGATGGATAAATTCAGCTGGAAAAAGGAATCCCGCCAGTAGTTTTTAGTGAATTATTTTGGTTTTCTCAGGTGGTAGCCTATCATTCTTTTTCTATCCATCACATAGGAACCTTCTATTAGCAACAGGGAATGATTAGTGGGATATTCCTGTATTGATTATGTTCAATTTGAAAGGAGCAGGTATTATGATATTTAGAGATTTAAAAAAGTTTTTCTGTGAACTACTGCAAGAAATTTTTAAAAATTCTGATCAAACAGTGAAGTGCCGTTTGAACTGTAACTGCAATCAATAAGTATTCAACTATGAGTACTGCAAAAAAGGGAGAAAAAAAGATGGAAATTAATATTGGAATCAATGAAGAAGATCGAAAAGCGATTTCTGATGAGTTGTCAAGAGTGTTGGCCGATTCGTATATGCTCTATTTGAAAACACATAATTACCATTGGAACGTGACCGGTGAGCTATTCCACTCGTTGCACGAACAATTTGAGCAGCAGTATACCGAGCTTGCAGATGCCATCGATGAGATTGCTGAGCGAATTCGTGCTCTCGGTCATCGTGCTCCGGGAACATTCAAGGAATTCAACGAGTTAACTTCTATCACCGAAGAGGAAGAAGAGCCGGAAGCACTCGAGATGGTACGTCGTTTGGCTCTTGGCAATGAGCAAGTGCTACGCACAGCTCGCGAAGCTTTGAAGCCGGCTAACGAAGCAGAAGATGAGGCTACGATTGATCTTTTAACCGAACGTCTTCATGTTCATGCCAAAACGGCTTGGATGCTGCGAAGTCATCTCGAATAATATGGGTCCCGAATGTTAATCTAAAACACTATTATTTATGGCTAACCGAAAAGAGTACATCGACAAGCTTGAAAAACAATTACGCGAATGGAATTCTCAGATTGATGAGCTCCAGAAAAAAGCAAACAAGGAGTCTCAGGATCTGAAAGCGAAGCTGGAAAAGCGAATAGAAACGCTGAAAGAGAAGCGTGGGCAGCTTCGTAAAAAGTTGGACAAGATCAAAGACTCCAGCGACGATGTCTTCGACGACATTCAAGAGGACACCGAAAAGCTCTGGAAGGATGTTAAAAAAGGGTTCTCCGAAATTCGTGATATTGTGAACAAATAATTATCTTTAATCAATATTTTTAGGAAGGCAGCAGTTCTGCTGCCTTCTTTTTTATTGTAATCAGCTATTGTAAAAGTCGGGATGGATTATGGATCAGTTTAATACACTTTCGGAAGATTTAATGCCTTACTTCGTGGAGTATGGTATAGAAGTGATAGGGGCGATTACCATACTCATTATCGGGTTAGTGCTCTCTAAATGGTTGGGCCGACGTGTTGAACGATATTTTGAACACTCTGACCGTTTTAATGAAACGCTAGAGCCGCTATTTGTGAAGGCGGTTCGTATTTTGGTTATTGCCGTAACGATTTTGGCGGTATTGAATAAGTTTGGTGTTGAAACGGCCAGTCTCATCGCGGTACTTGGTACTATTGGGTTGGCGATTGGATTAGCACTGCAGGGAACGCTCAGTAATATCGCATCCGGTATTATGCTATTGGTGCTTCGTCCTTTTAATATCGGCGATACGGTCGATATTGGAAATACTTCCGGCGTTGTGGATGAAATCGGTTTGTTTGTGACTGAGATGCATACCTTCGACAATATCGCGATAACAATGCCCAATTCTAAAGTATGGGGGAACGAAATAAAAAACTATACGAAGAATGCTAAGCGTCGTGTAGACATGGAATTTGGCATCTCTTATGATGACGATATGGATAAGGCCATGCGGATTATCCATGAGGTGCTCAACGCCGATGAGCGTGTGATGGCGGAACCTGAACCCCTTGTGGCTATTAGTAATTTGGGAGATAATGCCGTTACTATCCGCGTGCGTCCATGGACGGAAGCTGCTAATGTTTGGCCGCTTCGTTATGAGATTACCAAGCGTATCAAAGAACGATTTGATGAGGAAGATGTCACCTTCCCGTATCCGCAACGCGATGTGCACTTATTCCAACAATCTTCGTAATATTTCTCCTTTCCTTTTATTATCAAAGCCGGCTTATCCCAAAGTCGGCTTTGTTTGTTGAGGGGGAAAGTCTCCTATCCTCATATGAATTGTAATAAGTTCTTCAGAAATATTATCTTAGTTAGACTCAAAAGGAGTGAAGCTTAAGAATCAGAATTACAAAGCGCTGTAACAGAGGTTCCTGTGAAAACGACTATGGAAGATAACAAGCAGACATCCGAGTTTTTATATGAGGGTGAACACGTATTTCTCACTGATAATAATGAGCTTTTTCTCAAGGAAGATTGGCAGGGAGAAGCCCGTAAGCTTTGCGAAGTTAGTGAAGAAGAGCTTGAAGACAAGCTTGCTGAGCTTACACAGGCTTTTTCTGACTTGGAAGCCAAGGTAGAGCAGGTAATAAGCGATGATGATAAGCTTACCGAAGACTCACTAGATGCGTTGGCCGAGGATATACAAGGAACAGCAGCGATTGGAGATTTTAGTGTCTTGAGAAATCAGATTGAGCAGAAAAAGGCGGCATTGCAGCAAGAAGACACAAAAGAAGTGGCTACTGATTCTGGCGATGATGAACCTGATGAGGATACCGAAGAAGCTGAGCCTACAAGTGAAGTTGAAGAAGCTAAAGAGGCTACGGTCGAGGAGACGCAATTGAAAGATGACGTTGATGAAGCCGATTCTGAGGAAGAGGTCGAAGCTGAAGCAAATGAAGAGTCTGCCGATGAGGATGAAGAGTCGACAGATAGTAAAGATGAAGAAGACCCTATCGCATATTACGAGGAGATTGTTGAGAAAGCTGAAGACTTGGCCAAGCAAACCGATTGGCCATACGTGTCGATGGAGCTCGATAACTTAAGCCATGAGTGGTCTGATGGACCGGATGTGGATTCTGATCGGGTACAGGAGCTCTACCAGAAGTTTAATGACGCAGTCGAAAAATTTGAGGAGCGCAAAGAAGAGCATTATGAGCAGCTCAACAAGCAGAAAAAAGAAAACCTGGAAACAAAAAAGAAGCTGCTTGAGGAGTTTGAAGGCATTATATCGAACGAGACCTGGACGGCCACGCGTCGGGTCAATCAAATGAAAGGACAGTGGAATAGTACGGGTCCGCTACCCTCGGATAAAGGCGATGAGCTGAATGAACGGTTCGAGGAGCTGCTGGAGATTTTTAATGAGCACAAAGTAGATCGTTTGGTGCAGCAGCGCCAGAAAGAAGAAGATAACCTGATGGTGAAGCTGACGGTGCTTGAAAAGATGGAGCGTGTGGTAGAATCTATTGATCACGAAACTGAAAACTGGGATGAAATCGACGAGAGGTTTGACGATCTAACCAAGCAGTGGAAGAAAATCGGCCGTGTTCCCAAAGACAAATCCAACGAAGTCTGGGATCGGTACAAGAGCGTCCAGGATAACTATTACGATCAAAAATATAAGCACGACCCCGAGCATCAGAGCAAGGTTGACCAGTTTTATCACAAGAAGGAGAAGATTTGTGAAGAAGCGGAAGCTCTGCTCGAAGAAGACGATATTGCCTCGGCTGCGCGGGAGATCAACCGCCTGCATCGTCGCTGGAAAAAAGTGGGTAACCTTCCGCAGCGTGATGAGGATGAGCTTTGGAATCGCTTTAAGTCAGCAACTGATGCCTTTAATGAGCGTAAGTCCAAGAATCAGGACAAAATTCGCGAACAGGAAGAAGAGCACTATCAGCAGAAGCTGGAGCTGATCGACAAGGCAAAAGCGATAAAAGACACTGACGATTTTGAAAAGGGGCACGACAAGATGCAGAGCTATATGGATCGCTGGAAAGAAATTGGTCCTGTGCCGCGTAAGAAATCTGACAAGATTTGGAAGCAATTCAAAGGGGCGATGGATGAATTTTATGATCGCCGCCGCGAACATTTCAAAGAGGTTAAAGAAGAACGCAAAGAGAACCTCGAAAAGAAGAAAGAAATACTTGAGAAGCTTCGTGAATTAGGCAAGCACGATGATCCTATTGAGGCTGTCGACATTGCCAAGGGACTGCAGGAAAAGTTCAAGAACGTTGGATACGTGCCTATCAAGCATAAAAATAAGATGTGGAAGCAGTACAGAGAGGCGTGTGATGTTATTTATGATCGCATGCGTGCTGCGAAATCCGGCGATAAGTTTGATCAGGAGTTGGCCAAAGCCGACTTGGATCCCGAAGACCGAAGCAAGATTCAGAAGCTTCGCAAACAGTATAACAAGGTTAAAAAAGAAGCCAAGGAGCTAGAAAAAGAGGTTCTGCAATACAAGGAAAAGAAAACCTACTTTAAACCTTCGAGTGGCAGCAACAGCTTGCTCGACGAGGTGGAAAACAAGATTGAAAAGGTGGAGCAGAAGCTTGAGAAAAAGCAGGATAAAATGGATTCCCTAACTGACGAAATGGATGAGATCAGGGAAGAATCTGCTGGGTAGCTTCTGATTTGCTTTTCTGATTGCTTGCTATATTTTGGAACAATCAAAATAAATTAAAATTGGCGCCGTACAACAGGTAATAGAATAGTTTAATATACACGGATGGTTGGGGATTGAGAAAAGTTGCTGCTGGCGGTGTTCATTATCTAAAACACCAACTTATTGATGGGAGATAGCAAACAAGAAGTAAGTCTTACTTTTTGGGGAGTGCGCGGTTCCACGCCGTGTGCAAACAAAGAGAACATGCTATTTGGGGGTAACACTACTTGTGTGCAAGTCCATATCCCCCATTCCGATGAAATCTTAATTCTTGACAGTGGTACGGGCATCCGCAATCTGGGTAACAAACTTGTTGATCAGCCCGGTAAAATAAGCGGACGCATCTTTATTACCCATCCACACTGGGATCACATCCAGGGCTTTCCGTTTTTTAAACCTATTTATGGATCGAAAAATCATTTTCGCATCCACATGCCGGAGCAGGAAAATGGCGAAAGCTGCAAGGATATATTATCGGGGCACTTGACCAAGACCTTTTTCCCTGTCACGCTGGATATGATCGATGCTAATCTTGAATACACTACGCAAATATCCGAACGATGTGAGTATGAGGGATACGACATCGAATTTATGTTTGCCAATCATACGATCAATACGGCGATCTACAAGATTCATGTGGATGGCAAACAGATTGTGTTTTGTCCCGATAATGAGATCAACCAGTCGGCTGAAAATGCTGATCCCGATTTTTACCACAGGCTGGAACAGTTCCTCGATGATGTGGACCTGCTAATCCACGACGGGCAATACAATTTAGATTCATACGAGGGCAAACAAGGTTGGGGCCACTCGGCATGGGAGAATGTCGTTGATTTTGCGGCTAAATCAGGCGTACAACGGTTGTTTATTACCCATCACGATCCTGATTCTGGGGATCAAAAACTGCAAGCGCTCGACCGGCGGATACGCGCGGAATTTGGTGATCAGTTCACCTCAATTCAGTTGGCCAAAGAAGGCGAAACAATATCATGCTAAAATAAAAATGAGGATGCACTACATGGTGCACCTTCATAGATTCTTCGGTTTGCGATTTTATAGATAAAAGCGAACCCCTACGCCGCCATTTACATGAAAGTCGGTTGATGGTAATATATCCAGCACAGGAGCAACTTCTACGAAAAGGCCTATGGGCGAATCTTCAAACAAGTAATTGAGACCCACAGGAACACGGGCGCCAATCACAGCATCATTTTCGGCGAAAATAACACGGCCGCCTATACCATAATAAAGCGGCAGAGTTCCTGAATCGACGTCACTAAATGCATCATAGTTGTGCCACAAGTAGTCTCCGTGAATATTTATTGCTTCATATGGCCCAACAAAAGACCAGGATAAGCCCAAATCAAAAGCATTATTGCCGCCGGTCCAGGATTTAAGACTTATTCCCGTAGGTTCACCGACCATGAAGCCGATACCCAGATCTTTCTGAGTATCCTGAGCTTGCGCTAGTGATCCAAAAGAAATGCTTAGAAAAATAGTAAGTATGGTAACTGTTATTAACTTTTTCATAGATGAAATAATTATTTGAAGTTTATTTAGAAACCAACCGATTACTATGATCAAATTAAAGGGATATTTCGGCTAAACGTTCCAGCTATATATATTCTAAAAAATTTTTAACTTTTTATGGTCTTAATTCCTAATCTTATTATCCATAAATAACTCAAAACATAATTCTTATAGGTTTATTACGTGGTGAAATTTTAGAAGCTGGAGCCTTGTTAGCCTTTAAAAATTATTGGATTACCTGTAGTTACTATGTTGTCTAGCTCTACAAAAGTATTGTTAACTTTTATAAAAAATCCACAGAAAGGAAAAGTAAAAACCCGTCTTGCGCAGTCGCTGGGGGATCAAAAAGCGTTGGACATATATCGACAGCTGGTGCAGAAAACCCGGGAAGTCACCGACGCTGTGCAGTGCGACCGGCAGGTATGGTATTCAAGTTTTATCGAAGATAATGACGGCTGGTCCTCTGGTGGATACGACAAACGCCTGCAGCATGGTGATGATCTTGGGGAAAGAATGGCAGAGGCATTCCGACAAGCTTTTGATGAGGGGTATTCAAAGCCAGTAATTATTGGGAGCGACTGCCCGGGGCTTACGCCACAAATTATAGAAAAGGCCTTTGACGGGCTGGTTACTCATGATGTGGTGCTTGGCCCCTCCCACGATGGCGGTTATTACCTGCTTGGGATGTCCTCTTTTTATGGGGATCTGTTTATCGATATTCCGTGGAGTACCCCCTTTGTCTTTGATCAAACAGTGGCGAAGATTAAAAGCCTGGATCTCTCATTTAACACGCTCCCAGTACTTAATGATATTGACACCGAACAAGATCTAATTGAATCTGATTTTATTCCAGAACGTTCATGAATCTCAGCGTGATTATTCCTGCTTTTAACGAAGAAGGTGAAATAGCAGAAACAATCAGATGTGTGCAAGATCGAGGGGATGAGCTGCTGCAAGAGGTGATTGTTGTGGATGGAGGCAGTATGGACGCAACTGTTAAAAATGCAAAAGAAGCGGGGGCTAAGGTAGTAGTTTCATCCCAAAAAGGTCGAGCGGCCCAAATGAACTACGGTGCTGAAAAGGCTGCTGGCGATATATTCTATTTTTTGCATGCCGATAGTAAGCCTCCTCAAAATTTTGCGAACAGTGTCTGTCAGGCAGTAGAATCGGGATATGATGCAGGCTGCTTTCGCCTGACTTTTGACCAGAATCACGTGCTCCTGGATGTCTATGCATGGTTCACTCGCTTTGATATTGATGCATTTCGCTTTGGAGATCAGAGTCTGTTTATACGGTCTAATGCTTTTTGGGCCATCGGTGGATACCGTAATAATCATATCGTCATGGAAGACAATGAGATCGTGCGGCGCATCAAAGAAGAGTACACTTTTGCCATTCTGGACGATGCGGTAGAAACATCAGCCCGCATGTATCGGGAAGTGGGAGTGTTGAGGTTACAGTTGATCTTTGTGCTTATCTATACGCTTTATTTTTTAGGTGTCGAACAGGAGACGCTGGCTAATATCAAGTCTAATGTATAAAGAGCCGATTATGTTGTTTAATACCTATTTCTAGGAGGGGATTTCATTTATATTTAACATTAAGCTAATCTTAAGATTCTTATAATTATAGCGCTGGAAATAAGTACAATTAGTTGTTGATCTTTTTTATATTCACGCCTCGGAAAAAGAGGCCCGCAACAAACTATTAAGTCAAAGGCTAATTGTCTATAATACAACAATTTGCGTGCTACCAAGAGTACGCTCTCAATTCCAAAGCTAACCAAACATATCTATCGATTATGAAACGTTACTTAGGCATAAGCATATTAATTGGTTTTATACTGTTTCCACTCATTGCGTCGGCACAGATTAGCGGACGTGTGTTGGAGGCAGAAACAAATGAACCTTTACCTGGAGCTAACATACTTATAAAGGGTACTCAAACTGGAACTTCTGCAGGTCCAGATGGTATTTTTACTATTAATGAGGCGCAGGAAGGTGATACCCTTGTTGTCTCTTTTATTGGTTATGATAAAAAAGAAGTCGAGGCAAAATCGGATATTACAATATTTCTCCAACCTAATGATCAAAGGTTAGGCGAAATTGTGGTATCAACTAAAACTGTTGATATTGCGAGAAAGAGGGAAACGCCTGTAGCCTCAACTACTATTTCTCCATCAGAAATATCTCAAGAGGTTGGTAATCAGGAATTTCCTGAAATAATGAATGATACTCCTGGTGCCTATGCTACTAAGCAGGGCGGTGGATATGGAGATTCCCGAATTTCTTTACGGGGCTTTGACCAGAGCAATACTTCTTTTCTAATCAATGGACAGCCTGTTAACGATATGGAAAATGGTTGGGTCTATTGGTCTAATTGGCAAGGTTTGACGGACGTAGCTTCCGGTATTCAGATTCAACGCGGTTTAGGTGCATCAATGCTTGCTGTACCTTCTGTAGGTGGGACGATTTCAATTTTTACCAAAACGGCTGAAAACGAAAGAGGTGGTTCTGTTTCTCAAATGGTAGGAAATGATGGTTACATCAAATCTACTGCCTCGTATAACACTGGTCTTGGTGAGGATGGTTGGTCTGCCTCATTCCTTTTAAGTCGTTGGCAAGGGAATGGATATGTAGATAATACCAGTGGTGAAGGGTGGACCTACTTTGCTGCAGTTGGATACGAGCCAAATGATAGTCATTCTTTTAACTTATCCGTTCTTGGAGCGGGGCAATGGCACCACCAGCGTAGCACCTATGTGTCTATTCGTGACTTCGAGAACTTTGGAGATGATGGAATTGACCCTCGGTGGAATACCAATGGGGGAACGTTGAACGGCGAAGAATATAATATGGAACGTAATTTCTACAACAAACCCCTTGCAACCTTAAACTGGGATTGGCAGATCAGTGAGAATGTAGAACTTGCTACATCATTGTATGGTTCTGCTGGTCGTGGCGGTGGTACCGGGCCACGAGGTCAGTATTTCTTTAATTCAGATCTTGACCTTTATCCCTTCGGTGCTGATGATGATCTTACGAAGCATTATTTAGAGGAAGGTAATGGTACAAGGAATTCCGATGGGACGATTAACTTTGATCGTGTAGTTGAGTTAAACAGATCTAATACTTCTGATTATACGGGTAGTATTTCTGATTATAATGGTATGAAGATTGGCTCAAATGGCTATAATCAAAATGGTGTAAATAATGCGGTATTAATTCGCAGAGCTTCCATGAACTCTCACAACTGGTTTGGTGGGATTTCTAGAATAAAAGCGGAGACGGATAAATTTACTTTCTCACTAGGTATAGACCTGAGAAAATACACCGGCTATCACTACCGCGCTATGAATGACTTGTTAGGATTGGATGGATATTATTCCACAGGAAATGTAAACTCAGCAGGTAGAATTATAGAAGGTGAGAATACGATTAAAGCATCACCTTTTCGTGATACAGGTCTGACCGGTCCAAAGATCGACTATTACAACCTTGGTCTTGTTAATTGGCAAGGTGTTAATGGAATGGTTGAGTATGATAGTGGTGGTAAATTCACAGCTGTTCTTCAGGCTGGTTTGTCCAATAAGTCCTATCAGCGGGAAGACTTGTTTGACGAGCCGGGCAATGCACTTTCTAAGAAGAAGAATGTACCTGGTGGTTATGTGAAAGGTGGTGCAAACTATAACATTAATGATCACCATAATGTTTTTGCTAATGCCGGCTTCATTTCGCGGCAGCCAACCTTTGACGCAGTATTTCCGAGTTTCCAGAACGACATCAATCCGGATCTACAAAATGAAATGATTACTTCATTTGAATTGGGATACGGTTATACTTCCAATTCATTTGACTTGAAATTAAATCTTTACTCAACTGTATGGGGTAACCGATTTATCGAAACAAGTTTCCCAAATGAGCAAGGGACCTACGGTACTGCTCAATTTGATGATGTTGATGAGGTGCACAATGGTTTTGAGCTTGAAACTACCTACCGACCCATGTCCAATTTTAAATTGGAAGGAATGTTATCGGTAGGTGACTGGAAGTATACCAATAACTTTAGTGCAACTCTATTTGATGACAACCAAAATCAAATTGGTACAGCCACTCTTTATACCGATGGTGTGAAAGTAGGTGATGCTGCTCAATTTGTTGGTCATATAAAAGCCGATTACCGGTTTGGTGATTTGAGCGTGGATGCTGCTTATCGCCATGTAGATAACTTATATGCCGATTACAGTATTACAGATGATGCCTTTACTGATCCAGACAACAAAGGTGCTTTAAAACTGCCTGCTTATGGTTTAGTTGACTTAGGTGCAACCTACCGTTTCCAATTGTTTGGGCAGTCAGCGTCGGCACGGGTTAATATTAATAACCTTTTTGATACCACCTATATAGCAGAATCCAATACTAATATTCATGCAGAGTCTGGTGACCCAACATGGAAAGGTATTGATAAGCGTAATAAAGTATGGTACGGCTTTGGCCGAACTTGGAATGTCTCTTTATCCTATGAATTCTAAGTAGAGGTATCTAAGTTTAATAGAGGTTATTTTTCAAAGGGCTCCGACATACTCGGAGCCCTTTTTTATTTTCCAATAAATTAAACCTGTCAGCATTTGAAAAAATCTGACAGCGTTTAAGTATCATTATAAAACAGAATATTGTTTATAACTATGAGCAGAAAAAGATATCTACTACTGTTGTCTACGGTTGTTATGATCATCAGCAGTTGCAGTCAACACAAGCAACAAGATCCCCATAAAACACTACTGATTTCGTTTGATGGATTTCGTTACGATTATTTGAGCAAAGCCGATACGCCGCACTTCGACAGCCTGGCGGCCGCTGGGATACAGGCGGAAGGGCTGGTTCCCGTATTTCCCAGCTCAACTTTTCCCAACCATTATAGTATTGCTACCGGATTATATCCCGAGCATACCGGTTTTGTGGGCAATACCATGTACGATCCCAAGTGGGATGAGTGGTACCGCATCAGCGATCGCCAGGCGGTAGAGGATGAAAAATGGTACGGTGGCGAACCCATTTGGAATACTCTTGAAAAGCAGGGACTGCGAACCGGAACGATGTTTTGGGTGGGCTCGGAGGCCGACATCCAGGGCATGCATCCAAGCCGTTGGAAGTCCTACGACGAGTCGATGCCGTATGAGGCCCGCATTGACACCGTTGTTAAATGGTTAAGCGCCCCTGATAGCTCGGCCGTGGATTTTGCAACGCTCTATTTCGATGAGCCCGATCATATGGGGCACATGTACGGTCCGCAATCCAATTCTGTGAAAGCTCAAATCCAGCGGGCTGATCAATTGATTGGCTACTTGAAAGATCGGATGCAGCAACAGCAGCTTTGGCAGAATACAAATGTTATTGTGCTGTCGGATCACGGGATGACCGAGCTCTCTGGCGATAAGCTGATTGAGCTGAACAGTATTATCAGTATGGATAATGTGAAGCGCACCATCTGGGGAGCGTTGACGATGCTGCAGCCGAAGGAAGGCAAGACGCAACGAGTTTACGAGACATTAAAGGCTCACGAGAACCATTACAAGGTTTACAGGAAACAGAATATTCCTGCCCGCTATCACCTGAAGGGCAGTCGACGGGTGTCAGATATCGTTATGATGGCAGATCTGGGCTATACCATTTTGAAAAACGATTACAAGCAAGAGTTTTTGGAGTCACTGCCCCGTGGAACCCACGGCTATGATAACAACCAGAAGAAAATGCAGGCACTGTTTATGGCACATGGTCCTGATTTCAAAAATGGGGCACCAGCACCCCCGTTCCAGAATGTGCATGTATACGAGTTGATCAATCATCTGATGGGTACCAAGCCGGCTGCCAATGATGGATCACTCGACAGCGTTAAGGTACTTTTGAAAGAATAATATCATAAAAAATAGTCAGCTTCTGCACAGAACCGATAGTGTTTTTAGGTGACGAATAAAGCTCATGGGTAACGTAGTTTTGGCTCCTCAATCAAGAATGGAAATAAATAAGCATTTGCTCTATAAAACGTTGCATCTATCCGTTTAAGCCGAGATATTTAGTCCAACTTTCAAACAGCAACAGAATCGTTTACACCCGATGGCTTACGTAGTAACTGAACCATGCATCAACTGTAAATACACGAATTGCGCAGCAGTTTGTCCGGTTGATGCTTTCCGGGAAGGACCCAACTTCCTGACCATTGATCCTCTCGAATGTATCGACTGCGATGCTTGTGTCGCTGAATGTCCGGTCGAGGCTATTTATCCCGATGACGAGGTGCCCATGGAGTGGGAACACTATATTGAGCTTAACGAGCGGTTGGCCGAAGAATGGCAGGAACATATCATCAACGAAACGAAAGAGGATTTCCCTGATGCAGATGAATGGGCCGAGGTCGAAGACAAGCGCGAACATCTGCAGGAGTCTTGGTAAAACAGTATAGTGATTAGGTGATTGAGTTATTAAGTGATTTTACCTAATCACTTAGTCACTTAATAACTTATTTGATGAATCATCGATCAACTAATTCCCTTCAACTTACACTAAGAGATAAAACTCTGGATTTATCATCCCCAAAAATAATGGGGATTCTCAACGCTACCCCCGATTCCTTTTCTGACGGAGGAGAATTTAATGAGCTCGAGTCGGCCATTGGCCAAATTGGGCTGATGGTCTCGCAAGGCGCTTCCATTATTGATATTGGTGGAGAGTCTACGCGGCCCGGTTCCGAGCCGGTCACCGAGCAGCAAGAGCTTGACCGCGTGTTACCTATCCTAGAAAAAGCCATCCCCCAGTTCCCCGATACTTTTTTCTCCATCGATACCACTAAATACCGCGTGGCCAAAGAGGCGCTCAAGCTGGGTACGCATATGGTGAATGACATCAGTGGATTGCAAAAAGAGCCTCGTTTTGCAGATTTGTGCACGCAGTACCGGGCAGGTTATGTTATGATGCACTCGCAGGGCAATCCCAAAACCATGCAGGAAGATCCTACCTATGATGATGTCTTCAATGATATCTACCAGTTTTTTGAGCAGCAGCTGCAAACGTGCCGGGAGAAGGAGCTTAAAAATATTATCATCGATCCTGGTATTGGTTTCGGCAAGACTCTGGATCACAACCTGAAGCTTCTGGCCAATTTGGATAAGTTCAAGCAGCTTGGACCCCCTATCTTAGTTGGGGCATCGCGCAAATCCATGATTGGATCTATCCTGAATGATCGTCCCGTAGATGAACGTGTGACCGGAACCGTGGCTGTTCACTATCATGCCATGATGCAGGGTGCTAATATTATTCGCGTGCATGATGTGAAAGAAGCCTACGACTCGATGATGGTATTCCAGGCATTAAATAACATAGACAAGTAGTTTTATCTGACGACTGCATTTGTCGCCTGATGAATTATTGAAAAAATCATTGGTGTCTGGATGTTTCCAATAAAACGGACAACTAGCTACCTGTAAATAAGTTCTCGAATTATAGTTATATTGATTTGAAGAAAAATTAGTTATAAGAGGTACCCCATTGATTCCCATTGGTTTCCTAGAATTTGGTATCAAGGACTTTGTCGAAGTTCTTATCATTACCACGGTGCTGTTTTACTTGTACCGCTGGATACGGGGCACGTTTGCCATCCAGGCAGCAGTGGGACTGGTTTTTATCATCGTTGTCAATGCCGCTGTCAGCGCACTGGGACTCACCACTATCAACTTTATCCTTCGCGGTATTTTGGATGTGGGAGTTTTAGCGGTATTTATCATTTTTCAACCCGAAATACGCAAGCTGCTCTATAGCTTGGGGCAGAATACTAATCTCGACCGTTTTTTCGTGCAATCCAACTCGGAGACCATCATTGATGAGGTGATTGACGCTGTCCGGAATATGTCACACTCAAAGACGGGCGCGCTGATTGTCTTTGCTCGTTCTTCATCATTGCAGGATTTAGTAGATGTGGGCGTCAATCTTGATGCCCGCGTAAACAGCGAACTGTTGCAGACCATTTTTAATCGTCATACACCTCTGCATGACGGTGCGGTGGTCATTCGCAATAATCGTATTGTAGCAGCCAGTTGTTACCTGCCGATCTCACAAAATCAGAATATTTCTTCAGTGTTTGGTACACGTCACCGCGCAGCTGTGGGTATTACTGAGACGAATAACGTTTTTGTAGTGGTTGTATCCGAAGAGACCGGGCGCATATCCATTGCCCGCAACGGATCGCTCACCAGTGGACTGACTATCCAGAAACTCCGCAGTGAAATGCAACAGGCCCTCGGTGACCAAGACATCGATGACGAGGAAGTCGCATTTTCATCCCCGCAATCTGAGCTGAATATAAGCTGAGTTTATATTACGCTGAAGCTAAACAATTCTTCATTATTTTCGTACGGCAAGCCGTATTGTAATAAAAACCAAAAGTGCAGCTCATGGACATATTTAAATCAGCAGTTTTATCAATACTAATTTTTGTAATTGGGATATCAGCACAAGGCCAGGATTCAGAATATAACCTGGATGAAACCTACCAGATTGATCAGGATGGCACGGTGTATCTGAAAAGCAATGATGCCGAAGTGACTATCAGGGGCAGTGAGCGGTCCGACGTGCACCTGGTTGTTTACCATAACGTGGATGTGGATGGCTGGGAGCTGAAATCAGGCGAAGAATTTAAGATGGATGTTGAAAACCGCAATGGCGATCTGCATATCAAAGAAGCGGATAGAGACGGAAGCCGCCTGCTTTTTGGGAATGTGCAGAAAGAGTACCGGATTCGAGTGGAAGTACCCCGCAGCGTAGCTTTAAACATTCAGGGTGATGATGATGACTACGAAATTTCGGACATTGGTTCAGCCCTGCGACTTGATGCCGATGATGCAGAAGTAGAGCTCAATGGAGCTACCGGTGAAAGTTTTGAATTTGATATGGATGATGGTAGTATCCGTATGGATCAAGGCCAAGGTGAGCTTAAGCTAAACATGGATGATGGAGAACTCAATGTCAGGAAAGCTGATTTCAGCGAGATTGATACGGATGTAGATGATGCTGAACTGGAGATTACCACCTCGTTGGCTAACGACGGTTACTACCTATTTGACATGGATGATGGGGATCTAGAGATGAATATTGCCGGCGGTGGCGGTGAGTTTGATATTAATCACGACGACAATAATGTGAATATCGACAGCAATTTTGAGGTCGTCAGTGAAGATGAAGAGCGTTCGGTGTATCGCCTGCCCGGCGGTAATGCAAAAATTGAAATTGATACTGATGACGGGGATATCTCGTTGCGTACGATCTAGAAACAGTTGATGTCATGCAAGAATTGCCCGGCACTGATGAGGAGTTGGTGTTGGGCAATTCTATTTTTAAATATTCAAGGACAAAGAAATGCAGCTAGTATTTTTCTAATGTCTATAGATTCTTGAAATAAATATCCAACAACAGTTGGGCCGCCCTGAATGAGCTCAGCTCTCCATTTAAGACCTTTTGCTCAATTTTCTGTTGTTCTTGTTTAACCGCCGGATGATCAAAAAAGTGCTGATTCAGCCTGTTGTTAATTGTATCGTACATCCAATGCTTAGCCTGTCGGTTGCGCTTCTCCTGGAAGTAATCGTTTTCCTTCAAAAGTGCGATATACTCTTGAACGATATCCCAGATGTCCGGAATCCCGTTACCTGTCAGCGCCGAACAGGTGGTCACTTTAGGGCTCCACCCCGATTTGGTCTCTGGATATAGATGCAGTGCATTCTTGTATTCCCGGACAGCCTGCTTAACCGATTTGTCACTGGCCTCGTCAATTTTGTTGATGGCAATGGCATCGGCCATTTCCATGATACCACGTTTAATGCCCTGAAGTTCATCTCCGGCACCAGCAAGCATCAGAAGCAGAAAGAAATCAACCATTGAGTGGACAGCCGTTTCGGATTGGCCAACTCCCACAGTCTCGATGAAAATAGTATCATAGCCGGCCGCTTCGCAGAGATAAATAGTTTCGCGGGTTTTCCGTGCCACGCCTCCCAGCGAACCAGCCGTTGGCGACGGACGTATAAACGCCTGATCGTTGTTGGCAAGCGTTTCCATCCGAGTTTTGTCGCCCAGAATACTACCCTTGGTACGTGTACTGCTGGGATCAATGGCTAGTACCGCAAGTTTATTTCCCTGTTCAATGATATGGTTCCCCAACGATTCGATAAAAGTGCTTTTACCCACACCGGGCACACCGGTAATTCCAATTCGGATAGAATTGCCGGTTTCAGGTAGACACTTCTCAATGATGTCTTGAGCCAGCTCCCGGTGGTCTGATTTTGTGCTTTCGATGAGTGTGATAGCTCTGCTTAGAATTGTACGGTTGCCACTTTTGATGCCTTCGACATACTCCTCCAGCGAAAGCAATTTGCGCCGGCCTTTAAAGCGATCCATAATATCAGGGTTGATGGATGACTGTTGATCCACACCGTCATTTACGGAGAGAGAAGAATCCTTGTTATTGCTTTTGTCAGACAAAATAAATAGATACTTAAAAACCCTGCGGGTTGGGTAATTTGCGGGGTTAATTGTGTATTAATTTAGGGTAGTCTAACGCTATTGGTTATCAATTAAGATCTTTAGAATCTGCTGGGCGGCCAGTGAAATCACAGTACCGGGGCCGAAAATGCCGACGACCCCCTTGTCATACAGGAATTCATAATCTTGTTCGGGCACCACGCCGCCAACAATAACCATGATGTCTTCGCGTCCCTGTTTTTCGAGTTCTTCTATTACTTGTGGCACAAGCGTTTTATGTCCTCCAGCCAGGCTCGAAACGCCCAGAATATGTACATCATTTTCAACGGCCTGTCGTGCCGCTTCTTCGGGCGTCTGAAAGAGTGGGCCGATATCCACATCAAAACCAAGATCGGCAAAGCTGGTAGAAATTACTTTGGCACCGCGATCGTGGCCATCTTGGCCCATCTTAGCCACCATTATTCGGGGGCGCCGACCTGCTATTTCTGCAAAATCATCAGCCAGTTGCTGGGCTTTTTTAAAGTTTTCGTCCTTGTCTATTTCAGAAGAATACACGCCGGATACTGATCTTACGGTTGCGGTGTAGCGTCCGAATTCTTGCTCCATCGCATCGGAGATTTCCCCGAGCGTAGCTCGTTTTCGGGCGGCATCCACCGCCACTTCGAGCAAGTTGCCGTCACCCGTTTTAGCGACATCGCTTATGGTGTTGAGCGCAGCTTGTACTTCGTCTTCGTTGCGTTCGGCTTTTAGCTTTTTGAGCCGATCGAGCTGCGTATTTCGGACCTTAGTGTTGTCTACTTCAAGAATATCAATCGGGTCTTCTTTGTCAAGCTGATATTTATTGACGCCCACAATCGTTTCTTTGCCGGAATCAATGCGCGCCTGTTTCTTCGCTGCAGCCTCCTCGATCCGCATTTTTGGCACTCCCGTTTCAATAGCTTTGGCCATACCGCCCAGTTCTTCTACTTCTTCGATGAGTTCCCAGGCCCGGCGCGCAATGCGGTCGGTCAGATACTCTACATAATAGGAGCCTGCCCACGGATCCACCGCTTTGGTGATGCCCGTTTCTTCCTGCAGATAGGTTTGTGTATTACGGGCAATACGCGAAGTGAAATCAGAGGGTAGGGCGATCGCTTCATCCAATGCATTGGTATGCATCGACTGGGTGTGGCCCAGTGCGGCAGCCATTGCTTCGGCAGTGGTACGTGCTACATTGTTGTAAGGATCTTGCTTGGTAAGGCTCCATCCCGATGTCTGGCTGTGGGTACGCAGCGACATGGATTTCGGATTGTCGGGATCAAAGCGCTTGACCAGCTTGGCCCACAGCATGCGGGCCGCCCGCATCTTGGCGATCTCCATAAAGTGATTCATCCCAATGGCCCAAAAGAACGAAATTCGAGGAGCAAAGTCATCAATATCGAGTCCAGCATCGATGCCTTTACGGAGATATTCAAGTCCGTCGGCCAGCGTGTAGGCCAGCTCGATATCGCAAGTGGCCCCGGCCTCTTGCATGTGATAGCCTGAGACAGAAATAGAATTGAACTTGGGCATATATTTTGAGGTGTACTCAAAAATATCCCCAATGATACGCATCGACGGCTTGGGCGGATAGATATAGGTGTTGCGCACCATAAACTCTTTGAGGATATCGTTTTGGATAGTGCCTGCCAGTTTTTCCTTATCAACGCCCTGCTCCTCGGCCGTCACGATATAAAAGGCCATAATGGGGATGACCGCACCGTTCATCGTCATCGATACCGACATCTCATCCAGCGGAATCTGGTCAAAGAGTACCTTCATATCCAGGATGGAATCAATAGCTACGCCCGCTTTGCCGACGTCGCCCGAGACGCGCGGATGGTCGGAGTCGTATCCACGGTGCGTGGCCAGATCAAAAGCGACCGACAGCCCCTTTTGTCCCTGAGCAAGCGCCTTGCGGTAAAATTCGTTGGATTCTTCAGCTGTCGAAAAGCCGGCGTACTGACGAATCGTCCACGGACGGAAAGTGTACATTGTAGAATAGGGGCCGCGCAGGTAGGGCGGTATACCAGCGGCATAATCCAGATGCTCCATCTCCTCAAGGTCTGAGGCATCAAATTGTGGTTTCACTGGAATTTGCTCGGCAGTGTTCCACTGTTCCCCGTTGGTTTGGTGTTGATCCGAAAGTGAACCACTGAATGATATGTCAGAAAAATCAGGTCTCATAACAATTAGGATTTAGGAATTAAGAATTACGAATGATGAATTCCCAATTCCTAATTTTTAATTCTCAATTATGTTAAGCTTATGTTGGAATCTGGTCAGGGTTTCTAAAACATTACAGCCGGAGTAAATAAACTCATCAACGCCGGCTTTTTTGTATTCCTCGACATCCTCCTTCGGATATCCTGCTAATACTGCGACCGGACGGTCCTCCAGTTTATTAAGCTGATTACAAATGGCTGGGACGAACTCTTTGTATTCCTTATCAGAGCTGCAGATAACGACAATATCCGGTTGCTGATCTTTGACGGCTTCAAGGGCAGTATCCACATCTTCAAAACCAATGGGATCTTTAATGTCATAACCCACACAGCCAAAGAAATTAGCGGTAAATGTAGAGCGCCCTTTACGCCACTTTTTGTTGCCGAGTGGCAACGTTAGTACCTTCGGCGTTTCGTCGTGATGTTCAGTTGCCAGCCGCAACTCTTCAAATGCTTTTGTTCCGCGATAAGGAGTGACAGTACGAAATTGGTGCTTACCCACATCAAATAAGTGCGGAACCACATCGCCCAATTTAGCACCGTTGGCAAAAGCTTTTGCGAGGTCAGCCGGTAGGTTTTTGATTTCGAGTTCAACATCATCTTCCGACTCATTCAGGGAGACGGTTTTGAATTTTGTATCAACTTTATCAGCCATACTGTTATCGGCGTTGGAGTACTGGTTGGTGCCCACAAAAATGCGTCCCCGATTGGCAATGGCTTGATCTCGTTTTTGCTGGGATTCTTGAATGACCGATTGCACTATTCCATTTTCGATAGCTTTCAGCAGGCCACCTTCGGTTTCGATTTCCTGGAATAGCTCCCATGATGCTTGACCGAGATCATCGGTAAGCTTTTCTATGTAGTATGATCCAGCGCCGGGATCTTCCACCTTGTCGAGGTAGGCCTCTTCGCTGAAAATAATTTGCTGGTTGCGGGCAATGCGCTGTGAAAAATCATTGGGCTGACGAAAATGCTCATCAAAGGGCAAGATCGTCATCGAGTCGCAGCCTGCGATAGCGGCTGACATGCCCTCGGTGGAGGTACGCAGCATGTTGCTGTAGGGATCATACAGCGTTTTGTTCCATCGCGAAGTTTCACCGTGCAGGTATGCACTCGTTTCTGGATCACCGCCATATGCATCGAGTAGATTTTTCCAGAGTAGGCGCGCCGCTCGGAATTTGGCGATTTCCAGGAAGTAGTTTGATCCCACCGAAAAACTAAAGTGTAAGGCCTCGGTAACCTCATCTATCTCAAGACCGACTTCGGTCAATATGGATAGATACTCTGAGGCTGTGGCCAAGGCATAACCAAGTTCCTGTACAATGGTGCCGCCCGAATTGTGATAGGCACGTGCATCTACGGCAAGGGGACGAACACTAGGCATATTCTGAATGCCAAACTGAGCCAACTGCTGGATATCGCGCTTTAATGCTTTTTGACTTTTCGGATATTGTCCGTTCTGTAGAACATACACAAAGGGATCATAGGTGAAGGTAGCCCAGATTTGTTGTGGATTAATATTTCGGTCCTGCATCTCATTCCTGAGCATCCCCATCAGGGCGGGTGCGGCCATGCCTGTATCAAAATGAAAGGGTGTTTTATTTAGCGAAATGTCTTGTAACAGATCAGAAAAATCGTGCTGATCTTGAACAGGGAGTCCCTGGAGGTCGCCCCCCATCATACCCTTGGTGCGCCGGATTTTTAAATGGAATTGCAGAGCCTCAGCCCCGCGGTCTAGCGCATTGCGGGCCTGAGTATTGGCCGAAGAAATATCCTCCGCAAAAATAGGTTCACGGATCTCCCAGCTGTTAGCATTTTTATCCGCATACTTCTTGGGAATCGTTGCCTGTCGATCAATCTGTTTAAGAACTTCGCGGCGATAAAAGGGAAGTGGCGCTACGCCTTCATCAGTGTCCCAGCGAAGTTTTTCTTTGTAATCGGCTCCCTTCAGATCGCGGGTAATAACTTTTTCCCACTCCTCAGTAGAAACAGGGGGGAATTCATGAAACAGGGATTGTTCCGTAGTCTTGGATTCACTCATATATATCTGTTTAGTCTCGATTTTGAGTCTTCAAAATAATGAGCTTGCTGTTACTTTACTAACGTTTTGAGGGAGCAGTCGGTGTTACTCTTAAAACATAATACACGTGGGCGAATCTTTGTTGATGAATTCCTATATTAGGACACTAAATTTTAAACTATATCAATATTAAAGAAGCTATTCTATGGAACAAGTAGACCAACAGATGCCTCCGTTGACAAAGCTAACGGAAGACGAAAAAATGCTTCGCGACGCTTCTCGCGACTTCGCTGAAAGCGTTATCAAACCCAAGGTGGAAGAGATGGATCAACAGGCAAAGCTGGATCCGGACCTGGTACAAGAGTTTTTTGATATGGGGTTGATGGGGGTGGAAGTGCCCGAAAAGTACAGCGGGGGCGGTGGTTCCTTTTTTATGTCCATTCTGTCCATTGAGCAAATCTCCCGCGTGGATGCATCAGCCGGAGTCTTTATGGATGTACAGAATACGCTGGTTAACAACGCCTTTCTGAATTTTGGCAGTGAAGATGTTAAACAGCGCTACCTTCCGCAGCTGGCTACTGAGAAAGTCGGCGCTTATTGCCTCTCGGAGGCCGGGTCGGGCAGCGATGCTTTTGCCCTTAAAACAACGGCTAAAGAAGAGGGTGATTATTATGTGTTGAACGGTTCCAAAATGTGGATCACCAATGCCAATGAAGCAGATATTTTCTTGGTATTTGCCACGATTAATCCTGAGGCGGGATACAAGGGTATCACCGCGTTTGTGGTCGAACGGGATTTTGAAGGTTTCTCGGTATCCAAGAAAGAGAATAAGCTTGGGATCCGTGCCAGTTCTACCTGCGAAGTATTGCTGGAGGACTGCAAGGTACCCAAAGAGAATGTGCTTGGCGAAGTAGGCAAGGGATACAAGGTGGCAATCGAAACCCTCAACGAGGGACGCATTGGTATTGGCGCGCAGATGATCGGTATTGCACAGGGGGCACTGGATGCGACACTCGAATATACCAAAGAGCGTGAGCAGTTTGGAAAGTCAATTTCTGAGTTCCAGGGGGTACAGTTCCAGTTGGCCAAGATGGCTACTGATATTGAGACGGCCCGACTGCTGGTGTACAATGCCGCCCGAATGAAAGAAAATGGCGAAAATTTTCTCAAAGAAGCTGCCATGGCCAAATATCACTCTTCAGAAGTGGCTGAGCGCGTTAGTTCCCAGGCCGTTGATCTGTTTGGCGGTTACGGATATGTCAAAGAGTATCCTGTGGAAAAATATTTCCGGGATTCCAAGATTGGCAAGATCTACGAGGGTACCTCTAATATGCAGCTCAATACCATTGCCAAGTTAATATTGAAATAAAACTGGTAATAGACTTTTTGCTTAAGAAAACCTCGGTATTTCTGCCGGGGTTTTCTATTTTGTGCTTACTTCCTTTTTTCTCTCTCCAGAGGATCAATGTACCAATAACTTACGTCATCCTTTCCAATTTTTAGCATATCCTGCCTGTAGCATTTTTGTGTCGCCAAGCTTTTTTCTTTCTTCCGTTTCGGGTCACATAATTGCATCCCTGGTCAGTGGGAAAGCACCGGCTGTGAAATCACAAGATGTTGGTATCCGTCAAGATGATATAGACTACAGCACGGTACCCGAGCTAAAGCAGAATTGGTCTCCGTCATCGATTGTGATGAAAAAAGGTTTTGAAAAATAAAGATTTTTGGGAATGATAGCTGTTTGCATTGTTGTTGATTGAAAGTATTATTGCAAAGAAGAATACACAGTAGCACTCTAAACGTTCATTAAATACATTAAAGCGCTTTTTTGATATGCAGACAGACGATCTAAATAAGCTCAAGAAATGGAGTAAAGATGAAAAATCTTTCGAAAAAATTAAGCAGTTTGTCGAAGATCTGATTGAAGAGCGCGATGAAACGGAACAAAATCTTGAGCTTCTTGAGTCTGCCATTCGAAGTGATTACGATTCTATCCTAATTACTGAATTAAAGTTGGAGAAGCCTGGCCCCCGTATTGTGTATGTCAATGATGGCTTCTGCAAGATGACTGGATACAGCAAAGAAGAGGTTATTGGCAAGACGCCGCGCATTTTGCAGGGTCCCAAGACCGATCGCGAAGTGCTTGATAAGCTGAAGGAACGGCTTTGGGAAGGGCAGTCATTTTTTGGGCAGGCTGTTAACTATCGCAAAGATGGCTCCGAATTTATCAACCAATGGGATATTCATCCGTTAACCGACAGTGAGGGTAATATTACTCATTGGGTTTCATATCAGCATGACATCACCAAGCGCAAGCGTGCCGAAGAGCAACTCGTGAATCAAAAAGTAGAATTTGATAGTCTCCGGGAGGAGTCACGGCGTACGGTTGTGGACGTGGACGTGCAGGGTAATATTGTAATGGCGAACAAGGCATTTCGGGAACTTATCGGCTATACCAAAGATGAGCTCAAGCAGATTAAGGTTTGGGATCTGTTTCCTGACAAGTACATGGATTCGCTGAAAGGACGTTTTGATGAGCAGGATGAAGATACTTATTTCGACGGCGAAGACTTCAAGGGAATCATCATGCATAAAGATGGTATCCCGGTACAGATCAAGGGTAGTACAGAGATTTTAGATCTCAAAGACCAGAAGCTGATCCGTGCTGAAATCGAAAATATATCGCTGCAAAAACGTATCATGGATACGTTGAAAAAACGGAACGATGATTTTACCCGCGTGGTAGGTAAAGCTTCCGAGTTTACCTACAGTTTTCAGTATGACGGGGACGAACTAATTTTGTCGGCTGTTTCTGAAGAGTTTCCCGAAATTACTTCTCTCTCAAGCGAAGCAGTACTGGGCAAAGATACTCTCCGAAAATTTGTGCATGAAGATGATCTGGAAAAGGTTAAAACTCATCTACATAAGATTTTAGGCGGCAAGAATTCAACTTGTGAATATCGTTTGCTGTCTCAACAAGGCGAATACATTACGGTGCTTGATTACGGCAGACCTGAATGGGGCGACGACAAAGAAAAAGTTCAGGCGGGGCAGTGTGCCGTATCGGTTGACGAGGCTTATGTAAATATGTCGGATGCATAGTATTATTTTGTATTAATTTCTTTGTAGTTTACAGAGTTACACTGCAACACTCACAACGACTCTTTAGCTATGGCCGATATCCTGGAAGTTCAGCAACAGATTATTGATGAGTTTAGAGCACTCGGCGACTGGACCGAAAGATATAAGCATATCATTAAGCAAGGTCGTAATCTTGATCCGTTGGATGAGCAGTACAAAGTGGATGAGAACTTGGTTCGTGGCTGCCAGTCGCAAGTATGGCTGCACACCCGGTTCGAAGATGGGAAAGTAATATTTGAGGCCGACAGCGATGCCGCCATTACCAAAGGATTAGTGGCGTTGATGGTTCGCTTTTATTCCGAAAGGGAACCCGAAACCATTATCAACACCAGTCCCGATTTTATTAAAAAAATTGGGATGGAACAGCATCTCTCACCTACCCGTTCTAATGGTTTGGCTTCGATGGTAAAGCAGATGAAGATTTACGCCATGGCTTACAAAACAAAGCAGGAACAAGCTGAAGCGTAATCACATCATCATTAGGTTCTCTTAATAATATTTTAGTTACATTTTGGTTTTAGCGGAATTTCCGTTACTTAATATGCAATATACAGCCGCCAAGGCAATTACTACCACGATAGCATGTATTCTTTATCCGGTTTAAAGAAAATGGTTTCTGCCCGTGATCTTCGGGATGACCATGTGGGAAAAATTGATAATACCGGGCTCATCATTTTACAAAATGTATCATTTTCGTTGGCCGGCGTTGGGTTGCTTTTTCTGATTGCCTTTCGGATGAACGAATCTATTTCGCTCTCATGGTTTTTCCTGAGCGTGACGATTGCCTTTGCCCTTATACCTCTGCTTGCGCGAAAAGGATATGAGAATACCTCCAAGTTCTTGCTGCTTGCCTATGTGAATGTTTGCATATTGATTCTTAGCTCAGTCTTTGGCAAAGAGATGTTTATCCAGGCGTTTTACATCCCGGCCTCCGGTTTATCCATTCTTTTATTTGAGAAAGAGCACCAGCAGTTGCGCAACCTTGGGATAGCTATGGCTGTGATTGGATATCTGATCCTCGACTATATTATTTTTGACCAGATTTATCTCACGGCCGACGAGGGGGTATTTGTGAAATGGTGTATCCTGGGAGCCGCATTTGTAACGACATGGATGACCTTTAATAAGTTTTCGGAATCCAAAGAGGCAGCGGAGGAGAGAAACCAACAGCTGCTTGAGAAAACGCAAGCGCTGAATAAAGAGCTGTTGCAGAAAAAAGAGCAGCTCGAGAAAAATGTGCGTGAGCTGGAGAAGGCCAAACAAAAAGTCGAAGAGGGGTCTAGGGCTAAATCGGAGTTTCTGTCTACTATGAGTCACGAGATCCGTACGCCCATGAATGCTATTATTGGGATGACAAATTTACTGATTAAAGATGATCCGCGCGAAGATCAGCTTGAGCAGCTTGAGATTCTCGATTTTTCGGCTAAAACATTGCTGTCGCTGATTAACGATATTCTGGATTTTTCGAAAATTGAGTCCGGCAAAATTGAATTTGAACGGGTTGCTTTTAATCTCCAGAATTTGATGAATGGGGTGCTTAAAAGTTTTCGTTTTACAGCCGAAAAAAAAGATGTAGATCTTTATCTGGATATTGATGAAAACCTGCCTGAAATGATAGTAGGCGATCCTAATCGCTTGACCCAGATTTTGAACAACCTCCTCAGTAATGCAGTGAAGTTCACTGAAGATGGATATGTTAAGCTTTCTGTTGAGCTGCAGAGCAGCAAGGAGAAGGAGCTTAATCTGCTGTTTAAAGTTGCCGACACGGGGGTTGGTATCTCAAAGGACAAAAAAGAGGAAATTTTCGAAAGTTTTACGCAGGAACGAACCGATACTTCCCGAGTTTTTGGAGGTACTGGATTGGGACTCACCATCAGTGAGAAGCTGGTGGATCTGCAGGGTGGAAGTATCGACCTTGATAGTGAAAAAGATCAGGGAAGTACTTTTTACGTAGAACTGCCTTTCGAAAAAAATGACGAAGTTGACGTTGAGAAACACTCTTACAAGCAATTTAGTCAGCCGGATTCGTTAAAAGGGACGACCATATTGCTGGTCGAGGATAATGCGATCAATCAAAAAGTGATGACCCGCTTTTTGGATAAATGGGACATCTCAGTAATCGTGGCCGAAGACGGGCAGGAAGCGGTGGATAAGATAAAGGAAAATTTTGTACACTTGGTGCTGATGGATCTTCAGATGCCCAGAATGGACGGCTATGAGGCGACACGACTGATCCGTGAGATGGATGACAAGAAAAAATCGAATGTACCCGTGCTGGCATTAACAGCGGCGGCACTTAAAGAGGTGCGGGAGAAGGTATTTGCTTCGGGTATGAACGATTATTTGACGAAGCCTTTTAATCCCGCCGAGCTCCAGAAGAAGCTTGAATTCTATATTTTAGACCAGAGCCAGAACTAGCCTTTCAGCGTAAATCCTATCTTCAGTCCAACCTGCCACTGGACCACTTTCCCGTTTTCAATGCTTCCACGGGTTTCAGTAACTTCAAACCAGCTCATATCGTCTACCGTTTTCGAGACTTTTGCTACAGCATTTTCAATAGCTGCTTCCATTGACTTGTCAGAAGTACCGGTAATCTCGATCTTTTTATAGGTATGGTTTTCCATTGTCTTTGGTTTTTAAATTTAAGAATCAATAAAAAAAGCGTCATCAAATTGATGACGCTTTAAAAATAAATATGTAATAATGTTTTTTACAGGGGAATCACCTCTTGCGCTTGTAGTCCTTTATCGCCTTCAGCAACAGTGAATTCAACTTCTTGGCCTTCCTCTAGTTTTTTGTAGCCTTCCATTACAATTTCACTGAAGTGTACGAAGATATCTTCGCCTTCATCTCTAGTGATAAATCCATAACCTTTTCCGTTATGGAACCATTTAACGGTACCTACTTCACGTTCTGCCATCTTAATTACTCCGAGAAATTTTACTTCGTGTGCTACTTAAATGTTCTAAAACGCCTTGCAAATGCATTAAACAGCGCCTGAACGCCTAAGTATAGTATATTTTTTGTGGATTACCTACTATAAGCAAAATTTCGGGTCTCAATTTTTGATATTTTAAGCAACAAGCGTTATTTGCAGATAAACCAACAGCTAATGTCTGACCAAAAACGCCTTTTTGATCATTACAATCCTATCGAGGAACGGGTGGGCAAATCATTTTTTGAAGAGCTTCCCAGACAGCCCGGTATCTATAAAATGTTTGGCCGTAAGCAGGAGCTCCTTTATGTGGGTAAAGCCAAAGATCTTCGTGATCGGCTCTTCACTTATCGACGTGCCAAAATGGGAAGTACGCGTCGTAAAATCGTTCGCTTAATTCGAATGACGCACCAGGTGGAAATTGAAACCTGCAATACCGAAAAAGAAGCACTGCTGCTGGAAAACAAGCTAATCCGTGAGCACCAGCCTGAATTTAATCATGCCAAGAAACAGCCGGAGACCTACTATTTTGTGGGACTGGAAAAGAAGGACAGGGCAGTCGCTTTTAACTTGCAGATGCATCAGCCGGATAACGAATTTGTATTTGGCGCTTTTAAAGGGCACCGCGTGATTCGCAAGTCGCTGGGCGGACTTATCCGAATACTTTACTTGCTAGAACACCAGGTGGATTCCGTTTTTGACCTGCCCTCGATATTAACCCGCAAGCTTACGCCTATGCAGTATGAGTTGCCCATAGCCTGGAGTGGAGAATTGATGAATAACATCTGGCCACTTATGCTTGATTACTTTCTGGGAAAACGGATGGATTTGCTCGAAACGTTCATGGAAACCTGTCGGAAAAGGGAGTTGTTAGAATCATTTGCCGGATCGATGATCCTTGATGATCTGGAGGCGATGAAATGGTTTTATGAGCGCTGTTCGCGCCGTAATTTTGAGATCCAGCAACAGTTAGGATTGGATAATCCACTCATTCCTCAAGAAAAGCTTGATGACTATCTGATTGAGTGGGCTTTTGCAGAAGAATAAATCAATACAAAGAGTATGTTTCAGTGTAAGAAAATAACCCTTGCTGAGGGAAATTCATATAAATACGTTCTGTATAATCAGGATGACCAGCTTTCATATGACAACTTTTTAACATTTTTGCAGCAGGATGAGGCATTCCTTGATTTCTTTATCAACGTCCTGTCGGAAATTTCCTTCTATGCCTACCAATGGGAGACACCGCCGGTTACATCATGCACCATAGACCAGCCCTTCGAGTTCGTGGTGACAAACAGTCCCGGTATTGATTTGTCACCCGATCCCGGTCCGTTTCTACAGTACTTTAATGACCTTTATGGGGATGATGACGTGGCGGTATTCAATAACCTGGGCAAGGATGCCAAACTTATTGCCCCGGCGCCACTGGGTAACGGTCGTAATTACTCGCATATTGGCGTATTTACGGATGAAGCGCCGAAAGAACAACAGAAAACACTCTGGAAAAAAGTAGGCGAAGTGACCACACGGCAAATATCCGATCAGCCTATCTGGCTAAACACCACCGGTGGAGGTGTGGCGTGGCTGCACGTACGGCTGGATTCACGTCCCAAATATTATCGTCATCATCCGTACTGCGAGGCTCCGTAATTATGTTGTCGGATATCAGTCAGGCTTTAACCTTTTTGCTGGTCTTTTGCCGCCACAGATTCATAAAGTGCAGACTTCCGCGTCGGTAAGGTTATAAATCCTCGGTATCCCTTATTCGATAACAAGTGAGGCCGTTCATGAAATACTGGATCCTGGCCGCGATCGTAAGATTCTCGGTCCATATTTAGCTGTTTTTACCAATCCTTGTTGTTTAGCTTCGATGCTGTAACGCGTGTGCGGTACGGCTTCTAGTCGTTCCTTGGATATTGGATTTCCTGTAGCCTGGCAAATGCCGTAGGTTTTGTTCTCAATACGTTTAAGGGCGTCGTTAATATGCTTAATATATTCGCGCGTACGCTCGATTTGTAGATAATTCATTTCAGACTCCTGCTCCTCAGAGCCTACATCCGCCATGTGATGGGCAATAGAAGAATAATCTGCATCATCTGCTTCATCGAGATTGGCCTGCGTGCTGCGGATTTTATCCAGTTTTTCCTGTGCTGCAGCTCGGTTATCAAGGAGTAGCTTCTTAAAATGCTTTAGCTCCTTATTGCTGAGTGGGGTTTTTGTATTTTGATGATTAGCCATAGGTTAGGAAGTTTTGATGTTTACGTTTACTGATAATTATCAGTTTGCCACTAGGAAATCTATGGGATTGGCACTGAGATTGTTGTAATGGATAGGCTTACAGTAGGTATCAGAGATATTCTCGGTTCTTATGAATAGCGTGGGAGAACGGTCCAGTCTAGCGGAAATATATCCATCTCGAGTTAATGGCACTCTCCTTATAAGGAGAACTGTGTTGTTTACATAGGGAAATTGTAATTGTCTAGAATTGTTACAAAAAATGGGCAGTTAGTTACCCAAGATCATGCAGACAGTTCTTGTTGTTGGGTTAAATACTGTTGAATTCCGCTGGTGTACGGTAGTTAGCGTGGAATGCAGCCGGTGCCGGTTATACCAAATTTCAATAAAGTTAAATATTACTCTTCGAAGTACCTCATAACTGTAGTGTTTAGGTTTTTGGGTAGTTCTCCTTTAAAGGTTTAAAAGAAGCTTTCCGCTGATGTATTATCTCAGCAGTTATCTTTGCGGCTCATGCTTTAGCGAACGAAGGGTCGGGGATCCAGTCGTTTCCTAAACTCTCGGCAACAATATTATATTGGATACCTTGATCAGAATGGAAGATTAACTTCTCCTGAGACGGGTGCTGCTAAATGGCCTCTTTTTCAGGCCGGAATATTGGTCTCACCAGTACTCATACCTTCCGAGAACGACCAACTTAAAATCTGGTAGTCGGCAAGATCCATGATCGTCGTCAGGTACAGCCAACCTCGGGTGCTTGGTATATAGGTGACGTGGCTTACGCACACCTGACCCAATCGCCTGGTGGTAAAGTCTCGATCCAATCAGTTCGGGGCCATCGGCTGGGTATGCTTGGAATCCGCGGTTGTGATACATTTCCGGCGCATCTCGCTTTTAGCTATTTATGTACCAGAAAACTATGCTTACAGAGCTATATGAAAAGTTTTAAATATAAAAATGGGGTGTGGTTATTCCTCCAAACTCCATCAAAAATGCATAATGGAAGTTTTTTTGTCTTTGTTTTGTTATCTTTTGCTCTTGTTATTTTGCATTTACTTTCAATAGGGTATCCATTATAAATGAAGTCTACAGTAGACCGAAGAAATAAGATCATTAAAAAGATCCAGAATGAAGGGTCTGTACGGGTTGATGAACTAAGTGAAGAGTTTGATGTTTCTACAGTTACCATTAGAAATGATTTGGATTTTTTTGAAGAAAAGGGACTTATTGACCGTACTTATGGAGGAGCCCTTTTAAGAAATAATGTTTATAACGATCCATCAATCGAAGAGAAGAAAAAGATTAATGTAGAAGAAAAAAAACGTATTGGTGAATATGCCTCTACTCTTGTAAATGATGGTGAATCGATCATATTGGATTCAGGTTCTACTACCCGTGAAATTGCTTTTCACTTAAAAAACAAAACGAATCTGACGATTATGACCAATGCCATAAATATTGGGCTAGAATTGGCAGGTTCCTCAGGCTTAGAGATTATGTTAACAGGGGGGGTGTTAAGAAATGAATCTTATTCGCTTGTTGGCCCTGAAGCCGAAAGAGCAATGCAAAACTATTACTTTGATACTCTTTTCTTGGGAGTTGATGGATTGGACTTTGATCATGGTCTTACAACTTCTAATCCTTTGGAAGCACAATTAAACCGTGTAATGGTAGAACGCTCAAATAGAGTTATTGCAGTTACTGACTCGACAAAATTTGGTCGTCACAGCTTTTCCTTTATATGTAACCTCGATCCTATCGATGTTATTATTACTGACAAGAAGATTACTGCTGATTTTGAGGATAAGTTTAACAAGAGAGATATCGAGGTTGTAAAAGTATAGTAGGATTTATTTAACTATATCATTTTAAATGGGAATACCTTTAAAGTTTATACCATTCTATAGCGTTTTTTCGGTATATTTTTTTCAGGATACTACTGGACAGATTTAGTCCTTGAAAGGATGAGTCAATCTCCTCACTATTTAGTTTATTATTTGTAGCTAGAAACTGCCAATGTGTGGTCCAACGATGTTCTAAATCTTTTTTTACACTATCTGGATTAGATGTTGGGTTACTAATGATATCAGTCCCATAGATTATGCGATTTTGGTACTTCCTAAAGAAATTTATGACCCGATCTTTGTTCTCAGCTGCATGATAATAAAGGTGTACAATACGTTCAGCAAGATCGACAGCCAGGTTAGGATATTTCTCGAGTCGTTTAGATACCTCATCTAAATTCCACTCAAGACTAGCCAAATGTAGCCCTACAAATGGAAGATTGGGATATTCTTCTAGTATATTATCTCGAGCATTAATGTGTTGCCAATAGCCAGGGTATTCATCATGTAGATACATATGATATTCTGGATGTTTGGCAAAGTATTCTTTGTCGCCTTTTACGGTCATTTTTTCTATTGGTAACCAACAATTCTTTGGCTCCCCTTGGTGACCTAGTACAGGTATTTGGTTTTTTTCAAGAAAGCTAAATACAGGCTTAAACTTGTTATCATCCAGCATGAGGAAGGAATTGTCTGGTTTTTGTATAGACATTCCTATGTTTTTCCAAAATTTTACCCCACTGGCTCCATTATTGATATCTTTTTTTATCTTTTTAATAGTTTTTTCGGCCCAATCATCCCGAAATATTTCTTTGGTACTAACTGTAGTAGCATAAAACAAGTCAACTTTAGAATGGTGCCGATATTTTTGTGCAAGAACTTGTTGTTTATCAATGGAAGGAAATGCAGGAACTTCTGTGTTAATGGTTAGTAGGTCAAAATTGTGGCTTCCCGCCACTTCTAGAATGGTATCTTGGTCTGAATTGAAATGTATATGGGCATCAATTTTTGGAAAATCACCAAAAGAACACATTACGCTTGATTGACCATTTCCATTTTCTTTGTAAGTAGCTGTTGGACATGCTTGATAGCTTTAGGAAAAACTTTCCGTAGATCAATTTCGCTAGTTTTGGGTAGTTCTTCACGTAATGTATTCATAAAACCATTTTTGACTTCTGTAGCGACATTTATTTTCCGGATACCATTTTGGATAGCTTTTTCGATTTGTGAATCCGGTATGCCCGACCCTCCATGTAGTACAAGTGCAGCAGCCGTATTTTTCCGAATACGGTCTAACAACTTAGTATCTAAATTAGGTTCTTTGTCGTAAAAGCCGTGTGCAGAACCGATGGCAATAGCTAGAGCATCTACTCCTGTTTTATCGACAAATTCTTGTGCCTCCTCAGGTTGGGTGAACGACGCATTTTCTTTTGACTGTCCTAGTTTGGCTATATATCCTAACTCAGCTTCTACATTAGCACCATAGGGTGCGGCAGTTTCAACTACTTCGCGAGTAATTTTACAGTTTTCTTCGAAAGGTTCTTCGCTTGCATCAATCATTACAGAGTCGTAGCCGGCATCTAATGCTCTTTTGATAAGATCAATGTCTTCTGCATGGTCCAAGTGCAACCAAGCTTGTACATCGTACTGTTGAATAGCTGTTTTGGCTAAATTAGCAGTGACATCCAGCCCTAAATAATCAATTGTATTTTTAGTAGACTGCAAAATGACGGCTGATTCCGTAGCTTTTGCAGCACTAAGGATTGCAGAAAGAGTCTCAAAATTATAAAAGTTGACAGCTAGAACAGCTTTATTTTGGTTGTCCAGTTCTTTGAAGTAATCTTGTAAAGATTTCATTGAATATGGTAGAACTTTAGCGTTTAAGGGAGAGACAAAGTTTTAAATATAAATATTTACTCCTTCTACAACTCTAGAAATAGCTCCATTTTGTGAGGGGTTATCAGGATTCAAACTTAGATTTTTAGATTTAAGGAAACCAATTATTTGAGCAATTAATATATAAGGTATGGCGAGGAATGTTTCGGGTAGGCTGTCTAATTCTTCAATTTGAATATATGAATCAACATAGTCATTAACTTCCTCTGTATTACCAATAGCCAAGGAATGCATCCCTAAGTTTTGAGTAGATATTTGTTTAATTAAATCATATTGGTATTTGATAACATTTTTATCATTACTTAATAAGTAGATCAACAATGAGTTGTCATTAACTACTGCTTTTGGTCCATGTCTGAATCCCAAGAATGAGTCAAACTTTCCCAGGCAGATACCATCGGATAATTCTTGGACTTTAAGGTGAGACTCTCGTGCGCAACCTAAAAGTGGACCATCTCCCAGAAAAATAACTCTAGTAAAATCTTTGTTAGAAATTTCATGTAGTAGTTTTGAGTATTGTTGGAGTATCTTTTTACCTATTTGGACAGTTTTAGAAACAATTGGTTCATACTTTTCCAATTGGTTGATATTACTGATTATATTTGCGGCTAATACCATCCCTGAAAAGCTACCAGTCATTGCAAGTCCTTGATCTTCTGCAGGCGGGGGTAAGATAAAGGCATGAGTATTTGGTTCATTAGCTTTTTGGGCTAGTTCGCCACTTTTATTACAGCTGATAATTAAATGACTAACTTCGCTGCAGTGCTTATTGGCTAACTTAATAGCAGCAATACTTTCTGGACTATTGCCAGAACGTCCAAATGATACAAGTAGTAATGGCTTCTGAACATCTACGATATCAGTGAAATGGGTAACCAGATCGGTTGTTGGAACTGCCTTGGTGTTTTTAAAACCTGCCTTCCTGAATGAGTATTGTGCTATTTCCCCAATAAATGCTGATGAGCCAGCTCCAGTTAAAATGATATTTAAATTTTTAGAGTTATTAATACTCTCTCGCTTAAAGAAGTCCTGAATTTCCTTTTCCTGATTTCTAATTTTATTGTAAACGTCAGCCCATAATTTAGGTTGTCCCAATATTTCCTTGCTGGTATGGGTATCCATATCATTAAAAACTTCTAGTATTGGTTGTGACTTATTCATAGCTGCAACTTATTTGCTGATAGTTCAAAATTTTTGAGACGTAAATGACACTACTGAGTAGTTTCTGCAGTTAATTCTTGAGGATTTTCTTCGTCTATTTCTTCTTCATACCCCATAAGTAAGGTGGCAATTACCGCTAGTACCATTCCGGTGATAATAATTGGATGGGGAATAACAGAATAAATGCTCAGTGATAATATAATAGTTATCACAGGTGCCAGAGCATTTGTCATAGGAGAAACAATAATTGCTTTACCATATCTGAAGGCAAATACAAGCATTAAAGCCCCCACAGAATTTAAAGTCTGTATGAGAGCAGCTAAATATGGTCCTTTAAATCCCCAATTTATAGGTTGAGAGAAGTCAGTCATAAAAATGGCAACAGGGATTAAAATGATGGCAGTGGCCATCATATAAAAGAAAATGCTCTCAGCCTTCATGCTTTTGTTTGCAAAGCGTAATACATAGGCTTGAAACCCCCATGCGCCAAAAACAATTAAGGCCAATACAAGCCAGAGGATTCCTGTGGTAGTACTTGTGGATGGTTCTTGATATGAAAGAAGAGGTATCGCAATTAATGCAAGTGTAATTCCGCCCCAACCAAGTTTACCGGTTTTTTCATTAAGAAATATTGTGGATAATATAATAGTTACTACCGGTGATAAAGATATTATGGGAAATACAAGATAGGCTGGACCTAAGCGAAGGGTTTCAAAAAGTATAAGCTGTCCCCCAGCACCAGTGAAACCTGCTAATGAACCATAAATAATTGCATTTCTGGAAAAATCGAGTTCCCAATTAATATTATACAAAGCTGCTATTGCTGGTGGGATCATGGTTAGTGCCCAGACAACATACCCCAAGGTGGCAGGGAATCCAGCTTTTTCTGTTATTTCGATCAAAGCTCCCCAAACTCCCCAGAAAAGTGTGGTTATTATGGCATATACCAGCCAATTTTTTGATTTAGTCATAGTTAATATCTCAAATACTTAATATACCTTTCGATTAACAAAAATATCTTCTAATAAGTAAGGAAAAAAAAGCCAAACAGTAAAATAAAATAAATATATATTATTACTGGATTTCTCTATATGACCTATTTAAATGCTATTAAAGTTGTCTTATACGGTTTAAGCGCCATTATTATCTTTTTGTTATTTTATTTTGATTTTGAGTTTTCGAATCCTTTAATTGACGAGAGGAAAGGAAACAAAAGATAAATTATGGGTTAATCGAAATAAAATCGTTACTAATTAATCACTTCAGGAAAAGGTTCTAATACAATGAAAAGGATAAAAAAAGTAAGTAGGAGCTTAGCAAGCATACGGTTAGCAATCGGGATGGTACTGTGTCTTTTTATAATTAGTGGATTGACCAACTCAGTAAATGGTCAAGGAAATGAAGTGAGGGTCACGGGAACCGTTACTGATAGTCTGGCTGGACAAACATTGATTGGTGTCAATGTTGTGGTAAAAGGTACAAACTCAGGAACAGTCACAAATGGGGATGGTGAGTTCGCACTGACAGTACCCAATAGAAATTCGGTGCTTGTGTTTTCTTATGTGGGATACAAGTCTAAGGAAGTAACTGTTGGAGACAAAAGGGATTTAAATATTCAGCTTACGAAAGATGTAGGTAGTCTGTCTGAGGTTGTAGTTGTTGGATATGGAACAAAACGAAGGGCGGATGTAACATCTTCAATATCTTCTGTTTCCTCGGATGAAATTGCAGAACAGACTGCAACTAATCTGAATCAAGCGATGCAGGGCCGAATTTCTGGAGTAAATATTACTCAGAATAGTGGTGCACCTGGAGCAGGTATTTCGGTTGATGTTAGAGGAATTGGTACTATTGGTAATAGTAGTCCATTATATGTAATCGATGGGATTCCAGGAGGGGATATTAACTCTATAAACCCACAAAACATTGAATCAATTGAAATTCTGAAAGATGCATCTGCAGCTGCTATATATGGTGCAAACGGTGCAAACGGTGTTGTGTTGGTTACTACTAAAGGAGGTAGTAGTGGCGAAACAATGGTGAATTTTGATATGACATATGGTATCCAGGAGTTGTCTAATAAGGTAGACATGTTAAATGCAGAGCAATATGCTCGAATGCAGAATGAAGCGCGCTCAGCATCTGGGTTACAAACTTATTGGGATAATCCATCATCATTAGGATCTGGTACTGATTGGCAAGATGCTTTATCAAGAAATGCAGGAGTTCAAAAATATAACTTATCAGTATCTGGTGGTAATGAGAAGCTCCAGTATTTTATATCAGGTGGCCATTATGATCAAGAAGGAGTTTTAATTGGTAGCGGTTACAATCGGTCTACCATCAGGGTAAATGCTGATTATAGGGTTTCTGATTTTTTCAAAATTGGTAATAAGATTTCATTAGCTCGTACCAATCAGGCTTCGATACCAGAAGATTATCCATTTGCTAGTGATAATCGTATTGTTGGGGCACTGGAAATGTCGCCAACAGTACCTGTTTATAGGGATGGAACATTTGCTGGTCCGCAGGGAGATTTCGAAGGAAGTAGTCAAGGGCCTAATCCGGTTGGAATGGCAACTATTAATGATGTTGATGATGAGTCTTCAAATGTTTCAAACCGGGCATATATTGAGGTTGATCCTCTTAATAATCTTACCATAAGATCTGAATTTGGTATAGATTATACTGACGGTAATTATTACGAATTCCAACCTACATATAGATGGGGTATTACTTCTAACGCAATTGCACAGCTTTACAGGGGAAGCAGTAACAGTTTTGGTTGGACTAGCCAAACAACTGTTAACTATTTAGATACCTTTGGTGAATATCATGATGTAGAGTTGTTGGGTGGTTTTTCCATTAATGAATCTCGATATGAGTCTATTGATGCATCTGCCCAAGGTTTTATTAATGAGAATGTAACGGTCTTGAGTGCAGCTGATCAGATAAATAGCCTATCTGAATATGCGGAAGAACAATCAATGATTGGTTATTTTGGACGTGTAAATTACTCATACAAAAACAAATATCTGTTTACAGGTAATGTACGAGTTGATGGATCTTCTAAGTTTGGAGAAGGGCATCGATATGGTACTTTCCCTTCTTTTTCATTGGGATGGAGAGCTTCTGAAGAAGAGTTTTTATCAGATGTTGGTTTCCTAAGCAATTTGAAGTTTCGATTTAGCTGGGGGAAGTCAGGCAACTCGCAGATCGGTAATTATAATTATGCGACTCGTTTGAACTTGTCACAATATTATGTGCTTGGTGGGGGTATAGTCCCAGGAGTAGCTCCAACGAGTGTTCCCAACGAGGAGGTAAAGTGGGAAACAACTACACAAACAAATGTAGGGGTAGATATCGGACTGTTTGAAGATAAGGTCAACTTATCGGCTGACTATTATGTAAAAACTACTTCCGATATGTTGGTGCCTGTCCCGATTCCAAGTAGTGCAGGGATTACCGAAGCACCCTATCAGAATGCTGGTAAGGTGGAAAACAAAGGCTTCGAGTTATCACTTAAATATCAAGATTCTGTTGGTGACCTTTCTTACAATGTTGGAGGTAATTTCTCTACTGCGAAAAATAAGGTACTGTCTCTTGGAGGCGGCCTCCCCATTCCATCACCCATTTTATACCGAGAATCTGTTCGTTTGACGAGAACACAAAAAGGTCGCTCCATTGGTGAGTTTTATGGTTACAAGACAAATGGTCTGTTTCAGAATCAGCAGGACGTTAGTAATCATGCTACTCAACCAGGAGCGGAGCCCGGAGATATTCGGTTTGTTGATGTTAATGATGATGGGGTAATAAATGATGACGATCGAACATACATTGGAAGTCCGATTCCCGATTTCCAATATGGGTTTAATGCTGGTGTCTCCTACAAAAACTTTGACCTGAAGTTATTGATAAGTGGAGTCTACGGCAATGAACTTATGAACACTATGGGTTATCGCTTGCTCAATGGTTCTCATGTTGGGAATAAAATGGCTGGTGTTTTAGATCGATGGACAGGTGAAGGCACAAGCAATAGTATGCCTCGTCTTACTTGGAATGATCCGAACAATAATGCCCGTATTTCAGATCGATATGTTGAGGACGGATCCTATTTACGACTAAAAAATGTTCAGATTGGTTATAATCTGCCCAATTCGTTGTTAAATAAATTTGGAGCAAGGAAGGTCAGAGTTTACGTAAGCGGACGTAACTTATTTACTATCACTGATTACAATGGTTTTGACCCAGAGTTAGGTAAGGTCGACAATAATAATCTTAACTACGGTATTGACATGGGTAACTATCCAGTACCTCGAACATTTAATGTTGGGTTAAACATTGGGTTTTAAATAATGAAGTCTCCTAGTTATAAATTTAAAAAGTCAAAAGTTATGAAGTTTATTAAAGGATTAACATTGCTAGCTCTCGTTTTAATTGCCGGGTGTAGTGATGAGATATTGACAAAGAATTCTCCTAATGAGGTAACGGCAGCTAACTTTTACAAAAATTCAGAAGATGCCGTAGCAGCAGTAAATGCAGTTTATGATCCGCTCCAATATCGCGGCCTGTTCAAGAACAGTTATTGGTCCATTGGAGATATTGCCTCTGATGATGCTTATAAGGGTGATGGAGGTAAGTCTGATGGGCCTGCTTGGTGGGAGTTCGACCTGTTTGATATAAATTCTACAAACGCCCTATTAGCTGATAGTTGGGCAGACAGTTATACCGGTATCTATAGGGCAAATATCGCTTTGAAAGAGATACCGAATATTGATATGGATAGTAATCTACAAGGTAGATTAATAGGAGAAGCAAAATTCTTACGAGGATTCTATTACTTTTGGTTAGTAAGATTGTTTGGTGATGTGCCTTTAATAACAAAGCCACAAAAATTAGGAGATTTAAAAGTCCAACGTACTGCCAAAAGTGAAGTCTACAATCAAATCATAAAGGATATGAGTGAGGCGGCATCAGCTTTGCCAGAGACATATGCGGGTTCTAACCAAGGCCGTATTACGAAGGGGGCAGCCAACGCGATGCTTGCTAAAGTGTATATGTGGCAAAAAAATTGGGACAAAGCAGCAGAATACTCCAAAAAGGTAATTGACTCAGGGGTATATGAATTGCTGGATAGCTATGCTGATAACTTTAAAGAAGAATATGAAAATAGTAAGGAGTCAGTATTTGAAGTTCAGTTTATGAAAGGTGGCCCAAATGGGGCTTGGGGTAATGCTAGTGATGGAACAATACAACACATTAGTATAGCTCCGAGAAATTCCGGTGTTGCAGGTCTCGAAGGTTGGGGTTTTGATATGCCTACCCAAGATTTGGTTGATGAATTTGAAAGTAGTGATCCTAGACTAGAGACTACGGTGCTAATGCAGGGCTCTACTATCCAAGGAGGTAAACAATATGATCCTGCTTGGTCATCAACAGGATATAATACACGAAAGTATCTCATTAAAAGAGATGGATTTATCGGTTCAGGAAGTGATTCACCGGTAAATTATCGTGTAATGCGATATTCCGAGGTCCTTCTGAACTATGCAGAGGCTCTCAATGAAATGGGTGAAACCTCAAAAGCAAAACAATATGTCGATCAGGTTAGAGAAAGGGTTGGGCTAAATGAATTGCAAGCAGGTATGAGCCAATCAGAGTTCCGTGAAGCAGTTTATCACGAGCGTCGTGTTGAACTAGCTCTTGAAGGACACCGTTGGTGGGACTTGGTGAGAACTGGTCGTGCCCTGGAAGTAATGCAAGATCAACCTAATGGACATGGAGGCCAGATTCAGGAACACAACTTAATCTTTCCTATCCCACAATCTGAGATCGATGTTAATCCAGATTTATCTCAAAATCCAGGTTATTAATTATCTAGCTAATAAGGATTTGAGATTAAATACCCGGGGGAAGTAAACCCCGGGTATTTAAAATTAAGCTAATAATTTTCAGAATTAATAAGTGTCGAATCGAATGCAGCAAGGAAAATCGGATGTACTTGTCGTAGGGGAGTTAAACGTTGATTTAATTCTCAATGAGATTGATGGATTCCCGGAAATTGGGAAAGAGAAACTTGCAAACAGTCTTACAAACACATTGGGTAGCTCTTCGGCAATATTTGCTAGTAATTTATCCAGTCTTGGCCCGCAGGTAAGTTTTCTAGGTAAGATTGGGGAGGACTCATTTGGTCAGAAAGTACTTAGATCATTGGATCAGATGAATGTCGATACGAATTTTGTAATTCAAGATCCAAAATTAACAACAGGGGTAACAGTAGCGTTAAATTATGATAATGAACGTGCTATGATTACTCATCAAGGTGCGATGAAGCACCTTGAGATTGACGATATAACTGATACTCATTTAAAAGAAGCCAAACACCTACACTTCTCTTCATTTTTTTTACAACCAAATATTGCAAAAGATCTCCATATTCTAATGGAAAGAGCAAAAAATATGGGGTTAACAACATCCTTTGATCCACAGTGGGATCCTAGCGAAAAGTGGGAAATTCAGTTAGATAAGATATTGCCCCATGTAGATGTATTCCTTCCGAATGAAGCTGAGTTAAAGTCATTAGCAGGCTTAACTGATTGGAAATCTGCACTAAAGGAAATTAGCGAGATGGCCAATGTGGTAGTTGCTAAGCTGGGGGCTAACGGATCTGCTTTCTGTAAGGATGGGGAGGTTAAAATGGTAGAACCATTTGAAAATAATCATATAGTCGACGCGATTGGTGCGGGTGATAGTTTCAATGCAGGTTTCATAAGTAGGTTTATATTGGGAGATTCAGTCGAGGAATGCGCAAGATTCGGAAATTTGGCAGGGGCACTTTCTACCACAGGTTCTGGAGGAACTGAAGCATTTTCGAATAGAGAAAGAATGATAAAATTAGCAATGGAAGAGTTCGGTTTAAATAGAGAAGAATTAGCATTATGAAAAAAATCAGTTTTTTTATTTCGGTTTTCATTCTTTTGAATGGAATTTGTTTGGCACAAGATTCTTCTGGAGATCCACCAGCAGAGTCCTTATTGCTAAAAAATTATCGGCCCGAATCTTTATATAAAGTTCATGATTACAAGGCTGATAAGCCAAAGTTTTCAACCATTGATATGCATTCTCATGCTTACCCTCAATCAGAAACGGATATTAAAGCATGGGTTGAGACGATGAAGAAGAATGATATTGATAAAACAATACTGCTTACCAAAGCTACCGGTGCTAAGTACGACTCACTGTACTCAGTTTATTCTCAGTATGGAAATTACTTTGAAGTATGGTGTGGCATTGATTATTCGGGATATAAACAACCAGGATTTGCAGAAAAGGCTATACAAGAGCTTGAGCGATTGCATAAAATGGGTGCAACAGGAATTGGAGAATTAGGTGATAAAGGCGAAGGATTGGTCTATTCGCATCCCAAACAAGCTTTAGGTATGCATATCGATGACAAAAGGTTGGCTCCCGTACTGGAACGGGCAGGTGAATTAAATATGCCCATTAATGTTCATGTAGCTGAACCCTATTGGTTTTATATGGACATGGATTCTACCAATGATGGATTAATGAACGCCGTAAATTGGCGACTTGATAATAAAGAAGGAATTCTTGGCCACGGTGCAATGCTTAAAACCTTAGAAAATGCGGTCAAGAAGCATCCCAATACAACATTTATTGCTGCCCATTTAGGGAATAGTTCATATGATTTAAAGATTATTGGCAGTATGCTTGAGAAGTATCCCAACCTCTATGCTGATGTTTCAGCACGATATGCTGAATTATCACAAATTCCTCGCCATGTCAAAGAGTTTATTACAGAACACCAGGATAAGATTGTTTATGGAACAGATATGGGTACTGGAGGCAGTATGTATGACGTAACATTCAGAGTATTAGAAACGATGGATGAGCATTTTTACCGGCATGAGATGTTTGGATATCACTGGAGCTTAAATGGCTTTAACCTTAATGACAAGGTGTTGAAGAAGATTTATCAAAGTAATGCAAAGAAAATAATTAATTAATATGAAAACGCCCCTAGTGGACATGCGTCTTTTAATAGCAATCACAGTAATATTTTGTTTTTCCAGCTGTGTAAATAAACAGCAACCTCAGATTACAAGTGGTAAGGTTACCTTAGCGTTTGATGAGCTGTTGCATACTAAGGTCGATTTCGAAGACGCTAAAAAAGCGTTGCTTTTGGATGGGTATCAGCCTTCAGAAACGATAACTATAAATGGTGAGGTCTTGCGTGACTTTGAGCTCAAAGATTACCGTTTGACATCAATTAGTAATGATTTAGGAACTGGCAACCGTCTTATCGTAACTGGTAACACAACTAATCCGAAGTACAAAATACAGAAAAAAGTTATAGCGACAGCATATGACAGTATTCCAAACCTGATAACCACCCGTGTAGAGTATGTAAATAACGGAGGACAAGTTCTGACCTTAGGGGGCTGGAAAAACAATCAATATGTCTTACAATCTTTGGATAAGTCCTTATCAGAAAAAAGTTTCTGGTCGTTTCAAAGTGCTTCCTATCCATCGCGTAAAGACTGGGTATTACCTGTCGGGCAGAATTTTGAGCAACAAAATTACCAAGGAATGAATGCCTCTGATTATGGAGGTGGTACTCCTGTTGTTGATCTATGGAGGTCAGATGCTGGCTTGGCAGTGGGGCATGTAGAAACAGAACCCCAGCTTATTTCGTTGCCTGTAAAAACAACTTCCAAAAATGAGGGAATCAAATTATCGGTTTCTTTTGCTACTGATAGTGTTTCGACGTTAAAATATCCCCACTCGATACAGCCGAAAGATAGTGTATCTACTTTTGAAACTTTTCTTACTTCCCATAAAGGCGATTACTATACATCACTCAGGAAATATAGAAAGATCCTCGATTCGAAGGGGATTGAGTTTGCAGAACCAACAGAAACGGCCTACGAGCCCATTTGGTGTGCTTGGGGTTATGGCCGTGATTTTACCCTTGATAAGGTTATAAATACCCTCCCAAAGGTTAAGGAACTTGGCTTCGAATGGGCAGTATTGGACGATGGATGGCAAATTGCTGAAGGGGATTGGCAAACGAATGCCAAGTTTAACAAGACTACCATGAAGCAATTTGTGGATGAGGTACATGAATATGACTTGAAAGCAAAGTTGTGGTGGGCACCCTTGGCAGCAGATCCAGGATCCAGAGTTCATGAAAATGAATCGAATATGCTCTTAATCAATAAACAAGGGAATTACCAAAAAATAACCTGGTGGGATAGTCACTATCTGAATCCAGCCCTGAAAACAACAAAAGAATACCACAAACAGCTTGTTCAAAAGTTTATGGAAGAATGGGGTTATGATGGCCTCAAAATTGATGGTCAACATTTAAACCAGGTACCGCCCGATTATAGTCACAGCGAAGCACAAAAATATCCCGAGGAGTCTGTTGAAGAGTTGCCTGACTTTTACAAAGAAATTTATAAAACGGCTAAAAATATAAAATCTGACGCTGTGGTAGAGATTTGTCCCTGTGGCACCTCTGGTTCTTCGTTTATTATGCCCTACATGAACCAGCCGGTTTCATCCGATCCGCTGGATTCATGGCAAATACGACACAAAGGGAAAACATATAAAGCCTTGATGGGAGAGAGTGCGGCATATTACGGTGATCATGTCGAGTTGAGTGATGATCAGAGTGATTTCGCTTCTACAGTGGGTATAGGAGGAGTTATTGGGTCTAAATTTACCTGGCCAAAGTCAGCAGATCCAGATAATGAGTTTTTGTTGACGGACGAAAAAGAAGCCCTTATCAAAAAATGGATGGGTATTTATAAAAATTATATGCTTCCCAAGGGGGAGTATAGAGGTGAGCTATATGATATTGGGTTTGATCGTCCAGAAGCTCATGCCATTGAGAGAAATGGAAAGCTTTTCTATGCATTTTATGCGGATTCTTTTGAGGGGAAGGTAGAACTGCGCGGCCTAAAAGCAGATACCAGTTATGAACTTGCTAATTACGAAACAGGCAAGCAGATGGGTACTGTTGAAGGATCAGGTGCAAGCCTGGAAACGAGTTTTTCTGATCATCTGATGATAGTGGCGAAACCACAAGAATGAGTTCAAGTTTATAATCCCCTTGGTTATGGACAGAAGGAGCTTTATCAAAAAAAGTTCGTTAGCTGGTATTGGTCTGTCAGCAATGCCTTTTGATATGATAGAAAAGAGCAATGGATCTACTTCAAATCCATCTACAAAAAAGAAGATTATCGTAGCCGGTGCGGGTATTGCGGGTTTATGTTGCGCATATGAGCTAAAGAGGATGGGGCATGAAGTTGAAGTACTGGAAGCTGCTGGTCGATATGGGGGCACAGTGCAAACAGTACATGATGGATTAGCAGGCGGATTGTATGCTGATTATGGAGCCGAAAACATAACAAAACCAGGATATGAGAACTATTGGAAATATATTGAAGAGTTTGATATTCCAGTTCTTCCATATTTGCACCGAAAAAATAGGATGACAAGAGAGGGCGATGAATGGCTTACAAAGGCAGATCTGCAAAAAAGACGTGAAAGACAACTTAAAAAACTAGGTGGACTTAACGAGAAAGAATCTCACTTTCTATCATCTCGTTCCTTTCAAAATTTACGAACAGATTTAGAACGACTCTATCTGGGGCCCTATCTTGAAAAATTTAACGATGAATATCAGCCTTTTGGAATCGGATATGACCATTTGGATGAAGTCCCGATTTCAGAGATTTATAAAAAAGAAGGAGCGTCTAAGGCTGCTCTCCAAGTGTTGGGTGGAGGTAATACCTCGGCACTCTATAAATTATGGCAATCTTATATCAAGAATAAAAGAGGGTATTGGGGAGAGTATGATCTTTATCGAATTGAAGGGGGTAATGATATTTTACCTAAGGAATTTGCTGAGCGATTGGGTACAAGGGTAAAGCTGGGTTGTAAAATACTGGGTATAGAACATGGTGATACTGGTGTTACCGTTCTGTATAGAGAGTTTGGAGAAGAGAAAAAAATGTCTGCTGATTATTTAGCTAATTGCCTGCCTGTATCCGCATTGCGAAATATTGCTATTACCCCAGAACTACCTCCTGAAAAGAAATTTATTATCAATGAGATTACTTATGAGCAGAAGTCGAGAATTGTATTTCAGGCACGGACAGAGTTTTGGAAGAAAGATAACATCAGCATTAATCTAACCTTTAACCATCCTCACTTGCGCACTATTTGGCAGGTAGCCGAAGAAGTGGATACTCCCAGAGCTGTATTGATGGCTAAGGCTTCTGCTGGCACGAATCCTCTCCGAGCGCTTGAAGTCTTCAAAGAGCATTATCCGGGTGATAAATCGAATATCGACATAGAGCAGGCTTTGGTGAAAGATTGGTCTACAGATCAGTTTACTCCTGGATGTGAAAGGGGAGGTTTTCCTATGGGGGAGCTATCAAAATTTTGGCCCCACCTTATTGAGCCTCATGGAAGAATTTATTTTGCGGGTGGTTATGCCGACAACCGAAGTTGGGGTATGGAGGCTGCAACGAATTCAGCTAACCGGGTAGCCAGGGAAATAGATCAAGCCTAGTAGTATATGAAAACTCTGATAACAATGGTCATTTCCACTTTAGGGGTTATGATTTTTTACCAGTACGAAATATCAAGCGGAAAGGTGGAAACTAGTTCTAAAGTAGAACCTTCTGTAGAGCTATCGCTTGCTGATAACAATGAAACTGTTTCTTGGGGGGCGCAAGTTCGATACGGGATTCAAGTTCGTAGTCCGGTCGATGGAAATTCAAAGTATGGGGAGATTGATCCAAAACAGGTATTTCTGAGTGTTAGTTTTTTTCCTAATGCTACTGATTCTTCCGATATAACTCATCAAAAAGAGAAGACAAGGTTAGCAAACCAATCAGGTTTAACCTTAATGGGGCAGGGAAGTTGTTTTAGTTGCCATGCCGACGAGAACAGTATTACAGGGCCTTCATTTACAGAAATTGCTAGTTCATACAGTAACGGAAAAAGAAATAAGCAAGACCTCATAAATAGTATTAGAAAAGGATCTGAAGGCGAATGGGGTAGCATGACAATGCCCGCCAATTCTGAATATTCTGAAGAAGAAGCTGCAAAAATGGTTGCGTATATCATAAGCCAAGGTTCATGCGAGCATTGTTGGGTGTATCTAGGTCTTGAAGGCGTTTTGAAGATTATTACAGCCCCGAAAAATATTGAGACAGGATTATATCTGTTAACAGCTAGTTATACCTCTTCAAATGAGGAGCGTGGGAAAGATACAATGGTATTAAAAGTAGAATAAAGGGCCTTTTCTATGGACAGAAAAAAATTTATCAAATCTGTAGGCATGACGGGACTAGCGTCTACTATGGGAATTCGAGGTTTCAGGGATCATACTTCTCAACCTGATTGTAATGGTCCGGAAATTGACGATCGTCTTTATCAAGGTCCTTTTCCTGTAGAAGAAGTGCCGGGATGGGATGTGGTGATGACCACAGTGCCTTCTGATCGTGTTTTGGATAACTTTGGAATGGGACTGGTGACCTATGTTGTGGATGAAGCAGGCCCGCCATCCGTTGACGGGGAATCCTTATCACAGTCAATTGAAAAGTTAGCCAAGATACCTCTTGGACAAAAACTTTACCTGAGAGTTAATTGGAAAGATCTGCAGGACAAACCTGGTGAGTTAAATCCATCTAAAGAGTGGCAATTAGCTTTTGAGATGGCTGAGAAGTATAACAAAAAGATTGCATTCCGGGTTATGCTTAGTAATCCGGAAATACCCGGTATGGCTATCCCCGACTTTGTAGCAGAAAAAGTACCAAAGGTTAAACTGGGGACAACTGACCAGATCGGATTGAAAGGAAAGGTACATTATGAGCCACGATACGATCACCCGGCTTTTCAGAAGGCATTTAGAAAATTTAATGAGCTAATGGCTTTGAAATATAACGGGCACCCCCAAATCGAATATATGGATACTTTTATGTATGGTTTTTGGGGCGAAGGTCATACTTGGCCATTTGAAGGCAATCCTTTTCCTGATTCCGTTGTTGCAGAGCAAACGTTTACCAAGATGTTTCAACATCAGCTGTCATGTTGGGACCATGTCCCTTTGACCACGAATACACAGCCTGATTTCAGCAATGTGGGCAATGATACTATTCTAAGAGAGACACTCAGAACCAATAATTGGCTTCGTTCAGATACCATTTTTGTTGAAAACCAGCAGATTGCAGCTCTCAGCAATCGCTCTCCCTGGATTGGAGCCACACTGGAAGTGGGTATGTCAGATGGGAAACAGCAAAATATTCAGCTGTCTGATGGCCAAACTCATACCGATAATGAGATCCATCATGTTATGGATGTCGGAGCTAACTATTTTTCACTTTGGAATTGGCAGGCCATAGCCGCTGATAAAATACTCAGATACTATGAAAAGTATCCCGATACCATCGATACTATAGCTAGGAAAGTTGGGTACAGGATTCGCCCTTCCTGGGTCTGGAGTTTTGAAAGAAAAGGACATCCTGGCCTAATTTTTGGTCTCGTTAATGATGGAATATCGGGTATACCGGGTAGTTTGAAATTAACATTAAAGACTGAAAAAGGTGAAGTGTTAGAGAGTGGGTATGTAGATCCGGGCTACCCCAATCCAAGTGGTGTCAGGCAAGTCAGAATGATGTTGCCCAGAGGTATGAGCTGGAAGGGATTACGACTATATGCCGAGATTAACGTGAAGGGCCAACTGTATCCTGTGGAGTGGGCTACAAGAGTGGAACCCAACAAAGATGGCAGTTTAACACTAAGTCCTACTCCACATGTATGAAGAAATTTCCATATTGCTCATTTTATTTCGAATTATTGCAAGTCTAAACTATAGCGATGAAAAATTATCTTCTAGATTTAGTACGTCATAAGCACCGTGAGTCTTCAATCGGGATTTATTCCGTTTGTTCGTCAAACAGTTATGTCCTTAAAGCTTCTTTATTACAGGCGAAGGAGGATAATAGTTTCCTACTTATCGAACCCACAGTGAATCAGGTTAACCAGTATGGAGGTTATACTGGACGTACGCCTGCGGATTTTGTTGACTTTATATCACATTTGAGTGACGATGTGGGGTTCCCTGAGGATAAACTGATTCTAGGTGGGGATCATTTGGGTCCGAATCCCTGGAAGGGAGAGCCTGCTGCTCAAGCAATGGAGAAATCAAAAGAATTAATTCGTTCCTACGTCGAAGCTGGATTTAAGAAAATTCATCTGGATACAAGTATGCCCTGTGCCGATGATGATGTTGATCCAGGTATACCTATGAAAGATGAGATTGTAGCTAGCCGTGCAGCGGAATTATGCAAAGTTGCGGAAGAGACTTACGAAAAAAAAGTATCAGATTCTGTACAACCTGTTTATGTAATAGGAACGGAAGTGCCAATTCCAGGAGGGGCCGAGGGGTCAATACATGATATTCAGGTTACGAGTGTTGATTCAGCAAAGGCAACTATTGAAATAACTAAGAGAGCATTTCAGGAAAAGGGACTTGAAGATGCGTGGGATCGTGTTATTGCTCAAGTTGTACAACCAGGAGTTGAGTTCGGGAATAGTGACATTGTAGAATATGATCCCCAAAAGGCGGTTGACCTTTCTTCTTTTATTAAAAACCGTGATACAATGATATTTGAGGCCCATTCAACTGACTATCAGGCTGAAAATAATTTGAGAAAGCTGGTTACGGATGGTTTTGCAATTTTAAAGGTAGGACCTTGGCTCACCTTTTCTTTTAGAGAAGCAATTTTTGCCTTATCACTTATCGAAAAGGAATTATTCTCTTCAACACCATCAGTAGAGTTATCAAATTTACAAGAGGTATTGGATCAAGTAATGGTCAATAATCCCGAATCATGGAAGGATCATTATGATGGTGACGAAGAAAGGTTGAAATTTTTGCGAAAGTATAGCTATAGCGATCGCTCAAGATATTATTGGTCGAATCCCCAAGTAAAACAGGCTGTAAAAAAGTTATTTGAAAATCTTGAAAAGCATGATATTCCTTTGCCTTTGTTGAGTCAGTTTTTACCGAATCAATATCGAGCAATTAAGCAGAGTGAATTAGAAAATGATCCCCGCCAAATTGTACTGCATAAGATTCAGAGGACAATTGATGTATATTCTCATGCAACCAAACAGGCAGTCTAGTCAGTAATTTGGGACGAAAGGAGCAAAATTTGAGCTTAATGTATTATCACAGAATAATCTGGCAAAAATATCAAGGTTATGGGTAAAGAAATTAACCGAAAAGATTTTCTCAAAACATCTGCATTAACGGGATTGGGACTTTCTTTAGCACCTTATTCGGCGTTAACTGGAAGTGATGACCGGACGGTTACGTTGGGATTTTTGGGAGTGGGTTCTCGAGGTACTAGCCATTTGGAAGGTATGCTGAATAGGGATGATGTTGTAGTAAAAGCTATTTTAGACCCTAAGACGGAAAATCTAAAACGAGCACTGGATATAGTAGAAAAGGCTGGACAAGATCGACCAGATGCATATTCAAGTGAGGAGGACTATATCAAGCTTTGCCAACGAGAAGATCTTGATGGCGTTATTATTTCGTCTCCGTGGGTATACCATAAGAGGCAAGCAGTAGCCGCTATGGAGAACGGGAAGTATGCGGGGGTAGAAGTCCCGGCAGCTCTAACTGTAGAGGATTGCTGGGAACTAGTAGAAACCTCAGAACGCACAGGGATGCCTTGTATGATGCTGGAAAATGTTTGCTATCGACGTGATGTAATGGCGGTGTTGAACATGGTCCGCGATGGTATCTTTGGCGAAATGATACATGCAAGGTGCGGTTATCAGCATTCGCTCACGCCATATTTGTTTAATGATGATCTCGAATTTGGTTCTGGTACAGGTAGTGTTTCTAGTTGGAGAACTGAACACTATATCAAGAGAAATGGGGATCACTATCCCACACATGGTGTTGGACCTGTAGCACATTGGTTCGATATAAACCGGGGAAACCGATTCGTAAAGTTAACTTCTAATGCTACGAAAGCAGAAGGACTGGAGAATCATATTGAGCATTATGGTGGGCAGAATCATCCAAATGAGGAGATAGACTGGAAGACAGGAGATATCGTAACGACGACTATCACAACAGCTAATGACGAAACTATTTTAATAACGTTTGATACTACATTGCCTCGACCCTATTCATTGGGTTTCAGAGCACAGGGTACGAATGGACTTTGGCAGATGGAAAGAGATACTGTTCATGTTCGTGGGAGAAGTAATCAACATGAGTGGGAAGATTTTCAGAAATATCGTAAAGAGTTTGACGCTGAACTATGGAAGCGCCATGAGCATAAAGCAGAGGGGGCTGGACATGGGGGAATGGACTATTTTGTCAGAAATGCTTTCGTCGAATCAATCAAGAATGAAATGCCAACTCCACAAGATGTATATGATGCTGCAACATGGAGTGTGATAGCTCCTTTATCAGAGGAATCAATTGCCAAAGGCGGTGCACCAGTTGAATTTCCTGATTTTACGAGTGGTAAGTGGATGGAGAATGAACAGATATTCGATCCCAACGGAAAATTTTAAATTTAAGGTTATTTAGATTAGTGATTAGAATAATTGTAAGAGTGTTTCTTATTTGCCTGATTCTCAGTGGCTCTTTTGTAGGGGTTCAAGCTCAGGATACCCTCACATTAGAAATAGAAAAGGATGAATATTGGTGGGGAGGTGTAAGTTCAGATAGTCATTTAATGCCATATTCCTCTTCTACCTCACTTGAACGCGATTTGTTGGGAAATAACTATGGAAATCAAGCGCAACCTCTGCTGGTATCTAATCATGGTAGGTATATTTGGTCGGAAAAACCTATAGCTTACTGTTTCGATGAAGGGTCTATTATGGTTACAAGTAAGTATGGGGAAATAAAGGCTGGTCAGCGGAAATCTAGTCTTCGAAAGGCGTTTCAGTATAGTATAAGACATTTTTTCCCGCCCCAGGGTCAGTCGCCCGAAGAACTTATGTTTACTGCCCCACAATACAATACGTGGATTGAGTTAATGTATGATCAAAACCAGAAGGACGTCTTGGAATATGCCCGTAGTATTATTGATCAGGGATATCCACCCGGCGTAATTATGATTGATGATAATTGGCAGGAAGATTATGGTGTTTGGGAGTTTTCTAAAGAGCGCTTTCCGAACCCTCAAAAAATGATGGATGAACTCCACAGCATGGGTTTTAAAGTGATGTTGTGGGTAGTTCCATTGGTTAGTCCAGACTCTCGGGTCTATCGCAATTTAGCTGAAAAAGATATGTTGCTGAAAAATAAAGATAAGGAACCGGCAATGATTCGATGGTGGAATGGCGTCAGTGCTTCTTTAGACCTGAGTAACCCCGATACCCGGTCATGGTTTAAAAATAAGCTTGATTATCTAGTTGATGAATATGGGGTTGATGGATTTAAATTTGATGGTGGAGATACCCACCATTACCAAGGCAAATTAATATCCCATAAACCTTCACTCCCTAATGACCACACTCGCTTTTTTGCAGAAATCGGGTTGGATTATCCGTTAAATGAATATCGTGCGTCATGGAAGATGGGTGGGTATCCATTGGCACAACGCTTGAGAGATAAAAGTCATAGTTGGGAAGATATGAGGAAGTTAATTCCTGGTATTATAGCTCAGGGTCTGATGGGATACGCATTTACCTGTCCTGATATGATTGGAGGTGGAGAATTTACTTCTTTCCTAGATGAGTCAAAAATTGATGAAGAACTAATTGTCCGTTCGGCTCAAGTACATGCTCTGATGCCCATGATGCAATTTTCGGTTGCTCCCTGGAGAGTTTTATCCAAAGAGAATCAACAGCGGGTAAAACGAATGGCGACCCTTCATGCCCAAATGGGGGATACCATTTTAGCATTGGCAGAGAAGTCTGCACAAACTGGTGAGCCTATTGTGCGTCCAATGGCTTATACCTATCCCAATCAAGGTTATGCTACAATTAACGATCAATTTATGTTAGGCTCACAGATAATGGTTGCTCCTGTAGTTCGAAAGGGACAACGAGAAAGAACAATCGTCATTCCCCAAGGTACTTGGGAAGCAGAAAATGGGAATACATATGATGGACCGACCACAGTTAAAATCGATGTACCTTTAGGACGATTACCTTGGTTTAAAAAAGTAGAGTCTTAAACTTAGGCACCTAGGTGAACTAATTAGGATCGATAGATCTACCTTTCAGAGAAATATATTGGGAAGGAGCATAGGTTTGTTCTTCCTGAAAAATAACGAGGGTATGAAGGTGGAGATGACCACTTAGGGTGGGCGTACTGTCAGTTGGTTGCTATTTTATTGGGTTTTGGGTAGTCGTAGGCTTCCCTGAAAGTTGACCGTTTGAAAAAAGAGAAAATTCACTACTTCCAATTATGATAAAAATCACGTTTTTAGCGAATCAAAAATCATCTCTATTCTGAACAAACAAGAGCAAGGGCTAAAAGTTGGAGCCATTTGCCGGGAGCATCAGATCAGTAGTGCCACCTTCTATAAGTGGAAGGCCAAAAATGACCAGCCGATCATTGTTGAGAAGAAACTAACTGAATAAATATTACGGAAAAATTTTAAGAAATAGTGCGTAACACCGATAACTAAATATGGGTTAGTTGCCAGGGTTATTAAATGATTTTTAAAAAAATGAGATCAGAGACGTTATAATATAGGCACTGAAAAAGACTGGAATTTGTTGTGAGTAAAATAAATAATATTCTTCGTATAAAAGAGCACCTTCCTGAAAGAAAAAGTGGTATAGAACTAGAGATATCAAGAAGCAGGAATCGATTTGAGCGACTATTGCAGGCCGCTTCGGATGGTATTTTAATTATTGGAGAGGATGGAATTATCCAACATCTAAACTCTCAACTCACCGAAATAGTGGGGTATAAGAAGAAGGAACTGTTAGGCCAACCGGTCGAATATTTAATACCTGAATCTCAAAAAAAAGACCTCGTTAAATTACGTAAGCAGTATCAACAAAATTCTCATAAGCGTTCTATGAGATGCGGTTTAGAATTATATGCTAAACATAAAAACGGATCTCGGGTTCCTGTTGATATTAAGCTGGAGCCTCTTGATGAAGGGATGGAACGGAATACCATCGTGATTATCCGCGACGTTAGCAAGTTCAAGGAGATGCAAAAAAGGGTAGAAAGGGAGAAAGGTTTTATAAAACTACTTCATAAGCTAACGACGATAGCCAATCAGAATATGAACTTAACCCAGACTTTGGACGAAAGTGTCCGGGGAATCTGCGAATATATGTGTTGGGATGTAGGCCACGTCTATTGTTTAGCTGATGATGAATCCCAGGAGTTTTATCCGACTGATATTTGGTACATCGAAAATGAAGATAAATTCCAATCCTTTAAAAGGATGATGATGGAAACATCTTTTAACCCTGGAATGGGAATGGTCGGAGAAGTTATTGAGTCGGGTGAACCACAATGGTACACAAATGCCCATGAGAATCCAGGTTTTGTGCACCGAATGCCTGATATTGACTTAAATATTCGGGCCTGTTTTGGATTGCCGATATTAATTCGAGATAAGGTTGTAGGGGTGCTTGAGTTTTTTTCAGATCAAATAGTTTCCCAGGGTTCTGTACTGCTTAAGAAAATAGAAACTATTGGTCACCAGCTGGGCAGAGTTATAGAACGAGAAAGATCAGAAAGCTTGATGAAGAAAAATACTAAGTTCTTTCAACAGCTTTTTGAACATGCACCCGTTGGAATCGTTGTTTTAGATGAGGAAAAAAAAGTAATTGATGTCAACAATATTTTTACAAGCATTTTTGGATATGTTTCTGAAGAATTAGTTGGTAATAAGATTGATGACTTACTTGTATCAGAAGAATTTAAGGATAATGCCAAAGATTTAAGTCGTCAAGCATTCAATGGAGAATTAGTTAGCAAAGAAACTATTCGAAAGCATAAAGATGGGACCCAAGTACCGGTCATAATCCATACTGTTCCAGTTATAGTTGATGATGAAATAGAAGCCGTTTTTGAAATGTATATTAACCTCTTAAAAGTAAAAGAGGCAGAAGATCAGCTTAGAAATTCTATAGAAGAAAAGAAATTTTTATTACAGGAAATCCATCATCGAGTTAAAAATAATCTGGCGCTTATTACGAGCTTATTGGAACTACAAATCCATCAGGCAGAAAATGAAATAGCGATCAAGCAACTTAAAGATAGCCGATCACGAATTTATAGCATGGCGATGGTACACGAACACTTGTATCAAATGGACTCATTTTCCTATTTAGAGCTGGATGTTTATTTGGAGAATCTTGTTAATAAGATAAACACAACATTTGAAGAGTCTGACACGCAGATTGATATAGATTTTAAAACTGAATCAGTCAAGTTAAGTCTTGATAAGGCTATTTACTGTGGGCAACTTATTAATGAAATAGTTACGAATGCTATAAAGCATGCTTTTCCACATACCAAGAAAGGACATATCTCTATTTCATTAATTCACGAAAATGAAACGATTGTCTTGGAAATTAGTGATAATGGACTGGGTATTTCGCAAAAAATATTAAACAGGGAACAATCATCCCTTGGTCTTAAATTGATAAATACATTAACAAAACAGCTGCAGGGTGAAATTGAGGTTGATGGCGAAAATGGTACCACCTATAGGGTTCATTTTCCAGCAGAAGAAAATATTAATCATGGTTAATATCAGATAAAGTGAACAATAATATGAAGTAGTTACGATGAAATCTTACAGTTTAGTTAGATTAGAGTTTCCAAAACCTAACTACTAAACCCAGACTCACCATGATTACTCAAGACAAAATAATCTAAACGAAGTTAGGATTATTAAAGTTAGCCAATCATTTAACTGATGTCTCCAAGGACTCCCGGCGATGGCTATTCACCCTGAAGTTATTACCGGATGAAAGAGTTGTACGAGACCAGTGGGAAGCTTACACCGCCTCTCCAGGACTCTCCCCGCGCAAGCCCAACAAAAACCAGGTAGAGAAGGTCAGGTTGTTGACATGGCATTTGAATATCCAGCTTATGGTCAGCAGCGAGTTGTGTTGCTGTCATCCAAGTAGAGCATCCACCTCGGCCTCAATGAAGTTTTTGAGCATCGGAGTGAATGCTGCATCCTTGCGGAACAATGACTCACCTGATTTAAGATTTAAGCTGAGCCAACGCTTTTTCTTGGAGTTGATCGAGTTCTTTTTGTTTCATGATTTACCAAACTTACAAAGTTAGATTCAAACTCTCCTTTTTAATGGTTAGGGTCCAGTTTAGTAGTAGACTTGTCCATTTCTTTTCAATTTTCTTAGTGGCCATATGCAAAAGCTTGAGCAAGACAACGTTACTGGCTAAAAGCCCCCTTGGTCTTGGGGTCCTTTCGCATTTGCTGGTAAGTAGGTTTGTCCATTATTGGTTATATATGAGCTTGCGAATTGGAGCTGTATACCGGAAGTAGGTAGGCTGCTTCCCGCAGTTGTACCGCCTATTATACACTTTCGTGAATTTTAATCTTTTAATTGCTCTTCTCGTTGTCAGTATACCAATTACCTACTCTTTTCAAAGTTACCCGCAACAAATATTTTCGAATATATGGGAACTAATTCATTTCTTACTTCTTGGCACATTTGTGAAATGTTAAATAAAGTCTAAATACTTTCGCAATTTTCCCTAGATTAGGAAATAGTTTCTAATGGAATAAATGGACCGCGATTTTTATATATTCACATATTTAGATTCATAAGGAGATGAAATGTAGCTGGAGAATTTTAAACTTTATCGGAGGCTATATAGCTTTATTTTAACTATAGGGTAGTTTATTTGTTTTATGAAAGAGCACAAAGGAATACGTCCACAGGATATTGTTATTCTGTTGAAAATTATTTTATTAGAAGATTTGAATTGGCATCTGAAAGATGTGGCTGAGCAGTTGAATATCAGCAATTCGGAGGTAAGCGAATCGGTAAACCGGTCTTTAATTAGTGGACTTATTGAGGATGATAAGAGATTAGTAAAAAAAGAGGCCCTTCGGGAGTTTTTAGTTTATGGCGTCCAGTATGTTTTTCCGGCTCTCGAGGGACGCTTAATGCGTGGAATGCCAACGGCTTTTTCTGCTTCGGTACTAAGTGAAGCGTTTGTAGTTGAAGACCCATATATATGGCCCATGAAAGGATATAGCAACAAGGGAATTTCTATTAACCCTCTGTATCATACGGTGCCGGAGGCATGTAAAGAAGATGAGAGGCTGTATGATTTGTTGGCCCTAACTGATGCCCTTCGGATGGGGGCAAAAAGTAATGTAATTATTAAGCTCTTATCCCAAAAAATGGGCATCAGTTAAGCCAAATAGATTTTAAATTTCTAGCTGAAGGACGGCAAAGAAGTTAGAATATTCAATACTATGATCTGTTGGCAGCACATACGTAAGTTTTAACTTGGTAAAACTGTTGGGTTTATGATTAAAGCCAACAAAAACCTGCTCTGTATCCTGAGTTAGGTCATCGCCTTCAAAGGCATCCCATCGAATTAACAACTGACTGCTATTTGTTACGTAGTATCCTGCCGTAACATAGTAACCGTAGGGATTACTGTCCGGTCCAACAACTGGATTTCTCCATCCTTGTATAAACTCTCCATCCAAGAGCAATTTATTCTTTTTAATGCTGGTGTATGCGGTAACTGAGGTTTGTTTACCCACATAATCAGAGGATAGGTTTCCGTGACCAGCTACCTCTTTTGCTTCATGGGCAATACTTGTTCCAAGTTTTACCTTATTATGGTGGTCATTGGCCAGGTAACTTTCAACTCGCCCTATATATAGGAATTTATCATCGCTGTTTTTATTGGAATGGAAATTACTGCCGTTGAATATACCGCCCGTAAACCGGAATGTTTTCTTCGAAGTATAAGTATCCAGCTGCACTCCAACCTGACGCTTTGTTCCCAGTTGGTTAACAACGGTAGATCGACTTGCAAAGAGTATCGAACCAGCTCCTGTTGCATATTCATGTGAAAAGGGAGATTTGAACACTCCTGCTTTGAGTTGAACGTTTGAGTATGGTTTGAAATAAACGTTTGCATCTAACACTGATGGGCTTTTAAGCATTGTAGCCTGTAGCTTATAACCAAACTTATGATCGAATTCTCCCGAAATTTTAAATCGTGCCTTAGAAGCCTTAAAGCCGTTATGCCCGTAATCCCGTTTTGGTTGAAAATCAGCTTTGCCTTGTAATAACAAACCAAAAGAGAAATAATCATTTTTTAAGTTATTTTGAAGGTTCTTAGCTTGGTCTTCAAGATTTGTTTTGTGTTGGGCCAACGTACTTGTACTTATGCAGACCAAAGGTGCCAAGAGGCATATTACTGCCATTATTTTTTTAAAAGATGTCATACCGAAACTCCGATAAAATTATTAATTGATTTCTATTGCTATGGAGTTATCGGGGATGACGACATATTCTTAAATTAAATAGATTCAAAAAAAGGAATGTATTAACAGATAGAGAAAGAGAGGTTAGGAACAGAAAATTATTTCCAGTTAAAAGGTTTCGGCGAATTTTTTTTGTGAAAAAAAAGAAATGATGGTATTTGTCAATATATCATAGCTACCATAGTTTTTCTTAACTATACTATTTGCGTTAGAAAGTAAGGTGTCACGTTCCTCATCGCTTAGCTTTTTTCCTGTATATACAATAGTGGGAATGGCAGAAAACTGCTCATCACTTTCTATTTGTTTTAAAAAGTTCAAGCAATCTGTATCACGGATAATATAATCGGTAACAATACAATCAATGCGATTCTCTTTAAGAATCTGATGCGCTTTTTCTATGGTATTTACTGCTATACAATTGGCAAATGTATAGGAAAGATATTCTTTAACAGCCAAATTATGGACTTCGCTGTCATCAATGACAAGAATAGTTTTGTTTCTATGCTTCAGTTGTTTGGTGCCGTTGAAGCGGTATTCATCAGTGTTTGTATTTTTTTGTTTTGGTATGCTATCTGATAGCTTTTTATAAGCTGGCAGATAAAGCGTAAAGATAGATCCCTTCCCAACCTCACTTTCAACTTGGAGAACCCCACCTATTTTTCGTGTTAATTTCTGGCAAATATCTAATCCAAGCCCTGTTCCTTCCTTCGAATTTTTTGTTCGTTGGTAGCGGCCAAAAATATTATTTAACTGACTCTCTGGTATGCCGATTCCCGTGTCTTTAACTCTAAATGCTACGGCATTGTCACTGTCGATTTGTATGTTGGCAAGTTCTTGATCTGTAGCTGAAGAGATATCAAGCGTTACACTACCATCGTTCGTAAATTTGAAGGCGTTTGAAAGTAGGTTTTTTAAAATGCGTTTTACATATGTTTGATTAGTTGATATATAAGACTGCTGCAGGGAGGAAGTTTCGTAATGAAAATCAATTTCATTTCTTTGGGCTATGGGTTTAAATACTAAATAGAGCTTTTCTCCAAATGAATCCAATTCTAAGGAGTCAGATAATATATCTTTTGATGTTGCCTTATCATTACTTGGATCAAAAAATTCGTTTATATAATTAAGAAGGTGTTTGCCCGAAAAATTAATGGCTTGTTGAAATTTACCAAATCCCCTTTGAAAGTCTCCCGATTGTTTATCAAAAAGTAATTTGTTGGATAAAATAATTGACTGCAAACTAGTCCGCATATCATGTGCGGCATTTACTAGTAACTCTTCTTTCTGTTTGTGTTTAGCGAGATATTTAGCTGCAATTTTTCGCTGTCTTCGAAGTTTGCGCACCTTGTACCAGGATCCGCTTATATTTTTATTTATTGCTAAAATAAACGATTTGTCATCATGGGTAATTTTATTAAAGTGGATTTCAGCAGGAAAAACGACACCCATTCCCCGGACAATATTGCTACAAAGAGAAATTGATTTTCGTTGTTCTGTTAAAAGTGGTTGAATTAAGTTTTCAAATGCTGTTCTATTGTATTCAGAATAAATATCTGACGGTGTGACCTTCTCAATGTTAATGTTACGGTATCCTAGATTATCTATCGCGGTCTGATTGATGTATTGGCACTCAAGTGTATGGGCATCAAAAACGAAAACACTTTCAGTGCTAAGATTTAGGATATCGGATAGAAGGGCTGAAGAGTTTGTTATGATTTCTTTTTGAGATTTTGACTTCGTTACAGAAAGCTCTCGTTGGAGAATTGTGGGCAGGCGGTATAGTTCTAAAGTAGATATACAATCATTTGCCCCTTGATTAACGGCATTTTTATATATTTCATCGGAGAGGTTTGTGGTAAACAGAATAATAGGACTGTTCGGAAAGCGTTTAACAACTTTGGGTAATATAGTAACAGAAGAGGTGGAGGTATCTTCGCAGAGAATGACAGCATCCCAGTAGTTATTATCAATTACCTTCTGGGTAACATCCCTCGGATTCTTCATCATCAGATAATCAACCTGAACCCCTTCCATTTCAAGGGATTTGATTATTTGAGAACAGTGGTCCTCCGTGATATTAATAAGAAGTAAGTGTATTGTCACTTTTATTAAATAGTCCTGTTTTAAGCCTAGTAGAGCTTATATATCTCCTCCTAAATTGGTAGATAAGAGGAGTAGTTTTTTCATATCCTTATAATGAAGTACCAATAAAAAGCGTTGATACAAGATATCCAAGAATAAATTAATATTTTTTAATATTAATTATTTTTAATAAATTATTTCTGGAGATAGCTTCCCAAGAAGAGAAGATTTTCCGGGGTTAAGTACCATAATATTAGGACTAAAAAAATATACGTTGGTTTATGAGTATAGAGGATACGAACGACGATAGTAGCGACGAACCGTCCGAATCAAAATCTGGGAATGCGTTGCAAACCAAATTTAACGGGGAGTTACAATCTGTTTATATCAACAAAAAGAATAGTAATTACGAGCAGATTAAAACGACCTTAGAACTTCAGGAGGAGATTGTTTGTGATAAAATGCACAAGGCTATGTCACCGTTAAGTGCAATATCTGGATACTTGGAGTTAATGAAAATTATGCTTGAGAATGATATGAGCAATGAATCTCTCGAGCGCTATAGAAGTAGGATTGAAGAGGGAATAGGAGAACTTGGCGAAATAGTTGAAGATCTATACGAAGTTTTTGATGACGGATATCAAAAGAAAGGGTCGGAATTCACGATTGAACTGAGTTCAGATGCCAGTCGACGGGCAAGTTAGTGGATCCTATAACAGTATGTCGTACTGTTGGCCCTTAGAATTTTTAAAGAAATTTACTTGTAAGTCATAAAGGTGCTGGCGCAAGACTTGAATTTTGAGCGCATCAATATCAGAGATTAATTCACTTGGGTTGAGATCTCTTTCCAGTAATATTTTAGACTGGAGTAAGGTTAGATTTTTGTGTTCAACTACAAAAAAATGTTCAAATAGATCGCGGAAATCTTTCTTCGGCATCAAGTGCATGAAGTCCGATTCGCCATTATCATTTCCTCCCGAAGTTATTTGGTGTGATTCCTCATGCCCCCCATTGTCTTTATCGTTTTCTTCATCGATATCGGGAAAGTCTTTGACAGGATTAGATTCTGAGTCTGCAACATATTCCTGAATGGGGTGTACTCCTTCCAGAGCCGGTATGGAAGAAGAAAGAGTTGGTTTTGATGAGCGAGGAAGCATGATCGGCTCTAATTAGGAAATGTAGCTTTTCTATTACGTTTCATTTACAGGGTTATCGGTGATATCGAGCCTTTCTTTAAGAATATAAAAACACCATCAACTGAGTAGTTACCTGCAATTTCTTAAATAATTTAGTTTCAGCTAAAAAAATTTAAGTGACGACGCCTACCGACGATAATGGAATAAGAATAACTGTTTGTTACTTGGTTAGTGAAGGATACGGCCAAGGTCAAATCTATAGCAATATTTTTACCTAAAAGTACTGGAGTTAGTAATGAGTAAAATAAGAGCACTGGTGGTCGACGATTCGAAAATTATGAGGAGTGCTGTAAAGCGTGCACTTAATAATCTAATGTTAGCTGATTTTGAATACGTGGAGGCCAAGGACGGTGAAGATGCACTGAATAAATTTAATGAAGAGATTGAGATCATGTTTGTTGATTGGAACATGCCTAATATGACAGGTGTCGAGTTTGCGCAGGCCATCCGGGAGCAGGGCAACGATCACATTCCTATTATAATGGTAACGGCCGAAAAATCTATGGGTAAGGTTGATAAGGCTTTAAATGAGGGCGGAGCCAATGAGTATGTTACCAAACCATTTACGGCTGATAAAATGCACAAGGCCATCAGCGATTACTTTGATGAAGAAGGTAATATTGCCAGTGGTGATGATGAGGAAGAAGACAAAAGTTTTTTCAAAGGTATACTAAACTCTTAAACAAGTAGGTAGCAGATAGATGAAAATAGCAGAAATTGAAGAATTAGAGCAGATTCCGGAAGAGTTGGTAGAAAAGGTTGAGGAGTCTGTTTTAAACACATTTGGTTCTATAATTGGGGAAGAGCTGGAGTACATTGAGTACGAAAATGGGGATAAGCCTCTTAATGGAATAATTGGGAATATTGCAGTTTTTAATACGGATCATACGCTCTCGCTGATGTTAGCTATACCCAAAGATACTGCCTTATACTTTTCAAAAGTATTTATTGGGATGGAGTTACCCTTTGAGAGTGATGACATGGGAGACCTGGTGGGTGAGGTTTCAAATATTTTAGCCGGTGATGTTGCTGCAAATGTAGAAAAGGTTGGATTTCGGGGGCAGTCCTCGTTGCCTACTGCTACACGAGGTAGTGATTTAACCCTCTTTATGCCTAACAAGCCTCCTACCAAAAAGATGAAGTTTGAAAGCGAGAATACAGAATTTTTGCTGACAATGGTATTAAGTGAATCTAACTAAATAATATTGGGATGAGTAGTCAAAGTGAACAGCGAATAGAAGATCTTGGAAATATAATGCGTGCGCTGGCCGATGTATGGCCGGCCGATCGTGATAACGTAGCAGTTGCCGGGGCTCAGTTTGAAGAGTTTATTTCTACCTTTGAAGAGGACCCCGGACAATTGCAGCGGCTTATCGATATGGCATGGAAGGGGTTGAAATATCTTTTCCAAGAGGACGATTATTTTATAAGTGTTAAGACAGCCACAATGCAGGCTGTCAATACGATTCGTGAATATTTGGTACATGAAGGTAATATAGAGGTCGAGGTTTTTGAGAGGGCTTATGATGATCTTGTAGATGCGTTGGCCGGAGAAAAAGAATCAGCGGATGAATTGATAGGGCTTGATGAGGAATCCTCGAAGTCATCTGATTCGTCTGAAGTACCAAATATCGATGAGTCTAAAACACTAAACGATTTGGCCTCTTATATAATGGGGCTGGAAGGAGATGATGCATCAGGCGAATATATAGAAAGTTTAAATGCTATTACGGTTGCAGTAATTTCTAATGTACGACCGGATGTTGCAAAGGTTTTGGAAGATGTTAAGCAGCAACTTGACAATGTCCGCAAGGAGGGGACGGAAGAGCATGTAGGATGGTTGCAGGAGATCGCATCAATTACTGAAAAAGCTATTGAGATTGAAGAAAATGAGGAGTGGGAGGAAAACAAAAATGTAGAAGCTGAAGCAGAATCCCTTTCAGATAACAATGATGCAGACGACCTTTCGGAAGAGTTGGATTCGTTATCTGAAGAGTTTTATATCCCTGATGACATTGATACTGCCATGGTAGGGGAGTTTATTACTGAGTGCACCGAGCTTTTGGAAATGGCGGAAGGCGCCTTACTGGATTTGGAAGAGAATCCTGATGACAGCGAGCTTATTAATAAAGTATTCCGAGCATTTCACACTATCAAAGGCACCTCAGCTTTTATGGGACTGGATCCCATGTCGGAATTCACCCACCACCTTGAAACGGTTCTAAGTATGGTGCGGGATGGTGAAATCAATTTTGATGTGGCATGCGCAGATATATCATTGGAGGCTATCGATATTATTACCAAGATGCTTGATGTCGTTGAAGGTGCTGAGGGAGGGGATCATTTGCCCAAACCATTAAACTTTGAACGATTAACGAAGGTTCTACACCGTGTAGCAGATGAAAAAGTGGCTCCCCAAAAAGCACTGGAAGCTGCAGGTGGTATAGAATATGGAAATTCGCAGACTACAGAAGAGTTATTGGCCGAAACTGAGGGAGAAAAAACAAATGGGACCTCCAAAGACAATTCGGATGACAGTCAAACAGAATCATCGGTACGGGTAAATGTTACCAGGTTGGATCAGCTCATTGATATGGTGGGAGAATTGGTCATTGCTCATTCAGTTGTAGCACAGGACGAAAGTATTCCTGATCATTCTGAGCTGCAGAAAAAAATCAACCATACCAGCAAAATTTTGCGAGAACTCCAGGATACGAGTTTGGCACTACGGATGGTACCTTTGAAAGCCACGTTTCATAAGATGAATCGATTGGTCCGGGATTTGTCGCGAAAAGCAGGCAAGTCAGTTAAGCTTTCAACCTTTGGAGAAGAAACCGAAATAGATCGTAATATGGTGGATATCATTAATGAGCCGCTTGTACACATGGTTCGTAATGCTATTGATCATGGGATTGAAACGCCGGAGGAGCGAGCAGCATCGGGAAAACCAGAGGAGGCTCAAGTGTGGCTACGAGCATCGCAGGAAGGCGGAAAGGTTGTTATAGAGATTGAAGATGACGGAAAAGGAATAAATAAAGAAAAAGTATTAGAAAAAGCTGTTTCCAAGGGGCTTATTGATCCCAATCAAAAAATGACTGATAAAGAGATTTATAATCTCATTTTCTTGCCTGGATTTTCTTCCACCGACGAAGTGACAGACTTGTCGGGGCGGGGCGTAGGAATGGATGTCGTCAGGAAATCGATTGAAGATCTTAAAGGAAAGGTTGATATAGAATCGGAAGAGGGTAGGGGGACGAAGATCATTATTGAATTGCCGTTTACTCTTGCTATTACCGATGGAATGCTCGTTCGTGTTGGTTCGCAGCGTTTTATAGTGCCAATACTTAATATTGATCGAGCATTCAGGGCGCAGAGCGAAGATTTGTTTACAGTAATGGGTAAATCAGAAAAGGTTTCTATACGCGGCGAAACGGTCCCCGTTATTCGATTACATGACCATTTCAATATTGGTGATGGGATTGAAGATTTAATGGATGGTACGTTGTTGGCAATACGAAATGCTAATAAAAAATATGCCTTACTGGTAGATGAAGTGATAGGGCAGCAGCAACTGGTAGGAAAGTCTATAAATATGGTTGCCCAGATGGATCATATATCAGGAGGAGCCATTTTAGGTGATGGTACCGTAGGGCTTATTCTGGATACGGCGGCATTGATACAAAATTAGATTTTTATAGCAGGTTTTTAGGTGCCTAAAAAGAAAGAATAGATTATTAATGAGATGCCATAAGGTGTAGGCATTTTGTAAAAAAAATAGAGAATGAATTTAAAACCAACTGAATTCAAGAAAATACAAACTAAGATTTATGACTATTGCGGAATAAATCTACACGAAGGGAAACAAGCTCTCGTCCGATCGAGAGTTATGAAACGCATTCGAAAGCTGGGGGTACAAAACTTTTCTCATTACTTAGATTATCTTGAAAATGATTCTTCAGGCGAAGAATTTTTGGCATTAGTTGATGTATTAACAACTAATAAGACGAGCTTTTTTAGAGAAAGTCAGCACTTCGATTTTATATGTGAATATGTCTTGCCCCAAATAAATGGGCGGCAGGTAAAATGGTGGTCGGCTGGTTGTTCATCAGGAGAAGAGGCGATAAGCAGCTCTATTATTATTAGGGAGAATATTAATCCTCAATCGGTTAAAATTTTAGGAACTGACATTTCTCGTGATGTAATAAACACAGCAAAACGAGGAGTATATTCGGAAAAGTCCGTAAAAGGTATATCACCAAGATTAATCAGTAAATATTTTCACAAGGTAAATGAGGGGCAGTATCAGATTACAGAAAATGTTCGCAAGATGATTACATACGGCCGATTGAACCTTAAAAAGAAATGGCCACTGGATGGTCCTTTTCAAGTGATCATGTGCCGTAATGTGATGATTTATTTTAATCGAGAAACACAGCAAAAGTTAGTTGCTCGGTTCCGGGAAATCTTAGAACCAGGAGGATATCTTTTTTTAGGGCACTCAGAGAGTATAGCAAGTGCAGACAGAAACTTTGAAAATATAAGTCCGGCCGTGTATCGGAAGAAATAATCCCTTGGCATGAAAACAGTAGTAGGTGTTAGTGATTTTAGAGTCTCTGGAAATACCGATGAGACTATTATTACATATGCGCTGGGTAGTTGTTTGGGCATTGCTGCATACGACCCCACAATAAATGTTGGTGGATTATTGCATGTAATGCTTCCATTGTCGAAAGCTGACCCCGAAAAAGCAAAGTTGAAACCGGCTATGTATGTTGATACTGGGTTTCAGCTATTATTGGATGGGTTGTATGATTTAGGTGCAAATAAGAGGAACATCAAAATTACGGTTGCGGGTGGAGCAAGTATGAGATCGAAAGACAGAGAAGACTATTTTAAAATTGGGAAACGGAATATTACGGTTCTTCGGAAGCTGCTCTGGAAAAATAGATTTATGATATCCAGTGGAGATGTAGGAGGAAATATTTCACGCACCATGGCAATGCGCATTGCTGACGGATACATCACGATTAACAAAAAGCCAATTAATGCTAACAAATAAGGCAGGGTATTAAATTCTTCTAATTCTTAAGATTAGTGATAATCTAATTGAATGCTGTAAGATTTGGTTCGATAACAAATGGTAACCGCTGAATTCGGATGATCAAAAAGAACTAATCGCAACAACTATTTTGGTGATGAATATATTAGTTGTAGAAAATAATAGAACTAAGGGTAAAGAAATTATACAAGTGCTCCGTAAAATGGATTTAAATCTTGAAAATTTATATCAGGTCCATACTGGTAGTAAGGGATTAGAAATCCTAAAAACATATTTGATTGATTTAATGCTAATTGACATAGATATATCAATAATTGGTGGTTTAGAAGTTCTTGGTAAAATGCGCACGGTCTCTGACTATTCTGAGGTGCCGACAATTGTGATATCTTCACGAAGAGATAAGAAATTATTTAATGCTGTTACAAGTAGTGGCCTTGATTATCTTCATAAGCCATTTAGTTGGCGAATGTTGCGACAAAAGATTTTAAAGTTTAAAAATGGCGATGTAGCATATGTCTTATAGAAGGGAAATATATGAAGCCGCAGAAAAAACGTTTGAGATAACATGTTTTTTATTTCCGCTTGAAGAAGAAGAGGTGAGTAGTGAATCCCAGGAGCGGTTATTGTTGTCAAACATGCAGTCGGTGGTTGAGTTTAGTGGTGCAATTGATGGGATGGTGATTATAACTCCATCAAAATCATTATTAAGTGCAATGGCGGGTAATATGTTGGCTATTGATGAGCCCAATGAAGCTGAAAAAGAAGAAGCTTTATGTGAGGTGGCAAATATTATCAGTGGAAATATAGCTCCCATTTTTAGTAAAGAAGGAGATATATGTTACATAAGTCCGCCACAGCTTTTAGAGAGTAGAGAAAAGTTGACAAAAAAGATCAGAGATTCTTTGAAAGAAACAGTTCGAATATTTTTGGACGAAGGTATTGCTGATATCGAAGTCCATTATCAAGCTCAGGAGAAACCATGATAAAAGTATTAGTAATTGACGATTCGGCATTAGTTAGAAAACTTCTTACCAAAGAGCTGGAAAAGGAAAAAGATATCGAAGTGGTAGGTACAGCTATCGATCCCTATGTGGCACGGAAAAAAATTGCTGAGCTCGATCCCGATGTACTAACATTGGATCTTGAAATGCCCCGGATGGATGGTCTCTCCTTTTTGTCAAAAATTATGAAGCATCATCCTATGCCGGTGGTAGTTATTAGTTCATTGACTCCTGCAAATAGTGAGAATGCGTTGACAGCGCTCCGGTTGGGAGCTGTAGATGTAATTTGTAAGCCCGGTTCGGCTTATTCAACGAAAGAGATTACGAGAGAAATTATCAAATCGGTCCGTACGGCTTCGGTGGCAACTGTACAAAAAACGACCACAAAACTGACGGAGAAAAAGCAGGTTGGTAATACAGATAGATATTCAACCAACGCTCGATTAAAGACGACCACAAAAAAGTTGATTGCAATAGGGTCGTCGACAGGCGGAACAAAGGCGCTTGAAGAAATTTTGCCAGCCCTACCGCCACGCTTGCCGGGTACAGTTATTGTTCAACATATGCCTCCTGTTTTTACAAAGAGTTTTGCCGAACGCTTAAACAGTGTTTGTAGAGTCAATGTTAAGGAAGCCGAAAACGGAGATTGGATTCAGCCGGGACAAGTGCTCATTGCCCCTGGGAATTATCACATGCTTGTGCAGAAAAAAGGGGCAAAATATTATACGAAGATTAAACAAGGACCTCCCGTTCACCATCATCGTCCCAGTGTGGATGTAATGTTTAATTCAGTAGCTGAGGCTGCAGGTATTAATGCAACCGGGATTATCTTAACAGGGATGGGATCAGATGGAGCGAAAGGACTCAAAAAGATGAGAGATAATGGAGCTCATACCATCGGTCAAAATGAAAATACGTGTGTGGTTTATGGAATGCCGAAGGTAGCTCAAGAAGTTGGTGCCGTTGCTGAAGTTTTACCGCTATCACAAATTGCAGAGGCCATTGTTGCCAGAACAAAGGAAAAAGTTGTTTAATGAAGGTGCTCATTTTTTACTAAAACCATTGTAGCTATGGATATTAAAATTTTGGTGGTGGATGATAGTCCAATAATGCGAAAAGTAATTGAGCGAACCTTTAATATCTGTGGTTATGAAAGTACCTCAATATTTGAGGCATGTAATGGTGAAGAGGGCCTAGAAATTTTAGATCAGCATTCCATTGATTTGCTTATAGTAGATATCAATATGCCTATCATGGATGGGGTGCAGATGCTAAAAGAGGTTAAGAAAAAAGATCAGACCAAAGAAATTCCCGTACTTATTATTTCAGCGGAGAGTAATGAAGAGAGAATAGAAAGGTTGAGCCGTTTTGGTGCAACTTTTATCCACAAACCGTTTACGCCAGAAAAGCTGAAGACAAAAATGGAACAGCTTATCTGACTTTGGATAGAAGAAAATTCCTTTCAAAAATTATTTAAGAAGTTCATCAGAGAGACGATAAGAGTACTGTAATTTAGGAGCGGTACAACTACTTATCTAATTAAATGGAGTTCATTCAGTTAGGTAGTCACAAATATCTTAATAGAATTTTTTTGTTATGAGTGAAGCAGCAACTAAAGAAAAAGAAGTGGATAGCCAATCTGATGTGGATGTAAAAGGGGGTAAGTTCTTGACGTTCTTTCTTGGGGATGAAGAGTATGCCATCGAGATTCTGAAGGTACAAGAAATTATTGGACTAATGACCATAACTCCGGTCCCCAAAATGCCAGACTATATAAGGGGAGTGCTAAATCTACGCGGCAAAATTGTGCCCGTAATGAATTTGCGTACTCGTTTTGGTCTTGAAGAAATTGAGGATACCGATGAGACCTGTATTATCGTCATTCAGAATAAAGAGTATCTGATGGGGGTCTTGGTCGATAAAGTTTCAGAGGTGGTTGATATAGCAACTTCAGAAATTGAGGATGTTCCTTCTATAGGCACGGGAGAGCAAAGTGAATATTTGGCCGGCATCGGGAAAACAGATGATTCGGTGAAGATGCTTTTGGAAGTCGATAAAGTGCTTTTTGAGGTGCCTCAGAAGGTTTTGGATAGTTCAAATAAAGAATAAATACAGGTAAAAAGGTTTTAATAATATAAAAACAGGATGACACCATGAGTTTTTTGAATAAACTAACAGACGGTTCAGGTTCTAATTCCGGAGATAATAATTGGACCATTGGCAGAAGGATTACAACGCTTACTGCTGTGGGTGTTACTATAACTCTTTTAGTGGGAGCGATTGCATTTTATGCCTTAAATGCAATTGATGGATATAGTGATACTCTTGTGACTAACTATATTTCAAATTGGGGGAGTTCGCAGGCATTAGATCAAACTATTCGGAAAGCTGATCACGAATTTTTGCACTATACTCAAAGTAACGAAAATCAATATTTTGAGCAGGCAATCGGACGTTTTCCAAAGATCAACGGAGAAATAAAAGAAATTCAAGAGGTTTTAAACGAATATTCTGATCCTGCTCTTGAGAAAAAGGTAGTAGCGTTGAAAGAAGAGTCTGCCTTATATCGTAAAAGTTTGGAAGAATATCATGCTGCAGCAGAACAAATTAGAAAAGATGGAGCTAAAGTTGAGTTGCTTTCACAGGATATAAAAAGTGCACTGGGTAGCTATTTGGCTAATAGCAATGCGGCGATGACGAAAGAAGTTGCAGGCGTTCGGGCAGAGGTCATGGATAATGGCCGTCGTTTGTGGAAGGTAAGGATAGAAAATACAGAGGATCGCTGGCAAGAAATAACCAAAACGTATGCTAATGCTCATCAGGAGTTGACAGATATTCGCAATCAAGTAGAACCTGATACCGAACGCCGAGAAGCATTGGATAATGCTATCAATTATCTAGGTCAAATTGTTGATGCCACGGATAATATGGCAGCGAATAATAAAAAGCTTTTAGATGCGGAACATAACAACAATTCTGCCTATGATAAGCTCATAAAAGATGCTAATATTGTAGCTGAAGCAGCCGAACAGGGAGCAAGGGATCAGGCTGATTTGGTAGCTGCTACAGTCTCACAAAATTTGTGGATAATATCGATTGTGGGGATTATTGCAGTTATAATAGCACTTTTATTTGGATTATATATCGGACGCTCTATCAATACTACACTTAAGAGTATGATTGTGCGCCTTAGTGGAGGTGCAAGTCAGGTTGACGATTCGGCTGATCAGTTATCACAATCCAGCCAGGAGCTGGCGGAGAGTGCCAGCGAGCAGGCGGCAAGTCTTGAAGAGACGACGTCATCCCTTGAAGAGATTTCCTCTCAGTTGAAGCAGACCGATCAAAACTCAGCAGAAGCTGAGACTGCCATGGAAGAAGCTAAACCGATGGTTGAGGAAGGTGTTGAGGCAATGAATCGCATGAAGGATGCGATGGAAGATATCAAAGAATCTTCCGATCAAACCTCAAAGATTATTGATACAATTGATGATATCGCTTTCCAGACTAATTTGTTAGCACTCAATGCGGCCGTTGAAGCGGCCCGTGCCGGTGAAGCTGGTAAGGGTTTTGCGGTGGTCGCTGAGGAAGTACGTAATTTGGCACAACGCAGCGCTGAAGCTGCTCAGAACACCTCAGAACTTATTGAAAGTTCACAGGAAAGTTCTAAGCGGGGCGCAAGGGTAGCTGACGAAGTTTCTCAAAATTTGGAGAAGATCGAACAAAGCGTAAATAATGTAAGTACGCTAGTAGTGGAAATTTCTGCCGCTTCCCAAGAGCAGTCAAGTGGTGTACAGCAGATTAACTCGGCGATGTCTGAAATGGATGAGGCTGTGCAAGGCAATGCTTCGTCATCCGAAGAGTCGGCCAGCTCTGCGGAAGAGCTTTCTTCACAAGCAAAAGAATTAAACCACATAGTGGCTGAGCTTAAATCATTAGTAGGAGGTATCGATAATGCTGAAAATTTAACTGACAAATGGCAAGCGGAGTCGAATAGTTATTCAAATGGGACAAGATCTAACGGAAGTAACGGATTCCAAAAGAAAAATAAACAAAAAGGCAGGGAGCGTACTCACAGCCCGAAAAATAAGAATGGGTCACACTCACAAAATAAGGATGATGGCCGTGAATTGATTCCATTTGATGAAGATGATTTCAGCGGATTTTAAAGTCAATAGAATTCGAATCTAAGCGAATATTCCTTATAACCCAATAGTCCTTAAAGTGTTACCCTGGATAAGGGTAGCACTTTTTTTATTTGTTCGTCATTTGATTGAAAAGATTTCTCTATTTCATTTAAGAAAGAAATTTGCCCGCCGATAAAATATTGACAAGCAGGAAATAAGACTGGTTAAGGTTAATTCAAACGTGGATTTAAAATGTCACGGTTCATATGCCGGTAAATTCCACATCACAGTTTAAATACTATTTATGCGTTTGATACAAAAAATACTACGAAAGTTAGCATCAAGGTACGGGAATGAGCAACGTACAATCGGTAAGCGTATTTTATTTATAGTGCTGGGAGGTTCTGCAATGACCCTGATTGTTGGGGCTGTTGCTATCTACTCGCTGAATACCATCGATACTAACACTAATGAGTTGGTAGATGTAAATATTCCGGAATGGAATATTGCCAATGCTATTGAAAACAATATGTGGGAGTCGGGTAATAATCTATCTCGGTACAATTACACTCACAAAGATACGCTCTACAGAAAAGCGATAGCGAAATTAGATAGCGTGAATAGGAGGATTGAAGACGGTAAGCAGATTGCGGAGGCGTATGATGTTCCGAATTTTAAAAGAATAATTGACCAAATTGATGAGTCCTTTGTGGCTTACAAAGCATCAGTAGATTCTTCACATAAAGCAGTTCAGGAACTCGATCAATACCGAGGAAACATGGCTTCTGCCACGGATGAGTTTGTTGATATTATGAATGAATATACTGCTGTTACAAATCAGAGTATACAATCCCTTACCGATGCCGCCGAGATTCAATCTGTTCAGGAAGAGCTTACTTCAGCTGATGACATAACAAAAAACTTCTTGCACAGTGTAAGCAAGTTGTGGCAGTCTGAGGCTTTGCGGAATACGGAAGATCTCATGGAGTTGGAGGATGAGTTTAACGAGATGCGTTCCCAAATGGGAAAACTATATGAAGGGACTACCGATCCAGAAAGAGATATGCAATTAAGTATTGCCCTGGCAATTCTTAATGATAATGTGGGAGCGGTAAAAGCAATGATTGCAGCGCGGAATACAGTTAATAAGCAGGAACAGATTCGTATTGAAGCATATAAGAATATTGTAAGTAGTGCTGCTGGTCTTGCAAGTTCATCTCAGCAATGGGCTACCCAGCAGGGTCAGTTAACAAATGCAACTGTTGCCAATACGATTTGGATATTGATTGTATCAGTAGCCATAGCCGTGGCTGGTGCATTTATATTCGGTTTATTTATGAATGAGTCCATTTTGCAAGTGCTTAGTAATATCATTGATTGCTTGTCGTCTGGGGCAGAACAGGTTAATGATTCTGCGATGCAGATGAGTGATACCAGTCAGGAACTTGCTGAGAGCTCAAGTGAACAGGCTGCCGGGCTGCAGCAAACCACCGCCTCTCTTGAAGAAATGTCAGCCCAATCCAAGCAAACTGCCCAAAATGCAAAAGAGGCTGAAGTAGCCATGAAAGAAGCTAAACCCAAGGTTTCGCAAGGGGTTGAAGCTATGGAACGCATGAATAAGGCAATGGATGAGATACAAGAAGCTTCAATGGAAACGTCGAAGATTATTAAAACGATTGATGATATTGCTTTCCAGACCAATTTGTTAGCACTTAATGCGGCAGTCGAAGCTGCCCGAGCCGGGGAAGCCGGGAAGGGGTTTGCAGTAGTTGCTGAGGAAGTGCGTAATTTGGCACAACGCAGCGCTGAAGCTGCTCAGAACACCTCAGAACTTATTGAAAGTTCACAGGAAAGTTCTAAACGGGGTGCAAATGTAGCTCAAGAAGTATCCGAGAACTTACAGGAAATCCAAGATAGTGTGGAGAGTGTCAATACTCTTGTTGTTGAAATTTCGGCGGCCTCTTCTGAACAACAGAACGGCATTGAAGAAATGAATTCCGTGATGAGGGAATTAGATGAGAATGTCCAAAGCAATGCCTCCAATTCCGAGGAATCGGCAAGTTCGGCTGAAGAACTGTCTTCACAAGCTAAAGATTTGACAAATATTGTTGACACATTGATTGATCTGGCGGGAGTTCAGAATGAAATGAATGAAGCAACGTCGAATACAGCTGGGAGCCAGGATATGGCTGTAAATGGACATGATGATCAATTTGAATCGGAGAATAGCTCACCACAAAATGGTCATATCCAAAACAAAAATGCTGAAAATGGTCATCATGCTCAATTTGGAGACAACAATTTTAATGGGTTTTAAGATACGTGAGTTCGATATGTACCTAATATCCGAATATAACTGAAGCTAAGATTTAACCAGTAACAAAAACATAATATAGTCATGTATAATACAAAATATCTAAATAGAGTAATTACACTTGCATCGGTTTTAGCATTCACCATTATTGCTTTTGGGATGAATCCAACAGCGGCAATAGCGCAGGATTCTGAAAAAATTCATACAATAGTTGACGAAATGCCGGAGATTATTGGAGGATTGCCCGCACTTTATAAAGAAATTGATTATCCGAAAGAGGCTGTTAAGAAACATATTTCGGGTCGTGTTTATTTACAAGTAATTGTGAATACAGAAGGAAAAGCGGAAAATCCCAAGGTTCTCAGAGGCATAGGTGGTGGATGTGGTGAAGCAGCTGTCGCTGGTATTTCGAAAGTGGATTTTAAACCTGGTAAGCATAATGGGAAAAAGGTAAAGGTTAAATATTCATTGCCGGTAACTTTTAGATTGGAAAAATAATAATAACTGGTATTGGTTGAGCTGTATAGAGATATTAAGACAGTTTATCACCGATTATAAGAAGGGTGGTACTAATGGATGAGATACCTACAGATTTGGAAATTCTTGAAGATATCTATTTTCGATATCACGATGATTTTCGTAAGTATGCCAAAAAAGAACCTGATCGGATAGCGCGTATAAGGGTGCCGATAGATGTGGAGGTAGTAGCAGAAGCCTGCAGTGTGGAAGAGGATATGATTTTTGGTCGTATATTTTACCACTTTAATAAAAAGTACAGCTACACCGATACAGATGGGGAGGTGACAACCTTTTTTATTACGGAAAAGTTTGAGGGATTAAGCGTGAATTTCCCTTTGGTAGCTTCGGTGTTAGCTGATAAATATGCCGAAAAAAAGCAGCGCGAAAGTTTATTATTTATTGCTGGAACGGCCATTGCGCTTTCAATTATATCGCTACTGGTTGCAATTTTTGTGTAATAGAAGTTTCTGAAAAATTAATTATCTAAGTTGGAGTAATATGAAAATCAATGTGTTGATTGTTGAAGATGACGCTGCAATGCGGGTCGTCTTAAAGAACACAGTACAATCAGTCAAAATGGATATCGAAATCGGAGAAATTTACGAGGCTGAAAATGGCAAGGAAGGGATTAAAGCATTAAGAGATAAAGACCCGATAGATTTGATGCTGGTGGATATTTATATGCCGGTTATGGATGGTCTTGATATGCTCGATTATGTTCATGATCATCCCGACTTTCAACATATCCCGGCTATTGTTGTATCTACTGAAAATGATGAGGAGCGTATTGATGCAATTCTTCGCCAGGGCTTGGGCTTTGTCCCGAAACCATTGACACATGTATTGTTAAAAGATCAAATTGTGAGTATGGTTGGGGAAAATGTAAGTGAGAAGTAGTTTATAACCACGAAAAGAAACTATTAGGCACATCCAAATTGGTGATTGAAGCGCCCTTTTTCCGAAGGTGCTTTTTATTATATAGAATTCATTTCTTCCTATAGCTGTATATCATAGATGGTCAGGTCTTTATTACGGTGTGATTTCGTATTCATTACCCTGTAGTGTTGTGAACTAAAGCTTTTGGGATAGGATAGATGAATTAATTGTGTAATAAGGGAGAGATAATAGCAGAGGCTGGAGAATGAACTGATAGCTCATGTACTAATGATGAATTATCAGTGGCTCCAACTATAACAGAGAAGATGATTGGTAATCTTTAGATGGTGGTAGACAAAAGAGGAATGAGGTTTCACGAAAAGGATTATTGTCGGTAAGAAAGATTGACCCATAGTACCGTTTGGCATAGAGCAAAGCCATCGTTAAACCAATTCCCAATTTCCTCGCTTTCGTGGTCACAAAAGGATAAAAGAGTTGCTTGGAAATTGATTCTGGAATAGAATTCCCGGTATGTGAAATCTTGATGGAATTTTTAGAAGATCGAGAGATTGTTATTTCGTGTTTGTCGGCGGGAGCATATTCCACAGCATTATCAATCAAAAAAGAAAGAATGCGACGGATGTCTCCTGAATTGCATTGGAGTGGGGCAGAATAGTTTGTTTCCTGGAGGGTGATGTTCTTTTGTACTTTAGCAGGATAGTCAGAAATAATGTCGTTAATTATTTTTGAGGGTTCTGCTGAAAAGTTGTTTAAATCTATTCGTTTTAGGGGGATCTTTTCTAGATCATCTAAGTCATCAAGTAAATTAAAGAGTTCATCAACTCCTTCGGTAATTTTATCTAGATATTTTTGCGATTCTCCAATATCACTGTTGTCTTCAATCAATTCTGCATACCCTTGAATCCCAGTGAGCGGGGAACGCACACGATGTAGTAAAAATCCAATCATATTCTTAAGGGATTGCATTACTTCAAAATCGGGCACTCCTTTGCGGCGTTCGAGCCGAACCTTCAAGTGTTGGCTTCCTTCCCAAAGAAGTGTTTCCTGTTTTAGGATGAACCATCCTTCATCAAAATATACGGGTGTAATATTTGGACCTGCATTAGGTACAATATGTACTACGTCCATAAGCTCTTTGCCAACAGGATTTTGATTGGCATGCCCTGCAATGGCTGTCTCATTGGCTTCACAAATCTTTTTACTTCCCATCTTTATGATAAAGGTAGGATCTGTGCTGTTAAATGGTATCATCCCCGCTGAATTCCCGATGGCACTTTTAATTTGAAACATCATAATTAAATGTATTGAGACTAACAAAGGAGTGCTCTATAAATATAGAGCTGTTGATCCTTCTATTGACCAAGTTATCAGCAGCGTTTCTGGTTACTTAAATATCGGATGATTTAGGAAACAAAACAGCGTGTCAGGAAAAAATTACCTCCCGGACGGTTATTTATGCAGTTAGGCTACTCGAGAAAGAAATATGAAGTGTATTAAACTTCCCGGTACTATGAATTTTCGTATCTGGCATAGCAATTGCCTGTAGTATTAACGCACGTTGATACTTAAGTAAAAACATTTTGTTCCGGATGGAGGAAAATTTGATGAAATCTTTAGCCGATCGGCACAAAATGGAAAAACATAAATGAATTTATTGCTATGCAGATAATAGATAGTGGTCATAGTCAGCTTTTGGCAAAAGCAATGGATAGTTATTCATTGCGGCAGGAGATCTCCTCATCAAATATTGCAAATATTGATACTCCTGGATATAGCCGTCACAGCGTTGAGTTTGAAAGTACTCTGCAAGAAGCACGGAAATCGGGGAAAGTAATGCACGAGGTTAATCCAAGTATTAAAGAAACTGGAGATGAAGTAGTACTTGAGAATGAGCTTTTGGAGATGGCCGACACCCAAATGAGGGTACAGCTTGTAACCCGAGCGCTCCGCCATCACTTTGATACTTTGCAAACTGGTATTACAAGTACAACTCGATAATTTTTAAAACAAACACCATGATTCCTGATAGACTTTCTTCCGCATTTCAAACTGCAGCAAAAGGGCTGGCAGTACAGCGAGAACGAATTAATGTGGCTTCGCGAAATATTGCCAATGTAAATACAAGTTCTGTTGAGGGTAGCAAGCAAGGGTATCGTCCCCAATCGGTACGGTCAGCTGCACCACAGCCCACCAACTTTCGACGAGCATTAACACAAAGCATGGGAAGTTTAAATAAAACGCGGGAACAGCATTTATCCCCAAGGATGCCGGTTAACAACAATGTTGAAAGACAATCGCTTGGTCCCAATTACACTATTGCTGAAAAGGATAATTTCCGCTACGAATATGAGCCGAACCATCCGGATGCAAACGAAGAAGGCATGGTGCGGTATCCGGATATCGACATGGTTGAGGAAATGACCAACATTGTAAGTGCGAACCGGATGTATGAGGCTAACCTCAGTAGTATTGAAGCTGAAAAAGAAATTATGAAGCGTTCCCTGCAGATATAACGATCGATGACATTTAGCAAAATTACTAACACGAAATTCGACAGATAACAGATCTACCCCATTATGATTGAAGGAATAGAAGCAAGCGGCCTCTTGCAGCAGATAAATGACATTGAGCAAACATCGCCCACGCGAGAAATAGTAACTGAGAACGAAACCCCGCAATCCTTTTCGGATGTATTATCAGATGCCATTAACGGGGTTGACCAGACCATGAAAACTTCAGATGCGAAAGTGCAGGAGTTTGTGGCCGGTGAAACCGATAATGTACACGATGTTATGATATCGATGCAACGAGCAAAACTCAGCTTTGATCTGATGGTGGAAGTCCGAAATAAAGTTGTGGAGACGTATCAGGAAGTAAGTCGCATGCAAATATAACGTAGATTAATGAGTTCATTTGTAGATAATTTTAAAGAATTTCTTGACCCGCTGTCCACAGCTCAGCGCACGCTGTTTTTTGGCTTAATTGGAGCTATTCTAATTTTTGCTGGAACGGTTTTCTATTGGGCCTCAAGTCCCAGTTATACACTCTTGTTTGGATCGCTTAAACAAGATGCAGCCCAGCAGATTGTTACTGAACTGGAAGAGCGAGGTGTGGATTACGAACTGGACAATGGCGGTCAATCAATTTACGTACCCGGCGAACGTGTTGATGAGCTACGTCTTGAACTAGCCCCGATGGGTGCTCCACAATCTGATATGAAAGGATATGAACTTTTCGACAATAATTCGCTTGGTATGACTGATTATATGCAGCAGCTTAACAACAAGCGAGCGCTGGAAGGTGAACTTTCCCGATCAGTGAATAGCCTGCGACAGGTCGAATCGTCACGAATACATTTGGTATTGCCGGAACGGTCGCCCTTCCAAGAGACAACTGTTAAGGCTTCTGCATCCGTACTGTTAACTCTTAAACGGGGAGAACGACTCAATAAAAGCAGGGTGGAAGGAATTAGTTCGTTGATAGCTGGTAGTGTGGAAGGGTTAGAAGCTAAAGATGTGACAATTGTTGATCATGCAGGAAATCGGTTGACCGATGACAAGCAGAGCGATGGTAGTTTTGCTTCTGAGGAGTCTTGGATGAAGTCAGAACAGAAGGCTGAAAACTATTTAACGCACCGTGGACAAACGATGCTGGATCGGGTTTTGGGCCCCGGAAATAGTATTGTTAGGGTGTCAGTCGATCAAAACTTTGACAGTTTAGTTCGGGAATCCAATAAGATTGATCCTGAAAGCCGAACGTTGATTTCGGAACAGCGCGATAAGCAGGTGCAAACACAAGAAGGATCAGAATTAGTACCTATGGATGAGTTTACACCCGTGAATAATCGTGGTGAAACTTCAGTGACATCGTCAAATGAAAATGAAAGTAGCTCGCGAACCCGAAATTATGAAGTGAGTGAAACCAAGGAAGTGTATAAAAAAGCACAGGGCGAAATCACAAATATTTCAGCTTCTGTACTGATAAATCAAAAACAGGTAGAAACAGTAAATGATGAGGGCGAAACCGTATATGAAACGGAGCCCTACAGTGATGAGGAATTACAGGAATTTCGGGAAGTGATTACTTCAGCATTAGGGATACAAGCTAAACGTGGAGATAAAATCACAATACGCCAAGTAAAATTCTGGCAGCCCGGACAGGGGGCTCCAAACGGACAAATGATTGATGGTCCTTTACCTTGGACACGGGTTTTACGATGGGCTGTAATATTTGTGACACTTGGGATAATTGCTTGGTTGCTATTTGGTATTCGTCGACAAATGAGTGGTCAGCAAGGCTTGGTACCACAGTCACCATTTGGAGATAGGCAAGAAGTATTTACAGAAGGAAATATGGATCCCGAACTGCAAGGTATGAATAATGAAGAGCTTATGGCTGAAGAGGAAAACGAAGAAGTACGCGCCCTGGAGGGGAAGAAGTATGACATGGAAGAGATTATAAACATGGTTGATATGAAACCCGAAAGGGCAGCGAAAATTGTACGTTCAATGTTAATTTCAACAGACGAGGAATAAAGCGGTATGGCCCAGCAGAAGAAAAAGCGAGTCATCAGTAAGGTAGACCAGTTAACCGGCGCCGAAAAGGCAGCAATTTTTATCACCAATTTGGGTACAAAGAATGCTACACCGCTATTTAAATATTTAAAAGAACAGGAAATTGAGGCTGTTACGCTTGCTATTGCAGGGATGGATAACATAAAGCCCAATGTGGTAGATTCAGTAATGAGCGAATATTACCGGATGATGTCGAATGATGAGCTGCTATTGGAAGGCGGGCAGGATTATGCAAATCAGTTGTTAGAAGAGTTGGGTGATGATATTGATTCGGACAAGGTGCGTCAAAAGCTAAAGGCAAATTCCGAAAATACTGCATTTGCCGATTTCCAGGAAAGCAAAATCACTCAAATAACTAATTTTCTTAAAAATGAACATCCCCAAGTAATTGCTCTCATATTTTCTCAGCTGGATGAAAAGAGAACGGCCGAGATACTGGGTCATATTGACGCTGAGTTACAGGCAGAGGTGATCTATCGTCTTACTACCATGGAAAAGATTTCAACAGAAGTGATAGAAGAAATCGAAGAAGTTATTAAAGAACAGATGGGAGGTATGTATACCGTGGGTGATCGTATTAAGAGTGGAACAAATGCGGTGGCTCAAATTCTTAACGAAGCTGAGATCGCAGTTGAACGCCATATATTAGGTAAAATTCAGGAGCGTGATGCTCAACTGGCTGATGATATTAAACAACAGATGTTCCTCTTTGAAGATATTCTGTACTTCAATGATCGAACTGTACAAACCATCATCAACGAGATGGAAAAAACTGATCTTGTTATGGGGCTGAAAGGTGTAGATGAGGAAGTGAAAAAGAAATTCCTGGATAATATGTCGGATCGTGCAGGGGCTATGCTGCAGGAAGACATGGACGCTCTTGGGCCCGTACCGCTTAAAGATGTGAAAGAGGCCCAGTCACGGATTATTCGAAAAATTAAACAGCTCGAAGAAGAAGGACAGATTACCACTCGAAAGATGGGCGAAGAAGAAATTGTTGAATAGCCTGCCATGGAAGATCAGAAGATTTTACATACCGAAGAAATTAATTGGTACGACGAAGATAACCATCCGCTCGATTATGGGAGGGCATTTGACGGCAAGGGATACAAAAAATCGAGAAAGAACGAGAGTACAGAAAGTCGCCCGGAGAAGAAAGTTGATGTTAAGCAGCTTATTGATAAGCGGGATGCGAAGTGGGAAAAACGATTGGGAAAAGCCCGAAAAGAGGCGTTTGAAAAAGGCCGCCAGCAGGGATATCAGGAAGGTTATGAGGAGGCTGAACAAAAGGTTGATGATAAACTTCATCAGCTGGAAGACTTGGTAGAGAAGGCACACAGAGATTGGAAAACTCAGCATCAGCTGTTAAACCCTGGTTTACTGGACCTGGTGTTTGACATGGTTGAGAAGATTGTAGGACTTCCGGTAGAAAATCCTGCTATACGCGAACAGCTCGAAGAGAAATTATCAGGGCTATTGCAAGAAACGGAGGATGATATCAAACCTCAGCTTTGGGTGAGTGAGCAGGATTATCGCTTTGTAGAAGATTTAGTGGAAAAATATGCGCCCGAACTTTCGCTTTCTATCCGAATAAGTGAGGAGTGTAACCCGGGGGAATTTGAGCTTGAGACTCAAAAAGAAACAGTTGTTTATCGATTTAGAGAAAAACTTGACGATCTGAAAGATAGTATGACATTGCCATCATGGAAATGACCGAAACTACTGATCTCCGTACACATATCGACCACATTAGAAATTGTGTTGATGATTTTAGCAATCATAGCAAGCGATATGGAAAGGTTGCATCTATTGTAGGTACCATTATTAAATGTACGGGTTTGCAAGCGAGTGTCGGTGAAGTATATGGAATTGAAAATATTATGGATAATATCATTCCTGCTGAAGTGGTAGGGCTCGAAGATCGGTATGCCTTGCTGATGCCTTACGATAGCATTAAGGGGATGCGATCTGGGTGTAAGGTAGAGTATATGGGACAGTCACTGACTATTTCTGTTGGCCCGGAGATGTTGGGGCGCGTAGTAGATGCCAATGGAGACCCGATTGATAAAAAAGGGCCTATTTTATGTGGTCATCAAGAGCCGGTGCACAATGATCCTCCATCACCTGTTGAACGTGAGCCTATCGACGACATAATGAATACCGGCATTCGAGCAATTGATGCGTTAAATACTATTGGTAAGGGGCAACGTGTTGGTTTGTTTGCCGGATCCGGGGTAGGGAAAAGTGTTTTGCTGGGGATGATTGCCCGTCATTCTGATGCCGATATTAATGTTATTGCTCTTATTGGTGAGCGTGGACGCGAAGTGCAGGAATTTATTGATGACATACTTGATGAGGAGCTGCTTGAGCGGTCGATTATAGTGGCTGAAACATCAGATAAATCAGCAATGAGTCGGATAAAAGCAGCATATAGTGCTACGTCAATAGCAGAATATTTCCGTGACAGAGGAAAAAATGTCCTTTTAATGATGGATTCCGTAACTCGTGTAGCCATGGCACAACGGGAAGTAGGATTGGCTACAGGTGAACCTCCAACGACCAAAGGATATACGCCAAGTGTCTTTTCTATGCTTCCAAAATTCCTTGAACGGGTAGGTAAAACATCGAGTGGAAGTATTACGGGAATTTATACGGTATTGGTTGACAGTGACGATATGAACGAGCCTATTGCTGATGCGGTACGATCTATTTTAGACGGCCATATTGTGCTCTCAAGGCGATTAGCCCATAAAAATCATTATCCTGCTATCGATGTCCCTGAAAGTATTTCGAGGGTAATGCCGAACATTGTGACGCAACAACAAAGAGAATTAGCAGGAAAAGTTCGGGACATGATAACCACTTATCGAGAAGCTGAAAACCTGATCAATATCGGTGCTTATGTGGAAGGCTCAAATCCCCAGATCGATAAGGCTGTGGAAAAACGAGAGGATTTGGAATCATTTTTGATACAAGATATTAACGAAGCGGACTTCGACAATAATTTGTGGAGTTCGCTTAGAAAAATAATTCAATAGAACGTACTAAGCACTATGAAATTTGAATTTTCGTTGGAGTCGGTTTTAAAAGTGCGGGAGCATGAGGAAAAAGTTCAAAAGCAGAAGCTTGCAGAAAAGTTAAATAAGAAGAAGCATTTAAATGAGCTTAAGGAGAGGCTTAAACGGGAGCTTGAAAATCATATCAGCGAAAATGGAAGCAGTGCATATGAAAATTTACACGATTTACAGCGTAAGCAGCAATACATCAATGATTTGTATGATAAGGTTCAAAAAGTAAATAGTAGTCTTGCATCGGTAAAAAAAGCCGTTGATCAGCAGCGCGATAAATTAGCTGATGTCCATAAGAAGCGTCATATCATGGAAAAGGTAAAAGAAGGAGAACGAGAATTATTTTTGGAAGAAATGACGAGGCAGCAACGCAAAGTAATGGACGAGGTTGCAACGCAAACGTTTAGCAAGTAATAATTATGTCAATAAAAAAAGTTCTTAAAATTCTGGGATATATTTTTGTGCCATTGCTCCCGATGGTTGTAGCTATCTATTTTTTATTTCCATATATCAACGAAGAGAAACATCAGGAAGTAGCAGAAAAGTATAGTGATGATTTTGTAATTGGTGATTCAACAAACGTAATGACATCTACTTTTCGTCCCAAAGCCCAAGGAGAGGATACTGTTGAGGATCTCGGGGAAGACTATGCAACGATGAAAGAAAAGATGAACCAATTTCAAAAAAATATTGAAGGTTTAAAGACAGAAATAGACTCACTGACAACAGTTAATGATTCGCTTAATCAACAGCTTGCCCAAAGAGATTCTACAGCCAATGAGGATGTAATAGCTGATGTGGAGATAACCGAGAAAGAATTTTCAAAAAATATTAAAAGTTTACTCGATCTGGATATCGAGAGCTTGTCACCGATTTTAAATAAAATGAGTGATGAGCAGTTAGTAAAAATTTTTAAAGCTGGATCCGGATTACAGCGAAAAAAGCTTTTGCAATCCCTGGAGTCTGATCGTGCAGCAAAATTGATGTCAGAGGTGCTATAATGTTAAGCAAGTTATTATCAAATATTGGGGGCATGAATATTACCTCCGGAGAAGAGGTGATTGGTAGTAATAAGGAGGGAGGAAAGCATTCTCCTAAAGAGGTTTTTGAATCACTGTTACTGTCTTTGCAGGATCAAAGTTCGTCGGGCAAAGCAAAAGAACAGCTGTTAGGCTTATCTGATAGTTCCTCAGAGGAAGCAGAACTTGATGAGGAAGATAGCTCCAAAAATATTCTTGGAGGATCGTTCACGCCGATGGGAGATGCTGAGAATTTGCAACAGGTTGACCGTAGTATTCTCAAAGAACTACAGAAAGAATTCCAAAACCTGAAAACCCAACTTGAGGATACGAGTAAGGTATCATCTGAAGATGGAGGAAAGGGTCAGGATAAAAATGAGATATCTGAATCAAGTGATAGACGGGTAGCAGAAGAATCAAAAGTTAAGACAGGTGATACGAATAGTAATAGTGGATCTGAGGCTCCCACTTTGAAAGGGTTGGATGATAATACTGCAGAAAAACCCCAAAAGAAGGTGGAAGAAAAAGGTGAACAGAAAAACAACGATCCTGTTGAAAAGTCTGAAAAACAAGAAGATAGTTCAAAAGCGAATGTCCGTAAGCCGGTTGGTGATAATTTGAAAAGGGACAAGAGTGAAAATGTAGAATCTGGTAACAAAGAGGTTGTAAAGGATATAGATGGTGCAGTTGAACATGTAAAAGGGGGTGATGGAAATGCACCGATAGATAATGAGAAAATAGAGTCAGCGGCAAGTAGTAAGAGGGCTGAGCTGGAACAATCTTTTTTGAAAACAAACGGCTCAACTGATAAAAACGAAGGTGGTCAGCTTAATGCTGTTCCTCAGGATGGGGATGATCAAGTAATAACGAAAGAGGTTAAAGAATCAGGAGAACAGTCTTCACAAAAGAAAGACATTGAGAACCAGGAAGATAATATTGATAGACAGGCTAAGTCTTTTGAGAAAGTCCAAGGTTTGGCAGGTAGCCACCAGATGCAACCCGAAGCGATCAAACAGAATGATGAAGGGCAACAGGTAGAGGTTAAAGATCAAAATCTGAAAGCCGGTAATGTTGAATCAGGGGAGCAAGTTGAGCGTGGACAAACGGCAAAGATGGAGTTGAGGGAGCAACAGAAGAAGGTAATGGATCCGTCTATCCAGAAAAATGATGCGTTTAAGGTTTCCACTAAAGGAGTGGAAATGAAGAGTACACAAAATGAGAAAGGAAAGAATACAAAAGAAAAGAACGAAGAGGAAAATCGTAAGCAGGGTCTGGGAAAAGAATCTTCAGAAGGAAGAAATAAGCAGTTAAGCCGATTGGGGATTTCGAGTGTTAATGCTCAAAAACAAGCTAAGCCTTTTGATATAAAGAATTTTTCAGGTGTTTCGGTTGGTGAATCAAAACCGAGTTTAGAGGAGCAGAAAATAAATTGGGAAGAGCAGCTTTCGAAGACGGTGGATTCCTCCGCTGACAAAGAATCAAAAGCAAGCTCGGTACGACTGGGACAGATGCCGATAACGAATGGATCGCTGCGGAAAAAGATATTACCCGGCCTAACGAAGCGTATTCAACAAGCGGCTTCTTCCTCTAAAGAAAGTAGCGGCAATTGGCAGAAGCATAGTTTCACGTTGGATGATGAAAAAAATATCCAGCTTTCAGTTCGTGAGTCAAAAGGGGTGTTGCAGGTAAAAATGGGTTCGATGAACCTTGATTTGAGCAAGATTCTGCAACAGAATATACAACAGATACGCGAGCATTTGAGACAGGAGTTTGGCGCTGAAGTGGATCTGCAATTTGAAAGTCAGCAGCAAGGAGAAGAGTCACAGTTCTCAGACAATACAGCGTCATCAGATCGTAAAAGAAATTACAGGAGCAACTTTGGCGTCAAGGGTGTAACAGTAGAAACAGCAGAAGATATAAGTAGAAAAACAGTCCGCAATTTTGGCTACAACCAAATGGAATGGACCGCATAAATTAATGAATATCACAGTGTTATGGATATAGGACAGGTAAATGCACAGGCACAGTTAGCCTCGCAAAACGATAAGTCTTTAACAGGAAATAGTAAACTTGGACAAGACCAGTTCTTGCAGCTTCTGGTGGCACAGATGCAGAACCAGGACCCAATAAATCCTATGGATGGCAAAGAGTTCGCCTCGCAGCTTGCTCAGTTTAATTCGGTTGAACAGCTGATAGGGGTTAATAATGGATTGTCTGAGCTGGGTCAGAGTCAGCAATTAATGCGGGCCGAGTTGACCAACTCTATGGCATCGTCACTAACGGGCAAACAGGTACGGGCGCTGAGTAGCAATGTGAATTTACAAGCTGGCGAAGATGCCAATATCAACTATGACTTGAACAATTCTGCAAGTGAAGTAGAAATTGTTATTCGTGACTCTTCAGGAAAGGAAGTACGTCGTGAAACAATTGATGGCGCTGCAGCAGGAGACAATAGCTGGAGTTGGGATGGCAAAAGTAATGACGGCGTAGATGTATCCGATGGCCAATACAATGTAGAGATTAATGCCACCAATGGAGATGACAGTGTCAAAGCACGGATGTTTATAGAGGGAACTGCCAATAAAATACGGTTTACCGGAGCAGGGGTTCGAGTGTCAATTGATGGGGTAGAAGTACCAATCGGTGATATTGAAACAGTAGCAGCAAGTGAAAAGTAAGCACGAAAACAAACAAATCAGTTTAATAACAATCATACAGTGAATATTAGTAGTAGAAAGCTGTACTTATAAAAACAGGAGTAAGTTATGTCTTTAATTAAATCGCTAAATTCAGGTGTAAGTGGATTAAAGAGTTTCCAAACAAAGATGGACACAATTGGAAACAATATTGCGAATGTAAATACTACAGGATTTAAATCCTCGAGGGTTACATTTTCGGAATTAATGAACGAGAATATCGGTGGATCGGGAGGCGGGGAGTCAGCTCCTTCACTAAGCAATCAGGTAGGCCTTGGGGTGCGGGTAGCCTCTGTAGATCGTGATTTTAGCCAGGGTACAATCGCAAATACCGGAAGGACTACTGATCTTGCCATTGAAGGAGATGGTTATTTTGTGGTTAATAATGGATCACAGGATCTGATGACACGAGCAGGAAATTTTACTTTCAACAAGGATGGTAACCTGGTAGATCAGACAGGTAATTATGTGCAGGGGTATAATGCCAACGACTCTGGGAATATTCTTGGTGGGGGTGCAACTGACAACGTACAAGTTGATTTTGAAAATGTGTTAGAACCTCAACGAACAAACGAGGTAAATGTAGGTGGTAACCTAAATTCTAATACAAGTACGGCACAGATCGTTCAAGCTCAGAGCTCATTTACTGATAGCAGTGGTAACATTGCATCATCAACAACGCAGCTAAATGATCTGAGTCAAACGACTACTAACTTTGATGGCAGCGAAACTATTACCGTCAATTATGTAGATGGTGATGGGAATACCCAAACAGCTGATTATAATTTGACGGGGGCCAGTGACACAATCGGCGATGTCGTTAATGGATTAAATGGTAATATCAGTGAAGGTGAGTTAACGCTGGTCGATGGTATGCTTAAGTTGAAGTCAGATTCGTTGGGTGACAGTGACCTTGATGTGGACTCAATTACTATAAGTGGTGGAACCGGTAATATGAACACTCCGGGATTCCAGGTTACGCAAGAGGGGGAAACGGGTACGAAAACAATGAGTACTACTGTGTATGACGACCTTGGTCAAGAGCACTCACTGTTGGTGGACTTTACGCAAACTGGTCCCAATCAGTGGGATTATGAAGCTACTTTTGCTGATGGAGAGGAAATTACGGGTGGGGCTGCAACAGGCTCCGTTACGTTTGATGAACTGGGACAGATTGATTCTGGTGATACATTTAACATTGAGTTCAATCCGGGTAACGGCGCAAGTACAACCAATTTTGGAGTAAATCTTGGAAGCGCTGGAGGAACTGATTTTACTCAGTATTCAGGGGCCAATACCGCTAAGGTATTAAGCCAGGATGGCTATACCCAGGGGTCGCTTGTCGATGTACGCATTGACGGAGACGGCCGCGTTCAAGGGGTGTATGATAATGGACAGAATCAGAATTTGGCCCAGCTGGCTCTCGGCAATGTCCAAAATGAAGATGGACTAGAGATGGTTGGAGGAGGACTTTTCAGAGCTACATCCGCAGCTGGTGAAGTCTTTGTGGATACTGCTGATAACGTAGCAAACAGCAGTATTCAGTCCGGATCTCTGGAAGGATCAAACGTTGATTTAGCTCAAGAATTTACGGAGATGATTACTTCGCAACGAGCCTATCAGTCGAGTGCGCGTGTTATCAGTACCTCTGATGAGATGCTCACCGAAGCAGTGAATCTCAAGCGATAATGGGATAAGAAACCAACTTCATAATTGGCAGGTAGCTAATGCCCCGGATTTGTATTGGGAGATACAGGTTCGGGGCTTTTTTATGTTTATTGATCTTTTTTCCCTGGAGAAAATGTTTTGAAGTAGCCTTTCTTGTTAAAGCCTTTTGATAAAACACAGTTATAGCTTTTAGTACTCTCTTCTTTCTCCATTTTTCTTATTAAGAAAAGAATTAATTAGACGATAAGCCTACATATGTTAGATAGATCAACAATCATAGGATTTGTATCAGGGTTCACATTAATTCTACTGGCCATTGTTCTACAGGGGAATCTGATGATATTTGCAAGTATGTCATCATTCCTGATTGTAGTCGGCGGTGTTTTAGCCGCTACATTGGTAAACTATAGTTATGAAAACATTAAGTATAGTTTTAAGGTGATTAGCAAAATGATGGGGGCCAAATCGGTTGATTTACGAACTGATATGGAGTTGATGCGTATGTTTGCCAAGAAGGTTCGAACTGATGGCATCCTTGTACTTGACGATGAAATAGGAAGCATTGAAAATGATTTTCTGAAGAATGCCCTTCAGTTAGCCGTTGATGGATATAATAAAGATAGTTTAGGTAACATCCTTAATGATGAAATTCAAAGTCAAAAGCGCCAGTTGTCAATATCGGTAAAAGTACTGGATTCGATGTCGGAATATGCTCCTGCATTTGGAATGATTGGAACATTGATCGGTATGATTCTGATGCTTCAAAATATTAATGATCCCGAATCACTGGGAGCTGGTTTAGCGGTTGCTCTTATTACCACTCTTTACGGGACGATATTTGCGAACATGATTTTAGGACCGTTGGCGGGGAAATTAGAATATTTGAGCAAATTAGATCTGAATCGAAAAGAAATGTTCCGTGTGGGCATTCTTTCAATAATACAAGAAGAGAACCCGCGTATTATGGAAAATAAGATGCTCATATATCTTGAGCCTAAAAAAAGAGCAGAGTACAAGAAATATCACGAAAAACAATCATATGGTACAGATCGCGTAGATCGACTTTACCAAAAATGGCCTAAATATCAGACTGAAGAATGGGAGAAATTGAACGAGAATCTGGAAGTGGAAACTGGCTGACAACATACAGCGACATGGTTACGCTGTTGTTAGTCTTTTTTGTATTGCTGTATGTGATGACTCCGGGTATTGACGAGTCTACATTCAATGATATCATGTCCTATTTTCAGTCTTCTACCAGCGTTGTATTTGATAAAGAGGCGGCCAGTAAAAAACAGGATGATGGACAAATGAGAGAAGAATGGCAGGATGTAAAAAAGTTTTTGGAAAAGCAGGGATATTCTGAGGAGGCAAATATTGAAAAAACAGATGAAGGAGTTAAGATAACTCTTAATGATTCTCTGACGTTTAACAGTGGTTCCGCACAGCTTCTGGCACGTTCAGAAACGGTGTTGGGGCGAATTGCAGAAGCTATTGGATCGGATGTCAAAGAGGTTAAAACGCATGGACATACAGATAATATGCCCATATCAAAGAGTTCGATATATCGTACGAATTGGCATTTGGGCGCGGCGCGGGCTGTATCGGTGGTACTATTCCTAAATGATTCCGCAGATCTTTCTGCAAGTAAATTTGAGGCGAGTAGCTATGGCGAATTTCGACCGGTTGATACAAATGAAACCCCCGAAGGACGTCGCCGGAACAGGCGGGTAGAGATATACATCAATTATGAGCAGGAGCAGCAGAATATCAAGGTTGATATGTCCAAGCTGGATGTTGATTCTTTGCGCAAGGTTGTGATGAAAAAAAAGAATTAAGAGGTAATTCCTATGGCAAACAAGAAAACTTCAGTTAAAGATAAGAAGAAATCGAAGCAGTCAATTTTTCGACGATTTGGAAAATATTTCCTGATTTTGTTTTTGGTTTTAGGTCAGGTATTTGTCGCTTATTCCATAGTGAATAAAAATTATGACGCTATTTATGGCTATACCCAAAGCTTAGTACCTGTAGAACGTGGTAAAGCAGAGCTTAAGGAGATCATCGTAAATCCGGCAGATACCAATGGTCAGCGTTATTTATTGGTCCAATTTTCCCTTGAGTTGGCTAGTATAGAGGATCAGGCGGTAATTGAAGAGCATCGATCTAAAATTCGCGATAACATCATAAAATACCTGTCTGCCAAAACAGTGGCTGAGATACAGGGTACTAAGGATAAAGAAGATCTACGTGTGGAATTGATTCAAGTAATTAATGACGCAATAGATTCTCGTTCGGTACGCAATTTGTACTACTCTAAATACGTAATGCAATGATGGAATTAATATCCGAACGAAACAATATTTATGGAATCGCCAGAGTCTGGGCAGCAGCTCGCAGATGTTAAATATGTAGAGACCTACGACTTTAAACAGCCTAAGCTGTTTAGTAAGGAGATTATGCGTAATCTCCGTTCGTTGCACGATATTTTTGCTCGTAGTGTCAGCCGTATTTTTAGCAGTGCATTGCGTGCAAAAGTGGATGTGGGTTTGGAGAAAATTGAACAAATTTCCTCCAGTAAATTCATCAATAAGATTAAAAGCCCAAGCGTAATTTATTTATTGTCGGTTGATGATTCTTCGGGCAATATTATTATGGTGATGCCTCCGGGATTCTGTACTCATCTTGTAGAACGACAGAGCGGTGGATATGGCGGAGACCTTTCAGAACGTCGTACGCTTACAATAATTGAGGAAAAAATTATTTCTCGTATTGTGCGGAACATCAATGATGAAATAATGATGGCTTGGGAGCCCTATATGGAGTTCGAGATCAAGTCAGCAACGTACGAGAGCAAGCCCGAGAATATTCATTTGGCTTCGGTTGATCCTACCATTGTAGTTGGGATTTCGGTGACCTTTGGAGACCGAAAAGTCAATTTTCACCTTTCTTATCCCTACAGTCTTTTAAAAGAGGCAATGAATAATTCGGTGTTAAAGAAAGGGAAAAAAACCGAAACGGTAGAGCTTACCGAAGAGCAATTGAAATCATACAAGTATACCCTTTCGAATGCCGGTGTTAATATTAAGCCACTGTTGGGAGAAACCACCCTCTCTATACAAAATATTCTTGATCTTAAAGAAGGTGATGTTATACCGCTTGAACAGCGTGCCGATCAGCCGTTAAAGGTGAAGGTAAATAATGTTCACAAGATGTCGGCTTATCCGGGAGTTTTACACGGACGTCGTGCCGTCAAAATTTATGATATGATAGAAGAGATTAACGAACAGGAAGTTATATAAATTTTAATTATGGATATCCTAAAAGAAACTTTAGAGCAATATGTACCAACGATAGAGGAGTTTTTGACCTCTATCTTGCTTGAAGAAACAGATATTGAAGTAGACGCTTTTGAAGAAGTAGAAAATGAGTTTGCCCTGGAGCATCTCAATGATACAGATGTATATCTGTATACCCGGGAGCAGAATATTAGTTCGGATGTGATTATTGTACTTGACCAAGAATGGTTCGGACTGCTGTCAAGTATTATGCTGGGGATTGAAGAAAAAGAGAAAAATGAGCAAACCATCGGCTTGCTTGAAGAGTTTGCTGACGACCTTGCGGAAGTGATTAAAGAGGAAGCTTCATCAAATGGGTTGGAATTCGAATTTGGTGAGGTAAAGGTCTTCTCAAAAGCGGAGATGCAGGAAGAGTTATGTCATGAAAAATATATTTGGACTAAGCTGGATATTGAAGGTGTTGCTGATGAGGTTGTTCGGGCAGAATTTCTGCTTGGTGATCCGGAAACGGAGATAGAAAAAGAAGAGGTGGAAGAGCTAGCAGAAGAGGAATTTGAAGAGGAAACGTTAAGCGAACTGAGTTCGCTTGAGGAAGGTGATGATGAAGACTTTTCTACCATCGATTCAAGAGCCGAGCCTAAGGAGCGTAAGAAGGAGAAGGTAATTTCGGCGCGTCATATCGAATTTGCAGAATTTGCCGAAGAAAATGGAAACGGCAATGGGGAAGTTCACAGCATGGATCTTTTGAAGGATGTGGATCTTGATGTGTCGGTCGAACTGGGCCGCATTGAACTGCCGTTGGGCAAGGTGTTGGAACTGGCCAAAGGTTCTGTGATAGAGCTCGAAAAGCTAGCCGGTGAGCCGGTTGATATTCTGGTAAATGGCAACCGCATTGCGCTTGGTGAAGTGGTGGTAATTGATGAACACTTCGGAGTTCGTATATCGAGCTTGGTAACTACAAAGAAACGTTTAGCAAAGATTAAAAATGGATCTGAGGGATAAGCTTGCTTCGCTGGACGTTGCGCCCAGTAAAATTCTAAAAATTGTACTTGGCCTGGCAGTAATACTGTTGCTGATGTGGTTGTTTACCCTGTCTCATGTGGATTACAATCAGAAGCCGGATGCCGAAAAATATATCAAGTCGCAAGCCAAGGCTGATTCTACTGAGGTTATTGCAACCAACGGGCAAGAGGATCAGGCAAAAGAACTTCAATCTTATGAGCAGTCATCAGGGGTCTTTACAAACGGACTTATTACTTTTTTAGTACTGCTGGTTGTTTTAATCATGGTTTGGTTCTGGGTTGACCGTAAACAATCTGGGCATGCCAAGAGCGGAAATCGAGAATTAGATGCCCAGATACTTGGGGAAGGGGCAAAATTAAAAATCATCCAAATAAATGAAGAAGTATGGGTGGTTGGAGTTACATCAAGTTCAGTGAACTTGCTACACCGTTATACACAAGAAGAATGGAAGGAAGAAGTTCATGAGCAGGATACAAAGAATAAGGACTTATTTGGGAAGCTTTTTAAGAGTCAGATGTCGTAATATGATTTTTTGGACAACTATTTCGTGGAAAAAAGTTGGGATTATGGCTGGGCTGCTCATGTTAATTGTGCCGGCCAGCAGTTGGGCAAGTTCGTTTTCCTATGGAGGATTTAATGTAACATCATTTTTACAGGCAACGCCCCCTTTTAATTTGGGGATCGAGGGGGAAGATCTTACAGTAGCCATACAGGCATTGATCCTGGTTACCATTTTATCGTTTGGGTCTGCATTTATTACGATGATGACCAGTTTTACACGTATTGTTGTGGTCTTTTTCTTCTTGCGGATGGGCCTGGGCACTCAACAGTCGCCCCCAAACAAAGTATTAATAGGACTGGCACTTTTTCTGACCATTTTTATTATGATGCCCACTTTTGAGCAAGTTAATGAGGAGGCGGTGCAGCCTTATTTAAATGAAGAAATAACACAAATGGAAGCATTGGGAGAGGCCGCAACTCCGCTTAAAGAATTTATGACTAAGCAGACACGTGAAAAAGAACTGCTCTTTTTTATGGATATGGTAGATATGGAATCAGTAAGTAGCCCAGACGAGATTCCCTTTTATGTTGTGGTTCCTTCGTTTGTAATGAGTGAGCTACGAGTGGCGTTCCAGATCGGCTTTATGATATACTTGCCATTTGTAGTAATTGATTTGGTTGTGTCTGCAGTGCTGCTTTCTATGGGGATCATGTTTTTGCCCCCGGTACTGGTTTCACTACCGTTTAAAATACTGGTGTTTGTGCTTACCGACGGATGGTATTTGTTGGTACAATCCCTGGTGCAAAGTTTTAATTAATAAGAAAAAAGATTATGAATACAGAAACGGCGTTATTTTGGTTACAAGAAATGTTAACGGCAGTAGTAACCTTATCTGCCCCACCGTTAATAGCTGCAGTAGTGGTTGGTTTGGCTGTTGCTATATTTCAGGCGGCGACTTCTATCCAGGAGCTTACCCTTAGTTATGTGCCTAAGATGGCTGTTGTTGCAATTATTCTATTCCTTTCGTTTGGTTTTATGTTGCAATATGCCATCGGATTCACAGAACGAATTTTTGAAATAATTCCTGAGTTGGTTAATTAGAATGCCATCGCGTAGTAAGATAACGGTGGCATAATGGCACTGCTGTCATCCAACTTTGTTTTAGCTCTTTTCCTGATATTTGTCCGGGTCAGTAGTCTCATTATGACGGCGCCTTATTTTAATTCTGCGGCCTTTCCGCGACGGGTTAAGCTGTTTTTGGCGCTTATACTCACCTTTATCCTATCGTTTGTAATTCCAAAGGAAAGTGTTTTGGGTCCGTTACAGCCAACGCTTCCTTTTATAGTTACAGCAGTAGTTATGGAGTTATTGGTGGGCGTTGCACTGGGCTTAGTCGGACAGCTGATATTTGCAGGTATAGAAATGGCGGGACGGCTTATCAGCCTCAAGATCACGTTAAGTTTTGCCCAGATTGTGGATCCTATGTCTCAGCAGAAGACTGACTTAGTGGGAAACCTCTTTAGTATGCTTGCCGTCTTAGTTTTTCTTTCTATGGATGGAGACAAAATTTTTATAAATGGATTGGTAAAGAGTTTTGAGGTTATTCCCCTTAATCAGGCAAAGCTAACGCAGGCAGGTCCATTTATGCTTGAGGTAGCGAACTATCTCTTTGTGATTGCCGTACAGATCGCTGCTCCATTCCTGGTAGTGCTTTTTATTTTAGACCTCTCTCTGGCTATTTTTGCGCGTATTATGCCCCAGGCTAATATCATGTTTATTGCTATTCCCATTAAGTTGTTACTGGGTTTTACACTGCTTTCTTGGATGTTTCCCTACATGCCGGATGCCTTTAGTAAGATGTTCCATCGGCTGTTCCAGTACCTGGTGAATCTGCTGGGAACCATGGCTTAACTAGTACACCTCATATCTCTGCTTTTCCCATTACTATTGAAGGTATGAGCTAATGCAAATGATTTAAGGGGACAACGTCTAAAATGTGGCGGCTTTTACAAGATTCAAGGTGACTTGTGCTGGTATCTCTATAGATACTACTGCATCACCAAGCGATGGTAGGTAAACTTTATAAGCTTAGGGCCTTAGCTTGTGAGTAGGACAATAGGGTACAGTATCCCCGGAAACAAAGGGAGACAGGAATAGTAAAGATGATTTCTTATTGAAAAGGGATTACTCTACCGTGACTTTTTCTTTTACCAAATCGCCTTTCAGTTGAACAAGAATCTGGCCAATAAGCTGGGATATACGGGCTTCCGATAGTTCAAGTAGTAAAGCGACCTCCTGCATGGTCATATCCTCATAGTAATAGAGTGTAAGGATGAGGCGGTCACGCTCTCCGAGTTCCCCAATCTTTTCTTTGAGAATTTGAGCCCGCTCTTTATTAACGAGATCCTGGTCGGGCATTTCCACATCTGTGTTTTCGTGGATTTCGTAAAATGAATTCGAATCGTCATTGTTGAAACTGCTGTCGAGTGACAGAGCGTTACGCGTTTGCACGTTTGATAACAGCTGACGATAGTCTTCGATATCCATATTGAGCTCACGAGCTACTTCACCGTCGCTGGGTTTTCGGCCAAGTTTTTGGGAAAGTTCCTTTATTACTTTTTTGACTGTTCCATAATCCTTGCGTTTCTGCCGGGGCAATTGATCAATTTTGCGCAGATAATCGATGATATTGCCTCGTATACGATAATAAACAAAGGTGTTAAACTTAATATTCCGGCTGCAGTCATAGGAGTCCATCGCTTGAATGAGTCCGCTAATGCCTGCGCTTTCAATATCTTCTTGTTGCGTTAACGGTTGGTCTGGTATGTTGATCTTACCAATTATGCTACGGATAAGCGGCATAGATTTGTTGATAATAGCATTCCGCAATCCATTCGATGGATTCTCGCAGTGTAACTCGGCAAGCTCCTGTAGTGATTTATTGCTCATCATGATTCTCCACTCTTATTCTGTGATTTATTGCCTTCTGTAGCGGTTGATCCCTTAGACATAGCGCTGGTATTTTCCTGTACAATATTTAGCAGGAACATCGAGATGTACACCAGCGAGAATAGAATCAGGAATACCAGTAAACCACGGTATAGAGCAATGTTGATGCTTTCGCCCGATACCATAAGCAATAGAAACTGGATAAGAGAAATGACCGCGATAATTCGTAATAACATGGTGCTGGGGTTTTGTTAGTTCTTACAATTTTTTGGTTTTGTATTTATTAAAATGCTTTCTGTTAGGCTCGTAATAATTTGCGTGCAAATTTCTCCGGTTTAAACGGAATCAGGTCACCCATAATTGACGGTCCACTACTGATATATCGCAGCTTGTAATCGGTGTTGGCCAAAAGTTGTACGGTTTTACCCCATTTAAGCGATTGGTCAATATGAGTAAGTGCAATATGATCGGCCTCAATGTCTTTCGCTAATGGGTCATTGAAAGCAGTACCGTTAATGGCCGTATTTACTAGGTAGTGAGTCTCCATGCTTGCTCGATTATAAAACTCTTTCTTTACCGACAGAATATCCTCAATGAGCGATTGGCCATCCATTTCAAGAGAGGGCGTATCAATCAATACGTGATCATAGTTTTCCCACCTTGGGGCCAAGGCCTTTGCCTGTTCGGCATCTTGGATATGATAAAAGTCGATTCCTTGGTCCTTGCAAAATGGAGCAAGGATGCTGTATCGATTTTTGGCATTTCCATTAGTCGGGGCAAACGATGCGATGGCTATTTCTTTATCAGCTCCAAAGTATGGTAGCGATGTCAGTTTCATAATTAAATGAGTTTTGCCCGAACCTGAACGACCGGCAAAGACCATAATTTTTTTAGGCCTTCCGGCTTTTGATTGCTGGAGTAACTCATCAATACACTGCAGTAGTTTTGAATAAAAAAGTTCGGGCTGCTGGATTGGTTGGATGCCTTGCTCAATAACACTTTCGAACCAATTTCGAATTAATTTTTGAGATACCCCCTTGTGTAGTAGTTTATGGAATAGCGGGTGTTCAGAATATGCAGTATCGGGGCTGGAAAGCGCTAAATGTATAAGAGATTCCAACCGATCTAATCGTTTGTGGAGATCATCAGAACTGTTTTTTTCTGTTTCTTCCTCCCTGTTAGTAACGGGAGACACGCCGTTGGGCAGTTCTTCCACAAACTTGTCGTATAACGGATCCAGCTCACTTTCTGATGGGGGTTCCATATTGTTTAAAGTTACCGTATCAAATTCTTGCTTGGGATACTTTTGTTTATCAAAAGATTTTTGTCGGCGGATGTCTTTTCGACTGTATACGTTATTTATCGGCTGTTCTGATGTTAATTCCTTTTTATTTGTTGTGGTCGTTGGTTCAGCATCAGCTGTAGCATCTGGTTTATCAAAGGAATTCCTTGTATGCCTCTCTTCTTGTTGCTCAGCATATTTGCGAATAGATTGCAACTTGTTTCCCAGTTTTTTATCGGAAGACTTGTTACTACCAGGTTTCGTTTTAGCAGATCGTTCAAAGACTACACCAGGTGTTTCTTTTGGGTCCCCAGGATGTTTTTTGTTTGGGGATTTCGATTGCTGTTTTTTCCGTTTGCCGGAAGCATTGTGTTCATCATTTTCTTCCTCTTCGGGCATCATATCCATTAGCTTTGAATAATCATTCCCATATATTTGCACCGCACTTTTTTTGGCAGCTTTAAAGGTTTTATCTATAAATTTGGTAAGTATCATACTGATGCAGCTTCATTTAATTCTGCTTGTTCAATGTGTAATCTATCGAATGTTTGGAATTGCACATTTTGGCTAATATCGTTGTACGATAGCACATTTATATCAGGCAAAATTGGTGCCAAAAACTCAAATAGTGTGTGTCGCAGTACGGGTGAAGTTAGTAGAATCGGGTCGTAGCCTTTGTGAATCATATCCTCAAAAGTACTGGAGGCATTTTTATAAAGTTGCTCTACCAGGCTGGGGTCAAGGCCAAGTGTATTGGCATTAAGTCCGCCCTGCTGTGCTTGTTGTATTAATCGTGATTCCAAGTTGGAACCCATCATTACGACTACAATTTCATTGTCTTCTCCCACAAACCGTTTTGTGATAATTTCTGAAAGTGACGCTCGGCAATATTCTGTTAGAATATCGGTGTTTTGGGTTTGCTGACAGTGGTCAGCAAGCGTTTCCAGTATTGTTACCAAGTTGTTAATAGGGATACGCTCACGTAACAATCGTTTGAGTACTTTTTGTATATCTCCAATTCGCATACCCTCGGGTACCAGCTCTTCAACGAGCGCAGGAGACTGTTCTTCAATATTATCAACCAGCCGTTTAACCATTTGTCGGTCGATAAGCTTGTGTGCATTTTTCTTAAGCACCTCCATTAAGTGAGTGGTGATAACGGCCCCGGCTTCAATTACTGAAAGACCAAATTTTTCCGCCTCTGACTTATTTTTTCCGCTCACCCATATCGCATCCATTCCAAAGGTAGGATCTTTTGTTTCAATGCCTTGGATATTTGCGTCAAAATCAGAAGGCACAAGAGCCAGGTGATAATCGGGTAACAGCTCGCCGTCGCCCTGTTCAATACCGCGCATCTTAATAATGTAGTGGTTGGCATCGAGTTGAACGTTATCACGGATACGAACTGACGGTATGATGATACCCAGCTCTGAAGCTAATTGCTTACGCAATGAGGTAATACGGTCGAGAAGATCACCTCCCTGCTGTTCTTCAACCATCGAGATAAGGCTATAGCCAATTTCGAGTTCAAGAGTATCCAGCAGCAGGTAATCTTCTACGCTGTCAGATTCGCCCTCAGGTAATTCTTGCTGTTGTTGTGCTTCGGCTGTCTTTTCTTGTTCTTCGTCTTCATGTCGTTTATAGGCAAGAATAATGAAGAGGCCTCCCATGAATGCAAAGGGGAGAAAAGGCATGCCCGGCATAATACCTAAGAAAAGTACGAAAAAAGCACCAAGCATAAGAGTTTTGGGATCACCTAAAAGCTGGGTTATCAGTTCCTCACTTAAGTTTCCTTCCGAAGCAGCACGCGAAACAATAAGACCGGCCGCTGTAGAAATAAGCAGAGCAGGAATCTGCGAGACCAATCCATCCCCGATAGTCAATAGGGTATACAGTTTGGCAGCTTCCGCTAATTCCATTCCATTTTGTACGGTACCAATTACAAGACCACCAATGATATTGATACAAGTAATGAGTAATCCAGCGATAACATCCCCTCGCACAAACTTACTGGCACCATCCATGGCGCCGTAGAAATCGGCTTCTCGGGCGATTTCTTCTCGCCGCTTTTTGGCTTCTTGATCGGTGATAAGTCCTGCACTTAAATCGGCATCGATAGACATCTGTTTACCAGGCATCGCATCCAAGGTAAAGCGTGCGCCAACTTCGGCAATTCGAGTAGCCCCTTTTGTGATAACCACAAAGTTGATAATAATTAGTACAGCAAAGATGATGATACCTATAACGTAATTGCCCTGAACAATAAAGCCACCGAATGATTCAATAACAGAACCTGCATATCCTTCACTGAGTATAAGTCGTGTAGAAGCAATGTTCAGGGAGAGTCGAAAGAGCGTTAAAATAAGTAGCATGCCCGGGAATACAGCAAACTCAAGCGGCTTAAGTGTGTAAAAGGCCACCAGCATTACAATAATGGACAGTGACACGTTGAGTGCCAAGAAGAAGTCCATCAGCATTGGTGGGAAGGGGATAATCATTATCAGTAAAATGATAATGATACTCGATGAAATAAGAACATCGGTTTGTAGAAACCGGTTTTTGAGTTTACTTGTCGAAATATTTGTAAAAGCCATGCTTACCGTTAAATATTGTGTTTGTTTTTAAGCTTGTAGACGTAGGCCAGTATTTCGGCGACAGCGCGATAGAGATCATCGGGGATGTGTTGGTCCACCTCGGCCGAAGCAAAAAGGGCTTGGGCAACAGGTTTGTTTTCTACTATTGGGATATCAAATTCTTTGGCATAATCTTTAATTTTTTGAGCTCGAAGACGCTGTCCTTTGGCCAACACCAACGGTGCGTTATTTTTTTCGGGATCGTATTGTAGAGCAATAGCATAGTGGGTAGGGTTGGTCACAACGACATCCGAATCCATCACCGCATGATCAAGTCGTTTTTGCATAAATGATCGCCCCATTTGTTTTCGCTTGTTTTTCATTTCGGGGCTCCCTTCAGATTCTTTATGCTCGTCCTTTACTTCTTTTTTGCTCATCTTAAGATCTTCTTTGTGCTGATACTGTTGATAAATTGCATCAACTATAGCAAGAATGGTAAGAGCTACAAACGTTCTGGTTAAAAATAGGAGAACATAGCTTCCGGCTTCGCTGATATTGTACTGTAAGGGCATCACAGAAAGGGAAACAAAGTGTTCCATATTTGGAAAGACAGTGAAATAAACGATGAAGCCCATGATTAGTAATTTGAAGAGTCCTTTAACCAACTCCATGAGCCCTTTCTTCGAAAAAATATTTTGAATACCGGTAATAGGATTCAGCTTCTCGGGTTTTGGCTCAATTGCTTTGAGTGAAAAAGCACCTTTGGTTTGTATGAGATTTACCACTAATGCGGTGACGACAAGTGCAATGAGAATGGGCGTCATTGCTTCAATTCCATGTTTAAAAGCAATGCCCAAGAAAATGACCGCATTATTTTGGTTCTCAAGCGCCAGCTGGGCATTCAGAAAAAAGGTTTCAAAGAGTGCCTTAAAGCGCCCGTACATAAATCCCCCCATACCCACGAACGTCATTACTGAAACTACCATAATCATAACCGAAGAAATTTCGGTGCTGATAGCGACTTGCCCTTCCTCCCGCGCTTTCTCAAGTCGCTTCTGCGTGGGATCTTCTGTTTTTTCTTGATCTGATTGTTTATCGGACATAACGTATAGTTATATCAAATACGATACCATTATTCGTAATAATTGATTTAAGTCTCTTGGGGATGGGGGTTGCCGGGATGAGGGAGAAATAATCCCCTTTGACGGAAAACATTTCCATTAAAACGGTGTTTTTAACCGCCATTGCTATCTCACCACAAGTTGTATCAAGATAAGCTCATCAGATTAATTAAAAGAGAGGGTAATCCATCATTATATATAGAGAGGACCAATTCGTGTTGTAATAATCTGCTCTAAAGTAATGGTATAAGCCAACCAAAAAATCGGTGGCATAGAATTTGAAAGTCTTACACCTCAGCCGACAAGGTTGGACTTTTAATTAAAAGCAACAACAAAGCGTTTAAGGATCTCATGATTGATAGATTACAGGCTCAAATGCAGGCCATGCAGATGCTGACCAAAATGCAGGATGTTACAGCAAATAACCTTGCGAATATCAATACGCCGGGATTTAAAGGCAGTAACGTTTTTCAAAAGATGGTACAAAAACGTATCGATGGTCAAATGGTGACCCAGGCCGTACCTCAACAACAGGTCGATATGCAGCAGGGCGTACTTGAGCCAACTGGGAATCCCCTCGACTTTGGAATTAAGGGGAAAGGATTTTTTGTGGTAGAAAACTCGGAAGGAGCCCAGTTAACACGAGATGGTCGCATGCATTTTAACAGTAATGGTTTTTTGGTAGATGAAAATGGGTCGCGCGTAATGGGCGATTCCGGACCTATCCACATGCCGGAGTATCTAAAAGCAACAGGTCGTGGAGGTGATAAAGCAAACTTAGAAGTTGCTGACGACGGGACTATTCGACTTGATGGTGAGGTGTTTGATCGACTTCGCATTGTACAGGTTAAAGATACATCCCAGTTGCAGCGTAAGGGAAGTAATTATTTAAGTGCCCCCGAAGGAGTTATGACTGACGACTCCTCGAGTAAGATTATGCAGGGGTATTATGAATCTTCGAATGTAGATCCGCTGAACGAAATGGTGGATATGATGAAGACTACAAAGATGTTTGAATCTCAACAGCGAGCTATGACGACTACAGATCAAATGATGGGTAGAGCGACACAGCAACTAGGAAAATTTTAATTCAATAAACGAATAACACTATGCCTTTTAGAGCTTTAACAACTGCTTCGCTCGGAATGAGTGCTCAGCAAAAATCGGTAGACAATATTGCCAATAACCTGTCAAACGTAAGTACTACCGGATTTAAAAAGAGTAACATCGCTTTTCAGGATCTTTTTTATGAAGATATCGCCGTTTCGAAAGCCGGAGCATCGGCAAATCGAATTTCTAATGATAGTCCACGGTTACAACTTGGCCACGGTTCACAGGCAGTATCAACAATTAGGAATTTTACGCAGGGATCTATCTCTGAAACCGGAAACCCACTGGATATGGCGATTAGCGGTGATGGGTTTTTCCGTGTTGAGAAACCTGATGGTTCCATTGGCTATACACGAGATGGGAATTTTACCCGCGACTCTTCGGGCATGCTGGTTAATAGTTCCGGTTTGTCTCTGGCAGAACAGATTGAAGTTCCCATGGAGGCCAAGGCAGTAGATATCTCACAAGATGGTACGGTTACGGCTCTGATGGGGGGGAACAACCGTGAAATTGAATTGGGTCAAATTGAGTTAGCCCGATTTTCCAATCCTGCAGGCCTCAAAGCTGAGGGTGGTAACCTATTCAGTGAAACCCAGGCCTCGGGAATGCCTTTTGTGGATCATCCCGGATCAGAAGGATTTGGGAATGTTCGTCAAGGTTATCTGGAAGGGTCTAATGTGGATGTGGTGACTGAGATGGTTCAGCTTATCGAAGCCCAACGGGCCTATGAGACAAATTCAAAGATGGTACAGTCGGCCGAAGATATGATGTCGGTAACTAATTCTATCAAACGATAAACACCAATGATTTTGCACGCTCGACGAATCATTATTAGCCTGCTTGTCTTTATCGGCCTGGGCGCTATACCTGCCCGGGCAGATATGGACATTCCTGGGGATGACGGGATGAAGTCATTTATAGTTAAGAAGGCATATGAGAAGTTAGAGCGACACTTTACAGCAGGAGAATATCGTTTCGATATTCAACCACGATGGATCCCCAATCAATTATTACAACAATCTCCTGCACAGGTTCTTAGTGTTCAGCTTAGTGGACAAATACGACGCTATACCAATTTTGAGGTAGTATATAACCAAAAGGGGGGTCGTAAACGAGCAGAAATTCAGCTCAAGGTTAAAGCAGAGCAGAAGCTGCCCGTTGTTACTGATCGCGTACGAAAGGGAGTAAAACTAAAACAAACACATCTAGCCTACCAGTGGGTTTCGATAGCTCAAGGTGGGGAATCGTACGTTGCCGGTATCGAAGAATTAATTGGCAAGACTCTTTGCCGGACTCTCTTGTCTGGCCAACCTATCCGCAAGTCGTATGTAAGTAGAGATTTAATTATTAAAGCCGGTGACGAAGTCAACATTTTTATTAAGCGCCGAGGAATACAGGTGCAAGTGTCCGGTGTGGCGCGTGAGGATGGAGCCAAAGGGGATCGAATCAAAATTTTCAGCAATGAAACAAATCACAAATATGTGGGCGAAATTCTTCGTCCGGGAGTAATACAATGGAAAAGTACACTTTGATTGGGAAATGTTTTTTAGCACTGTTTTTAATTGTAGGAATTTCAGGTACAACATATGGGCAGCGTTCGCTATATAAGGACAATAAAGCTGTTCAAGTTGGTGATGTATTGACAGTTATCTTGCAGGAAAATATATCTGGGAGCACGAGTTCGGATGCCCAAAATGCGTCAAATGCCGGTGCAGGCGCAGGCGGATCGATGGGCGGTAATTTTATGCCTTTTCAACCTACTTTTGGTGCTGATGCCGAAGTGAATTATGAATCAGGTGAGCAAGTTTCGACTAATCAGGGGCAGCTCTTGGAAGGTTATATGAGTGTAGAGGTTACGGGTATGACCTCCACTGGGAATTTAATTGTGTCAGGTACCAGAACGACTGAAATAAACGGTGAGAAACACCAGATAGATTTAAGAGGGACCGTACGTCCCAAAGATATAAATGGACGAAACCAGGTGTTATCGTACCGACTGGCAAATGCTCAGATAAACTATGAGAAAGAAGGTGGGTTAAAAAGCATTACCAAAAAGAAAGGATTTTTTAAACGTGTGGCCTTAACAGTAGTCGGGGTGGCAATTAGTGCTGCGGCAGTGTTAAAGGCAATGGAATAGATATATAGTTATCTCATTATTTATAAACTCATGAAAAAACAAATACTTATATCAATAACGGTGACTGTTCTTATTGCAATGGTCGCGGTTAAAAGTAATGCCCAAACCCCATTGAGCCGATTACTTAAAGTAAAAGGGGCGAACACTACCAAGGTAGTGGGCTATGGGCTGGTAGTAGGCTTAGATCGAAGTGGTGATCGAACGATAAGCAGACGCGGAGCCCAGTTTACGGTTCGGTCAATTGCAAATATGCTTAATAATTTTGGAATTAATGTTGATTCGGAGCGCCTGCGAACGCGCAATGTTGCTGCTGTAATAGTGACGGCAGATATCGGGCCATATCACGCATCCGGCAGTGAAATTGATGTTACGATATCGTCGATGGGGGATGCCAGTTCTCTGGAAGGGGGCGTACTGTTGGAAACGCCACTCTTGAATCCTGAAACTAAAGAAATATATGCCTTGGCCCAAGGCCCGGTGCTAGTGGGAGGTATAAATGAAGAAATAGGCAGTTCTCGTTTTTCACGCAATAGTTCGTTAACAGGAACCATTCCTGGCGGAGGGATAGTAGAATATGATAACAACTTTCAACTGAATGCTGATCAACCGCTACACTTGGTCATGTCTCAGCCGGGCTATACAAATGCGCGTAAGGTTGTTGAAGTAATTAATGAAAGTTTTGATGAAGAGTTAGCCTCGGTGTATAATCCTGGAGTCATTGAGGTGGGATGGCCGGATGCTTTCCAGGAGCCGGGGATGCGCAATATGTTTATCAGCACCATCATGGACCAGCAGGTTAAGCTTAAAAAGCCTGCTCGTGTGGTTATTAATGAACGCACTGGTACCATTGTAGCGGGTGGGGGTGTTACTATTGACAACGCTATGGTTTCGCATGGCAGCGTACAAGTGCGAACTCAAGTAACTCCTTTTGTTAGCCAGCCGCCCCCTTTTAGCGGTGGCGATACAGAAGTAGTTCCTGTGCCTCAGGTGGGTATTAGTGAAGAGTCGGCGCAAAATGTGGTCTTAGAACCTGATACCAATGTGCAGCAACTGGCTAATGCCTTGGATTCGCTGGGGCTAAGTCCGCGGGATATTATTTCCATTTTTCAGGCACTTGATCGTGCCGGTGCGCTGCAGGGTGAACTTATTGTGATGTAGCATTAAACAAAATTGAAACAGCATAATTATAAAACATGATTAATATGGATATAAGCAATATAGCCCAGTCAATGCCAATGGGATTGGATAAACAAGATTTGGCACAGGAAAAGAAGGAAGAAGTTGCCATGGAATTCGAAAAAATGTTTGCTCGGCAGCTGGTTAACGAGATGACTAAAGATTCGTTTAAGATGGGCGATAAAAATGGTGTCGCCGGACAGGCCAACAACATGTATCGACATCACATCACAGATACACTAGCTACTGAAATTGCAGAACAAAGGAAATTGGGAATGGCTGATATGATCTCGGAATATCACAAAGTGTGATAACCTGGTATTAATAATGATAATGGACTAGGAAGGGTAGTTATGGAATCAGAAAAGGCATTTACAGAATTTGGACAAATCATTGATAGACTCGGTAGACTATCTGATGATATGATAACAGTGATTGATAAACAGATTGAAGCCGTCGTGTCATCCAATGGGGAAGATATTGAACAGTATGTTGAGGAGTACACTCATTTGCAAGGGGTGTTCAAAGAACAGGAACACAAGTTTATAGATCACTTGCAAACGATGTTAAACAATGCAGGGATTAAGAGCATCGAAATCCGGTTGGAACACTTGAAGGAGGCGTATCCTGAAGCTACGGATACAATTACTGACTGGCAGGAAAAGCTTGAAAATCAAATAGAGAAGCTGAAAGCGAAGCAACAGAAAATTAATAACCTGTTGGAATTCGCTGTTGAGAAAAATATGCAGCTTATGCACTCAATTTATAGTCTGCACAATAAAAAGAATACACGATACAGTGCAAAGGGTAGTAAAAAGGAAATTTCTTCCGGAATAGCACTCAATAAAGAAGCTTAGATATGAAAACATTATTTGAAATAGCGAAGAGTGGCCTTCATGGAGCAGAACGATCCATGTCGGTTACATCCAATAACATTATTAATGCAGATACCCCAGGGTATAGTCGGCAGCGTGTTGAGAAGTCGCCCAATGGTATGCAGATGGATAACTATCATGTCGGGTTAGGTGTAAATATTGATGACGTAAGCCGATTGCGTGATGGTATGAACGATCAGCTTTTAAATAAAAAGCAACAGGATATGGGTTATCTGCAAAAGAAAGCTGATGTCTATGAAAAGCTTGAATCCTCCCTGGTTTCTGATTATGGGGATAACCTGGATAGCCAGGTTGGTGGATTGTTTGATAACTTTTCGGATTTGGCCAGTAATCCACAGGATGTGAGTGTACGAAATAACCTGATTAGTGAGACTCAGCAATTTACAAGCAAGTTGCGGGAAACCAGCCGGAATGTGGATCAAAATAGTGATTTGGTGAAGAATTTTGCCGGCAAAACGCTTGATTCTATTAATAGCATGTTGAGTGATATTAATGAGCTCAACAGCTCTATTAAACAGGCCCAAGCCAAAGGAAATCCCGATTTTGCCAGTCTTGATAAACGTGTGGCTAAGATGAGTGAACTTTCGGAGTTGGTTGAATTTGAAAGCCAGGAGACGAGTACAGGGGCTGTTGAAATTCAGATTGATGGACACAGCGTGGTGGATGAAAACCGAGCGTACAACATTACTTCGGAAGTAGATGATACCAACAAAAAATATCGTCTTAGACTCGAAAATGGTCATGTAATTGCCCCGGAGGGTGGACAAATTGGCGCTGAAATTGAGATGTATGAAGAAGGTATTCCAGATATTAAGGAGCGTCTCGATAAAATTGCCTCTGCAATTGTATCGGAAGTAAATAATATCCACAGCAATGGATATGGACTGGAAGACAGTATCCAACGTAACTTTTTTGACCCCTCTGGAACAACCGCGGAAAGTATTTCGATTAATAAGGATTTGGTTGAAAATTCAAAATTTATTGCTGCTTCTGACACAGACGGTGAAGCTGGAAATGGCGAAATTGCATCACAGGTTGCAGAATTGCGTAGTCAGAAAGTCATTGGTAATACAACACAAAATCAGTCACTGACAGATTTTACCATAGGTACTATCAGTGAGCCGGGGATTCAGTTGGATGCAGCTAATAATCGCATTGATGCCCGTGACTCGGAAATCCAGATGCTTAAAACACAGCAGGAGGAAGAAGCTGGCGTTAATATTGATGAAGAGCTTAGCCAGATGATAAAATACCAAAATGCATATCAGGGAGCGGCAAAGGTAATGAGCAGTGCCCAACAAATGTATGACACTTTAATTAGTATAGTGAGGTAATTATTTATGCGTGTAACACAGAAAACTATTTTTGACAATTTTATGCGGGATGTGAATAAAAATCGTAGAGAAATGGCTGGAATTCAGTCCGATCTTTCAAGTGGCAAGAAAGTTCGATTGCCTTCACAAAGTCCGGTAAATTTTCAAAGTAGTCGAATTTTAGAAGCCGATCTTAATAAGGTAGAGCAGTTTCAGAGTAATATTAGCAGTGGTTTACGACAGGGAAGATTGGCCCAGGACACGATGAATGGAGTTATCGACAGCCTGATAAATATTAAAAATTCTATGGTCCAGGGGGCCTCTGACTCTATCGGTAAAAGTGAACGGGTAAACTTAGCTGATGAAGTCTCGGGCATACGCAAGCAGATTGTCGACAGCTTAAATATTCAATACGGTGAGCGTTATCTCTTCGCGGGGACCAATAGTGGGGAAAAGCCTTTTGAGCTGGCCGGTGGAGTGGTAACCAATAATAGCAATGATAAGCCCCCTCATGTGGTTGCAGCAGATGGCGTGGAAATTGATATCAGTATCACAGGCAAAGAGGTCGCAGATAGTCCTGCTGGTGATATGTTTCAGTTTATTGGTGACGTGGAAGATGCGTTACGGAATAATGACAATCAGCAGCTTAACAATTTACTTACGGATGCTGATCAGGTAATTAATCATGTTACCGATCTCACGTCAAAGTTGGGAGATAATATCAATCGCATGGATTTTATGTTTGAACAGTACGAATCTACAAAGATTACTCAAAAGTCAGATATTAGTGAACTGGTTGATACCAACTACGCCGAGGCATTTTCTGACATGCAGCGAAACCAAGTGGCTTATGAGTCGGCAATGGCGGTGCATGGCAAAATGTTTGAAAACACCTTATTGAATTATCTCTAATAACATAGGACAGGGTTTCTTAAAATAATGAGGATATTATGGAAACGGGACTGAAATTGATATCAGATATAAGTAGAAACGGGAAAAGTTTAAATTGGTTGACTGGAGTTCTTTTTCTATCTGACGAAAGATTTTATAATGCAGAAAAGGTAAGGCTTTGGGAGACCTATTTTTCAGAATTAATTGTTGCCGGAATTGGTAAAGAGCCTGAAAGCTTGCCGGCTAATGTGCATTGGTATGAATATGAGTCGGATGGCAGTCGTTCAGAGATATGGAATACTATTAGTAAAAAGGTGAATAATTCTTGGGTATTTTTCTTAGAGGATGATGAACAACCTCGGTTCAGTAGTTTTCCTGAGGCTCAAAGTTTGGAGAATACTCAGTGGCCACCGGCTATTATCAATATTCAGAAAGAAAGTACCACATATCATTTTTATCAGATGCGCTTGGTAAATGTAACGATGAATGAGGATGATATCTTTCGGGGGCACCATTTGACGGATGCTACTGAGTTTGTCCGTTCCCACGGCATTAATTTAAGCAGTAAGCCCATCATCATTGAACGGGAAAGCAGTGTTTATTCACATATTGATATTGATCAGGAACTATCACTGAAAAACCAAGCCCCCAAGTTATATTTGGTACAGGGAAATCGATATTTACAGGAAAAAAAGTATGTTCGGGCAGCCGCCCAGTTTCGCCAACTATTAAAGAAACAAAAATTATTGCCTTTTGACCGTTTGGCGGGCGTTAATGGGCTGGCCAGCTGTTTTGCTGAACAGCATAAATGGGAGAAAGCCTTGTCTCTAACAAAACAGTCGCTCGAAGCAGAGTCTTTCCAGCGGTTACCTTATTTGATCCAGTTTCGTATTCATGAGTTGCGTAAAGATTGGCAAAAAGCATTTGATGTATTGAAGCAATATTATGAAAGATTATCACTGTTTTCGTCTGCAAGTTTTGATCGTAAAATAGGTGAGGAGAAGAGTTTGGTTAACCTTGCCAATATTGCGTTAAAAGCAGGGCATCGAGCAAAGGCGACTGATTATTTTGATCGGCTGTTCTCGTTCAAGAGAGGAAATGCTGACGAAGCAATGTTAGAGAAAGCATTATTGCTTTCGATTGAATTGAATAATCTTGAACGATCAGTCTATTTATTTGAGCGAATATTCAATGATCGGTTGCCACCCTGCCAGATGGATGCAGAATCGAGAGAGCAGATAGATCAAGTTATGACGATGTTTATGAAGAAGGATTGGTACGATTATGTATCAACTATTTATAAAAAATTACATGATGCTCATCCTGAGGACCAGGAATATAAGCGAAAATTAATTGTGACGCTTACCAAAACAAATAGATTAGATCAGGCCAAAAAAATGGTGGCGAATATTGTCTGAGCTCAGAATTTGGGAGCAATTAATAGCTTTACCTCTCAAATAAGTAACGTTGTTGAAACAGGAGAAGAAGCTTCAGGATTTCTTGGCTTACAGAAGAGATAGCTAGAATAGAGAAGAACTTATTAGTCCTCATCCTCATTTTCTGAAGCTTTTCTGATTTTATTACGGATGGTGCGGTCTGTGATACCCAAAATTTTAGCGGCCTCTTTTTGATTTCCCTGGGTATGTTCCAGCGCTTTTTTGATAAGTTGCAGCTCCATATCTTCTATAGACATCAAAGGCATATCCGAAAGTACTTCTTTGCTAACCTCCAGATCTACTTTGGAAAAGAGATTCCGCTCGATATGATCGAGGGTAATTGTATCATTTTTGCTTGACAGGATAACGCCACGATGGATCTTGTTTTCCAGTTCACGCACGTTGCCCTTCCATTTCTTATTAACCAGGTGCTCCATCAACTCATCAGATACCTCCTTGGGTTCCAGTCCGTATTGCTCGGTATAACGATTTACAAAAAAGTTAACCAAGAGTGGGATATCCTCTCTACGTTCCCGAAGTGGGGGAATAGAAATCGGAAAAACGTTCAGCCGATAGTACAAATCCTCGCGGAATTGACCATCAGCGATGGCTTCTGCTATGTTGCGGTTTGATGTGGCTAGCACCCTTACATCACATTGAATTGATTCCTGGCTACCCACACGATTAAATTCATTTTCCTGGAGAACACGCAACAGCTTTGCCTGGATATTTATATCAATTTCGGTAATTTCATCCAGTAAGATAGTGCCGCCATTTGCTTCTTCAAAAGCCCCTTTTTTATCAGATATAGCGCCTGTAAATGCTCCTTTCACATGACCAAAAAGAGTGCTTTCAACTAACTCTTTGGGCAAATTTGCACAGTTTATCTTGACGTAAGGTTGATCAGAGCGTTTACTGTTTTCATGGATCAAGTTTGCAAAAACCTCTTTCCCGGTCCCACTTTCACCTTGTATCATGACAGGTGCGGTACTTTCAGCTATTTGGGGAAGAATTTCCATCAGTTTTTTAATCTGATCATCTTCTCCAATAAATCTTTTGTCGTGCGGTTGTATTACATCACCATCGTTTTCTTGGGAAGAAGACTGTTGGTCTGTTTTATCAGCTGTTCCAGCATGTGATTCGATCTTATGTTCTTTATGAAAATCGACTTTATCCGACTCAAAAAAGCGATTAACGCGAAACGTAATCTCTTTAGCCTTAAACGGTTTGGTGATGTAATCAAAAGCTCCTTTCTGAAGCGCCCGTACGGCATGTGTAATATTCCCAAAACTGGTCATCATTATAACACCGGTTTCAGGATAGTGTTCTTTGATATGAGCCAGTACTTCATCACCGGTCATGTCGTCCATCTTGACATCGGTAAGAACCAATTGTACACCGTCGTTCTCTTCCAGAAAGTTAATGGCCTCAAGTGGTTGGTCAAAGCCCTCAACTTCGTACCCGCCCATACTCAAATTTTCGACCAAAAATTCGAGCAGCATTTTGTCATCTTCAACTATTAAAACATGCTCTTTCATATCAATGATATTGAGGATGGTTATTTACAAGAGAAAGGGAGTAATTACGCCAAGAATTTAAAAGATTTGTCCCCCTGCAAATTGAATAGATATAAAAAGCTTTTCTGACGAAAAGTTCAACGAAAAGTTAGGTTTGAGGGGAGAAAATGTCGATTCTTGAAAGTTGTTAGGGCACAAGGGGTTGTGTCAACGAAGCTGTTCAATAGAAAACAGTTTGTCAACTATTCTTAATCTTATTTAAGAATTTTTGTGGCAATATCTTCCCAGATTGCAGGATCATTGATTTTCTGTCCAAGTTCTGTTTCTTCAGCAGCTTCGGCAGAGTGCTCCGAGGCATTAAGAAACTCAGAAACCTGAGATTTCATTTCCTTAAACTGTTGGGATGAAGATTCGTTTAGTTTTTCCAATTCAAGTTTGGCAAAAAGTTGATCGTTATTTCGAAACTGATAATCGCCAAGCGAAACTTTGTCTTTTGGAGTGTCTGCAGAAGATTTTGACGTCTTCCCTGAAGCAGATCCTTCTGAAGTTTCGTTAGTCTTATTTATGTTATTACCGTTTATGCTATTTAGCTTACTAATATCCATAGTCCTATATTTGAGTTCCTGACAATTTATGAAACTTTGCTATCGTTTTAAAAGCTGATAGCTTTTTTCGGCTTTATTCCTTTTAATTGCATCGTCAAGCCGATCTTTTGACTCCTCTAAAATGTAATTAAGTGCGTCCTGAATTTGTTGTTGTTGTTTACTGAACCTGTTAAAGAGTTTTTTAAGTGATTCTTTTTCTTTCTTTGTAAATGTTGTTGCATCAACTTCCAAGGTTATCTGTACAAACTCATTTGTATGGTTGCCCCGTACGTCAAACCGTTTTTGCAGTAAATCTATATCTGCTTCATCTTTGTGAAGCTGATTAATAATCTTTCTATTAATTTTAATCAACTCTTTAAGTTGATTAGCAACTTTATTCATCTTTTAGAATCCTAATGTGGATTGTTGATTCATAATTTGATTAAACTGTTGCTGAGCTTGTTGTTGAATTTGATTGATTTCCGCAAAAATTTCGCGTTGACGTTCCTCGTAACTTTCCAGGTACTTATCTTCTGATTCAATACGATTATCCAGAAAATCTATTTTTTGATCTAAACCACTTTCCAAAGATGAAATGGTACCACCTGTTTCAGTAAATGTTTTTGCGCGTTCATACATTTTTGTAACCGGGGAGTCGTCGTTGGTAAACAGGCTTTTAATTTCGTTGGGTTTATCAGATAAAGCTTTATTGAGTTTTTCTGAGTCTTCAACTTTCATTTTCCCATCATTTTCGAAACTGATACCAATTTGCGACAGGTTATTAAGCTCTCCAGTTCCTGCAGAGGCCATATCTGTTAGTGCAATTTGACGCATATTAATAGACAGGTTGCGAACAGAGCGCATATCCTGCAGGGGACCTTTATTGCCCGTCTCACCGTTGATAAAGGTTTGGTTGCGAATTTTGGTATTCATTTCATTGTACTTGGAAATGAAATCATCAATATTTTCGCGGGCCTTATCAGTATCTTTTGAGACCGTAATTTGTTCTTGTTGGGAGGTCGAATCAAGTAAAGTAAATGTCATTCCCGAGATAGCATCATCAACGGTATTTTGGCCACGGCTAAATGTAATTCCATCTACCGTAAATTCAGCATCAAGGTTTGTAGTATCAGTCTTTTGATGCGACATATTTCCGGTGATATTAGCCAGTGCACCAGTGGCATTGGCAAACTGAATGCGTTCATCGTAGCCGGTTTGAGCACTTTTTACTGAGAGTTGGACATTACCATTGTTATCCACTTCAAAAACATCGCTATCAGATTCTTCGCCCATTAAATTATTAATAGCCGAAGTGAATGATTCTAAAATTTCTTTATTCGTTTTGTCGGTACCATCGTTATTGGTACTTGTAATACTAATTGTTTCTGTCTTATCACCAATGGTGATATCTACAGAACCATCTCCACTGGTTGCAAGATCTGTAGCTGCCCCATCCATCACATTCGAAAGCATAATATCTTTGGTTGCTTTCCTATTCACTGAGATGTCATAGGTATTGGGATCTTTTAGTCCCGATATAGAATCCACTCGGACGGCGTCTTCGTTACTTAACGTAGCCTTCAGAGGATTAAAGCTATTTGAAGTAGTACTGGTAAGTTCATCAACCTGGGAAGTAAAGTCAGAAATTACGGAGCTTACTGTGCTAAGAGCGGACTGTTTATTGCTGAGCTGACTTTTTTGGTCTTCTAATCGAAATTTCTTCTGACTTTCGATGAGTACCAGCTGGTCAACAAATTGCGAGTAGGGGTTGGACTGTTGTAATAAGCTACTGACAGAGTTCATGACATTATCTTTATAGGGTTAATCAGCTGCTTGTTCTTCGGTTTTCCCTTTTGAAGCTTGCTCCCAGGCATCTCGAAGTGGTTCAAGGATTTCACGAATTTCTTCATATTCTTCTTGCCGGGCTAAATCCTGACAATACTGATAAAGTTGGAAAAGTTCTTCAGCAGGTTCGTGATCAAAATTCAGACTTTCCGTCAACGTATTTAGTACATCACGTACGCGATTTTGATCTTTACGATAGGTTGCCTGCAGTAGCAGGTCGTATAGTTTTACGACCAGCTGTAAAGGCGATGCGTTCATGATCGCTTGTTGCTGATAAACCTGTTGTGGATTCTGCATGGTACTTTAAATTCAATTTTATTTTTGTCTTAGGTACCAATCATTATCGGCTATATTGGAAAATACTTAAGGCCATATAGATTAGATCTCTCTAATCTCATTACCCTCGGTTGCCATTATAAATGCAAACAATATGCCATCATGGTATCTCATGTAATCTGTGATTGACTGTTATAAGGAAGTGTGATTTATCGCAGTTTCCGGATTTTAAATTTAGAGGAATGTTTCAGGCTTTGAACCATGAATAACGTCTCTGTTGTACATGAGATAATTGCTCTAATTATAATCAGAAGTATGACTATTGATAATACTCTGGTTTATAAAAGGATTTTATGTTTTTAACGAAATGTTCCCCTTCGAAGAAAAAAATTCCGTTAATAGGAAGCGAGTACCCGTTTGGAATAGCTTTGTGCAGTGGAGAAGTAACTAATTGGTCTTGGCATTTTATTTGTGAATACATCTGGTGTAGTCGAATACCAAAATCAACGAAATCCTGTAGACCGTGCAGAAAAAGATCAAGCAAGCTCAAAAATATTTGGAGTGGGGAAAGCCGAATCAGGCTATTGCCGAATTAAAACCCACATTAGAAAGTAAACAGATCCAACAAAAGTATAAGTGGGTACCCAACCACATGATGGGAATTGCTTTGTCGCTCAAAGGTGAGCATAAGACATCGGTCGCATATTTGGAAAAAGCCGTGGAGGGTGGTTCAGGGGAGTCGGAAACCTTTCATATGCTTTCTGTCAACTACTATAACCTTGGCCAATTTGATGAGGCTGAAAAGCATGGAAAAGAGGCGGTAGCTCGAAAAGACGACTTTTTAAAAGCGTGGTTGAATTTAGGATCGGTATACCGGGCGCAGGCAAAGTTGGATAAGGCATTGAAATGTTATGAAAAAGCGAATCAAATTGATCCTACCAATGCCGGTGTAGCTTTTCGGATAGGCGAAATTTATCGTGACCAAGGTGACCTGGAACAGGCTATGAAACTGTTTGATATTACATTGAAGATAGAAGAGAATCATATCCGGGCAATGTTAGAAAAGGCCGATATCTACAAAAAGAAAGGGAATCTGGAGGAAGCAATTCAGAATCTTGAACAAGCTGAGGAGATTCATGGAGATCAAACCTCGATTGGAGTTAGCAAAGCCGAAATTTATAAGTCCCGCGGGAAGTATGATGATGCTATTGTACTATATGAGGAGCTACTTAAAAAGCATCCTGATAGCGGTGCATTGCGGGTAAACTATGCTTTGTGTTTGCAGGAGGTAAGCCGGTGTGATCAAAGTGAAAAGAATTATCGGCGTGCTATCCAGGATATGAAAGATCCCCGTAATGCCATCTCAAATTATTTGATGGGATTGCATTATAACCCGCGAAATAGCAAGGAGTATATATATAACGAGCACGTCAGACTTGGTAAAGTCTTCACCTCCCAGAATGGGAAGGGGCGCCCAGTACCAGATGATGTCAATCCTGATAAAAGGTTAAAAGTAGGGTTTGTCTCTGGTGGATTCCGCCGTCATCCTGTTGGATGGATGATTGCCGGCGCGCTCGAGCAATTACCTGATAAAGATTTTGACCTCTACTGCTATACAACCAACAATAAATTTGATTTTGTTACACGTCGAATTCATCAAAACATTGATACTTGGAGATCAGTTGTTGGATACAGTTCTGATGTGATAGAAAATATTATCAGAGAAGATGAGCTGGATATATTAGTAGACTTGTCGGGCCATTCTGCTGATAATTGTCTTGAGGTAATGGCTAATGAGCCGGCACCGTTGATTGTGAAGTGGGTGGGGGGCTTATTTAATACAACTGGACTTGATGCTTTTGACTTTTTGATTACTGACAAATATGAAAGTCCTGAAGGGGAAGGCGAGTATTATACTGAAAAGTTGGTACGCATGCCCGATGATTATATCACTTTTACCCCCCCAGCTTATGCTCAAAATATTGATACTTTGCCGGCTGAAAGAAAAGGATTTATCACCTTTGGATGTTTTAACAATCCCACCAAAGTAAATGATGTGGTCCTAAAGCATTGGGCAGAAATTATGAGCCAGGTGCCGGAAAGTCATCTATATCTTAAAAGTAAACAGTATGATACAGCTTCCTTTCGTGCACAGATACTGGAAATTATGAGTGCCGAAGGTATTCCAGAAGAACGTATCGAATTTGAGGGCCAAACCTCTCATGATGATCACCTTGCCGCTTATAATAAGATCGATATCGCCCTTGATCCTTGGCCGTATTCCGGTGGACTTACAACTTGTGAGGCTCTTTATATGGGGGTGCCTGTCATTACGATGCCCGGCCCTACATTTGCCGGTCGGCATTCTACAACACACTTGATGAATGCAGGTCTCCAACAGTGGGTAACGGATAGCTGGGAAGAATATAGCGAAAAAGTTATCGCCCTGGCGAATGACTTAGTTGAATTACAGAGATGGCGATCAACCCTGCGCCAAAAACTGCGTAAATCTCCTGTTTGTGACAATAAGCGTTTTGGTGCTCATCTGTCGGTTGCTTTCCGCGAAATGTGGAAACAGAGGATAGAAGGTTATCAGAATGAAAAAGGAAGGTGGCAAGATCATATTAAGATGGATGCACTGTTTGACAAAGAAGTACAAAGATTGACAGATGGACCACGTGTAACGCTCCCTATTACCATAAATGATACAAAAGGTTTTGGTGAAAATGGGCAAGCGAACGATAAGGATGTTCAAAAAGACATAAAGAAAGAATCGATGATTGATACAGCAGAATTAGAACAGGATTTAATCAAAAATGGGAATGGGCAAGTAGAGGAAAATAGTTCGAGGGAAGTGCATTCGCCTTCTGCTGATAACGGTGATGAAGATTATTTTATAGAAACCAAAGATGGAATAACCATATGCACTCCTGCTGATTTAGATGTGTTAACAACCTATGTTCTGTTGGAACAAGAAGAATGGTTTGAACCTGAACTGAATTTTGTCCGTGACTATCTACAATCTGGCATGCAGGTGGTAGATGCGGGAGCCGCCTTTGGGGCGTATTCGCTGCCGATGGCAAAAAAGGTTGGTCAAAATGGACGGGTTTTTGCTTTTGAACCAGATCCCAAGAGTTGTTCTTTTCTTGAAAGAAGCAAGATCGAAAACAACATTAACCATTTGGAAATAGTAGGTCGTGGCCTGTCTGATAAAACGGAAAAAAAGGCATTAAAAAAAGACGAAACCCCAGAGTTTAATACTATTGCAGAGGAAGGCGATGAAGAGGTATTCGTAACGACCTTAAATGCTTGGTGGGAGTTTGCCGGGCAGCCGGAATTGGACCTGATAAAGATTGATGTCAACGGCATGGAGTCTGAAGTACTAAAAGGGGCGTATGAAGTACTAGATCAAACGCGGCCAATTATATTGGCGTCCATTGGAGAAAAAGAGGGGAACTTATCTACATTACGAGAAACGGTGCGTGATCTGAATTATCAGCTGTTTGAATACATACCGGGACCAGGGGTATTAGCTAAGCATGATTTTGAGGAAGAGGTTGACCCATATCTTATGAATTTGATTGGGATACCCGATAGCAGAGTAGAAGAGTTTAAAGAGAATGGCTGGATCTTTGACGAGTCGGTCGAGGTTGAGATCACTGATGAACACCAGTGGAAGCAAGTGTTGAAAAGCCAACCTTGGACAGAAGATAAAATGGGCACTTGGGAAGACTTGGCAGCATCAGACAACCATCAAGAGTATTTCGAAGCGCTGAATCTGGCTTGTATTGCTGAGCAAATAGAGATTTCGGATGAGGAGCCCAATTCGCGATCTCGAAAAGGGGCAATGATGCTGGCAGCAGCCCAAAAATTAATTGGTTTGTTCAATAGCAGTCGAGCAGGTGTTGCAACGGCCATGACCTATGTTCGAGTGATGGGCCAGCTAGGTAAACGTCAGCAGGCACTGGAGATGATGAAACAGCTGATGGAAACGGCAAACTCAGGTAGTGATATTTCGGTTGATCTACCCTTTTTGCCGCCCCTGCCATGCCAGGATAACACATGTATTCAAACTGATTTCTCCAAGTGGATGACGGTACGCATTGTGGAGGCATGGATCAAATTGAAGAATCCTACAACCTATATGGCCGAAGAGCAGGAGCTTGGTATGGTAGAGGCGCTCGAAGATAATCCGGAAAGAGTTGATACTTTTTTATTAACGCCAAATAAAGAGGAAGATAGAAAAGTAAAAAAACGAGTGGGCCAATCTATTCCTAATAAAAAAAGAACGGAAAAAAGAGACTCAAACGCATTATGGTTTAAAACTGCTTTAAGTCTAATCAAAGTTAATGGTCCCCAAAGTGTACACAGCCACAATTTGCCTAATAAGTTAATTGTGTCTTTAACTTCATATCCAGCTCGCTTTGACCAGCTTCCCTTAACGCTTTTAAGCTTGATACAGCAAACGGTAAAGCCCGATAACATCTTATTATGGATCGCCTATGAGGATAAATCTGAATTAACCTCTGACATTAGACTTTTTGAGGATTTAGGAGTAGAGATATGTTTTTGCGAGGATTTAAAATCATATAAAAAGATAATACCCACGCTCAAAAAATACCCTGATTCATATATAGTTACTGCTGATGACGATTTGTATTACAAAAAGAACTGGTTAGAAGAATTATTAAGTAGTTGGGATGGTAATAATAAAACTATTGTGGCACACCGTGCTCATAGAGTTAAGTTTAATGGCTCCGGTGATATTAAACCATATCGTGAATGGGGGTGGGAGTATAAAAAGGATAACAAGGCATCCGCTTATAATTTTCCAACTTGTGGTGCCGGAGCTTTATTTCCTCCAAATATTTTTTACGAAGATGTCTTGGAAGTTAATCAGTTTCAAAAGTTGGCGCCAACAGCAGATGATGTGTGGCTATATTGGATGAGTAGGTTAAATGGAGCAAAAATAAAAGTTGCCAACAATCCACAACCTCTTGTTGAGTGGCCATTATCCAAACAAAATAATCTGTGGCAGAAAAATATTTTAGAGGGTAAAAATGATGAGCAGATAGAGAATCTGATAAAAAGTTATGGATTTCCTAATAAAGTAAAAGAATTAGATGATCTAGAGGATAATTGCTTTTTAGTAAAAACAGATATGGGTAAATATAAAATGAAATTACCCGATTGGAGAAATGATCATATTCAAAAAATCATAGCTATATCTGGCAAACCGTATGAGTTTGAGATGCTCCTTGATATGGCTAAAAAAGTAAAAGAAGGGGATTTGTTTGTAGATATAGGGGCAAATATTGGAAACCATTCATTATTTATGGCTGCAATATCCAATTGTGATGTAGTTTCTATTGAGCCTAATAAGCACTTAGCTAATGCTTTCGCTGAAAGTATTAAGATTAACAAATTTTCAAAAAAGATTGACTTAATTGAAAAGGGAGTTGGGCAAAATGCAGGTCATGCAGCTTTTCAAAAAGAAATTCCTAATAATTTAGGTGCCCAGAAGTTGAAAAAAACAAAAGGTGGTAATGGTGAAATTGAACTTACAACCCTAGATGACTTGAATTTTGATAATTCTTTAAAGCTACTGAAAATCGATGTAGAGGGAATGGAGATAGAAGTTTTGCAGGGAGGTAAAAAGACGATCCAAAAAGACCTCCCTATTATTTACATTGAAGGAAAAACCAATGAGGAATTGATGATGATAAAGAAATTTTTAGAACCTTTGGGTTATAGATACAAAAAAACATTTAATGCTACCCCAACATATTTGTTTTTAGCCAATGGTTAAGAATCCATGAATGTGCTACATTTACATATAGATTCTCCTAAAACGTGTTCTACTTCGATTTTAAATACCTTCCATGATAATAGAAGTGCACTAGATCAAAAATGGGTACCTTGTCCGAGACAATATGAGCAGTCATCATTTTTGTTTTTGGCAATAAAAGATTAGCCCAAATATTGGCCGCGCCAATTTAACTCATATAAAAATACTTTACGCCAAATACAGCAAAAGGTGAAGATTCTAGTAAAATTCCTTGTCATAGAATGAGGCAAACTATGATAGTTTGGATAAACTACCCAAAAAGTAATGACTCTCTTTTCGTAGAGCAGATGTTGCTTTTTTAAAAAGAACCTGTGTTTGAGCTATTCAAATATTTTGCCAGCGATACCTAAGATGCTATAACACTGGGTGGCGCCGACTTATAAGGCAGTCACAGATTTTCAGATAGCAATCAAGGAGTGTTCTTTATTGTGGCAGGTGGAATCGATTCAAAGGCCGATCAACAAACCTTCTGATCTCACTTTATGATGTCTGATAGGCTTAAAGCCGTGATTATGAGGTATAGGTATAAACGGTGGTTTGCGACACTACTAACATCCTACCGGTACTTTAGATGTAACTCTTGTAGCACTTTAATATGATTATATTCTCCATATGGGACTTCTGCTGGAAAGTAGGAGACTTTATATATCCTATCGACTTGATGTTATATAAAATCTTAATCCTTACCATCGTATCCATCCTGTGCAAATAAGGTCATACAGTAAGAGGTAGTAATCGGAGTAATCTGCTGATATTTGAAGGAGTAGTTTAGATCCTACACGATCTCAGTCAGGGAGACAGTCACGGTCGCTGGAAGACACCGACTCCCTGAAATAGGTTACTCATGTATGAGGGCTATCCTTTAGATTCTATGCGACCCCTTGTGGCTGGACATCCTCCACGTTGGTCGGGATAACATTGTTTAATTATAAAAACAGTTCAAGTTGATACTAATATTTGGTCAAGAAATAAAATCAAAAAAAATTTAAGTCGGCCTATGGGGGTCCGATAATCCCAGTGCAAGCAGGAAATAACTTATTTACTACGAACGAAAACAGAGGAGCCTTATGGCAAGTTTTGGAGATTTAAACAGAGTAAACACAAACATACAGTCCCTGGACTCACAGCTGTCGCTGAACCAGGTAAACAAACAGATGGCCGAGAACCAGCTGAAGATGTCGACCGGTAAGCGGATCAACCGCGCCGAAGACGACTCGGCGGGCTTTTCGATTGCCACGAAGCTGCGCAGCCGCGTCGGCGGACTGAACCAAGCCATGCAGAACGTCGGAGATGCCAAGTCGGTCTTGGATATTGCCGAGTCGAGCTTTGGTACGGTCATGGATAACTTGGTCGAGATGAAAGGATTGGCCACTCAGGCGGCCAACGATACGCTTGGCGATGATGAGCGTGGGTTTATTGGTGATCAAATTAAGGCCTTGGGCAATGATATCAATAAGATTGCCGATCAAACAGTGTATCAAGATTATGAACTGTTAAATGGTGATGATTCGACAGGAACTTTATCGGGTTCCTTGGATCTAACATTCCAGGTTGGAGAGCGAGAGTCGGATACGATTGAAGCACAATTAAATGCCGTTAATGTTGGGGAATTGTTCTCTGATGGATCTACGACTCAATTAGGGAATTCATCTGGAGATGGTGCAGTTGCTGACGGTTCTGCAATTGAGGCAACGGCTGCTGGTACAGCAGGAGCCGGTGGAGGTTCCCTTTCTTTTGAAACAGGAAGTGGAACTGCAGCAAACTCTGCAGATTATCGTTCTTTTATTAATACCGTCGACAGTGCGATTACGACGATGTCAGAAAATGTAAACGACATTGGTATTACCCAATCGTCCCTCTCCGTACGTGAGCAGACGCTTTCGGAGTCGATTAGTGCGAATGAATCAGCGAAGTCTCGTATCATGGATACCGATTTTGCGAAGGCACAAAGTGAATCCGTGAGGTTGCAGATTCTGCAACAGACAGCGACATCCTCGTTGGCGCAGGCCAACAACGGACCGCAGTCCGTCCTTGGATTTATTGGCTAATAGCAGCCGAGATATTATGGCCAAAAGCCAGAGATCATATACTAAGCCATGCTACCTACCCGGGTAGTGTGGCTTTGTTATTTAAAGAAAGGAATTGACGAAGGTGAGTTGGACATTACGGGTGGTTTCGGAGTAGGTTATTAACAGCAGTCACTGAGAGTTTTGGCTTCCAGTAAAGCCTGACATTGCAAGTGGAGTAAAACGAAACATGTCCGATAATTCTTAAAGCGAGTTACTAATCTCTGTGGAGTACCTTATTAGATGATATAAGGACATTTTGAACGGGGTTGTTATTTGTTGCAAGCTTTTCCTTGTAAGATCATTTCTTTGTTAGAGGATGATGTATCATAAAAAAATATTCACATCCAGTAAGAATTCGGTTCCTCGATCAAATAAAATTTCTTCTTTTGGGATGTTGCCTAAATAATATTTTCACCAAGTAGTAAGAGATTTCTCTTTTTTAAAAAGAACTATTCTATTAATAATAAAAATTGCGAAACAATAATGCTTATGTCGTAATAAGCGTATTAATCTAGCAGAATTTTTTTAGGGAGGTTAATTAGATTTTATCCGAGTATTAAGGGGAGTTTTCGGTTTCAATACGCATTACTTTTAAGACCCGTTTTCACCGTAAAACCACGGGTAATAAGGAAAGCAAATTAATATTTAAGTTGGGTTATGGGGGTCCGATAACCTAAATGCAAGCAGGAGGTAACAAATTTTTTACTAACGAAAACAGAGGAGCCTTATGGCAAGTTTTGGAGATTTAAACAGAGTAAACACAAACATACAGTCCCTGGACTCACAGCTGTCGCTGAACCAGGTAAACAAACAGATGGCCGAGAACCAGCTGAAGATGTCGACCGGTAAGCGGATCAACCGTGCCGAAGATGATTCGGCGGGCTTTTCGATTGCCACGAAGCTGCGCAGCCGCGTCGGCGGACTGAACCAAGCCATGCAGAACGTCGGAGATGCCAAGTCGGTCTTGGATATTGCCGAGTCGAGCTTTGGAACTATCATGGATAACTTGGTCGAGATGAAAGGATTGGCCACTCAGGCGGCCAACGATACCCTTGGTGATGATGAGCGTGGGTTTATCGGTGATCAGCTTAAAGCCCTGGGCGATGACATCAATAAAATCGCCGATCAAACAGTATATCAAGATTATGAACTGTTAAATGGCGATAGCTCTGGGAATACAGGGACGCTTTCGCTTACTTTCCAGGTTGGAGAGCGAGAGTCGGATACGATTGAAGCAGATCTCAATGCTGTAAATGTAGGTGAACTATTTGCTAGTGGGGGTGATGCCAATCTTGGAGCCGGTGCAACGGCTGGTGGAGCTAGTGCTGGTGGTGCTGCTATTGATGCAACAGCTGCAACTGCTGGTGGACAAGGTACGCTTAATTTTGCCACGGACGCCACTTCTGCTGATTACCGATCACTTATTGGCAAAGTGGATAGTGCAATTACCACCATGTCAGAAAATGTAAATGACATTGGTATTACGCAGTCGTCGCTGTCGGTTCGCGAGCAGACGCTTTCGGAGTCGATTAGTGCGAATGAATCAGCGAAGTCTCGTATCATGGATACCGACTTTGCGAAGGCACAGAGTGAATCCGTGAGGTTGCAGATTCTGCAACAGACGGCGACATCCTCGTTGGCGCAGGCCAACAACGGACCGCAGTCCGTCCTTGGATTTATTGGCTAATAGTCAACAACCTAATACAACCATAAATTCAAAAGCGATACCACGATCGGTGGTATCGCTTTTTTATTTTAGTAAGGATAAAGAAATGAGATTGATTAAAACAGATAACAATAGATAAAATAATATCGGAAGATCATATCCAGGAAAAAATACCTATATCCTTTGCATCAATATACATCAAAAGTTTTATGATAATTTCTGGAGCTATAGAGTGATGATGGCCTTTTAAAGAAATGATTTTCTATATGTGATAAAGAATGTCATATAGGTAGGGAGAACTTCCTACATTCTCAAAAAAAATATAAAAATTAATATTTAAGTCGGCCTGTGGGGCTCCGATAACCGTAGTGTAAGCAGGTAGTAACCTTATTTTTACTAACAAAAACAGAGGAGCCTTATGGCAAGTTTTGGAGATTTAAACAGAGTAAACACAAACATACAGTCCCTGGACTCACAGCTGTCGCTGAACCAGGTAAACAAACAGATGGCCGAGAACCAGCTGAAGATGTCGACCGGTAAGCGGATCAACCGCGCCGAAGATGATTCAGCCGGATTTTCAATTGCCACGAAGTTGCGCAGCCGCGTTGGCGGACTGAACCAAGCCATGCAGAACGTCGGAGATGCCAAGTCGGTTTTGGATATTGCCGAGTCGAGCTTTGGTACGGTCATGGATAACCTGGTCGAGATGAAAGGATTGGCCACTCAGGCGGCCAACGATACCCTTGGCGATGATGAGCGTGGGTTTATCGGTGATCAGCTTAAAGCCCTGGGCGATGACATCAATAAAATTGCCGATCAAACAGTATATCAAGATTATGAACTGTTGAACGGTGATGATTCAACGGGTACGATGTCAGGAACGCTTTCGCTTACATTCCAGGTTGGTGAGCGGGAATCGGATACTATTACTGCTGATCTGAATGCCGTTAATGTCGGAGAATTATTTGCTTCAGGTACGGCGGCTGGTGGAACGGTAGAATTGGGAGCAACGGCTGGAGCTATTCAGGCTCAGGCTTCAGATACGGATGATGCCGGCGGATTGACCTTTGCCTCTACGGCTAATTCTGAGGATTATCGAGCATTTATTTCAGAGGTGGACAGTGCAATTACCACCATGTCAGAAAATGTAAATGACATCGGTATTACCCAATCGTCACTCTCCGTACGTGAGCAGACGCTTTCGGAGTCGATTAGTGCAAATGAATCAGCGAAGTCTCGTATCATGGATACCGACTTTGCGAAGGCACAGAGTGAATCCGTGAGGTTGCAGATTCTGCAACAGACGGCGACATCCTCGTTGGCGCAGGCCAACAACGGACCGCAGTCCGTCCTTGGATTTATTGGCTAATAGTCAACAACCCAATACAACCATAAATTCAAAAGCGATACCACGATCGGGTGGTATCGCTTTTTTATTTTTTAGAAGCTTCCGCTTTGAAGTAGAATTGCAGCTTAGAAAGTATATTTAGGTTTTTTATCAACGTATACAAAATACTGCTACTCTCCACGAGTTGGTGTATAGCTTAGAAAGTCAGTCTTGTTTGTATGTTTCGAGAAATGCAAAACAGCTGTTACATAATCTGATGATAGGCTTGGTGTCGGGAAAAGAATACAATGGATTTGTAAGGTAAGCATATACAAAGAGGGTATTACCAAGAGATCCAGAATGTCTTGATGGTAAACAAGAAAGGGGTCAAGGGTTAGTAATTACCTGCCTGAAGAAAACAGCTACAGTGCTAATTTATATAACAGGAAGCCAAGCATGGTCCTCATCGGGTATGATCTGGCCCGCATTAAGGTGCTTAAAGCAGGAAATTACAGTCGTAAACCAATATAGATGGACCTGACGGGTGTCATGTCCTAAAAGATGCCGTAGTAAAAAGTTGAAAGCTCTGTCATCAGTTTGTCTATATGTGGAATCAATACTCCAGAATACGCACTTCTCAGAGCTGTAATGCAGCAGCTATTGCCGCAGTACCTTACTTTATATATGAAAACCCTGGTTTATAAAGGATAACTCTTGGGACAGTGCGGGTCTTCCATGTGTTGAAAACCCAGGAAGCCCCTTATGGGCTACTGGATATGATTTGGTTAGTTTAACTGCTTGGAAGTTACTTCTCGGAAAACTAGATGGCTGTTGTAAAGATAAAAGCCTGACGCTGGCCTTTTCTGCCGGGCAAACCAGCGCAAAACGCATGTGTCAAACGGTTAAAATGGCAGTTTACAAATAGATGCATAAATTTAAAACTCCAGGCGAAGATCGGAAGAAGATGACCCCTCGGAAATATGGTTGTAATCATAAGTGACCATAGAAATTACTGGGTACCAAATTTTGTAGAACTATTACATAACCAAACCCACTATTGGAGAAGGATGAAGAAGCTTAAAATTTCACTTTTCGAGTGAATAATATTCCAACAACTGCTATACATTCATTGGTAAATAAAATTGTATTTCGCGATTTGCGATATGCAATACACATAGTGAGTATCACACAGATTGTTTAAATTCAAAGAGGACTTTATCTTCGGCATAATTTCGTATCCGTTCCAGTTGATTCTCCGGATCATAGCTATTCCATACCTCCCAGCACCAAGGAATTTGAGCGGAATGTTTAGCGCATTTTGACATAGGTGTCAGGCATCTATCCCACCATGGCTTTGCTGCCAGTTATAAAAGAATTGCCACTCCTCCAGATATATCTAATTGGAGATCGGCCAAATATACAAGCGGCCAGAACGCTTTTTTATCGGTACCCTGTGGACGTTCTACTTTCCCATTCAAGAGCGGGGCATACGGTCTGATCGGGCGAAATTTAATGTGGTACCGCTTTAAGGCTCGCTGGAATGCCAGCCCAAAGAATTCGAATCCGCGATCTGGTTGAATGCGTTGAATCGGAAAAGGGAACTCTTCGAGCATGGCTTTTCCAAGCCCCCCAACGGCATTTATCGCGACGCGACGTCCGTACAGACCAAGTACACGGAACCTAGTGCAGTCATTAATGGCCGTGAATTGGTAGCGTCCCGGGACTATTGTGTAATCTCCATTTGCACCCGCTCACCCGGTACTTCTTTGTTATAACGGGTGGGGATGGATTGTCTTGGAAGCCTCTTTAAGGCCTTAACGGCATTGCGATGAAGGACTTTCAGATGGTTGCCGAGGATAAGGAAACCTCATGCAAGCGAAGCAGCTCCGACTGGATGCTTTTGGGACCCAAGTTGCGACTGCGCCTCATTTCAAGAATCCACGTCTCAATCTGGGTTGTTACTTTCCGCCTAGCAATATGGTGTGGACGCTTGCTTTTCGAGTGTAGGCCAGCTTCTCCATCCGTTAAATAACGACCGTACCATTTTCGCAACGTGGGACGGGAAATGCCACACCGTAACCCACCTCAGGTGCGCTTGAATAATTTGTGATCTATCCATTCTGTCATTGGAAAATGATTGATGACCCCAATGTACATATTGAAAGGATATCTATGCCCCCCCACAATGTACTGGCCATTTCATTAGTAATTTCAGGGCTAAACTTAGTTTTCCATGATTGTAATTTGTTGCATAGTACTTGCCATGCTTCCAAATATTCCGATTCCACCTTTTATATTATACCGTGTATTCTGCACCTTCCCATTCGCCCAAGTGGTTCCTTTTGTAAATCCATCTTGAGAACGTATATAGTTATATAGGTTGTCATCAATAGCATTTATTGCGATGGTATTTTGCCCATAAAATGCGATTATCGACCATGGGATTTTAAGTAGAATATTTCCTTGTTCATCAACATTGTATTTAGATTCATTACTGATATCCGATGAATTAAGAAAGTAAGTATTAATCCAAACATTTTTCTCCTGAACCAGCTCTTTATAAAAGGGCGTCAAGTTTTCTTTGGACGTATCTTGACCCTTGGCAGTAAAAAAATAATAGGATTGTCTGTTGGGATATTTACTGGGTGTTAATGTAAATTCAATTTGTTTGTTGCCACGGTATGAATAAACATTTGTTTGATCTTTGTTTACTATGTTAAACTCACCAGGGATTAGGGTTTTAGCTTCTATGATGTCGCCACTTTTTGTTGTGATGTATAGTTTGTACCAACTTCCGGGTTTGATAACAGCTGTGTCAGCAGGTAAATATCGACCATCATTTTTGTGTTTGAACTGATAAAGTTCAGCAATCGAATTATCAGGATTTAATAAATGGATTTGTACGTTGGCATCTTGGACTGCCATTTTGTTTTTGTTGAAGTCTTCATGAATTGGAACTGTTTTAGTCAGTCTGACTTGCGGTAAATAATCATTAGCAACAAGATATGATTCTACCACATAGTGAGGTTGGTATTCATCTTGCAAATACAGTTCGCAACCTGCTAGCAAAAGTATAGACAAACTAATTTTGAGAAAGAGGATATAATTCTTCATGGCATCAAAAGTTTAGACTGTACGAAATGTTAGGTAAAATAGGCAACAGTCGTACCTCGGTTCGTTGTTTGGATGGTTGTTTGTTCAGGTCAAAATTATAGAACCATGTGTTGCGGTGAGAGTAGAGGTTTATGATCTTAAACTGCCACTCTGCATTTCCAAGACCAAAGAATGAGCCGCGGCGGGTAAAACTGATGTCAATCCGGTGATAAGCAGGCATACGCGAGTTATTAATTTTTCCAGTCACAATTTGGTGACTGCCTCTCCCACTGATAGGCGATTTAAAAGTAAAAGTTCTGGCCATTGGTCTTGTATAGACTTTCCCACTCATGTAGTTGAATACTACAGCTGTTGACCACCAAGAGTTAATTTGATATTGAAGTGCGAGGTTAATCGAGTGTGGTCGATCGAATCTTGTTGGATAAAATTCTGCTTTACCCGGTTGATCTAATGGTTCATTTATATTCGGAAATTTCCGGCGTGTAACACTGTAAGTGTAGTTTGCAAATCCGTTTAGCCGGCCGATGTTGCGTTCAAAAAGGAATTCTACACCATAGGCATATCCTTTTCCGAAGCGAAAAATATCTTTATAGGGGATGCCTGACTGGTCCGGAATAAAAGGATCAGGTTCAAATAGATTCTCCATGGAACGATAATACAGTTCAGTGTCAAATCGATATCCTTCCCAAGGATCCGTTTTAATACCTAACGAATATTGGTTACTAGAAGCGGGAGGCACTCCCTCATCCGCTGAAAGCCAAACATCCAGCCCCGAAAAAGCTTCGTGCGAAATCAGCGTCAAATATTGATTGTACCGGCCGTATGCCGCTTGTAGTTGTACCTCTTTTATCGGACGATATTCTAACGAAACACGTGGTTCTATTCGAAAATAATTGCCACTACTGTAATGGTTTATTCTAATACCTGGTGAAAATGTAAACCGATCGGTAATTATCCATTCATCCTGGATATAAAATGCGCTGTAAAGCGATTGATGATTTGAAGCAAAATTGGATTTGTTGTCATACTCATCTATAAGTTTCAGATTTTTTTTTTCAAATAGAACCCCCGATAAGATTTTGTTCCTACTATTGGGATGGTATTCGGAACTAGCTTTCAGTGAAAAATTTCTGATCTCATTGGATCTTGCATAAGGGGTTGTAGCTACCTTGAAAGATGGGAAGTTAAAGTAACGTGACCCAGAAATATTGACTGAACTTTTCAGCTCATCCGAAAAAGTGTGTTTCCATGTAGTACTGACGAGTTGGTTGCCATAGTTAAGTTTTATACCGGTTTGGTCGGCAAAGGGAAAATTTAGCTTGTCTTTACCTGAATACAACGAAAACGAAAGTCTGTCTTGGGGATTAATATTTAAATTGACTTTGCTGTTGATATCAAGGAAATAAAAACTTTGGGGGATGTCGTCATATGATTGCTTTAAGACATTTAAAACAGGATCCAGTGTGGAGCGGCGGAGTGAAAACAACCAAGATCCGTTTTTCCCATCAATAGGGCCTTCGAGAGTCGTACTTGTTGCAAGCATGCTTAATGATAGGTTTCCTTTGAACCTGTTTACATTATTGCTTTTGTTCGATATCGAAAGGATAGAGCCCAAGCGTCCTCCAAACTTAGCGGGATAAGTTCCTTTAAAAAGTTCTACATCTCCAACAACCTTTGGATTAAAGGTGGAATAAAATCCAAAAAAATGAGAGGGGTTATATATCGTAGCTTGGTTAAATAGAATAAGTGTTTGGTCGGGACTCCCACCGCGAATGTACAGGCCGCTGGAGAGTTCAGAACTTGATGTTATTCCCGGCAGTAACTGTAAGGACCGGAATAGATCGTTTTCAAAAATCGAGGGAATTTTTTCCAGAAATACGGTCTCCACTTTTGCTTGGCCGATATAACGCTGGGATCGTTGAACCTCTCCAGTTGTTACAATTTCCTCAAGTTCATAGACAAAAGGCCATAGATTGATATTTAGTGTTAACTTTTCGCCCGGTCGTAGTGTGATCTCTTTGACAGATTTCTTATAGCCAAGGTATGATGAGATAATTTGATAACTTCCCGGCTTTAAATTGGTCAGTTTATAATATCCTGTTGTATCTGTTGAGGTGCCCTTAACTCCGTAACCTATTGAAATATTAGCTGCTGGTAATTTCTTGCCAGTTTTTGCGTCGATTACACGCCCTTTGACAACAGCTAAATCTTGTGCAGCTATTGAGAAGGGAATAGACAGTATTATTACAAGTAAACTTAAGCGATACACAACATTATAATTTTTTTCCGATGCTTGCTTTTGTTGTGTTATCGTCGATTTATCAACCTACATAAGTAGAAGTGCAACTTTTCTAAAGACTATTTATAGAAAAACAGTTGAAAATGTTATTGGTAAGAAGTTTGGATATAACTAAATCTTAATAGTTTAATTAGTTTTAGAGATAAGTTTATCCAGATGGATATTTGCCACTAATATAAATTGTTTTAGAAATAGCTTATTCAGAATAATATTTATAGTATGTTTTCCTGCAAAGATTTCGTGTTGTATATCTTTCACTGTTGGCAAGACGCTGCCCTATTTCCCTTTTATGAATGGAATAATAAAATCGTTCATCAACTCGGGGGATAGTTGTTAATCCATCTATGCCAACAAGCCAGTAATCATCTCGAATTTTAATAATTAGGCAGATTTCAGTATCCGAAGATAGAATAGGCATTTAGATGAGAAACTTTGATGCTGACATCCTTATGGAAATCATTCATTAATTCTATGAGTTCAGTCCAGATAAAGACAGTTTTCTTAAAATCTCTTTTGGCAGGGCAGACGGTTTTCTGAGATTTAGATAAAAACCTCAAAAAGGAAGGTTTGGATCAAATCTATTCTCAGTATTCCATATCCATATAGTATTTATTAAGATTTTAGGCTGCCCATTTTTCGAGATATAGGTTAATAGTGGTGGGGCTTTGTACCCACATATTTATCCACAAAATAGGAAAGCAGGGTGATTTAGGGTAAGCTTTACCGAAGGTGAGATTGACAACCAGTGTATATGCCAATAAATAGACCGTTCATCGTGAAATAAGTGGGTTTAGGGAGAAATAAAAAAGTACGCCTGAAGGATTCGCCCCCCCGCCGACCTCCCTAATCTGTATGAGATATTGCTGTGCTTGAAATGATCCGCGATTTTAGGATTTCATTTAGTACTTTTTGTAGTACCGAAGGGGAAGATTGGGAAACACTTTCCCGAAAAAATAATTTGTCTTATTCACTATCTAGTAGTGTACAAATCCTAGCTTTAAATATTTAATTTGTAACAAAGTACCCTTCATTAAGTCCTGTGGTATCAAGGGGATAAATTTCTGTAAAGAGCAGGGGCCTCACTCTCTAAAATATTAGTTTTTTGAAGGTAAGAACCATTCTTTTTGTTTAAGTGTTATTATCCTAATTGGGATGATAGGTTGTAAAAAACTATCAGAAACAGTATGCACGATAGGATAACGGGTGCAACGAATACAACCCAGCAGACTGGCACAGCGAAGTTGAAATAAAAATATCAATACCTTCTAGTGAATCTGCATCAATCACTTTCTCAATGTTCCGAAAAATCGAGAGTCTTACAACCCTATTTATTGTCATCTAATACTATGCGCATTACCAAAAATCGCTAAAAAATTATTTTTTGCTAGTGCCTTTTCCAGTCCTTAGAAAGCTATTAAATACAGAGAAATAAGCCTCATTATATTCATCAATTATTAAAAGATATTTTATGTATATATCAAAAGCTTTAATAAAAAATTATAGGAACTTTAAGGAAAATACTATTCATTTAAGTCTAGGATTAAATATAATCACTGGTCACAATAATTCAGGTAAAATAAATCTACTCAAAAGCGCTTAAGCTAGTTTTTAGTAGATCTTCTAATGAGGAACCAACTATTGGTGATTTTTGCAAATAAGTATAAGATTTAAGCACTTCTAAATCCATAGTTGTATCAGTCTTTATGGAAATCATAAAAATACAAATGATGATCGAAATATTATATATAACTGGTGGTTAACAACCACGAAAATTTAGATCTGTCGTCACCTTCTGACTTCACCAGTCAGTTTAATGTTCACTTCAATCACTTAAGCCGAGTCCTCAAATAAACTTATATGAAATGATCACTAAACTAATAGCGGGTTGTATCTTGAGTAATTAAAAATTGTATTTTTCAATTACTGTATAGCCATTATCTTTATCTATTGTAGCATAAGCAACGTTTTTACTAAAACCTATGACAGTACGTTTTGGTGGAAAAGAAACTTTTTTGGTTATCCCTTTATTGGTCACAAGGTTCCATATCTCTCCATTTAGTGAAGGTTTTCGCTTTATCCAAATACCATCATTTGATGGTGCTTCCATCATGTCAAGAACTATGGGTAAAAAGTCCGGGAATGATACGCTATTATTCAAAGCTTCTCTTAAACCAGAATAGAAATTTTTTTGCCAAATAGTTTTTTCCCTTCAGGGAAATTTTTGTTAATCCAATGTTCCTTCAAGTCAGCGGTCAGTTCAAATTTGCTATTTGGAATCTCAAAGGTGTCGACTAACTCTCCACCTAGATTTAAAATATCAATAGAGTGACCACCTTGCCACACAGCTACTTTCGAATTGTTATATGGGGAATAATTAAAAGTAGTACTATAAGGTTTTGTGATAGTGTGTTCAGGAACTGGTCCTTTGTTAAGTGTAAGTGTTATTCGATTATTCTTAAATTTATAAATGACATGACTTTTCTCACCATCAAAAAGAGTTAGTGTTGCCAATTCTTTTCCATGTTTATTTGTCGTCAATAAAATCTGGTCATCATTTACGAATGAAAAATCACTAACTATTTCAACTTCTCGCAGCATTCTTTCTTGTTTCAAATTTCCAAACTTGCTATATAATGACAGCTTCACAAAGCCTGGAGCAGGAAAGTCTATTATACCGATTTTATCATTTGTTTTATTAATATCAATCATTGTGGGTTGCTGAAACTCTCCTGGTCCTCGCCCCATTCTTCCAAAACTAATGTGTTTTTGACCAAAAATATCTATTACCGGAGCATTCTGTGTTAGAGTAAGGACTTTACTTCCTGAGACTACAAAGTCTCGAGTTTCAAATAAATACATCTTAGGAGTAATTGTTTGAACAAGAGTTGCTTTCTCAGTATCCTGTTTCGAATTGATTTGGAGTAACGAAATTAAAGCAATCAATGTTAACGTGATAGGGCTAAGTGATGACATTCTTGGTATTATTTAAGTTGTGCCTTCAATTTTTTGATTTTTAAATACAAAATAGCTTTTCAAAAAACTATTATAACAATATGTTGAAAAATTTTTTGCAAAGACTAATTTTTTTATTTATGAATTATCAACATAATATAAAGATTAGTCAGAGACGTGCTTCTTAAACGCCCCATCACAGCCTTCATGCTGATTCTGGCAACGCTCATCTTCGGCACCATCGCCCTGTCGGAGCTCTCCGTGAACCTACTGCCGGAGGTCGATTCGCCCACCCTGCTGGTACGCACCGACTGGAGTGGCGCCGCCCCGCGCGAGGTCGAGCAGCGTATCAACGAGCCCATGGAGGCGATGCTCAGCACCGTGCAGGGACTCGAAAGTATCCACGGCTTTGCGCGTCAAGGACAAAGTATCATCTCGCTACGATTTAAGTGGGGCCAGAATATGGATCTGTCCTTTCTCAACGTCCGCGAAAAGATCGACCAAATTCGTTTTCAACTTCCCGAGCAGGCCGACCGTCCCCAGCTGGTTCAAAATACCGCCTCCGACGAGCCTATTGCTGTGCTCGGCATCACTAGTGCCAACGATCCCAATCCTGATTTTCGGACGCGTCTTAACCTCAAGCGATGGTCCGAGCAGGTGCTCTCTCGGCGCCTCGAGCAGGCTGAAGGCATTGCTCAAACCGTGCTGGTCGGTGAAGTACAGCCTGAGGTCAAGATCCGATATCGTCCCGATGCGCTAAACCGCTACGGCGTCTCGCTTAGCGAAGTAGAGAATTTGGTATCCAGTGCTAACCTGTTTACTTCCACCGGTGAACTACGCGACGGTTGGTATCGATACTCCCTCAAAATTCAGAGCCGTATCCAGTCTATTGATGACGTCAAAGAGGTGCCACTCAAAACGCTGGGCACCGGACGCGTGCTCACCCTTAGCGATGTGGCCGAGGTGCAGCTCGGCGAAGCCGATCCTACCTCATTCTCCCTAGTCGATGGCAAAGAGGTCCTTAGCGTGCTGGTTAAAAAGGAGTACGGCGCCAACACTGTTGAGGCCTATGACACGATAGGTCCGCTGCTTGATCAGTTACGCGCCCAGAATGGGAACATTGGCATTACCGTGCTACAAGAAAATGCCAGCTTCATCCGAAACGCCATCAATAACCTGCTGCAGACCCTGCTTTACGGCGCCCTGCTGGCGTTCATTATCCTCTTCCTGTTTTTGGACAACTGGCGCACACCCTTCACTATCGGCGTTGCCATCCCCGTCAGCATTTTTCTGACGTTCTTTGTGATGTTTGTATCGGATATCCAGCTTAATATCGTTTCGCTCAGTGGGCTCACCCTCGGCATTGGCCTGTTGTTGGACAATGCCATTATTGTATTGGAGAATATCAACCGTCACCGCTCAGCGAGCACAAGCATATTTGAGGCAGCGGATTTGGGTACCCGCGAAATCGGTCTGGCCGTAACCGCATCCACACTAACCACCATTTCGGTATTTTTGCCCCTCGTGTTTTTAGGGGGATTTGAGGGTGCCTTCTTCAAAGACCAAGCCTGGACCCTCTCCATCAGCCTGTTGGCCTCATTGGGGGTGGCCCTATTGATCCTTCCGGTGTTGGTTACACAGGTACAAAAGCAGGGAGGGGGATCATCCCTGCTGGGATTCAACCGCTTTTTCGACTGGGTGCGCAACCGCTATGAAGATAGTCTCCAATGGGCACTCCGCCATAAAGGGCCATTTGTAGCCGGGATGGCCGTTCTTTTTGCTGTGGCGACGTTTTTATTTCTGGGTGTTCATAAGAATGTGCTACCCGAGACCAAGCCCGAGCAAGTGCGTTATCAGGTGCGCTTGCCCGGAAATACTGCTCTTCACGCAACACGTCAAGCCGCTGAAAGCTTGGTGCGACGACTCCGCGATGTCAAAGCCGACAATCGATCCATACGGGTATTAGGTGGTTATACCGACTTGACCAATATTTCTAACCTTTCTGATGAAGGACTCAACAAATTTACCATCAGCATTCCGGTGGACGGATACGCGCAGGCCGACAGCGTGGGAAAAGTCGTCTCACAGTATCTGCAAGATCAGCCGGGTTGGGGAAGCGAGAAACTGGCCGCCCGGAATGCCCTGAACGTGCTGCCGTCAGCCAACCAGCCGCCCGTACTGTTTCGCCTGGTGGATAAGAACCGCTCCCAGAGCGAGCAGCTGTCGGGTCGCCTTCAGAAGCAACTGCGTCAGGCGGGCCTCGAAATCTCGCTGAGCAAGCAATACGAGCAGCAGCTGACAACCTATCAGCTTAAGTTCAAGACCGAGCAGATGTTGCAGTTGGGCATCAGCGAGCAAGAAGTGATTCGCTATCTGGAATCGCTGACGCGTGGCAGTTGGATTACCGACTGGAATCGTCAGGATGAAAACGTGCCCGTGCGAATGGTGGGTTATGACCGCCGAATTTTCGAGCCCAAAAATATTACGCTGAATATGAATAACCTGAACGTGCCGCTGACCGAGGTGGCCGAAATAAAGCAAAGTTCCGAGCCCGAGCAGCTCGAGCGCGTCAACCAGACACCGGTGCTCAGCTACCGGGCCGATATCAGCTTTACCGACTGGTGGTGGCATGGGGCGCAGATCGAGCAGACGCTCAACGACTTTGCCCGCAGCACTGGCACCGAAGTCAAAACCGGTGGGGCGGTGCTTAGCATTGCATCGCTACTGTCGGACATGGGATTGCTGCTGCTCATCAGCGTGGTGATTATTTATATCATCCTGTCGGTGCAGTTCGAAAGTCTGCGCCACCCGCTTATTATCCTGGTGGCCGTGCCGTTTGCGTGGATAGGTTCGATAATAATTTTGTGGGCTACCGGTATTAGCCTAAATGCGCTGTCATTTATGGGCATTCTGATCCTGACCGGTATTGCCGTTAACGACTCCATCCTGAAGGTCGATTTTATGCGCCGCTATCTGGCCGACACCGGCAACCTGCATCAGGCGATTACGCAGGCCGGATTGCACCGCTTTCGTCCCGTAGTAATGACCAGCCTGACTACGATCTTTGGGCTCATCCCGATGTTGCTGCCGATTGGCGACGGGTACGCCTTCCGGCAGTCGCTGGCCGTGGCGCTGATGGGCGGGATGGTCACCAGCACGCTGCTGACGCTCTACCTGGTGCCAATTATTTTTCAGTGGACGGAAAGACTGCGAATGGAAAGCTAGAGAAATAGCAAACGATCTCATCCGAGTTCTGAGTGTGAAGTCGGATGAGTGAAATGAGTAGCAAGGTGAACGGCAAAGCCAGCGGCCCGATAGGGAGAAGCGTCAAGATTGTACTGATACACTCATCAGACGACAAGTCCAGTCGTCAGATGAAAAGTGCTGGCTTCATCAAAAGTAACAAAAGATATGCTAAGACAACTTGCAGTTACTTTTCTAGCGCTTGCAATGGTCGTTGCTTGCAATAAATCAGACGAGCCTTATCAAGGAAAGTATCTGGATGTATCTTTCGAAGAGAGGTTAATTTTTGGCACCAAAGATTCCCTTTCCAAGGCCAGTTTTTATGCAGTTAGCAATGTACAAGTAGGACCTAATGGAAAAATTTATGTAGTAGCAGCGGCCCAAAAAAGAATTAAGGTATTTTCGCGAGAGGGCGATTTTCTGTATCAATTTGGTGGAAGCGGTCGCGGTCCCGGAGAATTTATTAGAATAGAAGGGAGTGCACTTGAAGATAACTCATTTTATGTCTGGGATCAGGATTTACAGCGTATTCAGACGTTTAACATTTCTGGAGAATTGACTGCCACGCAGACTCTGGAAGGAGTTGCAGCTCCTATGAAATTTTATTTTTTAGGCGGACAACCATTATTGCTATACAGTCATTTCAACGGATCGGTGAAGGAGAGCACGCTGGCGCATATTTACAACAATAACTTTTCAGATAAGGGAAAGAGCTTCATTCCAATAAAAAGCGTTGACAAGGGGATCGAGGAAGTGAATCTGCACTTGATGTCTGGGCCGGGAGATGTGCACGTGCTTGGTAAGCGGGAGTTTTATTATATACCCAAGGTCTTTGGCGAAAACATATATAAGTACATTAAAACTGATAGTAATACTTGGAGACAAAGTGTATATAAAGTGATGAATCGTCAATCCCCTTTTACCTTCACGGATGAGAGAACGGTGAGAAAGCCGGATGTAACCATATCAAGTGCACTCAGGAATGAAAAGGTAACATTTATCAAGCACAATCAATCCAGAGGATTATTTGAGTATAGAGATCTGCTGTTTCACTTTTCGCTTTGTGATATTGAAGACAAGCGTGTTTTTGGGGCGGCTATCTATGACAAACAATTTAACCCAGTTGGTTACGTGCCTATCGAGTCGATGCCTATTACTAACAAAGGGAATAACTTTCTGAATTGGTATGTCAAAGATGTAGATGAGCTGGGCAATTTTTATATCATGGAGCGTTACGACGGCGGTACTCGCATTCGGGTATTACACTTGGATTATCAAGAACTTAAACCCTATTTATGAATTGTCTTTTCATCCGAGTTCTGGGGTTACTGTCGGATGAATGGAAAAGCGAGAAATTGTAGCATCTAATGGACGGCAAACCCAGCCACCCGATGGGTGTCTGCTAGAGTACTCATCAGACGACAAATCCAATCGTTAGATGAGTGGCACTTGTATAATCAAAGGTAACAAAAGGTATGACAAGACGACTTGCAGTTACTCTTATAGCACTTGTAATGATAGGTTGTAATAAATCGAAGGAGCCCTATCACGGAAAATCTATAGATCTGTCATTCGAAGAAAAGCGAACCTTTGGTCAGCCTGACTCGCTTTCGGAGTCAACGATCCATTATGCAAGAGAGGCCCGGTTGGGACCGAACGGTAACATTTATGTTGCAGATGCTGGAGTTTCGAAAATTAAGGTGTACAGCCCATCTGGCAAATTTGTTAACAGTTTTGGTAAAAGAGGCCGAGGGCCGGGAGAGTTTACCGGGATCAGGGGATTTGCAGTAACTGACAGCACGGTCTTGGCCTGGGACCAAGATCTTCAGCGAATGACGGTATTTGGACTGGACGGGAAATTGCGTGCCGTGCACAATTTCGAAGGTGTTGTATCCCCTATGCGGATCTATCCGATGAAGAACTCTTACTTAATTTTTCATGCCGAAAACCGTAACCCCAATAAGATTAAAAAAACACGGTTGGCACATATTTATCCGTCGGAACCTACCAAGCAGATCGCAGATTTTTTAACCATAAATGATGTTGAAGAAAATATTGAATATATATCAAGGATGTTACTGGTAGGTTACGGAAATATCCTTATTCAGAATAACCAACAGTTCGTATTTGTGCCTTATATCTATAACGGCAATTTATACCAGTATTCAAAAACAGCAGAAGGATGGCAGCAAACCCGCGTATTCGAAGGATTAAACCAGCAAACACCGTATTCATTAGTAGAAGAAGGTGATAAACGAAAAGCTGACGTGAGTATATCAGCTGTGGATTTAGCTAAAGACAGGGAGTTTGTGATCCATAACCTGACCAAGGGATTGTTCAAATATAATGGCTACATTTTTCATTTTGTCTTGAGCGATATTAGCAATAGTCGGGTATTCGGAGTTGAGATTTATGATAAAAATGTAAGTCCCGTTGGTTTTGCTCCTATTAAATCTATTCCCATCACAGATAAAGAGGGTAATTTCATTGATTGGACGGTGGAGGCTGTAGATAAAAAAGGGAATTTCTACTTTTTGCAGGAAACTGATAAAGGAAGAAAAATTCGGGTTTTGAGCCTAACTGAATCGGATTGGGAGAAATTGGGAGAGTTAAGTCCATAAAATATTTTTAGACCTAAGACCCGAATTCGGGTGTGGTACTTGAATTATCAAGAACTCAAAGCCTATTTGCGAATTGTCTTTTCATCCGAGTTCTGGGGTTGAAGTCGGATGAATGAAAAAGTGAGAAATTGTAGCACCTATTGGTCGTAAACCTGGCCGCCCGAAGGGGTTATGCCGGCGTACTCATCAGACGACAAGCCCAGTCGTCAGATGAGGGAGTTACAACCTGACAGCATCCGGGTTCGGAATCTGTCAGCGTTTGGCATGCAAGCAAATGACTGACAAAAAACGCTGTTAGGATCGCACCACAGTTGCTTGTACATCCATTGTTAGCTAGGATATTAAAAAGTTCTAATTGTTTAATTTGTAACATCCAGATTGTCTGTTGCTCTTTTCTACGAAAAGCCGGGAGGTTCAATACTTAAGAGATACTAGCTATGAAGAGCAATTATAAGCTGCTTGAGGCAAAGCTGAATAAGGCAAAGCTGAATAGTTTTAAAGCTCAACCCAAGGAATATAGTTATCCCCCGGTATATTTAAATATTACGTAGGAAAGACTCTAAAGACTTATATCATAATTCACCACATTGAAGTTGCAACACGGATAATGCAAGATAGAAAGCTACAAGAACTATTGATTTCGCAGGTTGCTTCGGCTGTAGATTACAAGCGCTCCTCTACTTTTACAAAAGTGTTTTAATTTTGGTATTAGAGATGGTAAAAAAAATAACCATAACTTCATCCATTTTTTTCTTTCTTCTATTTTCTTTAATCAGGGCTCAACAAACTAAAAGAGTTTTAAACAGCAGTCCACAAGCTTTAGTAGACCTAGAAAAAAATTATGCCTATTCAAATTTTGATGCCAGTTCAAACTATTTAGCGTGGTTTGAATATTACAGGTCAGAACTATTCATCTATGAAATTTCCGAGGATAGGATTCAAAAAATTGATATAGAAAAAGGTAGGGGGCCTGGGGAGTATTTGGCAATTACAGATTTAGGTATTTTCGGGAATAAAATTTACTTGTTGGATCCAAAGAATAATAAACTGTTGAAGGTCGATATTGGATCGGGCGAAAAACAAGATTTGCCGTTTCGATCGATCAGGCCGTACCGACTCGTCAACAGTACTGGTGAATTGTATTTACTCGAAAATGTAAAGCCAGATGAATTAATCAGTTTATATGATCCAGAGTCTCAGAAGGTAAATCCTTTAGATAATAGAAATCTAAATATTCAACAAGAGTTTCAGAACCCATTTTTCAGAGATGGAGTTTTATTAGCATCTAATGCTAAAATTCACTTTGTAACAAAGTACAGACCTTTAATATATAGCTACGACAAGCAGGAAAGGGAATTCGATACTAAAATACAATTTGATAATTCAGAGATAGAAACTACGCCTGCAACTGAAATGAGTAATGGGGCTAAGGCCTTTCATCCTCCCTCGAAGGTTGATGTATTAACAGAGGATGCTGTTAATTTCAGGAAATTGCCTAACAGTATATTCATTCTGGCAAAGGGAGCCACGGATAATCGCAAATATAAATTAAATAAGTTATATCAATTTAATTTAAACCAAAAGGAATTCGTAGCTGAACATGACCTACAGGTTAAGGCCTCAGATATTTTTTCCAATGATCATTCGCTTTTCGTTTTCTCGGAAAAAGATAGTAAAATCTATAGCTTTGAAATAAAATGAGCTAATTAGTGTAAATGGACATTGACCAGAGTCAATATATTAAGAAGTACACTAAACTATGGATGGTTCTTCTAGAGTTACATCTGACCATTTTCGAAATTCATCTACATTTGTTGAGATTATACCTGAAAAAGGGTCCCGTCTTAAATCTACAGACCAAACGGAGGAGTTTTGGAAATTGATTGTACGTCGTGATGGAAATGAGATTAAAGAGGATTCATCAGGTATGGTATGGATAAATGGGAAGCTACGAAAAAACTATACGGTAGAGCAAGATTACTATTTTGTTATGGGCGATAATACTCAGTTGAACAGTGACAGTCGTTCCTGGGGGGGAGTTCCTAAACGAAACTTAATTGGTCGGGTTGATGCAAAACTATGGCCATGGCCGCTGAAGGAACTTTGAATACTCAAATTGCCAATGACGATTTGTGGTCTTGGTATTCATCAGAAGACAAGCCCAGTCGTCAGGTGAGAAAATGAAACCTGACAGCATCCTGAGTGCCTAGGATCTGTCAGCGTTTTAGCCCATTTGCCCAAGGTCTTGCATCTCAATACATTGCCATAACTTCTTATTAATAATTGAGAGTCATTTGAAAGAGTATAACTGAATAGATCATCATGCAGAAATTTACGATGCGACTTTGCCGCCCGGTGCTGCTTGTGTTAATGCTTACGGTAATTGTGGGAGCGTGTCAATCATCAGAAAAAGAAGATAACAATCCACTTTCCGAAGAAGAGCAAGAGTCAGCCAAGGTGCGTCCCGAAGTGACTTTTGCCATTGCGGACAGCCAGCCGATCTACCAGTATATCGAAAGCCAGGGCGTGGTCGAGGCGAACCAGTCGGTAATCCTGAAGCCGAAGATCAGCGGCTATGTGGAGCGGTCGTTTATTACCGGCGGTAAGCGCGTGCAGAAAGGTGATACGCTGCTGAACTTCGACCGCCGCGAATACAACATGGCCGTGGAAGAAGCTAAGAATGCCTATGATGAGGCTCTCGAAAAATATAAGATTGAGATGGGCATGCGTGCCACCCGCGATACCGCCGATACCAATGGTGGAGAGCAGGAAGATCCCGGCGCGCGACTGGTCCGCATCACGACGGGCTTGGCCCAGGCCGAGGTGGACTTGAAACGAGCTAAACTGAATTTGTCTTATACATTACTGGTAGCACCCTTTTCAGGGGTACTGTATACCAAAGAACGCATCACATCTGGAGCCTATGTCAGCGCTGGCAGTCAGGTGGGGCAACTGGTGGATGACCGTAAAGTGCGTATTCGGTTTGACGTGCTGGAATCAGAACTCAGCAAGATCGATGCCGGCATGAAGGTGCGGCTTACGGCTCCCGGCGGAGAGCAGATGCAGGGCATGGTGCAGGCAGTATCGCCGGTGGTGAATACCGAGACCAAGACGGGGACGGTCATCGTGGAGGCTGACAACCCCAACGGCATTTTAACACCGGGGATGACTGTAGAGGGACGTATCCAGGTTCAAAAGCAGGAGGGGAAGGTGCGTATCCCGCGGTCGGCGATCCTCTCGCGCGACGGGGGGCGAACGCTGCTGTTTAAGTTGCATCCCGAAAATAATGAAGTACAGTGGGTATATGTAGAACCGACGGCCCAGAATAGCCAGTGGGCAATTGTGAATCACAAGGAAATTACCCCGGGCGATACCATTGCCGTGGATCATCACTTTTCGTTGAGCCACCTGCAGATCGTGGATCCGGTGCTGAAAGTGCAGGAGTAGTTTTAACTGGGATTATTAGATTAAAGGATTGGCAGGATAGAAGGATTGGGAGCAAGTGACTCTCTCCTCGAAGGGAGTATAGTATGTGTGATTTATCGAATAATTCTAATGTTATAAAGAGAGCGTTATGAAAAAATTTTGGATCGGGATACTTTTTCTTTTGGTGGGATGTTCATCTCAAAAGGCAGACATCCCCAAGCATATCAAAGGAACGGAAAATCTGAAAGTGTTTTCGGCTGATGCCGAGCCTTCTGCTTCGATCGAGTTGGCGCGGGAAGCTACCTATATGGCACCAGACAGGTTTTCACTGGAGTGGTTTGATGAAACCGTCAGTTCATATAGCTGGTTTGGAAGCATTGAAATAGATAATTCCGGCAGGGTATTTATAGCTGATGATAAGGCCACGAAAATACATGTGTTTGATCCGGATGGCAATTACCTTCAAAGTATTGGAGGAAAGGGACGTGGACCGGGAGAATTCCAAAGTATAACAGATACTCAGGTTGGGGTAAGGGAAAATGAATTATATGTATTTGATCTCAGTGAATTTCGAACTACCACATATTCTCTCGATTCATTACAAGTTATTAAGTCCGAGACGGTGAAACCACCGGTAAATCAAGATGATTTTGACGAAATAAGCGGATGGCGCAGATGGCGGCTATTAATCCGGAGTGACGGGACCTACCTGGCTAGTTTTATGAAACAAAGGATGGATGCAAGAGAAGGAAGTCCAACCTATAATCTGGACAAGGACCGTCCCAAAAAATATTACTTTATGAACCATAAAAGTGAGCTTGTATCTGAGAAGGTATTTGAAATTCCCAAATTCCGGGAAATCCTTGTTACTAAAGTCGAAGACGGTCAACGGTCAAATATGCGTCCCTTACCCTTCCTCGGAAGAACGATTATCAGGACGTCCGACGATAATCATATCTATACCACATGGACAGATGACTTTCTAATTAAGATTTATGGACCGGATGGCCACTATCAGCGGGCTATTTATTATCCCTTGGAGAAGAAGCCTTTACACAGGGAAGAATTGCTTTCTATGGTTAACAAAGATGATTACAATCGGAAATTGGTTGAGAACGCTGAGCTGCCGAAAACCTGGCCGGTCATTCGCTCGATGACGGTGGACGACCAAAACCGGCTGTGGGTGTCGACTATTGTAAAAGAAGATGGCGTGCGCCAATGGTGGGTGCTGGAAAATACAGGTGAATTGGTTGCAAAGTTCCGATGGCCGAACAACCGTACCATCAAAGCGGTAAAGGATGGATATGCTTACGCTCTTGTGACAGATCAGGATACAGGGCAGCAAAAAATTGTGAAGTACCGGGTTAAAGTAGATTAGTCCAGAACTGGGATGAATAATAATAACTGATGAGCTATTACGATTACTAAAATTTTTAACCAAATTATTAGGCTATGAGATGCTACTTAAAATTATTAATTCCTTTAACTCCCTTACTTTTTGTAGCCTGTTCGGGCAGCCAATCTTCAGAGGATGCATCCCAGATCACCCGCAATGAGAAGGGGCAAATCCTGACGCCGACTCAGCGAACATGGGCGAAGGACAAAATAGGCAAAGAGCTGTCGCTGCAGCCGAACATCACTGATACGTTGCTACAACCGATGAGTATCGAGCGGTTCGGGCAGCGATTGTACGTATCCGATTTCAGTGATATGAAGATCAAGAAATTTTCGTCGGACGGTGAATACCTCGGCAGTTTTGGCAAGGAGGGTCGCGGGCCGGGCGAATTCCAAAGCATAATGGATTTTGACGTTAGGCATGATACCCTGTTTGTGATCGATCAGAGAAGGCGAAAATTCATGCTGTTTGATGTAGAATCAACAGAATTTATCACCTCCCGGGATACCGAGTTCGATCCCTATCGGCTTGCAGCCATGGAGAATGAGTTTATCATTGAGATAGGATTGGACGATCGTTTGTTTTTACGTACCGATGCCAGGCTCAAAGAGAATCATCGCTTTGGGCAGTTTATCGAAAATCAAAAGCGAAATTCCATGGCTATTTCGGGCGAAATTGAGGCCGTCAATGATACCGGTTTTGTTTTTGGGCCTTCCATCGGCAGTTACCTCTATTATTTTGATGGGCAAGGCAATCGCACCAAGGTAATTCGCACCCCCGACCGCATTCCATTAAAGGAAATGGAGGTTAGGGAAGGCGGAAGAGTGATGAGGGTACCCCATACGAAGGTACGTACCCTGGGTTTATCCACGGTAGACGATAAGCTTTGCGTCTTGCAAAGATATACCAAGGATGATGAGAAATTGCCGCAATCGTTTATGGATCTGTATGAACTGGGCAGTGGGCGCTACTTGTATTCTGTAAAATTTTCTATGCCGGTCAGTGATGCTGTTTTTGTTGATGAGAGGTTCTATGTGATCAATAACAAAAACGGCCGTGTGCGGGCCTTTCACTATATGTTTTGAAAGAATTATTCGGTAATCATAAATCATACTCATGAAAAAATTATTATTTACTTTTTCGGTTTTATTTCTATTCCACAGCTGTTCCTCGGAACAGTCGCCCGCCAACCATTCATTTACCTCCAAAGAAGTTCAGGGAAAAGAAATACTTCTACGTTCAGACTCCACAGATGCGATGGCGGTACCCTCGTGGATCAAGGCGGTGCCCGGCGGATTTTTGCTTTATGATGCTGGTCTGCAAAACGTTGCCAAGTTTAATTACATAGGGGATCGGCAGCTTTCGTTTGGGGATAAAGGACGCGGTCCTGGCGAATTCCAAAGCCTCTCTGGCATTTGGGCGTATGATAATAGGTACTGGGCCTATGATATCAATGGTCGTAAGCTAATCAGTTACAATAAGCAGGGGAATCACGTCAAAGATTATCCGCTGGATTTTGTGGAGTTTCCGGCCGGGGTAACACCCATTGAGCTGATAGGTTCCCAGCAGTTTGCAATGCCGGCCGGGGGCAAAAACGGGGCGCTTATAAAGTTGGCAGACCTAAAAAATTAAGCATGTACGTTATGTGGGAAAGGCTGTGGATAGTACAAGTAGTCTGCGGCAGTCAATGCGGGATATGGAACAAGCCATTTCGTCGGGTAGGACTCCTGATGCCACTAAAAACAGTGTGCTCATGGGAAGTAATGAGAGTGGCCTTTTTGTGTTTGAGCAATTTACCGGCATACTCAAAAAGTTTAACCACGTTGGGAAACTGCTCTGGCAAAAAGAACTAAAGATACCGGCTATTACCGATCTGTTTGATAGGATCATGGATGAGAATAAGTCACGGTTGAATACAGAAAAATGCTCCTCCAGTTTGTCTATGCCAGCGGTCTTTCGGTAACAAATGAGGGGGCAGGGGTGCTGTTAAATGCCGTGGGTGATCAGCCCGCAAAGGTTCTTTGGGTGCCTGACGACGGCCAAGAGCTTACCCTGGTTAACTATCCAGATATTATTAATCCATCTCGGTTGCCACTGCGCTTTACGATTGCCGGGGACGGATCTCGAATCCTTTTTTCAAACACTCTGAGCGGAAAAGTATTTACGGTTCATTGGCCGATAGATGACTCTTAATAATTCTTTAAGCTATTTTCATGTCTAACCGATTATTACTTGTATTGCTCGTCGTTTTTCTGGTCAACTGCTCCTCAAGGCAGTCCCAACAAATTCCCAACCACATTCAGCAACTCGACAGCCTGACGAGCTATCCCGCTGATGCCCAGCCGGCGCGGGATATTAAGCTAGCCAAAGATGTCACATATCGCGATACCAGCCAGGTCATGTTTGGTCCCATGATCAGAGGGGTAGAAGTGGATGAGCAGGGTCAAGTTTATCTCTTGGATTTTCGACAGAATAAAATCCACGTGTTTGCTGGCAATGGATCTTTTCGAAAAAGTATGAAGGTATCAGGACGCGGGCCGGGCGAACTCATCATGCCTTGGCAAATGCGCGCCACCAATAATCAGCTTCACCTCCTTGGATATGTACAACAAAAGATTTCGGTTTTTGATGCCCAGACCCTGGAGCATATTCAAGATGTACCGGTCGGGATTTCTGAAAAGACTGGAACTGAACCCTCTTGGATGTCTTGGGCACAAAAGAATCAATTTTCGTATCGCCCCATTACGTTCTTTGTCCACCCGGATGGTAATTATTTTATTTTCTTTGGTGATGAGGATGTTGGCTCAGGCCGAAATCTGTCGGATCGTACCTACGAGGTATCGCTTTATGATCTGTCAGTTCAACAGTACGTCCAATACGACTTGCTATCCTTCGATTGGACCGGTCAAATGATGGCAGCTGAAGTGGGAGATGGTATGCGTTTTACCCCTGACACGCCTTATATCCGTAGTTCCCAGTTTGATTTTGCCAACGGCCGGCTGGTGCAGGGCTGGACCGACGACTTTCTTTTCAAATTTTACGATGAGCAGGGCAACTACCAGCGAGCCATTTACTATCCTTTTGAAAAAGTGCCGTTAATTGAAGAAAAAGCCTTGTCCCACCATCGTCTTTTGGGAGTTCAAGAGGCTGTCCGCAACGATACGCTTCCTCACAGTTGGCCGGCCTTTAATTCCGTTGTGATGGATGACCAGGGGCGCCTGTGGGTATCGACCTTTACAGAAGATCCCAACATGTACAAATGGCTGGTGCTGGAGTCCTCCGGGAAGCTGCTGGCCGAGTTCAACTGGCCCGCGCGTCGAAAGCTGCAGGAGGTGCAAGGCGGTTTCGCTTATACACTAGAGCGGAATCCCCAAACGGGTTTGCAAAAAGTAATGCGTTATCGTTTTGAAATAAATTAGAACAACAGTTTTAGAATTAGTTAGCTAAAATTTTATCACAAAAAGATGTTATGATATTGGTTATTAATAGTATCAATGGGATTGCAAGTGGGTATAGATCAAAGGTGAACCAATTATATGTGGGAATTATCGTTCTGTTATTAATAAGTTTGCTGGCGGGATGTACTTCGGAAGAAACCTCCACTAAATCCATCCCGATAACAGAGCTCATCGATTACAAGACTTTCGTTTCGTATGAGGATGGGATGTTAGGTAATCCACTTATTTTGCGGCAAGGGGCTACGTCGCATCTTTTCGTGTATGATGCTGCCAAGAAGCAGGTCCTCAAGCTCGACAGCAACGGCAAAGTTGTGAATTCGTTTGGCGGTCAGGGGCGCGGACCCGGTGAATTTATAATGGTCAACAACATGTTTTTGGCGGATAACCAGCTCTATATTGTTGATCAGGTACAAATGAAGATCTCACGTTTTGGACTTGATGGAAAGTTAGACGGTACCTTCAACTTTGGCAAGAAGCGCTCTCATGCAGTGCCCCCACCTGCTCCGCGTGCCAAGACGCCGCGAGCTATAGACATCGACAATCAGCCTGTAGTAACGTCTAAAGGAAATGTACTGCTCTCGGCAATTAAGCCAAAAGGCACTTCCAAATCACTGTATGAGCTGGTGGACTGGGAGGACAATCACATCGCAAGTTTGGGAGAAATGCCGAAAGGTAGTGTTTTTACACTCAATTACGATCAGTATCAGTCGATGGTTAAAGAAGGAGAGATCCCGACATTTTACAAGCCCAAGGCGTTCGCTGTGAACGACCAGGCGAATCCCGATGAAATCTATTTGGTCTATAGTGAATCTTGATTTTGCATACGCTGGCCGCTGAAATGAAGCACGTTGCCATTGCTCATTTGCACCATTCCAATGCTATAACTGTTTATCTTGCCCCGCGATCGCTGCTGCTGTTTTCCTTCCTTTCCATATGTTACAAACAACATGCTGCCATCCTCATCAGTATTTAATACCACAGCTTCTTCCCAATTCGTGTGTCCCTCAAATCTGTTAACGATCTTCCATCCATCAGCTGATTTTTCGAATTCATAAACTTTCCCATCATAAATTCCGGGAACATACCAGAAGCTATTTTTCTCTGTTTTAACAACATTTCCGCCGTTCTTCCAGCTGCTTATCATATTGACGAATTTGGAATCGGACTTTGATACAAGGCGACTGAACTTCCCAAAAGAATTAAGATGATTTTCAAATGAGTTGCTGTAGCGATGAAAAACGTAATCCCGGTAATTGCCAGTGGCTTCTTCTCCTATGGTTCTGGGCTTTTTAAGCATGATGTAGTTGCCACCTTTGGTTTGAAAGAATTTTTCCGACCACACCATGTCTGGACGCGAAGGGGCGTATTCTGATAGGATGTTACCTTTTTTTGAGAACCACGTCACACGCTGACTCACGATGTCATAGGCTACAATGTTATTCTCATTATTCAAATGGAAGATAGGTCCTGAAGGAAACTCTCCCGGCCCCTTGCCCGATCGGCCGATCGAGCGCAAGTAGTTGCCTTGCGGTCCAAACACCATAATCGTTTTTTGCTCCCCCTCGGCGATATAGATGTTTTGCCGGTTATCCGTACGGATATAATAAGGATAGCCCAGAAAATAGTCAGCATCTGCATTGGTGGTTCCGCCGATGACAAATGATTCGTCAAATGAAAGAGATAACTCTTCAGGTGCCAAGCCTGAAACAAATCCACTTATGGTGAAAGCCAGAATGAGCACTGACAGCCAGAATGGTGTTGAATGGGATGAGTGGATATTAAGCGTCATGGCTTCAAGTTGTGATCTGTAGATCAGCACTGATTTAGCAACTAACAAAAGATGAGGATTAACCCCAAGAGGAGCAGAAAGTTACGTCTTATCCTGCCAATCCATCCAGTCAAGTTTCGCAATTGTATCCTGATTTTGTGGCTAATATTACTGACCGGCCAATTGCTTTGGAATTATGACGGTCTAATCGTACTGATATTTTTCGTGAATCTGTCTTAATAGAAACTTCTTAAATGCTATTCCGGTAGACTTCCCAAGTTTTGGAAAGTCTAGGCCCGACGTGTATCGTGCATTAAGAGTTTCTAATGTAACATCTGGGCTTTTTCCACTCTTGATTAATAAATGACGGGAGCTGGAAATAGGAATTTACTTGAGACGCTATGCCGAATTCGAGAAAACGATCAGCATGTAATTAACTTCAAGGATATCAACTTATATAATACGGCTATGGTTTTTTATCATGTTAATTTTTGGCCTCGGATGTAATCAGCAGTCTATTGTACCCGAATTATCCCAGCTAAAAGAGTTAATTAACACTTCAAGTGTTCGTATTGTTAATACCGACGAAGTAAAGGGTGTATTTGTTAACCCAAACTTAGTAATAAATACAATGATGGGACCGGACGAATATTTAGCTCGTCCTGTTTCTGCTTTACTACAGGGTCAGAAATGGATAATAGCTGATCGAAGGCAGGTAATCTAAATGGTTTTCAAAAGCCGGCGAACTTGTTACAAGGTTCGGCATTGAAATAGGAGAATCTGAATAACAAATGAAGTATCAAAATCACTTGGTATTAGTTGCTGTCTTTGTCCTAATTCCCTTTCAACTTCCGGCCCAGGAATACTGGGCCGGTTTTGATAATGTGCAATACGATGGGCAATATTTTTATGCGGTAGCCGACAAGCTTTTTCAAGTTGTGAAAATTGATAAATCAGGGAAGGTTATAAAAAAGTTCGGCAAGAGAGGTAAAGGGCCCAGAGAATTTTCCACAGAAAATTTAGAGTTATTACTGACTGATAGTCTGTTATATGTATTGGATGATAAGGCTATGACGATTACTAAAATTGTTAAAAAAACATTCAATAATCGTGGCAGAAACACAATTCAAAAACCTGCCTCTAAGATAATATCCTATGATCACAAATTATATGGTTACGTTACCGATTTTGAAGAATCAAATCCTGTAGAAACCGGCAAACAGGTGAATGTATTTAGGCCAATTGACCAGCTACAGGAGCCTGAGACCTCTTTATTTAGAATCGAAGATCCTAATCCAATTAACCCATTTTACGATGCTGAAATTGTTGAGTCTTCTAATAACACTGTCGTAATTGCCCGAGAAGGGAAAAGTACGTTAACTATTTTTCATAGTGATTCTATGTATCTAAGAAAGGTTCCATTCATTGAAAAACATTCATTAGGAGAGAAGATAGAAGGAGATACAGAATATTTAGAACGACCGATGATGAAGGTAGTTTGGAAGAAAAAGATTATGCCAGAATATATGCTCATTAAATCTTTAAGCATAGATGAAGAGCATATTTATATTCAGGTTCATTCCTATAAATTAGGAGAATCTTTGATCCGGTATGACATTCGGAAAGATGCATTTGAACATCTTGGGGCATTAACACAAGGTAAGTTGGCCGCGGTTGCTCAAGATACAGTTTATACTTTAGACAACTCGAATACAAAAAATACAACTATTAATAGTATTAAAAGCTGTTCAGGTAATCAGGTGTCATTTTACTTTAATTCGGATGTGTTCAAAGAAAATTGCACAACCTGCACAGATTCTTTTTTCAACTGGTATAATTACCTAAGTAAACACAATATACCAGTAGCAATAAATTTAGAAGATGATTCCTGGTTTGGGGAAAAGGAAATTGATTCTCAAACGCTCAACAACTTGTCACAATGGAATATTTGGGGAGAGATTGGGTTCAAGGATGAATGCAAAGGTTGTTTTGATACTTCAATATCAGCTCAAATCTATTCATCTGATAAGTATTATTCATTTCCCGAACCGATTTCTACCCTTAAAAAAAGTTTGCAGTGTATTGATTAGATACTGAGTATTGATATTCCCACCCAGTCGCCACGATATTCCGACAGAGAGCTTGGCAGAACGAATATAAACGCGAGCACTCAGGACATCAGCTATCCCAACGACCGGCCGTTCCAGATTTAAGGATTGCTTTAAAAGCTTTGGAATTGAGGGGCGACATCGAATCTGTGTGCAGGAGGCTAATCTATCTTTGACATATTTAACAAAGAAGGAGCTTTCCTGTAGCGGATCACCATAACCAAAGAGATCGAAATGCTGGAAATAAAGGGCGATTATCTGTTAGCTAGCCTTAGTAAGTCCCGACGAGAGCCCAAAGGATTAGTGCACAAAATTCCAGTTATTAACTGATGCCAGTAATAAATTAACAATTTCTAATGTAACAAATGGTTTGGTTTACCATCTTCTTAATAAATAGAAATAGACAAGAGACTAATTACGAGCTATGGTGCGTAAATATAAGCGTATTGAGGAAAAATTAAACGATCAGCGTGCTAAACTTAAAGAACCAAAAGAGATAAATTACACCGGAATTGAGAGAGCGATAAGATGTATTCGCAAGAACCTTTTTGCAAAAAAACTAACGGTAAGATGGTTGAAAGAACGTTGTCGAATCAACGGTGGCAGTTTTGCGACCAAGTTTGCTAAAAGTACAGGTTTTTACCCCAAGGAATTTATTTTATATCACCGCATTGAAGCTTCCAAACGTTTATTAAAAGAGACTGACGCTACTATAACCGTGATAGCTGTTTCGGTAGCTTTTTTAATTCTCACTCGGCTTTTTGTAAAACGTTCAAGAGCTGGGAGGGTATGAAACCATCGGCATGGAGAAATCAATCTGGAAACAAATAGTTCAGGAAATATTTCAGTATAGAATTCAGGTATTATTTCAGGGCATATCTCAAGCACAGGTATATTTTGATTTGTAAATAGACATGTAGAAAAGCAATAAATAAAAGTCATTTTATCCTGAAGTGAAGATATGGAGCAAGTTGTTAGTAGCTATTTGAATTACCTCAGTATTCCTGTATCTGAGAGTTATTGTGAACAGCGTATTGTTTCTCATCCAAACTATCCTTCTTTATTAAGTATTGCTGATGTATTGCAGCGACTGGGGATTGAGTATCAGGTCGGTCAAATGGAAAAAGCTACTTTGGAGGATTTGCCTTTTCCCTGTTTGCTTCATTTCGAGGGTCGAGGATTGGTATTTCTGAAAAGGGAGGATGACCTTGATGATCAGAATATAATCCTTGAGGACTGGGACGGGATAATACTAAAAGCTGAACCTACCGATACAATTACCGATAAGGAGCACAACGAGCAATATAGACAAGAAAAGATACAGCGCGGACTTGGCATAACCTTGATAGGGGTTCTTAGCGTTTTGTTTTTACTTGCGGTCACGCAGGTGTCTAATCTATTAATGCTTCTGCTGTTTTTGACATCTATAGCAGGGGGTATAGTAGGTTATCTGTTAATTGCAAAAGACTTGGGTATTACCTATAAGCCGGTTGAAACTTTTTGCAACGCTGGGAAAAGAACGAACTGTGACCGTATTTTAAATGCAGAAGATGCAACACTATTCGGAGTTTTCACCTTTTCTGATGCCGCCGCCAGTTACTTCGGCTTTCAACTTATTACCGTTGTATGGGCCATATTTGGGGCAACATCTCCCCTCCTCTGGACACTGAGCGCGGCTTCCGTCCTCAGCTTTCCAGTTGTTGGCTACTCATTATACTACCAGTGGGCTAAAGCCCAAACTTGGTGTGGTTTGTGTGTAATAGTTGATGGAGTTCTTGTCTTGCAGGCTGGGCTCTTTGCCATGATGTATGCTAATCAAATGGTTGGGCTGACCAGTGGGCAACTGCTGCCGGTAGTGGGTTCTCTGCTGCTATTTCCTGCTATTTCTTCGGTTATATTGTTATTAAAGGACAGATTACAAAAAGCTAGTGAATCAGTGCGGGCCGAAACCATCGCAAAACAGGTTAAACATGATCCAGAGGTGTTTACCCAAATGCTCTTGCAGCAAGAGAAAGCAGATGTTACGCCATTTTCGCATGAAATGACCGTTGGCAATCCTGATGCCCCCGTAAATATATTGATGGCTGCTAACCTGCATTGCAACCCGTGCCGACAGGCATTTGATACCGTCAGGCAGATTTTAGCTTCTTATTCCAATTTAGTACAGTTTTCTATTCGGTTTACCCCTGGGATGAGAAAGACCATTGGGGAACTCTCGGCAAGTACGTACCTAATTCGTTATTGGCAAGAACATATTTTTGGTCAAGAAGATGAAACAGGCTGTACCGAAAAATTGCTTGCCGACTGGTATGAGTCGATGGATCCCGAAGTCTTTTTGAAAAGCCACATGGCTGATGACATTATGGAGAATAATGGTACCCAGTTAGCAGAACAACATTATCGATGGGTTGAAGAACAGGAAATTGTTCGTACGCCCACATTCTTGATTAATGGTTATGAAATGCCAGAGCGCTATCAGGCAAAAGATCTTATAAACATGATCCCGGGAATGGCTGCCTTGTGGAAAAATAAAACCCTGTCAAATCAGAAGTCCGTAAAACAATTTGCTTGAGATAGCAAAAAAGGTTTTGGCCGGTTTTTCCTGCATACCCATTTTGGGTATCAGAAAACAGGCTATAATCATAAGCTAAATAAAAGTTAACGGTGACTTATTGTGTCATTTGCTAAAACATTATCTCGAGATGAAATGAAAAATATCACAGCAGGATGGGTGGACGAATATGGATGTACCTATACTGGCGGAACAGCATCATGTCGAAGTTATTACGACTGCCTAACTTTTGTATGTGCGAGTAAGGCACCTTCGGAAGGCTGGGATTCCTCAACGTGTGTAGAACAAGTACAATCCTTGCGATTAAAATGTTAATTTTTGCCTTCTAAATTTTAAACATGAATAATTTTAGACAACAAATATTTTTGATGCTCATTATTACGATGGGCATCTTTTTTCTTAATTGCTGTGATAGGAAGAGGCCTACAGAAAAAAGTGGGTCAGGAAATTCTTTCAAAAAACAGTTTTACCAATTCGATGTAAGAGAAAAAATACCTGATCATATACATACCCTCGAGAATGTATCAATATTTCCAAGCGATAGTGATGCACCATACTCTATAAAGCTAATTGAGGAAGAGAGATTTGGAGAAAAAGGAGAACCATTTCTAGTAAAGGTGGCTTCTTGTGTTGTAGATAATTGGGGAAGGATAATTGTCAGGAGTGCCAATTCTAGTTATGAGCAGCAGTTGTTTGTATTTAATTCTGATGGAACTTTTCATTCCAAACTTGGACGCCACGGGAAGGGACCTGGCGAGTATGGTGTCATACTTGGTATTCATTCCCAAAATGGTAGAATCTATGTATTGGATCACACAAGTAAAAGACTAAATGAGTATTCCACATCTGATTACAAGTTCATACGTTCAATTTTATTTGAGGAATGGAAGGCGCCGGATAACTTCAAGTTCAGTTCTGTAGAACCCAGACATGATGGAAATTATCATGTAACATTTTTAAGTCTTGGGTCTAAGTCTGGGTTTCAAGAAATTATACAGATGGTTAAAGACCATGAAGGAAAAGAAGTAAATTTTGGACCACTTAAATTTCAGGGAAGATACTAGATTACCTCTAGTACTCGCAAGTCAAAAATTTCTACTCCAACTATGCCTATATCATTTTTGGGTACAACAAGAACAGCGCTTTCCCAGAATGATGTACTATTTACTAATTGGTCCCGCGAATTTTTAATTAAAAAATATGATAGTACCGGTAAGTATCAATCGGCTATATATTATCCCTTATTAGGTGTGCCGTTTGTACTTGAAGACTATACGAAATCCGCTGTTTTTAGTCCTGATGCAGGTGAGATTAAAAAAGATTTATCAGCTAATGGAATTGATATACCTGATAGACTTCCAGTAATCGACAGATTAATTATTGATGATGAAAATAGGATTTGGGTTGCCTTGCCAACAAGCTCAAGTCGTGACACTTATGAGTGGTGGATACTTGAGGAGAATGGGGAATTATTAGCAAAACTGAAGCTCCCTGAGCAGAGACCTATTTTCGATATCAAAAATGGATTTCTTTATAGTAAAAAGACGAATAAAGAAACAGGAACCGAGTATGTGGTCAAGTACCGGATTGTACTGACGGAAAAGTAATGGTGACAAAAAATGAACAACAAGTTTGCTTGAGAGAGCAGAAAGGTTTTTGGCTGGTTTTCTTTATACCAGTTGTGGTATCAGAAAACAGGCTATAATCATAAGCTGAATAAAAGTTAATGGTGACAATTTATGTCATTTGCAAAAACACTATCTCGTGAAGAAATGAAAATTTTAAAGGCAGGAAGTGGCAATTGTGGAAATATACATTGTATTTCTGGAGGAGAGCAATATTATTGTGCTTCTGGTTCCTGTGATGATGACAATGCTAACCAATTAATAAATGAACTATGTTTATCTGGTTGTATGGATAGGGGGGGGTGCGGAGGATGTGGTCAGTTTCCTGCATGAATTAATTTATGACAATAGTATTATTTAAGTAAGTAGTACTATTATATCCCCCTATCTGCAAGTACGGGACTAGAGAGGGGGATATAATAGATTTGAAAGTAAAAGCCATTGCGACAATTATATATCTTACTTAGGATTTTCATACAAATATAGTTTAAATAGTTGATTAACCTTTCTTTTCAAAAGATGAAAATAACTAAATTGGAACAATGGCTTCTTCTACTTTTAGTTATAGTTTTTTGGGGATGCTCAGCTCAAAAAACCGATCAACTACCTGATCATATTAAGAATCTTAAAAACCTGACCGTCTATTCCGCAAATGCTGTACCTAATAAGAAGATCACCTTCAAAAAAACTGCTATCTATGGTAGTACTGATCAAATGTTAATTGGGAGAATAGGCGATCTCGCCGTGGATCGTTTGGACCGTGTTTTTATTGCTGACGAGCAAAAACAACTAATTTATGTTTTTAAGCCCAACGGACAATTTATTACGCAACTTGGAAGAGAAGGTAGAGGACCAAGTGAATTTAATTACATAAAAAAAGTACAGACACGAAATAATCTTTTATATGCTTTTGACGCTAATTTTGGGATACGGAGAGTAAGTGTGTATACGCTCGATACGTTGGCCAGTGATCAAACTATTGAACTTGCCAGAAACAGAAAAAAAATTAATTCATTAACAAAAACATATCCGGGAGTACATGAAATATACGTGAGAAATAACGGTAGCTACGTAGCAGAATTTATATCTCATGGTGCTAATCCGACCCAAAAATGGCAAAACAAAGAAATTAAGGGCTTATTGTATCCTCTGGATAGAACAGGTGACATTACTTCCCATAAAATGATAGAATTTATAGAGGAAATACGTACTTATCATATGGGATCTCGTATGGGATTATTACCCATTAAGGCTTTTTTTGGGAACGCATCGATCGTTTTAGCAAGCGATAACACTATCTACTGGGCTGGCCCTAAAAATTTTTTAATTAAAGAATATAGATCGGATGGAGGCTATAAGCAGTCGTTTTATTATCCACGTAAGAAAATACCTCTGACGAGAAAATCCGCGCTTAAAGCCGGAGTTCAAGATTATTATATCAAGAACATGGAGTCGATGGAACTGCCACAAACTTGGCCGGTTGTTACAAATATGAAAATCGACGATCAAGACCAACTATGGGTTGCCACAACGGTGGAAGATATGAGTGTGTATGAATGGTGGGTGCTTAAAAATACTGGTGAACTCATTACAAGGTTTAAGTGGCCGCGGGATAAACCTATTGAAGAAGTAAAGAATGGCTTTATGTACACTCGAGAAATGGATGAGAGGGGCATAGAAAACATCGTTAAGTATGAAATCGAGATGAAGTAGGATTTGCTTGAGAGAGCAGAAAGGTTTTTAGCCGGTTTCCCCAAATATCAATATTGTATTTAAAACTGGCTATAATCTTTAACTTAAAAAGAAAGGTGACTAATTATGTCATTTGCTAAAATATTATCACGCGATGAAATGAAAAATGTACAGGCTGGTAACGTATATATTGAGTGTGACGGTTGTCAAAACTCTACTTGCCGTGGTTTTGCTTTAGATTGCACGTCTGGGGCATATCAAATATGTGGACCTGGTTCTGCCGGCAGTGATGGGCCTGCTGGTCATAGTTGTACTCCTTCAGAAATGATAGCATAGCATTAATTTTATTCAAATCTCAGTGCCACTGCAGTGGCACTGAGATTTGCTGTAGTTTATTTAAATAAACAAACTGGTAAACATTTTTCCCTAACTGATTTAAATAAAATGTTTGATCCATTACTAAATCCAGATAGAAATATACTGATTGCAGTTATTTATTTTTTGATGTTTGTGTTGTTGGGGTGTTCAGTAGAAGAAACTTCTAATAAAAAATCATCTGAAAGTACATCTGGACAGTCTGTTAATTCAACTAAATCAAAGGATACGCTTCAATCACAAAAGTTAGAAGAAAAGGTATCATCTCAAAATTTTGAAAAGCTTTTAGAAGTTAAATTTCACCGCGAAGAGAGTTTTGGTTCTACCTCTAAGTTGATTGTTGGTAAGGTAGCCAGTATAGCAGTAGATGAACGTGACAGAGTATTTATTGCTGATATTGATAATACACAAATTCATGTCTTTGAACCAGAAGGTAAATATATAACCTCGTTTGGCCGACAGGGGAGTGGGCCGGCTGAGTTTGAAGCAGTCACACCTCAAACAAGCATGACTGTTTCGTCTGATAAGCTTTACATAACTGATTATGTTGGTGCTCGAAATTTTTTCCCTTCTCGAGCACAAATATTTGATCTGGAGGATTTATCATTTATTCGGACAATGAAACTTATACCTACAAACCGGAAAGATTATAGTAAACTCCAAGGGCATTTCCCCAATCGGATTTTTCCTCGTGAGAATGGCAACTATTTGGTCTCATTTAGAAAACAGCCGCATGACTATAAGGAGGCCACAAGTTATATTCGGTATTATATTTTAGATGGCAATGGAACTATTGTAAATGGACCGATTTTAGTACAAAAAAATCTTCGTAATTTAACGCATTACGTAAAAGATGTTCCTACTCCATATACTGCAGTCACCTCATTTGCTTTCTTTGAAAAATCTTTACTAGCAGTATCTGAGAAAGATTCCTTGTTTACTGCGCGTTCAATGGAATTTAAGATTAATGTTATGGGGCCTGATGGTAACCAGGCGCGAATTTTTCAGCATCCATTCAATAATGTGCCATTCAACCGCAAAGGAGTTTTAGAGCATTATCGAAAAAAAGATTTGTCTTACTTGGGGGATGGTGTAGCTTTAAGTATGATCCGGGAAGCTGAGAATTTACCTAGTCAATGGCCTGCACTCAGTAAAATGTTTTTCGATGATAAAAATCGGCTGTGGATCGCTACGATAGTCGAAAACTTTGACGTATATCAATGGTGGATACTTAAGAAGTCAGGTGAAGTGATCACTAAATTCGAATGGCCCCGAGACAAACCCATCAAGACAGTGAAAAACGGATATCTATATACTCAGGAAAAAAATGATAAGAGCGTATCATCTATTGTGAAATACAAAATTAATATGAGTGGGAAGTAATAGAGTTTTGCTTACGAGTAAAAATATTTTTGCGGGTTCCCTTATCAACTTTGGAATTAGAAAACGAGCTATAATCATCTGCTTAAAAAAAGTGACTTATTATGTCATGTGTAAACATTATCTCGCAAAGGAATGAAGAATATAATAGGTGTATTATCAGGAGATTAAAATAATACGAATTGTTGGACATCTCAGTAGGAGGTTACCAGCATAGGACTCCATCTTGAAGAATCATGATCAAACGAGAGGTAACAGATAAAACTATTGATAATCACACTATTATTAAGTGTTCATTTGATATAGAATAGTCACTCCTCTAAGTGTCAAGCTATTTTCTAATTGAACTCAGGTGAGCATTAGCAAAACCTACATGTTCGTCACATACTTTTAGTAAAATGAATGATTTCAAATCTTATCGCCAACACAATCAGATAGATTGTGGTCCCGCCTGCCTGCGGATGATTGCCAAACATCACGGACGCAATTATACGTTGGAGACCTTACGCAAGAAGAGCGGTATAAACCGCGAAGGGGTATCGTTGCTTGGCATGAGCGAGGCGGCCGAAGATATCGGTTTCCGGACGGTCGGGGGCAAACTTACCTGGGACCAACTCAAAAATGAAGCTACATTGCCCTGCGTGGTTTACTGGGGACAAGAACATTTTGCGGTTGTTTATAAAATAAAGGAGGGACAAAGAGTATTAGTGCGTTTTAGCGGTTATCCTTTCAAAGAGTTTGGATCTGTAACAGGTCGTGTAAGTTACTTATCAGAGTTTCCAGTAAAGGATAGTGTTTTTGTAGCAAAGGTAAAATTCCCGAATGGATTTATAACTAACTAAGATCAAGAGATAACACCAACCAATAGGATGAGAGGACAAGCGGAAATTATTACACAGGATATGCGATTTGTCGAGCGTATTTACAATAATTTGACCAAAGAATTGCGATAAAGTTTGCTTGAAAAGCAAAGCAGTTATCCGTGTCTGCTAAAAAACAGGTCTAAACTAAAGTGACTGAAATCAAGGTGATAATTATGTTTAACAAAACATTAAGTCGGGATTAAATGAAGAAAGTTACTGCAGGATATGTAGAACCGCCTTGTACAGATGTTTGCAATAATATAGCTCAGGGTTGCTTTGAACAAAATCTATGGTATCAATTTGGGGGGGCAATAACTATAATTTTATCTCAATAGATATTGAGTATTTGTACCTTCAATATTACAAGGGAGTAGAAAGAGACATTAATTCTGTTATTGATAAGATTAATATTATGGAAAATGGGAAAAGATAATTCATTTAAACGGTGTAGTTTGAAGTAGTATAATTCCGGTTAAGTCTGAGCTTTAGCTGCATGATATGTTGATATCCCCCCCAGCCACGTGCTACATCACCTCAATGATATTGTCTGGCCCTTTCCAAGAACTTCTTGGTTCCCAAAACTCGGAATATTAGGAAGCTATCACTCCAAACCTGCGTATTAGAAGTTTCTAATGTAACATCCGGACCTTTTCTACTCTTGATTAATAAATGACGAGAGCTGGAATTGGGAACCTACTTGAGACGCTGTGCCGAATTCGAGAAAACGTATTCAGCAATTATTAGATGACTATCGCAAGAATTTATTGGAACCGTCCCCTGATGCTCCCTCCAATGTCTGTCGGGCATATAATTGCATAAAAAAACATTTGTTTAGCAAAAAGCTGACGGTGCGGTGGATAAAAAGCCAATGTAACCTAAATGGAAATAATTTTTCAGCGAAGTTTAAATATTTCATGGGAAAGCCTCCCCGAAGTTACATTTTGGAGCACCGGTTGAAAGCTGCGGCGCAGGTGCTCAAGCAGATAGATTCCGGATCGTATTCGTTGCTGGAGTTGGCTATACGGTTGGCTTTAACAGCCATTCGGCCTTTTCCAGATCGTTTAAACGAGTGATGGGGAAAACACCAACTGAATTCAAGGCCAGTGAAAATGTTAAGTGATATGTTAAGAAAAATATCAAGTGGTTTTGTTAAGCGAAGGTCGTTGAAAATGGGTAAATAGCGGTGTCGTAATCTTTTTAACGAAATAGAGAGGTTGTTATGAAGCGATTAATTATAAATTTAGTGGCTTTTATCATTATAGGAATGGGCAGCATGAGTCTGATGCAAAACGATGCAAAAGCAAATAATTCTTCAGCTGCTGCCCTTATGGCAAAATGCAAAGATGATGATGGAAACGAAACGGCATGTGGAGCACAATGCGGCACTGCTGAAGTATTAGGTGTTGAAGTTTGTGTCTGTAATGGGAAATGCCCAGAGTAAAAGTAAAAACTGTCATACTAGTTAGGTTATCATCGGGGCGGGGTATCCGTCCCTGATGGTAATTTATTGTATTGTTTGAGGATTTATACCATTATGAATGTATTTATTACTAAACTATTTATTTTATTCTTGGGGATAACCATAAGTAGTAGGGAAAATCTTACGTTAAAAAGAGATCTTGTTATTGATGACGTTCGCATTTCTTCTACTTTAGATTTAGAAGTTCAAGTAGATGCTAAAGGTCAAATATATATTGCTAATAAAGATCAGAATTCGATATGGCTATATACTTCAGGAGGGATTCTGAAAAAGAGAATAAGTCGAAGTGGACAGGGACCAGGTGAATTTAATAATTTGGGGGATATATATTTAGATCAAAATGGTATGCTTTATGGATTGGACGGAAATCTTTCTAAAGTTGCTATATTTTCTCCCCCCTCTTATAAAATCCGCAAAGAAATTATCATCCAACCTGTAACGGGCCAAAGTATGCAAAAAGTCATTGCACCTGAAAGCAGTTGTTGCATGATAACATTTTTTCCTTATATAACTTTGAGGCATCCCAAGCAGGGTAAAAATTGGCTTTATCAAATTAATGAAAAGGGAAATAGACAAGATACTGTTTTATCATACTTTGATGATCAGATGTTTGTATATAAACAACAAGATAATATTTCTACTTTGGAGGTGCCCTTTGGTTATAAAACCTTTTTAAAGGTAGGACCGGAAGGGAAAATTTATTTGGGAAAAACAGATGAGAGTCAAATTCGGATTTTTAACAAGCATGGTGATTTTATAAAAAAAATGACAATTCAACATAAAAGCATACCCGTACCGACCAAAATATTGGACAAATACAGAAGTTTTGCGTATTCCGATAATCGGGGTGCACAGATTTTTAAAAAGTTGTTGGAGACCGACGTGATCCCTAACGTAAAACCGATATATGACTGGTTTGAAGTTGATGATAAACAACGAATCTGGATGGCTGTGAATACAAAAGATCCCCAGCACTATTCAGTGAGAATTTATAATCTGAAAGGTGAACTAATAACCAAAACCGAGCTTTCCAAAGCGGTTGAGCTGAAAGAAATAAAGGATGGGTATGCCTATGGTGTTAAAAAAGGAGAGAAAGGGTTACAATCTGTGGTACGTTATAATATTAACGGACTTAATGGAGAATAATTATGAAAACCAAAGACAAAATGTCGTTGGCTTTTACCGGTGTATTGGTTTTATGTGCTTTTGTAATTACCGGTCTGGTGATCCGGCAGGAATTCTTTCTGCCGGAACCAAAGCCCGAAATAAGTCAGGTGAAAAACTGGCGGGAACTGGAGTTGAAGGGACAGCGAGTAGGTCCGGCCGAGGCCCCGGTCCAAATTATTGAGTTTTTTGACTATCAGTGTCCCTATTGCAAGCGTGTTCAATCGGTAGTGCAAAGTGTAATAGATAAGTATCCCCAAAAGATAGCCGTACATTTTGAACACTATCCGCTTAGTGGACACCGATATGCCACAGAAGCAGCCGTGGCGGCCGAATGCGCGGGCCGGCAGGGACAATTTAAGCGTTTCCATGATTTGCTGTTTGCAAACCAACAAAAGTTGAGAAAAGAACCATACAGCAAATTGGGATTAGACGTTGGTATCAAAGATATAACTTTATTCAATAAGTGCTGGCAAAATGAACAGACGAAGCAGATCGTTCAATCGGGTCGTGATTTAGCCAAAAGTATAGGCATCAATGCTGTACCAGCGTTTATCATTAACGGAACATTAATGACAGGTGCATTATCCGAGCAGCGGTTGGATAAGTTGGTGGGGGATGAACTCAACGCGGGGTTATGAAGTTTGTTGGCCCGTTAACCAGCCAAACATTTCAAATGATTTTACGGGTTCTGCTGGGTTGTTTTTTTGTGTTTTCGGGTATCGCTAAATTTTGGACGCTCTCCTCATTTAGGGAGATACTTTTAACCTACAAGTTCATTCCTGAAATAGCTATTCCGCTTTTTGTTTACGGTATACCTATCATTGAAGTAGTATTGGGTTTGATGCTTTTGGTCGCTCATTGCATAAAAAAAGTAAGTCTGTTTTTATTAGTGCTGGTATTCGTATTTACGGTCGTAGCTTTTGTAAAATATCAAAATGGCCAGGTGGGTAATTGCGGCTGTTTTGGTCAGTTTATAGAGCGGAAAAACAATTGGTGGCTGTTTGTGGAAAATACGGCTCTGATGATATTCTTATCTGTTATCCATTATTCAGAGAGCTGAGCTTTTTAAAATCTGCCAGTTCGCATCCTATATTATAACCCATGTTAAACTGTGACCAAACATGTGTGCTGTTGATATTTTCTGATATCCCACTATCTTAATCGTATGTTGTCGAGGTTATTTGACAGGCGCTATTTCATCTCGCTCAGCTATGTGCTGGTGGTTGTCATCGGCGTGGTTGCCTGGCAGCAGGTTGCCCTGGAGATGTCGCCCGACCTGAGCCTGCCGTCCATTACCGTAAGCTACAACTGGGGCAGCACGTCGCCCGAAGTGATGGAAAAGGAGGTCACCCGTCAGGTTGAGCAGGCCGCGAACCGCCTGCGCGATGTAGAGACCATTGAGTCCATTTCACGGGAGGGGCAGGCCAGTATTACCATCACCTTCAGCCGCAACGCCCCGGTCGAATATCGCAAAGTGGAACTGCAGGAACAGTTGTTTTCGCTACAGGAGAATCTGCCGTCCAACGTGCGCCAGCCGAGTATCAGTCGCCGCGTGCCCGAAGAGTTGCAGGACATGCAGACCTTTGTGGTCTACTCGCTGAGCGGCGAACGTCCCGTGCGACAGCTACTGGAGTTTGCCCGACAAAATATTCGATTGCCGCTGATGGGACTGGAAGGTGTGGCCGATGTCGAAATTAACGGGGCCCGGGACCCGGCACTTACCGTCGAATTCAATACCGACCTACTGGAACGTTACCAGATCAGCCCTCAAGGGGTGCTCAGTGATATTAGCCAGAAGCTGCAGTGGCGCTCGTCGGGCTATGTGGAGACGTCCGGACGCTGCATCAGCATGCTGGTGGAGCCGCAGTTCAGGGACGTATCCGCCATACGAAACCTTCCGCTGGAGCTGCCCAAAAGCGAGCGAACACTCAAGCTCTCACAGGTGGCCAACGTACAGATTCAGGATTATCCCGCCAAGACCTTGAAGCGCATCAATGGGAGTCCGGCGCTGAGTGTCAACATCGTCAAAGAAAGCGGGGCCGACGCCATTGGGCTGGCCGAGCAAATCCGGGCTCGGATGGACCAGATAACAGAGACACTGCCTTCGGATATGACCATTCAGCTCGAGCAGGATGCCACCGAGGAGCTCCGAAAGCAGTTCGTTAACCTTCAGTACCAGGCGGTGGTGAGTCTGCTGGTGGTGTTTCTGGTGCTACTGATCTTCATCCGGCGCTTCCGCGCGCCTTTTGTGATCCTGGGAAGCATCCTGTTTTCGCTACTGATGAGCGTAAGCATCCTCTATTTTATCGGCTATACGCTCAATATCATTACCCTGGCCGGACTTACGGTATCGCTGGGGATGATCATCGACAATGCGGTGGTCGTCTTTGAGCAGGTCAATCCCAATTTGCCGCAAAGTAAAGACGAGCGACTTTCCCACATCCAACAACAGCTGCCCCGCGCGCTGGTGCCGGTGCTGGGCAGTACCTTTACCACGGTCGGCATTTTTATCCCGCTGTTTTTTGCGATGGAAGAGCTGCAGCTGTTTCTGGTGCCGCTGGCCGTGGCCCTGTCGCTGACGCTGATATCCTCGGTGCTGATCTCGCTCAGCTGGATTCCCTACGCCCTTGTCTGGATCGTGCCTCGGCAATCCGAGGGAGAGTCGTCGGGATGGGCGCAGCTCAAAAATGGATTCTTCGGGATGATCCGACGCTACCTGCTGGGGCTGTTTCTGTGGCGTCACCGCCTGCGCTGGCTGTTTTATGGGGCCCTCATTTTTGCTATCGGCATCCCGCTGTTTGCCATACAGACACCGGAATGGGAAAAAGGTACGGCCTGGCCGGAGTTTACGGAAGTCTACTTCAACAACCGCGAAGATATCGATCCCTGGATCGGCGGCATTACCTACCAGTTTTTTAATGAAACCTACTTCGGCAGTCCGTGGGGCGGTCGGGATCGTCAGCAGCGGGTTATGGTAAACATTGAGACCCCGCAGGGTACTCCGCTGAAAGAGATCAACAAGATGGCACGCAACTACGAGAAGATTGCCAAACCCTATGAGGAGGCGTTTTCGTTTTATGAGACCACGGTCTCGGAGTATAATGGTGGGGCACGGCTGGTGTTTTATATTAAAGATAGTTACCTGACGAAAGCCGAACCCTACCGGTTTTATGCTGAAGCGATGTTCTTGGCAGCCAAAACCGGTAACTCGGCTATCTCGGTAAGTGGACTCGGCGACGGCATTAGCACCGGCTTTGGCAGCAGCTCATCGAGCCACCGCATCTCATTGACCGGCTACTCGTACGACGGCCTGCTGCAGCTAGCCAAGAATCTACGCAGTCGTCTTAAAAAGAATAGGCGCGTGCAGAGCGTGGATATTCACGGGACCGGCAGCTGGCGCAGCCGCGAGGACCTGTATCAATATTATCTACGGCTCAACGATGAAGAGCTGGCTATGCATGGGCTCGACCGCCGCGATGTGCTATCGGCGATTGCGCTGGATGTGAGTCCCACTAATTCTTTTGGCAAGGTCGAACTTTCGGGACAGAAGATGCACCTGATCGGCCGCAACCTCAGGCGGCAAAACACGCAAAATAAGTTGATGCAGGAGAAACGGTTTTCACCGGTTGACAGCACCGTGTTCTCGCTTGCAGAAATTTCTAAACTGGGACGCGAAAAAAGTCAGTCGATGATTCGGCGTGAGGATCAGTCCTACCAGCGCGTAGTTAACGTGGATTTTCTGGGTCCCTTTAGGCTGGGGGAAGAATATATCAAAGGCGTGCTGAAACAGACACCGGTGCCGGTTGGGATGAGCATGGAGTTCGGTAGTGGCAGCTTGTTTGGTTTTGGTCAGGATCGTAACACCCGTAACCTGTTACTGCTGTTGGGACTCACCATTCTGAGCGTCTGGATGATCGTATCGGCACTGCTGGAGTCGTGGCGCGATCCGCTGGTGGTGATCCTGGCCGTACCGCTAAGTCTGTTGGGGGTTATGGTTGGTACGCTGTACCACGATCTGGCCTTCGACCGCGGGGCCATTGCCGGTACACTGCTCTGCGTAGGGGTAGTGGTTAATAATTCTATTCTGCTAATGCATGAGAAACAATTTACCCGCTCGCTGGGCATCCACGGACTGCGGAGTTGGCTCTATGTTTATAAGCACAAGATGCGCGCGGTGCTTATTACGACACTCACGACTATTGGCGGACTTATGCCGTTGGTGTTTATGCAGGGCAGCGAATTCTGGCAGCGGCTGGCTACGGTGGTCGTCTGGGGGCTTGGAAGCAGCACCTTGCTTATCCTGCTGTTAATGGGTATCTGGGAAAAGCGTCGATTCAGGATAAGGGGGGATAAGTATGGGCAATAACAAACTAAAAATGTTGTTGAATTCAGGCGTGCATATAGAAAAGTGTTGTTCAAGCTTATTAATTATATGCTTATTAGGATTGATCTCCTGCGAATATGAAGACCAGTCGCCCGATAAATTCACGGAGAGTTTGCCACAGGTGCATCCCCAGAAAATAAGCCAATTCCAGAAAGTCGATAGTTTGTACTTTGGATATCTGGGTTGGCAGACCATAGCGATGGATGATGGATCTGTGGTGATACCCTTGCACAAAGCCACTAAGTTGTTGCAGGTGAGTCGAGAAGGGAAACTTATCAAGCAGGTAGCCCGAACGGGGCGCGGGCCGGGTGAGGTACAGGACCTGCTTTTTATCCAACGAACCAAAGAGGGCGGCGTGCTTGTTGTCGACCAGCAAAATCAGAAGATTATCAAGTTTGGTCAAGACTTGAAGTTAATCACCGAATTAACGCCCAAACCACCAGAAGCCTCTAACATTACAGGCATCTATCCCATGCGGGCCGACAGTGAATATCTGATTCGGGCAAGTTCTGGGCGCTATCTGACTGATGAAAGTGCATCACCTTCGATCAGTTTAAGTATGTACATCCATAAAAAGGGATATCAAAATAAGGTCACGATGCAAACACGGCCCGTAGCACTCGATATGTTAGATGGCCAACCGGTTGGTGGCCGTGAGGTGCCGTTTTCCCCCTCCCAGCAAATAGCCTACAACTCAGAGACCGAATCGCTTTATAGCTACTGGACGGGCAGTTCGAAAATTGCCAAGCTATCTTCTACCCTTGATACGCTCGCTACTATTCCAATGGATCTGCCGACTCAGAAGCTGAGCGATGCTGCCTATGATTCTCTTGAAGCTGAAACGCGCGATCGACAGTGGAAGACGCTGAAGGATAAATTGCCCGACATAAAGACCCCGGTAGAGCGCATCTTAATCGATACGAAGGGACGTTTTTGGCTGAAGCTTAACTACCGCGGCAATACCCAAAAATGGCTAATCATGAATCAAGATGGGGGATTTCAAAAGGTAGTTCACTTGCCACGCGGCAGTATGCTCACGCACATTTCAGAGCATCATCTGGGAGTGCGCTTGGATAATACCGTTTTTGCACTATTTGAGCCAGTGGAGTAGTAGATGGCGTCAGGCTACTAATTCAGCGAAAAAGTAAATACCTGCGCGTTGCTATAATCGCTCAGGTATAAGCGGTTAGTGTCTGGATCAACAGCCAAGGCCGAAAAACTACGCTCTTTAAACGCCGGTAGTTCATAAACTTGTTGGATTTCTCCTTTCGTGCTCACTTGCACTATAGTTTGAGGATTACCATTCCAAAGCAAGTAAACATTATTCTGTGTTGCTTTCATCCCGTCGATATAGCGCGGCAGGGCAAAGGCTGAGGGCCCGGACTGTACATTCTCTATATAACGGTCGAAGATGTGCTGATTGGCCGGATGGTTGATCTTGATGTCCCACAGCAGTTGGCCGCCGCGATACTTTTGCAGACGGCTGTGAGCTTTCAGGAAGGCATAGAGACTGCCCTCCGCATAATCCATCACCAAGTCGTTGCTCATAGGCTTGGGAACTTCTCCGTTGGCCGCGCTTGTCTTAAACGCTTTTTGGTCATTGACGGGCGGCGGATTTTTGATTATCGCATCCCCAAAATATCCCACCGAGTCGGTCGTCGCATTGTGATAACCCACCAGACTGCCGTTATACCCGTTGGCCACCGTGTAGTACTCCATGGAGTCGCCCGGGGCTACAAAACCGAAAAAGGAAGCCTCGGGTTCGGTGTCATAATTCTGGATAAATTGTCCGTTTTTGCTGTATTGATTTACTCGCATTAGTTCCACATCTAAAATACGAATTGTAGAATTATGGATATCTAAACCACGTGGTGCTACGAATTCACCGGGACCTTTGCCACTGCTTCCAAAAGCGTTGTAACGGGTCCCATCGGGCTGAAATAACATTACCTTTTTTTGATCAGAGTCAAGAATGGCCAAGTCTCCATTGGGAAGAATATCCATTGCGGTAACATTAGAAATAATTGTATCGCGCGGATCAACGACTTGCTGCAAACTATCAACAGATGTTCGTGCAACATTGCTGAAATCTTGGGGCTGTTGCGAATCTTTATTTGATGAGCAGCCTATTGCTAGCAATAACAGAGCACTAATTGTTACATTAATCAATGAATAGCTTGCTTGCCTGAGTATTTCCAACATAATTGTTAATTCAATACTTAGCCTAATTACTAAATTATAATTGTAATAAGCTACCGTGCTATTTAAACTAGAACCCTTGGATCCAGTAAGTTTTCATAAGCTGATCTCGACTGCGAATCCACATATTATCTCTTGATATTAATATTTTGAAAGATCTTTGTTTGATACCTGCATTTGAAGGTTATTGTAAGCTAACATCTCTTGAGTATCAAAAACAGGTCCAACCTTAGCATTTTCACTGACGGGAATGATAAATTCTGTATCCTGATTTATCTCCATGTTTGATAGGCTTATATTGAGATTTTCGGGCTGTAATTTATTGCCTTCCAATAAGATATCCTCAGAACTCAGCACATCGATGTGAACCTTCTGTTCGTTGTAATTTCTGAACGCTTCAGGACTCAGCATTTTAGTTCGAATATTGGTAATCCGATTTTCATGTAAAAGCTTCTGCATATGGACCACCAGCTGGGTATATACGATTTCGTTAAGTATAATTCTGGCCCGCGTAGATGTTGTGGTGTGTAAGCTTTCAATATGACTTTTGAAAGCAGATTCGCCGATCATTTCGCCATTAAATCGGACCTTTTCATCTCCATATACTCTTATATCTACGGCTTCGTCAAAACTAACATTTGTGTTGGTCTTTTCGTCTTTTTTATTAGTACAGGATACAATTACAAGTACAAATAGTATATATAGAATGTTCATTCATGATGAGCTAGTATGTTTGTATTAATTTAGGCTACATAATGGCTTTGCGCATAACCGGCCGGATTGGCGTTTATTTGGCAACTAACGAAAGATGAGTAAAACCAAGAGGGGTAGGGACTTGGCGAGGTGCGTCCAAGTTAATCCGCGGGGATCTTTCTAAAAAGGAGATCCTCACTTAGTTTAGCGAGTATCAGCCATAACTAATCCAAGGAGGATCCAGGACCTTTGTAGCAATTGCATCTGTAGCAGTGACTATTCTGATACCAATCTAGATAGAAGCCTAAAAAAGGTAAGATTTTACAAAAATAAAAAGCCCATAGATTTATGTGAGTCAAGGGCTTAGTAGGGAGTACGCCTGAGAGGATTCGAACCCCTAACCTCCTGATCCGTAATCAGGTGCTCTATCCAGTTGAGCTACAGGCGCATTTCAATAAGAGGCCAAAGATACGGTACTTTCTGAAATGAGGCAAACCAAGTTCTTGAAAACTTTATAGCTTGCTACCTCCTCCGTAGATCAAGTCAGTAAATGTGTTTGGGTTGGCAGTTTTGCCGAAGCATGCCTAGGACCTGCACAAAATCGCCGGGCAGCTCCGAATCAAATTGCATATGATCGCCTGTGGTGGGATGTTCAAAGCCCAGGGTCTTGGCGTGCAGGCATTGGCGGCTCAGGCCAGCAAACAGGTTTTTGAACATCTGCTTTCGACTCCCAGTATTGGGACCATACCGTACAGAATCGCCTCCATATTGGGGATCCCCAAAAACCCACAAGTTGTTGTCTGATAGGTGTACGCGAATTTGGTGCGTCCGACCGGTCTCAAGCTTCAGTTCCAACAGCGAAAGATGATCAAAATATTCGAGCACTTTATAATGGGTAATGGCGTGCTTCCCTTCGTCATCGTCTAATACAGCCATCTTCTTGCGGTCTTTGGGATTGCGTCCGATATTGCCGGTAATCGTTCCCTCTTTCTCATCTGGTGTTCCCCATACAATAGCCCAGTATTTGCGCTCAATATCTTTGGTGCGAAAATATTTGCTGAGGATACGATGTGCATTGTCGCTCTTGGCGACGACGAGGATGCCGCTGGTATCTTTGTCCAGACGGTGCACGATGCCGGGACGAATAGTATCTTTTTCAGGCTGGGAAAGTTCATCCGCATACCAAACAAGTCCGTTCACCAGCGTGCCAGACCAGTTGCCCTTTGCGGGATGCACCACCATGCCGGCCTCTTTGTTAACGATGATCAAATCATCATCTTCATATACAATATCCAGCTCCATCTCTTCCGGGGTAGCCTCAGGGGGTTTAGGGATGGGCAGCTTCACTTCGATATTGTCACCTCCGGTAATGGTATAGGATGATTTCTCATTGCAACCATTTACTGTGACGTATCCCTCGTTTATGGCTTCTTGGATTTTGGTACGCGAGGTGTCCTCGATCTCAGAAGCTAGGTATTTGTCTAGCCGAAGGCCGGAGTGATAATCTTCGGGTACTTCCAGATGAAATTCTTTAAACTTTTTGATCTCTTTTTGAGTCATTAATCTACAGAAATGAGTGTTTTATATTATTCTGATGTAAGGTACAAAATTTCTGAAATTTTTTTGTAAGGATTACCCGTCGCAGGGGTCTTACTATTGACTGTTCATTAAGGAAGACACCCAGAGGGCAACACGAAATTAGGCTCCCGCAAAAAACGGGGGCCTTTTTTTATTTCATGGTATGGAATACATACGAATGTAGATGGATGGATAAACGCAGTTCGTTGGATATTTTATTGTCGGTCTAGTTTTAGCTAAGTGTGTATAAGGAATCAGGTTAGATTCAGTTGATTTGGATTAATCCGTGTTCAAATTTTTGTACATTAAGTCGTTGATAAAAATCAGGCGACCATGATAAAATCACTCTATATTAAAGACTTTGCACTGATCGACGAGTTGGATGTCTCTTTTGAAGAGGGACTGAATATCTTGACTGGTCAGACAGGAGCAGGTAAATCGATTATCCTTGGTGCGTTGAACATGATTTTGGGCGAACGGGCCGATACTGATGTTATTCGCCAGGGGGCTGATAAAGCTATTGCTGAGGCCATTATCCAGACTGGTGAAAATAAAGCGATCAACAAACTGCTGGAAGAAAATGCGGTAGAGATCCGCTCCGAACTCATTTTGCGGCGAGAAATCCGTTCGTCCGGCAGTCGGGGATTTATCAACGATACGCCTGTGACGATTACCGTGTTGCGACAGGTGGGCAATTATTTGGTAGATTTGCACGGGCAGCATGATCACCAGATGTTGCTGAAAGAGGAAAATCACCGCGGTGTTATCGACGGATTTGACAAGGTGGCGCCCAAGCTTCAGGCCTATCAAGAGAGTTATCAAAAAATGTTGGAGTTGCGCAAAGAGTTGCGCAAGCTGAAGAAGCGTGAGCAGGAACTACAGGAGAAAGTAGAGCTGTATCGTTTTCAGGTGCAGGAGCTCGAAGATGCCAATCTGGATCCTGATGAAGAAGAGGAGCTGGAAGAGGAAATGAACTTGCTGGACAATGCCGAAGAGCTGGATCAAAAGGCAGCGGCCATTTCGGAAATTGGTCAGAGCAATGAAATCAACGTTATTGATCTTCTCAATCAAATGAAATTGCATCTCGAGGACATCGCGCGCATCGAGCCGGAGTTCAAGGGATATCTCGAAGAGATTTCATCGGCGCGCATTAGTATTCAGGAAGCAGTACAGTTTGCCGAGCGCTATCGCAGCAAAATTGAGTTTAACCCGAACCGGCTGGAAGAGCTTCGTAAGCGTCAAAATGAACTCAACAGCCTGCGAAAAAAATATCAGCGTGATATTCCCGGCTTGATTGAGTACCTGCATGAGATTAAGCAGGAGCTGAGTCTGGCCGAGAACTTTGACCTGGAGATTGAAAAGTTGGAACACAAGATCGACGACCAAGCTGACGAGTTGTCGAAGAAGGCCAAAGATCTCCATGCCGTTCGAGAAGAAGTTGGAAAGAAATTAAGCAGTAAGATCGAGGATGAGCTTAATAAACTAGGTATTCCGAATGCCGATTTTGAGGTGCGTGTGGACTGGATGATAACGTCGGAGGAGCAGGGCTGGATTACGGTTGACGGTCAACCGGTGAATTGCACGCAGGAGGGCAGTGATGAGGTTCGTCTGTACATTTCAACCAACAAGGGCGAAGAGCCAAAGCCGCTGGCTAAGATTGCTTCTGGCGGAGAGATCAGTCGCGTGATGCTGGCGCTCAAATCTATTATCGCACGTGAACAGAGTCTGCCGGTGATGATCTTTGATGAAATTGATACTGGTATTAGTGGGGAAATATCTGAGAAAGTGGGACGTACGATGCGTCGCCTTTCGGAACGCTGCCAAATCATTGCCATCACCCACCAGCCACAGATTGCCAGCCAGGCCCACAAGCATTATAAGGTAGAGAAAGTGGAAAAAGACGGTCGTACGGTTTCTCATATTCAACCGCTTGACAGCGAGCAGCATATCTGCGAAGTGGCTACGCTGATGAGTGGCGAAACGGTGACCGACTCGGCACTGACCAGTGCACGCGAGCTTATTGAGAAAAGCACTTTCAAGAATTAGTGCAATCTGATAATCCAGTTTTCAGATTTTTCTTTTTATTGTTCTCTCGGTTGACAGTTTTACGATGTTTTGAAATTTCTTAGCTTGAAATCAGAAAATAAGTTGAAATAGATTCTCGGAAATTATGGCTAAACATCATTCGGATCGTTTTGTGACGCTCGTTGACGATGCCAAGACACGAATTGAGGAAATTAAACCTGCAGAAGTGCAGCAGAAATTGGACGATGATGAAGATATAGTGGTTCTGGATGTCCGTGAGCAGGATGAATGGGCAAAGTCTCGCATTGCCGGTGCGGAGTATTTGGGTAGAGGCGTGATCGAGCGCGACATCGAGGAGAGGTATGATCCTGATCAAGAGCTTGTGTTGTACTGTGGTGGAGGCTACCGTTCAGCGCTGGCAGCAGACAACCTGCAAAAAATGGGTTATCATAACGTAAAATCGCTGGCTGGTGGAATTCGATCTTGGATCGAAGCCGGCTTGCCAATCATCAAGGAGGAAGGAAATTGAATGCATCTTCGGGGATAGGGAATCAGCTTATTTTCATGGTACGACCGTTTTCTTTTAAACTCTATAATTGACTCAACGCTGTCTGGTTTCCTATGCGGACGAGTTGGCGGATTAGTATGGATCATCGTCTCCACCACCCCCACCGGATGAAGGATTACCGCTTACGACGGTGTGAGCGTGATCAGCATTATTGATCCATACCACTTCGGTGTTGGGAGCCACGGTGAGATTACTGGGCTGGAAAGAATTGCCTTCCATATTGACGGTGTCTCGTTCGGCGGATGAACTTGCCGAAGATACCGTAATTTGTCCCTGCATGTCGGGCGAATGTATTTCACAGTAGTAATCAAAAGTGCCCTCGCTTTCGAAAGTATAGCTATAGGTGCCGCCCGGGGAAATGTTACCACTGTTAAAGTTAACAGATGGTTTGTTGTTATCGGAGCTTGTGGATTGGCAGCCATTCAAAATGAGTGCAAATAATACCAGTACAGTTATAGCTAATCGCCGGATGGTTGTTAAGGCAGACATATCAGATTGATCTTGTTAGAGTTATTGAGATCGTTCTGTATGTCTATACAGTGAAGTGAAAGAAAGGGTTGCCTTTTAATTTAGGCCAATGTCTTTGCCAATAGCTGAGCTGGATGGGAAGCGTGCCGGTGGGTTCCGTGTTGAATTTGATGGCGGCACGAAAATCCGGGGGCACAGACGAGAGCATCATCCGGCAGGGAACGTACCGCAGGGAACAGGCGCTGTTCGCCGATATCCATTGACACCTTATAGTGGTCCGCTTCGTAGCCGAAGCTCCCGGCCATTCCACAGCAGCCTGTGTCCATGATGGTGGGTTTAAAGCCGGCTATCTCCAGAGCATTGCGTATTGACGAATTGCCAATTAAGGACTTGGCGTGGCAATGTCCGTGAACATACACTTTTTTCTTTTTGGGGGATTGGGGACGGGCCTGTTCATCCGAAAGGGCTTTTGCAATAAACTCCTCAAAGGTGTAACTCTGATCTGAAACCTGTTGGGCAGCTTTCAACTGATCATCATCACACAAGTCCAAATATTCGTCGCGGAGAGTCAGAATTTCGGAAGGTTCCAATCCTATAATTGGGATTTCATTTTCTGCAAAATTGGCAAGCCGAGGCAGGTTTTCGTCCAGCACTTGCTTGGCGTGGGTCAGCATGCCTTTGGAAATTTGCGGACGTCCCACTTCGTGAAAGTCCGGTACATGCACGTCGTACCCCAGCGACTCCAATACCTGCACCGCGGACTTGCCGATCTCCGGATCGTGATAATTAGTAAAAATATCAACCAGTAAAACGACTTTTCCTTTCATCTGATCACTGGGCTTGTGATCTGATGAATTTTGATATTGCTCAAACCAGTCCATAAACGTTTGTTCCGCAAAGGTGGGTAACTCCCGGCGCTTGTCGATGCCCGCAAATTGTTGCAGCAGTTCTTTAATGGCAGGTTGCTCCATCATCCAGTTGGAGAGACGTGGAAACATGCTGGCCAGCGGGTAGAGTTTGCCGGCCTGGCCAAAGAACCGTTCCCCCAGCGAAAGCCCGTTTTCTTCGTGCCAGCCCTGCATGAATTCAGCCTTCATGCGCGCCATATCCACATTTGCGGGACATTCGCTTTTGCAGGCTTTACAGCTAAGGCAAAGATCAAGGGCATCACGCAACTCTTCTGATTGAAAGGCCTCTTTTTGCTTACCTGAAAAGAGCTGCCGAAACAGGTTAGCGCGTCCTCGGGTGGTATCCTTTTCATTTTTGGTGGCCATGTATGAGGGACACATCGTACCGCCACTATCAGCGAGTTTGCGACAGACGCCCGCTCCATTACAGAGTTCTACGGCATCAGCGAAACTTTCTTCCTTGCGCCAGTTGAAATGCGTATCAACCTGGGGACGTTGGTAATCAGGTGAATAGCGCAGATCCTGTTCCATCGGCTCGGGATCAGTAATCTTGCCGGGGTTAAAGATGTGGGCGGGATCCCAGATCTGTTTTACCCGTTTTAGCAGCCGCATCATTTGGGGCCCCAATACCTTTTCGATGTAGGGAGCACGGGTGCGGCCATCGCCATGTTCCCCCGACAGTGAACCGCGGTAACTACGTACGAGGTCAGCTATTTCGCCCGCCATCACTTTCATTTTTTGGATGCCTTCCTTTTTCTGCAGGTTGATGACTGGACGCAGGTGCAGTTCGCCTACTGACGCGTGCGCATAAAACACGCAGTTGGTATCGTGCTTGTCCAAAATTTTCTGGAAATCGTCGATATAGTCCGGCAGGTCGGGTACGCGCACGGCGGTATCCTCACAGAAGGTAGGTGTTCGTCCCTCGGAGCCAAGCCCCATGAGCAATCCCAACCCTGCCTTGCGCAGATTCCAGACGCGATCGATTTTTTCGTCTTTAGTAATAATTGGCGTGGATTGGCTGAGTCCCAACTGTTGAAGTCGCTCTGCCAGGTTTTGGGCTTTTTCTGTTAGATCTTGCAGGTCATCCCCATCAAACTGTATAATCAGTATACACTTGGGGTCGCCATCGAGGAAAAAACGGTTTTCGCGCTGCTCAATATTGCCTTTGGTCGCATCCAGGATGATGTCATCAACAAGCTCAGCTGCCACAGGGTCTTCTTTGACCACTTCAACGGTGGCTTCCAGGGCTTTCCGGATGCTGGAAAAATGCGGCGCCAGCACGACCGATTCGGAATCTCTCGGGACTAATCTTACTTTGGCGGAGGATGTCATCGCCAGCGTGCCTTCGCTGCCACAAAGTAGTTCGGCCATATTGAAGGGACGTCCGCCAGGATCAAAAGGCTGCATTTCACAAAGCCGATCCAGAGCATAACCGGTGTTTCGCCGGATGATATCGGGATGAGGATAGTTTTCCAGAATCTCCTCTCTATGTTCCCGAACGAGCGAAATCATTTCGCGATAAATATATCCCTCGAGCGTGTCGAGTTGCAGCTTAGCTTCTAGCTGATCTTCTGTCAGCGGCTTGAAAGTAACTCGGGAGCCGTCGCTCAGTACGGCGTCAATTTCCAGAATATGTTCGCGGGTGGTCTTGTGTTTGATGGAAAAAATTCCGCACGAGTTGTTGCCGATCATACCGCCGATCATGCAGCGGTTGGTGGTGGCGGTGTCAGGTCCAAAAAGGAGGCCATGCTTCCCGGCTTCACGGTTCAGACTGTCGCGGATGACGCCCGGCTGCACGTGTGCATGCCGGTTTTGGGAATCAATTTCCACAATCTTGTTCATCTTACGACCCACATCCATTACAATACCATTGCCGGTGGTTTGACCAGCCAGACTGGTGCCGGCGCCGCGGGCGGTGATACTGTGTCCCTCTTGCCGGGCCCACTTTACAATAGAGACGATCTCTTGGGCTGTACCGGGAAAAGCAACGCCTTCAGGCAGCTCTTCGTAGCTGGAGGCATCGTTGGCATACAGTCGGCGCGTTTGCTCATAAAAATAAATCGAAGAAGTGGGTTGATCCATCAGTACCTATCTTGAACTAGTGGTAGAGCTTATAAGCTAACAATTTGTGCAGATGTTCAAAATATTTATGTGTTACAACTCTGCAGGGATTGTGGCAGTATGAACTACAGCGCGAAGGTGTCTTGGGCTCGTTTTACAATCTCATCACCAATGGCTAATCCTGCCGTTGCTGCAGGACTCGGGGCGTTGAGTACATGAATTTCACTGCCGGTGGCTTTAAATTGAAAATCGTCAATGATTTCGCCCTGCGGACTTAAAGCCATAGCTCGCACGCCGGAGGGAGAAGGCTTGAGGTGATGAGGCTGAATGGCTGGAATCAGATCTTGCAAGCCCTCTACAAAAGCCTTCTTGGAAAAAGATCGGTACCACTCGTCAAGACCCATTTGCCAGTGCTGTTTGGCTAGCTTCCAGAAGCCGGGAAAGTTGAGGGTCTCAATGGTTTCATCCAGATCAAATGAAAGTTTGTCGTAGCCTTCGCGTTTGAAGGCAAATACCGCGTTAGGTCCGCATTCTACTGCCCCGCGTACCATCTTGGTGAAGTGGACGCCCAGGAAGGGGAAAGCAGGATTGGGCATAGGATAGATGAGTCCGTTCACAAAGTGCTCCGCTTCGGGTTTGAGCTCGTAATACTCGCCGCGGAATGGCACAATTTGAAGATCCGGTTGAATTCCAGCGGATTCGGCCACGTGGTCGCTGTACAGTCCTGCACAGTTAATCAGGTAGCGACCGCCAAACGTATCTGATTGGGTGACGACTGATAGGTCAGTGCCATTGTTTTGGATGTTGGTTACTTCTTGTCCACAGGCCACGGTGTTGCCTTTCTGCTCGATAAGGGTACGCAGTTGCTTGCAAACTCCTACATAATCAACAATGCCAGAGCACGGCACATGAATGGCTTTAATCCCATTGGCATAAGGTTCAATTTCGGCCAGTTCTTCGGGACCAATTTTTTTGATACCCTCAATGCCGTTAATCTGACCCGTCTCAAAAATGCGATCCAACCGGGACAGGTCTTCTTCTTTGGTGGCAACGATTACTTTACCGCATATTTCATAATCGACGCCGTGCTTTTCACAAAAGTCAACAAGCTGGTGACGTCCTTCCACACAGTTTTTGGCGCGATAGCTGTTAGGATCGTAGTAAATACCAGAATGGATAACGCCGCTGTTATTGCCGGTTTGGTGCGCGGCTACCCGATCTTCTTTTTCAAGCACTAGAATATCAATATCCGGATAGGCAAGCGAAAGTTTGTGAGCTGTTGACAGGCCCACGATGCCTGCCCCAACTATGATAAAATCATAAGTCATGCGATAGAAATCTGTTTGACGAAAAATTAGTCGCCTAAAATACAAAATCAATGGGTGGGGATAAATAAAAGAGGCCGACCCGAACCAAATTGGGACGGCCTCTTTTGTATGAGGTGCCTTATCACAAGTTTTCAGCTTCAGGTATGGGAAAACTCACCCAAACATTATCACCGCTGCTGTTAAAGTCGCCAAGTCCGGCGGCACTGCGGATAACATTGATGTCACCTTCGGCGTCATCGAGATCACCCGTATTATTGCGTCGTGCCAGGGCCTCTGCCCGAAGTAGAAGCAGTTCGGCATTGCGAATAATTGGGATAGTTCCCACTGGTATCAAACATAGGTCAATAAAATTTGGAGTAGTAGTTATCGGTACGCTATAGGTGTTACCGGTGTTCTCGTTATGAAATAATCCCTGGTTGATGTCCGAGTGTATGTAGTTATTCGCTAGTGCAACATTTAGCTTTGCACTGAACTGGTGAGCCAGGTTGGCCCGCATGGAAAATGTTGGCACCTACCAGCAAATCACCGGAATTGGCATCGAAGACCGTACTGGTTGCGGTAAACTGGGCAAAGCTGGTTTGATAAATAAAACAGTAGCATCCCCAGTACCAATATAGGTTTGTAGCTTGATTTCATAGCAATAGGAATTTGGGATTGATGGATTTAACCTAATTCAATTATTCCAATTGGCGGCAAGGAGATATGATTTTGTGATGAGCATCAGATATTAGTATGTGAATAGTGGGTGGGGTGGGAGGAAGATTTAATCGGCCGATATACGCTGACCTTCTGATTTGAACTATTTTAATGCGGTGGGAATTAAATGGCTCTCAAATAAATTTTAAATCAACAAACAATAAGGTACTTTGTACAGTTGTTTAACAATACGAAATTATTAACCTGACAGTCAGACGCTTGATTTATGATCACCAACAGTATGTACAAATTTGTACTCCTCATAGTATTGGCAGCATTCATCGGTTGCAGCTCATCTGATGAGCCAAACAAGCAAAAAGAGACAGCTGCCCAAAACAAGTCCGAGCCGTCCAGATCAGCTGGCTATGTTAAACAGGCATCTTTTACCGATTTTGATGGGAGTAGTGTTCCTATTTCAAAATTTCAGGGTAAAGTGGTAATGATTGATTTCTGGGAGACGTGGTGCAAGCCCTGTATTGCTAGTTTTCCTACCTTGGAAAAGCTTCAGAAAGAGTACAGCGAAAATTTTGTAGTGCTGGCTGTAACTCCGGGTTTTACAGATACCCAGCAAGATGCGCAGACTTTTGCCAGTAATCACGACTACTCTTTTACCTACCTGATGGATGCCAATAATCTTCATCAAAAGTTGGGAGTGCGGGGCATCCCGTATAAGGTGTTTGTGGATCCTGAAGGGAATCTTATCAAAGAGTCAAGGGGTAGTTACGGACCGAAAGAAGACTATAAGCAGATCAAAAAAATTATTGAAAAGCATAAGAAATCGTAATCTGCCGCATGCGTTATTTCTATGGCAGAATGTTGAGTTAAGCAGGTAAATCTTGTATTTTTATAAACTTTCACAAAACGAAAAAAACAGAACACATCCATGGCACAGAAGGTAAAAGAGAAACTTCCATATAAAGTTAAGGATATTGGACTGGCCGAGTTTGGCCGCAAAGAAATTCGATTGGCCGAGGCAGAAATGCCCGGACTGATGGCCCTCCGCGAAGAGTATGCGGATGAACAACCGTTGGAAGGGGCACGCATTGCGGGCTGCCTGCATATGACGGTTCAGACGGCCGTGCTCATTGAAACCCTGCTCGAACTTGGAGCTGACGTTCAATGGTCATCATGCAATATCTTTTCTACCCAGGATCACGCTGCCGCAGCAATGGCTGATCGGGGCGTTCCGGTGTATGCCTGGAAGGGAATGAATGAAGAAGAATTCTGGTGGGCCATTGAGCAGACGCTCTTTTTTGAGGATGGCGAACCGCTGAATATGATTCTGGACGACGGCGGTGATCTCACCAAGCTGGTTCACGAGGAATATCCTGAATTGCTTGACGGTATCAACGGTATTTCTGAAGAAACGACGACCGGCGTAAATCGCCTATACAAGATGGCGAAAAACGGTACGCTCGGTGCACCGGCCATCAACGTGAATGACTCGGTAACCAAGTCGAAATTTGATAATAAGTACGGCTGTCGCGAGTCTTGTGTAGATGCGGTAAAACGTGCTACCGATGTAATGTTGGCTGGTAAAGTAGCGGTGGTTGCCGGTTTCGGCGATGTTGGAAAAGGCTCTGCTGCTTCACTTCGTGGCGGTGGTGCTCGTGTAATAGTTACCGAGATTGATCCTATTTGCGCACTGCAGGCCGCAATGGAAGGTTACGAAGTAATGAAGATGGACGATGCGGTTGAAGAGGCCGACATTGTTGTTACTGCTACGGGCAATAAAGACATTATTACTGAGCGTCACTTCAAGAAGATGAAGGACAAGACGATCGTCGGTAATATTGGTCACTTCGACAATGAGATTGATGTGTCGTGGCTCAAGAATAATTCCGAGAAAGAAAATATAAAGCCGCAGGTTGATCTCTTCGAGCTGGATAACGGCAACGAAATTATCCTGCTGTCTGAAGGTCGTCTTATGAACCTTGGCAATGCTACTGGCCATCCTTCTTTTGTGATGTCCAACAGTTTTACCAACCAGACCTTGGCGCAGATTGCGCTCTGGAATCGTCCGGAAGATTTTGATCTGGAGGTGAGTGTTCTCCCCAAAGATCTGGACGAAAAAGTAGCGCGTCTGCACCTTCAGAAAATTGGTGTAGAGCTCGAAGAGCTTACCGATGAGCAGGCTGAATATATTGATGTTCCCAAGGAGGGACCATACAAGCCTGAGCATTATCGTTATTAATTGTTAGCAGCGATTTACATTTTGGCCTCATTCATCTAGCGATGGGTGAGGCCTTTTTAATGAAATTTGCTCGATGTTACCCCACCCTTGGTTCTCTCCCTAAAATTAGGGAGGGAAACTCACAACAAGATGGGCTCATAAATTGAATATTTTAGATAACTAAGAGATAATTTTATGTCCGACAACAAGAAAGAAATTAGCATCACCGTAGAATTGGACGACAACAACGTGCCTGAAAAGATTGACTGGAATGCCACTGACAAAGAGGGCGAAGGCATCGAAAACTGCAAGGCAATGTTATTGTCGATGTGGGATCCTGATAAGAAAGATACCCTTCGTCTTGACCTTTGGACTAAAGAGATGACCAAGGAAGAGATGAAGATCTTTTTTCATCAGACACTAGTAACCATGGCCGATACGTTGGAGAATGCTACTGAAGAAGAGTCCATGGCCGAAGATATGCGCGACTTTACTTCCTATTTCGCCGAAAAGATGGAAATCGTTGAGTAAAGGCAGTTATCAGCAAGCAGTTGGCAGTATCCAGTGGGACCAATCTACTTTTAATATCATTTCGAACGAAGTGAGAAATATTTGTTTATGTAAATCATTTGGGATAAAGATCATCTCAATGGTAAAGATGACAGTTATTCTTGCTGGTAAATGTTAAGCTGGTCACTGCTCACTGTTAACTATACAAAATCGAACCAAAAGAAACAGCGCTGTCTCGTTCGCGCTCATCCCATAGGTCGTAGCTGAGCACTTCGCCTTTAATGTCTGGCATGCTATTTAGAAAAGTATAAAGCGGTGGAAATCCACAGATGCGATACGGATCCATGTCTTCCTTCATGAGTGCCAGCATTTCGTCACGCTGATTCCCCGAGGCCCGTTCCAGGAATTGTTGGTCAAAGTGTTTTACCTCATTAAACATGGTGGAAGCGGCAGTCTCATCCCCGAACTTGTGGCCAAAATGTGCTAGGTCGCCACTAATCAGGAAAAAGGTCTCATCATCATCCCCAAAACGACTGCGCAGAAGACTGGAAAAATTGTTGAGTTGCTGGCCAAGGTGACCATCTTCCATGTAATACAGATCATCCAGCCCGCGCGTGAGAAAGGGCACAATCTTGAAGTCGTGGTCCCACAGGTAGCTGAGAAAAAGCAGGTGCAGCTCAATGCTGTGTTCCATACGGTGGGCGCGATCTTGCAGGGTGATGCCCGTTTCCTCTTCTGACTCCAAGAGCTGGTTGATTGCTTGTTGATCCCGTCTAATAGTGTCCAGAGGTAGTTCAAAGTCTTTGTTAACCAATACAAAAGGAGAGTTCTTGTATATCTCCGGATACAACCCGGCGTAGTGAGAGGTTGCTATGAGCACTACGCGTTTGGGTTGCAAATTTTTGATAGGAGCAAAAGCCTGCACATAACTTTCGAGAGCCACCCGCGGATCGATATGTGGGGCATACAGGGCTTTGGCAGATTCGGCAGTGGTTCTGTTTTCGGTATGCTTGGTAAAGGCCTCATCGAGATAGTTTCGAAGTTCGCTGGGTTCTGCCGGATAGGATTTTCCGGCTGTTACCGACGAATGTAGTTTAGATTCTTCGTAGGAGGCTTCCTGTTCTTCAGCATGAGCTTGAAAGTGATCCGATGAGAGTAGTCGGTGTTTGTCAAGAAACTGGATGAATTCAAGTAGCTGATCCGGGTTGACCTCTTCGCTCATTTGTGGCTTCAGGTCTTCGATGCTTTTTTGTCCATCAAGCAGCGAGAGCAGCGAATGTACTTCGCGGTGCAGGGCCAGGTCGTCAGTGGCATAACCGCGCTCGTCGTGAAAGTAAAGGTAGGAGTTACCGTTTTCTTCAATGGGAATAATTTGCAGGTCGCGGCGGACGCGGGGAATGGGATCCGTCTTGGAGTTGAACAATTGGTTAGTACTCATATTATTCAGCGGCTTCTCTCATTTCTTGGCATTCGCAGTAGATTCCGTAATTCTTGCAGAGGGGATGATCGGGCGGTTCAGAAATGCGGGCCTTGCAGGCGTTGCGGCCGTGATGAATCATCAGGTGCGATAGGTTGGTCCAGTGCTCACGGGGAAAAAGTGCCATCAGATCGCGCTCAATTTTGTCAGTATTCTTTTCATGTTCGGTCAGTCCATATCGGTTGGCAAACCGGCGGACGTGGGTATCTACCACAACACCCACATTAATGTTAAATGCATTGCCAAGTACTACATTGGCTGTTTTGCGTGCTACCCCGTAGAGCTCCAACAGGTCGTCCATATTCTGCGGGACTTCGCCGTCGTGTTTTTCTGTAATAATTTGTGAAGAGCGCTTTAGTGCCTTGGCCTTGTTGCGGTAGAAGCCTGTGGACCGGACGAGCTCCTGGAGTTCTTTGTCAGGCGCTTGAGCCATCAGTTCGGGCGTAGGATAAGCCTCAAACAAATCGGGTGTTGTTTTGTTGACGCGCACATCAGTGCATTGCGCACTCAAGATGGTGGCACAGAGTAACTCAAAGGGATTTCGGTGATCCAGCGCACAGTGCGGATTCGGATAGTGTTCGTAAAGTGCATCCAGTATTTCCCGGGCTCGCTGTTTTTCAGCGTCTGTTTTCTCGGGAAGTTTGGGCAGATCTTCGTACTGTTTTGTTTTAGCCATGTATCAAAGGAATTTCTTTTTGATCTGAAAATTTAAAACAGCAGGGAGTAATACAATAATTTTATTTTTTAGACTAAAAAAATGTAAATGATCAGAAGGTAGTTGGGTGGACACATCCGGTAAAATTGCCTTACCTTTCGTGTCATTTTAACAACGGAACGATCTGATTCATGTCTGTAAACAAACAAAAGGCGAAGAAGCTCATTTCCAGTCCCTATGCCTGGCTGGTTCTGGCCTTGTTAACCCTGATTTATATTTCCAGCTTTGTTGACCGGCAAATTATTGCCGTGCTGGCCTCTCAGATTCAGCAGGACTTATCGCTCAGTAATTTCCAAGTAGGCATTTTGTACGGAACCGCCTTTTCGTTTGTCTATGCCGTGTGTGGTATCCCGATGGGAAGGCTGGCTGATCTTTATTCTCGAAAGCTGATGATCGTGGTTGGGTTAGTGGTCTGGAGTCTGATGACCTTCATAAGCGGTTTTGCTACTTCGCTAACGTTTCTGATCGTGGCCCGTTTTTTCGTGGGGATCAGCGAGTCGGCTTTGAGTCCGGCCGTTTATTCGCTGCTGGCTGATTACTTTAAGCCCGAACAGCGGGGTACGGTGTTTTCTATTTATGCGGCCGGCATTTTTGTGGGTATTGGTGTAGCATTTCTGGGAGGCGGCTCCATTGCCCAGGCCTATAGCTGGCGGACTTCCCTGATGGCGGTAGGTGTGCCGGGATTACTGATTGCTGTTATTGCCTGGTTTGTGATTAAAGAAATTCCTCGGGGCGCTACACAAACCGATGCCCGTTACGATCTGGAATCTAGTTTTGGGGATGTAATTCGCTATATCGTGAAAAAGAAAACGGTGATTTTTCATTTCCTGGGCTTCTCGTTTCTGGCCTTTACCGGCTACACCATTTTAGGCTTTGTTGGAATTGTCTTGAAAGATATCCACAATGCCGCTTCGCTGACGCCACAATACGGTTGGTTTATGCTGGCGACGGGACTCAGCGTGATGGTTTCCGGTAAGACGGCCGACTGGCTGGCTAGCAAGTGGGGCGGATCCTACCGTTTTGTGCTTGGGATGGTAGCAGGATTGGTATGTCTTCCTCTGTACTATTTTGGACTTTTTGCTGAATCCGCCACTACTGCACTGATCCTGATCGGGCTGGCAAACGTGATCTCATCATCCTACAACGGGGTAGCGGCGGCTATTCTACAGTACTTGGTTAAGCCAAATATGCGGGCACTGGCCGGCGGGTTGTATCTGTTTATTATAAGCGTGATTGGATTCGGTGTCGGACCGCCCCTTACCGGCTGGCTGATGGATACGGTATTTACCGGCCATTACGGTCCCGCCAAAGCCCTGATGTTGGTGTTTAGCTGTTGTGGAATACTGGCCAGTATTTGCTTTTGGAAGGCGATGGGTACGTATGAGCAGGATGTCGAGAAGGGATAACTCTTGCATTCAAGATGCAAGTATCAGGATGCTGGATACAATAGGTATGATTCATGTTTCATGATGGAGGATTCAGGATACAAGATCTATGTGCCTTGGAATAGGTGTAGGGTAATTTTGTAAGTAACTGCTTTAAATAGGTCTTACATGTAAAAAGGGAGTAGAGTATGAGTTATAAAAAGTTGAAAATATGGCAATTATCAAGAGAAATTGTGATTGAGATACATTCAATGACTATGGATTTGCCAAAGTTTGAACTCTACGAAACAGGAAGTCAAATCCGCCGTTCATCAAAATAAATACGATCAAATATCGTGGAAGGATATGGAAGAAACGGTATAAACAGGATTTTATCAGATTTTTGATATATGCTCATTCTTCAGTCGATGAGACGAGGGATCATCTAGAGACCCCTATATGAAACACGATCATTAAAAAAACAAAAAAGTATTTAATGATCTTTCTCAAAAGTTGAATCAGTTAGGTAAACAACTTTATCAGTTTATTGATGCAGTTGAAAAAGGTCACAAAAGCCAATATTGATCGCTTATAGTTAGGCCGGCATCCTGTAGCTTGCATCCTGCAACCTGCATCTAATATCCTGAATCAGACTTCATCCAACGATTTAGCTAATGCCTGCAGCGAGTCCTTTGCGTCCCCAAAGAACATTTGGTTCGATTCTTCATAGAAGAGCGGATTGTCGATGCCGGCAAAACCAGGGCTCAAGCTCCGTTTAAAGATAATCGTTCGATCAGCTTCGTCGACGTTCATGACGGGCATGCCGTAAATGGGACTGCCCGGCTCGGTTTTGGCTACCGGATTTACCACATCGTTGGCGCCGATAATCAGTACCACATCTGTTGATTTGAACTCGGGGTTGATTTGCTCCATATCGTAAAGCTGATCGTAGGGCACGTCTGCCTCGGCCAGTAGTACGTTCATGTGTCCCGGCATGCGTCCCGCCACGGGGTGAATGCCGTATTTAACTTCCACGCCCCGTTTTTCCAGCTTGTCGACGACTTCTTTGAGTGCATGTTGGGCCTGGGCTACAGCCAATCCATAACCGGGGACGATAGCTACTTTTTTTGCGTAGGCACATTGTAGTGCCACATCATCAGGCGTAGTTTCGCGCACCGTTTTGTCGGTATCGGCCGCGGGGCCAGAACCCGATCCACCGTCTCCGCCAAAAGCGCCAAAAAGCACATTGGTTAACGTACGATTCATCGCCTGGCACATGATGTTTGTGAGAATGAGTCCCGCAGCACCAACCAACGCACCACTGATAATTAGCAGGTTGTTGTTGATGGCAAAGCCGGCCATCGAAGCAGCCAGTCCTGAGTAGGAGTTCAACAGCGAAATGACCACCGGCATATCGGCCCCGCCAATGGGGATGACCGTGAGAATTCCGAGCAACAACGCAATGCCAAACAACAGCCAGAAAATGAGTTGACTGGCGGGATCATACGCAAGCCAACCCACGAGTCCCAATGTGCCAAGTGTTAGCAAGGCATTAAAAATATTGTGACCCGGAAAGGTGATGGGGTTGCCGCTGATAAATCCTTTGAGTTTACCAAAAGCAATAAAACTGCCGGTAAAAGTGATGGAACCAATCAGAATACTGAGGCCAATAGTTACTAAATCCTGAGTTGCAAAAGCTGCAGGATCGACGGCACGGCTGAATTCACCCCAGGCTACGAGCGCAGAGGCGCCACCACCAAAACCATTGAAGATAGCGACCATTTCGGGCATGGCGGTCATCTCAACTTTTTTGGCTGCAAACATACCAATAGCGCTGCCTAACACGATGCCGCCAATAATGTACTCGAACGACAATATTTGTTGATCAAATAGCGTAACAACGACGCCAATCAGCATGCCAAGAGCCGCCAGCTGATTGCCGGACCGAGCTGTAGCCGGTGATCCAAGTCGTTTAATCCCAAAAATAAATATACCCGTAGCAACTAAATAAATAAGCTGGATGATGTTGGGCAGTACCGCCTGTATGGATGGAGGTAAAAAGTTACTCATCGTTTTTATCTTTCTTTTTGAACATTTCGAGCATGCGGTCGGTTACCATAAACCCACCTACTACGTTGATGGTGGCAAACACAATGGCCGCAAAGCCGATGATTTGTGCGGTTTGGTTGTCGGTTTGTCCTGCTACAATAAGAGCACCGAGAATGGTAATCCCTGAAATAGCATTGGCACCCGACATCAGAGGGGTATGTAGCGTGGGTGGAACTTTTGAGATAAGTTCGAAGCCCACAAATGAAGCCAGCACAAAAATGAATAGATTAAATATGAGTCCTGACATGGTTAGTTAACTATTAGATTGAGGTGTCATCTCGACCAGCGGGAGAGATCTTTGTTTGATACTAAGTTTTGATAAAAACGAAGATTTCTCACTACGTTCGAAATGACAGACCTATTTTTAATTATCCTTAAGCATTGGGCTTATAATTTCGCCCTGGTGCGTGATAGTTGTTTTTAATGTAATCTCATCCTCAAAATCGAATTGCGGGTCACCGTCTTTCAGTAAATGATTTAGCAGCGATAGCATATTTTTGGAATACAGCTGGCTGGCATGATAAGCAAGCATGCTGGGCACGTTCAGCGGCCCCATTACTTTTACCTCATTAACCAGCTTGGTTTCTCCCGCTTCAGTGAGTTCGCAGTTTCCGCCCTGTTCGGCAGCTAAATCTACAATAACAGCTCCGGGATGCATATCCTGCACCATTTCTTTAGTTACCAACAGTGGCGCCGGCTTTCCCGGGATAAGTGCCGTAGTGATAATAATATCTGATTTCTTTGCGTGCTCATGAATCACTTGGCGCTGACGTTCCTGTTTATCCTCGGCCTGCTCTTTGGCATAGCCGCCCTCGGTTTCGGAGTCGTCGTCAAGGTCGGGTACTTCCACGAATGAAGCTCCCAGACTTTCTACCTGTTCTTTTACAGCAGGTCGAATATCAAAAGCTTCGACCACGGCTCCCAGCCGCTTGGCGGTAGCAATAGATTGCAGGCCCGCAACGCCGGCGCCGAGCACTAATACTTTGGCGGGAGCAATAGTTCCGGCCGCGGTCATCATCATTGGCAGGTAGCGGTCCAGTTCGTTGGCGCCGATAAGGGCAGCTTTGTAGCCGGATATCGAGCTCATTGATGAAAGGGCGTCCATGCTTTGAGCTCGTGAGATACGCGGGATAGCATCCATTCCCAAAGCAGTAATGTTTTGCTCCTTAAGTAGTTCAACTGTTTTCTCATTTTGAAGGGCCCACAAGAAGCAGATGAGCACACTTCCGGACTTCATCTTCTTAAGATCTTCTTCGGCAGGTGTCTGTATACTGATCAGGATATCAGATTCTGACAAGAGTTGGTCCCGATCAGAGTAGATTGTTGCACCTGACTCTTCATAAGTTTCATCCAGATAATTTGATGCCAGTCCCGCATCACTTTGTATCCATACATCCAAGCCCTTATCAACAAGTTTGGATACGGTTTCTGGCACTAGTGCTACGCGTTGTTCGTGTTCAGCCGTCTCTTTTGGTATACCAACAATCACTTTTTGATCTCCAGCCAATTAAAGTTGAATCGTAACTTATAGAAAAGTGTCAGTATTACAAATCCTAAATTGAGTAAGAATTATTCTACTGAGCATATCTACCAACATCAAAGTAAGGATAAATTAGTTGAGCCTATACATGTTATAGAAAATATCGACTCAATCCTTTGACTTAATTTTTGTACCTTTACACGAAAGTAAAAGACAAATTTTGACGATTATAAAATGGAAGATATTGTAGGAAAGACGTTTGACGTTGTCATCATCGGAAGTGGTCCGGCCGGGCTCACGGCGGCACTGTATGCAGCTCGGGCTGATTTGAATCCAATTGTGTTTGAAGGGCCCGAACCCGGCGGACAGCTGATGCAAACGACAGATGTTGAAAATTATCCCGGTTATCCCGAAGGTGTCATGGGACCGCAAATGATGAAAGATTTTCGCGAGCAGGCTAAGCGCTTTGGAGCCGATTGCCGCTATGAAATGGTTACCGACATCGAGTTTGGTGATCGGCCATATAAGATGGAAATTGGCGAAGAATATACAATCTATGCCAAGGCTATTATTATTTCCACCGGTGCATCGGCCAAATGGCTGCAGCTTGAGAGTGAACAGCGACTGCGCGGTAAGGGCGTGTCGGCGTGTGCCACTTGTGATGGTGCTTTTTTCCGTGATCAGCATGTGATTGTTGTGGGCGGTGGCGATACGGCCATGGAAGAGGCAACCTTTTTGACCAAATTTGCCAGCAAAGTTACGGTACTACATCGCCGTCAAGAACTGCGTGCATCAAAGGCGATGCAAACTCGGGCTTTTGCCGATGATAAGATCGAATTTATGTGGGATACCGAGCTCAAGGAAGTGCACGGCGAAGAGGCTGTGGATGGGGTAACGGTATTTAATAACGAAACCGGTGAAGAAACAACTCTTGATGATGTGACCGGCGTATTTATTGCCATTGGCCATAAGCCCAACACCGATCTGTTCAAAGGAGTATTGGAGATGGATGATGTAGGGTACTTGCAAACAAAAGGGCAGTCAACCAAAACAAACATGCCCGGCATATTTGCCTCAGGTGATGCCACGGACAAGGTATATCGTCAGGCAGTGACGGCAGCAGGTACCGGTTGTAAGGCTGCGCTGGATGCCGAGCGATTCCTGGCCGAAGCAGAAGTGCGCGAAAAAGCAGTAGCTGAATAATTCAGTAAGCAGTGATCAGTTTGCAGTGGACAGTTTGAAGGGCTGCCCACTGCAACTGCCTACTCTTCTTCGTTCTTTTTGCCAACGGTTTTATCCGTTTTCCCTTCCTGGTTTGAGGATGATTCATTTTCACTACCCTCTTCTTCGTCTCTTATTTCAATGAATTCAGCTTCGACCTCGTACTCATCTTCTTCGGTCTCCTCTTCGGGATAGCGTTCTACAATCACTTTCACGTCATTCATAAAAAGTACAAACATGCTGATGGCTGAAATTACCGGAGCAAGAGCAGTAACAACGGTGAGTCCCCCCACGCCAATAGTAAGCTGTGACTGAAACAGCGTTTTACCCTTCTTGTCCTTGATGACAATCCGCCGGGCATTGCCTTCTTTAACCAATTTTTTAACCTGGCTGATGATTTCCGAGGTCGTACCTTTAACTTCTTCAGTAAAGGTTTTTCGAGAGTTTGAAGTATTCATAATATTGCTGCTCATTGATTCCAAAGCTACTTTGAAGTATTAAAATCATAAAGAACTGTAAGGATTTATCAGTTCTAAGGTCATACTACGTAAAAGACAATGCAAAGATTCATCAGGAGAACATATGCTTTCACGCGTTTATTGCGCTTCCACCATTGGTGTTGATGCCCGTCTTATCGAAGTAGAAACAAATATGTCCTCGGGAATGCCCAAGTATTTTTTGGTGGGATTGCCGGACCGTGCCGTTAGCGAATCCAGCGATCGTATCGAGGCAGCACTTAAGAATTCCAACGCAGAATTTCCGAAAGGTCGGATTACTGTGAATCTGGCGCCGGCCGATCTACCCAAAGAGGGCAGTGCCTTTGATTTACCTATCGCGGTTACATTGCTAAACGTATCCGGTCAGATTAAAACCGAAAAGCTAGAGGATACCTTGATTTTGGGAGAGCTGGCCTTGGATGGTAAGCTGAGAGCCGTCAATGGCGTGTTGCCGATGGCCGTACAGGCTCGCGATCAAGGGTTGGAAAATATGATTGTGCCAGCCGAAAATGGCCCTGAAGCCGCGGTGGTTGACGGGCTGGACGTATATTCGTTCGAGCATCTGACCGAAGTTATGGAGTGGCTTAAAAATGAGAACTCCCACGACCCTCTTGATGTAGATGTCGATGCGATGTTCAGCCGAAATGGAGAGGGGGAGATTCTTGATTTCAGTGATGTTCGCGGTCAGGAAGCGGTAAAACGCGCCCTTGAGGTCGCAGCAGCTGGAGGGCACAATGTAATTATGGTTGGGCCACCCGGTTCGGGCAAGACGATGATGGCACGCCGACTGCCTACAATTTTACCTCCACTTACACTGGATGAGGCGTTGGAAACGACAAAAATACATTCGGTGGCGGGACTTCTGCCGGGAGGTAAGGCCTTGGTCACCAATCGTCCGTTCCGTTCACCGCATCATACGGTTTCTGATGTTGCTTTGGTGGGTGGTGGCAGTATTCCAATGCCAGGCGAAATATCAATGGCGCACAATGGCGTATTGTTTTTGGATGAGCTACCGGAGTTTAAACGCAGTGCCCTGGAGGTTATGCGTCAACCGCTGGAAGACGGCTCGGTAAGTATTTCCCGAGCACGGATGAGCGTAAGTTATCCCAGTCGCATTATGCTGGTAGCTTCGATGAACCCGTCGCCTACAGGGGATTGGTACGATGCGGCTGATCCAGCAGGAGCATCACCTTCGCAAATGCAGCGTTATCTGAGTAAAATAAGTGGCCCAATGTTGGATCGTATTGATCTACATATCGAGGTGCAGAAAGTGAGTTACGATGAATTATCCAGTAAGTCGAAGGGCGAGTCATCGGCGGCCATTCGACAGCGGGTAATACAAGCCCGAGAGGTTCAAAGTAAGCGTTTTATGGGTATTGATGGGGTTTACTGCAACGCACAAATGAACACAAAAATGTCAAGGAAAATTTGTACGCTTGATGATGCTAGTTCCCAGATGTTAAAAAAGGCTATTACTTCTCTCGGGCTTTCCGCGCGCGCGTACGATCGTATATTAAAAGTATCACGTACGATAGCCGATTTGGAGCGATCCGAGTCGATTCAGTCAAATCATATTGCAGAAGCTATTCAGTACCGCAGCTTAGACCGTGAAGGGTGGTTGGGATAAATTGATGCAATTCAGGGTATTATCTGTTCTTTAGTGACAGATGATGGGCATTAAGCAGTACAGGTATTAATAGCTCCCATGTGCTTAGCCAAACAAGTAGCAGATATTTTTTATTCCCGAACAGAGTATTGCTCCAGTTAACTTTCCTATTAAAAAGTAAGTTGGTTTAAAAAGAAGATACCATCTAATTAAGTTTGGGATCTGCTTTTATAAACTATTTTTATTTCTAATTGATAAAAATTACATTAAGGCACAACGGTTTAGCTCATAGGTATATTGTGCTTGTGAGCTGCTCTTTATGAGGATTTAGGGCTTATTAGATGGTTTCTTAAAAGTCAGGGCATTTTATTGTCTTGACCCCATCGTTCAGCTCTATCATTAAACCATTAATAATTAATATGAGGGTTATATATGCTTAGAAAGTTACTTTCCACGGCAATAGTATGTCTCCTCGCTATTGGAACTGCCTTTGCGCAGTCTGGTAGTTTGAGTGGGACGGTTACTGATGCCCAATCAGGTGAAGTATTACCCGGGGCTAATGTTGTAATACAAGATTTACAACGTGGTGCTCCTGTAAATGCTGAGGGGGAATATGAGATTACTGATATTCCTGCCGGTACTTACACGGTAAACGTTACCTTTATTGGGTATAACGAATCTTCCAAGACAGTCGAAATTTCTGCTGGAGAAAGCGTTACATTGAATTTTGCGCTTCAAGGCGGTGTCGACTTGGGAGAGGTCGTTGTTACTGCTCTTGGACAAGAGCAGAGTGAGTCTTCCATTTCATTTTCTTCACAGTCAGTTAGTGAAGATCAGCTAAATGTTGCACAGGAGACCAACATAAAAAATAGTCTTGCTGGCAAGGTTGCTGGTGTTCAGATTGTTGGTCAGGCTGGCTCTAAACTTGGTTCTTTCGGTGATATCCGAATTCGGGGAGCTATTTCTCTGACTGAGGATCTTTCCGAACCGCTTTACATTGTTGATGGCGTTCCGGTGAACAATCCGAACATCATTGACATGAAAGACGTCCAAAACGTTAATGTCCTTAAGGGACCAAACGCAACGGCGCTGTATGGTCAGCGTGGTGAAAATGGCGTTGTTATTATCTCTACCAAGCAGTCTGCTGAAACGGGCGTTAGCGTTGAGCTGACGAACTCCTTCACGTATGAGCAGGTGGCGTACTTGCCTAACTATCAGAATCAATACGGGCAGGGTTATCTCGGAGAAGCTGAATTCCAAACCTTTAACTATGATCCGAGCAGGCACGTTCCTTATTTCGAGGCTCTTGATGGCAAAACTAAATTGTCATACTACTGGGCTGATGAAAGTTGGGGGCCCAAGTTCGACGGTACGGAATATGCGCCTTGGTATTCTTGGTTCCCGGACAGTCCGTATTACGGTGAAACCATTGCTTGGGAATCACAGCCTAATAACGTCAAGAATTTCTTCGACAGTGGCATGACCAATAAAGCTGGATTTGCCATTAATGCAACGGGTGAGAAGTATTCTGGCCGCATTTCGTACAGTAACCTGCAGCAATCGGGTCTGATTCCATATTCTGACCTTGGGAAACACTTCATGAGTGGACGGTTCCGTTACGATGTTACGGATGACTTCAACGTTGGTGTCAATCTTAAGTACACCCTGCAGGAAGTAAATGGTGATGTCCGTTCTGATGGATATGCAAACCCAACGTCTGGTTCTTTTAACCAGTGGTTCGGTCGACAGCTTAACGTTAAGCGTCTTAAAGAACTGAAGGATCTTACTACTCCGGCAGGTACTCAGGCTAACTGGAACTGGTGGGGTCCCGATGGAAGCTTCCCTTATTCTGGAAGTCCTTCGAACAGTGCTTTGCACAATCGCGGACTCAAGTCACCAACTTTCTGGTTCAATCCTTATAAGTGGCAGGATGACTATAAGATCACTCGTGATCGTAACAACTTACTGCTGAACCTTGATGCTAGCTACCAGATCAACGATCAGTTTGAGGTTACGGCTAGCAGTAATGTCAGTCAGGAAGATTATCACCGCAGGTATGAAGTACCTTATACCTTCCAGTATTCTTCTGACCAAAGCGGGTTGCTTTACAATCACTATGTAAACAGCTTCGGTGAACGTCAGTATACACAAACGGAGTACAATCACTCAGCTCGTGTGAACTATAAGTCTGAGTTCGGAGATATTTCCGTTGAAGCATTCGGTGGTGCCTCTGCACGTATAGAACACTACAACCGCTTGCAGGCTGATATGTCGCAAGGAAACTACCAGAGTGGTGGTTTGAATATTCCGAATGTCTATTCCTTCAGTAACTCTAAAGAGCGTATTGTTCCAACTGAAGAAAACTGGGATAAGCGCGTCTACAGTATGTATGCAAAAGCCACAGTAGGCTACAAGAATTACTTGTATCTTGATGGTTCTTATCGTCAAGATTGGAGTTCTGCCCTGCCATCAAATAACAATGGTTATGGTTATCCTTCTGTTGGATTGTCGTTCGTATTCAGTGACCTGATCGACTTTGATGAGCTATCGTACGGTAAGGTCCGTGCCGGTTGGGCTCAGGTCGGTGACGACGTAGGTGCCGAGGATATTCTTACAAGCTTTGCTCTTGATGATAATCCTTACACCAATCCTGCAACAGGAAATTCACAACCGTTGTTGTACACTGATGCGACCCGCGTAGATCCAAATATTAAACCAGCACTTAATACTTCCATTGAAGTTGGTTTTGACGTGCGATTCTACAATGATCGTATTGGGTTAAATGCTACATACTATAATGAGGAGCGCAAGGACGAAATTATTCCTGTAACGCTCTCTTCTTCTAATGGTGTTAGTGGTTACTTAACCAACGCCGGTTCAACTGAGCGTGAGGGTGTCGAGCTTTCGCTTAACGGTGTGCCGGTTCAAACGCAAAACTTCCGTTGGGATGTAACAGTTAACTGGGCTACCAACCAAACCACGGTAACCTCACTGCCACGTGACCTTAATTCCTTTGTCGTGGATAATACAACAGCCACTTTCGGTTTTGTAAATATTGTTCAGGTTCTGGACAAAGAGTGGGGACAGTTAAGAGGTGCCGCTATCAAACGTAATGATGCTGGTCAGCCGGTAATTAATCCTAGTAATGGCTTGTACCAGATAGAGCAAAATCATGACTATGGTAGCGTGCTGCCAGATTGGACAGGAGGAATTGTTAATACATTTTCCTATAAAAATCTGAGCCTTACGGCAGCTCTTGACTTCCAGAAAGGCGGACAATTCTTCTCCCTTTCTGAACAATGGGGTTGGAGCAGTGGTTTGTACGAAGAAACTGCTGGTACCAATGACAAAGGTAATCTAAAGCGTGATCCGGTCTCCGAAGGCGGTGGTGTTCATGTAACAGGTGTTGACGGTAGCGGCAATCAAATTGATCGTTATGTCGATGCCCATGCATACTACAGTCAGTGGAGTGCCAACGATTTGGCTGAACCTTTCGTCCATCCTGCAGACTATATTAAAGTCAGAGCTCTTAAGTTAAATTACAGCTTACCGAAGGAGTGGATTGGTAATTTCCTTAACTCTGCTTCTATTGGTGTAGTTGCAAATAATGTATGGATGATTGCAGTTCACCCTGAAAATAATCACGGCTGGGATCCTTCTGAGTTGTCTCAGACTTATGGTGAAAACGGGCAACTTCCCGGCACCAGAAGTTACGGCGTAGATTTAAAAGTAACCTTTTAACACTTATTATATATGAAGAACTTTCGATATATATTATCTTCGATTGTACTCCTTGCGGTTGTCTTCACCGCGTGTGATACCGTAGATTTCGGTGACACAAACGTTGATGACGATTCCGTTACGGAAGCAAATACTGAAGGGTTGATGGCGGGCGCAATGAACCGCTATGCTACCCTTGCGGGTGGTGCATACCTTTCGACACCAACATTATATGCACAGTATCAATCTCAGGCTGTTTATACGAGTGCACAGCGTTATGGTGCTTCTCCCTCAAGTTGGGACGGATACTACGTGCAAACGTTGAGTAATCTCAATGAGATCATTGAGATTACCACAGCTGATGAGGTTGACGAAATTACCAGATCTTATGGTGCTCCAGTTAATCAGGCCAACGTTGCCGAACTGATGAGTGTACTCATCTGGAAGCGCGTTACTGATACTTGGGGGCCCGTACCTTATACCAATGCTCTTGGTAAAGGAGAAACCTTGACACCTGAATACACTGATCAGGAAACGATTTATAAAGACCTGATTAGTCGTGCTAAATCTGCTCGAGATGCATTAAATGCGAGTCTCGACGGACCTACTGGTGACGCTTTTTATGGCGGCGATGTTAATAAGTGGAAGAGATTTGCAAATTCTTTCATCTTAAACCTCTCAATGCAGCTGTCTAAAAAGTATCCTGGTGCCAGTGGTTATGCAGCTACTGAATTCAGTTCTGCTCTTAGCAACGGTGCAGGTCTTATTGAGAACATTGATCAGGAGATGTGGTATGACTATGCCAATCAGTCTGGCATGGAAAATCCCTTCTCGCTGTATCGTGGTGCTGACTACTTCTTCTCTGAACCGTTAGATCGCGCGATGCGAGGTATTTCGGATGGAAGTGTTATTGATTATTCAAATGATCAATATGATGACCGTCTTAATGTGTTCTCATCTGACACCAGTCTTCCTGGTCGTCCTTATGGCTATGAGTCACTTTCCGGCGGTTCGTACTCGTCTATGAGTGAACGCGTCAGAGGTACCGCTGGTACGCTGCCATATTTTACTGCAGCAAAAACATACTTGCTGCGAGCAGAAGCTGCTGAGCTTGGATGGACGAGCGAAAATTCAAGCAATATGCTACAAAATGGCATTGAGATGTCATATGCAACTGTAGAGGCGCATTGGGATGATGGTGACTCCAGCACTGGAATGTTGCAATCTGATGGTACGCAATATGCGTTAGACCGAATTGCTGATGCTGCTACTTCAGGTGCAAGCATGCGACAGGTTATTAATGAAGAGATCTGGATTGCTGTATACCCAATGGGGTATCAGGCTTGGTCTAACTGGAGAAGGACTGATTACCCGGGACTTCAACCAGCACCTGATGCTATTAACAATGGTGAAATTCCACGGAGATTTATTTATCCGGGGAATGAATCTGGTGTAAATAGTCAAAGTTACAATAGTGCCTTGGACATGCTCTCACCGAGCGAAGATGGCATTAACTCCAGATTCTGGTGGGATCAGCAGTAACGTTCTGACTCACTTGATAATATAGATTCTAAAGCCCCTTCCAGAGATGGAAGGGGCTTTTATTTTTTGTAGTTTGAAAACTATTATAGCAATCGTCAATGACAGTAATTGAAAAAATACACTTTGTCACAGTACGCTGAAATTGTATTCCCTACGGCCGTCAGGCATCCTTTTACGTATGAATTAGCGAAAAACTATCAAAAAGAAGCACAGATAGGTAAGCGTGTTTGGGTACCCCTACAAAAGAAAAATGCGATCGGTTTAATTGTTGATATCCACGAATCTAAACCCAACTTTAATACGCGTCCAGTTCGCAAGATACTGGATGATACACCCGTTCTTTCGGAGGAATTGTTAAAGTTAACGAAATGGATCTACCGCTTTTATTACTGTGGATGGGGAGAAGCTATACAGGCAGCGTTGCCAGTGGGACTTAATTTCTATTCTGAGAAAAAACTACGAGCAACAAACGGGGATGTGCCAAATCATCTCAACGAAAATAAGCGCCAAATTATACAAGACATACATGAGGAAGACTCTTATCCGTTGGCAGAAGCTCAAAAGCGGTGGGATGATACCGTCATTGATAAGCTGATTGGGCAAAAGCTGTTGGAAGTCTGGGAGGAACCGGTGACCAAGATGGATCCGAGTACCGACAATTTGTGGGATTGGACGACCAATAAAGCCCCAAAAGAGGCAGAAAGGCTGGTAAAGGAACATCAGGAATCCGGGAAGATGTACAAGTGGATACGCGCGCTGCGGCTATTAACCGGATTTGATCTGCCCGAATTCCAAAAAGAATTAACGAACCACGATTTACTGGAATATTATACGCTGCAGCGAATTCGTGAGGAGGGTCTTATTGATTGCAAAGAAGTTGAGACGATCAGTCTGGGTATGAAGCTAGAATATGATCCCACGCAGCTTAAGACCCTAAATGAAGAGCAGCAAAGGGCTTATCAAGAAATTGAAGATGTATTGAACAAAAACCAGTATCAGAATTTTCTTTTGTATGGTATCACGGGAAGTGGTAAAACGGAGGTGTATATTCATGCATTGAAGAAAGCGTTGGAGCAAGGCAAAGGTGGGTTGGTTTTAGTACCCGAAATTGGATTAACGCCACAAATAGTTCGACGATTTCACATGATTTTTGGAGATGATATCGCGGTGCTACACAGCAGGCTGACCAACCGAGAGCGTTATGACGCGTGGCGGGCTCTGCAAAAAGGCGAAAAGCGTATCGCCATTGGGGCACGGTCAGCGGTGTTTGCGCCAGTACAGAATTTGGGTCTTGTGGTTGTTGATGAGGAACATGATGCATCCTACAAACAAGAAGACCCGGCCCCGCGGTATCACGGACGAGATGTAGCTATTATGAGGGGGCATATCAATGATGCGGCTGTAGTGTTAGGATCGGCAACGCCCAGCATGGCTTCGCTCCATGGCTCCAAAAAAGGAAAGAGTACCTTCATGGAGCTCACGAACCGGCCTTTTGATGCAAAACTGCCCGAGGTAAAAGTACTTGATATGAAACAATATCGCTCGGCTATGAAAGGGCCAATTGCAGTTCCGGTTTATGAAGCTATTGATGAGGCTCTCCGGAATGATGAGCAAGCTATTTTGTTATATAATCGCCGGGGATTTTCTTCTTACTTGCAGTGCGAAACGTGTGGCGAAATACCCGAGTGTCCCAACTGTTCAGTAAGCTTGACCTTTCACAAATCGAAGAGACAACTCCGATGCCATTATTGTGGATATGCACAACGACAACCACGGCGCTGCAAAGAATGTGGCAATGATTCTGTGGCACCCCAAGGCAGTGGCACGCAGCAGCTGGAATCTCAAATAGGTGGATTATTTCCAGGTGCCGAAATACTACGCATGGACTTTGACACAACCTCTGGAAAGGATGCACATGCCAATATCCTTAAAAAGTTTGGCCGCAAAGAGGCCGATATTTTAGTAGGTACGCAAATAGTAGCTAAAGGTATGGATTTTCCGGATGTTACGGTCGTAGGTGTTATTGATGCCGATACTGAACTTGCGTTTCCGTCATTCCGATCGGGAGAGCGGATGTATCAGCTGTTAAGCCAGGTGGCAGGCCGTTCGGGCCGATCTGAAAAGGAAGGCAGGGTGTTCTTTCAAACCTGGCAGCCCGATCATCCCGCAATAAAAATGGCCAAGGAGCACGACTACAAATCATTTGCCCGGCAAGAACTGGCGTTTCGAAAGATGCTACAATATCCCCCATATTCACGTTTGATCCGTTTCGTTTTTAAAGGTAAAAAGGAGGAACGGGTACAAAAGGTTGCCGAAACATTCACTACTTCGTTAACGGAGGTTTTGGGCGGACTGGATTCGGTGCTGGGGCCATCGCCTTCAGCTATTTCAAAAATGCAGAAATTCTACCGCTGGGAAACTTTCGTAAAAATTAATCCAGCCAATGGGGCCGGTGCCATCGAGCAGATGCTGGATAATACCTTTGCTCATTATGATGATCATAAGCCAAGGGGGGCAAGTTCGGTACGGATCAACGTAAATGTAGATGCGTTAGAATAAATAATGATTTCGATACAGCGCATTGAGACATGAAATGCAAGATATTAGAAAAGGTGTATATTTAGTACGAATGTAGCTCGCTTGCATTCTGTTTAATAAATTCGATTATTGTACCGATAGAACACTGTTTATTAATAATAACGAGGTACCTATGGGCGAATCACGGGTGAAACTAGCTGACAGTCAGGAAGAGGTACAACGCTTCATGAAGTATGTGCTAAAGGATCTTCGGGCGTTGGATCGTATGCTTGAAGAGGAGGACTGGTTTGAGACCTCTCCCATACGCATCGGGGCTGAACAGGAGCTCTGTTTGGTTGATCAACAAGCAAAGGCCTGGCCTCATAACATGGAGGTTTTGGACAAGCTGCGGGAAGCCGAGGAGGGGTCGTACACTACAGAGTTCGCCAAGTTTAACCTCGAGATAAATATGGCCCCTCTGGAATTTACAGGCGATTGCCTTTCCCAGATGGAGCAGAATCTGCAGGAGAAAGTTGACAAGGTGCGCTCGGTTACTGAAGAGCTGGGAGGCGAAATCTTGTTGACTGGCATTCTTCCGACGATTCGCAAGATGGATGTAGATCTGAAAAATATGACTCCTCTGCAGCGCTACCGGGCCCTTTGTCAGGCCATTGACAAGTTGCGGGGCGGCGATTTCGATCTGCGTATTCAGGGTATGGATGAACTGTTAATGAAGTTCGATTCTCCCCTGCTGGAGGCTTGCAATACCGGCTTTCAGGTACACTTGCAAGTTGGTCCTCAGGATTTTGTGCAGAAATACAACATTGCCCAGCTGGTAACAGCGCCCGTATTGGCGGCAACAGTGGGCTCCCCGATCCTTTTTGGAAAGCGTTTATGGAGCGAAACGAGGATAGCTCTGTTCCAACAGTCTGTGGATACCCGCACGGTGGGCGATCATCTTCGTGAGAGTAGCCCGCGTGTGACTTTTGGTAATCAATGGGTAGATGAGAGCATATTGGAAATTTTTCAGGAAGATACGGCCCGCTACAGGGTGATGCTCAGCTCGGAGGTAACCGAAGATGTAGAAAAACTGCTGGACGAAGGTACGCCCCCAGAGTTAAGGGCACTTCAGGTGCACAACGGAACAGTCTATCGCTGGAATCGTCCCTGTTATGGAATTACCGACGGCAAAGCTCATCTGCGCATTGAAAATAGAGTTTGTCCGTCGGGTCCTACGGTTACCGACGAGGTGGCTAATTCAGCTTTCTGGTTGGGCCTGATGAATAAAATGGAGGACTATCATCCCAGGGTATCTGAGGAAATGAATTTTGATGATGCACGGATGAATTTTGTGGCAGCATCAAAAATGGGACTCGATACCAAGTTTCGCTGGTTCGATGATACCCGGGTCAATGCCGTCGATCTTATCACCGAAGAATTGTTACCCATTGCCAAAGAGGGATTGCAAGAAGCTAATGTTTCTGACAGTGATATTGATGAATATCTGGGCCTTATCAACCAGCGAGTAGAAGCGGGACAGACGCCGTCGTATTGGATGATCAATAACTATTCATCACTGATGAAAGAGAATGACTCTAAAGAGCAGACTCTTGCTGCTATAACAACAGCGATGATCAAGAATCAGAAGAAAGGAGAGCCGGTCCACAAGTGGGGACGAGTGCGCATGGAAGATCTCGAACACTGGAAACCCTCCAGTCTCATTGTGGAAGAGTTTATGACTACTGATCTATTTACGGTTCAGAAGGACGATATTTTGGAATTTGTGGCTAATTTGATCGATTGGCGTCGCATACGGTATGTTCCTGTGGAAGACGACAAAAAGCATCTTGTTGGGTTGGTAACCATGCGGATGATTTTCAACGCGTATTCCAATAACGTGAATCATGATGAGGAAGTTGTTGAGTCGGTGGAAGATATCATGATTGAAAATCCTATTACTATTCATCCGGAAGCGTCCATTATGGAGGCAATGGAGATTATGGATACCCAAAAAATAGGCTGCCTGCCTGTGGTTAAAAACAACCGTTTGGTTGGAATTATTACTGAGCAAAATTACATGAAAATAGTAGGACGATTACTAAAAGTATTACATTCGAATAAAGAATCTGATGAACAATCTGGCGACGACTGATTTTGCAACCGAACTTTCAGAGAAACGGATAATCGGATCCATTGAAGGTGATCCGGGTGGACCGACTGTGGTTGTACTGGCTGGAATGCACGGCAATGAGCCGGCTGGCGTTTCGGCTGCCACCAATATCCTGAATAAGCTGAAAGGGGTAGGTCCTTCAATTAATGGCCAGTTATTGTTAATAAGAGCCAATATTCGCGCTCTGGAGCAGGGGGTTCGGTATATTGATGAGGATATGAATCGGCTTTGGTTTCCTTCAATTATTGAAAACCTACGGGAAGCGCCAGAGGAAAAAATTGAGTCCAGCGAACGCATTGAGATAAAGCAGTTGCTGACTATTTTTGATCGGCTAAAGGCTCAATCAGATCAACCTGTTATCTTGGCTGATCTACATACTTTTTCGGCTGATGGATATATGTTTACCATCTCGAGTACCGATCCCCGCCAGCGCCAGCTGCTGGCCAACCTGCAAGTGCCTATGGTATTTGGAATCGGTGAATCGCTGAGGGGCACGGCTTTGCGTTATTATCAGAAACAGGGCTTTATTTCTTTTGGATTGGAAGGCGGTCAGCATCAACATGAATTGACCGAAGGTAATATTACATCAGCGCTGATGCTGTTGCTGCAGGCGGTGGGATGTATCCAGCAGCAATATGTTTCAGAAATACGAGATTACCGGCAGTATCTGAAAAGTCAAACAAAGCATCTGCCTGTTGAAACAGAATTAGTGTACCAGCATATAATTGAACCGGGTGATAACTTTAAAATGCGACCCGGCTACCAAAATTTTCAGCCCGTCAAAAAAGGCGAATGGCTGGCGAATGACAAGGACGGAAAAATTGTAGCTCGCTGCGACGGATATATTTTAATGCCGTTATATCAGAGTCAGGGCAATGATGGGTTTTTTATAATCAAAGAGCACGAGAGTTAACTTTTTTTGTTATTTTAACTCGCTTTGCAATTTGCCGGAAGGTGAGAAATAACTCCCATCAATAGTAATAGGTTATGCAAGATTACCAATTTGTAGATGGAACGCGGTTGTCATCGGTGATAGAGGCACTCATATTTGCAAGTCCCGAGCCTATATCTGAAAGTAAGATTTGTGAAATTATTGCCAAGGGCGAAGAGAATTTGGGGCTGGAAACTGAGGCCGTTGAACCATTTGTGGAAAAATTGAATCAACGGTACGAAGAGAATGGTTTGGCATTCCGAATTGAGTATGTGGCCGGTGGTTACACATTTTCTACAAAGAAGCGATACGAGGAGTGGCTGAGTATCTTTCAGCACGAAAATGCTTATCGAAAGCTGTCGCAGTCAGCGATTGAGACGCTGGCGATTGTGGCCTACAAGCAGCCGGTCACAAAACCCGAAGTAGATGACATTCGCGGGGTGGATTCGGGGTATATTCTGCGTCAATTGTTAGAGAAGGTATTGATCGAGGTCTCCGGCCGGCTGGATGCCCCTGGTAAGCCGCTGCTATATGAAACTACGAAGCACTTTTTGAAGCATTTTGGAATTAATTCAATAGATGAACTGCCGAAGCCGCGTGAAATTGACGAGATCCTTAAGGATGATGATATGGCTGAGCACCGTCAGTTTTTGTTTGACCGGCAGCTGGAGCTTAAAGAACTGGAGGATAAGGTCGAAGATGAAGATACCCGTGATACCGCTCTCTCACTGATTGAGGCAGTCGAGAAAATTGATGAAGAGGAGGTGCCCGACCTAGAGGAATATACGGCCGATGAATTGCAGCTGGATGATGAGGAACAGGATGATGAGGCCGAAGCGAATGATGATACAGAACAACAGAAATTAGAATCCGAAGAGCAGCAAAATTCTGCAGAAGATAACTTAGATGATGAAGAGGAATAGAAAGAACAGGAATAATGAACCTCAGCACGAGGTTGATCAAAATTATAATAAGGACGAGAAAATTCGTCTTAACAAGTATATTGCCCACTGTGGCTTTTGTTCGCGGCGTGATGCCGATGATTATATTGCGGCAGGCAAGGTCAAGGTGAACGGGGAGGTCACCACCCAGATGGGCGAAAAAGTGCAACGCACCGACAAGGTGGAGGTCGATGGGCAGACGCTCAGCCTGGAAAGCTTTGTGTACATCCTCTTGAATAAGCCCAAAGACACTATTACCACCACCGACGATCCCCGAGGTCGTGATACGGTGATGGATAAGATTCAGGATGCGACGGGCAAGCGCGTGTATCCGGTGGGTCGGCTCGACCGGCACACCATGGGGCTGTTGATTTTGACCAACGATGGTGATCTGGCCAACCGGCTGATGCATCCCAGCTACCAGGTGCGTAAGACCTATGAAGTGGAAACAGAGCGCAGACTCAAAGACGATGAGCTTCAGAAGTTGAATCAAGGGATTGAGCTTGAGGATGGAGAGGCGCAGGCCCACAACATTGCGCGGACGCCCGATGGCTTTATAATGTCTATTTTCGAGGGACGGAATCGGCTGGTCCGGCGAATGGTAGAATATTTCGGAACCGAAGTGAGCAAGCTGAAACGCATTGAGTATGCCGGGTTAACGCTCGATGATGTACGGATGGGGCGCTGGCGCTATCTCAAAGAGGGTGAAATAAATGCGCTTCGCAAAATGGTAAAACTCGACACGCTGGACTTCAATAAAAATTAAAAGATTAGTGTGTCCTTCTGAATTCACTTTGATCTATACGTGTAGGTTTCAGGATCTACACAGCGTAAATAAATTCTATTGAAATTGTTCCTAGTCTTATGACGTACAGCAACATTATCAAAACTTCTGGCTCAGTTTCATCCACCGAGAACTTGCCTATTTATTATGATCTGTACGAGCCTTCTGGCCACTCCCACAGGCAGCTTCCACTTATTATTTTTCTGCATGGATTTAAAGGATTCAAAGACTGGGGCGCTTTTCCGGATGCCTGTGCGGAGCTCAGCACAAAAGGATATGCTGTATTGGCAATGAACTTTTCGCTGAATGGCGTAGGTGAAAGCATGACCGAGTTTGATCAGCTGGATCTGTTTGCTCGAGAAACGCTGAGCCAGGATTTGGACGATGTGGGAACTGTTATTCAAGCACTGAAAAGCGGTAAAATTGAAACTGACAGCGCCGAAATAGATACCGATGCCATAGGCTTGATTGGACACTCTCGCGGCGGTCATACAGCTGTTTCCGCAGCTGCAGAATATGATGAGGTAGCCTGCTTGGTTACATGGTCGGCGGTTGCAGACTACAACGCCCACTGGAGCGACCAAATGATTGCAGACTGGAAAGAGAAGGGCGTCACAGATATTAAAAATGGCCGTACGGGACAGATTATGCCTGTCAAGGATGTGGTCTATAAAGATGCACAAGAAAATGCCGACCGTTTAATGGCGGTCAAGCGCGTCCGGGAGCTGTCAATTCCGGCCCTTTTTGTGCATTCAAAAGGCGACCAGGGAGTATCCTATGGTGATGCCGAAAAGCTCTACCGAAATTGTGGTTCTTCTGAGAAAGAAATCAAGCTGCTGCCAGATTCTGGACATACGTTCGGAACGGCTCATCCGTTTGAAGATGAGGAATTTCCTGAAGCCTTTCAGCAGGTGTTTGATAAGACATCTGCGTGGTTTGAAGATCACCTGCAATAACACGAGTATCTTGGCAGTTACCAGAATATAATGACCGTAAAATCCTTTCGACATATTTTTGCCCTGTTGCTCTTGCTGTTGATGGCAGTTCCTTCACAAGCGCAGGTGCCAGAGCTTATCAACAATCCCCAATTTCGGCCGGATGCCAAAGCTGCCGTTGATTCCATTTATAATTTTAATTTTGCGGGTGCCGATAAGGTGATGGCGCCGTGGAAAAACCGGTATCCCAATCATCCGTTGTGGCAGCTGTTGGACGGCATGAAGTTTTGGTGGAAGGTACTATCAGATTTGGAAGATACCTCTCACGATGAGCGCTTTTACACGTTGATGAAAAAGGCTGATTACCGGGCGGGCAAGCTGTTGCACCGACAACCCAACCATGCCGATGCCCTGCTGATTCGTGCCATTGCTAACGGTTACCTGGCGCGTCAATATGCCAATAGAAGTGAGTGGGTAACCAGCGTGAACTATGGGCGCAAAGCGATGAATGCTCATCAAAATCTTTCCCAGCAACAGCCCGGGCTCGAGGACCTAAAGCTGGCTGAAGGGCTGAAATTGTATTATTCGGCCTACCTTCCCGAAGCGTATCCTATCGTTAAAACCATTTCGTGGGCTTTGCCTGATGGTGATAAGAAAGAGGGGCTTGCCCTCATCCACCAGGCTTCGCGACAAGCCGTCTTTGCCAGCGCTGAAGCAACCTATTTTTTGGGGAACATCAACTACAATTATGAGGATAACTATGCAGAAGCAGTAGAGAGTTTTGAGAGACTTTACGAGCAATATCCCCGTAATAACTACTATGCTCGCATTTTAGCCAAAAGCTACTATAAGCTGCATGAATACGGCAAAGGGTTGGCCTATATCAACAAAACCTTAAAAAAATGGGAGCAGCAGAATCTTCCTCATCAACGGGTGATGAAAGAAGAGTTGCTGACTTGGAAAGGTCGCATCTTAGAGCAAAAAGGATACCAGCAAGAGGCGCTGGAATGTTATCAAAAAGCATTTGCGGCGGGGAATGAGTTACCCAACCCCGATCAGCGATCGTTTTTTGTGGTCTCGGGATACCTGGCAGGTAAGATCCTCTACGATCACGAGAGATTCGACGAAGCGAAATCTTATTTAAAAAAGGTAGTTGGGACAAAGGCCGAATCCGAGTACCGGGAACGTGCCCGCAACTTGCTGTCGAAAGTGCGGTAGTTTTTAGTTACGATTGCGGTTCATCATTTGCTTCATCATACCACTCATATCGTTGTATCCTCGGGGAATCGTAAACAGCTCCGAGCCCAATGACTTCTCTTCAATTCTTGTGGCTCGCATCTGCACAGTCTGCTTATTGCCTTTAAGTTCGATAACTTCGAGAGGCATAGCACCGCCGGCCATAATCTCTTTGGCCCATTGTGGCGTGTTGCGTTGGGCCATGGGACTTTGCGGCATCATAAAATTACCCATGCCTTTTGCCATGCAGGTTTCCATCAGGCCGTCTTCAGTTTTAATTTTCCACACTTCACAACTCTTGCCTGCAATAGTTTTCATATTGCCTGTTTTGGTAACATCAGGCTTATTCTCCAAGTCAACAGATTTCATATCGTCATACTTCTTATCCATATCCATCGTGATAAAACCTTTCATAGAATCGAGAATAAAGGTCATTTTAGACTCTTTGGCCAACAGCAGCATCGCCCCTTTTTCCATGCCGGCTCCAAACTCCATACGTACCTTATCATCTTTGATCATATACGGCATTTCGCCCATTCCTTGCGCAGACATCTCGGGAATTTGGTAGTAAATGATGCCTTCAAAATTTTGGGCAGTGGAAAGCAATGGAAGCATCCAGAGCGCGCAAATCCCAAGTAACAGTTTCGGTATTTTTCGCATGATTCTCTTGTTTTATCATATTGATTGTTAGTAATGTATATTAGCTAATCGCTTTTTATAAAGCTAGAGAAAGTTTGACGCTTGAAATCTGCGATCAAAACCTCTACCTATCGAATCAAGATTGTAATTAAAACGAGAGATATGTTACTAGGACTTATTTCCGATTCCCACGACCATGTGCCGCATATTGAGCAAGCCGTGAATATTTTCAAGCAGCGAAAGGTGGAGGTAGTGCTCCACGCGGGTGATTTTTGCAGTCCATTTACCGTGCCTCCGTTTGAAGGACTCTCGCTGAAGGGCGTCTTTGGCAATAACGACGGGGATCATTATCTGCTGTTACAAAAATTTGATGCTATTGAAGCAGATCATTTGGGTACGTTTGGCGCTCTCGAAATTGATGGACGTAGAATTGCCTTATATCACGGAACAGATGCGCCTGTCACAGCTGCGCTGGAGCAGTGCGGAAATTATGATGTAGTAATATCAGGCCATACTCACGAGAGAAAAGTTGAGATGATAGGCAGCACGTTGGCAATCAATCCCGGTATGGCACACGGGTTTGGTGATGAAGCAACCGTAGCGCTGCTGGATACCGAGGAGTTGGATGTAGAATTTGTATCCCTTGATTAAAATGCGCATCGTGCACACTTATATATGATACACGATACGCAAAGCTTTTAGGTCTATTTACTACCTACCGATTAAGATTTTTACAGACGGCTTCGGTAAAAGTAGTGGTAGATCCTTGGCCGCCAATATCGGGCGTGCACACCGTTTTGTCTTCTAACGTGTAATATACGGCTTGACGGATGCGCTCGGCCAGACTATGTTCATCAAGATGCTCGAGCAGCATCAATGCTGAAAGTAAAAAGGCGATGGGATTCGCTTTGTTTTCACCAGCAATATCAGGCGCAGAACCATGAACAGCCTCAAACATCGCGGCATCATCACCAATGTTAGCAGCGCCTGTAAGACCAAGTCCGCCCACTAATCCGGAAGCAAGATCAGAAAGAATATCGCCAAAGAGATTGGTTGTTACGATCACGTCAAATTGCTCGGGACGCATCACCATCTGCATGGCCATGTTATCTACAATAATATCTTCATACTCGATATCGGGATAATCCTTGGCCACTTCTTCGCCCACTTCCATGAAGAGACCACAGGTAAATTTCAGGATATTGGCTTTATGGACCAGCGTTACTTTATCGCGATTTTTCTTTTTGGCGTATTCAAAAGCAGCTCGAATCACTTTTTCACTGGCGTCGCGGGTTACCACGGCAATACTTTCGGCGTGGCTGTCTTCTTTAACCCATTGCTCTTTGCCGATATATAGCCCCTCGGTATTTTCACGAAACATGACAAGATCTACATTGTCGAAACGGCTCTGGATGTGAGGCAGGGTTTTGGCCGGACGAATGTTGCTGTACAAGTCAAACTTTTTACGCATGGCAACGTTTACCGAACGGAATCCGGCGCCTACAGGGGTCGTCAGAGGCCCCTTGAGTGCAATGCGGTAATTATCGATGGCTTCCAGCGTTTCATCGGGCAGGGGATCACCGAGCTCTTCCTGGGCTGCCAAACCAGCCGTGCATTTAATCCAGTTGATATTCGCTCCTGCTTCATCGAGAATAGTAGTGATAGATTCAGTAATTTCGGGGCCTATGCCGTCGCCGGGAATCAATACAATATCGTGCATGAGTAAAAAGTTTTGTGTCTCAGGATTTAATTGCCTCAAATTTCAATAGTCGGCAAAGATACAAAGAATAGTACTTTATATCACAAGAAGACTGCGGTAGATAATTTTCTGTTAATCTGAGCTGATCTGGAGCACCGCCGAACCTTCAAAATTACTAGCACGAAGGTCGTCGAGCGCCTGGTTGGCTTGTTCCAGCGAATAGGTGGTAATATTGGATTTGACCGGCACCTTGGGTGCAATTTGCATAAAGTCAATGCCATCTTGCCGAGTAAGGTTGGCAACGGATTCGATCGAGCGCTCTTCCCAGAGATCCTTGTATGGAAAGCTGGGGATGTCGCTCATGTGTATACCTGCACAGATAACCTGTCCGCCTTTTTTGATGGCTTTGAGCGACTGCGGTACCAATGGGCCGACGGGTGCAAATATGATGGCCGCATCCAGTTTTTCGGGAGGCAAGGTTTTGGATCCCCCGGCCCAAGTAGCACCGACTGAACGCGCAAATTCTTGTCCCTCCTCATCACCGGGACGAGTAAAGGCATAAACTTCTTTTCCCTGATGCACGGCTACCTGTGAGATGATATGAGCTGCAGAACCAAATCCGTAAAATCCAAGGTTCTGGGCGTCGCCCGTCTTGCGTAGCGAGCGGTAGCCAATCAATCCGGCGCAGAGCAGGGGTGCGGCTTGTAGCGCGGGATAGTCTTTGGGAATAGGAAAGCAGAAATGGGCATTAGCAACAGTATATTCAGCAAAGCCCCCGTTAATATTGTAGCCGGTAAACTGCGCATTATCGCACAGGTTTTCTTGACCCGAACGGCAAAATTCACATTCGCCACAGGTGTATCCCAGCCAAGGGACGCCCACTTTGTCGCCTGGTTCAAAGTCAGTAACCGAAGTGCCCACTTCTTGGACGGTGCCCACAATTTGATGTCCCAGCACCAGCGGCAGGTTCGGCTCCTCGAGCTCACCGTCTATAATGTGCAGGTCAGTGCGACAGATGCCGCAGGTTTCCACTTTGAGAAGGAGCTGATGGTCGGACGGTTCGGGAACAGGAAGGTTGCGAAGTTCGAGTGGTTTGCCAACGGTATGTAGAATCATTGCTTTCATAATGCTCAATACCGCCGTCGTCTTTTCTTTTCAAGTTTGTGATCCAGGCTGTATTTCCCGGTTCCAATAAATAAAAGGCTCACAAATACGATGGCAATTTCAATGCTGTGAGAATAGCTGGCAAAGCCGTCACCTGCTCCCAGGTGCTTTGCTGTAGCAACCAGCATTACGCAAAGTAATAAGACTACGCTTGGCGTAAAGAATAGGCCCAAGAGTAGAAAAATGCCTCCGAAAAATTCTGCTACTCCGGCCATAAAACCAAAAAACATGGGAGCAAAATCAATGCCCACATATTGCATTGCTGTTCCAATTTCTACCCAGGTGTCAGGTCCTCCAAACATTTTGGGATACCCATGCAGTATAAACATAATTCCCAAGCCGATGCGTAAAATTAACAATCCAATGTTGCGATATTCACCGCTGTTCCGCGATCTAGCCATCAACTAATTAATTTTCATTTTTATAAGTAATGCGATAGATGGTGCCGTTGTGGTCGTCCGAAATCAGTACCGATCCGTCGGGAAGCTGCAACAGATCAACGGGTCGTCCCCACACCGAGCCATTTTCCTGCAGCCAGCCGTGGACAAAGGGTTCGTACGAAGTAGCTTCGCCGTTGCTCAGTGTAACCTTTGTTATTCGATACCCGATTTTTTCACTACGGTTCCAGCTGCCGTGTTCGGCAATAAGAATTTGATTCTTAAAGCTGTCAGGAAACATATCGCCGGTGTAGAAAATCATACCCAATGGTGCTACATGCGGCCCCAGTTCCTGGGCAGGCGACCGAAAATTCCGGTTCATGCTTTTCCCTGCATCCCCAAACTCAGGATCCCAGATATTGCTCCCATGCTTGTAGGGATAGCCAAAATGTTGCCCTGCCTCTGTTACATGATTCAGTTCACAGGGCGGACGGTTGTCGCCCAGCCAGTCGCGCCCGTTGTCGGTAAACCAGAGGTCGCCGGTTTGGGGATCCCAGTCAAAGCCCACCGAGTTGCGTACGCCATGGGCTACAATCTCGCGTCCGGTTCCATCGGGATTAATGCGCGTAATGCTGGCATAAATATCATCATCGGGATCACAAATGTTACAGGGTGCCCCTACGGGAATATACAGCTTTCCATCTGGGCCGAAAGCAATGAATTTCCATCCGTGATGCCCGTCGGTGGGATAGCTTTCGGCAACGACCGTTGGCTCCGGGGGATTTTGCAGGTTATTATCAATATTGTCGAATCGCAGAATTTTGCTAACCGCTCCAACATACAGCGAGCCATTGCGATAGGCGATACCGCTCGGCATCCGCAGGCCTTCGGCAATGGTGTGTACTTGGTCGGCCTTATAGTTGCCATTATTGTCGACGATGGCGTAAACAGTACCTTTATCTCGGCTGCCGGCATAAACAATTCCATTTTCACCCAGCGCCAATTGTCGGGCATTGGGGACATCACTGGCATATACTTCGGCTTTGAACCCTTTAGGCAACTGCAATTTTTCAAGGGTTTCCTGGGCATTGGATTGGGAGGAGTTACATCCCATTAAACAGACAAATAGAAACAGCAACATGAGCTGCTCCCAACCGGATGGAAACCTAGTCGTCGAGGTATTCTGCATACAGTAGTAAGTGAAGTATTTGTCGCTGAAGCCGTAATAGCCTAGAGCAATTATACAATGCTTTGTTATTAATATCGAACGGCAAGCCCGGTTTGTTGTTTAAATAGTGTAAATTTGAAAGATTTTTTGGATGATGGAAATAGTATTGGTTTAGTTCCGCAATAATTTTCGACAGCATGAAAATGAAGTGCTTCAAAGGGCGGCTAAATTTGAGCAGGTTATTCCGGTATATATTTTTGATGACCGGGAGTTTCCAGAGACTTCATTCGGCTTTACTAAAACCGGATCGCATCGCACGCAATTTCTCTTAGAGACAGTACAGAATTTGTACCAGAATCTAGGTGCTATTGGCTCAGATTTGATTCTACGCCAGGGTCAGCTCCAAGAGATATTGAACAAGCTCGTTAGTCATCATCAGGTGGATACGATTTTTGCCTCCAAAGAGGTTACTTCAGGAGAAGTTGCGACCGAAAAGGGGTTTCGGGAGAATACAAATGCTAACCTGGATTTGGTCTGGAAGCGCACGCTTTTTCATCGGGATGATATTCTATATGAGCCCAGCAGCATTCCTAAAGTGTTTACCAACTTCCGCAAGCAGTGCGAGGAGAAAAGTAAAGTGCAGGAGTGTGTAGCTGCTCCGCAATCGCTGCCGTTACCCGAGATTAATGAGGTGGGTAAAATTTGGTAAGACAACAGTACGGTAGCGACGAGATTATTGGTCCATTTTAGACGGCACGAGATTATGACGAGAACAGAGACTGGTGGCAATGGATGGATCCGGTTCGAGAGGCCGCCTGCGAATTATCCTTGAACAGGAGATCCAAATAGGACAAAATGGCAGCCGGTTAATCTTGACAAGGTCAATGGCACGATGAGGTTAAGGCTGAAAGGGTGAGAAGATGAGTGATCGTAATGAATGGTGATTATAATTTATTGTAAAAAATGGGAACCGTTTCAAGTACTTATGGTTAAATCAAGTGAAAGCGAATTGGTCACTTATCAGCGACTGTAGCACTGGTAAGAGCCGATCGTATACTGAACGAAAGGAATAAATAGAGGAACCCATGAAAGTTTTGAAGACCATAACAATACTAGTAATTTCTCTGATGATACTTGCATTTACGACAAATATCAGCCCAGAGAAAACCATTTCTGAAAAAGTTGCCGCAAAACAAAACCTGTCAACATTGTTGACGGCCTTGCAGGCAGCTGATTTAGTAGAGACGTTGAAAGGAGAAGGACCATATACGGTTTTTGCCCCCACCAACAATGCATTCAAGAATTTGCCTGAGGGTAAACTTGATGAGTTACTGAAACCCGAAAATAAAGCCCAGTTGGCCAAAATCTTGAAATACCATGTGGTGTCCGGCAAGATTTATGCCTCAGATCTATCAGGTGAAAAGATGGTGAAGACTCTGGAAGGAACCCAGATTAAGGTGCAAGCCAGTGTTTCCATGGAAGAAGATATGGATGAGCAAAGTACAGATATGGACAGGGTGAGAGTGAATAATGCAACGGTGGTAGAGCCTGATATAACGGCTTCCAACGGTATCATTCACATAATAGATGGCGTGGTTATGCCTTCAGATATTGAAGTTATGGGCGCCACCGACTACTAATATCAAACCAGCTTATTAATAGTAAAAGCGAGGAGCTCAACACTCCTCGCTTTTTTATTTGGGATGATTTTAAGCAGTTCGTCAGGCTGTTGCCCGTTCCTGATGGGTTACCCTGGTGCCCAGCACATCAAGGAAAGCACTCAGCCATTTGGGATGTCCAGGCCAAGCGGGAGTGGTGACCAACTTACCATCAACGACGACTTCGGTGGCTTCTACATCTTTGTAATTAGCACCGGCGGCTTCCATCTCGGGTCCGCAGGCGGGATACGCCGTCAGCGTTTTGCCACTGATGACATCTGCAGCCGACAGAATTTGCAAACCGTGACAGATAGCAGCTACGGGTTTATCCTCCTCAAAAAAGTGCCGAACCATATCTAGTACCCCATCCTCGCGACGCAGATATTCAGGGGCACGACCGCCGGCGACAACCAAGGCGTCATAATCGGCGGGATCAGCCTTATCAAAAGTAGCATTGAGTCCAAAGTTGTGGCCCGGTTTTTCGCTGTAGGTCTGATCACCCTCAAAATCATGGATCGCGGTTTTTACTGATTCACCTTTTTTCTTGCCCGGACAAACGGCATGCACGGTATGTCCAACCATCTGCAACGCCTGAAAGGGTACCATAATCTCATAATCCTCTCCAAAATCTCCGACAAGCATTAATATTTTTTTGCCAGCCATAATGTATCTCCTTTTAGTTTTTATTGCTGTTAAATACTGATGTAGAATATAACCTCAGATCTCGTGTCAGCGTTCTTATCTCAGTTATTTCTCTCATTTTTATTTGGTGATGCATTATGCAATTTGAAAAGGCTACGTAACAATTCGTTCGATGAGTCGTAGTCAAATGCCTTCTTAATTTGGGAACTTTAAAATTTTGAAGTTATGCGTACGTACGATTGGCTTTTATGTGTTCTTGCAATCATAATATCCGCCTCTGCTGTATCGGCCCAATCGACCCATGTTCGGTCTGCCAATAGCATAGATTCGCTGAAAACAACCGTAGATTCACTTCTGAAGGAAAGCAACATTCCCGGAGCAAGCATCGCATTAGTTCATAAAGATTCGGTGATCTGGACCGGTGGCGTTGGGTATCGAAATTACCAACAGAAGCAGCCGGTCACTGCTGATCACCTTTTTCGCATGGGATCCGTTTCAAAATCATTTGTAGCTGTGGGCATTATGCAGCTTGTTGAGAAAGGAAAGCTGAGTTTAGATGATAAAGTCCACGAGCTCGTTCCCGGTATTAAAATCAAGAATCCCTGGAGGGAGACCAATCCGGTGCGCGTCAAGCATCTGTTGGAGCATACGGCAGGTTTTGATGATATGCATTTCAGCGAATTTTTAAATAAAGGAGATCCTCAAATTCCGCTGAAAGAAGCGTTGGCTGTCACCCCTGCATCGCGCGAGGTGCGATGGAAGCCCGGAACGCGGTTTTCATATTCCAATCCCGGTTATGGGGTTGCCGGGTATATTATCGAAAAAGTTACCGGTCAGCGGTATGAGGCATACCTCAAGGAACAGGTGTTAAAGCCGATCGGGATGGATCAGTCCTCATTTTCTTATACCGACTCGGTAAAACAGCAATTGGTTTCTGGGTATCAAGATGATTATGAGCCCATCGAGTACCAACATATTTACCTGCGCCCGGCCGGTATGTTACACTCCTCAGCCAATGATATGGCCGAATTTGTTCGGATGATGCTGAATGACGGTTCAGTCGGGGACAAGACTATTATCTCTGACAGCATGCTGGCCAATATGGAAACCCCGGAAACCTCACTTGCGGCCAAGCATGGATTCAAAAAGGGGTACGGAAAAGGGGTTAAAAAATCTACTATTCAGGGATATTCCTATTATGGACATGCCGGAGGGGTTTTCGGTTTTTCAGCGCAGTATATGTACTTCCCGAAATATGAAAAAGGATATGTTCTCATGATAAATTCGATGGGTGGTTTTGGGGATATTAATGATGCCATCACAAATTATTTATTGCGTGGTGTTCCCAAGCCCGAGCCCAAACCCACTGCAGATCTGTCTCCCGAAAAACTTGCGGAACATACGGGATATTACGAGATGAGAAGTTTGCGCAACCAACTTTTTACTCCAATATCTTTGTTACTTGACGGCTTTACGCTAAGCGTAAACAATGATACGCTAAGGATGGCCGATATCGGCGGTACTCAATCATTGTTACCGGTATCCCAGCACCGGTTTAGACACAAAGATGAAGTGGCTGTTTCAACATTTTTCATGGATACCGAAGAGTACGGAAAGGTGATGGTATATGATGAAAGATTTTACGTTAAAACAGGGACATGGAAAAAATACCTCTACCGAGGAGCGTTCTTCGGGGGTTTAGGCATCCTCGGAACATTCATTTTCTTTAGTTTATTCTGGATTCCGTTTGAGATATACCGCAAATATAGCTCCAAACGAACCCCGTTTTCGTACCAGCGGCTCTTTCTGTGGCCTTTTGGCGCATTGGTAAGCTTAGGCCTTTTTATGTGGGCTGGCACCAATCTTACGTTATTAACGGTAGGAGAAAAATCCATAATAACCGTGCTTATCATGATTTCAAGCTATTTGTTTGCTCTTTGCGCTATAGGCTCGCTTTGGGTAACCGTCCGCGGATCGCAAAAGGATATCCACTGGAGCATGAAAACATATTTCGCCCTGGTTTCTATAACCCTGATCGGCTTTACTCTATTCTTAACCTATTGGGATTGGATGGGAATTCGCCTTTGGGCTTATTAAAAAGCGGTTACGAATTGGATTGGCTGCATTTGTCAATCAATCGGCTGATAAACTCACGCTGAGCCGGGTTGATTTTCTTACGTGCTTCGAAGGGACCAAAATATTCAATCCGGTCAATCTCGGGAAACTCCTCGGTTTCGCCCGAGTTGGGTGGCCACTCCATTTCAAACAGGCCCGGGTCAAAGATAAAATCATCTGGAATCTGGTACTCTACACCCCAACAGTAAATGGTTTTGCCACCTTTTTGGGTGATCGATCCCAGCTCAATAAAATCACCTTCCGGAATAAAACCTATTTCCTCCTCAAATTCACGTTTGGCAGCATCCAGCAGCTCTTCATCTTGTTCTATCTCACCTTTAGGGATTGACCAGGCGCCCTCATCCTTGTCCCACCAGTATGGCCCGCCGGGATGGGCCAGCAGAAGCTGGAGGTGAGGTTTTCGACGAAAAAGGAGTATTCCGGCGCTAATTTTTGACAACGTATTTAGCTATTTGCTTAGTTTATTCCTGTTCATAATATTGATTGAAATTATAAACAAATGGGATCAAGGGATGAAAAAATATTTTGGTGGATCGCAGGAGGGGTGTTATTAACAACAGGCTCGTTTTTTATTCCCGAACAAACCGGGAGTATGTGGCCATCAGTTATTGCAAGTAGCGTGGTGGCTACCAGTTATCTCATCGTTTTTTTGGCCGTTTGGTTACGAGAGATCCAATCTTCAGCCAAACGAAAAACAGTTGCTGTAATTTGCACTATCCTGCTCGTGTTTTCGCTGGCTTCTGCAGTCATTAGTTACGAAAATAGTGTACGGCAGCGTGAGTCATTGGCCAATATTCGTACGCATATAGAAACTGAGTTAGCCTATACTTTTTTGCATAAACCGCTTATCAAAACACTTGGTCAGTTTCATGCTGATAATTACGATGATATGGGAAACCTATTTACAGAAAAATATGACTCGCTAATCGTTCAGGACAGCTTATTCAACTATTCAAACTCTCTGGAAGATAATGAGACGCTCTACCTGTTTGTATCCAAGACAACTGCTGACAGTGTGGTGCTCATTGGAGAAAGCAGTTATATAACGGGTCAACATAGTACGTTCAGTAATTATTCTGGAAAGACTGGTCGTTACCAGGTAAGAGGAATTTTAACATCAAAGGGAGTTGATTATGAGCGACAAAACTAAACAATACTGGTGGTTGCCATGGGCCGTCGTAATAGCATTAGTTTTGGCAGTGGGAGTGGTGCGATCATATTTTGGGAACTGGTTTTTTGGAGCTCCCTGGTCACCGGCATCTATTTTGGTGACCAAGGTTGGAATCAACGAGTTTTCAGCAGGTATCGCTGATACAAATCCTTATTGGAGTTTACGTCTTAATGCGTTTGTAGTAATTTTGCTAACCTTTGTCGTTGGTCCATCGTTATGGGTATATGGGGAGATCAAAAATCAGTCCGGATCCCCACAGGATGCCTTGAAAAAAGGAGCTGCTTGGTATATAGGGGCATTACTTATTGTAGCAAGCTTGCAGGTTGTACCGACGACAGTCATGAAGGGGATGGTATTTCAAAATACCTGGAGCAGTGCTGAGAAGAACAAAGCTTCGGATGAACTTCGAAGTGGATTGACTCGGCTTGGCTTTGATGCGCTTGAATATTACTATTTGCCCCGGGAGCTGGACGGTGGCGGTCAAACGTTTGCTAGTCCGCAGGGAAGGGCCATCCATCTCACAGATCTTGAAAGCTACAATCCTGACGCCTCACAGACGTATACGTTGACTACAGTTGATTCTGATACAGCAATTAAGATCCACGGAGTTAGTAATCAGCAGGGTTCGGATGCTAATTTTACAAACGCGGATGGCAGGACCGGTAGAATAGAGATTACCATGACCGTTACCCCACCCGGTGAGTTAGAATTTACAGTAGTGAATGGTAAGTAATCACTTAATAGCTACATGCGATTCCATACCCAGTTGGGAATTAGTTTAACCAGCCAGGCGGCCAGTCGCCATCGTTTGGTGATATAGGCTTGATCTTTTTTTCGTTCAATGGCCTCTGTGATTTGCCGGGCCGCTTTATCTTTTGGAGCCACCCAGAACAGCTCTTCTTTGTTTTCGGTCATTTCTGATTCGACAAACCCCGGCATAATCGTGGTTACCGTGATATCAGCATCAGAATGATTGGCTTTCTGGCGATATCCCTGAAGATAAGTATTGACGAATGCTTTGGAAGCGTTATATGGGATATTAAGTCCCCAGCCAAATAGTCCAGCTACCGAGGAAATGCCGACGAGTTGCCCGTAGCCCTGCTGTTCAAAACGTTCGAAACAGTAACTAGCCAGGTTGCCAAAGCCGCGGATATTTACATCAATAACATGAAGATCGGTTTCGCGGCCCACCGACTCATCCTGAAAGTGTGAAACGCCGGCATTGAGCACAACCATATCCAGCCCGCCCATTTGATCAGCAAGTTGATCCAGCTGGTCAATGGCATCTCCAAGTTCAGTGACATCCATGTACTGGATATAGATTCGGTTATCCAGCTGTTGCCGCAGTTCTTCTAGCCGTTCAATGCGTCGACCAGTTGCACCTATAGTGTATCCGCGTTTGTGCATCTCTACAGCCAAGGCTCGGCCGATACCTGAAGTAGCGCCGATAATAGCGATGTGTTTGTTCATCTTACTTGATTTGCTGATGGAATTGATGGCGCCAAAGGTTAAGCCAACCCTGAGAGCCACCGTTTTTTCGAAAGATAGAAGGGTGAAGAACTTCGGCCAGGATTCGAGTAGAGTCAACCAGCCGTGGGCCGGGACGGTTAAAATATTGGTGCCCATCAAGCAGGTAAATCTGCTTGTTTTGTACGGCGCGCAGCCGGTCCCAGCCGGGACGATCGGTTAGCATTGGGATTTCTGCCAGCGTCTGGTCCAGCGTATATCCACACGGCATTATGGTGATGATATCCGGGTTACGTCGACGAATGTCATCCCAGTTGATTTGAGGAGAGTGTTCGCCAGTTTCGGCTGCCAGTGGTTTTCCGCCCGCCAGCTGTATAAGTTGCGGAATCCAGTTGCCGGCCGACATCAGCGGCTTCATCCACTCTATAGCCAAAACGTTTGGACGCCGGAGTTCAATCACGGCCTCCTGGATTTGCTGAAGTTCTGTTTTCATTTGATCGGTAAGTGTTTGAGCGGCCTCCTCAGCCCCAATAGCCTCTGCGATAGTGCGTATAGACGAGACCACACCCGAAAGGTCGGTGGGTGACACCGAAAGTACTTCAACATGATTACCCAGCTGATTGTGCACTGCTTCCTTCACCTCATCCACCGAAGCGGCGCACACTTCACAGTGATCCTGTGTGATAATCAAATCGGGCTCGAGGGCTGCCAGTTGTTCCTGATTAACGCGATATACCGACAGTCCTTCTTGTAGCAGCGCTTTTACGCGCTGGTCAATTTCGTAACTGGTGCCATCGGGTTCAAACTTTGGTTGGGTGCAGGCGGGTAGTGACGTCACTTGTTCAGGGTAATCGCATTCGTGGCTACGGCCTACTAGATGATCCTGCATGCCGAGAGCCACTACAATTTCGGTTGTGCTGGGTAAAAGAGAGACTATTCGCATAGATTAACTACATAGTTATGAGCATGGCTCAAAATGAGCTGTATTCTGATTTAGATCAAAAAATAATAAATATCTTTCTCGCAAGTTGTACCAACTCATTTACACCGATTAACTGGTTTTAGATCGGAACAAATAATAATTATATTCCTCAAACTTACTAGTAAGTAGTTTTATTTAACTTAAAATCACCAATCCTTTATATGAAATTTATCAAAAACACCGCCGCTTTCGTCCTTGGTCTTTTACTTCTTGCAGGACCGGCTATCGCACAAGCCCAAATGAAGCAGCAGCAACAATCTGCGAAAGCCGACAGCATTACTGATAAAGAGCTGGAAAAGTTTGCTTCTGTAATGCAAGTTCGCCAGAAAGTGCAACAGCAATCAATGCAACAAGTGCAGTCTATCCTTTCTAAAGAGGATATGGACATGCAGCGTTTTCGTCAGATTATGATGAGCAAGCGTAATCCCAAGATGGCAGATTCTTTGAATGTTTCCGCAAAAGAGGAGAAGACGATGAAGAAAATCCAGCCCAAGTTGCAAAAAATGCAAAAGAAATCACGTAAGAAGATGATGGGTGCCATGCAGGAAAGTGGGTTGAATCCTCAACGATTCCAAGCTATTGCACGAGCTGTACAATCAAATCCTGAAGTAATGAAACGCTTCAAGAAGATTGCACAGGATTCTGCAAGCAGCAACTAATTTTTTCTCGAATTAGATTTCTTGGCCCATTCCGTCTTGGAATGGGCCTTTTTTTATTTCTGGCTGATCCACTTACTTCCCCTGGGATAAAAGCGCCATGGCAGTTTGGCATCTTCACCGGCGTAGTCAACGCCCACTCGTTGGGTTTTAGCCAATCCATTGCTCGAAAAACTGTTGCCTCGATCCTTAATCCAGATAGTGTCTCCAGTAAGTGAAGTGGTGTCAAAATCAGTAGTGATGCCCAGCGCTTGAGTTAGTCGACCAGGTCCCGCTGTTAGTGAAGGCGTTACCTTCTCTGAGTTACGCCGCTTGAGCATTGTTGATTGTCCCTCCAGCGGTTCGATGGCGCGTACCAAAACAGCATCGGCCTTGTCCTGTATATTTGTGACTACATTAAATAGATGATGAATTCCGTAGCAGAGGTAGATATAGGCAATACCGCCATCTTGGTACATTGTTTCGGTACGTGAGGTACGGGTGCCGTCATTGGCGTGGCACGCTTTGTCACCTCGTCCGCAGTATGCTTCTGTTTCGGTGATAACACCACTGGTTAGCGTGCCATCAAACTGGGTGCAGAGCACCTTGCCAACCAGCTGTTGAGCGATTGTGACCACATTATCCTGTCGGTAAAACGAAAGCGGTAGCTTCGAGGTCATGTTATGAAATACTGGTACATGGATTTTCCGTAATGGGTTTTTCCTTTAGAAATATCTCTTGGTACGATCGGGCCACAATGGTGCTGATGACAAAAAGCATCGCTGAATAAAAAGCCCAAACGCCGATGATTACCAAAATAGTATATCCTTGGTAAAAGTACCGGTAGGCACTGAGCGCATATTGCAGATAGTAGCCAACACCCAACTTGGCTATCTCAAAAAGGATCGTGTAAACTAAAGCTGCCAAGAATGCAACCTTGGGAGACATGCGTTTTTCACTTATATACCTAAAAATGATATAGAACAGGAAGAGCGTAAACAGGATGGGAATTACCAGATTGAACAGCTCATAAATCCAGCTCAGCTTTACGACCATGTCAGTGTAGGGCAGTGAAAACTGATCAATGGATACCAGTGAGACGAGTGAAATAGCCAGGCTGAAAAACAAGAAGACCCCACCCACCAGGCCAAAAGTGAAGAAGTTATAGACCATCTCAAGTATAGGATGGCGCCGGTCTTCGATCTCAAAAATATCAAAGACTACGTGTTTGAGCGTGTGAAAAAAGCCCTGTGAGAAAAAGATCAATACCACGGTACCGACAATCCCGAAAATGCGACGGACTCCGATGAGCGGATTTAACAGGGTTTCCAGAGTGACAGCTCCACGGAAGATATCGCCGCTGCGCGATTCGTAAGTAAAGCTTGGAAACAACTCTCGTCCGTACCGAAGGATCTCGTTAAAAGCTTCTTCATACGACAGGATATATCCGATGATTGAGATCATCAGCAGAATAAACGGGATCGCACATATAAAAAGGTTGAAAGTGATAGCGGAGGCATTGAAAAAGACGTCTTTCTTCTTTACCAACGTTACGATGAGCCGCCAGAAATCCTTATACTTCTGCACTGATAAATGATTACTAAATTACGAAGCTGACCAAAGTTAAGCTGAATTTATTGATTTTGCTACCCTGATCCGTCAGCCGTCATTTACATACTATTTACGAAACAAAAGATTAAGCTCAAAATAACGCTTCTGGATGAGTACAAAAACCAAGTCGTTAACCCCGCTTATGCGCCAGTACCACAAGATCAAAGATGAGCATGAGGGCGCCATCTTGCTGTTTCGGGTGGGCGATTTTTATGAGACTTTTGCCGATGATGCCGAGCTGGTGAGCAAAGAACTGGGCATTACACTCACCAAACGCAACAACGGAAGCGACCAAACTCCGTTGGCTGGCTTCCCCTACCATGCGCTGGATACTTACCTGCCCAAATTGGTGAAGAAAGGCTATCGCGTAGCGGTTTGCGAGCAGGTCGAAGACCCCTCGGATGCCAAGAATGCGGGCCGAAAGGTCGTCAATCGTGAAGTTACCGAGATAACGACCCCCGGCGTGACAATGTCGGAAAAACTGCTGGAACACAAACGCAACAACTATGCAGCTGCAGTTTTTTGGGATGGAGACACGGCTGGTGCTGCTTTTGCGGATGTATCGACTGGAGAGTTTGCTCTTACCGAAGTGCCCAAGAAGGAGTTGAATGATCTGCTGCAGTCAATTACTCCCGCCGAGCTACTACTGCCACAGGATCTGAAAAACAATGTGCCCGAGCATTTGCTGGATTACAATATGACCTTTATCGAAGATTGGGTGTATGAGGGAGATTACGGATATAACCTGCTGACCGATCATTTTGAAACGCATTCGCTCAAAGGCTTTGGTGTAGAGGACAAGAAAGTAGCGCAGGTGGCCGCCGGCGCGCTTATGCATTATATACAGGAGACCCAAAAAGCTTCGCTGGGTCATATCAAACGCCTGCAGAAATACGAAAACAATGAGTTCATGTCGCTGGATGGATCCACCAAGCGCAACCTCGAGCTGACGACCACTATCCAGGAGCAAGGTCCAAGCGAAGGTACGCTTATCAATATTTTGGATAAAACCTGCACGGCCATGGGCGGGCGGATGCTGCGCAAGTGGATTATGCGTCCGCTGAAGCGGATGAAGCCTATTCGAGAGCGGCTCAATGCCGTGGAAGCACTAAACGTAAATCATGAAGTACGCGAAAACCTGCGCGAAGAACTAGAGCAGGTGGGTGATCTCGAACGACTGATTTCCCGAATCTGTGTAGGCAGAGCCAACCCGCGTGATTTGAATAAATTGAAGGATTCGCTGGCGCAGGTCCCGCGCATCAAGATGCAGTTTAACCAGCTCGAGGAGCCGCTGCTCAACGATATTCTGGAGCGGCTGAAACTGCTGATTGAAGTGCAGGAACAGATCGAAGATGCTATTGTCGAGGATCCACCGACCAGCGTGCGTGACGGCGATATTTTCAAGGATGGCTACAACGATGAACTTGATGAGCTGCGCAACGTGGCGCGCAACGGTAAGGACTTTATCGCCGAGACTAAAGATAAGCTGGCCGAAGAAACGGGCATCGATTCACTAAAAATCGGATATAATAAAGTGTACGGCTACTATATTGAGGTAACCAACACGCATGCCGACAAGGTTCCGGATCACTTTATCCGCAAGCAGACGCTGGTTAATTCCGAGCGCTACATCACACCAGAGCTAAAAGAGGTGGAAGAAAAGATTTTGTCCTCCGAGGAGCAGAGCAAAACGCTTGAATATGAACTTTTCGAAGAGCTGCGTATCGATATTGCCGGTTACGCCGAGGAGATTCAGCAGGTAGCCGAGGCGTTGGCCCAGCTCGATTGCTTGCAGGGTTTTGCAGAAGTTTCTTATCACAATAATTACGCAAAGCCGGCTATTGCTGACGATCAAAAAATTGATATCACAAAAGGGCGTCATCCGGTGGTGGAGAAGACGCTGCCGCCTGGCGATCCATTTATTCCCAACGATCTGCACCTCGAAAATGAAGATGAGCAGATCCTGATTATTACCGGTCCCAACATGGCGGGTAAGAGTATTATACTTCGACAGACGGGACTGATTGTGCTGATGGCGCAGATTGGTTGTTTTGTGCCGGCCGAGGAGGCGCATATTGGACTGGTGGATAAGATATTTACCCGTGTTGGAGCTTCGGATAATCTGGCCGCCGGCGAAAGTACATTTTTGGTTGAGATGAACGAGGCGGCCAATATCCTCAATAATGCCACCCGAAATTCGCTAATTTTGCTCGACGAGGTGGGCCGCGGTACCAGTACTTTTGACGGGCTCAGCATTGCTTGGGCGTTGGCTGAATATTTGCATAACCAGCCATCGGTAGCGGCTAAAACGCTTTTTGCTACCCACTACCATGAGCTCAATGAGCTCGAAAATATGTACGACCATATTGTGAACTACAATGTGTCGGTCAAGGAATATGACGACAAGATTGTTTTTCTGCGGAAGTTAGTACGCGGTGGGGCCGATCACAGCTATGGTATTCAGGTCGCTGACATGGCGGGGCTGCCGTCTATTGTGATTGAGCGTGCGAAGGAGATACTGGAAAATCTTGAAAGTCACAGCCTGGATCTGACTGACAGCAACGGCACGCTTGAGGAAGGAGCACAGAAAAAGAAAGCCGCAGTCAAGAAGGCGGCCAAAGAGATGGACAAGCAGGAGCAGATCCAGCAGCCATCACTGTTCCAGACGCAGCTCGATCCCAATACCGAGCAGCTCATCGATAAGTTGGAGGCGTGTGATCCCAACCGGATGACGCCTATCGAATCGCTGATGCTGGTCTCGGAGCTAAAGAAGCTGGTGGAAAAGCGTAGCTAGCTTATGGCCCCATCCAAAAATTACAGCAACTTCGGATGGGAATACTTACTCACCCAATCCCTGAATTTTTTGATGCCAGACCTCGGGATAGCTCATGCCATAACCGTCGGGCAAATCATAGTCCTCAATCTGGTTTTCTATCTTGATAATGCGCTTGCGCAGGGAGGTGCCTTTCCACTTGGCTTTACCAATTTGTTGTTTGAAGTCTCCGTCTTCATTATAAATTTTTTGCAGCAGATTGAGTCCCCTGTGTGGATCATACCCAGCGCGATAAACGTAAGCGATGCCCCAGTAATCTGCTGAGTATTCGTACTGTTTCAGCCGATCTTTAACGGTGTATTCATAGATTTGATTTGCCAGCCGGGTAAGCTCTTGTTCCGTTTTCTTGTACTTTTCTTCCCGGTTGTCCAGTTCTTGATTAAGTTCATTAAATCGTTGTTCGGCCCTTATTTTCGTCTCTCGCTTTTTGGCCTCCCGCATCCCGTGATTCAATACCACATGGGCCAGCTCATGTGCGATAAAGAATGCAAATTCGGCTTCGCTCTCAATAGTTTGCAATACTTTTTTAGAGACAAAAATGGCGCCATTAGGACAGGCATATCCCGTGAACTGCTCGCTGTCCAGGATGTACACCTGTACTGAGGTTTCGTAACTGTGAGAATTTTCGGCAATCACGAGAGCAATATGAGTCAGATATTGCTGAAGTGCCCGATCTCTGATAAGCCCCTGTTGGGCGATGACGTTCGCAATTCCCCACCCAATCTGTTCGCGCTGCGGGTCGAGTACAGGTGCTTTATCGGTGCTAATCTTAACGCGGGATTGCGCCTTCTCCCAAGTCCAGCTGCCCAGTCGCTTATTTCTAAATTCCTCGTAGGCGTCCGGATTGATGTAGCCGTTGAAATTTTCGACCAATTCCGTCTCTTGGCGGTTGGTCTTTTGGGAGGTAAATGTTTTAGCAAATCCTTTTACGGCCGCGGCAACCTGCGCCGGTGATGCAGTGGCCGACCCACTAGTGTCGCCTTCACCTTTTGCCAGCTCGTCAAATGCGTCCTCTGCATTGCTCGTTACCTGATCTTGATCTGGAGAGCTCTCGGGCTGAGTCCCAGAAGTATAGGCCGAACGCTCTGGAATCCACCCGGTTTTGTTATTTGTTTTTACTTTGAGCCATTGCTGTTCCTGGTCAATCTGGTTCACCGTTGCTTCGGGCTTTAGTCGAAGGATCAGTTTGTAATAGGAGCCGGGTCCATTCCGCATATCTACGTTATTTTTAATAGTGATTTTTGCCGGACGTTCCAGCGTAGCTGCAAAGCCCGTAATCATAATTAGGAACAACGGAAGTGCTATGTATTTACGAAACATAATTGGTGCTCTCTATTTAGTTTCGAGGTGGAATACACCTTCCCAGTCATCCGCAGGTGGTGCATTTTTATATTTTTGACACCTCTTGATGTACGTTTGTGAGGGACCGTCATCGGCTAATAGTTCCAGGACCTGTTCAAATTGTTTAATCGCTTCATCCCATTGCCGTTGGTAGTATAGATCTATGCCTTGATTGTATATTTCCGCAGCTTCTTCCAGATGTAATAGGTCCTTGTCAGATTGCTGATCGCCCATCAGTTCATATACTTGTACAGGTTCTGTTTTCCCTTTTACAACCAGCCAATCGAGAGGTCGGCAAAGGAATTGGTCTCTTACTTTATTGTAGGTCTGTTCAGAGATCATGACCCGGCTGCCGAAGGATTTATTGGCCGATTCGAGGCGGGCGGCAAGGTTGACCGTATCGCCCAGCACCGTGTAGTTGAAGCGGTTATATGAGCCAATATTTCCGACAATCATATCGCCGGTGGCAATCCCAAATCGAGCATGCGTGCCGGTGCCGCTGGGCGTTAACTCTTCCACCTTTTTTATCATTTTCAAAGTGCTGCGACAGGCAAGCACTGCATGGTTATCTTGCGCAATGGGGGCGCCCCAGAAGGCCATTACCGCATCCCCGATATATTTGTCCACCGTCCCGGAATGTTCAAAAATAATGTCTGTCATGGCTCCCAGGTATTCATTCAGGAACGAAACCAACTCTTCGGGAGGCTTGTTTTCGGAGATGGTAGTAAATCCGGCCAGATCAGAAAATAGTACTGTTAGCTCTTTCTTTTGTCCACCGAGCTTGAGCATCTCGGGATTCTGGATCAGCTCTTTGACAAACTCAGGTTGTACGTACTGTCCAAAGGCAGATCGAATCTCTTTTTTCTGTCTTTCTTCAGCAAAATATTTATATGCCGCCGCTCCACTATAACTGATAAATCCCATCACCAGGTACATACCCGTGGAAAACCAGATACGTTCAGCAGCAAAAAGGCCAATGCCAGTTAAGACGATCAGCGTTAGGATCCCCATCATCGAAAATGTCCCATAGATCGGCCGGCTGTAAGCAATCAAAAAAGGTATGCCTACCGAAAGCAGTAAGAGAATGCAGATCGTAACCCAGGTAGGTGGTTGTATGATAAAGTTGCCGCCAATCAGGTTATTGAGGATTGTCGCCTGAATTTCCATGCCCGGGAAGGCTTCCAACGAGCTCATGGGCGTACTTTTGATGTCGCCAAGTCCAGCTGCCGAGGCTCCCACAAGCACAATTTTATCATCAAAGGTATTGGGCGGTACATTAAGCGAATCATCCGGCAGTCCTCTCTTTTTTTGGATGGCGCTTTGCACAATAGCATGAAACGAATAGTAGGGAAAAGTCCCATCGACTACTCCGCCCTTTTCGTACCAGTTAATGAGATAGTCACCGGACTCTTGCAATGGTATTTCGGTGTTGCCGGCACGCAGGCCATCATCGGTCCACGATAAACTAATACTGTCAGGTTTAAGCTCTAGATAGGCCGCCATCGAAAGGGTAGGCACGTAGCCTTTGTGAGCTAGGCTGTCGAACAAGTGCACAGATCGGATCAGGCCGTCCTCATCAGGACTTATGAGGGTATTACCCAGACCTCGAGCCGCTTCTGCAAATTTTTTTAATGGCCGCGAGGTAAGCAAGTGTGACTGTTGATAGGGCGACTTGTTTTTTATATCCCATTGCTCTATCTGTGAATATTGATTGGCGGTGGGATTAATCGAGTCGCCGGTAACCGTTGTTTTAAAGGCCAATATGCTGTTGTTTGCCTGCTCCAGCGATTGTTGAAACCGTTGGTCGCTGTGACTGCCCGACAGGTTACGGCGATCAAAGTCAGGGGTGTCAAACAGGATATCGAAAACCACGAGTTTAGCCCCGGAGTAATTGAAATAATCGGTGATAATGTGATAAAACTCGCGCGGCCATGGCCAGTACATGTCATTTTTGTTAAAATATGAGAGGCTCTTCTCATCAATGGTAACGAGCACAATCTCATCATTGGGATCCTCCTGCTGTAGATATCGGAACTTGTAATCCAAGATCAGGCGGTCCAAGGCATTAAAGGTGCCCGTAGAAAAACTGATTATTCCGACGATAAAAAAGGCAGCTCCCAGAAGAGCAAGACTGGTATTTTTACCAAATTTGAAAATAGTAACTCTCTTTACTGAACTTTGGTTCTTGTACCCACTCCGACAAATATTGAATGCTCAATGTTTTAAAGTATGGGGGGAAAAGCAACCGTGCTTTAAAAGTGGGCCAAATGGTGAGCTCTCAAAATGTGATATTTAGGTTACAAATTTTTGAAAAGTTTCAAGAAAGCACAGTCGATGGATAACGACGAAGCCGAATTAAGTAAAACAGGATATAAATATTATGAAGAGAGTGTTTTACAAGCTGATGGATAAGTACAACCAAAAATTAGATGGATCTCTCTCTTTGTTTCGATATCGCCAATACCGGTCTTTCGAGATAGGCTTTTTTGTTCGAATCTCCTTATGAGAATGAGTAGTGAAACTCCTATTTTGTGGCATTGTACTTTTTGAACTTAATTCACTTTCGTGAAGACCTCCGCTAAATACATCGCCGATCGTATCCGCCTGATGATTGCCACAAAACAGTTCCAGGTGGGTGAGACGCTGCCTTCTACGCGAGAGTTGGGCCGGCAGCTGGAATCCAGTTTCCACACTGTGCGCAAGGCATACCATATTTTGGCGGATGAGGGATTGATCCGGGGCGAACGCGGTAAGGGTTTTATCGTGGAGCGACAGAACACCAACTTGGACAAGGCCGACCGACTGGAAGTAGGGGCCGAAAAGATGCGAAAACTGCTCGAGGAACTGATCGGCTATGGACTCGATGAGTCGGAGATTGATGAACTGTTCCAGGAGCAGCTCAGCTATATGGATTGGCCCGACCGTATTGAGACCTGCGCCAGCATCGGGGAGACCAATGAGCTGGGACGGATGATTGCCGATGCCATCAAGAAAGAGGTAGGGGTGCGCAGCCAGGTGCTCAACGCTACCCAGTATAATGAGACGGTTAAGTACGATGCCCTGTTTGTACCTCTGCAGCTGGTGAATAAGTTTCGCGATTTTTCCCAAAAGGGGCGCTTGTTGCCGATTGTTTACAGCATTAATCCCGATACGCTTTTGGCTATCGTAGACCGGGCGGCCATCGACACTATTGGCTTGGTCACGGCGGATGATGAGACCATCCCAAAAATTATTGACGAGCTGAAAGTGAGTATTAAGTTTGGTGGATCCTTTGTGGCGGGGGCGACTTATGGAAGTTCGTTGCCGCTGTTTGTACGGGAGACCGATCTGATTTTGTACACCTCTGAAAGTGCCAAGCTTGTGGAAAAAAAGGTGCCCGAAAAGAAGCGGACGAAGCTCGAATATAGCATTTCTGAGCGGAGTGCCGACACCATCCGGGCCGAGTTGTGGGACCAGTAGAATTATGAATTTTCAATATAGAATTAAAAATGGAAGTGCGTCCATATATTTTAGCTGAGAGCAATTATAAAACGCTGAAGAAACAGCAGGTGGAGCTGGCGATTTTACCTTGGGGCGCTACTGAGGCCCATAACTACCACCTACCGTATGCTACGGATGTGATTGAGGGCGAAGCTATTGCCGAAGATGCGGGTAGGCGGGCTTGGGAGCAGGGCGCAAAAATTATGATACTGCCGGCTATTCCGTTTGGCGTCAATACTGGTCAGACCGATATTCCGCTGGATATCAACATGCATCCCAGCACGCAGGCGGCGGTGTTGAATGATATCATTGAAGTACTGGACCAGCAGGGCATCCAAAAATTGCTGGTGCTGAACAGTCACGGAGGTAATAATTTTAAGCCGCTGATCCGCGAGCTGGGTGTCAAATATTCGGACATGTTTATCAGTTTTTGCAACTGGTTCCAGTCGGTGGACAAAAACAAATTCTTCGATCATCCTGAGGGCGACCACGCTGATGAGATGGAGACGAGTCTGGTGATGTATCTGCGCCCCGAGTTGGTGCGTCCACTCGACGAGGCCGGCGATGGTTCTGCTAAAGAGTATCGCATTGAGGCACTGCGTGAGGATTGGGCGTGGGCTGAACGTCAGTGGTCGCAAGTGACCGAGGACACCGGCGTTGGAAATCCCAAAGAGGCTACGGCAGAGAAAGGAGAAGCTTATTTTGAGGCGGTCACTGAAAAGGTGAGCAAGCTATTTGTAGAGTTGGCTGATGCGAATTTGGATGATTTGTATAAGTAGATTGCAAACTGCAGACGTGAGAAGGGAAACGTAACCTTTTGCCAATAGAAATTAAGAATTGTGAAACTTTTGGTTGATACATGAGCAACGATAAGAAATTAAAAAAACTCATCAAGCGGGCGCTGGAGGCGGTGAGTTCCGAAATTGATACCGTCCGCGAAAAACCGGCCCAGGATGTGTTGTTTGATGGGAGCCGGCGGGAGGATCATCCGCCGAATACTTTTTACTATGAGTTTGAGTCGCAGAATACTTCGCTGAAGTTTGCCGAAGTGATCTCCGGTGAGATGGAAGATCATGAGGATGAGCTGGAGCTTTATCCGGTGGAGGTGGACGACAAGAAAGTAGTACTTCATTTCCCACATAATTTTGGTGCTACCTTACCAAAGGTCCACATCGAGTGGGAGAACGATTTTGTGCTGCGACGCCTGCGGATGGAACTCAAAAAGCTACTCGACAAAGAGGCCAAGGAAGACCGCGAGCGGATGGGGCAGCTGTTTTATCCCGATGCCGACGAACATCATACTGATGACGACACCATTCGGGTGCTGGATGACAGCCGGCGCAACGATTCCCAGCACGAGTCACTGATAAAGTCGCTGCAAAACGAAGTGCTCTACGTCTGGGGGCCGCCGGGCACCGGCAAAACCTCCACGCTGGGATTCATGATTGCCAACTACCTGATCAAAGGGAAGCGCGTGCTGTTTGCGGCCAACACGAACCGGGCTGTGGATGTGGGATTGCTCAGCGCGCTGCAGGCGCTCACCGCTGTAGAGAAAGAGCATCTCGAAGAAAAGGTAACACGATTTGGAGAGATGGCCTTGGAAAGCGAGCGTCTCGAGCAGGTGCTGTTTGAGCAGCATATCCAGCAGAAAGAAAATCAGCAGAAAGAGCAGGCGGGAAATCTGGATAACCTGTTGGGAGAATACCAGAAGCTGCAAAAAGAGATCGATAACCTGATGGATCACGGTGAGGAGGTACCTGCTGAGCTGGATCAGCGTATAAATATGCTGGGCGAACGCATTGATGAGCACGGCGGAGAAGCGGCGCTCGAGGAAAAGATTGACCAGATGCTGACGGTCAACGAGCGGGTAGAGCTGGAGCGTAAGCAGTTAGTTGGCACGACGCTGGCCAAAGTTTGTACTTCCGATCTATTTGACGGGCAGCAGTTTGATGCGGTGGTGATTGACGAGGCGTCGATGGCCAATTTGCCTTACCTGATGGTGCTGGCAGCCAAGGCGACGTCGCATGTGGTGGTTGTGGGCGATCCCATGCAGCTGCCGCCTATTGCGTTGACTGATGATAGCCAAGCGCGTAACTTTTTAGAGGAAGATATTTTTACTTTTGCCTCGGGAGCTGATACGACGGAGGACTTGTTTGAATGGCACGACAAAAATCGCCCCCTAACTACCTTCTACGACACGCAGTACCGGATGAATGAAGATCTGGCTGAAGTGCTGAGTTCGGTTTTCTATGAGGGACGCCTGAAGACGGCACAGCCCAATGAGGAGGCTGATCCAATGATCAAGCAGCAGGAGAGTTCACATACCACTGTTAATGTGATCGATAGTCAGAAATATGGCCCGGTGCTGACTCAGAAGGATGAAGGCAAGGGATTTAGTCCCGTTAATGAGGTGCACATGCACATCCTCATCAAGATGGTAAAGAAGCTGGTGCTGAAGAACCAGGTGCCGGTCGAAGAGGTAGGCATTATCGTGCCCTTCCGGAGCACGGTATACGATATTCGCAGCAGGTTGTACGAAAATGATCTTGGCGTTATCGAGGTGGGGACGATCCATACCTTCCAGGGACGCGAAAAGGATGTAATTATTTTTGATACGGTGATGAGTGGCGAGGAGCAGTATGGTCGCCGCCATTATTCGGTGCGCCCCTTTGACGAAGAGAAAAACGGGCTGGCCGTGCCGCGATTGCTCAATGTAGCGTTCTCGCGCAGTAAAGAGCGACTGGTGCTCTTGGCCGATATGGATCACATCAACAAGGTTTATGCTAATAAGTTTTTGGGACGCCTATTGCGGCGGTTCCAGGAGAAGGAGAGATAATTATTCATCTGATCACTGGGTTTGTGATCTGATGAATAGAGGCGGATGGTCTTGTCATTCTAGTTAAGCATCTCAACCGGTGGGAGATCTTTAGCAATACAAGCAAACAAAGATTTCTCGCTTAGGCTCGAAATGACAATTGCAAGACTTTGTTTTTGCTTAGCACAGGAGGCTTTGTCTGTTATTTGGTTCTCAAACTTAGCTTTATAATGAAGATGAAATGATTATTGCCTCGTGTCATCCCTGAACTAGTTTCAGGATCTGCCGCCCAAGCTGGAGTGAAGATGATACAGATACTTGAGGTAGATGTAATTACTATTCATCAGGCGACAAATGCAGTCATCAGATGAAGGGAAGATCAGTCAAAATCACCTTCTTTGTAGCGTTGGGCATATCGCTCTTCGTTGATGCGTTTGTGATCGCTCAGCCGATCAGCATCCAGTGCGGAAAGGATCATCTCTCGTTTACCTAGTGCTCCCCGCGTTTTGGCGACTTTCCATCCCGCCCAGGCTAGCGCACCTTGCGCAGCAGATGCCGCCGAGTAGGTGGAGAGCATCACGTCGTTGGCACTTAGCTGTTTGAGTTTTTGAAATACCTCTGCGCCCCACAGGTCAGGATTGGCATCCGGCGAAAAGGCGTCGTGGAAAATGTAGTTGGCTTGTAGGTTATCGGACTTAAAATCCTCAAACATCCCATAAAAAAGGTGCAATGTGAGGTTCTCAGTGATCTCAAAATGGTTCATCCCTCCCGACAGGTTGCCGAAGATAGTGCCTATCTGGTTGGTTAAGTTGGGATGACTTAAGTACTCGCTGTAGTTGAAGTCTTTCGCTACTTCAGGACTCAATGGAAATCCTTCAACGGAGTAATAATCTATTTCAGTGGGGGATTCTTGGTTCAGGCAGTAATCCATCAGTAAGAGTAAATTGAGCCCTGTGCCGAACCCCACTTCCAGGATAGTCAATTGGTCACGATTGGTAAGATCGTTAAGCAGGCCTGTTTTTTCGAAAAACACATACCGGCTTTCAGCTATAGCGCCATTGGGGTTGTGGTAGTGCTGATCAAAGCGAGAGGAGTAAACAGTATGGGAGCCGTCCCGTGTTTCAACAAGTTTCGATTCCTCGGATGAATCGTCGGTCATTATTGATTAGTGTTGATAGTTGCATTTCCGTATCCGCAACTGACTACAACAGGCACGCCGCCTTTATTGATGGTACCGGAAATGCTTCCTTTGTTTTGGTTACCGCTAAAATTAAATGCATCTGATAAACTAACGGATGAGCCGGTAATGTCAAGATTTGCCTGGATCGTTTCAGGTAATCCCAGCGTGATGTTGCCGGCTGATGTAGAGAATTTTAGGGGACCATCGGCTTGCTGAATAGTGCTCGAGATGTTTCCCCCGGATGTTTTGGCAATGACACTTCCGCTGGCTTGCTGAATCTCGATGTGACCGCCGCCGGTTTTAGCTGTCAGTGAGCCACTGGACTTATTAACTTTAATGTGGCCTCCGCCGGTAGAAAGTATCGTATCTCCAGAAATCCGGTCGCAGGTGATATGCCCGCCGTCGGTCTCGGCTACGGTTTCTCCTTCGATGCTAGAGAGTGTGATATGTCCGCCAGAAGTTGTCAAGTTTTGTTGGTTTCTCAAATTATTGGCGTTGATGTGTCCGCCCGCGGTATTGGCGGCGACTTTGGTAGTATTGGGCAGCGTTAGCGTTGCTTCGAGATTGATACGATCAGAAATATTATTGCTGCCAGCTGAGGTTACTGAAAATTTAGCTCCCGGTGCGGTTAGGTTTTTCTGGATGTTTAACCGCTTTGAAAAGTTTGCCGGATTCTCCACATTGCCGGTTGCCCGCAGCGTAATTTCACCGGTCTCTCGGTTGCTGCCTACGATATTTAGGTTCCCAAAGCCGAGTTCTAGATCCATCGACTGAATATTATCAACCGGAAAGGATTCCCGAAATACAAAAACACCGGGTCTTACTTCTGACCACTGAGCCTCAACGACATTGTAATTTTTATTGATGTACACCTTTTGGTTCCGAAGCTTTACATTAAAGTCAGCCTTTTCAATTTTTTGAAGCTCAGTTTCCAGTTCCTTTAGATTTTTTTCCACACTTTCCTGAACCTGTTCGCGCTGGGTATGTTTTTCAATAAGTTTATCCAGGTTTTTTAATTCAATCTCGAGGTCTTTAAGGTTTTCTAAATTTTTCAGGTTACGCAGATTCTTGAGGTTTTCGAGATTCTGAAGGCTCTCAAGATTATCTAGGTCAATGACTATAGCTCCGGGCAGGCTGGTAGGCGAAGGTGGTTGAGGGGCCTCATGTTCGGAGTGCCAAACACCAGCCGAAGAGGACTTGGGGGATGAAGACGTATTATGATTAAACAGGTAAATGCCGATCCCAATAAATGCCAGGCCGGCCAGAACAATCTCCCAGGATATGTTGCTCTTGTTCATAGGAAACAAATTAGATCATTGATATTTCGCTGGAAACACTTCAAAAAGCTTACGCAGTATCGGTTGGGATGTTTCGAAATATTCTAAGGGACTTACGATAAAATTCCTATTTTCAGTTGCAGATATTTCAATGATTTAATAAAACCAATATGGAAGCACGAACATTTACGGAAAAGGCTGAAGCCCATCACGATGAGATGGTAGAAATTCGTCGCCATTTGCATCGCAACCCGGAGCTGAGTTTTCAAGAGCACGAGACCACGCAATTTATTATTGATAAGCTGAAAGCGCTAGATATCCAGGTTGATCGCCCATTGGATACGGGATGTGTGGGCATTATTGAAGGTGGGAAACCGGGCAACCGAGTGGTGGCACTACGCGCTGATATTGATGCATTGCCTATTGCCGAGGAAGGAGAGCACAAGCAGGATTTCCTGTCCCAAAATGAGGGAGTGGCACACTGCTGCGGCCATGATGGACATACTGCTAATATGCTGGGGGCTGCTCAGATATTATCGGAGTTAAAAGAGGAAATTGAAGGTACGGTACTGCTTATTTTTCAACCGGCCGAAGAAAAGCTTCCGGGCGGAGGTCGTCTTCTCTGTGAAACCGGCTACCTGCAGGAAAAGGGGGTTGATGTAATTTATGGGTTACATTCCTATCCTAACTTGGAGCCGGGGCAGATAGCTATACGCAAAGGTCCAATGATGGCACGTCCAGATGAGTTTAAAATCGAAATTATTGGCAAGGGCGGTCATGCCGCGGCTCCCCATCAGGCAGTGGATCCCATTGTGATGGCTTCGCAGGTAGTCAACCAGATACAGTCCATTGTGAGTCGCAATGTTGATCCCACCGAACCGGCGGTGGTTACAGTAGGTAAAATTAGCGGGGGATCTGCTCATAATATCATCCCCGAAAAAGTGGAAATGCTGGGTACGGTTCGTACTTTTGGTCAAGAAACTGCCGACATGATTCGCGATCGGATTGAAGCTATTGTCAAAGGGGTAACTGAGGCCGCCGGCGGTGCTTATACCTTTGATTTTGATTACGGTTATCCGGCTGTCATTAACACCGATTGGGCCACTGAGAATGTGATTAATTCTGCGAGCCAATTGCGGGGAGACGAAAATGTGAAGCTGCTGGATAATCCCATTATGGCCGGTGAAGATTTTGCCTTTTACCAGCAGGAGTTTCCCGGTGCATTTTTCTTTTTGGGGAGCGGGCGTAAAGAAACCGGCTCTACCTATTCGTGGCACCATTCACAATACAACATTGATGAAGAGTGCTTTAAGACGGGTGCTTCCCTGATGGCTTCGCTGGTATTTCAGAATATTGGCAAGTAGGTATTGGTTATGAGTTCGAAATAATAGCTTTGAAGTTAAAATGGATTGCATATTCAAGTTTGTATTTTCCTATTAATAAATGACTGACAAGAATGAATAGCTCATCATTTTGGGAACAAGATTCTTTTCTGCGGCCATATGATTTACTTATTGTAGGTGGCGGCATTGTAGGATTGTCAACAGCACTTTTTTATAAACGAACCCATCCCAATGCCCGGGTGGCGGTGCTGGAACGCGGTTTCATCCCTCAGGGAGCTAGTACACGTAATGCCGGCTTTGCCTGCGTGGGATCTATTGGCGAACATCTCGCTGATATGGAAAAAGAATCCGAAGAGAATATCCGCAGGCGTATAAAACGAAGATACAATGGACTGGAGTTGCTGAAGGAGACGCTTGGTGAAGAAGCCATAGGCTATGAGCACTGTGGCGGCTATGAGTTTTTTAAATCCCAAGACGAATTTGATAAAGTGGCTCCTGAAATTGATCGTTTTAACAAGTGGTTGCAGGAGCTGGTTGATGAAGAAAAAGTATATGAATCCCATGAGATTGCAGGGTATCCTGTAATCCGCAACCGGCTGGAAGGGGCACTGCATCCCGGGCGCATGATGCAGCAGCTGGCCCAGGTGGTGAGCGAGGCCGGGATCGAAATTAAATGGAATAGCAAGGTGAAAGAAACGACGCCACAAGGACGGGTGCTGATCGAAGAGGGGCCCACCCTCAATGCCCATAAGATTCTTTTTGCGGCCAACGGTTTTGTGCATCGATTGCTTCCAGAGATAGATATTGAGCCGGCGCGCGGTTTTGTTCTGGTCACCAATAAGCAGGAGGAGCTACCCTGGAAAGGCATTTTCCATCACGACAAAGGGTACATTTATTTTCGAAATATTGGTCAGCGGCTGTTGATTGGCGGGGCCCGAAATCGAGACAAGGAGACCGAAGAAACCGATCAATTCGGTACCAACGATAAGATCAAAAACTATTTGGTCGATTTTATAAACAATATTTTGCAGTTACCTACCGGCTGGCAAATTGAGCATGAGTGGTCGGGCATTATGGGTTTTACGCCAACTAAGACCCCCCTCATCGAACAAGTAGATCAGTCTCGCTACATAGCCGCTGGACTCAGCGGCATGGGCATTGCCATTGGTATGGAGGTGGGGCAAATGGCTGCCAACAAATTGCAATGAATTTTCATCCCAAAATATCGTCACTATGATTAGTCGCAAGAGCTTTTTGAAGTTAACGGCCCTGGGAGGATTGGTTCCCTTTAAAAAATGGGCGTCATCGTCGTCTTCTTCATTCTCGGGCAAGGTCAATAAGCCAGTCGTTATCTCAACCTGGAATCACGGCATTGAGGCCAATAAGGCCGCCTGGAACGTGTTGGCTGACAATGGATCGGCGCTGGATGCCGTCGAAGCCGGTGTTCGCGTGACCGAAGCGGATCCCGATGTGCGAACGGTAGGGTTGGGCGGACGTCCCGACCGCGATGGTTTTGTGACGCTGGATGCCTGCATCATGGATCATAACCAGACATGTGGCTCAGTAGGTGCGCTTCAACATATCGCACATCCCGTTTCGGTGGCCCGTCAGGTTAAAGAAGAGACCCCCCATGTGATGCTGGTCGGGGAAGGAGCGCTCGATTTTGCACTGTCGCAGGGTTTTGAAAAGACCGATCTGCTTACCGAAGAATCGAAGAACGACTGGCGGGAGTGGAAAAAAGAGGCCGAATATAATCCCGAAGTGAATGTTGAAAATCATGATACCATAGGGATGTTGGCTTTGGACAAGCAGGGCAATCTTTCGGGGGCTTGTACCACAAGTGGCACGGCCTGGAAAATGCACGGCCGGGTGGGCGATTCTCCACTCATTGGCTCAGGCTTGTTTGTCGATAATGCTGTGGGTGCCGCCGCAGGAACAGGTGTTGGAGAAGAGGTGATCCGTATCTGTGGTAGCCATCTGGTGGTGGAAAATATGCGGCGCGGTGATTCCCCGGAAGCGGCCTGTAAGCGAGCGGTGCAGCGTATTGTCCAAAACAACGACTCAGTCGATGGTATACAGGTAGGATTTATTGCTATTAATAAGCAGGGCCAAGTTGGCGGCTACAGCATTCAACAGGGGTTTGACTACGCAGTACACGACCAATCGGATAATCAGCTTGTGGATTCGGCTTCTTTGCGATAAGAAATACAAGTGACCTTGACTTTGGATCGCTGTCAGTTTCATAGTTCAACCTGATACATGTTAATAGTGCATGAACTTCTGATGGTAAAATAATTGTAAATAAATGATCTAAATTGGTTATAAAATTTGATCTTGAATCCCAATAGTAGTTAGTTTCTCTTCTGAAAAAATCTTTTCAAGAAAAGTTGTTGCTATGGCTGAAAACAACAGTAGCTCTTCCAATAAATCGGATCCTTCCCAAAGCTGGGAGCAACAAAATCCGGAAATCGAACGCGAGATTGGCATCGAAGAGTATCAACCCAAAGGTACGCTTACCCTTACCCTAATGTATCTTGGTTTGGTGGTACTGATGTGGTTGTTCATGTATTTCGTGGAGTTTGGTGGGAACGCACCTTCTATCATTGAGTAACAAAATTAGAGTAGACCTATGCATATACATAAGTTTGAACGCTTTTGGATTAAACTCTCATTTGGTCTGATTGCCTTTTTTATCGCAAGCGTCATTTATGGGTTTGTGGCAATGGATCTCAAGGTAATTGGAGACTATCAAACGATTGATCCCCAAAATTTGGGAGAAACAGAATTTGGTACACCCGGTGTTCGGAAAGTGACTAAGAATGGGCAGACGGAATATGAAGTTTACGTCCAAACGATACAGTTTGCTTTTCAACCCGGAACGGCTCGTCCTATAACGGTTCCGGCAAATACCAGGGTGACATTTTATATTACAAGTCCAGATGTACTACACGGTTTTGAAGTTGCAGGAACCAATATAAATACGATGTCGATACCTGGTCAGGTTGCTAAATTGACGACAATTTTTCCTGAGTCTCGAGAGTACGGTCTCGTATGCAATGAATATTGCGGGCCTGCACACCACATCATGGAAGGTAAAATAAAGGTTGTACCTAAATCCGAGTTTGATAAAAGTAATCTTGTACAATGACATTTTTACATAAGTTTCCTAAAGCGGCAAAAGTATCAAAAGCCAACTTTATCGTAGCCTTTATAGCGCTGGGTCTCGGTGGGCTTTTTGGCTTTATACAAGCTTTGCACCGCACCGGCGTCTTCCGAGGCTTCTTTAATTCTGGCGAATACTATACGTTGCTTACCGGCCATGGTGTGCTGCTGGCTCTTATTTTTACCACCTTTTTTATTGCCGGACTTTTTGTTTGGGGGGTCACGCGCAGCCTGGAGCGTGAGCCAGAAAATATGACCTTTACATGGTCTTGGTTTTGGATTATGACGATTGGTCTGGTGATGACTGCTGTTGCCATTCTGGGCGGGTTGGTTCCCAATGGCTCTATAAGAGCAGCTGTACTGTATACATTCTATCCGCCTTTGCAGGCCCACCCGATGTTTTACATTGGTTTGGCACTCGTGCTTATAGGATCCTGGATGGCCGGGGCCGACTGGTTTTGGTCATACAGAAAATGGCGTGAAGAAAATCCCACTGACCGAATTCCCATTCTGACCTTTATGACCTTGTTTACCATGCTGATGTGGTACGTCTGTACCATTGGTCTGGCGATTGAAGTGGTTGGTTTGTTAATTCCCTGGTCACTGGGATGGGTAGTTGAAATTGAACCCCTGTTGCCGCGAACACTGTTTTGGTTCTTTGGTCATGCGGTAGTGTATTTCTGGCTTTTGCCGGCCTATTATGTATGGTATGCTATTCTTCCCAAACTTTCGGGTGGACGCTTGTTCAGCGACTCGATGACCCGTATTGTGTTTATCATTTTCCTGATTTTATCTACGCCCGTTGGGTATCACCACCAGTATGCTGATGCCGGCATTTCACTCGGATTCAAGTTTTATGCCATGGCTACGACCATGCTGTTATTGTTGCCCAGCCTGATGACACTTTTTACCGTTGTTGCAAGCATGGAGCACGGTGCCCGGCAGCGTGGAGGAAAGGGATATTTTGCGTGGATTGGCAAGCTCCCGTGGGACAGGCCTGCTTTTGTGGGATGTGCTTTGGCTGGAATTATGTTTGCAGCTGGAGGATTCAGCGGAATGATAAATGCCGGAATGAATGTCAATCTACTCATTCATAATACGCTTTGGATTCCAGGCCACTTTCACTTAACGGTGGGGACCGCTGTAGCACTTACCTTTATGGCTATCAGCTATTGGTTGGTACCACAGCTGACTGGTCGAAAACTGAAATTTAAGACTCTGGCATTAATTCAGCCTTATACATGGTTCTTGGGAATGACATTAATGTCGAATGCTATGCACCGGGCAGGGTTGGCAGGAGTACCGAGACGTACGGCCGAACCTGAGTTTAATACTAATGCGATGAGTTTTGACCCTGTTTTTGGAACGATGGGTGAGATGAAGTGGCAAATTGCCATTGGAGGTACAATTTTGCTTATCTCACTTATTTTGTTTCTATGGGTAATTACAACATCTTGGTTGGCCGGAGAAAAATCTGATAAGCCCGTTGACGACTATATCCCCGAGCCACTTTCAGGCGTTGAGCATACCCCTGCGGTACTTGACAATATGAAACTTTGGTTTGCACTGGCGCTTATTCTGGTTCTGTTGGCGTACTCGTTCCCGCTTTGGGAAATGATACAAGACGGAATCTTTGAACCCGGTGCATTGCCAAGGCCTTCCTAATTTATCGAAAGTGATTATCACAGTGCTGATGTCCTGACTGATAAAAGCGTATCCTAGGGACATCAGCCTATATTGAAGTAATTGTTTTGCTCCTACAAGGAATCTATGACTAATAGCGAGACATCCAATAGCGAGGAAGGATCTAATAAAACACTGGTCCGTACTCTTATTATTATAGGGATAGGCATTCCCGTGCTGGTTGAGCTGTTAACGCTTTTCAATCTGGTTAATGTTCAGATTTTCAATGATAAGACAGATCAGGTACAAAGAAGAAGTCAGCCTGACCAAGCTGTAGAGTTTACAGAGGGGGACACGCTTTTTGCGGAAAGTAATTATCCAGTGTTGATTTCTGGTATGCAGATTAACGTAAGTGCTCAGGAGTGGGTGTTTGAACTTGAATTTCGCCCCTCGGACACTACAATGGAATCTAGGTCCTCGGTAAGGATTGACAGCCTGAGGCTGAAGAATGGTAACCTACTACGAAGGGGCCAAGAGTGGTCGGCATCTCAGTCAAAAAGTATGCGCTGGACCCTGCCGAATGGGCAAGTTCCGGTGAAATTATATTTAAGTGGAAAAGAGTTAATAACTGAGGATTCAGTTCGCAATATTCACGAAGAAGTTCCACTGGGTAGTATTCCCGTTCGATATACCAGAAAAATGCAACGTTAGCTACCGGCCGGGCTTATGTTCATCTTTCGGGATGAGTTACTGACCACAAGTAAACTGCTTGTGGCCATTGCCAGTGCGGCAAAAAGCGGATTTATGACTCCCGCAATTGCAAGAGGAATAGTTATGATATTGTACAGGAAAGCCCATCCCAGATTTTGATGAATACGATTTTTAGTATTCCTGATTATTTCAAATACAGCCGGTACGAGCGTAAGGCGCTCTTCGGGTATCACAACTTGGGCTGATTCAGCTGCGATAGCTGTCAGATCACCAAAAGCGATGCCGAGATCTGCTTCTGCCAGGGCAGGTGCATCATTGCTGCCGTCTCCAACCATGGCCACTGTTCCAAGCTTTTTTAGCTTTCTTATAATATTGGATTTTGATTCCGGACGAATTTCGCTGAACAAAAAGTCGGTATTCAGTTGTTGCTGCATTGCTTCCCCGGCCTCTTTACTGTCACCGGTTATCAGTGCTATTTTCTTGTTATCCCTTTTCAGGGTTGTAATAGCATCAAGGGTATCCTCTCTTAGCAGATCTCCCACGGCAAGCAGGCTGTGGACTTTTCCATCCCAGGCTACGCCTACCGGGATATTGCCCTGAGAACGCTTTTGTTCAATGGTAGTCAGCAGTTCGGAATCTATCGCAAAGCCGATTTTGCTGAGCCATTCGGGCTTTCCAACAAAAACTCCAACGCCATTAATCTCACCCGAAACGCCTGTTGAATAGCTTTTGAAATTGTTTATTGCCTCAATCTTTTGTTTGGCTTCCTTGGCAATCGGTTGGGCAATCGGGTGCGAAGATAGTTGTTCCAGCTCGGCAGCATATTCGAGTGCGAGGTTATTGGTTCCTTTATCGATCAGATGCATAGTTCCCGTAGTCAAAGTTCCCGTTTTGTCAAAAGCGACCATATCTGCGGATTCTTGTTCAAAGAGTGCAGCAGTTTTAAAGATGATGTTATGCTCTAATCCGCTTTTCAAACCGGAGGCAATAGCCAGTGGAGTTGCCAGACCCAGTGCACAGGGACAGGAAACAATAAGTACAGCCAAGGCAGACAGCAGCGCCTCAGTGGCCGAAGTACTGCCGAGAAGTTGGTAGCCAAAGGTAATAATGGCCAGCAGCAGAACCGCCGGAACAAAGTAGGCCGCTATACGATCTGCCAGCCGCTGCTTGCCTCCCCGAGACGATTGAATATTCCACATGAGCTGTATCAACTGATCGAGCGTACTTTGGACTTCTTCGTCGGTTTGAATTGTCAGGGCATTTTGTGTTAAGATGGTTCCGCTTAGTACCTTATCCCCGTTTTTTTTGCTTACCGGTTTTGATTCCCCAGTCATGAGTGCTTCGTTTACAACGCCCTCTCCTCCCGTCACAGTTCCGTCTACGGGGATTCGTTCTCCCGCTTTCACTACAATTTCATCATCCGGATGAATGTCTGAAACAGAAATTTTTTTAAGTTGCCCATTTCTTCGGACACGGGCATGGTCAATTGATTTCTCTGTCAGGTCAGCCAAGAGGTCATATTTGCCGGCTTTTATCCTTTTTTCGTAGTAGTTGCCAATGGAAACGACCAGGATAATAGCCATCGTCACATCAAAATAGACCTCCGTGGTTCCCGTTAAAAGAGCGCCAAAGCTGTACAGGTATGCGCTTACTGCAGCGATTGCAATAAGGAGATCCATGTTGGGTTTTAAAACTGAAATTGAGACCCATGCTCCTCGTAGAATCGGGTAGCCTGTGTAGAACAGCACAAAGGAGGTCATTACAAAAATATTGGAGATAAAGAAAAATTGCTCTTCAGCTGTCAGCGGAACAAATCCTTCGCCACTGATATAGGACGGATATAGGAAAAGGCTGTAGAGTAATAATCCTATGATGCCCAGGAATCCGCCCATGATTAATCGGCCTAGTTCATTCAAGTCTTCTCTGTTTCCTTCCTCATTGATATCATAGATCTCATATCCCATTTTGCTCAATGAACCCGGGATATGTTCTGGTGTCACCTCATCAGGATCGTAGTAAACTTTTAGCATCTCGGAAGCATAGCTGGCTTCACTTTTATAAATGCCTTTTTTTCGTGTAGCTACAGATTCCACAAAAGATTCGCAGGTGGCACAGTGCATCCCATCGACCTTGAAAAATGCCTCTTTGCAGTTTTTGGGAATAGAAGAATTCTGGTTCTCATTTTTCCGTGCTCTTATCGTCTGTTGACGAAGCTCTTCGGCCTGTTCCTCCTCCAGCTCATCCAACAGCTGATATACATGCAGGCATCCTGAGCAGCAAAAAACACCTTGAGTATCTTCATCCGTGATTGGAGGTGACGGAGTCTCAAGTCCACAAAGGGTACATTGGTGAGAGCTCATATTTGATGCTTCAGCTGTTTTTAAATTCTCTGATTAATTCTAGTAATTCATTTAACATCATGGCGGTGGCACCCCACAGCGGCACGTTGTGGATATCCCAGTAGGGTACGCGGTAGGTATATCTGCTCAGATCCCAGTCTTCAACGGTGAGATTTTTTTTGTGCAACAATGAGTCGACTTCGATGGCAAACACTTCGGCCACTTCAAGGGGATTTATGTCAAAATCGGGTCGGCTGTTCATAACTCCAACAACCGGGGTGACCAAGTTATTAGAGTGCCGAACGTAAAGGTCGCTGAGCTGCCCCAGAATAGTAACGGTATCGGGATTAATGCCGATTTCTTCTTTTGCTTCCCGCAAGGCGGTTTCTGCACTGGACTCACCTTCTTCAGCACGTCCGCCGGGAAAGCTTATTTGTCCGCCGTGATCGATATCGTGGCTGCGTACAGTGAGCACAAGCTCGGGCTTTTGCTTCTCATTGGGAAAGAAGAGTACCGATACCCTGCTGATATTGGCATGGGCGGGAGGATCCATCTGCCGGTGTTCGCCCCCTGAAACGGGTTCCGGTGCCATTTTAATTTGTGCCTCCCGGCCCGGCAGTGGTCGGGACAGGCGTTGTTGTAAAAAAGTGACCAGATTTTGCATTGGGAATGCTAAGATCTAACAAAAGCTCAACTTGTTACCGAATAGTAACAAGTCCTTATCTAATAATTTCAAAAATATAATATACGGAACCCCTATAACAGCGCAAATCTTCCCTGGTCCCTTCGGCATAGATAAAAATAATGTAAGGGAAGTTAGTTGGTGGACCTGAACATCTGAAATTTGCAATACCGGTGCAGCGCGTGTACTCGACAGAATAACAAATTTGTAACATTGGCCAATTTGTTAACTCGTGTAAACTAATGGGGCACAGAGTGTTATAAGTAAATAATTCCGTAGGAAAATTTCTGTTGCCTCGTAAATGCCCAAAAAATGGGCGTAATTCTAATAAAAGTTAGGGTATCTATGCTATCAAGAACTCTAAATAAACTAAGCGCAATCGTTGTTGTTGCCCTTCTGGTAATGACAGGTTGCGATCAACCAACTAATATTAATAAAGAGAATAAAGAACAACCTTCCTTAGAAGAAAAGGCAGAACGGGTGCAAAATAAGCAAGGTCAGCCGATTCCCGGCGAATACATCGTCGTATTCGAGAACAAGGTGAGCCAGAACAAGACGACTGTGGCTAAGAGGAATCGGCAAATCGATGACATGTTGTCTAAGCACAAGATCGACAAGACGGCTGTCAAAAGTCGATACAAGAATGCTCTCGGCGGTTTTGCGGCTTCGCTTTCGGATCAACAGCTCAAAAGCCTGCAAAACGATAAAGAGATCAAGTATATCGAGCAGGATCGCATCGTTATGCTTTCGCCGCCCAGTGCTACCGATTCATTCTGGTGCATTTATTTCGGCATCAACTGTGATACCGGCGGTGGTGATCCGCAAGAGACGCCGTACGGCATTGACCGTGTAGGCGGAGCAGTGGCCAGTTCGGGTACAGCCTGGATTATCGATACCGGAGTGGATCTTGATCACGACGATCTGAATGTGGATACACAGCAAAGTACGTCTTTTGTACCCTCGGAAGGGGCGGATGACGGCAATGGGCACGGCACCCATGTGGCAGGTACTATTGCCGCGCTGGACAACGACATTGATGTGATTGGTGTTGCAGCTGGAGCTTCCGTTGTAGGTGTGAAAGTGCTCGACAGCGATGGAAGCGGAACCTACTCCAATGTAATTGATGGTATCGATTATGTAGCCGCCAATGCTTCTGCCGGCGACGTAGCCAATATGAGTCTTGGTGGAAGCACTTCGCAAGCTGTTGATGATGCGGTCCGAAATGCTGCTGACCAGGGTATCTATTTTGCTCTTGCAGCAGGTAACGACGGCGCTGATGCGAACAACTCATCACCGGCTCGCGTTGAATATGATAACGTATGGACAATCTCGGCCGTGGATTCCAATGATGATTTTGCATCCTTCTCGAACTACGGTAATCCTCCGATTGAGTATGCGGCTCCGGGTGTTGATGTGAAGTCACTCTGGAAAGATAACGGCGTGAACACGATCAGCGGCACATCGATGGCTAGTCCCCATGCCGCTGGTGTACTTCTGGTTACTGGCGGAAGTCCGTCCAGCGATGGTACGGCCAACGGTGATCCAGATGGCACAGCCGATCCAATCATCTTTCACAACTAGGTTTCAACTAACTTCATTGGGCGCTTGTCCGAAAGGGCAAGTGCCTTTTTTATTTACCTTTATTCAGGCGTTCATTGTTCGTATTTTCACGGCTTGTAATTTCTAAATAGTTCTGATTTGATTTATGGAAAAGAAGTACAACGTCTACGGTATTGGTAATGCGCTGGTTGATATGGAATTCGAGGTCAGCAATGAATTTCTACAGCGCCACGAGGTAGAAAAAGGGGTGATGACACTTGTGGATGAAGATACACAGTTTCGCCTTATTGACGCTATTAATCACGAGGAAACGGTCCAAAATCCGGGTGGATCCGCGGCAAATACGGTTTTTGCCATCAGCCAGTTTGGAGGCAAGGCTTTCTATTCATGCAAAGTGGCCAACGATCGCTTTGGAGATCTCTATCTCGAGGATATGAAGGAGGCCGGCATCGACACTAATTTCAAGCGGCAAGATCGGGAGGACGGTATTACCGGCAAGTGTCTGGTGATGATTACCGATGATGCGGAACGCACGATGAATACCTACTTGGGGATAACTTCTAACTTATCCACACAGGAAGTAGATGAACAGGCTATTCAAAATTCGCAATATGTCTATATCGAGGGCTATCTGGTGGCTTCCGACAAGGGGCATGAGGCCATGAAAGCGACAAAAGAGATTGCCGAAAGAAACGATGTGAAAACAGCACTCACGCTTTCGGATCCGGCTATTGTTGAGGGATTCAAGGAGCGTTTCGAAGAGGTGGTTGGCGCTTCAGTAGATTTGCTCTTTTGCAATGAAAAAGAGGCAAAGATATACACTGGTAAAGACGATCTGATGGAAGCCCGCGAAGCCCTGAAAAAGGAGGCCCGTCGTTTTGTGATTACCCAGGGCAAAAACGGCGCGATGATTTACGACGGAGACACCTTTGTGGATATTGAACCCTACGAGGTAAATGCTATTGACAGCAATGGCGCTGGTGATATGTATGCCGGAGCGTTTCTGTACGGTATCACCAACGGCATGGGGTACGCCGGGGCCGGGAAGCTAGCCAGCCTGGCGGGATCGCGCATCGTCTCACAGTTTGGCCCACGATTGAAGTGGCATGAAGTACAGGAGATAAAAAAGCAGGCCACGTCAACAGATTAGGTACTTTAGCACTGGGATTAATCCCGGTGTTAGCAAAATAATCTAGAGAACACCCTTTTAAGTTGTATGGACACCATTGTACTGGCATCCCGCAATAAAGATAAAATAAAAGAACTGCGCTCCACGCTGGCACCGTTGGGCATCGAGCTAAAATCGACCTATGATTTTTCCAACCTGGATGAAGTTATCGAAGACCGTGAGACGCTTAAAGGTAATGCTCTCAAGAAAGCTCGCTACGTATTTGAAGAAACAAGCTTACCGGCATTGTCGGATGATACGGGGCTGGAGGTTGATGTTCTAGACGGGCGACCGGGAGTTTACTCGGCGCGCTATGCCGGAGAATCGGCCACCTACCAGGACAATCTAGATAAGCTTCTGGATGAGCTTGCCGGTGTCGATTCAGATGACCGTGGAGCTCAGTTCCGGACCGTGGTTGCATTTGTTACTCCCGAAGACACTTACACTTTTGAAGGTATCTGCCGCGGCGAAATTTTGATGGAAGAGCGCGGCGATGGCGGCTTTGGTTATGACCCAGTATTCCGTCCCATCGGCTTTGATCAAACCTTTGCCGAGCTGGATGAAGCAACGAAAAATGAGATCAGCCACCGCGGCAAAGCGATTCAAAAGTTCTACGACTGGATGAAGGCTCAGTCGTCATAGGAACAAAATGACTATATGCTCACGGCTGTTCGAAGTCTCGAGACTTCGAACAGCTACGGTTTTAAGTATGTGATTATTGAAGTGTCCAAGCTTCAATATTAACTGTTTCAGCCCAGCCCCTTGTATCGCACAAAGCCCTCGATGGCCTCATATTCGGCAAAGCCGAGTTTGTCGTACAGCTGAGCCGTATTGCGATTGCGTTCCTCCGAGCGCTGCCAGAATTCTCGTTCATCAGGTCCGGGAAACAGAGGACGGTCTTTCTGTGACTGGTGCTTAAAGATGGCCCGTCGTTTCTTAGCCAGCTCCTGTGGACTCAATGGTACGGCCATCTCAATTTCATTGATGTCCCACTCCTGCCAGGCGCCGCGATATAGCCAGACGTAGCAATCATCAATCCAGTCGTCGTTTTCGCACTCTTCAAGAGCCGCAAGGATTGCTTTCAGGCAGACGCGATGCGTACCATGTGGATCAGATAAATCGCCGGCCGCATAAATCTGATGGGGTTTGACCTCGCGAAGTAGCTCCTTAACGATGTCGACATCTTCCTGTGAAAGAGGCTTCTTTTTCACGCGGCCTGTTTCGTAAAAGGGCATATCCAGAAAGTGAAGCCGACTTTCCGGGATACCGCAATACCGTGCCGCTGCTTTAGCTTCTCCACGTCGAATCAGTCCCTTGATATGTTTAATTTCGTCCGAGTCAACTTGCGCAGGCTCTTTTTCATTTAAAAACTGTTTGATATCAGAAAGCATAGTGTCAGCCTCTTCCTGCTTCATACCGAACATCTCGTTGTAATCAGAAACGAAATCTACAAAGCGGATAACGTCGTCGTCGAAAACAGCAATATTGCCCGAGGTTTGATAGGCTACATGAACCTCGTGCTCATGTTCAACCAAGCGGATGAGCGTTCCGCCCATTGAAATGACGTCATCATCAGGGTGCGGACTAAATACAATAGCTCGTTTGGGATACGGTTCGGCGCGCTCGGGACGGTCAATATCTTCAGCATTGGGTTTGCCGCCCGGCCATCCGGTGATCGTATGCTGTAGTTCGTTGAATACCTTCAGGTTGATGTCGTAGGCGGGGCCGTGTTCGGTAAGCAGATCGCCCATGCCATGCTCATTATAGTCTTCATCAGTTAGTTTAAGTACGGGTTTTTCTACTTCTTGGCACAGCCAAACGACGCCTTTTCGGATCAGCTGATCATCCCAGTCGCACCGGCTGAGCAGCCACGGCGTTTTTTTTCGTGTCAGGTGTTCGGCTGAGGCTTCATCCAGTATCACTGTAGCGTTGGGATGTTCTTGCAAATAAGTCGCCGGCACCCGGTCTCGAATAGGATCTTCTACTGCTTCTTTGATGATGGGCGCCTTGCCTTCGCCCCAGGCCATCATGATGATACGGTCGGCATTGAGGATGGTACCGACCCCCATGGTGATAGCACGGCGCGGCACATACTCTTCACCGAAAAAGTCGCTTGCGGCATCTTTGCGTGTGATGCGGTCCAGGGTGATAAGACGTGTGCCCGAATCGGGACGCGAGCCCGGCTCGTTAAATCCGATATGCCCCGTTCGTCCAATGCCCAGCAGCTGAATGTCAAGTCCACCCACCTCCTGAATTTTCTGTTCATACTCACGGCAGTAGTCAGTCACTTGTTCCTCGGGGATGGTGCCATCGGGGATGTGCACTTGTTCATCCGGGATATCAATATGATTGAACAGGTGCTCATTCATAAATCGTACGTAGCTTTGCAGCGACTGCGGCTGCATTGGATAGTACTCATCCAAATTAAAGGTAATCACATTTTGAAAGGAGAGCCCCTCTTCGTTATGTAGTCGAATAAGCTCATCGTACACCTGCGTAGGGGTAGAACCGGTCGCAAGGCCCAGCACTGTTGGCTGCCCATTTTCATTATTGGTACGGATCAGTTCCGCAATTTCGCTTGCCACAAAGCTGGAGCCACTAGAAGCATCACCAAAAATTTTTGTCGGAATTTGCTCGTGATAGGTCAGGCGTGTTTCAGGTTTCGTGTCGTTCATATCAATTCGTCCGTTGAAAGTGTCGTGGAATTAATTTAACTATTATCTGGATTTTATCCTTCAGCGGAAATTACTGTAAAAATTTAATTTAACTAAATTACGAAATGGTGCAGCGGAAAGAGCGGCTCGTCTCACTGGATGTATTTCGTGGAATTACCATTGCTGGCATGATATTGGTTAATAATCCCGGCAGCTGGTCGCATGTGTATCCCCCGCTGGAGCATGCCGAGTGGCACGGGTGGACGCCCACTGATCTTATTTTTCCATTCTTTCTGTTCATCGTGGGCGTAGCTATGACCTACTCTTTTGGCAAGATGTTCGAAAAGGGGATCCCCAAATCCGAGATTTACAAAAGGGTATTCAAGCGCTCAGCTCTGCTATTTGGGATCGGCCTGTTCATGGCCATTTTCCCGGTCGTACGCTTTGATCCGCTGCGTCTTTACGATTTCTCCTCAATGCGGATTATGGGCGTGTTGCAGCGGATTGCGCTCTGTTACCTGTTTGCCTCGATTATCTATCTTGAGTTCCGCAAAGTGCGTGCGCAGGTGTTTTGGATGATTGGATTGCTTGCCGGCTACTGGCTGGTGATGACCACCATTCCCGTTCCGGGGCACGGCGCCGGGGACCTAAGCCGCGAAGGCAACCTGGCGGCCTACATCGATCAGCTGGTGATGGCCGACCACCTCTGGAAGCCGGGTTGGGATCCAGAGGGATTGCTAAGTACCATCCCGGCCATCGGCACGACTTTATTAGGGCTGCTGACGGGGAAGCTGCTACGGTCGCAACAATCAGACAAGGATAAGGTGATACAGATGTTTTTGTACGGCAATTTAGGACTCGTGGCCGGATTGATAATTGACCTGTGGTTCCCGATTAACAAGGGACTGTGGACCAGCAGCTATGTGCTGTTTACCGGCGGCTTTGCGCTGCACTTCCTGGCAATATGTTACTGGTTTGTGGACATGAAAGGCTATCGCAAATGGACCAAGCCGTTTGAAGTGTACGGGTTGAACGCGCTGGCGGTGTTCGTGCTCTCCACGTTGGTAGCCAAGTTGATGTACGTGATACCGATCTATACCAGCAGCGGGCAAACAACTATCAAGGCACTCATTTACGATAACCTGTTTTTGCCCATTGCTGACCCGGTTAACGCCTCGTTGATGTTTGCGATTTGTTACATCTTGTTTTGGCTCTGGATCATGTGGATCTTCTACAAACGCAAGATCTTTATCAAGATTTGATTTCAAACCCTGCAAGGGTTCCGAACCCTTGCAGGGTTGTTGTTATCAATTAGGAAACGAGATCTTGCCAAAGTTGATCTTCTTGGAATTCGGGTCGTTGGCATCCATCGGGAAACCGTCGCCGGACAACATCTCGTTGGCCAGCACAGCAAAGAGCACCGCCTCTTTGGCATCAGGATCGAAGCCGATTTTGCTGAAGTTTTCGATTTTACATTGGGGCAGCAGTTCCTGAATCCACTTACGCATAACCGGATTGTGGATGCCGCCGCCGCTCACGTAAATCGTTGGCTGCTGGTTATCATCGAGAATATTATCAATTGAATCGGCAATGGTTTCGGCCGAAAGACGAGTTAGCGAAGCGATTAGATCACGTGGAGATATTTCCGCGACATCCGCTTTGTACAACAGCTCATCTACCCACTTCAGGTTAAAGACTTCAGGTCCGGTAGTTTTAGGCAGCGGCTTTTTAAAGTATGGATCCGCTTTGAGGGCGTCGACGGCTTTACGGTTTACTTGTCCAATCTTGGCGATGGCGCCATCGCGGTCGAAATCCTTGGAAAAATACTGCTGTGCCGCCGCATCTATAAGCGTGTTGCCGGGACCGGTATCTGTGGTGATCGTTTGCTGTTTGTTACTGTTTTGGGCTGGTAAATAGGTGAAATTAGCAATTCCGCCGATGTTGAGTAGAATACGCTCTTCGCTGTTATCGGTATAAAGCACGCGATCCACGAATGAGACCATCGGCGCACCTTCGCCGCCGGCCGCGGTGTGTTTTTGACGAAAATCACTAATGGTGAGAATACTGGTAGCACGCGCAAGGTGATCGCCATCCCCAATCTGGAGGGTAGCGTTGGGCATGTCTTCTTGGCGATGCTGAATCTTTGGAGCATGGTAGATGGTTTGTCCATGACTGGCGATGCAGTCAATTTCTGCAGGTGGGATATCCCAATCTTTCAGAGCTTCCAGAATGAGTTCGCCATGGTAGTCAGCCAACCAGGAGTGCAACAGGCAGATTTCCTCCATGGAGGCTTCGGAAACCGATGAGATCCCCTTCAGGCGTTTTTTAATTTTGGGTTTGTAGGATTTAGTGGCAAACTCTTTGAGTTCTACAGTGGTATCCACCCCTGCACCCTGTATTTCGCAAAGGGCAATATCGAGACCGTCGAGGGAGGTGCCCGACATGAGGCCAATGATACGTTTTGTCTGTTTCTGGGCCGTATGACATAATTTTTCAATCTCGGGATTCATCAGCTATATCAAAACTTAAGTTGTTCATAATCATTCATTAAGTAACGAAGGTTACAAAAATTATTACGATAGCCAACAATGGTATGCTCTGGAATCCAACAAATAAATTGCTATAATATCTTCGATCCCAAATCGAAGAGTTACAGATTGCACAATGAGATGGATTAGTGCTGGGAATAATAACTTAAATTATTATACGAGGTACCGTTGGGTTTTACAGTTATTGATTATGTTGTGATCGTAGTTTATTTAATTGGAGTGGCGGCGCTGGGTATTTATGCGGCTGGTCGCCAATCTTCCACCTCAGATTATTTTATGGGCGGCGATGGGCTACCGTGGTGGGCGGTGATGTTTTCGGTAGTGGCCACCGAGACGAGCACACTCACATTTATCAGCATTCCAGCGGTAGCTTACGGCGGAAACCTTACGTTCCTGCAGATTACCTTTGGCTATATAGTGGGACGCATATTAGTGAGCAAAATCTTGTTGCCTGCTTATTTCCAGGGGAATCTCTCAACAGCCTATCAGTTCCTGGAACAACGGTTCGGCGACGCAATGCGCAATGCGGCCAGTACCACATTTATGGTCACCCGCTTACTTGCGGATGGCGTTCGCCTTTTTGCTACAGCCATCCCGCTGGCGATTATCCTGCGGCTGGGTGGCGCTTTTACAGGCTGGGGTGATATTGAACTCTATTTGCTTTCCATAGCCGCTATTTCATTGATTACGCTCATTTATACTCTCATTGGTGGTATTAAAGCGGTGGTCTGGATGGATGTAATGCAGATGGCCGTGTATATCGGCGGTGCGGCATTGGCCATTGGTATTATGATTGCCGACTTACCGAGTGGCGTCAGCAGTGCTATGACGGTAGCCTCGGATGCGGGAAAATTACAGATCCTTGATTTCGGATTCGGACAGTCCTTTGCCGATTTCATTGCTCAGCCCTACACCTTTTTTACCGCCTTGATTGGAGGCGCGATATTTTCCATTGCCTCGCATGGCACCGACCAGCTGATTGTACAGCGGTTACTCACCACCCGCGATGTGGAAGATGGCAAAAAAGCACTTGTTTGGAGTGGCGTGGTGGTGGCCCTGCAATTTGGGTTGTTCCTGTTTATCGGGCTACTGCTGTATGCATTTTATGATACGCAGACCGCGCAGCAGTTGGGACTGGCGACGACGGATGAAATTTTTGCCAAGTTTATCGTCGAGCAGCTGCCGGTGGGCTTGTCGGGATTGATCATAGCATCGCTGTTCGCAGCAGCGATGAGTAGTTTGAGCTCATCGCTCAACTCGTTGGCTTCTTCAACTACGTTGGATCTTTACAAACCGTATTTTGGGCAGGGGAACACGCAGGCCGAAGATCTGAGGATTTCACGCATCATCACGATGATCTGGGCGATTATTTTGACGGGCTCGGCGTTCTTTTTTGCTTACCTGCAGCTTCAGGAGGGGGAACGTCCTGCCGTCGTTGAGCTGGGGCTGGGCATTGCCTCGTACACCTACGGTGGACTGTTGGGCGCTTTTTTACTGGGGCGTTTATTTGAGGCTCCCGATAAGACAGATGCCATGATCGGCTTTTTTGCGGGATTGGTCTCGTTGCTGTTCATGGTGGAAGGTCCTGTTCAGAACTTACTGCCCGGAGAGCCGCTGGCCATCGCCTGGCCGCTATATACGGTCGTCGGTAGTGCGATTGTGATTGCAGTAGGCAATATTTCACAATTTATCAGAAACAGAAAATAGGTTGATTTCCGACGCAAAGCATCGGAACTAGATTATTAGAGTTACAAAGACTTGTCAAGTTTTAAAACCTGGACAGCTTCGATAATTCTCTGCGAATTACCTCGGGGTTACTCTGCGGTAATTTCAAAAAAACTTAACTGAAAAAATGGGGTTATAGTGAAAATAAAGTTCTTAGTTAGTGTACTTTTATTGGTATTTCTTGGGATGGGATTTAGCCAACGGAAGGCGGAGCAATCCCGAAAAGTGGGGCACATTTCCGCTATTGACAGCCTCATCCAGCAGAAGATTAATGCTAACCACATTCCCGGTGCAGCGATCCAGATCAAGAAGGGGGATTCCATATTGCACCTAGCTGCTTACGGTTATGCCCGCAAATACGATTACGACCTTCAGCCACTTCAGAATCCCGAAAAAATGACGACCGAACACCTCTTTGATTTAGCCTCGCTGACCAAAGTTTGTGCTACTACTTTTGGTATTATGAAGCTGGTAGATGAAGGCAAAATTTCGGTTGATGATCCCATCTATAAATACTTGCCGGAGTTTAAAGAAGGAGCCAAGTCAAAGATCACCATTCGCCATCTGCTGACCCATACTTCTGGACTGCCGCAATGGGTACCCACCTATTATCACGCCAAAAATCGAAAAGACCGATATGAGTATATAGCGGGGTTGCCACTCAAGTGGGAGGTCGGGCAGGGCCGCCACTACAGTGACCTGGGTTTTATGCTGCTGGGGGATATCATCGAGCGGGTGACCGGCCAGCGGTTTGATCAATATGTATCTGAGACTATTTATCAACCCCTCGGTCTCAAGTACACCACCTTTAATCCTCTCCAAAAAGGATTCAGCAAGATAGCAGCTACCTCGCACGGAAATCCCTTTGAAAAGCAGATGGTGTACGATGATGATTTTGGCTATGAAGTTGATGTGGATCCGCAGTCGTGGGACGGTTGGCGGCAGTACACGCTACGCGGCAAAGTCAATGATGGCAATGCGTGGTATGCCAACGGTGGCGCGGCGGGACACGCAGGACTGTTTTCGACCGTCGGTGATTTGCAGGTACTTGTGGATCTGTTGCTGCACAAGGGCCAGTTTCAAGGAAAGCAGGTCATCTCTTCAACTGTGATCGACCGTTTTCTCACCAAAGATCGTTACGGCAATGGACTCGGTTGGGCGATGGAAAACGATATAATCTCGGCGGAGGGGATCCCCGACGTCACTTTTGGGCACACCGGTTTTACAGGTACTAATATTGTAGCCGTTCCCGCGGACTCGCTTTCCATTATCTTTCTTACAAATCGGCAGCATGTGGGGCGCCAAGAAAATGGGTACTATTTTGATCTCGGTCCCCTGCGACAGCAGATATTTAATGTTGTGGTGGAATCAACCAAGTAATCTGTCGCCAATTATTTATAGTTTTATTTAAAATATTTTCCCTAAATTGGTTACTAGTTTAAAACCAACGGAGGGAGAATGTTTATCGATATTGCAAAGAGATGCTGTCCGGCTTTTCTATATCTGCTTTTGGCTTTGATTGCTGTAGCGGGATCATCAACCACAGTTTGTGCCCAAGAACAGGTTGAGAACCTGTTCTACTATGTTGATGCTGAAGATGCCTTCCAAAGCTTTAAAGCTAACAGTGATTATATCAGTATTGTGGCGCCGCAGAAGTATTCCATTTCCAGGGCAGGCGTCGTATGGGGAGAAGTTGATCCACGCGTAATGGATATTGCTCGGGAGAATGATATCAAGGTGATTCCCTTGATTATGAATCCGGGGTTTGACCGTCAGTTATTTCATGAGTTTTTGCAGGATACTACTGCCCAGCGCCGAACCATCCAAATGATGGTGGAGCTAGCCCTGGAGTACGACTATGCCGGCTGGCAGTTTGATTTCGAAAATATTCATATCAGTGATCGGGAAGCGTTTACGAACTTTTATCGCAATACGGCTGAAGCCTTTCGGCCCCACAATCTGTCTTTATCAGCAGCGGTAGTTCCCACAAATACAGATTATGATTTAAAAACTGCTTACCACCGTTTTTTATATGAATACTGGCGCGGCGCCTATGATCTCAAAGCAATGGCCGAGATCGGAGACTTTTTATCCCTGATGACCTACTCGCAGCACACCCGTCGTACGCCGCCGGGACCAGTGGCAGGCATTCCCTGGATGGAAGAGATGATCCGCTATTTGCTGGATGATTTGCAGATAGAGCCACAGAAAATATCGCTGGGTATTCCGTTCTACTCCACCTACTGGTATGCTGATTATACGGACGAGCGAGGAGGTTTTGTAAACGGCTCGGGCGCATCCTATGCCAAAGTTATGGGGCTCGTCGATCGCTATGAGGCTGATCTTGTGTGGCTTGAAAAGCAGCAGACCCACTATGCACTATGGAATCACGATGGAGTGTACGAGTACGCATTCATCGAGGATCAGTGAGCCCTTGTGGAAAAGCTCAAGGTGTTGCAGAAATTTAATCTGAGAGGAATATCAGTATGGCGATTAGGCCAAGAAGATCCCGCAGTGTGGGAGATTTTTAGAAACTAAAAAAGAGAGGAAAAAATACACGCTATAGAGTGCAATTAATCAATAACGCCTGCAGTATTCCTGTAGGTAAAATGGAGAAATAATATGAAAAAACGGTTACCAATACTTGTATCACTATTGCTCCTTCCGTTCTTCTTGTTTGCACAATCGGTCCGGTACCAAATATCGGGCAACATTGTGGATGCAGACAACGGGGAGCCTTTGGTTGGAGCAAATGTGAGTCTTCAAAATACGGTCGTTGGTACAGCTACCGGTGCCGACGGTAATTTTGAATTAACAGTCAGCTTAAGACCGGGTGATTATACGCTCGTTATCAGCTATATAGGATATCGAAGAACGCAACGCTCTCTTACGCTTGAAGATGAGCTCGACGTAGATCTGGGGACCATCCAGATGAAAGCAGATGTCATCGGCTCGGAGGAGGTCGTTATAACCGGAGCTTCGGCGCTTACGAGTAAGAAGCAACTGGGTAATTCCATCTCCACGGTTAATGCCGAAGAGTTGCAGGCAACCGGAGCTACACAGATCGACCAGGCTTTAGCAGGTAAGATTTCAGGAGCTATAATCACGCAAAACTCCGGCGATCCGGCCGGTGGTATCAGTGTGCGTCTGAGAGGGACAGGAACCTTCCTGGGGCAAGCAAGTCCACTTTATATTGTGGATGGCGTGATCGTCAATAACGATTCCCCGGAACTGATTGATGTCGGGGGGACGGCTACAAATCGCCTTGTTGACCTGAATCCGGAGGATATTGAACGTATCGAGGTCGTAAAGGGAGCTGCCGCTGCTGCCCTCTATGGTTCCAGAGCCAACAATGGTGTAGTGCAGATCTTTACGAAAAAGGGCACCTCTGGAGAACCTGAAATTACGTACTCATCAAAGATTAATATCGACCATGTCCGAAAAACGTTGGATGTAAATATGGCGATGAACGATCAGGGAGAGTTCCTGGACAACAGCGGCAACGTACTGGATGGGCGTCGCTACGACTTTCAGGATTTTATTTTCCGAACGGCCGTAGGCTCAGAGCAGTATCTTTCTATTGGCGGTGGATCCGGGGACACGCGGTACTTTATGTCCGGCTCGTACAAAAGTAACGAAGGTATTGTAGAAGCCTCTGATTTCAAGCGTGGCACGGCGCGTTTGAATCTGGATCAGGTGCTTACCAACTGGGCTAACGTATCCGTAAAACTGAATTATACCAACAGCCGCAGTAATGAGATCCCCAATGGTGGGTTGAACTCTTCTTACGGAGCGTTAACTGGTTTTATTTTTGGTCCGAACACCGTCGATCCCCGTCCGGATCCGGTGAGCGGAGAGTATCCCAATAATACCGCTTTGGCCAATCCGCTTGAAGTTATCAACACCTACAAATTTGACCAAGAGGTTAATCGTGTGATTGGTAGTGCCTCTTTGACATTAACGCCCATTGCCGGATTGTCAATCGATCACACCCTGGGTATTGATACCTATAGCCAGGTGGCTACAGCCTTCATCCCCAACGGGACGTCTGCCCCGGGACTGGGCGCGGGTTTTGGCCGACGATCAGAACGGGAGTTTTTCCAGATGAATAATGACCTGAATATTCGATATCAGGATATGCTAACCGAAAAGTTAGAATCTACAACACTGGTGGGCGGGACCTTGCAGTATGAGAAAACTGCGACCATAGGACTACAAGCTACTGAGTTTACGCTTGGATCGCAGGTTGTTACAGGGGGTGCTAATTTTGCTCAGCCGGGTGAATTTCGGGCAGAGAACATTATTTATGGTGTATTTGCTCAGCAAACCTTTGGATACAACAACAAATATTTCCTGACTGGAGCCGGCCGTTTCGATGCCTCTTCAGTATTTGGGGATGACGAACGCTGGCAGTTTTTTCCGAAAGTCAGTGGTTCGTGGTTGGTTTCTGAGGAAAATTTTTGGCAAAATTCAGGTCTCAACGATGCCATTTCGTCCTTAAAGTTTCGTGCTTCCCTCGGATCTTCCGGAGGACAAACGGCCATTGGGGCTTTTGACCGGTTCAACCTTTTTAATCCATTGTCAATAAATGGCCGCAGTGCTTTGCTGCCGTCCACCCAGCGGGGAGCATTGGGGGTAAAACCCGAACGTCAGACAGAATTAGAACTTGGCTTCGATGCCAGCTTCCTAAACGAACGGGTGGCACTGGAGTTTACCTGGTATGATCAGCAAACCGATGACTTGCTGCTATTCCGTAGTACCGCCCCAAGCACCGGATTCCAGTCGCAGCTGGGTAATTTCGGATCGCTTGACAACACCGGTATCGAGATACTACTCAAAGCAGTACCGATTAATAATGATCGGTTGCAGTGGACCTCTACGGTGACCTTTGCTGCCAACGAAAATAAAATCAAGGGTATCGAAGGCGGTACTATCATCATTCCCGAATCATTCGGACAGGTAGCCGCCATCAATGGAGAGCCACTGGGCGTGTTCTACAGCGATGCATTTGAGCGGGATTCCAATGGTGATATCGTTTATGACCAGAATGGACTACCGGTAGAGGCTGAGGGCGACTTCATTATCGGTGATCCGAACCCCGATTGGACCGGCTCTTTTATTAACGAAGTGAGAGTGGGTCGCAGCTGGAATTTCCGAGCTCAGTTTGATGTCAGCTATGGCAATGATGTATTCAACTTCACGGAACGACTCGGATCTCTGGGTGCCTTTGGAACTATGAAAACCTACGAACGTGAGCTCGAGGGCGATCTGCCAGCCGGATATAATGCACGCGTTTTCGGCATTTTTGAAAACTGGATTGAGGATGGATCGTTTGTAAAGCTTCGCGAGCTGTCAGCCTCCTATACCCTGTTTCCTGAAGCCTTTGGCCTGCAAAGCCTGAGACTAAGTGTTGTCGGTCGGAATCTTTTCTCCATTGACGATTACAATGGATATGACCCAGAAACAAATGTGGCCGGCCAACGCACGGCGGTACGAGGTTTCGACTTTGTGCAGGTACCAATTCCCAGGAGCATCATTTTTGGTGTGACGGCTAACTTTTAAGAGAATGGAGATGATATTATGAAATCAATACTACATAAATTACGAACAAGTGTAATCGTGGCAGTTGTGTTGGTGCTGGCCGGGGGATGTAATCTCGATGTCAGTAATCCCAACTCTGCTACCGAAGATGATGTGCTGGGGTCTGCCGATGGCATTCGGGCCTTTGTGGTTGGCATGCAAGGGACTTATTCGGGTGATGCCTATCCTGCAGTAGCGTTGAATACGGGGATCACCACGCGTGAGCTGGCTATTAATACGACGTTTTCTAGTCTCATTGAGCTCGAGGCCGGGGGAACGGCACTGCCACCGGAAAATAGCCGTACCAATGCTATTTGGAATAACTTCACCAGGGTCATCAGTATGTGTGATCAAATACTGGCCAGTGCACCTAACGTGATAATCGATGAAGCAGAGCTTAGCGGTATTGTAGCATTAACGCACGTCTACAAGGCGATGTCGCTTGGATATTTGATCCAGTCTTTTGAGCAGGTACCGATTAATGCGGGTGATAATGCGGAGTTCTCGTCTCGTGGGGACGTATTGGCTGAGGCCATTAGTCTGCTTGATGATGCGTTAACGCTAATTACCAACACGCCGCCGTCGTCCAACTTTAACAATAATATTATGCTAGCCGGATTTGACTTGGAGAATACCATCCATGCGATGTTAGCCCGCTACAATCTGCTGGCCGGTAACTACCAGGATGCCATTGATGCCTCCAATGAAGTGGATCCGACGGCGACATCGGTCTTTACGTTTGACGGTTCAGTTTCCCGTAATCCTATTTACGTAGGAGTGACCAGCGGTGATGAGGGGCAAGAGTATGCTCCCCGTGATGGTTTCGGTACTCCGCTCACGGAAGCAGGCGACGAGCGTATCGACTTTTACCTGGTGTCAGCGAATCTAACGAGTACGCCCAATGGCTTTGATATTGATGATCTGGAGGGCTTTTTCTCCAATCCGAGCGAATCTATTCCCGTGTATCTACCGGGAGAGATGAACCTGATTCGAGCGGAGGCGTATGTGCAAACAGACCAGCCGGGACTGGCCGTCAACGAAATCGACGCCATTCGGACGAAGCAGGCATCGCAGGATCCGTTTGGTGTGGGGGCAAACTTACCGGCCTACAGCGGAGGTACGGATGACGCTTCGTTGCTTGAGGAAATCTACTACCAGCGAAGTGCCGAAATGTACCTTTCAGGCATGCGCTTTGAGGATGCACGTCGGCTGGGGCGACCGGTACCGCCGAACAATCCACCGCTGACGGCTGAACGAAATCGCGTGTACTATCCGTATCCTACCCAAGAGCGGCAGAATAACACAAATACCCCCGAGAATCCGCCAATTTAAATGTTGCAGCTACTCCAAATTCGATAACTTGGGATATCAGGTTGTTATGAAAGCCCGCAGATGAGAGTCTGCGGGCTTTTTTTATTGATAATGTTTTTGTCCGGGTTGATATTTCTTCTGCCGAAACCATGTATCATAGTGGAATTTGTCTAACTGTATCAGGATATGATAGAGCTTAGCATTGGGATCAGTCTTAAAGTATACCAGTCCTCGGATGCTTTCGCCGGGCCAGAGGTCGGTGATGCGGAGCGCCTCAGCTTTCCAAAATTTTTTACTACCGCGAAGGCTTGCGCGGCGGTGGTGATATCGAGCGCGATCTATTTGCTGGTTAACGGCGTTTTGTGCCAACTGTTCACCAGCCTCCTCTTGCTCTTCTTCGGTTTCGGCCATCACGCCATTGGCAACAGTCAATCCCTGTAGTGTATAAAACAAGAGTTCATCGGTTTGTTGATTAGCTTTTTGTTGGGAGAGCGCTAAATCGAGACTAAGAATTTTCTGCTCGGGATTTTTGGCTTGATTGAAAGTGAGTAGTTGTCCCGGGTTTTCCGGAATATACCCACTGTAGGATTTGTAGGCGAAGGAATCGGGAGCTACGCGAACGATCTGTGCGGAATTGTTAATCACCTCCACATCGAGTGCAAACATGCTCGAGGTGTGCTCATAGTAACTGATCGTTACCAGCACGCTGTCATTTTCTAGGTGAATGTACTCGACGCCCTTGTAAAAAGAGGTCTGGTTGTCATTCGCCTTGGCCTTGAGGCGATAAACCGGTTCCGGTGAACAGGCTTGCAGAATCAAAAGACCTCCAATAATAAGTAGTAACGTAGATCTCATATCTGAAAAGCTGGTTGTTGATGACTTGTTCTGCCAATAACCTATTTAAATGGGGAATACGGAAAAATCACATGTTTATGTGAATGTAAAAGTGCCGTGAAATCGTAACTTACAGGAAACGTTAACTGACAGATTATCCTATGGAAACTTATATACAGAACACCGGCTTATTACTGGTGATATTATTTTTGGTCTCTTGCCAGGGCGAACAGGGCCCCACTGGGCCGCAAGGTCCTGCAGGACCTGTGGGAAGTGCTTATGAGGTGCAGGCTAGCTTTAATGAGGATAATAACTACAGTGTCATTTCGGCCATCCCGGATAATATTGAGGTGCTGCAAAGCGACATTGTTATGGTGTATTTGCTCTGGGAGGTTGATCAAAACACAGGCAATGATGTGTGGCAGCCGCTGCCGGTTTCAATATTTTTTGATGACGGAGAGCTGCAGTATGGGTTTGACCACACGGTGGCTGACGTTCAGCTGTTTTTGACGGGTGATACTGATTTGAGTACCGTGGGCGATGAGTTTACCCAGGACCAAATTTTCCGTATCGCTATACTGCCGGTGGATTATGTGCAGTCGAATAAGATAAACGTTAACAACATGCAAGAAGTGATGAAGGCGGTAGGGCAGCAGAATTTGAAGCGCCTGGAATCCAACTAATTACAGTATTCTATTCTTCTGGGTCGTAATTGAGATTGGGTCCCAGCCAGCGTTCAATCTCTTCTACACTCATATCCTTGCGCTGAGCATAATCTTCGATCTGATCCTTTTCAAAATCACCAACGTTAAAGTAGACTGAGTCGGGATGCGCAAAATAGAGTCCACTTACCGAGGCCGCCGGATGCATAGCGAATGATTCTGTTAGTGTGATGCCGGCATTATTCTCCACATCTAGCAGATCAAAGAGGATACGCTTCTCAGTATGATCGGGCTGGGCGGGATAGCCAGGCGCGGGACGAATACCGTCATACTGTTCCTTGATGAGCTCTTTGTTGGTTAAATCTTCATTGGGTGCATAGCCCCAAATGTCCGTACGCACCTTCTCGTGCAGGAGTTCGGTAAAGGCCTCAGCAAGACGATCTGCCAAGGCTTTAGTTAGGATGGCATTGTAATCGTCGTGATCATCTTCAAACTGTTTGACGAGCTCGGGAGCGCCAATGCCGGTTGTAACGGCAAACCCACCCATGTAATCGTTGATCCCAGATGATTTCGGTGCAACAAAATCAGACAGTGCTTTATTGGGCTGGCCGCGACGTTTTTTCGACTGCTGGCGCAGCATGTGGAAGGTTTTGAGCACTTCTTCACGATTGTCATCGGTATATAGTTCTACATCGTCGCCTACGGAGTTGGCCGGATATAGTCCCAGCACGGCGCGTGCCTTCAGCAACTTCTGGTCGATAATCTTATCTAACAACTGGTTAGCATCATCGTACAGCTTTTGCGCCTCTTCACCATATTTTTCATCCTCCAAAACTTCGGGGAACTTGCCTTTCATCTGCCAGGCGATGAAAAAGGGTCCCCAGTCGATGTAATTTCGAATTTCTTCCAGTGGATAATTGTCGTACACCTGCGTACCGAGCTGGTTCGGTTTGATGATCTCTGAGGATTCCCAATCGATATCCATAGCGTTATCGCGGGCCTCTTCCAGCGACAGGTAGGTCTTGCGACTGGATCGTCCTTCGTGACGCTTACGCAGCTTCAAATATTCATTCTTTGTTTTCTTGACAAAATCATCGCGCAGCGTCTTGGAAACGAGGTTTCCTGTTACTGATACACTTCGGGAGGCATCCAAGACGTGTATCACCGGCTGTTCATAGTTGGGCTCAATTTTCACCGCAGTATGCATGCGGGATGTTGTAGCGCCCCCAATCATCAACGGTTGCTTGAAATCTTCTCGCTCAAGTTCTTTGGCAACATGCACCATCTCATCCAGCGAGGGCGTAATGAGTCCGCTGAGGCCGATAATATCCACATTCTGTTCGCGCGCTTCCTGCAGGATCTTATCCGCCGGTACCATTACGCCAAGGTCGATTACGTCAAAATTGTTACAGCGCAGCACGACCGATACGATGTTTTTGCCGATATCGTGCACATCACCTTTCACGGTGGCTAGCAATACTTTGGCTTTGGGCTCGCTGTTCTTGTTTTTCTCTTTTTCTTTCTCGATAAAAGGGATTAGGTGGGCTACGCCTTTCTTCATCACGCGGGCACTTTTTACCACCTGTGGCAGAAACATCTTGCCCGATCCAAACAGGTCGCCGACCACATCCATGCCGTTCATCATGGGACCTTCGATTACTTCGATAGGATGCTCAAACTGCTGGCGTGCTTCTTCCACATCATCCACAATATAGTCCACAATGCCTTTGACCAGTGCATGTTTGATGCGCTCTTCCACGGGTTCTTCACGCCACTCCTGTTTCTTCTCCTCTTTTTCGGTGCCTTCGTCTTTGATTTCCTCGGCGTAATCTACAAGGCGTTCAGTAGCATCATCGCGGCGGTTGAGCAGTACATCCTCAACGAGTTCCCGAAGTTTGTCAGGAATTTCTTCATAGACTTCGAGCTGACCCGCATTGACAATAGCCATGTCGAGTCCGGCCTGGATGGCGTGGTACAGAAAGGCTGAGTGCATTGCTTCGCGGACCTTGTTATTGCCACGGAAAGAGAACGAAATGTTACTGAGCCCGCCACTTACCTTGGCCAGCGGCAGGTTTTCTTTAATCCATTCGGTTGCCTTGATAAAATCAACCGCATAGTTGCGGTGCTCTTCAATACCGGTGGCAACCGTCAGAATATTGGGATCGAGGATGATATCCTGAGGTTTAAAGCCAACTTCTTTGGTCAAGATGTTGTAAGCGCGTTCGGCAATTTCGATACGTCGCTCGTAGCTGTCGGCTTGCCCCTTTTCATCGAAGCCCATAACTACCACAGCGCCCCCAAAATTAAGGATTTCGCGGGCATGTTCTTTAAAGGTTTCTTCGCCGTCTTTTAGACTAATGGAGTTGACTACACACTTGCCCTGGGCAGCTTTGAGTCCCGCCTTGAGCACTGACCACTTCGAGGAATCAATCATGATAGGGACACGTGAAATATCGGGCTCAGCGGCCAGCAGCTGCAAAAACTCGACCATTACTTCTTCCGATTCCAGCATACCCTCATCCATGTTGATATCGATGATCTGGGCGCCGTTCTCGACCTGCTGGCGCGCCACGGATAGTGCTTCTTCGTACTCTTCATTTTTGATGAGCCGCTTGAACTTGCGTGATCCCATCACGTTGGTACGTTCGCCGATGTTAACGAAGTTGGTTTCAGGTCGTACGACCAATGGCTCAAGTCCGCTGAGGCGCAGGTAGGGCTTTTGTTCGGGAATCTGGCGCGGCTCGCACTCTTGGGCTGCCTCAGCAATAGCCTTAATATGGTCGGGCGTCGTACCACAGCATCCACCCACTAGGTTTACAAAATTCGACTCGGCATAATCCCGCAGCTGATCCGCCATGAATTCGGGCGTCTCGTTGTAATCGCCCATTTCATCGGGCAGACCCGCATTGGGATAAAGGCTGGTGTGGCAGTCGGCAATGTTGGCCAGTTCCTCGATATAGGGACGCATCTGTTTGGATCCCAACGAACAGTTGAGTCCCACACTAAGCAAATTCTTGGTGTGCGAAACAGAAATCCAGAAAGCTTCGGTGGTTTGCCCCGAGAGTGTACGGCCGCTTTGATCCACAATCGTACCTGAAATCATCACAGGAATGTCTTTACCCGTTTCTTCCTGGAACTTGTGGATGGCATAAATTGCGGCCTTGGCGTTGAGCGTATCAAAAATCGTTTCTACCAGCAGGATATCTGCGCCACCTTCGACCAAGCCTCGTATTTGTTCGCTATATGCTTCCTTGAGCTGGTCAAAGGTGATGGCGCGGTAGCCGGGATCTTCTACATCCGGCGACAATGAAAGCGTTTTGTTAGTAGGACCAATAGCACCGGCAACGAACCGAGGCTTATTGGGATTTTTTTCTGTAAATTCATCGGCCACTTCGCGAGCATTTTTTGCGGCCGCCACATTTAGCTCATAGGCTAAATCTTCCATATGGTAATCCGCCTGCGAGATAGACGTGCTATTAAAGGTGTTGGTCTCGATGATGTCGGATCCGGCCGAAAGAAATTGCCGGTGAATATCTTTAATAATATCGGGCTGGGTGAGACTGAGCAGGTCGTTGTTGCCTTGCAGTTCCGCCTTGTCAAAATCGGCAAAACGGTCGCCGCGGTAGTCTTTTTCAGAAAGGTTGTGATCCTGGATCATCGTGCCCATGGCGCCATCCAGTATTAAAATGCGGTCTTGTAGCAGATCCTTGATTTGATCGAACTTCATATATATAACTATCTACAGGTAATATTGTTAGGTACTTGTGGTTGCACAAAAACTTTTCAACTAAGCTACGAAGTGATTACCTTAAACACCGTTAGATTTTCGATACGAAAACCGTGCAGCTTGCTGCAAAGTTTTTGGACACCAAAGGTACAAAGATTAGACGAGTAAATGAAAGTAATAGAGCACTACGCACAAGCAAAAGAACCACTTATTTCTTTTGAAATTATTCCGCCCAAAAGAGGGGGATCAGTTGACAAGGTTTTTTCATCTCTGGACCAGGTGATGCAGTATAATCCTCCATTTATTGATGTGACCTATCATGCCGCTGAATCGTATTATGAGGAGCTGGGTGATGGTACGATGAGGCGCCATATCAAACGCAAGCGTCCGGGTACTATTGGCCTTTGTGCTGCCATTATGCATAAGTATGATGTGGATCCGGTGCCGCACCTGATATGTGAAGGTTTTACCAAGGAGGAGACCGAGGACGCCCTGATTGAGCTAAACTACCTGGGCATCGATAATGTGTTGGCTATCCGCGGGGATGCATCAGATGATTCTGTGCCTCGTTACAAAAACGGTACCTTCAATAAATTTGCCCTGGACTTGGTTAACCAGATTAAAGATATGAATAGGGGTCAATATCTCGAAGACATTGGCAATGCGCACGAAACCGATTTTTGTGTGGGCGTAGCCGGTTATCCCGAGAAACATTTCGAGGCACCTAATCTCGACTTTGATATTAAGCAGCTTAAGAAGAAGGTTCGTGCCGGTGGCGACTATATTGTAACGCAGATGTTTTTTGATAATGAAGCATACTTTAATTTTGTCGAAAAGTGTCGCAATGCCGGCATTGATTGCCCCATTGTGCCGGGGCTCAAAGTACTGACCCGCGAACGTCATTTGAATTTTCTGCCTAAATATTTTCATCTGAATATTCCAGAGCCGCTGTCCGAGGAAGTACAGGCTGATCCCGACAATGCACAGAGTATTGGTGTGGAGTGGGCTGCCCAGCAGTGCACCGAGCTGCTCGAAGGCGGAGCCCCTGGAATTCATTTTTATATTATGGGCGATCCCACGCCGGCGCTGGATGCCATCGACAAGCTCCCATTGGGACACGATGCAGTTGGTCGTAAGTAATAATTCGGCTAACGTTGTAGTACAAAGCAAAACCCTCCAAGACAAATCCTGGAGGGTTTTTTTGATCTAAAGAAGAGAAATGTTACCGCACAAAGACGGGCTGCGTTTTGTCTTCGGTATGTTTCTCGCTGTAGCTGTAATCATTTCCATTGAAGCCTAACAGACCCTCGTAGCTATCGATTTCATTTTCGATAAGATAGCGTGACATCGTACCGCGGTTTTTCTTGGCATAAAAGCCAATCACTTTTAGCTCTCCATTTTTAAAGTCTTTGAACTTGGGTTTGATGATATCCACGTCTAGTTTGTTGGGTTGTAGCGCTTTGAAATACTCTTTACTGGCCAAATTAACAAAAAGCTCATCGTCTTCCAGTTCATTATTCAGAGCTTCAGTAAGGCTATCGCCCCAGAAATCGTACAGCCGATCATGACCATTGACTTGAAGCTTTGTCCCCATCTCAAGGCGATACGGCTGCATTAAATCAAGTGGGCGTAGCAGTCCGTACATACCTGATAATATGCGCAGACTGTCTTGCAAGGTGTCGAGGTGTGAATCATCCAGGGAATAAGCATCAAATTCTTTGTAGGCGGAACCCTTGAATGCATAAATGCAGGGACGAGCGTTTTCTTTCGTAAAAGGAGTAGAGAATTTTTGGTAACGCTCATAGTTCAGGTCAGCCAGGTCCTGGCTGATATCCATCAGTTCTTTGAGCTCATCTTTTGATTTTTGAGCCAGCTCATTATTCAGTGTTTTAGCCTCATCCAGAAAGCGCGGTTTTGTGGCTTTATCAGTTGGTAATTCACTTTCATAATCCAGCGTTTTAGCAGGTGAAAGAACGATTTTCATTGTAATACTTATAAATTTAGGATTTGTCTTTTTAAATGATAGAGAGCATAACCTGATTAAATGGAGCAATCATTCCAAAAGCCGTTATGATATCTCTGTCATCAAAAAAATTAATAATAATGCTTTATTAATAGCTTTTGGCTTAGTTTCTTAAAACTGAGCACTTCTCTACTAAACTAATCGCAATATTGGAATTATGCGTTTCTGTTTAGGGGTAGTATTTGTAACGATTTTCGTGAGTACAGTGTTGGGGCAGTCTCAAGATCGAATTGTATTTACGGCTGATTCTGATAGCCTCCGTATCGAAAAAGTCGTAGCAAAAGCCGATTCCCTGCAAAGGATAGGCCAGATACAGCAATCTTTAGGATTATTAAAACAAGCCCAGAGTACAGCTGATTCACTCCAAAGTAGCTATCTGATTCAATTGGTGAATGAGCAATTAGCAGATAATTACTTGTCGAGCAGCCACTATCAGAAAGCAGAAACGCTGTTGACAGAGATGCTCAACAAATACCCCCAAGGGGATAAAAAGGCTGAGTTGTTAAGCCTGTTGGGAAATACCTACCGATATCAAGGAAGATATAAAGAGGCGCTTGCTAAACAGGAAGAAGCAAAAAACCTGATTGATTCACTTCAGCATCCGGTAACCTATGCACGTCTTAATTTTAACATAGCTACTGTACATAGTAGTGTAGGTAATTTTGGTACGGCCTTTAAGTACTTCAACAATAGTATTAAAGGTGCCGAAGCTGCAAAAGATAGTGTCTTGCTGGCGAAAAGCCTTAATAGCTTGGGCCTGGCTTACAATAATTATGGAAAGTACGACGAGGCAAAATACTATCTGCAACGTGCGCGGGAGATTGAGAAACAGATCAATAATAAAGTGGGAATGTTACGGGCCACTCTGAATCTAGCTATCACTGTTCAAAATTTGAAAGATTACGATAAAGCAATCGCTTTATATAACCAAGCGTTGGATATTCATCGGGATGTACGGTCCAATGTGCCCCCGTTTCGCATTCTCTATAATCTGGGTCAGCTTCATAAGGAGCAGGGTGCCTATGACAAAGCTATCTCGAATTATCAGCAGTCGTTAGCATACAGTGAGGAGCAAGGTATTAAACCGGGACTGGTCTATAACTATGGTGGGTTGGGCGATGTAGCCGAGCAACAGGGTCGGTTTTCCGAAGCAGAAACATACTATTCCAAAGCGCTGGACATTGCCCGGCAAATTGGGAACAACGACTTGAGGAAAAATGCCCTGAAGAGCTTATATAATTTGAAAAAAAGTCAGAATGCATATCGCGAAGCATTATCCTACCATGAATCATATGTAAGATTGTCTGACAGCCTGGAAGAAGTATCGCGCAAAGAGCAGATCGAAAAGACGAAAACTGAGTTGGGGCTTCGAAAACAGGAAAAGATTAACCAGTTACTGCAGGAAAAGCAGAATCGGCAGGAAGCACGCATAGCTTTTCAATATTGGGTGATTCTGGCTGGTGTTGCTGTTATCATAGCTATCCTAATTACACTGTACTTGTTGTACCGTTCGAATGCCGAGAAGCAACGTATTAATGCAGAGCTGGAAGATCAGCGCAGCCAGCTACAGGAGCTCAACAAGGTAAAAGAAAAGATGCTGGCAATTATTGCCCATGACTTGCGATCGCCACTGGCGTCGATGCAGGCCGTGCTCTACCTGATCCGCGAAGAAGATTTGTCGGTTCAGGAAATACAAGAAATGACGGCCGACCTGGAGGTATCGATCAGTCAGAATATTAGTATGATGGATAATATGTTGGCTTGGGCGCGCGAGCAGATGTCTGGATTGGAGGTTGATCTGGAAACCATACAAGCGAGAGAAATGGTCGAAGATGTTTTTGATAACTTGAAGATCCAGGCTCAAAGTAAGGGCATTGCATTACATAACAACGTTTCTGAAGATGTAAGTGTGAAGGCTGATGTGAACCTCTTGAAGCTTATTTTGCGCAACTTGGTTTCGAACAGCATCAAATTTTCGCGTCAGGGTGATGATATCTCGGTGCATAGTCGCATTGGCTCATCAGGAAAGATAATATTTGAGGTTCGTGATACAGGTATTGGCATTCCTGAAGAGAAGCAACAGGTTATTTTTTCATCAGAAAGCGAATCACGACTGGGTACCGAAGATGAAAAGGGCAGTGGATTGGGGCTTCAGCTGTGCAAAGAGTTTGTTGAAAAACAAGATGGGGAAATTACTATACAGAGTGCTGAGGGCGAAGGTACAACCTTTTCTTTCACTTTGCCCAAGGCCTCCTAACCAACATTTAATAATTTATTCGATGGTTAAGTCTGCAATCACCGGTAAGTGGTCGGAAGGAAAGTAACCGCCGCGAAATGTTGACAGGATAGCCACATTGGTAACGCCGATCCACAAATTTGTAAAGATGTAATCAATTCGCTTGCCTCCGGAAGTGTCGGCCACGCTAAATCCGTTGTATGTAAAATCCGGTCCCAGCGGCTCTGATTTTGAAGCGTAATAAGTGTCCGTTAGAAAAGAGGAGTTTAGAATTTGGTAGGGACTGCTATCTTCAGTGATATTAAAGTCTCCGGTGAGAATGACCGGCGTATTTCCAGCTAGGTTACCGATCGTTATTTAGAATAAGTTTAGCACTTTTGGTGCGGGCCGTGTCGCCAACATGATCGAAATATGTATTGAATATATAAATCTCTTCGCCGTCTTTTTTGAACCGAAATTTGCCCCAGGTCAGGATGCGCGGAAGGGCGGCATCCCAACTTTTGCTTGGCACTGACGGTGTCTGGGAGAGCCAGATGGTACTGTCAGTTTGTGCAACAAGTTTGACCTTTCGGCTGTCGTAAAAAAGGGCCCAAAATTCACCGTCCTTTTCGCCATTCGTGCGTCCTTTACCGATCCATTTGTAGTTGGGCAGTTGTTGATCTAGGTAGCCGAGTTGATGGAAAAGAGCTTCCTGAGTGCCCAAAAATGTGGGTTCATAGAATGCAATCGGGTTGGCCACTCTTGCTTTGCGGTTATCCCAGTTATTTGGTGCATCATCGGGATTATCGTACCGAATGTTGTAGGTCATCGCCCGAATTTTTTGTGCTTGGGCTAAGGATTTTTCCGAACAAGTTAGCGTGAAAGCTGTGGTAATGAAGATTCCAAGAAAGCTGACCCAAAAGGTTTTCATATATTAAGATGAAGTTTTACCAAAAAACTATGACTAAAATAGCGGTCGTAACACAGAGGCCCAACGCAAAACCCTTGTATGAACGATACCACGGCAGCGATGATTCGGCGCTAATCATGTTGTAGTCTTTCATTTCTTTGATCGTCTTTAGCGAGTTGGTATCCTGGGGTTCTTGGCTTCTGGGAGACAAAAAGCTTGCTATCAACATGACGGCAGAACTTGCCAGGAATATTATGGTCGCGGAATATAGGTAATGGATAGATCCCACAACGGGGTGTATATAATTATTGACGATCATTCCAAAGGCAACAAAGGTGCCAATGAGTAGGGTGTAGTTTGCTCCCTCTGCTGAGGCTCTGGGCCAAAATAGGCCAAACAAAAAGCACGTCACCACGGGGGGCGTAAGGTACGCCAATACCGCTTGCAGGTATTCCCAGAGGGTGGGAAATTGTTCGATAAACGGGGCCCAAAGCGAGGCGATCGTGACAAATGTCATGATCAGTATTTTACCGATCTTAATGTAGTGCTGTTCGCTGTTACCGGGATTTATCTTTTTGTAAATATCCAGGGTGGCAATGCTACCGGCCGCGGTTAAAGCCGAGTCGATACTAGACATCAGTGCTGCAATAAATCCGGTAATCACAAAGCCCAATACCCCGACAGGTAGGAGGTCGAACAGTAGCGTGGGAAAAATAATGTTGGGGTTTTCCAGTTCGGGGTACGCCAGCCTTCCCAAGGTGCCGGGTAGAACTAATAAAAATAGGAGCGGTAGCTTTAAAAAGCCGGCGAAAATAGCGCCTTTTCGGCCATCTTCCACGGATTGGGCTCCCAAGATTCGTTGTACCATATGTTGGTTGGTGCACATAAAATAAAAACCCAGGATGGGCAGACTAACAAAGAGCGTAGGCCACGGTATCAGCGAGTCGTCCAAAGGGCGAATTAAACTCAGATAGTCAGCAGGAAGAGCGGCTTTTATTTCGGACCAGCTGCCGACTTTTAAAAAGAGCAAGACCGAAATGATACCAGCTCCTATGGCCAGCAGAAAGCCCTGGATCGAATCGGTAAAGACAACAGCTTTAAGGCCGCCAACTACCGTATAGAGGCCGGCAATAAGCGCCATGATACCCACAAAGACATAGAGGTCAATTCCGGGGAATAATCCTCGAAGAAATAAACTGCCCGCATATAGCGCGCCGGCGATATCAATCAGTACATTGATCAGAATTGCAATAACCGAAAAATAGAAGCGCGACCGATTATCAAAGCGCCGCTCCAGGAACTCCGGCATGGTTGTCAGGTTGTTCCTGATGTAATGCGGCACGATAAAAACCGCAAAAATGGCCAGCATAATGGCGCCGGTCCACTCATAATTAAAGACGGAAATGCCCGTCTCGTAGCCGCTACCGCCCAGGCCAATAATGCTACTTGTGGAGATGTTGGTGGCAAAAAGCGAAAGTCCGATGATGGGCCACGTGAGAGAGCGGTTGGCAAGGAAATAATCATCCGCCGACTCATAGGAGCTCTTGACACTAATGCCGTGCCAACAGATAAAAATCAGGTAGGTGCCTATGATGACTAAATCAATCCCAGCCAATTGAAGTGATTTTTAGGTTTTGGTAGATGTTACGAAGATTCTCGCTGCACAATTGAGACGGATACAAAGCTCAGCATGTTGCTTTCTTGTTCAGGACTCTCAACCGAATCGCGAAGGCGTTTCATAGTAGCCATGCCCAGCGCTTCATAATCAGTATCGACGGATGAGATTGTCGGATGGTTGTGCCTGCAGACCGGGAGGTTGTCGTAGCCAATAATGGCTACATCTTCAGGAAAGTTGATTCCCCCGCCTTTAGCTGATTCCATAAAGCCATTGGCCATATCGTCGTTCCCGCCGAAGATGGCTTCGGGTTTGTGTTCTGATTGTTGATAGTTTCTAAAGGCATTAACGCCTCCTTCGTAGGTAAAATCACTTTTGTAAACCCAGCTTAATTCTAAGTTGGGACGCTGTTCAATGTAATCCTTAAATCCATTATTGCGATAGCGCGATTCAACTCGTTCAATCGGACCCTGAATCAGTCCTAATTTTCTATATCCTTGTCGTTCAAAATGTTTTGCTGCAAGATGTCCGCCGCTGTACCCATCAAAGGTTACCGTGGGGAAAATAGGATTTTCAATAAGCGCATTAGAAATAATAGGAAAGCCATTGGGCAGATTGTTTTTTAACTCTATGTAGTCATCGCGGTGGTATTCCGGGATAAAGAGTATGGCCGCATCATAATAATGTAGCGAAATTTCTTTGAGTAGCTTGGTCACTTCTTTCTGAGGATCGGTTATACCAATCAACGACAGCCGGATATTATTCCTTTTGGATGCTCGGTTGAGCCCGTCAAAAAAGGAAACATAAAACTCTCCTTCGCTAAAGTCACTGACAATCAGTGCCACATTCAGGAAGCCAACGGATCCATTGGAATTTTTTTGCCGGGGCGACAGGTAGTCCAGTCGACGTGCACTTTCGAGAACAACCTCCTGGGTTTCGGTACTTATCTTGGATGATCCATTTAGTACCCGTGAAACTGTAGCCACAGAAAATCCGGTATCTTCGGCAATATCTTTTAAGGTCGTTTTCATAAATGGTTAATCATCTCTCAGTTTTAAATCGAAGAGAGGGTCACTCCAGAAAACAGAGCACATAATGCGTAAGATTTCATAATTATTCAAAAGACAATTCTTGCATAAAATTTACATAAAAATTGCATAAAATACATAAATGATATTATGGGATGTAATTTTTGTATTATAAAAACGGTATTTAGGATTAATAAATAGGTTTTTTGAAAATTTTCATGCAAAATTAAATATATTATTCCATAAAATTTGCATAGATGTGCAATAGTTTTTAATCTAGGTCAACGGGTTTTACTTACAATCGATAAACATTTAACCTATTTGGGGGATTTTATCAGACACCTGACAATCTAATTCTTTGGGATAATTCGTCTGTCCTGTCTTCGAGTATTCCGCCAGGTTGGCGAATTTTTTTGGTAACCCAGATAGCTAAAAGCAGTGTATGTATGGATAGATATGAACTATTGAATAGTCAGTGGAGGGGGGAGCAGTTTAATTCGTTTCTCCAACGGTTATTTCAGGTAATAGTAATACCCTTACTTTTAATTCTGGCATTAAATTCCAGCGCTGTGGCTCAGCGGGTCATCAGTGGATCGGTGATAGATGCCCAAAGCAAAGAGCCGTTGATAGGTGTAAATGTATACTTCAAAGGCACAACCAGGGGTACTACTACAGACAAAAATGGCGAATTTAGTCTTCAGGCCGATACGTCTCAAGTTCTCGTTTTTTCTTACGTGGGATACGAAAAGGTTGAGATAAATATCCAGGGCCGCAGTGAGTTGCAGATTGAGCTAAGCTCTAAAGTAGGAGAGCTGGATGAGCTTGTGGTGGTAGGCTATGGCGCTGTTCGTAAGCGCGATGTAACGGGTTCCATATCTCGTGTCGAATCCGCAGATCTTGGAAAAATAACGAGTCTTAATGCTGAACAGTCGCTGCAGGGCAAGGTGAGCGGAGTACAAGTTACCGAGACTTCGGGTGCACCAGGTGCCTCTTCAGCTGTGAGAATACGAGGTGTGGGTACCTTTAATAATGCATCCCCGATCTATGTGGTTGACGGGGTTATTTTGGATGATATCTCTTTTCTAAATCCATCTGATATTGAGTCCATGGAGGTATTAAAGGATGCCTCGGCAACAGCCATTTATGGATCGAGGGGCGCAAATGGGGTGATTCTCGTGCAGACAAAAAGTGGGTCTGGCGGTAGTGACGGGCCACAGGTGTCGGTTTCCGCTGAGGGAGGAATTCAGCAGCTTGAAAAACAAATCGATCTGCTGAATGGTCCGCAATTCGCTACCATCTCAAATGAAATTCGATCAGGAAGTTACAACAACGTCAATGCCGTGCCCAATACCGATTGGCAGGATCAGATTTTTGATATTGCTCCGATGCAAAATCATCATATTTCAATCAGCGGATCTGGAGATCGCGGCAACTATTATGTAAGTGTAGGGTATTATCAGGAAGAGGGGATCATTGACAAGTCAAGTTATGAGCGTCTTAGTCTTAAGCTGAACAATACCTATGAAATAAGTGAGAATTTTAAGCTGGGGAACAACATCACTTTTGCTCCCTATCGGCAGCAGGTAGCACCCAATGTGACATTTTCTGCGTATCGGGCCCAGCCAGTGCTAGAACCCTATTATGACGACGGTAGCTATGGGGTGGTTTACAATGTGGGTAATCCCCTGGCCGACTTGGAGTACTCCAATAATTACAATCGAGGGGTTCGCATAGTAGGGAATGTGTTCGCAGAGGCCGTAATCGCAGAGGACTTTTTGCTAAAAAGCAGTTTCGGTACGGACGCCTCCTTTAATAGGAGCGAAAATTTCACCCCAGCCTATACGGTATATAATCCGGATGGGACAGCGTCGCAACAGAATAACACCTACAACGACATCTTTAAGGGCGAAGGTTATAATTACAATTTTCTCTGGGAAAATACGCTCAATTATGTAAAGGATTTTGACAAGCACTCGGTCAACGCTGTGGTAGGTCTTACAATGCAGCAGACGCGTTCTGAAATTTTGCAGCTATCCGGGCAGAACGTGATTCGGGATGATGAAGAGTTTTGGTATGTGGAGCCTTCCTACATCGTGAATAAATCCAACAACATTAACATGCTTAATTCCATTGTGAATGGCGTGGATCCCGGTCAGTATTACAATATGATCTCCTATCTGGGGCGGGTTGTGTACTCTTATGATGATAAGTATATGACGACGCTTACCATGCGCAGGGATGGGTCTTCGAAGTTTTCCGAAGAAAATCGGTGGGGCTATTTCCCTTCTGTGGCTGTGGGTTGGAACGTAACCCGTGAGCCTTTTATGGAGTCTGTCGATTTCCTTGACCATCTGAAGCTTCGGGCCAGCCGCGGAGTTATTGGTAACGAAAAGATTAGTTACTACGACCGTTTTTCTCGGGTAAATTCTGACCTGCTGGCCGTATTTAATAATCCTGATGAAGCCTACGTGGCGGCAAGCTATGCCAAGTCCGGCAACCAGGATCTGAAGTGGGAGAAAACCACACAAACCGATATTGGCGTTGAAATGCGAGCACTTGATGACCGCCTTTCGGCTCAAATAGATTATTATAACCGGCTTACAGATGATATCCTGGTAGAGCTGTCGACACCTGGTCACCTGGGCAACGGTCAGGGCCAACGAGTTCGTTATAATGCGGCTTCTGTATTAAACGAAGGAATTGAATTTAAGCTTGGCTGGGAAGACGAACTGGGCGATCTGGCTTATAGCGTAGAGGTGAACGGCAATACAGTGCATAACGAAGTAAAGGCCATTGGCGGAAACAGCGGCGTTGATTCGGTGCTTGTCGGAGGATATCTGGCAAATGGTGAGGCCGTTACACAATCCCGGGTGGGCATTCCCATTGGCTCATTTTATGGCTACGAAACAGATGGAATCTTTCAAAATCAGCAGGAGCTTAATAGTTATCCAAGCCTGCCACAGGCTGGGGTGGGCGACCTCCGATTTAAGGATACCAATGCAGATGGAGAGCTTGACGGCGATGACCGGACCTATATAGGTTCTCCCATTCCCGATTTTGTGTATGGATTTAACATGGGACTCAATTATAAGAATTGGGATTTATCGATTGGGCTACAGGGGCAATATGGCAATGAGATATTCAATGGAAAAAATGTGGTTCGGCCTGACCCCTATAACTTTGAGCAGCACGTTTGGGACCGGTGGACCGGTGAAGGCACCAGCACAACCGAGCCCCGACCCTCTTTTGGCGGTTATAATTTTCTGCCGTCTGATCGATTTATTCACGACGGATCCTATATTCGCCTCAAAAGTTTAGTTCTGGGTTATAGCTTGCCTGCCAGCTTTTTGGATAAGTTGGGTATCTCTAATGCACGCTTTTATGTGAAGGGAACCAACATTTTCACCTGGACAAAATACACGGGATACACTCCGGAAATAGGCAGTAATAACGTGCTGTCGAACGGCATTGATACCGGTGCATATCCTATACCACGTGTATTCTCGTTAGGCTTTAACACAACATTCTGAGTTATTATGATGAACTTTAAACATGTTTTACTAGTCATAATTGTCGGTGTAGTAGTTGCTGGCTGTTCGGATTTTCTGAATGTAGATCCCCAGAGCCAGCTAACGCAAGAGGCATTTCCCACAACTGAGGAAGATGCTCTGCAGTCCACCAATGCGGTGTATTCAACCCTGCGAAACTGGCACTACCACAGTGGCGGATTTCCCATTCTGGATATCATGTCGGATGATGCTCATAAAGGCAGTAGTCCCAATGATGCAGCCAATACCGTTGGTCCGTATGATGACTTTTCACACTCAACCACGCAGGATGGGCTGGCCCGCTGGTGGAATGCGCTTTACCAAGGCATCCGCCGGGCAAACATTGTGATTGTAAAAGTGCCGAACATCTCAATGGACGAAGATCTGAAAAGCCGGTATATCGCTGAAGCCCGGTTCTTGCGAGCCCTTTATTATTTCGATTTGGCGCGAGCTTTTGGTGGAGTTCCGATCGTCACAACGCCGGAGCCGGATCTCGAGGTGCCTCGGTCCTCGGAAGAAGAGACGTACAGCCTTATTGAAGAAGATCTGATGTTTGCAATGGATAACCTTCCGCTCAAAAGCGAATACAATCAGTCCAATCTGGGACGGGCAACGCAAGGAGCGGCGAAGGCATTGTTGGCCAGAGTAGCACTCTTTCGCCAGGACTATGAAATGGCCGAGACCTATGCGCTGGAAGTGATAGATTCTGATGAATACGGCCTTGAACCGGATTATACTGACGCCAATGGGGAGGCTGGAGAACACGGAATTGAGTCGGTGTTTGAAATTGGAGCTATTGCGACTTCCGGTGCGGGCGGCAATCAATATGCCAATACGCAAGGCGTGCGCGGTACGCCCAACCGAGGCTGGGGTTTTAATCAGCCGTCAGTGGACTTGCGTGAGGCCTTTGAAAATGATGATCCCCGAGAGGACGGTACCATCATCGAGTTGGGTGATGTGATTGATGGCATTGAGATTATCGGTGATGGTAATACGCCCGATGAAGTTACGGACGATCAAGGCAATGTAATACGAATTGAAAGCTACAACCGGAAAGTCTGGATTGATGGTACCACAACAAACACCCAGTTTGGCCACAACCGTCGCCTTATTCGATATGCCGATGTTCTGTTGATGGCAGCGGAAGCGCTAAATAAGAATGGGAAACCAGCCCAGGCGCTTCCCTACCTTAACCAGGTTCGGGAGCGGGCTCGCGAAGGAAATTCAAATATTTTGCCGGATATCACCACAACCGACCAAGATTCACTTGCAGATATCATTATGCATGAACGTCGTGTAGAACTTGCGCTGGAAGGGCATCGTTTCTGGGATCTCGTACGAACGGGCCGAGCAGAAGACGTGCTGGGTCCGCTGGGTTACGTGCCAGGGAAGCATGACGTATTGCCCATCCCGCAAAGCGAGATTGACCTTTCACAGGGGACACTAACACAAAATGATAATTGGTAAATATAATCGTAACTAAATCTGACAGCTATGAAAATAAAAAATACAGCATTAATGATGATTGCAGCCGTGGGTTTGTTTGCTGTAATGATCCAAGGTTGCAAGGATAGTTCGGGACCAGATGGTCCGCAAGAGCTATCGGTTGAGAGTATCACCGTAGGTGAATCTGACTTAAATAGTGCAGAGTCGCCCAGCGATGTTGCCGTGGATGCTTCTATTGTAGTTGTATTTAACTCCGAAATTCAGTCAAGTACGGCTACCTCTGATAACATTAAGCTTATACAGGATTACAACGATACTGAAATGCCACTAAGCATTTCTGTGGATGGTCCTGAACTCACTATTACGCCAGAATCGCCACTTGGCAATGGTATTCTTTATCGATTACAGATCAGTGGGCTTGCCAATATGGATGAACAGTCGCTTGGCCAATTGGAGCGCTCCTTTACCACGACCGGTACATTTAGCCCTCCAGGAATGTTGGCAAACTGGACGTTCGAAGAATCGGCTGAAGATGTCGTAGGCGCCTATGATCCTGTTACGGACGGTGTAGTTGATATTTCCTATGTTAGCTCACGCAATTCTGAAGCGGGAATGGCCGCAGAATTTAATGGGAGCACCAGTATTATTGAAGTTCCCAATGCGCCGGAAATCGCTAGTACGGGTAAATTTACCCTTGCAATGTGGGTTAAGCCAGATACTACTGATGGCACTGGTAACTTTGTTATCGGAGCCGGTGGTTTTAATGGATTTGAGGTAGAACTCAATAGAACCACCTGTAAAATGGCGGCACAGTATGTATTGCAGGATGGATCCACAGGTGCTCAGGACTTATGGGTAGATGGCACTGGTAATACAGGCTTTGCCGGATGGACCTTCTCCAAAGATTATGGCGATAATGGTCTTAAAGACGTGATCCATGAACAATGGACTCATTTTGTGTTCCAGTATGATAGTGAGTCACGCATAGGTCGGGTCTATATCAACGGCGAGCTGGCCAAACGCCAGAACTTCAATGAGTATCCCTCAGATAATCCGTTTTACCAGGCTAATGAATTGACATTCAACAGCCAGGATGGATTGGGTGAAAATATGGCTATAGGCTATTATTCCGATCGATCAACAACTATCTATCCCTGGGCCGATTACAGCGATACCAGTACCAACCACTATGCAGGCCTGATGGATGACATTAAAATCTATCATAAAGTGCTTACCGAAACCGAAATTCAATTAATGTACGATTCGGAGTCGTAAGCGACTGTTAAAATTTTAAAAGGTGCTGTTAGCGCAGCACCTTTTTTTAATATTCTTTTGGGATATTGTCCTCGATGGATTCAATTTTAAAGCCAATTCCGGCGTAATTACATGAGACTCAGTTCTACGAAAAAGTCAGTTGGCTTTCTGCATACGTGGCTACTGCTGCTTGGTTTGTTAGTGCTGGTAGGTATAGCAGGTTGTAAGGATAAGTCACCGAGCCAACCCGAGCCGGATTTTTTTCAAGTGGTGAAAGTCTCTGCTAATGAGGTCACCCTATCTACATCAGAAATTAAAACAGACATTCCGGTAAAGGCTGTATTTGAGATAGCGTTTTCTTCGGCCGCTGATACCCAGCAGGCTCGTAACAGTATTGAGCTAATCGCTTTGAATAGCGATGAAAATGTATCGCTGGATTATGTTTTCAATGATGGCGGTCGACAAATTGAGGTACGTACTCAAAAGGATCTCGATTGGAATGCCGACTATCAACTTCAGATAACGGATGAAATGCAGTCTGCCCAGGGTGCCACTTTTCCCGGGGCTACCTATGATTTTAAAACAGAAAATGGGCAGATTCAATTGCAATCAGCCATCGTAAATGACAAGTCTTTGGCAACGAATGAAGTTACTCGCGACGTACAATATGACCAGGTGCAGCTAGAGTTTACGTTCTCTGAAGAGCTGGAGGGCAATTATGAATCTTATTTTAATCTGTCACCTACCGTTTCTTCAAATTATCAGATATCGAACGATGGACAGACCGTTACCATGACCAACACCGAACCTCTTGATTATTATCGGCACTATACGGTTGAGGTAAGCGGGGATTTAAGTGCTGCCAATGGATTCGAGTTCGATGGCTATAAGGCCAAGTTCCAGACGGGGCTCAACCCAAACCACAAATTCCCGGAGATCTCTGAACAGGAGCTGTTGGACAAGGTTCAGAAAGAGACATTCGATTATTTCTGGGAGTTTGGTCACCCCGGCAGCGGGCTGGCACGCGAGCGTAATACCTCTGGCGATGTGGTGACCATAGGCGGTAGCGGCTTTGGGCTGATGGCTATTGTTACTGGTATGCACCGGGGGTTTGTCAGCCGAAGTGAAGGCGTAGATCGCCTTCAAAAAATAGTAAACTTTCTGGCACAGGCCGACCGTTACCATGGCGTTTGGCCCCACTGGATGAATGGAGATACGGGTAATACCGTGCCATTCAGTAATCAGGATGACGGGGCTGATCTTGTGGAAACGGCGTTTCTGGCTCAGGGACTTATAACGGTCCGGGAGTATCTGGATGGTAGCAACACTACAGAAAGCCATCTAATTGCTGATATCAATTCACTGTTGGATTCTATAGAATGGGACTGGTTTACTCGAAATGATCAGGATGTGTTGTATTGGCACTGGTCTCCTAATCACGGTTGGGCCATGGATATGAAAATCAAAGGATATAACGAGGCGTTAATTGTGTATATCTTAGCTGCCTCCTCCAAGGACTATTCGATAACGGCCGATGTCTATCATCAGGGATGGGCTTCGTCGGGAGCAATTGAAAATGGTAATACATTTTACGGTTATCAGCTGCCCGTGGGATATGATTACGGCGGTCCGTTGTTCTTTTCGCACTACTCATTTCTGGGCCTTGATCCCAATGGACTGTCTGACCGGTATGCCAACTACTGGACGCAAAACCGGAATCATACGTTGATAAATCGCGCTCACAGCGTCGAAAATCCCAACAACTTTGTGGGCTACAGCGCGGATAGTTGGGGGCTTACGGCCAGCGATGAGCCGGGAGGCTATGGCGTGCATGAGCCCACCCACGACAATGGTACGATAACGCCCACAGCGGCGCTTTCATCAATGCCATATACTCCGGAAGAGTCGAAAAAGGCCATGCGACATTTTTACTATGTGCTGGGGGATAAGCTCTGGGGAGAGTACGGTTTCCGCGATGCCTTTAACCCGACCCGGGGCTGGTGGGCCGATTCATATCTTGCCATAGACCAAGGACCTATAATCGTCATGATCGAAAATTATCGAAGCGGCCTGTTGTGGGATCTGTTTATGGCGGCACCCGAAGTACAAGCGGGGCTAAATAAACTGGATTTTACTACTGCCAAAACGCTGCAACAGAGTTATAACTGATATTTTAACAAGTATATGACCATGGTTGAATCAAATCATAATCACGAGAACATGATTCGGATTGGAAAAAGGAACATAATTGGTGCTGGTTTGTTTGGGATCTGCCTGATCTTGTTGGGTTGCACGAACGAGTCAGGGACACAGCAAGTTCAAAGCCTGTCTTCTTCATCAGATAACGAACCTATGAATGTAGTGTTTATTCTCAGCGATGATCACCGGTACGACTTTATGGGATTCTTGGACAAGGTGCCGTATCTGGAAACGCCGAATATGGATCGGATGGCTCAACAGGGAGCGCATATACAAAATGCATTTGTGACGACTTCTCTTTGTTCCCCGAGTCGGGCCAGTATCTTAACCGGCCAATACACTCATCGACATGGCGTGGTTGATAATCAATCACCGGTGCCCGACAGCGCCAAGTATTTTCCGCAGTATTTGCAGCGGGCAGGATATGAAACGGGTTTTGTGGGTAAATGGCACATGGGGCATGCCAGCGCTGAGCCACGCAAAGGCTTCGATTATTGGGCAAGCTTTAAAGGGCAGGGTAGCTACTTCAATCCCACGCTCAATATTAATGGTGACCAAAAGACCTATGGCGACAGCACCTACATTTCGAGCTTGCTGACGGACAAGGCCATTGACTTTTTGGATCAGCAAAATCAGGAAAAGCCGTTCTTTCTCTATTTGTCGCACAAGGCCGTGCATGCTGAGTTCAAGCCGGCTCCGCAGGATAAAGGAAAGTATGAGGGCGAAAAAATAAACTATCCGCTCACCATGTTTCCGTCCGATTTTCAATTGTCGGATGCCGAAGGCAAAGGATACAATCCCAGGCCCGAAGATTTACCGCGTAATAATCCCGACTTCACCTACAATTACAAGGATGTGCCCAATTGGGTAAAAGAGCAGCGTAACAGTTGGCACGGAGTAGATTATATGTATCACGGGCAAATTCCTTTTGATGATTTTTACCAGCGGTATCTGGAAACGGTAATTGGTATCGATCGCAGTATTGGCCGAGTCATCGATTACCTGGAAAAGAATGAGATGGCTGACAATACGGTAATCATCTACATGGGCGATAATGGCTTTTCATTCGGTGAGCATGGACTTATCGACAAACGTCAGGCCTACGAAGAGTCCATCCGGGTGCCGATGCTGGTGTATGCTCCCGGTATGGTTGAGGATGGAACCAAGATCGAGCCAATGATTCAGAATATTGATATAGCGCCCACGATCCTGGGGTTGGCTGGCCTGCAAGCTCCTGCCAACATGGATGGTGCTTCGTTTGTGCCTATGCTTAAGGGCAACGACATCTCGTGGAGAGACAAGATTTATTACGAATATTTCTGGGAGCGACCGTTTCCTCAAACGCCCACCATGCACGCCGTTCGCACCGATAGCTTTAAGTACATTCGGTATTATGGCGTCTGGGATATTAACGGCTTGTACAATATTGCTGAAGATCCAGACGAGTCGAACAACCTGATCCGAAATCCCAAATACCAAGATGTAGCCAAGCGGTTAAATGCCTCCATTTTCGACTGGCTGCAGCGGACCGATGGCATGAAAATCCCGCTCAAACCCGACCATGGCGCACGATTTGATCATAAATACGACAATACTTATTAACTCCGAGTTATCGTAAATCCTATGGAAAAGTACCGACGTATAGTAAGTATCATTTCTTTTGCGGCAGTGCTAACGATAAGCTGCAGCGTGAAGCAGAGTCCACCCAAGAAGAGTTCTGCCCCAACGAAAGTTGAGAGAATATCCCAAGACTCCCTGCTCACATTAACGCAAAAGCGTACCTTCCAATACTTTTGGGATGGTGCCGAGCCCAATTCCGGGATGGCACGTGAACGATATCACATGAGTGGCAACTATCCGCAGAACGATAAAAATGTGGTAACCACAGGCGGCAGCGGATTTGGTGTCATGGCGATTGTGGTGGGGATGGAACGTAATTTTATTACCGACCAGCAGGGCGTAGATCGCCTGGAGAACATTGTCGATTTTCTTGAAGACGCCGACCGCTTCCACGGCGTGTGGCCACACTGGTTGCATGGTAAAACCGGCCAAGTTAAGCCATTTGGAACGAAAGATAACGGCGGCGATCTGGTTGAGACGTCGTTTTTAATACAGGGCCTGCTTACGGCCCGGCAATACCTCCGCCGGGATGGCGGTCAGGAGGAGCGGGTGCTGGCTGCCGAAATTGATACGCTCTGGCGAACAGTAGAATGGGATTGGCATACCAAAGGTGGTCAAAATGTATTGTACTGGCATTGGTCGCCCGAATACGGTTGGGAGATGGATTTTCCTATACATGGCTATAACGAGTGCCTTATAACATATGTAATGGCCGCGTCTTCGCCCACTCACGGGATTTCGGCTGAGGTTTATCACGAAGGATGGGCACGCGATGGTGATATCACTGCTGAGGTTACCACCTATGGCTATTCCCTGCCGTTGGAACACAACGGTGCTCAAAAATATGGAGGACCTCTTTTCTGGGCTCATTACTCGTATCTGGGACTCGATCCCCGTGGCTTGAAAGATCGGTATGCCGACTATTGGGAGCACAACAAAAACCACATCCTCATCAACCGCCAGTGGAGTATAGAAAATCCGAACAATTATGAAGGTTACGGCAAAGATCTGTGGGGATTGACGGCCAGTTACTCTGTGAACGGATATGCGGGGCACCGACCCGGTGAAGATCCCGGTGTTATTAGTCCTACGGCAGCTCTTTCATCGTTCCCGTATACTCCCAAGTACTCAATGGATGTGCTGGAAAATCTCTATTACAACTATGGCCAGAAAACGCTGGGTCCTTATGGGTTTTATGATGCTTTGAGTCCTGAACAAAATTGGTATCCCCAAAAATATTTGGCCATCGACCAGGGACCAATTGTAGTAATGATCGAAAATCATCGGTCGGGCTTGCTTTGGGATCTGTTTATGTCGAGCCCTGAAGTACAGGCCGGATTGACGAAGTTAGGATTTGAAAGTCCACATTTAAATTAAAGCGATTTATGCGAATGAAGATCTCCAAACTAATATACCTGATGTTATTCTGTGGCTTTATGGGCTGCTCCGAGAGTTCAGGGGAACAGGCTCCTGAAGGAATGGTTTATTTTGCCGGTGGAAGAGTAACAATCGGATCGAACGAGGGAGGTATGAACGAGTATCCGGAGCACAAAGCCAGCGTTAATGCTTTTTATTTGGATTCGAAGCCGGTCACGGTTCGTGAGTTTCGGGAATTTGTAGAAGCTACTGGCTATGAGACCCAGGCCGAGAAATTTGAGAACTCGGCGGTTTTTGACATCAAAATCGGGCAATGGAAGCTGGTGAAGGGGGCCAACTGGAAACGCCCATTGAGCAAGAATGGTCCAAAAGCCAAGCCAGATCATCCCGTGACTCAAGTGAGCTGGAACGACGCTAAAGCCTATTGCCAATGGGCAGGACGTCGGTTGCCCACCGAAGAGGAATGGGAATATGCTGCTCGAAATGGGGGAAGAACCTCGGATGATCGCTATAGCTGGGGCAATCAGCTTGTATCTGATGAGGGATACCAGGCCAATGTCTGGCAGGGGCATTTCCCTGAATCTGTCCGTGTCGAAGATGGATATTTGTATACATCACCCGTGGGTAGCTTTGGCAAAACAAAGGCGGGCCTTTCCGATATGGGAGGCAATGTTTGGGAATGGGTAGCAACCACCTACCGGCTTTATGAGGGTAATCCCAAAGACGTTGAAAAAAACGAAAATCGAAAAGTTATTCGCGGAGGCTCTTTTTTATGCGATTCCACAGTTTGTCATGGCTATCGAGTGTCGGCCCGATCTTTTAATACCAGCGAAAGCGCGACATTTCATATGGGTTTTCGGACAGCCAAAAGTATCGACTAAATACACAGTTCAGTAACGAAACTTGAATTCCGTTAATTGATTGTATTAAACGAGGAAAGACGATGATTCTTGAAAAGATATTTTATCCCCAAAAGATGGCAATGTTCATTGGTGTATTATTTCTCTTTTTGCAGGCTTGCCAGCCGGTTGATAATAGCAAAGAGGCCAAAATCGAGGCGAAGGTGGACTCCCTGCTCAACAAAATGACGGTTGAGGAAAAGGTGGGGCAGATGACGTTGTTTACAAGCGATTTAACGACCACCGGTCCCACAATGCGTGATGATTATAAAAAGCTGATAAAAGAAGGACAGGTGGGAGCCATTTTTAATGCTTACGGGGCAGAATATACCCGGGAGCTGCAGACAATGGCGATGGAAAACAGCAGGCTCGGTATTCCTCTGCTTTTTGGGTACGATGTCGTTCACGGGTTTCGAACCATTTTTCCCATCCCGTTGGGAGAAGCCGCCAGCTGGGATCCGGCACTTGCCAGGCAATCATCACAGGTAGCGGCGCGTGAAGCTACGGCTACGGGACTACATTGGACGTTCGCACCGATGGTGGATATAGCACGTGATCCACGCTGGGGTAGAATTGCTGAAGGATCCGGTGAAGATACCTATTTGAACAGCCAGTTTGCTGCTGCTCGTGTGAAAGGGTTCCAGGGAGATAGCCTCAGCGATTTGCAAACGCTCTTGGCTTGTGCCAAACATTTTGTGGCTTATGGGGCTGCCGAAGGTGGCAGGGACTATAACACCGTTAATATGTCGGATCGGCGCTTATGGGAGGTATATCTACCACCCTTTAAAGCGGCTATCGAGGCCGGTGTGGGTACTTTTATGACTGCCTTTAATGAATACGATGGCGTGCCGGCCACGGGCAATCAATATCTGTTTAACGATATCTTGCGCGACAGATGGGGGTTCGATGGTTTCGTTGTTACTGATTATACCTCCATCCCTGAAATGATTACTCACGGTTTTGCAAAGGACGACAAGCAGGCAGCCCACAAAGCTATTGACGCCAATGTGGATATGGATATGCAAAGTGGGTTGTATATGGATGAGCTTCCGACGCTGGTAGCAGAGGGCAAGGTAAGTGAAGAGCAGATAGACCAGGCTGTGGGCCGTATTCTGGAAATGAAGTACCGCTTGGGACTCTTCGAAGATCCGTATCGCTATATTGATGAGGAAAAGGAAGAACAAGAGTTGCTGAGTGAACAGAATCGAAAGATGGCTCGTGAGGTAGCTAGGGAATCGATTGTTCTGCTTAAGAATCAAGATTCGGTACTTCCACTGTCCAAAGATATTGATGATCTGGCAGTAATCGGGCCGTTAGCCGATACCAAGCAGGAGCTACTTGGTAGCTGGTCGGCCGCCGGACACTGGGAGGATAATGTTACGGTGATGCAGGGCATCAAAGAAAAAGTTAGTGAGGGCACTGAGATTCATTTTGCCAAAGGCACAGAAATAAGTGGCACGTCGGATGAAGGTTTTGGTGGTGCTATCCGGGCAGCCCGGCAATCCGATGTGGCCGTGGTCGTGCTTGGCGAAGAAGAGGAGATGAGTGGCGAAGCTGCCAGCCGTGCTACCCTTGATCTGCCGGGCAATCAACAAGAGTTGCTCGAGGCCGTCCATGAAACAGGTACGCCCGTTGTTTTCGTACTGATGAGCGGACGTCCCCTTGCCATTACCTGGGCCGACCAAAATGTATCTTCCATTCTTGAAACCTGGTTCTTGGGAACCGAAGCCGGCCATGCCATTGCTGATGTACTTTTTGGGGATGACAACCCATCCGGGAAGCTGCCGGTGACTTTTCCCCGAAAAGTGGGGCAGGTTCCATATTACTATGATCATAAAAACACCGGCCGACCTATGACTGACAGTAAGTATACTTCCAAGTATATCGATGTGAAAAATTCGGCACTGTATCCCTTTGGACATGGACTAAGCTATACGAACTTTGAGTACGAAAACCTTCGTCTCAGTGCTGATACCATGGCCCTTGACGATGAGCTGCAGGTCTCGGTTGATCTACAGAATATGGGGGATCGAACTGGTGAGGAGGTGGCACAGTTGTATATCCGGGATCTGTATGCCAGCATAACCCAGCCGGTTAAAGAACTTCGCGGCTTTGAAAAAGTCAAGCTTGAACCCAACCAGAGCCAGACGGTTTCCTTTACGGTGAACAAAGAAGATCTGTCGTTCTATGATAAAGAGCTGCAGAAGGTTGTGGAGCCTGGCAAATTCAAGGTATTTGTGGGTACGAATTCTGAAAATACCTTGGTTGATTCTGTCGAAGTTGTCGAATAAATAGAGTGGGAAGTGAAGAGGAATACTTTTTACTACCCGTTTTAATAAACTTCTATAAAGTAATATCGCCTCTCAGTTCACCTTTTTGATGTTCAAAGGAGCAGATGTTAAGGTACAGTTGTCCATTGTTAAGCAGTTCTTTTGCTGCCTCAGAAAGTTCAAAAGTGTTTTCGCTGGCTTTGAGCTCACCACCGGTCTTTTGATCGTTTGCGTTTACCTTCAGCTTATAAAGTTGATTGCCGCCTTCACCGCGACGCAGGCTCACCATGATATAGGCACCAGAAAATTGTCCTGTGAGCTCTTCGAACTCACCCTCCACCTGCAGAGTATCGCCATGCAGTGTAACCGTAGCTATGCCCGATCCTGAAGTCCGAACCGGGGGTTTTTGCTTGTAGCCGGCCAGGGTGATTGTTTGGGAGCGCTGGGCTGTGGCGTCTTGTGGAAAAGAGAATGAAATAAATCCAAAGAATACAAAAAGTACGGCAATGATCGTTATTTTGTTCATAGCAAAAGAATTCTCGCTGGATTTATGTTTGTATTATAAACTAACAAAATTGGCGTATTATTTTGCATGCTCATTGAGTTAATTATGACGAAATATTAATCCATTGCCGTAAGATGTTATAGAATATTTAACTATAATTTTTTATTAATTTATTACGATTCTAGTTATTTAAGAATTACGTTTTTAATCTAGTTAAATAATTAGCCTAATATTATGGCGAAGAAAGCAACGATACGAGAAGTCGCAAAGCAGGTAGGTGTAAGTGTAGCTACGGTATCGCGTGTGATTAATGAATCTCCCCATGTTTCTGATGATACCAAACGAAAAGTGTTGGATGTGATGGACGAGATGAACTATGCGCCTCAAATTACCGCACGAAAGCTGGCCAGTGGAAAGACGCAAATCTTAGCGGTGGTCGTGCCATCTTTCACTACACCTTATTTCAATGAGGTGCTCAAGGGAATAAAAGACGAGATTGCCCAAACCGATTTGGATTTAATGATGTATAATACAGGTTCTCGAAATCCGGAAGCGGGCATGAAACAGTTCTTCGATCGTGGCATGGCCGATGCTGTCATCATTCTGTCTATTGGAGTTCCGGATAAAGTGCATAAACAACTGCAGGCTATGCAGACAAAAACGGTGTTGGTGAATACCATGCGCCCCGAGTACAACTATTTCCAGGTTAATGATTATAAAGGGGGATACCTGGCCGGTGAACACTTGGCACAACAGGGATTCAAAGATATAGGAGTAATTTCAGCGGCTACTGATCCCGTACCAGCTGTGGATCGGAGACGTGGATTTACCAATGCATTGCAAGAGCACGGGCTGCAGGTAAACGAAGATTTTTCCGTTAAAGGAGAAAGCATGAAGCATGGTGGTTTTTCAGAAGAAGCTGGTTTTGAGGCCATAAAGAAGTTTCAGAAGCAAGGTGAGTTTCCTGAAGCTATCTTTTGTCTCAACGATACGTTGGCTATTGGTGCGATGTATGCGCTGTCTCGGCTTGATAAAAAAGTGCCCGAAGATATCGCTATTATAGGCTATGATAATATTAAGCTGAGTAAATACCACGATTTGACGACGGTGGATCAAAAAATGTACACCATTGGAACTCGCGCTATCAGACGTTTGTCGGAGCTTATCAATGGCACCGATGAAAAACTACAGCAGGAAACAATAGACCCGGTACTGGTTGAGCGAGGTTCTTCGAGAAAGGTCAAATAAACGGTGAGTTTTTCCCTGTTTCTGCCTTGGTCTTAGCTTGGAACCACTCCATCAGTTCTGTGGCACTTTTGCTATTTAGGATACGATCGCTGCCAAACTTTGCTTTGCGGGCAATGCGCACGCCGTAGGAAATGTGGTCAATACCTTTTTTGCTGTGCGCATCAGGATTAATAGCCGACATTAATCCCACCTCTTGGGCTTTATTGCCGTGCCGCCAGTCTAAGTCCAGCCGGCGGGGATTCGCATTAATTTCGATAGCCGTATGGTGTTCGGCTGCCAGTTCGATAAGCTCGTTCATGTCCAGGTCGCTGCCGTCGCGCTGCAGCAACAGGCGTCCGGTCGGGTGGCCAATGATATCGGTATAGGGATTGGTAATGGCGTTGCGAAACCGCGTCATCATTTTATCGCGACTCATATCCAGACCGTTATGTACGCTGGCAATCACGAAGTCGAAACCTTCCAGGATTTCATCTTCGTAATCAAGATCGCCGTCACTGAGAATATCGGATTCGATGCCTTTTAAGATACGAAAGTTGGTTCCGTTTTGGGCAAACTCTTCGTTGATTTGATCAATTTCTTCCCACTGTTGCTTAATCTCATCCACCGAAAGCCCACCAGCGTAAGCGGCTGTTTGGGAGTGGTCGGTAAGACCAAGATACTCATATCCCCGCTCGATACATGCCTCCGCCATTTCTCGAATCGAGAACTTGCCGTCGCTGTAGGTACTGTGGGCATGCAGTACGCCACGAATGTCATCGTTCTCAACCAGATCTATAGACTCGTGGGTCTCAAACAACTCGATTTCGCCGTGATCTTCGCGTAGTTCAGGAAAAATAAAGTGCAAATCCAGATGCTTGTAAATATCAGTTTCTGAGCTGTAATCGATTGGCTTATCAAAATTGGTGTTGCCCTCCTCATCCAGTTCGAAAAGTCCATATTCGTTGAGCGAAAGGCCCCGCTCCCGGGCACGTTGACGAAGCACTACGTTGTGTTCCTTGCTGCCGGTAAAGTACATCAGCGCGGCGGGAAATTGTTCAGGTTTTACAATGCGGAGATCTACTTGCCGGCCATCTTTGGTTCGGATGGAGCTCTTGGTGTCGCCCCGTCCCAGCACTTCGACGACCAGTTCGTGATCAACAAAGGCATCAAAGAGATCCTCAATATGCTGCTCGTCCGCACCAATCAGGATATCCACATCACCAATTGTTTCTTTGGAGCGGCGCAGTGAGCCGGCCACGTCGATAGCTTCTACGCCCTTGCGGTTTTTCAGGAAGTTATACATTGGCTCGGCAATTTCGGTAGCTTCGTCGAGGCGGCAGCGTTCGTCGAACTGTTCCATCCACTCGATGGAGCTCAAGATCTTTTGTGCTGATTTTTCGCCCAGCCCGTCCAGCCCGGCTACGCGCCCATCTTCGCATGCCTCTTTTAATTCATCCAGCTCAGAGATGCCCAGCTGTTTATGAATTTTTGCGATGTTTTTAGGTCCGAGTCCTGATATATCCAGCCATTGTATAATCCCTTCCGGAATACGTTCGCGCAAACTTTCGAGCACTTCAATTTTGCCGGTCCTGGCGTACGATTTAATATCTTCGGCAATGGAATCTCCAATCCCTTTGATATCTGTTAGGCTGTCATTCTCAATGTAATCGTTGATATCGTCATTAAGTGATTCAATGGTTTGAGCCGCGCGATCAAAAGCAATGGCGCGGAAGCGGTTTTCGCCGGCCAGCTGCATTAGTTGATAAATCTCGCGCAGACGCTCGGCAATTTCGTTGTTGGTTATGGACATAAAATGGATTGATTATCTTTTAGGAGAAATTATTGGATTCGCTGTAGAAATTCTATGACTGATTTAACCGCCGAGTTACACTGAGGTATTCACAGAGGAGCGCCGAGAAATATTATACTCAACTCTGCTGAACTCTCTGTTTCACCTGCTGGTTAACCATTTCAGAATTAATTACTCGTTTGATACCATCTCTTAAGTGAGCAACATTGAAGTTAATTAAAAGCCCAAGATTAAAGTTTCCTAGCTTCAGATAGGTTAGAGTTTGTGCTAAATGCACTTCATTTAATGTATCAACAGATTTAAGTTCCAGCACAAGCTTGTTTTCAACTAAGATATCTATTCGATAGCCGCATTTAAGCTTTACATCTTCGAATACGAGCGGTATAGGTTTCTCTTTTTTAATGGAATAGCCCGTCCTTTCTAATTTGTAACTTAAACATTCTTGGTAAGCTGATTCTAACAGGGCGGGTCCCAATGCCGTGTGGACCTGCATGGCATTTTTGATGATACTCCGGGTAAATTTTCTTGAAATCATAGTCTTTTAAGTAAGACCTATCGGTAGGGATATCCTTACAAGATTGAATTGCAGAGTTACGCTGAGGCATTTATAGAGAGGACACCGAGAAAAAAAGCTTTAGCTCTGAGAAACTCCGCGATTAACTCTGAGTTCTCTGCGGTTTTTAATAAAAAGTGTTTGTCAACCACAGAGTTACGTGGAGGAATTCGCAGGGGGCACTGAGAAAAAATACATCTTAACACTGAGTGACTCCGCCGAATCTTCTGTTTCCTAAGCGGTTAAAAAATGTAACTCCTAGTTAGAAATGCCCCTTCCCATTTTAGGATTTATGAACCATTTCGTATCATCTAGGATTCTTCCCAATAATATTATTTTTATGACAAAATATTTGGTGCTTTTTGGCTTTATCTTGCTGGTTTCGTGCAAAGCCTCCTCGGATGCTCTGGCACCATCCACAAAAAAAGTAGAGGCTGTGTTGGATGACTGGCACGAAGCGGCCGCCGAGGCTGACTTCGATCGCTATTTTAATCATTTTGCCAGTGATAGTGCCATCTTTATGGGTACGGATGCCTCCGAACGCTGGGAGGTCGCTGAATTTCGCCGGTGGGCCAAACCCTATTTTAAGCGCGGCTCGGCCTGGGACTTCACGCCGGTTGAGCGTCATGTGTATTTTTCTGATGATGAAAAGATCGCTTGGTTTGATGAGTCGCTCGATACGCCTAATCTGGGTCCGGCACGGGGCAGTGGAGTGCTCAAACTAAAAGACGGCAACTGGGAAATTGCGCACTATAACCTGTCCATTCCCATCCCCAACGCTATTGTGGATACGGTGGTAAAACAGATTGAGCAAGCCCAACAAGATTCTAGCAACAATTAGTATTATGACTTATAAACAAACGAATAGTATGCGAAAACTTTCATATTTTCTTGCCAGTTTATCATTACTCCTCACTTTTAGTTTTGCGGATGGGATTGCCCAGGATCAACTCCAGTCGCCCTCTGAGTTTTTGGGATACGAGCTGGGCAGCCAGTGGACACCTCACCACAAGGTGATGGATTATTTCTGGCATGTGGCGGAGCAGTCTTCCATGGTAAAGGGCGAAAAGTACGGCGAAAGCTATGAGGGCCGCGAGCTGATGCTGGCATACGTATCTAGTGAGCAAAATGTAGAACAGCTCAAAGAAATCCGTAAAAACAATTTGAAACGCACCGGCTTGCTGGAGGGTGAGCCCAGCGGATCCGAGAAACCCATTGTGTGGCTCAGCTACAACGTTCACGGCAACGAGACCTCCAGCAGCGAGGCCGCAATGAAAACGATATATGAGCTGGTGCGTCCCGGGAATACCGATACCAAAACGTGGCTGCAAAATACGGTAGTCATTATGGATCCGATGCTAAATCCCGATGGCCGGGATCGATATGTACACTGGTACAGGGAGACGACGGGCGATGAGTTTAATGCTGATGGCCAGGCCCGGGAACACCACGAGCCGTGGCCGGGTGGACGTACCAATCATTATTATTTTGATCTGAACCGTGACTGGGCATGGTTGATGCAGAAAGAAAGTCGTCATCGAATCAAAAAATACCAGCAGTGGATGCCGCAGATCCACGTGGATTTTCACGAACAGAGCTACGATGAGCCCTACTATTTTGCGCCGGCTGCCGAGCCATTTCACAAGGCGATTACCGATTGGCAGCGTGATTTCCAGTACACCATTGGCGAAAATCATGCCGAGTATTTTAACAAAAATGACTGGCTCTATTTTACCCGCGAAGTGTTCGACCTCTTCTATCCAAGTTACGGCGACACTTATCCCATTTTTAACGGGGCTATCGGCATGACGTATGAGCAGGGCGGAGGCGGTTATTCCGGCCTTGGCATTATCAAACCGGAAGGAGATACCCTAAGTCTTAACGATCGGCTAACTCATCACTATACAACAGGACTTTCGACGGTTGAGGTGAGCTCGAAGAATGCGGATAAGCTTGTCAGCGAATTTTCCAAGTATTATCAGCGGGCGCGTAACAATCCGCAGGGAACGTATAAAACTTATGTCATTGATGGGGATAACAATCCTGACAAATTGAAGTCGCTCTTTGAGTTGTTGGATAACCACAAGATTGAGTATGGCAAGGCAACGGGATCACGAACAGTAGCTGGTTACAACTATCAGACCGGTCAAAGCGAACGTATGCGCGTCACGGAAGATGACTACTTGGTAAGTGCCTATCAGCCGAAGTCGGTGATGGCGCGTATTATGTTTGAACCGCGTCCCGAGTTGACCGATTCGGTGACTTACGATATTACGGCTTGGGCACAGCACTATGCTTATGGTCTTGACGGTTTCGCCACCAAGCAGCGATTGGATGTGGAATCGGCGTCAGCTCCAACGAAAGAAATTGACAATTCTGGCGCGGGTTCTCCTTACGCCTACTTGGCGAAATGGAAAGACCTGCAGGATGTACGCATGCTTGGGGAGCTGCTCGAAAACGGTATTAAGATTCGGTATGCGACCGAAGCATTTAAGATCGAAGATGTGGAATACGAGCGGGGCACGCTCATCATCACGCGCAGCGATAACAAGCAGATGGGCCCTAAGTTTGATCGGCTTGTCCAGGATATTGCCACGGAGCACAACCAGCAACTTCGTCCGGTGGCAACCGGCTTTGTACAGTCCGGCTCGGATTTTGGATCGGAATCGGTTCGCTACCTCAAAAAGCCGCGTGTGGCGTTGCTTTCGGGCAGCGGTACCTCCTCCAATATGGTGGGCGAAGTTTGGCACTATTTTGATAAGCAGATTGATTATCCTGTTACACTCCTGAGTACCGATTATTTTGGCGATGTAGAGCTCAGCGATTTTGATGTGCTGATTTTGCCATCGGGTTATTATTCCGACAAAATTGATGATGAGCGTATGGACGACATAAAAGAATGGATCAGGAATGGCGGTAAGCTTATTGCCTTGCAGGGCGCTAACAGATTGTTGGTGGGCAAGGATGGATTTGGCCTCAAAATGAAGAAAGACGATGAGGATAAATCGAACGCTGAGCCCGGGTCAGTGCTAGACGAATACGGCACGCAACAGCGCGAAAATATCTCCAGCTATAACGCTGGCTCCATTTTTAAGATTACGATGGATCCAACTCATCCGCTCGCCTTTGGATATGACGAGTCGTACTTTTCACTTAAACTCGATTCCGATGCGTACGCTTATCTCGAGGACGGATGGAATGTGGGGGTTGCCAAAGAAGATGCCCATATGAGCGGTTTTATTGGCTACAAAGCCAAAGAAGATCTAAAGAATACGCTCACCTTTGGCGTGCAGAGAATGGGGGAAGGATCAATTGTTTATATGGTCGACAATCCGCTTTTCCGCGCCTTTTGGTACAACGGCAAGCTGCTGTTTGGCAATGCGGTGTTTTTGGTTGGTCAGTAAAACGGATTAGCCTGAGGTTGAATTTGTTACAAAGCTTGGAGGACGTTATGCTCCGAAAATGGTGTTGGTTAGCGAGCTAGATTAGATTTCTTAGCCCAGTCGTTCATGACTGGGCTATTGCTTTGAAATCATTTTGAACATCATCGTCACGACTCCTATCTTTGCAGACGAACACTTAACCAACAAAAGGTTGGGGGTGCTTGCAATAGCAGGCTGAGATCATACCCTGAGAACCTGAACCGGATAACACCGGCGTAGGGAAACCAAGGCAGTGCCACTTATTGTGCATTGCCTCATTGATCAGCATTTCTTGCAAGTTCAGCTCCCGCTCTTATGAAACGAATAAGACGGAGGAACTTATGTTTTCCAAACTACTACGAAGCACAACTCTTCTGTGCTTTTTATTGACCATATCCACTTCACTTTTTGCACAGACGATTACGGGGAAAGTATTAAACAAAGAAACCGACGAGCCTATCACAGGGGCCAATGTGTATGTTGCCGATGCCAATAAAGGTGCGGTAACCGATCGCAATGGGGCCTTTAGCCTCGAGGTCCCCAAAAGCGCTCAGACATTGACCATCAGCTATGTGGGCTACAAAACCAAACAGGTGTCAATTGAAGAAAATCTTACTGTTTATTTGAGTCCATCACTGAGCCTTGAGGAAATAGTTATTAAAGGCGTTCGGGCGGAGAAAAATGATCCTGTTGCGCAAAGTATCGTAGAAAGCAAGGAGCTCGAAGAAGCCTACAACGGGCAGCAGCCGAGTTTCTATCTCGAGAATCTGACGCCGGCAATATTTTCCTATTCAGAATCGGGTACCAAACTAGCCAACTACGGTAGCATGCGCCTGCGCGGAATCAGCGATAATCGAATTAATATGACGCTTAACGGCGTGCCTCTGAACGATATGATCGACCACGGGGTGTTCTTTTCCAACTTCACAGATATCAGTGACAGCTTTGAGTCGGTGCAGGTGCAGCGCGGCGTGGGCACCAGCAGCAACGGCGTGGCTTCATATGCCGGCTCTATTAATTTTGAAAGCGTCAATATCGAGGGCCGTGACAAAGGCGGACAGCTGGAGCTCGGGCTCGGGTCCTATGACAGTTACCGGATGAATGCCAGCTTGTCCTCCGGCATGATTGATGATAAGTGGTCGTTCTATGGCAGTTACAGCCGCATATTATCAGATGGCTATCGGTATCATACCGGTACGAACGCTCATTCGCTGTTCTTTTCGGGAGGATATTTTGGTGAGAACGACATGATTAAGATCAACGCTTTTGATGCCGGATCGAAAAACGGGCTGGGCTATTCTGCGGTTGCGGAAAGTGATCTCGAAGAGGATCCGCGTACGAATTATCTGAACGAAAATGACGATGATGATTTTGGTCAGCGGCTGGTTCAATTGCAGCATACGCATATTTTTAGTGACAAATTCTCGACGACGTCCTCTCTTTATTACGGAGGATCTGGAGGGGATTATCTCTACACCTATGCGGATACCGATTCCACCATGGCACAAATCAACTATCCGCTGTATAACGATCATTATGGCTTGATCGTCAACGGCTTCTGGAACTCGGGCAATTGGGAGATAAGTTCAGGTATCCACGGCTACATTTTTGACCGGATCAACGAAGAGTCATTTGCACCGGATTTTGAGAATCCCTACTACCGGGATACCTCCGACAAAAAAGAGTTTAGCTGGTTTGCCAAAGCCGAGTGGATGCACAACGATTTCAAGGTGTTTGCGGATCTCCAGGTTCGAACGATGGAGTTCTCCATTCACCCGGATTATAGCTTTATCGGGATTCCATCGGAAGGGCCCATTGTGAAAAACTGGACTTTTATAAGCCCGAAGCTCGGTATCAGCTATTCGGTCAGTGATAATATAACGACGTATGCTTCTGCCGGCCGGATGGGAAGAGAGCCCACGCGCACTGATATTCTGGGCGGTTTTCGACTGGGACCGCCAAACTATAGTCAGGCCAGGGCCGATAACTTTGATCCCGAGTATGTTAATGATTACGAGGCGGGGATTAAGCTGAATTACCAGAATCTGGCTTTACAGGCGAATTATTTCTATATGGACTTTACGGATGAAATTGCTCCCATCGGTGAAGTCATCGCCTTTGGCGTGCAGAAACGAAGAAATATCCCGGATAGCTACCGCACGGGAGTCGAGCTGGAATGGAACTACCTCCCTGCGAATTTCCTGACCTTCCAGGGTAATCTCACGTACATGCAGAGCAAGATAGACTCTTTCACTACGGGTGCGGGCAATACCTTTACTGATAAAACTCCAATTTTGAGTCCCGAATGGATTGTGAACGGGAAAGTGAAGGTTTATCCGATTGATAATCTAACGATTAGTCTTTCTGGCAAATTCGTGGGCGAATCGTATCTGGAGCTCACCAACGATCCGGGGATGGTTCTGCCTTCTTATACGGTCTTTGATGCTTCGGTCTCATATGAGTTGGACAAGCTTTCCTTTCAACTAGAGATCAACAACCTGGAAGACAAGGTCTACTATTCCGGAGGGGCACCGGTTGATACCAATGCCGATGGCATAAACGACGAGCCTGGCTATTTTGTGAATGCTGATCGTAACGTCTTCTTTTCAATACGTTATAGATTATAAGGGCGGGCAATTTATTTCAATGACTGAACGTTTAACCTACAGTCGATAGATATGTTTGTTTTAAAAGGACGGGCCTGAGGGCTCGTCCTTTTTTATTTTACTGGAAATATGAGTCCTCCGAAGTTGTCAAAATTTTGAATCCTTTTAATAATTCACCCATCCTGTTTTGCACTGGCAAACAGTGATAAATCCTCTTCTTTTGCTTGGTGGGGAGTTGCTCCAGCCTCAGTATCTATAACCTGGAATAAATATAGCGCCCGCGATGATAAATACGGCTGAAACTATTTCAAGGATGGAAGGATTTTCACCGATGCTGAGCCATGCAATCAGCAGCGCAGCGATGGGTATCATATTGCCTATTGCCATAAAGAATCACTTGGGTAGGACAGAATTTTTGAGCGGTCTGCCTTCTTCTATATATATTTGGAAATATTTTTATCTCTGTGTACAGTTTGCGAATCAATTCTTTTTTTAAGGTTAAATTACATTTTAATATAAATAACCAAGAGATATATATGAAAAAAGCTATAATTATATTTTCATCAATTATGTTTTTGGTCTTAGTAAGCATGTAAATTAATATTAATACTCCCAATAATAATTTAGTTGAGGAGGAAATATTTACAATTGAATTAAAGGAGGCGTCAGCCAATTATACTGAAGATAAAGATTGCGCTGCTTCAGCGAGCTGGGACCCAGAGGGTTCTTATACAGATTGTAGTGGTTGTTCAACTATTAGAAGTTGGCCGGCCCCAGAAACACTTACCTGCGAGCCTCAATAATTAAATTTAGTATTTATTCAGATATACAAGGATAATTCATCCTGTATATCTGGATTTTAATATATTTTAGGGTCTCATGAAGCAAACGACCTAGAGGGGGTTCTTTCGGGGGTTGCTGAGTAAGATGTTATATACGTTTTTATTTCGATGATTGAAATGAAATTCGGTTTCTTTCAAATAGCGATAAAATTTGGTTTTCGGCACGCCATTAAATTGGGGCAGCCGACACTTGGCAAAACTCCAGAACGATTCAATACCGTTAATATGGCGGCTGCCCCGAGCAAGTTCATCACGGCCATGATCTACTCGGTAATGTTTGTCATAGCCACGCCAGCCATCGCTGTGAATGATACTTTCAGGTTTGATTTCCCCACGCGCCACCCGCTGAGGCGTCCTTTTTCGGGCATTCGGAATAATCTCGGTATAGACTTTCCCCTGACGCTTAAAAATACCAAACACGATGGTTTTGCCCGAAGCATCACGGCCTCGTTTGCCGGGAATCCGCCGGGGACCGAAGTAGGATTCATCCACTTCAATCGTCCCTTGGAGGGAGCCTGTTGCTCCGACCAGCGAGCAATTTTGGTGCGCAATTTGTCAAAGATCGTCGTAATCGATCGCACCGAAATGCCTGTAAGTTCAGCCGTTTCGGTAGCGGTTAAATCTAACGAAAAACACTTGAACAGATGCCAAAATTAACCTCTAAAATTCTCCAGCGCTTGTAATACTTGTTAACCATTGTATAGCAATATGTTACAAACTTTTATAACATGCTATACTTCATAAGACCCTATTTAAATATGAAAAATATTGTTCTGCTATTTATCATCGCATTAATTTTTGTTGGCTGTACTACAGAAGGCAATAAATATGATAAGGTTATAGAAAAATGGCCTAAGCCGGAGATAATTGAAGGAAAAAAATCCTGAAGGAGGAGCATAGTCATTTATACACAGATTTTCTTGATACATTATTGGTAGCTGTTACAAATCGAGACACTCTTTTCCATATATATGATAAAGAGTTTAATCATCAGGCAAGTATAGGGAAAAAGGGTAGAGGACCGACTGAGTTTCCAATGCCTCCTGTTATTGAGGATGTTTATAAACAAAATGGTAATATAAAAGCACTTATTTATAATCAGTTTAGGAGAGAGTTGATAGTTATTGATATCTCATCATCTTTTAAGGAGGGTGAGCTGATAGTTAAACATAGAGTTGAACTACCTAAGAAATTATGGGGGCTTAGCAATATACGTTACTTAGGATCATCAGAGGGCTATATTGGAATATATGAAGACAGGAATCAAAAACGTATTGATGGAAAGCGGGGTGGGTTTTATGCTACGCCACAGTTGGAGAAGTTCGATTTTTTTCCACTTAAAAATTTAAGTGTAGAGCCTTATCAGATGTCGCCGGCAATGAATGTTAATGGCAGAACCCCAGAACTTACTCCAAATCGAGAAAAATTTGTGACCCTTTTAGCTTATTTTCCTTTGATTGAAGTGATTGATATAACTAAGAGAGAGAAAAAACAATATTTGCTCGAATCCAACCCACCAGATAGTGTTTTTGAGTTAGAAAATTTTAAGAGTGGTGAAACAGTACGGTATCACCGCGATATGTATGCAACAGATAATCACATCTATATTTTAACAACAAATGAATTAATAAATTCTGGTAAGCAAAAAATTAAAGTAATAGACTTGATGGGTAAGGCAGAAGCAGTATATGAGATTTCTGAAGAGTATGAATTGTCATCTATCATTGTTGATGAAGAAAGAAAAAAAATATATGGGACAAGTTATAGAAATGATACGGCATATATTTTTGAATATTAATAATTGTCCAAAATGTATAACAAATATATTATTCTTTTGTGCTTTTTTGGGTAGGAAGTACTGCATATTTACTTGTGGAAAATTATAAGTTCAATAATAAAAACCGGTCTTTATATAAGTCTGTACAGGCTTTATAGGATAAAGTAAGTAGTCAAAGGATGAAAAATAGGTTGATAAATAGATCAATTATTCATCCTAAAATTAATTCAAGCGATCAAAAGAAATTAATAGCTTTTATCCCTGAGAGGAGTTGTGAAGATGCTAAATCAGAAATGGAACGATTGAATAATCTTTCAAAAAAATTTCGAATAGATCTTGAAGTCTATATTTTAGCTAAGGAGTCATCATTACTCTTTCTTGAGCAGTATGGTGCGGACTTTTCCTATGGAAGAATATCACCTTCAGATTCTATTGTTGAAGATGTTGATGTAAATATTGATACAGCGACTTATTTGGTATTAAGTTCAAATAGTAAAATTACACAAGTTTTAACATTTAACTCTGTACGAGAAACTAGTGAGGAAGAGTTTTTAGCAGAAATGCGAATTATTTAGTATTTCAGAGAAAATTTCTATGACCTTTTTCCTATCCAACAAATCCTAAAACAATACTGTTATGCACTAACCACCTGGACACGATTTTGAAAGGAAATTTCTACTGGTTATCGGTTTCTTATGAGCTGGAAAAGCTTTCCTTTCGGCTTGAGATCAACAACCTGGAAGACGAGGTCTACTATTCCAGAGGGGCACCGGTTGATACCAACGCCAATGACGTAAACGACGAGCTTGGCTATTTTGTCAATGCTGATCGTAACATCTTCTTCTCAATAAATTATAAGCTGTAAGGCGGGCAATTTCTTGCAGCGTCTGTCCATTTTACCTACAGACGATAGATATGTTTGCTCTTAAGGACGGGCCTTATGGCTCGTTTTTTTATGGATACCTATACAGAGACATTTGAAGTTTTTAAGCTTCAAAAATTTATTGTCAATTCACCCATCCTGTTTTGCACTTGCGAACAGTGATAAGTCCTCTTCTTTTGCTTGGTGGGGAGTTGCTCCTGCCTCAGTATCTATAACCTGGATAAATATAGCGCCCGCGATGATAAATACAGCTGAAACTATTTCAAGGATGGAAGGATTTTCACCGATGCTGAGCCATGCAATCAGCAGTGCGGCAATGGGCACCATATTGCCATAGAGAACAACCTGCGTGGGGCCCAGTTTTTTGAGTGCACGCACCTTTACCCATTGTCCAACGCCCACACCAATAGCACCACCCGCCAAAATAGCGATCCAGGTCCACAGGCCCAGCGACAGCCATGTAACTTCCACCAGCGCCGGCGAAGCGATCAGCAGGTATAAAGAGCCGCCGATGGCCGTGCGAATGGCCACCACCGACACCGATCCATATTCGCGGGCCAGCGGTTTGATGAGATGGAGTTCAATGACGGTCAGTATCAGTGCTATAATTAGGATAAGGTCGCCCAGCCAATAGCCCTGCTCAGGGCGCAGCCCATCCCAGGCTAGTATAACGGTACCGATAACGGCCAGCAAAACGCCCAGGTAACCCCATTTGCCCATCTTTTCCGTGCTAAGCAGATAGCCAAAGCCGGTGCTTACGGCTGGTCCCAATGCCAGCCAAAGCGAGGCACGTGCGCCGTGCGTGAGCCCGAGCCCCTCAATTCCCAGCCATGGTGCCAGGGTGGCTCCAATAATCGAAACGAGCAGGAGCCTAGGCCAGTGTTTCTTTTTTACCTTGGGAATAAATGAGACATGACCGGAGTTGTTGGCGCACTCTGCACGGTATTGCAGATACATAACCAATAACATAGCCAAGCCGCCCATGGCAAAACGCGAGACGCTGAAAGATATGGGCGACATATCCTCAAGCGCGATCTCTGCCAGGATAAAGTTGGCACCCCACAAAAAAACAAATAATATAAGTAGCCCATGGTGGGGCAGTGCCCCTTTTGGGGATGTATCTATATTCGACTGTTCTTTTGAAATAATGGCTATACTTTAATCGTGAATGGTACCTTGGTGTTACTCCAGTGAAGTACGCATTCAGCAGAACGGTTTGTTACGTCCTCGAAATAAATCATAAACTGTTCCATATGCTGAGCTTCTTGCGGCGTAGTGGTGACTCGCAGTACATCCTGGCTTTTGTCGTATTGGGTACCCCAGGAGAGCTTTGAATTAAAGATGATCGTCCATTCGTTCTTACCGGGAATGGTATACAGCGAGTAGGTACCGGCTTCCACTTTTTGGCCTTCGATCATCACATCATCTGAGAATGTGATAGCGGTGGATTCATTGGCTCCGGTGCGCCAAACTTCTCCATAAGCCTCGAGTCCGCCAAAAACATCACGATCGTTAACAGAAGGTCGGCCGTACGTAATAGATACTTCAGTTGTGCCTATAGTTTGACTTACGCTGGCATTGGGGCTCGTGCGCGCCTCTTTATTACCCCGATCCTGTGCCGAACTGATGGTTGCCAGTCCAAAGAGAAGTAATGCCGTAACGAATATTGTAGTAGTTGATGAAATTAATTTTTTCATAAAAGTGGACATTGATTGAACATTAACGCTGTTGTAACTAAAAAAACTATAGCTTCGTTTGCATTCAGCAAAACTTACTACTGTTATCAATCTAGGTTATTTTGCGGAGCGTTGCTATAAATAAACTGTTACTACCCGAGTTACAGATCCCAATGAGTTATGGCTTTGGCTGATGAACCATTGCAAACCGTCAATTGCAGCAATAAGCCTGCTATGGGCTGTCATGCTGGTTATTAGGTAACATTATTCCTTTTATAGAATGTTAGAATTAATTAATATTCATGGAATAATAATTGTGGGGTAGCGAATATTCCCTTTTCGGGAAGCACTTTCTTTATGGGAGATGACTCTGAGGAGCTAAAAAACGAGTTCGATAAGCGAAAGGAGGTTGAAAAACAGATTCAGCAACGCCTTTCGTATGAGCAGGCTATATCAAAATGTTCGAGTCTGCTATTAGAGAGTACGTCGTTAGAAGCCCTTCGCCAAAGTTTGGCAATCCTTCGCCAGGTAACAGATTCTGATCGGGTATATATTTATAAAAACCGGCAGAAAGACGATGGTTTGTATATGGATCTGACGATGGAAAAGACGGCTGATGGGGTATCGACGATGCACAAAATAACGGAAACGCAATTCAAGTACGATGATTTTCCCTGGTGGTACGAGCGGCTGTCTGCCAACAAGATCATCAACGAACATGTGGAAGACATTCCGGGACCAGCGGGTTCACAGCTGAAAAATCAGCAGATAAAGTCGGTATTGGTGATTCCAATACGTGTAAATGATGAGTGGTTTGGATACATTGGGTTTGCACAGATTCAGCGCCATCGGACATGGGAAGAGAATGAAATTTCACTGTTGGAGACGGCAGCTGGTATTATTGCGGCCTTTGAGAAACGGCGACAAATTGAACAGTCGCTGGTACAACAGCGCAATTACACCAAAACGATTCTCGACAGTCTGCCCAGTATTTATTTGCTCATGGACAAGGAGCTGCAGTTTGTTCAGTGGAATAGTAATGCTGAGCGCTACACCGGATACAGCGGTGAAGAGCTCGAACAAAAGAGTGCCTTTGATCTGGTTGTCTCCGAAGACCATGAGGAACTGAGGGCTGCCACAGAACGCGTACGCAACAATAAATCGGAAGGCACAGAGCTTCGCTTATTGACAAAGTCTGGAGAGGTTATCCCATATTTTTGGAAAGGCTATTTTATCAATGTCGAGGGACAAGACCGATTTTTATGCGTAGGTCTGGACATTACGGAGCAAAAAGAAACAGAAAGAGAGCTTATGGATGAAAAACGATTTAATGAGGCGTTAATGGAAAGCCTGCCCGGTATCTTTTATATGATAGATTCCGATGGCAATTATGAGCGTTGGAATCAGAATTTTATTGATGAGCTGGGATATACCTCGGAAGAAATCGAAGAGATGACCCCGGCTGATTTTTATAGCGATAAGGAGTACCAACGTATCAAAGAGGGGATACAGGAAGTGTTTGAGGAGGGGGAATCTGATATTGAAGCCACCATCATAACAAAGGATGGAACGAAGATCCCCTATTATTTAACCGGGAAATTATTTAAGCAGAATGGTGAAAACTACCTGGTAGGTGTGGGTTATGATATCTCGGAGCAGAAACAAGCACGCGAGCAGCTTCGAAAAAGCGAAGAGCTGTTTCGTAATTTGTTTTTAAAAGCCCCAGCCGCCATCGTGATGGTATCGCCAGACAACAAAGTCCGGAATATTAACAATAGTTTTAAAGATCTGTTTGGCTATTCAGAGGAAGAGCTGAAAGGCCGGGATATTGATGAGGTGCTGGTACCGGATGATGAGTACGGAGAGGCTCCCAAGATGGGGGGCAACAGCCATGCCATGGCTAGTTTTAACAAAGAAGCCAAACGGATTGCAAAGGATGGGACGGTAGTTGACGTTTTTGTAGCAGCTATTCCAGTCTATGTTGATGGAGAACCGCTGGCCGGCTTTGGCATGTACATCGATATAACCGAACAGAAGCGTTACGAAGAAAAAATTTATTCCTCCTTGAAGGAAAAACACGTATTACTCAAGGAAATCCATCACCGTGTAAAAAATAACTTGGCCGTAGTGTCGGGATTGTTGCAGCTTCAGATGTACGAGACCGATGATCCGGTTATCAGGGATACGCTCAAGGAAAGCGAGAGCCGTATCCAGACCATGGCCATGATCCATGAAAAGCTGTATAACTCTCAGAATCTGTCCCGTATTTCCTGCGAGTCGTATATTGGTGACCTCGTAGAAACCATCCGCAATACAAACCGTTCTGAAAAAGATCTGTCTGTTGATACCGATATTGCAGAGGTAGAGCTGACTATAACCAAGGCTGTGCCATTTGCATTACTGGTTAACGAAGTGGTGACGAATTCTTTTAAACATGCTTTCAAAGAACAGGATGAGGGTACCATCAGCATAGAAGTGGAAGACCGGGGTGATGAACTGTTTGCTCATATCAGCGACAATGGGAGGGGATTGCCCGAGGAGTTCTCGTTTGATGACAGCGATTCGCTGGGTATGACGCTCATCCAGAATTTTATCAAGCAGCTGGATGGGGATTTTGAGATAGGATCCAACAACGGGACTTATCTCGAGCTTACCTTCCCGATCGAAAATTCAAACGGTTCTACAACTGCTGACCTTATCGATCTCTAACAGAGGGCAATAAAAAAATCCCCGGAATCAGATCCCGGGGATGAAATTATGAGAAATGACGAAGCCTATTTCGATTGCTCGACCTTGTCTTTTAGCAGATGCTTAAACTCCTTGCGGAACTTCTTAAGCTTGGGCGCGATAACCACCGAACAGTATCCGGCATTGGGATTGTTTTCGTAGTAATTTTGGTGGTAATTTTCAGCTTTTGAATAATTAGTCAGAGGTTGAATTTTTGTAACAATGGGATCTTCCCAGAGGTCTGAGCTATCGGTCTTTTTCAAAGATTTTTCCGCAATTTCTTTTTGCTCTTCGTTGTGATAGAAAATCACCGAGCGATACTGCGGTCCAACATCGGCTCCCTGCCGGTTTTTGGTCGTAGGATTGTGCGTATGCCAGAAGACTTCTAGTAGCTGCTCGTACGAAACCACTGAGGGGTCGTAGGTAATACGAGCTACCTCAGCATGGCCGGTGGTTCCGGACGAAACTTGCTGATAGGTAGGGTCTTTGACATCGCCGCCGGCATAGCCTGCCACGGCCGATTTGACCCCTTTAACCTCTTCAAATACTGCTTCTACACACCAGAAACAGCCCGCTCCAAACGTGGCTTTTTCTAAGTTGGTTGCATCCATTGCCTTCTCCATTTTATTAGATTGTTGTCCGTATGAAACAGACGCGGTGGTAACTATAAGTGCCAATACCGCCAGTAAACGACTTAAGATTTTCATAACGCTATTATTTTTTGATAAGTCAGATTGTGAGCCATTACGGCCCTGTTCTGCCCATCAATACGAAGTAACAGTAATATTGGATTTCACGTTTGCTCTTAATTCAGACTACTTAAGTCGGTGAATTCTTACTTGCGTGTTTCTTCGTATGTTTCAATGAATTCATCCGGCGTTTGGTGAGATACAATCTTGGAGATTGCATTGAGCGGCAGATCGTTAACGGTCTGAAAACGCAGGCAGGATCGTCCCATATCCATTTTTTTGTTCGCCTTTTTGAACTCTTCTTCAAGCCATTCTTCCAGTTCTTCATCTTGGTATACCGGCATCAGGTACAGCGAATTATGATTTTCCTGTGCGGCCAGTCCCAAGTAGCTGAGTGGCTGGTTGTTATAGGTGTCGGGATATTTTTCCAGCGGGATCTCGTAGCTGATCATCCCCCAATTAATAGTTTCTTCATATCCATCAGGGAGATGGTCCAGGATGAGTTCCCGAATTTCTTTGATGGTATCCCGGCGGTATTCCGGAAGTTCTTCCAAGTATTCTTCTACCGTTTGAGCATTATTCTTTGCCATAATGTAGCTTTTGTTTACGATTATTAAATAGACTGCTCGATTGAAATCTAAAAATCTTTAAGCAATTTGTGCATCAATAGTGATCGTTGTTTTAACCGAGTGGGCAATAAAACATTTTTGATGCGCCTGTTGATGCAACTCATCAAAAACCTTTGTCTCGGGATTGTCACCGTCGAATCTGACAACCGGCCGTAATATAACCTCTGTAATTGCCAATTTCCCCTCTGCATTTTTTTGCATCATACCCTCGGCCTCATCGCGATATTCGGCTACCACGTAACCTTGCCGGGCAGTCAGAGATAAAAACCAGAGCATGTGGCAGCTCGAGAGTGAAGCTACAAAAGCTTCTTCGGGATCAACTGCTGAGGAGTTAGCATGGGTATCGCCGACAATGGTTGGCGAAGCTGAGGCCGGTACCTCCAGGCCGCCGTCGAAATGCCAGCTGTGCTCCCGGGAGTATTTGTTGTCAGTAAAGACTTCATCATTGTTTTGCCACTGTACCGTTGCCCGGTATTGATGCATGGTTCGTTATAAAAGTAAATGGTTAATACGTTCGACAACTCCTTCGCTGAAAATAAACAATTGTGAGAGGTTTATTGAAAGTCGATTTTGATAGTAATATTGACTATAAACAGTTTATAGTTTCAAATTTTTCGAAACGACGAGGTATTAAAATCCTTTCTGTAAAGGTACATCATTTCAAAAAACTATTACTTAAAAATTAGACCACAATTTTATTATGAAATATCGATTTCTAGGACGGTCAGGACTCAAAGTTTCGGCACTTTCATTTGGTTCCTGGGTTACATTTGGAGATCAAATTGATGAGGATAAAGCATACGAGTCGATGAAAGTGGCCTATGATGCTGGTGTTAATTTCTTCGACAATGCAGAAGTCTATGCCGAAGGGCAGTCAGAGGTCATGATGGGCAATATTATTCAAAAAGCGGGTTGGAAGCGCTCGGACCTGGTGCTTTCGACCAAAATATTCTGGGGTGGCGAAGGTCCGAATGACCAAGGATTGTCTTTCAAGCATATCAAAGAGGGTACCGAGGCGGCTTTACAGCGACTGCAAACCGATTATGTGGATCTTATTTTCTGCCACCGACCCGACAAGCATACGCCCATTGAAGAGACCGTCTGGGCGATGAATCAGATGATCCAGGAGGGCAAAGCATTGTATTGGGGAACCAGCGAGTGGAATGCCCCGCAAATTCGTCGTGCTTACGATTTTGCCAGGCAGGAGCACTTGCGACCCCCGCTGATGGATCAGCCGCAATACAACATGTTTAAGCGGGACAAAGTTGAGCAAGAATTTTCAAACTTGTACGATGAGATTGGCTTGGGTACGACCATCTGGAGTCCGTTGGCCAGTGGCCTGCTGACGGGCAAATATAACGATGGGGTACCCGAGGGTAGCCGGCTGTCGCTGGAGAAGTATGACTGGCTGCGTGAGCGTCTGCTGGAGACTGAAAGCGGACGCCGCAAGCTGGAGAAGGTGAAAGAGCTCTCGAACATTGCTGATGATGCGGGTATTCCCATGCCGCAGTTTGCGCTGGCCTGGTGTCTGAAAAACAAAGATGTGAGCACTGTTATTACCGGGGCTTCAAAACCTGAGCAGGTGAAACAGAATATGAAAGCCATTGAGGTGGTAGATCAGATGACGCCCGATATCATGGAGCGTATCGAGGAAGTGCTTGATAACAAACCTGAGCCAGAGCCAGACTTTCGGCAAAATTAATTTAGCTTTTCATAAGCTTCCGGAGTTTAGAAAGCTCCGGAAGTTTTTTATTTAAAAATGATATCCTACATCAATTTTGAGCGCATACCCGCCGGAAAAATCCGGTGTCGATAGCGAAAGCTCTATGGGACCAATGATGGAAGTGGCCCCGATTGACAGCCCGTAGCCATACTCCATCCGTTCGTTGTCGATATGGAATGTCCACTGATCTGCCAGGTGCGCCAGATCTACTCCGCCACTCAGATAAATGTTTTTACTGAGCCTGAGCTGCAGTTGCGATTGCAGGGCAATGGCATTGGAGGTGCGTAGCTGTTGGGCCGCGTATCCCATAAACGGGAGTTGCCGGAGCTCAAAAACGGGGTTTTGCGCCATACCCCCAAAATAATAGTTATAGTGTAATGGTGTTTCGCCGCTGGTATATCCCATGAATAGCCGGCCAGACAGGTTTAGGTCTTCAGTCAGCGGTATCGTCGAAAACCAGTTGCCGGAAAATTGCACAAAATTCGACAAGCTACCCCACCACTGGTCAGACACAACTGTCTTAAATTTTAGCGCATGACCTTTCGTTGGGAAATAGGGTCTGTTGAGCGTGCTAAAATCAACTTTAAAGAATGGCTTCAGCAAGAAGCTGGTGTTCTCTAGGAACAGGGTATTGCCTACGGCCTGATTTAAATTGTACAGTTCAGCTTCCATACCTGTTTCGAGGTTGGTGCGCTGGAGAAATCGTACAGATAGAGAGGGGCGGAAAGTAAGCCTCTCTACACTGATAGTGGATAGTACCCGGTTTTGGCTGTAGGTATCAATGGGAGATCGTTGGAAGTCGATGCCAAAATTTGCTTTCGAAAGCGGAGCCAGAGTAAGTGGTATACTGTAATTGGTATTCAGCTCCAGGATTTCGCCGGCGCGCAGTTGCATGGTCAGCCGGTCACTCCAAAAAATATTGTCGGTCACAGAAGCTCCAAAGAGTAGCGAGGCTTTGTACTGGCTGTCGTACCGGAGGCTGAAACCGGCGTATTCCTGCTCTTTTTGTTTGAATTCCAGAATAAGCTGGTTCTTCTGGCTATCCGGATTATATGACAGCCGGTAAGAGATTTGGCTGAAGAGTCCCGAATTATAGAGCCTGTTTATTTTTCGTTCGAGATCTGATAGCGTAAGTCGGGTGGGCGTTTGTATATCGAGTGCAAGGCTGGCCTGCTGTTGCAGCAGCCCGCTGATGTTGGTATAGGTGATATCGGAGACCATCAGGCTGTCGTGTGGAGAAGACCGTATTGATTCAAATTGGGAAGCAATAGGTGGATGATCACGGAGATAGGCTTTGATTTCCGGGACCATCTTTCGGGCAGCCTGTTCTCCGCGTTTAATGATGGCCTGCACGTTATTGTAGCTGAAGCTGGAAAACGAATTGATATCGGGTCGAATATAAAAGTCGGTTAATTGGCGTTGTTGAAGATCCGATTCCTGCTGGTGAAAACCCACGGATTGGAAGAGTACATCCACAAAAGTGTTGAGGCTATCTACCGGTTTTACCGGTTCGCCTACATCGGATGCAATGACCAGGTCGGCGCCGAGTTTTTGTACATCTTCAGCCGGGATATTTCGTGCAATGCCGCCATCAATATATGTTTGCCCCTCGATGGTGACAGGTTTAAATATGGTAGGAATAGCTATGCTGGCCCGGACGGCATCCGGCAGGTATCCTTTTGTAAAGGTATGCGCTTCGCCGGTGGACAGGTTGGTGGCGACTGAGGCAAAGGGAATGGGCAGATTTGAAAAATCACGTACGTCGTGATAGGGCAGCATCAGCCGGTAAAGCAGCATGGCAATGTTCTGTCCATCGATAAGTCCGGTTGGCAGCGACAGGCGTCTGCCCTTGTAGGGGAAGGTAAACAGGTAGGTGTCTTTGTTTGAGACGCTGTTGGCAATGTTTTGTGGATTAATTTGGTAGCTGTCGTTGAACAGGATGCTCCAGTCGGTAGATAAGGCGATATCCTCAATTTCGCTGGGCGTGTAGCCAATGGCATACAGCGAACCCACGACGGATCCCATGCTGGTGCCGGTGATCATGTGAACGGGAATGCCTTCCTCTTCAAACACTTTGAGGACCCCGATATGGGCAAAACCTTTGGCACCTCCGCCGCTCAATGCCAATCCCACGCTAATATTTTTGGTAGCCGCCGCAGATTGATGTTGCGTTTGTGCTACGCCCACGACGGTGAGCATCGCGAAGAGAAACGTGCCTACTACTCTCTTTTGGATAGTATTGTTCATGGTACCAGCCGCCACTAAAATGGAATGCCAATTGGTATTAAATATAGGATTTCAAGCTCTGAGTTACACCAGCCAAATTCAAAATTTATGAAAACATAATATGACTGTGGTGTCAACCGGACACCTGGAAAATTCTAAGGTCGGGAGTTTAGAGAGTGAATCTAGTAATCGAAATTTTGTTCGTACTTACGTCCTTCAACCAGCGAATCCGGGAGGTTTCGAAATTTAATGGGGACGGAACGGTCTCCCACCATCACAGAAAAATGGAGGTGAGGTCCGGTGGTGTACCCCGTATTTCCGCTGAAGCCGATAACCTGACCGGGAAATACCTTTTCGCCAATATCTACCAGTGCACCTTGGTATTTGAGGTGAGCATAGATGGCTACTGTACCATCATCATGACAGACCATGATCAGGTTAACTTTATTCATTAGCTGTTTGTTATCGCCCCCTTCTTTATTGTCTTCCTTCACGAAGCCAACCACCCCACCGCGAGCAGCAGAAACATAACTGCCTTCATCCATTTCAAAATCGAAAGCATATTCAGACCCGGGGGTGTTGTGAGTATGCTGACCATGGTTGCCCTGAATTAAGCGATGTGATTTGCCCGGCGGATAGGGTAGCATATAGTGATATTTCGGATCCGGGAGTGCGTTCATATTCCCTAGAATAAAGTTGTACTGTAGTTGATCCTTAAAATTACTTGCACTCTGGATAGAGTCGATAGGCAGTTTAGCCAGTAAGCGTTCGCTGTTTTTGGGCAGTGATAGCCGAAACCTTTGGTCTACTGATTGTGCCTCCGCAAAAACTTGTGAGTGACAGGGTAAGTTGCTTTTAACCCAGAGCACAAGCTGTCCATCTTTGATTTCCTGATGCACATTAACTGCAGGCGTCTGTGCCGACAAGGTACCGACCAGCCCAATAAGCAGGATAAAAAGTGTGAGCGTTCGCATGGTATCAGGATTATTGGAAGGAACTATCGTGCGTATACTTAATAGGATTCTTTTCGGTTGCGATAAAATTTAACGTACAACCGCATCTATTTAAGAGGATAGTAAAATCCAGCCAGAGGTTGCAACTTTCGTTAGTTGTAATCTCTGTACTTAACTAATAGCAGCTAGTTGATGCTGCCTGTCAACGGAGCGATGTCAGTTTCTTCGCCAGCTGGCGCTTCGGTTGTGAAATTCCACACCACATCTTCTGCCATAGCATTACCCGCCAGATCTTGTGCGTTGTTTGTGATGGTAGCTGTGTAGGTAGTACCCAATGTCAGGTTGGCCGACGGGGTAAAGGTAGCCGTATTGGATCCGGCCTCGTAGCTGATACTTCCACTAACCGGCGTGCCGCCCTGACTGAGGCTAAATGTAGTTTCATTGATGGTGGTTTCGTCCATAGCTTCGTTAAAAGTGGCTGTTATTGCGATGTTCACGGGAACGTCGATGGCATTGTCCAAAGGATTGGTAGCGCTGATTTCGGGCGGCGCAAATTCTTGTTCGGTAGTAAAAGTCCAGACTTTATTGCTGGCCAGGTTGTTGCCGGTTACGTCCGTCACTCCCGTGGTGATAGTAGCTGTTATGGATGCATCAAAAGCGAGATCACTTGTGGGATTAAATGTGGCTGTGGTTCCGGAATAGCTGACTGATCCGGCTACCGGGGACTCATTGTGGGATACAGAGAATGTGGTGCCATTGATAGTTGCGGGATCCATGGCTTCGCTAAAGGTAGCAGTTATATCGCTGGTTACCGACATATCGGACGTTCCATCGGTTGGGGTCGTAGATGTTACTGTTGGCGGCGTGGATTCCTGTTCGGTGGTGAAGGTCCATACCTTATTAGCAACCAGAGGGTTTCCTGCAAGGTCTTGTACCCCATTTGTAATCGTAACAGTAAAGCTACTGCCGAACGGCAAGTCAGCATCCGATGTAAAGGTGGCGGTGTTATTTGAATAGGAAACGGTTCCCGATATTAAGGATCCACCAACCTCAACGCTGAAGGTTGAGCGGTTGACGGTGGAGGGGTTTAATGATTCGCTAAAAGTGGCTGTGATGGACGTAGTTGTTGACACGTTGGTTGCTCCATCAGATGGGTTGGTTGAAATTACCGACGGGGGTACCGATTCTTGTTCGGTAGTAAAGGTCCAGGCTTTATTGCTGGCCAGGTTGTTGCCGGCTACGTCCGTCACTCCCGTGGTGATGGTAGCTGTTATGGATGCACCAAAAGTGAGATTACTTGTGGGACTAAACGTGGTTTTCGTTCCGGAATAGCTGATTGATCCGGCTACCGGGGAGCCATTGTGGGATACAGAGAATGTGGTGCCATTGATAGTTCCGGGATCCATGGCTTCGCTAAAGGTAGCAGTTATATTGCTGGTTACCGACACATCGGACATTCCATCGGTTGGTGTCGTAGATGTTACTGTTGGCGGCACGGATTCCTGCTCAGTGGTAAAGGTCCAGACTTCATTGTTGGCCAGATTGTTCCCGGCTAGATCGGTCACTGAAGTTGTTATTGTAGCTGTAATAGTCGCATTAAAGTCGAAATCATTGTTGGGATTAAAGGTAGCCGTAGTTCCAGAGTAGCTAATAGAACCACTGATGGGGCTTCCATTCTGAGTGACGGTAAAACTTGAATTATTGATGCTGCCGGCAGCCATGGGTTCATTAAAGGAGACCGTGATATCGCTACCTACTGCTACCCCGGTTTCGCCATCAGTCGGAGTGGTGGCAGTGATCGTTGGCGGTACCGACTCCTGTTCGGTGGTGAAGCTCCAGACAAAATTGCCGTCCATGGTATTTCCTACCAAGTCCTGCACGCTACTGGTGATACTGGCCGAAAAGCTGCTCCCCATTGGTAGATCGCCATCCGGTGTAAAAGTTGCGGTGTTACCCGAATAGGAAACCGTTCCCGAAATTGAGGATCCACCAACCTCAACGCTGAAAGTTGAGCCGTTGACGGTGGCGGGATTTAATGGTTCACTAAAAGTGGCTGTGATGGACGTGCTTGTTGACACGTTGGTTGCTCCATCAGATGGGGTGGTTGAAATTACCGACGGGGGTACTGATTCCTGCTCAGTTGTGAAGCTCCAGCTGAGGTTACTAGCCAGGTTGTTGCCTGCCACATCCGTCACTCCCGTGGTGATGGTAGCGGAGTAGGTTGTGCCTAACACCAGGTTGTCCGACGGGGTAAAGGTAGCGATGTTGGATCCGGCCGCGTAGCTGACACTTCCACTAACCGGCGTGCCGCCCTGGCTGAGGCTAAATGTAGTGCCATTGATGGTGGCTACGTCCATAGCTTCGTTAAAAGTAGCTGTTATTGCGGTGTTTACAGGAACGTCCGTGGCATTTTCCGCCGGACTGGTAGCGCTGATTTCGGGCGGCGCAGATTCTTGTTCGGTAGTAAAGGTCCAGGCTTTATTGCTGGCCAGATTGTTCCCGGCCAGATCGGTCGCTGAAGTCGTTATTGTAGCTGTAATAGCCGCATTAAAGTCGAAATTGTTATTGGGATTAAAGGTAGCCGTAGTTCCAGAGTAGCTAATAGAACCACTGATGGGGCTTCCATTCTGAGTGACGGTAAAACTTGAATTATTGATGCTGCCGGCAGCCATGGGTTCATTAAATGCAGCCGTAATATTACTTGTAACAGCGACATTTGGAGTGCCGTCAGCAGGCGTAACGGTGGTTATTTGTGGTGGCGTAGACTCTTGCTCAGTCGTAAAAGTCCAGACTTTATTGCTGGCCAGGTTGTTGCCGGCTACGTCCGTCATTCCCGTGGTGATGGTGGCTGTTATGGATGCACCAAAAGCGAGATTACTTGTGGGATTTAAAATGGCTTTCGTTCCGGAATAGCTGATTGATCCGGCTACCGGGGAGCCATTTTGGGATACAGAAAATGTGGTGCCATTGATGGTTCCGGGATCCATGGCTTCACTAAAGGTAGCGGTTATATCACCAGCTACCGACACATCGGACATTCCATCGGTTGGTGTCGTAGATGTTACTGTTGGGGGCGTGGATTCTTGCTCAGTGATAAAGGTCCAAACAAAATCGCTTACCATACTATTACCCGCCTGATCTGAAGCTCCGGTTGTTATCGTAACGGTAACCAGACTGCCAAAGCCAAGATTGTTGGTCGGATTAAAGGTTGCCGTGGTTCCGGAGTAGTTAATTGATCCGGCCACATCGCCTCCATCCTGCGAGACAGTAAAGGTAGTTTCATCGATAGAACTCTGATCCATCGGTTCGCTAAATCCGGCCGTGATATTTGTGTTGACTGCGATATCGGATGATCCGTTAGCGGGACTGACGGTTGTCACCTGGGGGGCGGTGGTTTCTTGTGCAGTTGCGAAAGTCCATGAAAAATCGCTGGCCAAAGCATTTCCTACTACATCCTGAGCCCCGGTGGTTACAGTTGCTGTGAACATACTGGCAAACGCCAGGTTGTTTTTGGGCGTGAAAAGGGCGGTAGTTCCCGAGTATGTTACATTGCCCGCAATCGGTGTCTCCCCTTGGGCCAGGGTAAATGTGGTGTTATTGATGGTGCCCGGATCCATTGGCTCGCTAAAGTTAGCTGTTATCGAAGTATTGGTTTGAATATTTTGGGCATCGTTAACGGGATTGGTTGACGTGATGGTGGGCGGTGTGGATTCCTGCTCGGTGCTGAAACTCCAGCTCACATTGTTGGATAAGTTGTTGCCGGCCAAGTCGGTAGCGGCCGTTGTAATGGTTGCGGTAATTGCAGCGTCAAAAGCAAAATCATTATTGGGATTAAACGTGGCTGTAGTTCCGCTGTAGCTTACTGTCCCGCTTATTGGGTTTCCATTCTGGGTAACCGTAAAACTTGCATTGTTGATGGTGTCAGAGTTCATGTCTTCGTTAAATTCAGCAGTAATATTACTGCTGACCGTAACATTGTCAGCACCATCAGCAGGAGTAACTGTGGTGATCTCCGGCGGGGTAGATTCCTGCTCAGTAGTAAACGTCCAGACAAAATCGCTTTCCATAGCATTACCCGCCAGATCTTGTGCGTCGCTTGTGATGGTGGCCGTGTAGGAGGTGCCCAACGCTAGATTGCCTTCTGGCGTGAAGGTGGCTGTGTTGGATCCTTCAGCGTAAATGACGCTGCCGGCTACGGGTGTATTGCCCAGGTTTAGCATAAAACTACTGCCGTTAATTGTTGAGGCATCCATAGCTTCGTTGAAAGTGGCCGTAATGGCGGTGCCGGCCGAAACATTGGTGGCATTATTGGCCGGACTTGTATTGCTTATCACCGGTGGAGTAGATTCTTGCTCAGTTGTGAAGGACCACGAAAAATCACTGCCCAGGGCATTTCCAGCCAGATCAGTAGCAGCTGTCGTAATGGTTGCGGTAATTGTAGCGTCAAAGGCAAAATTGTTATTGGGATTAAACGTGGCTGTGGTTCCGGAATAGCTGATCGCTCCATTAACAGGAGTACCGTCCTGGGATACTAAAAAACTTGTGTTATCAATGGTGGTTGTACTCATCGGCTCATTGAACGTAACCGTAATATTAGATGCAATGGCAACATCAGCCTGGTTATTGGTTGGTGATGTGGTTGTTATTTCGGGAACGCTTTTGTCGGGTTCTTTAGCTGTTGAAAAGGTCCAGCTAAAATTGTTCTGCAAATTATTTCCGGCTAGGTCTTGAACGCCGGTCGTAACACTGCCGGTGTAAGTTTTGTCAAAAGAAAGGTCGGCTGATGGTGTAAAAGTGGCTGTATTATCTGAATAAGTGATAGTTCCGTTAATTTGATTATCGTCATCGTCCAAGAGATTAAAGGTAGTCGCATTGATAGTGGTTGGGTCCATGGGTTCGCTAAAGGTCACAGAAATGGTGGTTCCAACTGCTATATTCTCGGCATCCTTGGCTGGAAAGGTGGATGCAATCACAGGCGGAATCGTCTCCTGTACTGTGGTAAAACCCCAGTTAAAATCTACCGACAGGTTGTTACCAGCTAAATCCTGTACACCACTGGTAATGGAGGCTTCAAAGTCAGATCCAAATGACAGGTTGTTGCTCGGGTTAAAAATAGCTGTGAGCCCGGAATAAGTGATGGTACCGTTGATGAGTGTTCCATTTTGGCTGACCGTAAAGGTTGAATTGGTAACTGTAGAACCATCCAGCGGCTCGCTGAACGTAGCCGTGATATTGCTGTTTACCGGCACATCCACCTCGTTGGCCTCGGGATCAGTAGTTGCTACGACGGGGGCCGTTTCATCAGGTTCAGATCCCGTAGTAAAGCGCCACCTTATGTCATCGGACAGATTATTGCCGGCCAGGTCTTCCACCGCGTCGGTGATGGTAGCCGTGTAGAGGGTCCCGAACGAAAGTTCGCCCGAGGGGATGAAGGTGGCACTGTTGCCTGAATAGCTAATAGTACCGGTGATTCCGATGCTACCCTGCCGTAGTGTGAAGGTGGAGCTGTTGATACTGGTCGGATTCATCGGCTCATTGAACGTAGCGGTGATGACGGTGTTCGGAGCCACATTTTCCTGCTTGTCCACGGGTTCGGTGGCACTGATCTCCGGAGCAGTATTATCGGGATTAGCTTCAGTGGTAAAACTCCAGCTCAGATCGTTTTCCAAGGCGTTGCCGGCCGTGTCTTTGACAGAACCGGTAACGGTCGCCGTAATAATTGTTCCAAAAGGCAGGGGATCGGAGGGGGCAAAACGGGCGGTGTTTTCCTCATAGGTGACCGTCCCGTCAATCAGTATTTCATCATGGGAGACTGAAAAACTATTGCTGTTGATTGTAGCGTCATTTATTGGCTCACTAAAGGTAACACTGATAATTGTATTTACGGATACTTCTTCATCGTTGTCAGCTGGATTGGTGGATACGGCCTTCGGGGGATCGGTGTCGGTGACGAGGGGTTCTGCAAGCGTGGAAAAGCTCCATTCGTGATTGCGTTCCAGGCCGGTGCCGTTCAAACTCTGTGCACCGGAAGTGATGGTGGCCGTGTAATTGCTATTGTAACTAAGTTTGTTGACCGGCACAAAGGTCGCCACGCTGTCGGCATAGGAAATGCTGCCGGTGATAGCCACGGTATCATTTTGCAGGATGAAGGTGCTGCCGGAGATCGTGCTGGGATTCATATCGTCGCTGAAAACAGCGCTAATCGTCGAGTTAACGGGTACATCAATGGCGTTAGTGGCTGGTGCCGTGGTGCGCACCACCGGGGAAGCGTCGATTTTCGTGAGACCCGATTTATTCTTGCATCCCCACTGGAAAAACAGACACAGCGCAACCAATATTGGTAAAGCACGAATCTTCTTTTGAATGTACAGGATGCTCGTCCGGGGAAGAGTATTGGGATCCATGATGGAATAGGTTCAGTTGATTTGGTTCAGCAATGCTTACTGTCTATAAAACTGTACGTATCAACTAACGTGCCAATGTAGGCTTGTTGGAATGATCCCTGCTATTGAGAAAGGGGTCCCTGTTTCGGGGGATACAAGATTAGCTATTCACTTATTAATGGTCTGTAAAAGATGTGTATAAAATAGCCCGGTGGATGGGTGTATGTGTAATTTTTCCCCAAATTTATGTCGGCAAGTACATTGATAACAGCTGTTTAGGGGTGGGATTTTTTGGATTCAGGCATCCATTCAAAATTGTCGGTCCGGGGAAACCGGTGTATCACCTTTTGCATCTGGTCGGGCGGAGTTCCGAGTTTCCGTTTATCGAGATCCAGCCATGCACCGTCCACGATTATTTCGGCAGCCTTTTGTCCATTCTCTTTGAAAATATGATGCAAAAAAGTCCAGCGGCTGCCGTCTTTTCGCATGGTTGTAAGCTGTGCTGTAACGGTGATCTTTTCGGAAAGCCCGATCTCTTTTAGGTATTTCGTTTCCTCTCTGAACAGAACGGGGCCGAGTCCCAGTGTTGAAATTTTATTAATAGGCAGCCCGTATTCCTCGAACATGGCAACCCGCGTTTGGGCGGCGTAATCATTGTAAACCGAATGGCGCATGTGTCGATTGGGATCCATGTTGGCCCAGGTTACTTCGTAGGTGTGAGAGTAGGAGCTCATGATGTCAGTTTTGTTTGCTTGTTGCTTTACGTTAAGCCATAAATGATGATTGCGAAGTCATCTTGTTACTCAGAGTTTACTGGTTCTCGAATTAAGCTCGCACCCCAGTCCTGTTACTTTTATTTGGAATTTACAAAGCTCATAGCCTTTGTCATCATTTTGGCAGATCCCACGTAAAAGGGCGTTCGCTGGTGGAAATCGGTGGGCTGCAGGTCCAGTATCCGCTGCTTACCATCACTTGCCTTGCCGCCGGCCTGCTCGCAAAGGAAGGCCAGGGCGTTACATTCATACAGCAGTCGGAGTTTCCCATTCGGTGTTTTTTGGCACGGCGGATACATATAGATACCGCCCTTCAGCATATTTCGGTGGAAGTCGGTAACCAGTGAGCCCGTGTAGCGAAGTGTGTGATTATTTTCCTTGCAGTGCTCCAGGTAGCGAACAACCGACTCGTCAAACTCATGTGCAAGGCTTTCATTGACGGAATAGATAATCCCATCATCGGGAAATTTCATGTCGGGATGGGAGAGAAAAAATTCGCCGATGGAGGGCGAAAAGGTAAATCCGTTGACGCCTTTGCCTGTGGTGTATACCAGCATGGACGAAGATCCGTAAATTACGTAGCCGGCTGCCAGTTGTTGCGATCCCTTTTGCAATACATCCTCTTCATTGACGGCAGTGCCGAGTTTAGATTTTCGCCTGAAAATCGAAAAGATAGTACCCACCGAAACGGTTACATCGATGTTGGAGGAGCCGTCCAGCGGATCCAGCGCGATGATATACTTTTTATCTCGATCTACCTCGATGATCTCATCCTCTTCTTCAGAGACAATGGCACAGATTTCGCCGCCATCCGAAAGTGCGCGGATGAAGCGCGTATTGGCAATGACATCCATCTTTTTTTGCTCTTCGCCCTGGATGTTTTCCGTGCCTATTTTTCCGCCGATGTCGAGCAGTCCGAAGTGATTGAGTTCGCGGTTGATGATACGGGCCGCCAGTCCTATATCCCGTAGCATTTGCGAAAACTCACCGGTGCCGCCTGGCGACTCGTCCTGCCTCAGCTTGATGAATCGATCGAGTGAAATACCTACAGGTTTGGCAAATTCTTTTTCCATAGTGTGATACTCCTTTTTTAGCGGTATGTGTGTTTTCGACAATGCAGTCCCAGCGTCTGGCCGTAAGATAGGTAAGCAGGAAAATGTATAACTGCAACAAATAATGTGTCATCCAGAATTGGGATAGCTATAGCGGACGAACCTTGATATTTTTGAAATAGACCTTACTATCAGGGTCGTGGCCTTGCAGAGCAAAGGTACCGCTTTCCAGGAAACGTTCTTTCTGCGTAGCATCTTTCGGCTGCATGTAATCTACCAGCTGTTGGCCGTCCACGCTGATGGTAATATGCCGCCCCTCAACTTTGATGCGAAGGGTAAACCAGCTGTTGTCGTTGACCACTGTCTTTTTGACGTCGTCAATGCCGTAGAGACTACCGGTCCGCCGGGGATCCTTGTCATAACTGTTGTTGACCTGCGCCTCGTATCCTTTTGACGGCCAGCCCTTTTCCTGGTACTGTGTCAGAAAATAGATACCCGAGTTGGAGCCCTCGGTCGTCATTACATCAGCCTTGAACTCGAAGTTGTCAAATGCATGATTTTCAACCGGTCCTGTATAAAATAGATGCGCCTTCTTGCCGTGGGCAACGATCTTGCCATCATCTACCGAAAAGGTCTCGGGATGTTGACCCACTTGCCATCCATCGAGCGATTGGCCGTCAAACAGCGGAATCCATTCACTTTTAGCCTGGGGATTTTGGGATTGTATTGTGTCCGTAAAAAAACCGAGAAGAAGAATTGTCAGTGTTATAGTCGAGATCTTTTTTAGCATGACTTTCATCTTTTTAACATAGATTAACTGATAGCAGCATTTTTATACGCAACATCGGTATGGTATGAAATTGCATTTGCAATCTCTATCCGGTTTTGTGCTATCGTAGCATTTGCTGATCCAGGTAATCGGGCATTGTCACAAATCGGAAGTCTAATTCGTCATAATACGTAAGCAATATTAAATGAACGTTCTAATTATGACTTCTTCCAATATCACATTAGCTAAAAACAATACTGAGCCGCGATTGGACCCAATCAACAATCCAAAATCAATAAAGCTCAAACTGGCCTACTGGTATACCAAACAACAGATAGGCAAGGTGATTACTCCCTTGAAGGTCCATTATGCCCGGTTTCCCGAGGGGTTCGGATTGCCGCGGAAAATTGACCAAATCGTGGGAAATATTGACCTTGATCCAAAGCTGAAGCACCTTATCAAAGTATATGTGGCTACGCTGAACGGCTGTTCTTTTTGCGTGGATATCGGAAAAGCCTCGGCTCAAAAACAGGAGGTAGATACAGCGGTTTTTGATGATTTACTTCGATTTGAAGAAAGCCCAAATTTCACTGATGCTGAAAAAGCAGCACTGAACTATGTAGAGGAGGCTACCCAAAATAAGCATGTTGATGATGCTACCTTTGACACCCTGCACAATCATTTCAGTGAAAGGGACATTGTTCAGATAACCCTGCTTAACGCCATAGAAAATTTCTATAATTTAATGAATGCGCCTCTGAATATTGACTCCGACGAACTATGCGAAATGTGGAGTTCTAATTAGCTGACGAAATTTTCAACATCTCTAGAATCCGAAAATGTTGCAAAGTGATGGATAAGAAAGCAGAAATTTTTGAGGCTCAACGCCCGTCATTATTCAGGCTGGCATATGGAATGTTGGGACGAGTTGCCCCTGCAGAAGATGCCGTACAGGAAACATTTCTACGGTGGCAAAAGCAGGATATCGACAAGATTAACTCCCATCAGGCCTATCTGGCAACCATCGCCAACCGAATTTGCCTGGATGAGATAAAGTCGGCCCGTAATCAAAGAGAACAGTATATTGGACCTGATTTGCCCGAACCTATTTTAAATGATCATACTGAAACGCCCGAACAGGAAGTTGAGCTTGCCGAGTCGCTTTCCATGGCGCTACTTGTGGTATTAGATCAACTTAGCCCGGTGCAGCGGGCCGTCTTCATCCTTCGGGAAATTTTCGACTATGATTACGACATGATCGCCGATATCGTGCAAAAGTCAGAATCGCACTGCCGAAAAATTGCGCAACGAGCTCGGGATCAGATCCGGGATCATAAACCTCAGTTTGAGAAAAATCATGATGAGCAACAGCAGCTGGTTGGTGCTTTTCTCGAAGCAGTTAAAGGCGGTGACTTATCCCAAATAGAGAACATGCTGGCGGAAGAAGCCATCCTTTACTCCGACGGAGGAGGCAAAGTGACGGCGGCGCGGAAACCGGTTGGCGGCGCGGCCAAAATCGCCAAATTTTTAGTGGGCATCCAAAAACAGGTTCCGCCCGAAACTGAATGGTCGATAGAACGGGAACAAGTCAATGGAGAACCCGGGATGATCGTCCGCATGGATGGAGAGCTCTACAACGTCTGGTCATTTCATGTGGAGGAAGGCAAAATACAGAGCATTTACACGGTGTTGAATCCCGATAAACTGCAGCCTGTAAAGCATCAACTTTAGAAGGGATGCTCTTTGTAGCATTTGGTAACTGTCAACCGCCTCTTACTTCCGCTTCTTGATGCCGGCTGTCAGTAAAGGGATGTACTCAAGATCGTCTCAATCAATCGTACAATACCTGAAAGTTAAAACCCTTGCAAGCGAGACTTGCAAGGGTTTTAACAAAGTGCCCTGGACTGGAGTCGAACCAGCACTCCCAAAAATGGGAACTGACCCCTCAAGCCAGCGCGTCTACCAATTCCGCCACCAGGGCAAAAATCAATATGTAAAAGAGGACCGCTCCTGTACGAACGTTTTGATCGTAAATTTCAAGCGGCTTCAAATATAGGATTTAATAGGTATAATTTGAAACAAAATTTTGAAGAAATCCTTCCATTCAATTTCGGCGGTTAAATAGGATTGCCTATCAAGAGAAATCCCGTTTAAAAAGGGAGGCAGGTTGTTTTACGGTATCGAAAAACGTTGAGTTCTTATTCCAGGGTGTTGAATAGCGTATTCACATAAATATCAAGGATTTTGGGTAGCGAAATTCTTACACAAGCTGGGTCCCTAACCCAAGGTAATGTTTACACAAACCGTTCTGGTACCAGCTCCATTTCGGACCATTAGCCCTTCTTTGAATGGAATAGGTTCTTCCGGGTCATGTAATGAGTTATATGGCGTATTTGGCACAGTAATTGAGATATAAATAAGTGAGCGGTTTAGTAAGCGGCAGCATTGTGACGGCCAAATTGCGATAACATTATAACAGACGTTGGCGAAAAATGAATGATTACTCAGATCTTTTTATGGTGATAGGGGCAAGTCTCCTTTATGCGATATTGTTGATTGATATCAACATTACGGTTTTGCATGGCACCAAATATAAAACAGAACGCGAAGTAGAATACACGGCTATTGCCTTGGCCCAGGATATAATTGACGAAGCCCGATGGGTGCCCTACGACCAGTTTAATACACGTTTTGCCAGCATAGATAGCACCTACAACACCACGCTGGGCGACTACCGTGTGACTACTAAAACCCTTTCCAACACCTTGAGCGGCATCGGAGTATCAAATGATCATATTCAGCTGGATGTACGTGTCCAAAGCGTATCTACGGCGGATACGGTGTCGGTGCTGTTAAGTTATGTGAAAAACTAAGGAGCAGAGCGATGATTGTATTAAACGGATTACTAACGGGAGATTTCAGGAGATGAATATTTATATCAGTTTTTTTGTGGGAGGAGTGTTATTAATGTCGCTTATTTTTCTGCAGGTAAACATGAGTCAAAATTCAGTAGATACTACTTTCGCAACTATTTCGAGCAAGCAGGTGGAGTCGCTGGGAGGGCTGCTAGATCATGACTTCCGAAAAATGGGGATGGGCAACACCGGCAGTGGCACATCTATTCAATCTGCCGACTCCAACGCAATTACTTTTGTTGCTGACCTGGACAAGGATCTGGTTGCTGAAGTCGTCACCTGGAAATATGACAATACCGGCATCAGCCCCGCAGAAACGCCCAATCCCAATGACTATTCCTTTATCCGGTCCGTCAATTCGCAGGTTGACACTTTGGCCGCAGTGGTGACCCGTTTCCGGTTGAATTACCGAATGAGTGACGGCACCATGAATCCATCGCCGTCAGCCGCTCAGCTGGAAGAAATATCGACCATTTATGTGGAGATGATATGCGAATCACCGGCGCCAGTCAACGGTTCAGCTTATGCAAAATCGACTTGGCGAAAGGTGTTTACGCCGGCCAATCTTCAATTTTAATATCAGGATAAATCATCATGGGACGCGCATTATTAATTTTAAGTATTGCCATGTTTTTCCTCTTTGGGATGGTGCAGGTTTCCGAATGGGGACGCATGAAGATTGTTGCCGATCGCAATAATGCACACGTTGAGCAGGCACAAGCACTTTATATCGCCAGCAGCGTAGCTGATATGGTAATTGAAGATCTTCGTATAAATTTTGGCAACCGCAATAATATCAGCCTGCAGAACTATCTGGGCGGAGCTGGTACCGTAGAAGTGTACGACATGGACAGCCCAATTATACCGGCATCCAGTAGTGTTACCACGCTGGGTCCATACCAAGTATTGTTGATGGCCAGAGGAGAATATGAGGGCGCGGTGCGTAATATCGAAGTTTTGCTATCTCTTCCGGCATTTTCGAAATACGCCTATTTCACCAACCAGGAAGTTATGTCTGGTGGTTCTAAAATCTATTTTTATGATGATGACAAGATCAGTGGCCCCACGCACACCAACGGAACCTTTTCGATGATGGGCAGTCCTGTATTTAATGGTGAGGTGACCAGTGCCAACATGTGGATAGATAGCGGTGGGGCAGGGGATCCCATTTTTAACAAGGGATTTGAGGTGCTGACCGAACCGATAGAGCTGCCCGGTGCCGCCCAGCTTAACATGTTGGTGGATGAGGGAATAAACGGAGGGCATCAGTATGACATGGATATCACGCTGCGGTTTAATGAAAATGGTACGGTATCGGTCTCAAAAGGTATTGGTCGTAATGCTACCCCGTATGAGACGATAACTCTGTCATCGTTTAATGGTGTAATTTCTTCGAATCAGCGAATACATATGCAAGGCGTAATCGATGGACAAGTGACCGTGCATGCCAAAGAAGATATTGTGATCACCGGAGATTTGAAATACAAGGATGATCCACGCTCCACAAAATCGGATGACGTTCTCGGTATTGTAGGCGAAAAGGATGTTATTGTCGACAGAAAGGCTCACAAAGCCGATGGGCAGAAGGATGTAAATATTGAGGCTACTATTATGGCTCTGGGTGAGTCGTTTCGGGTAGATGGCTATAATGAGAGGGAAGACAAGGGGACGATACATCTTCTTGGCGGTATTGTCCAAAATCGCAGGGGACCGGTTGGACAAACCAACGGTAACGGTTATGCCAAGGATTATAACTATGATGGACGCCTGCGATCCATCTTTCCGCCCTTTTATCCACGGGCCAGCCGATTTAGTATTGTATATTGGAACGAGTAGAAGTTGAGTTGCTACTGCTCATACACTTCTATGAGAAAAGGGGAAGCCTTTTGGGGGCTTCCCCTTCCTGTAATTACTTAGTACGAAAGCTGTAAGCGATCAGCTGTTATTGCATTTCAGCCAGCTGATTTTTCACATACTCATTTTCCGGATCCATTTTGCTGGCCTGCTCATAATAGGTTTTGGCCTTGGCTTCCTGGCCGGCGCGCTGCATAATGTCGCCCATCAGAATCCAGTTTTCAACATCCTTCGGATTCTGCTTGATGCGATCCAGCAGGTAGGTGATAGCCTCGTTGCCCTGGTCATCCATAATCATGTAGAGCACCTTGTTGCGGTGGGCGGCAGGTGAATCATCAAGGTCAATGGCTTTGTCGAAATCTTCAATGGCCAAGTCTAGATTTTCTAGCTGCATATTGGCAAAGCCGCGAAGGTTGTACAAGCCGCTCTTTTCCTCATCTTTCTCAATGGCTTTTTCGAGTGCATTAATGCTTTTTTCCCATTGGTTGAGCTTCTGCATAACCATTGCTTCCAGGTGATAGCCTTCCACCGACTCGGGCTCCATGCTCTGGAGTTGGTGGGAAATATCCAGCGCGTGGTCATAGTCGCCTTCGTGCAGTAGTGCTAATCCTTCTTCTAGCTGGTCTTCAAACTTCATGCGATATAAGAGCTTAAATTATTAGTTGGTAATATTTGTCGAACGCCCAAAAGATAAGCAAAGTTGAAGCGTTATTCAGACGTTTTGGAGGTGGTTTCTTCGTCGTCGGTAATCTCTTCAAACTCAGCTTCTTCGATTTCCTCGAAGCGCTGCGATTGGTTATTGTTAGTGCTGGAATTACCACGACTGCGGTTCTGTTGCTGGTTTTGCTGGGCATACCGCTGAAAAACACGGTAGAGCGTGCTGGCCGTACCTCCGCTGCGTTGTTGCTGGTTGGATTGTAAAAAAAGGCGGCTGATGATTTTCACCAGAAAATACATCACCACAAAAAATAAAAGTGTGCGAAAAATCATTGAAATCAGTCGGTAATGTGAATATGCGTGTTACCGCGAATAGGTTGATTGAAAATTTGTTCTTCTATGTAATCTAAGTGTTTTTCGTTACTAACGAAATCAATCTCTGATGTATTAATGATCATCAGGGGTGATTTATTGTAGTGATGGAAAAAATGATTATACGCATCACTTAGTTCCTGCAGGTACGAGCGCGTAATTTCCCGCTCATAGTCGCGATCGCGTTCGCGAATGTTTTGCATCAGACGATCTACGTTCGACTGCAGGTAAATCACCAAATCCGGCGTAGCCGAAATGCCTGCCATGATGTTAAAAATAGTATCATAAAGCGCCAGCTCGTCGTCTTCAAGATTAAGCCGTGCAAAAATACGATCTTTCTCAAAAATATAGTCCGAGATGGTCATCTGCTGGAACAGATCCTTGTTCATCATCTCTTGCTGTTGCTTAAACCGGCTGGCCAGGAACGACATCTGTGTGGGAAACGCATATCGCTCACGGTCTTTGTAAAATTTGGGCAGAAACGGATTGTCTTCGAACTGTTCGAGCACTAGTCGCGCATTATGGCGTTCGGTGAGTAGCTTGGCCAGCGAGGTTTTGCCCACCCCAATGACGCCTTCAATTGCGATAAACTCAAATTCGTTTTCCATAGCTACCAACGTAGATCAGTTTTCTGTAATCTCAGCTCCGGTGCCTCCTCAATAAGTTGTCGGATAGCCGTGCCGCTTCGGGGATCTTCCCACTGCGGCATCACTCCTTGCAGCGGCACCAAAACAAACAGCCGTTTGCCGTATTCAGGATGCGGAATGATAAGATTATCCGTTTGAATCACCAAGTCGCCGTACGAAATAATGTCGAGGTCTATAGTGCGTGCACTCCACTTTGGCTGGTCCACTGCGCGGCCGTGCGCCTGCTCAAAATCCTTGAACTGCTTGATCAGCGGCTTCGGATTTTTGTTGGTCGTCATTACCACTACGGCGTTGTAGAAATCCCGCGTCGAGGGACCCACCGGCTCGGTGATATAAATAGCTGATTTCTGTAGCTCCGTCTCCGAAAGTTCTTCTAGAAACTCCGCCGCATCCGACAGGTGCTGCTGGCGGTTACCTACGTTTGATCCCAGTGCGACAACTACTGTGGCCATTGCATCGTAATTTCAGAGTAGGCAGTTTCTACGTCGAGAGGAGGATGCAGCTTGCGCACCGACACTTCCAGCTCTTGCACCTGGTTGAAATGGCCAAAAAGCTGGTCACCAATCTTTTTCGCCAGCGTTTCAATCAGCTTCACCGACGGACCGGTCATCACGGCCTCAACCGTTTGGAGTACTTCCTGGTAATCAACCGTATCACGTAGGTCGTCACTGTCGCCCGCTGGCCGCAGGTTGGCCGAGAATACGAGGTCTACCTCAAAATCATTGCCATCTTCGCGCTCCTCCGGGTAGTAGCCGTGGTAGCCGCGGAATTGCAGGCTTTTTAAGGTCAGGGTCTCCATAGCTTACAACGTCGACACTTCGATCTTCTGGTGCAGTTCCTCCACCATGCGTTTGTGTTTGGCGGTCGTCTGCATTCGTTCTTCTACCGTAGAGATAGCGTGAATCACTGTCGAGTGATCGCGTCCGCCAAAATGAAGCCCAATCGTTTTCAGGCTCGAGTCGGTAAACTGCTTGGCCAGGTACATGGCAATCTGCCGCGCTTCCACAATCTCTTGCTTGCGTGTCTTTTCGCGCACCTTGTTGGTGTCGATGCCGAAGTAGTCGCAGACGTATTCTTGGATCTGCTCGATCGAAATAGTGGTCTGTGACTCCTGGATCATATCCTTGAGCACGCGCTTGGCCATCTGTGGCTCAATCTCATCCACATGTTGCAGCGAGGCAAAAGCCAGCAGCTTGATGATGGCGCCTTCGAGATCGCGCACATTCGATTTAAAATTGTGAGCGATAAATTCGAGTACTTCGTGGGACAGCTCGATGCCATTGTCCGAAGCTTTGCGCTCCAAAATGGCATAGCGCGTCTCGTATTCCGGCACTTGCAGGTCGGCACTGAGGCCCCAGCTAAAACGGGAGATCAGTCGTTCCTCAATATCCGGAATCTCTCGCGGCGCGCGGTCACTGCTCAGGATAATCTGCTTTCCATCCTGGTGTAGCGCGTTAAAAATATGGAAAAACTCTTCCTGGGTTTTCTCCTTGCCGCTGAAAAACTGGATGTCGTCCACAATCAACACATCGATCTGGCGGTAGAACATCGTGAACTCGCTGGCGCGGTTGTTACGAATCGCCTGTACGAACTCATTGGTAAAGCTCTCGGATGAGATGTACAGCACAGCTAGCTCGTCGCCGTGCTCTTGCTTTACTTTATTACCAATACTCTGGATTAAGTGCGTTTTTCCAAGCCCGGTTCCTCCATATATAAAGAAGGGATTAAACGAACTGCTGCCCGGGTTCTCGGCAATAGCCATCGCAGCTGATCGCGCCAGCCGGTTACAGTCACCCTCAATGTATCGCTCGAAGACATAATTATTATTAAGGTTGCTATCGATCTTGGTTTTTTGAATGCCGGGAATTACAAACGGATTCTCAATTTTGCCCGGACTGTATTCGGAATACCCTTTCACATCCTGCCCCTCATTGTTATCGGGCGGCATAGGTCGTTGTGGCAATCGCACCGATTTATTTTCGGATTCATTGTCAGATTTTTCAACCACTACGGAATATTCCAGTTTCCCATCATCACCCAACACTTTGGCCAATGTCGACCGCAACATCCCATAATAATGCTCTTCTAACCATTCGTACCAAAACTGGCTCGGTACCTGAATCGTTAGGGTGTTATCCTCTAGCTTGACAGGGTCAATTGGCTCAAACCATGACTTGTACTTTTGGTAACTGATATTGTCCTTAATAATTTCTAAACACTGCTCCCACGCAGTATCCGCAGAAATTTTACTCAACGTCCCTTAACCTCCACATAATTTGAATTGTTAGTGCCTGGGAAGCCCTACAGTTATCCACACGCTTTGTGTGCTGTCCCTAATTAGCGTGGAACGAAAATGATAATTTCAGCAGCAGATGTCAAAAAAATAATTACACGATATTGAAAAGTTATCCACATCGCTCTAAACATTGTAAATTCATGGGCGCCAGTGGTTTAGTATTTTATGCACATTTCTATCAAATTTGACTTGACAGTACATAATACTGCGCTAACATAGATTTTACCATTCAGTAACATCCCAAAAGTTGACAGGAAAAAGTTTTCCACAAGTTATCCACATGTAAAAAGTACTAATTATTGGTCCAACACAGATAGCAGAAATGCAAACTTTGGTAAGGCTTCTGAGGTAGATTTAAGAACGTTTTGCGACGATAAATCGGGGTTTTTTATCGTAGTCTTTCTGAACCTGTGCGGACCAGGAATTTCGGTCAAAAAGGTCCAGTATTTCGTCGCTATATTTCTCGTGCAGCTCAAGGTATAAAACACCCTGTTGAGACAGGTGTTGGCCGGCAAATTTGATGATACTGCCATACATGGTTTCGAGGTCATCAAAAAAGAGCGCTTCGGCAGGTTCGTACTCTTTGACCTGTGGTTCCAGCAGATCTTTTTCGTCGGGTTTTACATAGGGGGGATTGGAGACAATAATATCTAGTGGAGTGTCCACATCAATACTGTCTGGCGAAAGTATATCGCCGTGGTCAAAGGTGATATCCACCTCATTGTCATCGGCATTGGAGCGCGCTACTTCAAGGGCACCCTCAGAAATATCAATGCCGCGAACGGCCCACTGGGGACACTCCATTTTTAGTGCAATAGGAATACATCCCGAACCGGTACCGATATCCAGAACCGAAAGCGGTTCTTCCGGAGCATGGGCATCGACAATAATTTCGACCAGCTGCTCCGTTTCCAGGCGTGGAATAAGCACCTCTTCATTAACCTGAATGCGTGCATTCATGAAATCAGTGAATCCCACGATGTATTGGAGCGGCTCATGCTGGGCCCGCCGTTTCACCATTGGCCGCAGTCGATCGAGCTCGTCAGAAGAGAGTGGACGATCAAATTTGAGATATAGGTCGAGGCGTTTGATATCAAGTGTCTCGGCCAGTAGCCATTCAATGCTGTGGCGGGGATCAGGAATTCCTTTTTCTTTAAAGAAGTCCGTCGCCCACTCGAGCATCGAAAGAACGGTCCATTCCTCGACCTTTGTACTCATAACTTAAATGTAAAGGGGTTACGACTCGTTTTCTTCGGCTTCCTGTTCTTTTTCTTGCTGAACAGTGAGCCCGAATCGTTTACTGAAATCCAGGATAAAGTCAGTGACTTCATCATCAATGGTGCGCTTCTCTTCATCAAGAGAGCTGCCACGGAAGCCCATGCGTCCACCGGTTTTCTTGAGCTCAAACCGATTTTGCTTTCCCGTAAATTCAATAATGCAAGTTAATGTTACGCTCGAATTAATCTGTTTTTCATATTCTTCATATACCGCAACGTGCACTTCGTCTTTGGTATCAGACGATTTATACTTGTACAAGTATTTGGGTTCGATACTGTTGAACAGTTGGCTCGGCATTCTTCTTAGGGTATCGGCCGGACCGAAAACAAGGTACTTGCTTACAGTTGACATAATGTGTTAACTTCTATTGGTGAATTGCTTAGATTGGTAAAGAGCCTGAATAAAAGTTTTTATTGACTCAGAGTCAAATTTATTCTACCTAGAAAATATTTTTGAGATATAAAATTCTACATACTTTTTTAGTACGTGGATTGTTATAAACTGTAACGTTGTTATACCGCTTGAATACTAATAGCGACCGGACCATTGCCCAACTATTTATGGAGAAATTAATGAAAGCAAAATTTACTTCACTACTGATCATTTTCGTGTTGCTGGGTTTTGCAGCGAATACGGCTCAGGCACAGCTCAAAGAGCCCGACGTTGTAGACTTGCCCGATCCCAAGACCCCTTTGTCTGAGGGTCTTCACAACAGCCTTGGCTTTGATGTGTTTATCAATAATTTCGGTTTTGGTATCGGTGGTACCTACGGACGGGTTATCGGGCCTTATTCTGAGCTGACCTTTCGCACCGGTATTACGGGGATTCGCGATGCTAGTGAGCAAAATTTTCAGAGCTTCGTTACCGGTCAGCAAATTGTACCCAATAAATACAAAAGAGCATTTGGTTTTCCTTTTTTGGTGGGCTTAAAGCATCGTGTGTTTGCACGTCACATTGATGATAATTTGCGCTTTTTTGTGAGCGGTGCCGCGGGGCCAGCCATGGCGTTTTCCTATCCCTATGTAGATGAACAAATCAATGATGGTTTCCGTACTTTTCAACTTACACAACAAGGATTTCTAGTACCGGTAGAGCAAGTCAACGATTTTTTTACGGGATGGAAAGATGGTGAAACCCATTGGGGCTACAGTGGAGAGATCAAAATTGGCGTTGATATTGGCAGTACGTTCTCATCGAAAACAACCATTGAATTCGGTTACTTCTTCTACTATTTCAAAGAGGGGTTACAGATTATGGAACCGTATAAGCCAACTCGATATGCCGCTCCTCCTCCCGAGAATAATGGATTGCCAACAGAACGAAAAGAGTTCTTTGATGCTCAGAGTTATTTTGGAACGCCTCAAATCAAGTTTACCTTTGGCGGGATGTGGTAGAAAGAGCAAATACCGTGTTCAGGAGTCAGCCAAAATTTACTGACTCTGACTCCTAAATTTTACTCTTTTACTGGTTCTATTTTAAGTTTTTGGTGCTTCCTTTCTTTTCTTCTTTATCACTATCTCAAAACCTTGTACATTTGTCTACAATTCTACCTGTAACAAAAATTATGCTTAGATGAGTTTTATTGAAGAAGTCATTGGACGACAGATTATTGATTCAAGAGGAAATCCCACAGTTGAAGTTGATGTAATACTAACCAATGATGTGATGGGACGTGCGGCTGTTCCTTCGGGAGCATCTACCGGAGAGCACGAGGCTGTGGAACTGCGCGATACAAACTCTGAGCACTATATGGGCAAAGGGGTGTCTCAGGCCGTTGAAAATGTAAATACTATAATTGCCAATGAACTGCGCGGTGAGGAAGTATTTAACCAGGTAGAAATTGATAACACGCTGTTGGAAATTGACGGTACCGAAAATAAGAGCAACCTCGGAGCTAACGCTATTCTTGGGGTATCACTGGCCGCGGCGGATGCGGCTGCCAAGGCGCTCGGCCTGCCACTCTGGCGATACGTGGGCGGCGTAAATGCAAAAGTGCTCCCACTGCCGATGATGAACATTATCAACGGCGGTTCGCATGCCGACAACAATGTAGATCTACAGGAATTTATGATTATGCCCAATGGGGCGTCTTCCTTTACCGAAGCGGTCCGTATGGGATCGGAAATATTCCATCACCTTAAAAAGGTATTGCATGATAAGAATTACAGTACGGCTGTAGGCGACGAAGGTGGTTTTGCGCCCGACCTGGATTCCAATGAAGAGGCCGTAGAAGTTATTTTAAATGCGGTTGAGAAAGCTGGCTATGTGCCCAGTGATGAGGTCGTCATTGCGCTGGATCCGGCAACGGCAGAGTTTTATAATCCTGAAAAGGAAGTGTACGAATTCCGTTGGAGCGATGGCAGTGAACGTACCAGCGAAGAGATGGTCGAATTCTGGTCCAGCTGGGTTGACAAGTATCCTATTGTATCTATTGAAGATGCACTTGATGAAAACGACTGGGACGGCTGGAAAAAGCTGACTGACGCTATCGGTGATCGCGTGCAGCTGGTGGGCGATGATTTATTTGTGACAAACACCGAACGTCTGGCAAAAGGAATAAAACAGGGCGTTGCGAATTCCATTCTTATTAAAGTAAATCAAATTGGTACGCTGACCGAAACGCTGGATGCTATTGAGATGGCCCACAAGAATGATTATACGGCTGTTATTTCGCACCGGTCCGGCGAAACGGAAGATACGACTATTGCCGATTTGGCCGTGGCCACCAATGCCGGACAAATCAAGACCGGTTCGATGAGTCGCACCGATCGAATTGCCAAATATAATCAGCTGCTTCGTATCGAAGAGCAGCTCGGCGACAATGCCATCTTCATGGGCGGCGATGCCTTTGGATTTTAATATCTATTAAAACCAACCCCCTCTTACCCTCTTTTTATTAGGAGGGACTTTAGCAGTGCAATATCAATTCAGCTCGAAAAACTCACCCTTTATAAGGGGAGGTGTAAGAGGGTTGTTTATCCAATGAATAAATGGAAATCACGGAGCTTAAACTTCAGAATTTTCGCAATCACGTTGAGACCAACGTGGAGTGGGCTCCGCATATGAATGTGATTACCGGTCAGAATGGGGCGGGCAAAACCAACCTTATTGACGCTATCCATTATCTGTGTATGAGCCGCAGTTTTGTATCCACAAGCGATATGTATGTGGTGAACCAAGATGCCACCTTCTTTATGATAAAGGGGCATTTTGAGGGGAATATCCGTTCCAGTTTTGACGTGGGATGTTCCTATTCCAGGGGGGAGGGCAAAAAGATTTTCGTAAATGAGAGCCCTCTCGACCGGCTCTCGGATCTTATTGGGATGGTGCCGGTAGTGGTGCTATCGCCTAGTGATAAGAAGCTTACCAGCGAGGGCCCCAAAGAACGTCGCTCGTTTATTGATTCTTTTATCAGTCAGATTTCGCCGGGATACCTGCAGGACCTGCTGGATTTTCGGAAAGCGCGCAAACAGCGCAACAAACTGCTGCAGGAGTTCCGAGGCAGCCGAGAAGTACTGCAGGCTTACCTTGAACCGTGGAATGTACAGTTGATGGAGTACGGTTCGCGTATTGTGGCCAAGAGAACCAAAGTACTGAATCAGTTCCAGGATTATCTGGCCAAAGAATATGAAGTAATTTCAGGCATGCGCCACGAACCGCACTTGGAATACCAGACATTTTGCGAACCTTCTGAAGATGAGGATACTGTTCGAGAGCGGTACGAGGCGGAGTTGGCTGACGAACTGAATCACGAAATTGAACGAGAGCTCACGCTGATTGGTCCGCACCGTGATGAGATTGTATTTTATCTTGACGACTTCGAACTGCGCAAATTTGGGTCCCAGGGGCAGCACCGGCTTTTTGCACTTGCTTTGAAACTGGCCCAGCTTTTGTATTTTTCAGAGGAGTTGGACGATCTGCCAATTTTTCTGCTGGATGATGTCTTTGGAGATCTGGATGCTCAGCGCACTGATGTGTTGCTTAATGCGTTGCTGGATCATGCCGGACAAACATTTGTAACGGCGGCCAATCCAATTCCATTTGATGAGTACCTCACGTTTGACGGAGAAAAAAATAGAAAATATAACGTAGACCAGGGCACGGTTTCCCTGGTCAGTAACTAAAAATCGTGGGACGATATAGATCAAATAAGCCAAAGCTGCTGAAAGATGCGCTAAAGGATTTTTTGGATGATTACCCGCATCGCAAGCGTTTAAAGCGGGGCATGATCTTGTCGCTATGGGAGCGGACGGTCGGGGAACGTATTGCCGAACAGGCAGAAAATGTGCATTTTGAACGTGGTAATTTGATAGTACATGTAAAGAATCCGGCCTGGCGGCAAGAAATCCACATGAAGCGATTTAGCATTGCCAAAAAACTTAATGACAAGGTGGATGAGCAGATCATCAAGGAAATTGTGGTTCGTTCGTAACGACAGCCGTAAAATTATCGATTGATCAGCCCTTTTTATGGATACACCCAAATTCGAAGAACTAAAGGAAAAGTTTCTGGCTGCCTGGCAAAATATTGTCAAGAAGTCGGATGAGGATGATATTGCCGGTATAGGGCGCGAGCGCATTGTGGTGTTTGTGGTTGCGATGATCCTTGCGTTCTGTTTGTGGCTGATGGTTAATCTGAGTCTTGTTTACAATTTAAATATCGACCTGCCAATTAAGTTGGGAGCGGTACCCACAGAACAGGCACTTGCCGAAGATTTACCGGAAGAAGCTACGGTTAGCGTAACAGGAGAGGGCTGGAAGCTGATCAACCTGTACAACAACCCACCCAGTATTAATATCGATGTGAGTGATACCGAAGTGAACCTGTTTGATCAGGTGCAGCAGCAGATGAATGCGTTCTCCGGGATTAGTATCCAGAAGGTTCAGCCGCTTATTTTGACGGTCGATCTCGAAAAGCGCATTTCCAAAACAGTACCCATCCGTTCACGCATAAATATTTCTTTTGAAAAGCAGTATAATTTCGTGGGCAAACCTACGCTGCGCCCTGATAGCGTGACGATTGATGGGGCGGCTTCGCTGATTAAAGGTATCAGTTCGTGGCCCACAGACTCTGTCCAGCTAAGCGATGTTTCTAAAAATCTCTCGCGCGCGATCTCTCTCAAATCGCCTGGAGAGCTGATTACACTATCGCATGATGAAGTGCAATATAGTGCTACAGTCAGCCAGTATACCGAAGGTGAGGCCAAGGTTGATATCGTTACGCGTAATCTACCGCAGGGGCGATTAGTTAGTTATAGCCCTTCCGAGATTACGGTAAAATATGATGTGCCTATCGACGAATATACCGAGGTTCGGGATCAAAACCCGTTTGGGGCTTTTGTGATGTATCAGCAGATTGAGCAGGATTCGACGGGATTTGTGACGCCACAGATAGAGCAAATGGCTAATAATAATCACATTAAGATCCGGTCATTTCAACCGCGCAATGTGGCCTACTATATGGTGCTGGGAGAGCAGTAGATCTTTACTTATTAGTTGTTCGTTAGTGGTTATCAAGAGAAATTCACTAACGAATATTAACAATTAAGCCACTTCGTCGAGTTGCTCTTCGAATGGCTTGATGATCTCCTCAACCGATCGGGTGTCATCAAAATAGGATAGGATCTTTAGGATCACCTCGTCTACCAGTACATCCGGACAAGAAGCGCCAGAAGTAATCGCGATATTTACAGGCTCTTCTTTATCAGTGGGCAGCCAATCAGTCGTTTGTTTAATTTCCTTGTCCCACTGATTAAAGTGTTTGATCTCCGACGGTGAGTCGATTTCTTCAGCATCACGCACGTGGTAAGTTGGGAAAACATCTTCGAGAATTTCCACCAAGTGCATAGTATTTGACGAATTGTATCCCCCAACGACAATAGAAAAATCGGCGTCAGTCTCAGCCAGCGCCAGTGTGGCCGACTGATTTTCGTTGGTAGCGTAACAGAGCGTATCCGAAGTGTCGGCAAAGTGGTCGAGGATGTCAGCTTCACCGTACTTTTCGATGGCCGCTTCTTTGAGAATCCGCATTACTTCCTCTGTCTCGGTAGCCAGCATCGTTGTCTGATTGATTACCCCAAAATGTTCGAGGGCCTCGTGGGGATCAAAACCGTCGGTGCTTTTGTGGCCAAAATATTCCTCAAAATCAGATTTGGGCCGGTCGCCTGTGAGAATATCCGCCAGAATTTGCGCCTCTTCAGGGTTAAGTACCACTACGCACTCCGAGTGATTAGCGCTGTGCGAGAACGTGGCTCGGGTTTCTTCATGGCGATGCTTGCCGTGAATCACCAGCGAATAGCCCTTCTTGCCAAGCTGTTTGCCTCGTCGCCACACCTTCTCAACAAACGGGCAGGTGGTGTTATACTCGTAAGGATCAATACCCTGCTCTTTCAGCTTTTCCTGGATTTTTAGCGTGGTCCCGAAAGCGGGGACAATAACAATATCATCTTCGTCAAGTGTTTCAATAGGGATAAGTTCGCTGCCGTCGGTTTCAAAAAGGAACTTCACCCCCCGGGCTTGCAAATCTTCGTTAACCGTCGGATTATGAATCATCTCGCTGAGCAGATAAATATCTTTATCAGGATTCTCCTGGACGGTTTTGTAGGCAATATCGATAGCATTTTCGACACCATAACAGAAACCAAAGTGCCGGGGCACATAAAACCGAACCGGCCCAAAATCGAGCACGCTTGGTTCGAGGTCTTTCTTGGTTGGATCTACCACCTTGTTGGCATCCTTGACCTTTTGGATGATGGGCGATTGATAAATTTCGGGGATGTCGAACTTCTTGCGAGCCATAGTATCTGCTGAATTTTTATTTAACGCTTAATATACGGAGCTGAGTGTTAAACATCACCACCTGACAACAATCGAAAAGAGGGAATCGATCAGACTGAGGTAGATTTCATTCTGCAATCCGCCCCGCCCACAACTAGTAATTAAGCCTCAGCTACCTCGTCCATCTTGACGGCAACGAGACGGCTGATTCCGGTTTCCGGCATGGTCACACCGTACATCATCTCAGCCTTGCTCATAGTCTTTTTGTTGTGGGTAATAATGATAAATTGAGTTTCTTCGCTAAAATTGCGAATCATTTCAGCAAAGCGTTCGATATTAGCATCATCCAGCGGGGCATCAACCTCGTCGAGCACGCAGAAAGGAGAGGGCTTCACCAGATAAATGGCGAACAGCAGTGCAATGGCCGTCAGCGTTTTTTCGCCGCCCGAAAGCTGGTTGATCGTCGACGGACGTTTCCCTTTGGGATTGGCCTTAATTTCAATCTTGGCTTCAAGCGGATCTTCGGCCTCTTCGTCAATGACCAAGTCGCAATAATCATCTTCGTTAAACAATGTATGAAAGACTTTAACGAAGTTTTTGCGTATTTTTGAAAACGTCTTGTTGAATCGTTTTGTGGCCTCCTTATTGATCTCTTCAATAGTCTCGCGGAGTTCCTCGGCCGCCTGACGCAGGTCACCGATCTGTTCTTCGTAAAAGTCGAGCCGCTCTTTTTCCTCCTCGTATTCTTCAATAGCCAGCGGGTTGACTTCCCCAATCTTGTTGAGCTTCTGCTTGAGCCAGGCAATGCGTTCTTTGGCTTCTTCGGGTTCCGTATCGTCAGGTAATTCCTTGTCGATCTGATCCATCAGCACGCCGTAGGTTTCCCAGATGTGATCGGAGAGATTTTCGATCTGCATCTCATACTTTTCCTTCGACATCGCCAGGTGATGTACAAGTTCCATGTTTACTTCCTTGCGCCGACGCACTTCCTTCAGATCTTTCTCTATTTTGTTGATACGTCCACGCTGTTTCCCTGCTGCTTCTTCGGCCTGCTCAAGCGACTTGTCAGCTGCCTGCTTTTTCTCTTTTAGGGTGCTGAGCTTGTCCTCAAGCTGTTCAATCGACGACTTATACTTCTTGATGCGTTTCTTGGCTTCTTCAGTCTTCTCCGAGCGATTCTGGAGCCGTTCCTTCAGGTTTTTGATGCCTTCTTCGGCGCGCTTAATGTCGCGCTCGTGATTTTCGACCTTGTTTTTTAGGTCCTGGTGCTTGAGTTGTGCGTCGTTGTATCGGCTCTGGGCGATGGAGCGCTCTTCTTCCAACTCTTCGAGAACCTGCTTCTTTTCTTCTTGCTGTTCGTGCAGATCCTTCAGCTTTTGCTGCAGTTCCTTTTGTTTAGGCTGCAGCTTGTCGAGCTCCTCCTTTGAGTTATCTTCATTGCTGATTAGCGACTCCCGCCGATTTTCCAGCTCACCAATATTTTTCTGATAAATCTCAATCTTTTGCTCAAAACTGCTGATTTGGTTCTCATATTCACGAACCTGCTGTTCTTTTTGCTTGAGTTCCTGCTCAATTTCTTGCAGGTCAATTGCCTCATACTTTTTTTGGACTTCTTGCAGCTCATTTTCGGCCTTCCGGATATCTGTTTGGATTGAGCCTGCCTTGTCTTCGAGTTTCGAGATTTTGTCCTTTAGTCCAACGCGGATGCCGGCATTTTTGCTTTTGCTGCCACTCTGCAAAAATTGGTTATTGGTGATCACTTCACCGTCCAAGGTAACGCCCGTTACTCCATCTCCGTTGAGCGAAGAATATGCTTCATCGACCGAGTCAAAAACGCGAACATTACCGAGCAGGAGTTCTTTTAACGCATTGAACTTCTCATCCGCTTCTACATCTTCCACCAGCGACCCGGAGACGGTCGAATATGAGCCAGAGAGCTGATCAAGGGGGATGAATGTTGCTCGGCCCTTTTCGTTTTCTTTCAGTAGTTTAGCCGCCTTTTGAGCGTCATCCAGTGTGTCAACGACCACGTAGTTGAGTACTTCAGAAAGTACTGCCTCCAAGGCCACGGCGTGTTTTTCATCCGTGGATAAAATATCGGAGACCACCTCAAGCTGAGAAAACTGGTCACTGTGATTTTCAAGCAAGAACTGTACGCTGCTGGGAAAGGCTTCATTGGAATCAGCAATATCGCGCAGCAGCTCAATTTCTGAGGTGACGGAGTCGAGTTTGCTCTGGTGACCCCGGATCTGATCTTTCAGGGCATTCTGTTTTTCGCTGAGTTCTTCGCGCTTCTCACGAGCTTCTTGCAGGGTTTTCTGCTGTTTGTCACGTTCATTGGTTGCTTTTTCAAGCTTCTCTTTCACTAATTTTTTTTCACCGCGAAAGTTCATGATCTCATCTTCGAGATCCTCAATTTCCTCGCGAATACGGATCAGATCCCCTTCCGTATTTTCAAGGCGCGACTCAATTTTGATACGCTTGGTCTGAAGGTCGTTTAGGTCCTGATTGGCCTGGGAAAACTCGCGCTCCAGCTTATTGAGTTTTTCGCGTTCTTCAGAATACTGCTGCTGGATCTCGGAATAACGTTCCTTGGATTCCTTAAGATTTTTCTTCGCTTTTTGCAGATCGTCATCGAAGGATTCCAGCTTCTGTTGGCTGCTCTGAAACGCTTCGCGCAGGTCCTCGAGATCTTTTTCGCCCTGCTCGATGTCCTGCGTGTACTGTTCAATGACGCTTTTTTCATTGCTTATTTTTTCGCGCGTAATCTCCAGTGTGGTCTCATTGTCGCGAATTTTGGAGTGGAGCTGACTTACGCGGCGCTGAGCTTCGGACTGCTTGCGTTCTTTTTCATTGAGGGTATTACGAGCTTCTTCAACCTCGTCTTCAAGGTTCTCAGCTTTGGCAAGAATTTCCTTTTTCTCTTTATCGGCATTTTCAATGCGTTCCTCCAGAGGTTCGAGCTCTTCCTTAATCTGCACGAATTCGTGCTTGTTAAGGGCTTTGTCGAGATGTTCCAGCTCCTTTTTGTATTTCTTGGCTTTTTTGGCTTTTTCTGCCTGTTTCTCAAGCGAGTTTGCTTTCTTTCGGACCTCTACCAGAATATCCTCAACGCGCTGTAAATCGGCCTCGGTATCATCAAGCTTGCGGAAAGTTTTCTTGCGCTTTTCTTTGTACTTAGTGACGCCAGCCGCTTCCTCAAAAAGTCGTCGTCGGTCGTTGTTCTTGTCGTCCAGGATATCCTCGACCATGCTCAGCTCAATCACCGAGTAGGCATCCGAACTCATTCCAGTATCCATAAATAATTCGGTGATATCCTTCAGCCGACAGGTGGTACCATTGATGAGATATTCACTTTCCCCCGATCGGTACAAGCGCCGCCCGATAGTTACTTCATTATACTCGGTAGGAAGTAGACCTTTATTGTTGACGAACGTCAGCGAAACCTCGGCCATGCCAAGCGCATTTTTCTTGGCCGTGCCATTGAAAATTACATTAGCCATGCTCGTAGAGCGCAGAAGGGTAGGTCGCTGTTCGCCCAGCACCCAGCGCATGGCATCAACAATGTTGGATTTGCCGCATCCGTTGGGGCCGACGATGGCAGTGATGCCTTTATCAAACGTTACGTTCGTTTTATAGGCAAAACTCTTGAAGCCCTGAAGTTCAAGTTCGGATATATACATTTACCGTTTGTGGGTTGCGGGTTGCGAGTTGCAAATTTTCATTTCATGGTTGTGACAAATATAAACCCGTAACCTGCAACTCGTAACGTACTTTTAGACTGTCATTATTTCTTCTTCCTTGTTCTCCAGTATGGTATCTACCTTCTCGGTGTGCTGGTCCGTTAAGTTCTGAATTTCCTCCTCGGCTTCATAGCGGGAGTCTTCAGGTAAAGACTGCTTCTGAACTTTTTTCTTGATTTCCTCATTTGCATCACGACGGGTATTGCGGATAGAAATACGTGCATCTTCAGCAAGTTCTTTCACACGTTTTACCAGCTCTTTTCGCCGTTCTTCAGATAGAATTGGAAGAGGCACGCGAATAATATTTCCGTCGTTATTTGGATTTAGCCCCAGCCCGGCCGACATAATTGCTTTTTCAATATCCTCAAGTGCAGATTTGTCGAAAGGTTGCACAGTAAGTAGTCGCGACTCGGGAGCACTTACATTTGCAAGCTGTTCCAGTGGAGTTTGAGAGCCGTAATATTCGACTTTGATACCCTCCAGCAGAGATGGCTTTGCTTTGCCCGCACGAATGTGCGAAAGTTCAGTTTTGAAGTATTTAACCGCTTCATCCATTTTTTTATCTGCACTCTTAATAGTAGACTGTAGCTCTGGTGGTATCATAATGCCTGTGATTGTTCTAGATTTATTGGCTTTTAAAACTCCAAAATGAATTTAAGAAATCTAGGAATCTTCCCAAACTACCTTTGATCCAACGGAGCTTTCTCCATTCAATACTTCCTTGAGATTCCCGACTTTATTCATATCAAAAACGATGATCGGGGTTTTATTTTCGCGACAAAGGGTAAAAGCGGTTAAGTCCATAATATCAAGGCGTTTGCTAAGGACTTCTTCTCCGGTGATAGTCTGAAATTTCTCAGCATCAGGGTTCTTTTCAGGATCAGAATCAAAGATACCATCCACACGAGTACCCTTTAGGATGACTTCCGCCTCAATTTCGATGGCTCGGAGCGAAGCCGCCGTATCGGTTGTGAAATAAGGATTACCAGTACCGGCACCAAAAATGACGACACGGCCCTTCTCTAGGTGACGAATGGCACGCCGACGAATATAGGGCTCAGCAATTTCCTCCATCCTGATAGCTGACATCAGCCGGGTGTGAACGCCCATACGTTCAAGCGAATCCTGCATGGCCATACTGTTAATCATGGTAGCCAGCATTCCCATATAATCGCCTTGCACACGGTCCATGCCTTCTGTGGCACCCTGCACGCCGCGAAAAATGTTTCCGCCTCCAACGACTACTGAAACTTGATACCCTTCATCATGAGCCGATTTAATTTCTTCGGAATATTGGGTCAGGATATCTCCGTCAATGCCATGTCCCTGCTCACCAAGAAGTGCTTCACCACTCAGTTTTAGTAGAATACGTTTATAATTACGTGCCACTTTATTTTGTCCCAGTTAATTAATTATTCCAGTTGCAAATGCTGATCGTTTTAAGAATCTCTTAAGCATAAAAAAAAGGCTACCGAATTGGTAGCCTTTTTGAGAATGACTTTTGTTATGAGTCTTCACCAAGCTGAAGCCGATGGAACGACTTCACAAGGGGCGTATCATTCTTTTTTAGATATTCCTTGACCGACATGCTGTTATCTTTTACAAACTTCTGTTCCAGCAGCACGCGTTCTTCGTAGAATTTACGAAGTTTACCTTGAGCTGCCTTCTCGGCGATCTCTTCAGACTTTCCTTCATTCAAGAGTTGTTCTTTGGCAATATCGAGTTCTTGCTCAATAAGCGAATCGTCAACGCCATCACGGGTAACAGCCAACGGATTCATCGCGGCCACTTGCATGGCTACGTTTTTGCCGACTTCTTCATCGCTGATGTCGTTTTCAAACTCTACAAGTACTCCAAGCTGATTGCCCGGGTGAATGTAAGAAATAAAATGTCCGTCAGATTTCGCCAGAACAACGCGGTTGATCTTAATCTTTTCGCCAATTTTACCCACCATATCTTTCAGGTGATCGGCAACGGAAAGCCCGTCAACTTCAGTCTCCAGAAGTCCATCAACAGATTCAATTTCGTTTTCATAAACGAGATCAAGAAATTGCTGAGCACGGTCTTGGAAATCTTCGTTACGAGCAACGAAATCCGTTTCGCAGTTAATTTCAAGAGCAGCCGCTTTGGATCCGTCATCGCTAACGCGAGTGACAATCAGGCCTTGATTGGCTTCGCGGTCGGCCCGTTTCTCGGAAAGTTGTTGACCTTTTTTGCGCAGAATTTCTGTGGCGCGTTCAAAATCACCATCAGCTTCCTGCAGGGCCTTTTTACAATCCATCATACCGGCCCCGGTCTGTTCGCGTAGTTCTTTTACGTCTTGTGCAGAAATACCCATTGTTACAGTGTGGCTATTTAATTTTGTTGTTCGTTGTTAAAAATATTCGCCGACTATTCTTCCTCGTCAGAAGCCGAGTCAGTTTTATCGTTGTTCTCATCGTTCTCATCGCGATCTTTGCGACGGCGACGAGTACCGGTAGCTTTTACTTTTTCTTTCACTTCTTGCTCCTCGGCTTTTTTGGCATCCTGAGCCGCCTGTTGCATCAGCTCTTCTTCATTCTGAGCTTCTCGCTGAGCATTGCCTTCAATAACAGCATCAGCAATTTTAGAAGTAATCAGCTGGATGCTGCGAGCAGAATCATCATTGCATGGCACAATGTAATCCGGAATATCAGGATCACTGTTTGAGTCAACCATCGCAATAATCGGGATGTGAAGCTTAACGGCTTCGTTAACGGCGATATCTTCCTTAGTAGTATCAACCACAAAAATAGCACCGGGCAGGTGGTTCATATTGGCAATTCCGCCAAGTGTTTGCTCTAGTTTTTCCTGCTCACGTTCGAGCATCAGAGCCTCTTTCTTAGTTAGTTCTTCGAAAGTACCGTCCTTACTCATGCGGTCAATCTCCTCCATTCGGGAGAGACTTTTCTTGACCGTGGAAAAGTTGGTCATCATACCGCCTAACCAGCGATGCGTTACATAAGGCATGCCGCAACGGATGGCTTCGGTTTTAACAATATCTTGAGCTTGTTTTTTGGTCCCTACAAAAAGGATGGTCTTTCCGGCACGGGCAAGCTTAGTAACTTCGTCCAGTGCTTCTTGGAAAAACTTCTGCGTCTTTTTGAGGTCAATGATGTGAATCCCGTTACGCTCCATGAAGATGAATTCTTTCATCTTGGGATTCCATCGGCGGGTAAGGTGCCCAAAGTGGGCGCCGGATTTCAATAGTTCTTCTAAATCAGGTGTAGTAGGCATAGGTTAGTATAGATTTATGTTTGAGTTAGGCCTCTGTGCAGGTCGTCCCCGGCGCTAATCTCAACTCAAGTTCGAGACACTCGGCGCACTGAGTCTCCGCACATGGGTGATTAATAAATGTTGTTCGGTAGAAAAAGAAAGCGTAAAGCGCGAAATATTAACGCTTGGAGAACTGGAACTTCTTACGAGCACCAGGCTGACCATACTTCTTACGCTCGACCATGCGGTCGTCACGGGTAAGTAGATCATGTGCTTTCAAGACATCATGCCACTCTTCATTGTGATCATCAAGAGCGCGTGCCAGTGCGTGCTGAATAGCACCCGACTGACCGGTAATGCCTCCGCCACGAACGGTTACCTTAATATCAAACTGTCCATCTGATTCGGTAACTTCGAGCGGTAGCGAAGCAAGGTTAATATGTGCTTTCGTGCAGAAATATTCATCCAGAGGTCGCTTGTTTACAACAAATTCACCCGACCCAGGCTGAATATACAGTCGCGCTGTAGAAGTCTTTCTTCTTCCGATGAAATTTTTCTGTTCCATTCGTTATTAAAGCTCGATTTTTTCTGGTTGTTGTGCTTCTTGTTCATGAACTGGTCCAGCATAAATCCGGAGGTTGGTCATCAATTTGCTGCTCAGTTTATTCTTAGGCAACATGCCTTTAACAGCTTTCTTGACAACATCCTCGGGATGATGTTCCAGCATCTCTTCCGCCGAAGTAAAACGCTCGCTGCCCGGGTGCCCAGAGTAACTGAAGTACTCTTTTTGCTTCATCTTGTTGCCGGTTAGTACAACCTTCTCGGCATTGATGATAACAACATTGTCACCGGTATCCATGTGCGGTGCAAATGTAGGCTTGTGCTTTCCTCGAAGCAGTGTAGCTACTTTCGATGCTACTCGTCCAAGAGCATGCCCTTCGGCATCAACAAGAACCCATTTCTTTTCGATGTCACTCGCTTTAGGGGAGTAGGTCTTGTAACTATTAGTATCCACGATTAAAAGTTGTTTAAAATTGCTTTTGTGTGAAGTCTCGAAAAATAGGCTTATTTAAATCCATTTGCAACGATGGAAATATTAAAATTCTTTTCCCGATAATGAGCTGGAATCAAAGCACGAACTTAAAGCCGTTACCATTGAACACTTAGTATTTAAGAGTTAAAGGTATGAAATAAACTCAAAAAACCTTACCTTTGAATGTAAAAAACTACTCGGCAGAGTAAATGTAAGTCTAAAGAAAAATTGAGGACCCATGAGCAACAAAAACAAATTTGCAGAGACCAAGATCCCTTTTGAAACAGGTGCCGGAACTGCTCACCTCTACAGCCTCAAGAAGCTGGAAGAACTGGGATATAGTAATATCGAAAAGCTCCCCTTTACCATACGTATTTTACTAGAATCCGTACTGAGAGAGTTTGATGAATATGCTTTTACCGAGGATGATGTAGAAGCACTGGCCAATTATAATGCCAAAGATCCGCAGGGCGAAATTCCCTTCAAGCCGTCGCGCGTTGTGCTCCAGGACTTTACCGGTGTGCCGGCTGTAGTTGACTTGGCGGCTCTTCGATCGGCCATGGACCGTATGGGCGGTCGACCGACTGCTATCAATCCCCAAGTGCCGGTGGATTTGGTGATCGACCACTCGGTGCAGGTGGATGAGTTTGGTCAGGAGTACGCCTTTATGCACAATGTGGAAAAAGAATTTGAGCGCAATCGCGAGCGCTATGAGTTCTTGAAATGGGGACAAAAAGCGTTTGATAACTTCCGGGTTGTGCCTCCGGGACGCGGCATTGTGCACCAGGTGAACCTCGAATATTTAGCAAAAGGTGCATTTAGTCGCACCGAAGATGACGGTTCTACGGTTGTATATCCCGATACACTTGTTGGCACTGATTCGCATACCACAATGATTAATGGACTTGGTATTCTAGGTTGGGGCGTCGGCGGTATCGAAGCCGAAGCCGCCATGCTGGGACAACCTATATATATGCTTGTGCCCGAAGTGGTGGGTATGAAACTGACCGGTAAGCTCCGCGAAGGTATTACGGCTACTGACCTGACGCTGACGGTCACCCAGATGTTGCGCAAGCATGGGGTGGTAGGCAAGTTTGTAGAATTTTATGGGGATGGACTCAGCAATATGAGTTTGCCCGATCGTGCCACCATTGCAAATATGTCGCCGGAGTATGGCGCTACCATGGGCTTCTTCCCTATGGATGATGAGGCGATGCGCTACATGCGTCGTACCGGTCGCGACAAAGAGCATGTGCAGATGGTCGAGCGTTACATGAAAGAACAGGGACTCTATCGTACTGATGAGACTCCTGATCCCGAGTTCACCGATACCTTGGAGCTGGATCTTGGCGATGTGGAAACGTCCCTGGCTGGACCCAAGCTCCCGCACGACCGTATTGCGCTGCCCAATATGAAATCGACTTTTGAAAGTAGCCTCACCAGCGATGACCCAACTATGGGATTCAACCTGCCGCAGGAGAAGTTGGCTAACAAAGGCACGTACAAAAATGGACAGGAAATTGAGATGACCCATGGTGATGTGGTCATTGCCGCCATTACTTCCTGTACCAATACCTCGAACCCGAGTGTAATGCTGGGCGCCGGAATTGTTGCCAAGAAAGCATTTGAAAAAGGACTAGAAGTGCCTCCATATGTGAAAACGTCACTGGCACCAGGCTCACGAGTGGTTACACAGTATCTTGATGAAGCCGGTCTTACTAATTATATGGATAAACTTGGCTTTAACCTTGTCGGATACGGATGCACAACCTGCATTGGTAACTCCGGTCCGCTACCCGATGCAGTGGAGACGGCCGTCAAGGAAGGCGACTTGATTGTAGCTGGTGTGCTTTCGGGCAACCGAAACTTCGAGGGACGCATCCATCCGTATGTGAAAGCTAATTACTTGGCTTCGCCGCCGCTGGTTGTTGCCTACGCGCTGGCAGGTACAGTAGATATCGATCTGGCTCACGAGCCATTGGGCAAAGATAAAGATGGCAATGATGTTTATCTAAAAGACATCTGGCCCACATCGGATGAAATCGCTGAGCATCTCGACAATGCTATTCGCCCCGAGCTTTTTGAAAAGCAGTACAGTGATATCTTTAAATCCGAAGACTGGGATGAAATTCCCGTTGGCGGTGGCGATCTCTACGAATGGAAAGAGGATTCTACCTACATTCAAGAGCCGCCGTTCTTTATGGATATGGGCGAAGATCCCGATCCCATTACATCCATCAATGGAGCGCGGGCGCTGGTGAAAGTGGGCGACTCGATTACTACCGACCACATTTCACCTGCAGGCAGTATCCCGCCAAACAGTCCCGCTGGCAAATACCTGATGAAGCACGGCGTGGAGCAGAAAGACTTCAACTCCTACGGTTCTCGACGCGGCAATGATCGGGTGATGACACGGGGCACCTTTGCCAATGTGCGATTTAAAAATCAGCTGGCGCCGGGCCGGGAAGGTGGATATACCACTTATTTCCCGGATGACGAGGTAACTACTATTTACGATGCAGCCATGCGTTATCAGGACGATGATACGCCGCTGGTTGCGCTGGCTGGAAAGCAATACGGTACCGGCTCGTCTCGGGACTGGGCTGCCAAGGGCACCATCCTGCTGGGAGTTGAGGCTGTTATTGCTACATCGTATGAACGTATCCACAGATCTAACTTAGTGGGTATGGGCGTACTACCGTTGCAGTTTAAAGAGGGCGAATCGGCTGACACGCTCGGCCTTGATGGTTCGGAAACTTTCGATATTCAGTTATCGAATGATCTCAAGCCGCGTCAAATGGTACAAGTAGATGCCCAAAAAGAGAATGGCGAAACTGTTTCTTTTGAGGCTATCTGCCGTATCGACACTCCAGTCGAAATCGACTATTATCGCAATGGCGGCATTCTGCACTATGTGCTTCGCGAGTATCACCGTGCCGAAAAAAAAGTGCAGGCATAACCTAAAAATCACGTTACTTTTGAGCCCGGCTGTAAAAGGTCGGGCTTTTTTTATGCATAAATTATTGTAATTACTTAATTTATTTTTAACTGAAGTAAAAAATAATTAAATAGACTATAATCAAGAGACAATTTTAAAAATAGGTTAATCGGTTTTAGAGGGAGACAAATTTATGTCACCAGAAAACCAACTTTCGGGACGGTGGTTAGATGATGAGTCCACCGGTGATGCTTTGCAGTTGCTATTAAAAAATATCAGTAGCCTTGATAAGGCATTGGAATTGGGCGCAGTGCTTCAGGAAAGCCTCGAGGTTATTGAGCAGGTGATGAATGTTGAGGCTAGTTCATTGATGCTACGAGATGAATCCACCGACGAACTTATCATTAGTTTACCCACAGGTCCTGTTCGAAAAAAAATTAAAGGTAAACGGTTGGGCCAAGGTATGGGCGTTGGGGGATGGGTGCTTGAAAATGGCAAATCGTATTTTACGAACGATCCATCCAATGATAAACACTTTGCCGGTGATTTGACTGATGAGTTCACGACTCGAAACATCATCTGTGTACCCATGAAAGATAATCGGGGTAAGGTCTTTGGTGTGCTGCAAGCCATCAACCGGGAGGGCAACCGCAATTTCAGCGAGCAGGATGAAATCGTATTTGAGGCGTTGGCAGATCATGTGGCTATTGCTATTGAACGTACCCGGGAGCTGGAGGAGATGAGAAAAGAGCTAAAGAATAAAGAGCTGCTGTTGACAGAAGTACATCATCGTCTCAAAAATAATCTTTCCACGATCACCGCGCTTATTGAGATGGAGCTTTCCGATATTGAGGACAACAAGGCTACGCAGCTATTGCAAAAAACATGTACGCGCATTGATTCAATGACGGAAGTCCATAATTTGCTTTATAACTCCGGGTTTAATAATGAAGTTGATCTTGGGCACTACTTAGAGCGCTTGGCCGGAAAAATTTCAGATATACTGGCCAAACCTTCTCAGAAAATTGATGTAGAAATCAGGGCCGAATCCGTTCAGATTGATACAGAGCGAGCAATGAGTTGCGGCTTGCTGTTGAACGAATTGATGGTCAATTGCTATAAGCATGCCTTTGAGAACCGGTCGGAAGGTGGGCGTATTCGTATTAAGCTGACCTATTCAGCTGATCATTATGTAACGCTTACAGTATCGGATAACGGGATCGGCATAGCAGATAACTTTAAGCTGGAAGATACTGATAGCGTGGGCGGCTGGCTGGTGAATGTGCTGCTTCGTCGCCTGGAAGCCGCAATCGATATTACTCACAATAACGGCACTACTTTTATTATCCGATTCAAAAAATAGCTTCAAATGATCCATCGTTCGATTCGCCGCATGGTAAATACCCGGGCCATCAGTTGCGAAAGTGGTGTTTTGAGCATCAGGGAGACCAGCCCGTTTCGTAGAGCCGGAAACCTTGGCCGCCGCCCCAGTCGCATATTCATCTCTGCCCGCTGTATCGCATTATGGGTCGCTTTTTTTCTTCGTTTTTTAAACTGGTCTAGGATGGATGGTTGCCGTTGGTCAGTTTCAAAAATGGGTTTCAGGCTGTGAGCCAAATCCCATGCCCCCAGCCAGCCGAGATTCATGCCCTGCCCACCAATGGGACTTATGACATGGGCGGCATCACCGGCTAGGATGATACGATCTTGCACCATGGGTTTTGCTACCAGTTTCTGGACACCAAAACTACTTAGCATGCTGTGGCTTTCGTCCCGCAGGTTGTGACTAATCCGTTGTTGAACTCGTTGCTCAATATCCGTTCTGTTGACCTCAGGTATATACTGATCTGTTTTGACGACCCAACGACGCTGGTTGTTTAGCAGCGGAAATGATTCGATCAGCCCTTGATCACAGAGAAAAATAGCGGCATCGGAGCCGAAATCGGTATTGTCCGAGAAGTCGCCCATAATATAGGTGTCGGGATAGGCTTGGCCTTCCAAGCAGATGTCGGCCTCATCGCGTACAAAGCTGTGCTTGCCATCGCAGCCAACCAGAAAATCAGCAGTTACCGTTTGCCGTTGCCCGTCAACCTGGTAGGTAATATTTACGTGCTCGTTTAACTGATCGATATCCACAACTTCAGCCCCCCGCTTGAGCAAATCAGGGTCTGCCTGACATAGTTTTTGTTCTAAAAGTGACTCGGTTTTTTGCTGCGGCAGGGCCAGGATATAATTGAAGGGAGGGGGACAATCCTCAAAAGATAGGGTGCCGAGTTTACGAGTGTTAGTAAAGGCATGGCCTTTTGTGATTTTAATTCCTGCCTCAACAAAAGAATTCGCAAAACCCAGCTTTTCAAATAGCTCCAAAGAAACAGGATGGATACCCAGTGAGCGCGACCCTTCGTGAACTGCCGATCGTTTTTCCAGAATCAGGCACTTAAGCCCGGCTTGTTGCAAACAGATTCCTAAAAAAAGGCCCACCGCACCTCCACCTACAATGACTACCTGGTATGTTTGCTTGTTTGATGTAAGCATCAATACTAAGATGTGTTATTTCGAACGTAGTGAGAAATCCTTGTTTTGCCACTGCCTCAAAAAATTTCTCCCGTTGGTCGAAATGACAGTTCGGGTTAATTATAAACTCAATTTATGATCGTACTTCAGCAGCAGTCGAAACGGGAAAATCGCATCCACCTGCCAGTCGTCGGGAACTACCTTTGTGAGTTCCATTTGGGTATAGCTTCGCTTGATAGAAGTGAGTCCATCATTTGTAATAAATGAGCTGCGAAAAACCGGGCGCGCCAGCAGGTTGAAAAACAGGTAGCCCCAGTCATCACGGTGGATATCATTGAACAGAACCTGCTTGGTACTGAGTTTTTTTGATTGTAAGAGTGTTTTTTCGAGTTCTTGGTCACCAAGATGATGAAGCAGGTGATTGGAAATTACAAAATCGAACTGCTGTTGAGCCGGATCCAGCTGGGAGAGCTCACACTGCAAAAATGTGATGCGGGGATTCTGATTGCGCTGTTGCACAAAATTCATTGCCCGTGGATCGGGATCAATAGCTGTAATCCGAAGATCAAAGCCATCATCGGCCGTCCATTGCGCAAGCTTCACAGGGATATCGCCACCTCCAAAACCAATATCGAGCAGGCTGTTGGGGGTATCAGGATTAAGCAGGGGACGAATTTCATGTCGGTAGATTTTGTGCCATTGCGAAATCAAGCTGTTGACCGTACTAAACTGTCGGTAGGTGTTTTTCAGCTCCTCTTGGTCGCAGTTGGGATCGTCCATGCGTTCGGTGCTGGTTGTATCCCGTTCAGATAGAAACCAGTTCATTGCCGAGGAGTGGTTTTGGTAAGCAGTCCACTTTCGATGGTTAGTCCCGGCCCAAAAGCCATTGCTAGTACAGAGTCAGAATTGCCAGAACTATTTTGCTCGAGTAGATCGGCCAGAACAAAAAGGATAGTAGCACTACTCATATTGCCGTAGTTGGCCAATACATTTCGGGATGAAGCCAGTTGCCCGGTTTGGAGGTCATAGCTTTGTTCTACTTTGTCGAGAATGGCGCGTCCGCCGGGATGAATGGCCCAGTGCGTGATATCGTTCGGTGATAATTTATAGTCCTCAAAAAGCGGAGCTATGGACTGTGCCAGGTTAGACTCAATGATGCCGGGCACGTAACTAGACAACACCATATCGAAGCCGGTGTCGCCGATGGTCCAGGCCATATCCTGTTCGCTCTCTTCGGCGATGGCGGTCGAAAATTGTTCCAGCCGGTAGCCGGATGAATCAGGCGAATCATTACTGATGAGCACCCCGGCAGCTCCATCAGAAAATACGGATGCCGAGATCAGGTTGTCTGTTTTTTGGGAGTCCTGCAGGTGGATACTGCACAGTTCCAGGCATACCACCAGTACCTTGGCACCAGGTTGTGATTCGCAAAAAGCCTTCGCCATTTTCATGGCGGGAAAAGCGGCAAAACATCCCATAAACCCAAGGTGAAATCGTTGTGTGGATGGAGAGAGCCCTAGCTGCTTGATGATCTCAAAGCCAGGCTCCGGCGCAAAAAATCCTGTACACGATACGGTAATTACATGTGTGATTTCATCCTTTTTGATCGAGGGATTTTCATCAACAGTGCGTCGTGCGGTTTCAACAAAAAGTTCCTTGGCTTTTTCGGCGTAGAGGTCGTTCCGCTGCCCGGTGGACGGGGCATTAAGGCTGCCATCCTCTTGGAAGAAGAATCGCGGATCACCATTGGCGTGAAAGTCGTGAATAACGGTGTGGCGCTTGTTTATGCCAGAGTTGGAATAGATGCGATGGATGATGCGTTTTGTCACCTCGTCATCGCTGATATATTCTTTCATGCGGTCGCGCAGGAATTCTTGCTCGTAGGACTGTTCCGGTACGACCGTTGCAATGTTTTGGATATATACTGCCATCAACTGTTACTTTTAAGAGATTAGATCGCCTACCAATCTATACCTTAATTTTGTGGTAAAAATTCCAAAATCCTAATTTTTAATGGCTAAGGCATGACACAACACAAAATACACACTTTTAGGGCAGCGGAAATTTGGATTAGCTTTCTTTCGTAAGCTTGTAAAAGCGCACGTTATGCAGGATGGCCGCGATCGTAAGGCCGGCTATAAGTCCCATCCAAAGTCCCTGTGGGCCAATACCTTGTACGATGCCTAAATAATAACCGAGTGGCAGTCCAACCATCCAGTAGGCGATGAAGTTTACCACCATGGGGATCTTTGTGTCCTTGAGTCCACGCAATGCCCCATATCCGCTGACCTGCAGGCCATCAGAAATTTGAAAAATAGCAGCCATATAGAGCAGGCTGACTGCCACTTCCTGCACCTGAACATCCTGTGTATACATGCTAGTAATCGGTTCAGGGAACAGGTAAATAAGAATAGCCGTCAGACTCATAAAGCCTGTAGCCAGCCCAATACCAACGTATCCGCGCCGGCGCGCTTCGAATATGGATCCTTTTCCAATGGCGTTGCCTACGCGTGTGGTGATGGCGGTAGACAAACCAAAAGGCACCATAAAGGTCATGGCAGAAAAGTTGATGGCTACCTGGTGTCCGGCTACGGCAACAGCGCTGAGGGATCCCATCAGCAGGCTGACTAACGCAAACATGGTGACTTCCATGGTGGAACTGAGCCCAATGGGGATTCCTACGTAGAGAATTTCTTTGAGATAGTTCCATTCAGGCCACCGAAAGGAGGAAAAAATGTCAAACCGGTCGTAGGGTTTATGCGTCATGGTAAAAGCCAGCATCCCCAAAAACATAACGTAGCCCACCAGCGCCGAGGCATATCCGCAGCCGACGGCACCGAGTTCAGGAAATCCAAGCTTGCCATACATAAAAATATAGTTGGCCGGGATATTGACGATGACGCCCAGCCCCGCAAAATACATGGCAGGACGAGTGACTGACATTCCCTCATTGAAAAAACGCAGCGCCATATATCCACTTAGGCCAAACACGCCCCACGAAATGGCATCGAGGTATCCCTGTGCCATCGGGATGATCGAGGGGGTGACATCCAAGAAGTGCATTACAATTTCGAGATTCCGGATAATCAGGAATATCGGCACGGCCAACATCAGGCTGAGCCACAGGCCCTGTCGAACGTTCGAGCCAATTTCTCGCAAGTTGCGTCCGCCAACGAGTTGAGCAACAATGGGAGTAATGGCCATCAGGATACCGGCGGCTAGCATCATGAATGGTATGAACACGGCTCCTCCTACGGCGACGGCGGCCAAGTCCTCGGCCGAGAGGTTGCCGGCCATCACCGTATCTACAAAGTTCATCGACATTTGCAACAGCTGGGCGATGATTACCGGCAGCCCAATTTTCAGGGTCATGCCGGCTTCTTTTTTTAAATCATATTGTTCAGATTTTAAAAAACCGAGCATTGAATATTCGGAGCTTGGACTGGATTTGGATGAGAAATTTCGGATTCCAGAGAATCGCTTATGGTACGAAAAATGGTAGGGAAAAGTAAGCGTGAGCAGTAGATTATGCCTGCGGCAGCTTGATTACGAAGGTCGTACCTTCCCCTTCGACTGAAGCGAAGCTGATGCTGCCCTCGTGTGCCTCAATAATTTTTTTGCAAATAGCCAGTCCCAGTCCCGTGCCGCTGGATTTAGTTGAAAAATTGGGCACGAAAATATTGGGCCGATCCTCCTCCGCAATGCCGGTACCGTTGTCTTCTACTTCTATGAAAATATGATTCTGTTTGCTGTAAAGTCGAAGAACAATTTCGCCACCGTTGGGCATAGCTTCGTAGGCATTTTTAACCAGGTTGATAAGCACTCGTTTTAATTCATCGGGAAGGCCTTCAACATACAACGAGCTGTTTTTGCTGAAGTGAATATCTATATTTTCATCGTGCTCATAGAGCTCGGTTACAGAAGATAATATGGATGTAATATCTACGCGAGTGAAGTCATCATCCAGCGGCTGTGAGAATTTAGAAAAGTCTGAGGCAATGTTGTTCAGCGATTTAATTTGCTCAATCAAGTTTTCGGTAATTTTTTGGACTCGTTTTTTGAGCTCCTCCGGGTCTTGGTTGTCATCTTTAAGCTGGCGTTCCAGGTGCTGGACATTAAGCTTCATAGGTGTCAACGGATTCTTGATCTCGTGGGCTACCTGCTGAGCCATCTCTTTCCAGGCGGCTTCGCGTTCGGCGGCGGCCAGCTCTTTTTGCAGCTTTTTGAGCCGGTGTACCATATTATTGTAAGCATCGGCCAGGTTGCCAATCTCGTCGTCACTTTTAACGGGAATAGTTGTGTCCAGATTACCGGCCGATATCTTGTTAAGACCCCGCTGGATATAGGTAAGTGGACGCGTGAGCTGTTTCGAGATAAAAGTTGAGCCCAGGATAAAGAGTCCGAAGACAAGCAGGTAAATGAGGATGAGGTAGCTTGTGGTCTCGAGTAGTTGTTGGTCGTACTTCGGTGATTCCAGAAACGTAGGTATTGCCAGTGTAGCTACGGGTTTATTTTGGTTGTTCAGGATAGATCGATAGCCAATCAAGAGGCGTTGGCCTGCCAGATTTACCGTGGAGTAGGCATCTTGCTGGCGCTGGTTAAACAACTTTTTGTAGATATTGTAAGGCAGTACATCGGGTAGCAAGTGCTGCTGATAAATTTGGGGCGTCGTGGTTTCCGAAACTTTTAGTCCGGCGTAAAAACTGGCATCCACATCGAGCGGCGTAGTGAGTGAGTCCAGCGAAAAAGAGGTGTCGAGGTCGCGGTTATTCTGAATGGCTTGATTTGATTCAATGGTGTTGGTAAGGCGCTCCAGTTTATCAATGAGTTCCTGGCGTACGATATCCTGGTTCTGCTGTTTAATGGCGTAGTGAGATGTGGCAATTAGGAAAGCCAGAAAAATGAGGGTTGCAAGCAGGAAGCTGTCGAGCAGTCGATCTTGGAAACGCTTGTTTTCGCCCAAAAAACGTATTCCGCCCCAGGTCAGTAGTTGCGCCAGTAAAACTGATACGATACCCGCCAAAAGAAGCGTGAAGCTCAACCTAAAAAAGGAAAACATGATAAGACGATAGTCCGGAAGGGTTGTACTGACTTTAATGACGTTATCATCGGATTCCCGCCACAGCAGAGTACGGTAAGAGGATTCGGGCGTCTGTTCTCTCATATATATCAAGGAGTCTTCTTGGAGGGCATCAAGCTTATTTTGGCTTAGCGTCCGATATTTTGGAAAATAGCCAGCGAAGCCCTGTTGCCGCGAATTAACCAGCTTGCCATTTGTGAATTTCTGCATAAGATAGGCCGTGTTCCAATCTTCGTAGGATAGCGAAGCCATCACGGCGCGGATCGGCTTATTAAATTCGGGACGTTCTTGGTAAATTGAACACAGTATCCAGGCAATAGGCTTTTCATCAGATGTGCCAAAGACCGGAATCCATCCCCGATAAAAGGTGCGGTATTTTTCTTGGTCAACGAGCAGTGGAAGTTGAACAATAGGCCGTATGGTGGATTTGTTTATCTGCTCAATGTCGGTAACGGCTTGCAGGGTCGAGATATTGAAGATATTCAGCCAGTTGGGAGAATTGAGGTCGGTCGCGTAATCGGCAATTAGTTTGCCAGAAGAATTAATGAGTTGCAGATCAAACGAATAGGTATTCCATTCGGGTGAAATAAGGCTCTTTATGGTGCCGGTAAAGCGTGTTTGTAATGTAGAGCGATTTTCCTGCAGATCCTGCTTGGAGATATTCTGAAAACTTTGCTCCAACCTCGATAGCAGTTTCTCTGTTAAACCGGCAGCGAAGGGGTCACGTTCCTTAGAGTAGTTTAAGGCCGTTTCCCAGAGTTCATCATCGGTTTTTTTGAGTGAAGTCTGGTACAAAATTGGGGTTCCCACAACCGAAATAATAAGGCTGCCAACAACCACTTTGCGTAAAGGTGACATATTGGTGATCCAGGGGATATCCATTGAAAAGCCCACTGCAATGCTCAAAATGACCCCAAATGCCCAGATGGAGGAGTAGAAAATCCAATTAAAAATGAACTGTTCGGGTATAAATAGTTGGGCAACGAACAGGCTGAGAAAGAAGCTGGTGCTGAGTACCGAGATCGTAAGTTTTAAATGCTCTTGGGTGATTCGCATCAGCAGCCGGTTAAAAGCCAGCAAAAGATTCCCGACGGCAACCGATGCTATTCCAATTGCCAGATATATAATGATGGTTCCCCCTTCCGGGAAGATCCGCAGGTCGATCATGGGTACGCCACTGTGGATGGTAGCTTGATGCAGAATATCTAAAAAGGTAAGAAGGGCAAGGGAATTGAATATGCCATAAATACTGGCCAGGCTGATGGTGCTCAAATACCAGTCGGCTTTGAACCGGCGACGGTACAATAAGATTTTTCGGCTGATAGTGAATGATGCCAGCAGGGCAAAGATAGCGTTGGTACAGGTCACACTAAGGTTGGATACGGTATTTACTGCGATATTACCGGTGATATCAGAAAGTTCAAGAACCCAGTACGAAGTTAAATTTGTATAGGCAAAAATAGCCCAGCCGATACCTACAAATAGTAACTGCACCAAAAGGGAGGGCCAAAGAGGTAGCTTGTCAGCAGCGGCGAAGAATATCAGTACCAGGGTGATGAAGCACAGCAACGCATAGATCGATCGCCAGAACCGGGTGTTTTGCTCCCACTGGGCTTTGGTCTGCTGGAATTCGTCTGCAGTTGCATAGACGACGCCTACGGAATCCCCCTCCAAGTTTGAAAGTTGTTTCGATTGCACAATTTGGCCCGAGGGATTGCTGAATATGTTGAAATGGAGCGGATATGAAGTGGTAAACTCTTTTGAGCTAAAGATGCTAAATTCACTTTCATCACCGATAGACAAGGGATTACTCTGTTCTATGCGAAAGCTTGTAAAAAGATCATACGAAATGCTGCCTGTGCTGTCCTGTATGCTGAAGGGGATATGGTTCTCCCAATAGATGACATTATTGTTTTTCTTCAGCTTTATGGCCGACTTGTCCGTAAAGGGAGTGGTCTGCTCATCTTTGAGCGCGAATCCCTGCCACACCAGGGGTTGGCTTTTTTTATATAAAGTAATACTCCAAAAATCCGGAAATCTGTTCAGGATGTTTGACTGGTATTGCAATGGCTGATTCTGAAGCAGTGAGGGACGAAGCGTTGCTTCCAGACTCTGGGACTTGTTTGCCAACGCTTGTTGTTGGGCTAAAAAATAGTCAGAGGCATTTCGGAGGCTTTCTTCGATGACCTGCTCATTATTGACTTTCGAGGGCTTAACCCCGTACCGCCAACCCTCCAGGGCAAGTAACAGAAGAAGCAGTCCCAGCAGGGTCCACCCGAACAGGTAATGCAGGCGGTCGGTATCCAGAAGCTTTGTCATAGCAGTAAATCGGTTCATCAGGTAAATGAATATGAACCGAAATTAAGGTTGAATCAAGTTGGGAATTTCGGACGCGGGTTGATTTTGTAATATACCAATAATTGCGTTAGCAGCCAGCATGCCAATTGCTTCACGGGTTTGATAGCTGGCGCTGGCGATGTGTGGAGTCAGCAGGCAGTTGGGGGCATCTTGTAGTCGGGGATGCACATCAGGCTCATGTTCGAAGACATCCAACCCGGCACCGCCGATGGTCTCATTGTGAAGGGCTTCGGCTAACGCGGCTTCCTCCACGACCGGGCCTCGAGACGTATTTATCAGGATAGTATCATCATCCATGAGGGAGAGTGATCCTTTATCAATGAGGTGATGGGTCTCGTCGGTGAGTGGACAGTGCAGGCTTATGATATCTGAGTCTTGAATCAGCGTTTTTAACTCTTGGCAGTAAGTAGCGTCGAGCTGTTGTTCTGTTTTTTCGTCTACCCTATTACGATTGTGATACTGGATATCCATTCCCAAAGCCTTGGCTCTGCGCGCTACTCCCGTGCCGATGCGCCCCATGCCCACAATCCCGAGAGTGCTTCCGTTGAGCTCTTTGCCGAGAAAGCCGAGTGGCTCCCAATTGTTGAATTTGCCATTCAGCAGGTAGCGTTGGGCCTCGAAGAATCGCCGCGATACCGCCAGCATGAGTCCAATGGTGAATTCGGCACAAGAATCAGTCAGCACGCCGGGCGTATTGGCTACATAAACGTTGTGTTTATCGGCAGATTCCAAATCAATATTGTTATAGCCTACTGCGTGATTAGCAATGATCTTGAGGTTTTCTCCTGCTTCAATAACCTGTTCTGTTATGGGATTTGAAAGCATCGGCAGGATGGCCTCGTATCGCGGGATCGCTTCGATAAGTGCCTCTTCGTCGTTATAGGTGCCTCGTTCACCCACATCCACCTGGAAATGAGATTCCAGTTTATCAATTACAGATGGGATAATCGGCTCGGTGACAAGTACGCGTTGGCTCATAAACTAATAGTTGTAGGAGGTCCCATTTATAATGACTGCAGAATAGGATGAAAGTTCTTCTTTGCTGAGTTTATCGTAAATAAAAGTAAATGAGGTCAACACCTGGGCACACATCACATCGGGATTTCGCCAGGCTTTGAATGTTAACGACAACGTGCTGTCTTTGATATTATGATCAACTTCTTCCACTTTCGTGCAGGCATCCGGTAGAGTGCCGTTAACCAAGAGGGCCGTTTTTTTCTTGTAGGTCACCTTTGTAACCGAGTCAACATACACCTTCGAGGGCTGGTGCGGGGTGTCACCCGGTTTTTGTAGGGTAACAAGATCCGACGGAGGTTGTTGCAATGTCCTATTGTTGGAAGAAGATGTACAGCCCGCCAATGCTAGCAGCACAGCTATTGACCAGTACAGAAGTCGCACAAATTACGCCTCATCTTTGACTTTTCGGACTGGAGCATCATTCCACATGCGCTCCAGCGCATAGTATTCGCGAAGTTCTTGTTTAAAAATATGGACAACCACGTTTACGTAATCGAGAATTACCCAGCGTCGCTGTTCACGGCCTTCTTCTTTCCAAGCCTTCTCATTGAGCTGTTCTTTGGTTTCTTTGTTTACGTTATCCGCAATAGCCTTAATTTGGACATCGGTTTTGGCGTGACAAATCACAAACTTATCTGCAAGGGTGGTAAGATCATGTACATCAAGTACAGTGATGTCTTCTGCTTTTCGATCGAGCAGGGCTTCAGTGATAACGTCGATCAGTTTGTCCGAATCGGCCGTTGTCTGGTCATTGACGCTTGTAAACTGTTGGTCAGCTTGCGGGGAAGTGTTGGTCATATAGTATTAGTTGAGTTTAAGTGATTTAAAGTCGGATCCGATCACGACGGTCGCATCCAGGTAAAAATCTTCTGATGCTTCGATAAACACGTTTTCGGGACTTACACCCAGCGCTTTGGCTACCCGTTTTGCGTTTTCAGTATCAAATGTACGTGCAATCACAACGGTATTTTGCATGTCAAAGTTTTTGAAATTTCCAGTTTCTACCACATCAAATCCACTTTTACGCAGAGTAGAAGTAAAATCGTTAGCCAATCCCGGTACGCCGCATCCGTTGAGTACTTCCAGTTGGATGACATTGCCAATCAGTTCAGGGTTGCCTTCGGCGCGTTGGTTTTCAATGCGGGGATAAATGATGCGGGTAAACAGCCCAAAAACCAGTAAGACAAGCAACAGGCTTAAAAAGCCTATGACCGCATTTAATGCAAAAGAATTGGAATTGCTATTCTCTGGGACCATTAATGATGGTTTCTATCAAAAATTGTGATCTTGGAAAGGAGAGCCGAATGGTCCTCGATAGAATCCTGAAGAGTATGGATTAAAACCATAGCTGGGCACCTGCTGAAACTGAAGACGAATACTGCTTTTGTCACTAATATCATATTGCAGTTCCGCATTTCGAATGATGAATTGAGGATTTAAGCCGTTGTTGTTGCCATTCGACATAAAGTTATTTCCAAACGGGGAGTGCAGTACCGACAGGTCCACGCGACCGGTAAGATCTTCCGTGAAGAAAAACTGCATGGTGTTGGTATAGGCATTCAGATTTTGCACCTGTCCGCCATAGCTGGAGAACATCATGGAGTAGGAGTGATCCATCTGCATGTTAAACAAATTGCCTAAGTTGGCACCTTCACTTGGATCGTCTTTGACGATGGGTCCAGATAATTCGGATGTATTCGTTTTTTGATCTTTTCTCAGTTGTGCATGGGATAATGATGCGATCCCAAAAATCATCAGAATCAAAAAGCTAATAGTGGGAATAAATGCAGTCTTTTTCATAAACGAATACCTGTGGGTTAGACTCTTAAGAGTCAATATAACGGTTCGCACATATATAAAGTATAATAAAGTCAGCCGCTAGAATAAAGAACAGACTGTACTTCCTTGAAGAATTAATTATTGAAAAACAGCTTCTTCAATGAAGCGACGTTACAAGCTCAAGTGTGGTAATTCTGTTAGCCCTTGTGGAGGTGGATCAGAGTGAAGTCTTGGAGTAGTAATGGCGGAGGTGGAGGGATTCGAACCCCCGGAACCGTAAAACGGTTCAACGGTTTTCGAGACCGCCCCATTCGACCGCTCTGGCACACCTCCATTTCGCTGAGATTGATATTTGTCCTGCGGATGAAAATAGAGTATATTTGGAACGCTTTGAATTTGACTAAAATACTGGTTAATCAAACCAAATAAAAGGCTATAATTCGATAATGAAACTTACCGATTTTAAATTTGAGACAGAAGATTATAACGTTCCGGATGAACCTGTGCAGCCGCGTGATGCCGCCAAGCTGATGGTTTTGAATCGGGAAGAAAAATCCATCAAGCATGAGACATTTGCTGACATTCACAAGTATATGAATGAGGGGGATGTCCTGATATATAACAACACGAAGGTGTTTCCGGCACGCTTGAAGGGTAAGAAAGAAAAGACGGATGCAGATATTGAAGTCTTTTTGCTGCGCGAACTTGTCCCTGAAAATATGCTTTGGGATGTTCTTGTTGAGCCGGCGCGTAAAATCCGAATCGGTAACAAGCTGTATTTTGGTCCGAACTTGATGGCCGAAGTTATTGATAACACGACCTCGCGCGGTCGTACTATTCGCTTCTTATTTGAGGGTTCCAATGAAGAACTATACAATATTTTGGATAATATCGGTGAGATGCCGTTGCCGCCCTATATTGAGCGTGAGGCTCGTGAGGAGGATAAGGAGCAGTATCAGACTATTTTTGCCAAGGAGCGTGGATCAGTGGCAGCGCCTTTTGCGGCGATGCACTTTACTGAAGAGCTGGTCGAAAAGCTCGAGGACAAGGGCGTGCACATGTTGCCCATCACCATGCATATTGGATGGGGAACGTTCCGACCCTGCGAGGTTGAAGATCTGACGAAACACCGCACTGATTCCGAAAACTATTTTATTTCTGAAGAGACATCTGCAAAAATTAACGAGGCGTTGGCCAGCGAAGATAACAAAGTGGTGGGTTGTGGTACGACCTCTGTCCGAACGATTGAGACGAGTATTACGGCTAGTGGCATCTCCAAGCCGGGTACAGGGTGGACCGACAAATTTATTTTCCCTCCCTATGATTTTAAGATTACCGAAGGCGTGATTACCAATTTCCATCGCCCCGAATCAACTATGCTCATGTTGGGTGCGGCTTTTGCCGGCTACGACTTTTTGATGGAGGCGTATGAAGAGGCTCAAGAAAATGATTACCGGTTTTTTGCCTTTGGCGACTCAATGTTGATTCTCTAGCCAGTGGTTACTAAAGCACTTATCATCCCGGCAGCGGGCGAAGGGAGTCGTATGCAAAAGGAGACGCCCAAGCCCTATCTGGAATTAGCCGGGAAAACTATTTTGGAGTATACCATACGTCGTTTTTTATCGCTGGATGGGTTGCGCCAGGTACTGGTGGCGACCTCAGAGTCATATTTGTCAACGGCTAAGCAGATTCTTGAGGATGTGGTGCCGCAAAATGTGGCAACTAAATGTATAGTAGGGGGGCAAGAGCGCCAAGACTCTATATATAACGCGCTTGACGAAGTTTCGGATGTGGATTTGGTAATGGTACATGATGCCGTGCGTCCGTTTGTCAAGCCCCAACATATTAAAGCTTGTTGTAAGGTAGCCAGCGAGATTGGTGGGGCGGTGTTGGGCGTTCCCGCTAAAGATACCATCAAGCGTATTAATGAACAGCAGGTGATTCAGGAAACGCCCTCCCGTAAATTTCTTTGGCAGACACAAACGCCACAGGTATTTCGCAAAAAGTTGATGTTGGAAGCATATGAGAAGGCCAGGCAGGAGGGGTTCACCGGGACTGATGATTCTTCACTTGTAGAGCGGATGGGTCATCAGGTAAAAATGGTGGAGGGAGACCGATCCAATTTTAAGATCACCTATCCGTTGGATCTGCAATTGGCCAAACTAATTATTAAAAAACAGTAGAAATAATCATGCGCATTGGCTACGGATATGACGTGCATCGCCTGGTAGAAAGGCGCAAATTGATTTTGGGCGGTGTGGAAATAGCCTTTAAAAAAGGACTTGCTGGCCATTCCGACGCTGATGTGTTATTGCATGCTATTGCTGATGCACTCCTTGGCGCCTGCGCGCTTGGTGATATTGGTCAGCACTTTCCCGATACCTCCGATGAATATGAAGATATCGACAGCCGTATTTTGTTGCGCCACGTTAGCGAGCTGGTTAATGACAAAGGATACGTGGTGGGCAATGTGGATGCAACTGTTGTAGCCGAGCGTCCAAAGCTGGCTGATTATATTCCTGAGATGTGTAAGAATATTTCAGCGGATTTAGGAGTAGGTTTAGATCAGGTGTCGGTTAAAGCAACGACATCTGAAGAGATTGGGTTCGAAGGCCAAGGGAAAGGGATTTCTGCTCGCACTGTAGCATTATTGATGGAGGCATAATGATGGTTGATCAATTTGTGCAGGAAATGGTACAGCTTATAAATTCGCTGCCTCCGCTGAGTATCTATTTGGTATTCTTTGTAGTTGCTTATATCGAAAATGTAGTTCCTCCTATTCCAGGTGATGTACTGGTTGCTTTTGGTGGATATTTGGCCGCCGAATCGGTAATAGGGTTGGTTCCTGTTTTCCTGCTCACTACTATCGCTTCTGTTATTGGTTTTATGAGCATGTACTGGATCGGCAGCCGGTGGGGTATGCAGATTCAGAAAGATGAACGACGTTTTTGGCTATTGCGCTTCATCCCGCTAAATTATCTTAACAAAGTGCGAACCTGGATGCAGAGATGGGGTATGGGAGTAGTGCTGGCTAATCGATTTTTGGCCGGAACGCGTTCTGTGATTTCACTGACTGCTGGCCTTAGTCATACGCGCATTAGTAAAACTATCATATGTTCAGCGATCAGCTCATTATTGTGGAATGGAATTTTGCTTGGTTTCGGATGGGTCGTGCACGAGAACTGGCGACTCATTGGTGAATACCTTTCTGTTTATGGCAAGGTAATCTTGGGAGCTTTTACATTATTTGTCTTGATTCGGCTCGGTTTCTACTATTACAGGAAGAAATGGACGGTTTCTTGATTGGGGTAGACTCTAGTGAGAAAATGATTTTAAATCGATATTTATTATTGACAAAAATAAAAACTGTGCTTAGTTTTCGAGTCTTTCGGCCGGAGGCTGAGACGTGCTAGGAACGTCGGCCTTGATCGAAGTATTTCAACAAGCCAGCGTAGCTCAGGGGTAGAGCAGCTGTCTTGTAAACAGCCGGTCATCGGTTCGAATCCGGTCGCTGGCTCAAAAGGCTCGTTGAAATACTCAGGTCGAATATTGACATATTGATTTTATCGCTGGGGGGATACCAAAGCGGCCAACTGGGGCAGACTGTAAATCTGTTGGCGCAAGCCTTCGAAGGTTCGAATCCTTCTCCCCCCACATACCAGCGGGCGTAACTCAATTGGTAGAGTGTCACCCTTCCAAGGTGAATGTTGCCGGTTCGACTCCGGTCGCCCGCTCATCCCCATGCGGGATCGCACAAGCCGTTATAGCTCAGGGGTAGAGCACTTCCATGGTAAGGAAGGGGTCGTCGGTTCAATTCCGACTAACGGCTCAGCAAGTGCAGTAGTTATTATTGATGTGATTCTGAACATTTAACTGTAAATTTATTTACTCATGGCAAAAGAGACATATCAGCGAACGAAGCCACATGTAAACATCGGAACGATTGGTCATGTCGACCACGGGAAGACGACGTTGACGGCGGCGATTACGACCGTCATGGCCAAGCACCACGGCGGGG